>ENA-ORCZ01000045-ORCZ01000045.1-marine-metagenome-genome-assembly--contig:-NODE-45-length-203072-cov-9.421597_pt1 | contig 203072 bp, 196 predicted proteins | sample MGYA00237785_ERZ508519 | MGnify/ENA primary metagenome ERZ508519 (study PRJEB26189, sample SAMN06268790) | marine metagenome | isolation source: Bioluminescent Bay, La Paraguera, Puerto Rico | place...
TCGATCGTCTGGTATTCATGCGTCGAAGGGATGTCGACGCAGGTGCCGGAAGTGTCGAACCGCCAGCCGTGATAGCAGCACTGCACCGTCTCGCCGTCGAACTGCCCGTAGCGCAGCGGAATGCCGCGATGCGGGCAGATGTCCTTTATGGCGAACGCCTTGCCCTTGCTGTCGCGCCCTAAAAGCACCGGCTCGTTCATCAGCGTCTTGGCGAGCGTCTTGCCGGGCTTTAACTTGGCGCTCGGGCAGGCGACATACCAGAGCCCGCGCAGGAGTTCGGCTTTCAGGTTGTTCATCGCACGGTTATCTCCGGGAGGCGGAACGGATAAATCGCAGGTCCGGGGTGTAAAGCCTCATCGGGAAATGCTCAAGATAGGTAGAGGTCCTGAGGCAACCGATGGACACTTGTAAGGCTCGATCATCCAATCCGTCTTTGCCGATTGTGGCTGACGACAGCTCGATAAACAAAGGCGCGCCCGGTGTCCGGACGCGCCTTTCAGATTTTTCGGTGACTGGCTGACGCTTAGGCGTTCAGCGCGCCGCTCGCCTTGTCGACCAGCGCCTTGAAGGCGTCTGGCTGATGGATGGCGATGTCGGAAAGAACCTTGCGGTCCACCTCGACGCCGGCCTTGTTCAGGCCGTCGATGAAGCGGCCGTAAGTCAGACCGTGCTCGCGGACCGCGGCGTTGATGCGCTGGATCCAGAGCGAACGGAAATTGCGCTTGCGGGCCTTGCGGTCGCGATAGGCGTATTGTCCGGCCTTCTCGACAGCCTGTTTGGCAACGCGGATGGTGTTCTTGCGCCGGCCATAGTAGCCCTTGGCGGCCTTCAGAACCTTCTTGTGGCGGGCGTGAGCGGTCACACCCCTTTTGACACGCGACATATCGAATTCTCCTTGAGGTCTTCAGCTACCGTAATCAGGCGTAGGGCATGAACTTCTTGACGATGCGAGCGTCCTGGTCGCTCAGAACCGTCGTGCCGCGCGCGTCGCGAATGAACTTCGTCGTGCGCTTGATCATACCGTGGCGCTTGCCCGCCTGGGCAACCTTGACCTTGCCGGTCGCGGTCATCTTGAAGCGCTTCTTGGCTCCGGATTTCGTCTTCAGCTTGGGCATTTTGCATCCTTTCCTTGGTGCATCCGCGGGTTAAGCGGATACTCTTTTGTTGGTGCATTCAGAGCCGACACGGCATGCCCTTGGTTCTCGCGGGAGGTCTGCATCAGGATGCAGAAAGCCGGCCCACGACGAGCCGGACGACTCTGGACCGGGCGCTTATATGGGAGGTTGCCTGCGATTGCAACCGGATTCCGCGCCTTTTCGGTCTTTTCGGGCAGGGCCTGCGAGACGGAAGCGCCGGGGACCTTCGGGCAACGAAATCCGGATGAAGCACAGACATTCAGGTCAAGCGGCCAGGTCGCATTCGCGTCTTGCGGCTTCGATATTGGCGGCAACTGTCTGCGGATCGGCCGTCGTGCCCTGTATCGCAATGAAGCGGATATCCCCGATCCCCAGAAACGACAACAGGAACTTCAGATAGGGTTGCACGAAATTTGCCGCCGCGAAGGGCTGGCCGTCCAGATAGCCTTCCGCGCCATAGGTGCTTATCACGACCGCGCGACGGGTCCTGACAAGACCCTGAAACGCGCCGCCCTCATAGGCAAAGGTGTGGCCGATCCGCACGATCTGGTCGATCCATGCCTTGAGCGCTGCGGGAACCGAAAAATTGTAGATTGGCGCCGCGATCAGCAAGGTGTCGGCCTCCTGCAATTCCGCGATCAGCCGGTCGGAGAGCGCCGTGGCCGCCTTGATGTCTGCGGACATCTCCGACGGTGCGGTGTAGAAGCCCTCGATTGTCTTCTGGCCGATGATCGGGATGGATCCGTCGGCGACGTTGCGGGCGATTACCCGGCAGTCCGGGTGCTTCCGGCGGTAGCAGGCCTCGAAGTGATCGGCGACCGCCGTCGAGTGCGAGCCTGTGGTGCGGGAGCTGGAGTTGATGCGCAAGAGCAGTGTCATTGGGGTATCTCCTGTTGGACGATGCCCGAAGACTATTTCTGCAAAAACATCCGAAAAACGCTGTGGTTTGCAGGATAATCGTGCGTAAACTGCACGAATGGATCTTCCAGCCCTTAAGACCGTCCTGCTGGTGCGCGATCTCGGTAGCATCGCGGGCGCCGCCCGTGCCCTGGATCTCGACCCTTCCAATGTCTCCAGGACGGTGGCCGCCATCGAGCGGGAACTGGGTCAGCGCCTGTTTCAACGCAGCACGCGCAAGCTGTCCCTGACGGAGGAAGGCGAGAAATATCTGCGGCGCGTGGCCCCTCTTCTCGAGGAAATCGAGGCTGCAAACGAGGAAATCTCCTCCCGACGCAACCAGCCCAAGGGGACGCTGCGCATGACCGCATCGGTTGCCTTTGCGCTGGAGGGGATCATGCCGCTCCTGCCGGCGTTTCATGAGCGCTATCCCGACATCTCGGTCGAACTCTTTCCCTCCGACAGCAACCTGGACCTTCTGGCCGAAGGACTGGACCTGGCAATCCGCCTGGCGGCAGCGCCGAGAGGCGACCTGATTTCAACCAGATTGCTGCAAACGCGGTACCGGGTGGTCGCTTCTCCCGGCTATCTGTCGAAGGAAGGGCATCCGCGCGAACCGGACGCGCTCGCCGGGCGGAACTGCCTGTGTTTCGCCCTGCCGGATTTTCGCAATGCCTGGCGCTTCCGTCTCGAAAACGAGGAGCCCTTCGATATCGATGTCTCCGGCAGGACAAGCATATCGAGCGCGCTTGCGCTGCGCGAAGGCGCGAGACTGGGCCTCGGACCGGCAATGCTCGCCGACTGGCTGATCGGAAGCGACCTGCAGAGCGGCAGGCTGGTCGATCTGTTCCCGCGCTATGCCTGCGCGCCGGCGAATTTCGAGACTGCCGCCTGGATCCTCTACCCGAGCCGCGCCTATCTGCCGCAAAAGGTGCGCGTGATGATCGATTTTCTGAAGGCGGAGTTCAGGATGCCGGGAAGGTGAGCCGCCCGCACGGGCTCACGCATTCACGTCGACGACCACCCGGCCCTTCACCTGGCCTTTGAGGATCTCCGCGCCCAGCCTGGGCAGGTCTTCCAGCGTCGCCGGCTGGACGATGGCTTCGAGTTTTTCCATCGGCAGGTCCTTTGCGAGCCGCTCCCAGGCGCGCAGGCGGGCGTCATAGGGTTTCATGACGCTGTCGATGCCAAGCAGATTGACGCCGCGCAGCAGGAAGGGAATGACGGTTGCCGGAAGGGCCGCGCCGCCGGCCAGTCCGACGGCGGCGACCGAAGCGCCGTATTTCATCTGGCCGAGAATGCGCGCCAGCATGGCGCCACCGACCGCGTCGATACACCCGGCCCAGGTTTCGCTTTCCAGCGGCCGCTTGACCGTCTCGGCGACATCGTCGCGCGGCACGATGCGGCTGGCGCCGAGGGATTTCAGATAGTCCCAGGTGCTTTCGCGCCCGGTGACGGCGGCGACCTCGTAGCCGAGATTGGAGAGGATCGCCGTTGCGACCGAGCCCACGCCGCCGGCGGCTCCGGTCACCAGCACGGGGCCGTCTTCGGGTTTCAGCCCGTGTTCCTCCAGGGCCATGACGGCGAGCATCGCGGTGAAGCCCGCCGTGCCGATTGCCATCGCGTCGCGCGTGGTCAGGCCGGCTGGAAGCGGCACCAGCCATTCGCCCTTCACGCGGGCCTTCTGGGCGTAGCCGCCCCACCAGGCCTCGCCGACGCGCCAGCCGGTCAGGACGACCTTTTCTCCCGGCTTGTACCAGTCGTCGGAGGACTCTTCGACCGTGCCGGCAAAATCGATGCCGGGTATATGGGGATAGTTTCTGACCAGGCCGCCGCCGGGGCCGAGACACAGGCCGTCCTTGTAGTTCAGAGTCGAATACTCGACGGCAACCGTGACGTCGCCCTCCGGCAGCCGGGTGTCGTCGATCTCCTGAACCGAAGCGTGTGTCTTGCCGTCCTCGTTCTTGTCGACAATGAGGGCTTTGAACGTCATGGGGGTCCTCCGAATGTCCGTTGAGCGCTGCGCCGGCGCCGAAGCCGGTTTTTCCAACGTCTACAGCGCTTCGCGTTCGATTTGAAGCATCATACCGCGGCGATTTACAGGCCCCGATCCGGGGCAATGAGATCTCGCAGAAGCGGGAGCCGAGAAGCAGCTCATTCGGGAAGGCAAGGCGGCGGCTGTGCATATCGTTAAACGAGTAAATTTAGATAATGCACTTTTTAGTTTATACGGGTATCGTCCACGCATCTCAACAAGCAGGAGTGCGTACTATGGTGGAAGACAGGTTACCCGATCACCTGACAGGCCTGGATATTGTCGGCGTGACGAAGGGGGAAGGAAAGATCAGGTGGACCGTTTATTTCAGAAAAGGCGATCATTTCACCCAGTCACACACGCGGCGAGACAACATCGGTTACCATGCCTCTCCCGGGCCGCACCTGTTCTTCGGCAATGTGAATTCTCATAATCTGGACGCTCTCTGGAAGCAGGCGGAGAACGCCCGCGCCGGGGCGGGCAGGCGGGCGATACAGGTGTATTACCTCCAATCCCTCAGGAAGGTTTATCTCGGTGACACCCCTAGGCCGATTCAGGTCAAATCGCCACCCGTGAACCAGAATCCGGAAGGTTTGCAGCTTCTGGAAATCTGGCAGCACAGCATTCACGAATCCCGGTCCGCCCTGGTCAACGTGTCCCTCGAGGAGGCGAATATTCTCATTGCGGAGATGCGTGCGCGCTCGGGGACAAAGCTGGGCCCGCATCCGAATACCGGTGAATACTATTTTGCCGAAGCGGTGGGCGAAGACGCCTGATTCCAACCGGGCTTAAAAGGAACTCATCAGACCGCGTCTGGAGACTGTTCGGCCAGAGCGCGCGACGCCGCGGAACGGTCTCCGGACGCGACCTTCGGTGGCTAGTTCCGGCTCGCCGGACCGCGTTGTGCTGCTTGCACGACCAACCAGGTCGTCCTGCGCAGCGCGCCTCACCGGCGAACCGGACAATGCCATCAAATGGGTTCCCATTAAGTCCGGTTGGTATCAGGCTGCATTCAGCCGATGGGTGCGCGCCGGATTTCGGGTCCTTCCCAGCGACTACCGGCAAATCCGATGCAGGAATGCGAATATGTCCCGGCATTGCCTTCTATTCGCCTAAAGTCTAATATAGACGAAAGTCGAATGCCGATTCGGCTTGGGCAAGCGGCCTTGCCGCGATTTCAAAGGAGCGATCCCGATGAAGTTCTGGAGCCTTGCTGTCGTCGTGCTGATGCTTGTGGGCGTCGCTGCGGCCAAACCGTCAAATCCGAGCCGCGACCTGACCGATACGACCACTCTCTCCGGTCTTCCGGTCACGACGCTGCACACGCCGGCAACGCCGTAAACCGGACCCGGCTACCGACCGCCCGGACCTATAAAAGGGCAAATGCCAGCACCCAGAAGGTGAGAAGCACGCCTGCGACGAGCGTGTAAAAGCCATTCCATTTGAGCGCCACATGTCTGGCGCTGACGCCTCCGAACGCGCCCGCTATGACGGCCATTGCCGTATAGGGCGAGGAAATCCCGCTCAAAGACCAGCCTGCCGTGGTCGCGATCAGCAGTGCGGCCGGTTCCACGCCCAGATCGGACGCGGCCGGCAGAAGCGGTGCCAGCAGGGAGGTTGCGAGCAGCGGGTTCATTCCGAGTTGTCCCGCGATGGGAATCAGCCAGACGATCGAAACCAGGATGATCGCAGGCGGCAGCTGGGCTAGATCGATGCCCGAATAGGCGACCAGCGGAGCCGCGATCGTGCTGCCGACAAGTCCGATAAAGCCGGCCATCGTCAACAGAACGATTTCCGACTGCATGGCCGGCAGATCGGCCGCGGCGAAATCGTAGGCCCGCAGGGACAGGGTTCTCACCGGCGCGCCGTTCCAGTTCTGCAGACCGATCCAGGCAAGCGAGAGCAGGGGAACGACCGCGATGACGATCCCGGGCACCCGGATAGCGGTAACCACATGCAGGCCGAGCACCGAGGTTCCGATAACGGCCAAGAGGATCAGCAGGGGAATGACATTTGCGATGGTGCCGTCGGGTTTCTGAGCTCCCCGGCCGGGGAGCGACAGCCGTGGCTTGAAGAGCGTGTCCAGCAGCCATCCCGTGCCCGCCAGAATGACGCCATTGATGAAGCAGGGAACGATCGATTCCGCCCAGGTGTTCCCGGCGATCAGGACGCTGGACAATGTGAAGGCGAAGGACAGCGGCGACCACGGCAGGGTCGAGACCAGGGCTCTTTCGATGGCCAGCAGCATGCGGCGCGTGCGGTGCTCCCGGATTTCCGGGTTCTTTTCCTCCTTCGCGCTCGCGACCGCGAGGCTGCCGAGCAGGGAGATGGAACCGTAGTTCAGCAGCAGGCTGAAAAGCTGCCCGCCGACGGTAAGTGCGGCATAGCGCCGGCCGGGCGGTTGCTGCGCGAGGTAGCGGCCGCAATCGCCGATCGCCGGCGAGGTGGCCGCGGCATTGCCGAGCGTCGACAAGGCGCAGAAGAAGGCCACGACGAATTCCGCGGTACTCAGCCCGCGCTCGACGGTCTCAACCCAATCCTCCTGCGAGGCCGCGCTGACAGCCGTAAGTGCCAGGGCGACAAGGATGAAAACCTTCCGCCCCCACCTGACGCGCGGCGCGAGGATCGCCATGGCCGCCAGGAACACGGCGTGGGTAAGCCAACGCAGCGGGGCAAAGTCCATGCCCCATTCCCGGAAGACGGTTGCGGCGGTGATCAGGCACAGCAGCAATCCGACGATCCCATTCACGGACTGCGTCCTGCGTTCCAATTGCCTGATGCTCCGTCTCCAGATTGGCTTCTGCCCGGTTTATCCTGACGGATTACTGCACTGCAATTGTATTCGGTAATTTTTGACGATGTCTCGGATGACGGAGAATGAATTCGAAAAGCAGCTTTGCAGGATTCAGGTCTCGCTCAGGTGGTCGAAAAAGGTCGATCCCGAATAGTCCTTGCGAAAGATACCGAGTTCGGAAAGTTCGGGGACGACCTCTTCCAGGAACAGCCGCACCGACTCCTTCGACCCGCCGGGAAAGGCGACGAAGCCGTCCATGGCCCCTGCCGCTGCCCAGTCCCGGATCTGGGCCACCGCATCGTCCACGGTTCCGACGACCTGCCAGTGCGCCGAGCCGATCACCTCAGGGCGTCGCAGCAGGTCCTCGACCGTGGGAGCGTCGCGCTCGATCATCCGCCGCAGCAATTGCGAATGGGTGCGGCTGCGGACCTTGTCCGGCGGCGGCGGCAAGTCTGCTGCGCCGACACTCCGTCCCGCCGGCCAGTCCGTCAGGTCCAGTCCGGTCATTTCACGGACGGTGGCGATGCTTCTCTCCCGTCCGAGACGGGCATTCGTGTCGGCGAAAAGCTCGCGTGCCTCGGCTTTTGCCGGGCACAGATAAAGGCTGAGGCCCGGCAGGACGCGGATGTCATCGCCGCGCCGCCCGAGGGCTTCCGCACGGGTCCGCAAGTCGGTCCGCAATTCGCTTGCCGCCGCCTTGTCCGGTGTCGACGCGAAGATCGCGTCCGCGACGGAAGCCGCGAAGCTGCGCCCCGCATCCGAGGCCCCTGCCTGAATCAGCGGGATCGGTGCCTTGCCGAAACGGGGCAGGTTCAACGGGCCTTTGACGCTGAACAGCTCACCTTTGTAATCGATCGGCTTCACCATGCCGGGATCCGCGAAGCGGCCGCTTTCCCGGTCGAATGTCAGCGCTTCTTCCGGAAAGCTTTCCCAGAGCAGCCGCACGATCTCGGTGAACTCCTTTGCTCTGGCATAGCGTTCCTCCGGGCTCGGCATTTCCGAAAGACCGAAATTGGCGTTGCCGTCGAGGGCCGTGACGATGTTCCAGCCCGCGCGGCCCTTGCTGATCCAGTTCAGCGACTGGATCTGGCGCGCGACGATATAGGGCGGATAGAAGGTGGTCGATGCGGTCGAGAGCAGCCCGATTTTCGAGGTTTCCCGCGCAATCGACGCCTGGAGAATGGTCGGGTCGAGGCTGGCGAAGCCCGCGCCCGTTTCCAGCATGGTCGTGTTCACGAACAACGAATCCGGCAGAAAGGCGAAGTCGAGCTTTGCCTGTTCGGCGCGCCGGGCGATGTCGAGGTAGAGATCGCTGCCATAGAGGCCTTCCACGCCACTGTCCGAACGCCGCCAGGCATCGCCGCTGAGCCATGTCGGGGCAAGCGACATGCCGATATGCAGTTTCTTCGAGGAGGTCATCACTTCCGCTCTTGACTGGACTGAAAACGAGTTGGCGGGCTTGCTTCGTGTTTGCTGGCACGTTTCGTATAGTATAAAGACTTCTGCATTGTGGAAGGTCAAGAGGTCGGATTTGCTCGAAGCGAGACAGATTAGCGCGGCTTACGGAAGAGCGGAGGTTCTGTCGGATGTCTCGGTGCAATTCCGGACGGGCCGGCTGACCGCTATCGTCGGGCCGAACGGCTGCGGCAAGTCCAGCCTGCTGAAGACGATTATGGGTTTCCTGCCGGTCAGTGCGGGCCAAATTCTGCTCGAGGGGCAACCGGTTTCGCAAATCGGCCGGCGCAAGCTTGCGCGCCGGATCGCCTATCTGCCGCAGGAATGCTTCTGCCCGGACTACATGACGCTCGGCGAGTTGATCGAGCTTGCCGGTTATTCCCGCTATTCCCTCGTCGGCGGACCGTCGGAAGAGGATCGCAGGCTCTACAGAGAGGTTCTGGAGACGGTCGGGCTGGCCGACCGGGCCGGCTTTCCCGTCAACAAGCTCTCCGGAGGACAGCGCCAGAGGGCGTGGATTGCGATGGTGCTGGCGCAGGATACGGATGTCATCCTGATGGACGAGCCGGTGAATCACCTAGACATGAAATACCAGTTCACCATCCTCGAACTGGTCAGGGAGCTGGTGGAGAAGAAAGGCAAGACGGTGATCGCTGTCCTGCACGATCTCAACCTGACGACCGCGTTTGCCGACGACGTCGTCCTGATGCGGTCGGGCAAGTGCGTGACGTCGGGCCCGGTGGCCGAGACGGTGACCACGGCCAATGTCGAGCATGTGTTCGGCCTCAGGACGCAGATCTTTCCGCATAACGGCCGGCTGGTCTGCCTTCCCGAACTTGCCTCTCTGCCATCGGCATCGTGATGAGCCGGCGCAGCCTGTTTCTCTGGTCGGCTTCGCTCGTGCTGCCTGTCATGCTTTGCGCGCATCTCTTTATAGGTTTCGCTCCGACATCCCTGCCGGAGCTGACGAACGCTCTCCTGCATTTCGAGGCGGAGACCTACGAACAGGCCGTCCTCCTCTATCAGCGGGTGCCGCGCAGCCTGATCGCGGTCTATGTGGGGGGCGTCGCCGCGGCGAGCGGTTTCGTGCTGCAAAGCCTGATCCGGAATCCCCTGGCGTCGCCCTCGACCATGGGCGTCAATTCCGGTGCCGCCCTGTTTCTGGTCGCCGGCACGCTGGTCTTCGATCTCGGCACCGCGCTGCAAGGCGTTGCAGCACTTGGCGGAGCCGTGTTCGGATTTCTCGCCTGCATCGCCGTTGCCAGGATAGCAGGGCGCCGGAACGATCCCCGCGGTCTTTCGCTGATCCTGGCAGGCGCGCTGGTTTCCATGCTGTTCACCGGCGTCACCAATGCCTTCCTGCTGGCGGATCCGGCGCGCCGCGTCGATTTCCTGAGCTGGGTGACCGGCAACATCAACCACGCCTATATCGACCGGCTCGAAGTCTTCTGGTGGATCGGCGTTCTGTCCGTCGCCGTGTTCCTTGTCCTCGCGCGGCCCATGACGTTGATCCTTCTCGGATCGGAAAAAGCCGCCTCGGCCGGTGTCAATGTTTCTCTCGTCTCCTGGATCGCGCTTCTCGCGGCGATCCTAGGGTCGGGCTCTGCCGTGGCGGTCTGCGGGCCGATCGGGTTTGTCGGGCTGATCGTTCCGCATATCGTGCGCCCTTTCGTCGGCAGCAATCTCGTCTTTGCCCTGCCCGCCTGCCTGACCACCGGCGCCGTCGTCTGCCTGCTGGCGGATCTCGCCGCAAGGGAGGCCCTGAAACCTTACGTGCTCAACACCGGGCTGGTGACCGACCTGATCGGCGGCATCGTCTTCGTCGTCATCGTCAAACGCTTCTACCTGTCTCCGGGCAGCCGGGAGGCGGCATGATCAGGCGCGGCTTGGCGACGGACGGCAAGCGTGTCCTGCGGCTTCGAAACGGCCTGCAGGCAAGGACCGGCAACCTTCGGGCTGGCATCGGCCTTGTCGCCGCGGTCCTTCTCCTGGCGGTCTTTTCCGCCGGTCTCGGCCTGACCGATGCGGGACTTTCCGATCTGCTGCGAACCCTTTCCGGTCACGTTCTTTCCGGCGAGCAGGACTACGCGCTCTGGACGGTCCGGCTGCCCCGCATCGTGCTCGGTTTCATGGTGGGCTGGTCCGTGGCGATTTGCGGAGCGTTGCTCCAGTCGATCGCGCGCAACCCGCTTGCCGATCCCGGCCTGTTCGGGTTCAGCCAGGGGTCGATGACGATGATCATGCTGCTTCTGGTCGTTACGCCCGCCGCGCCAAAAAGCCTGATTGCGCTTGCCGCCCTGGCCGGCGGCCTTTGCGTCGCTTTGCTGCTCATCTGGCTGGTCGGCCGCGACCGGTCGACGGGCCTGTCGATCGTGCTGATGGGCATAGCGATTGAATCGGTGCTGTCGTCCTTCGGTTCGCTGCTGATCCTCTACCTGCCGACCGAGACCTCGCTGGCGATTTCCGAATGGCTGGCGGGGTCGCTCTTCCAGGCAAGTTGGCCGATAATAGCGGCTTTCACGCCCCTGTTTCTGCTGAGCATAGCCGGCATCGTTCTGATCGGCTCCGCGCTTGCGGCCTACGATCTGGGAACCGAGATGGCCATGGCGCTGGGCGAGGCGGTTGCGGTTTCGCGTCCCGTCATCCTGCTCTTAGCGGTTCTCCTGAGCGCCTCGGCAGTGACAGCCGTCGGCCCGCTGGTCTTTCTCGGCGTCCTTGCCCCTCATTTGGCCAGCCTCATCTCTCCGGCCGTTGCCCGAGCCCGGCTTTTCCTGTCGGGCCTGATGGGCGGCATTCTCGTCGTTGCCGCCGACGCCGTGGCGCGTGGGCTTGCCGGCGACATTCCAATGCCTCTCGGGCTCAGCCTGACGATGATCGGCGTGCCGCTGTTCATCGTCGCGCTGCGCCTTCAGGCCCTTCGAAAACGCGACTTACATTGAGAGGTTCACGATGCGAATTCTTGTCTTGTGCGTATCCCTGGCCCTTGCGGCGATGAGCCCGGCGTTCGCCGCGGACCGCAGCCTCACCGACGACACCGGGCGCGAGGTCACCGTGCCCGAACATCCGCAGCGGATCGTCGTCATGCACGAACCTTTGCTCGGGGTGCCGCTGATGGATCTCGGCGTCGAACTCGCCGGCAGCTATGGCCGGTCCGACGACGGCACCTTCGTCATCGCGGTGGATTTCATCGACACCGTGCTCGGGGAAGGGCATCCCAAGCCGAAGGGGATCGGCCCGGTCGGACAGCCGGATCTCGAAAAGATACGGGCCCTTGAGCCCGATCTGATCGTCGCGTCCGAGCTCGACGCCGGAAAGGCAGAGCAGCTTTCAACCGTCGCGCCGGTCTATCTGCAGAATGTCGGCAGTGGAAAGGTGCACGGCTTCGATGTCGAGGAAGACCTTGCCGCGCTCGTCGGCAGGGAGGGCGCCTTCGCGCGGCGCAAGGCGGACTATCTCGATCGTGTCGAGGACTTGCGCGCGGCGCTGCCGGAGGATCCGTCCGGGAAAACCTATCTTGCCATATTCCTGACCGACCAGCTGAACGTGGTCGGCTCCTCCTCGGGCATGGTGCAGGCGCTCGAGGATCTCGGCTACAGCCGGCTCGAGGTCGCTGGCACCAACGGCATTTCTTCAGGCGGCGGATCGATGATGCTCATGCCCTTGAGCGCGGAGGAGTTCGGCCGACTTGATCCGGATCTCCTGATCCTGCTGAACAGCTATATGGCCCAAGGGCGTGACGAGGCGGACACGCGGGCCGCGCTCGACAAGCTCGTTCCCGGCTGGGACCGCTTCATGAAGCCGGCCCTTGAAGGCCGCGTCCTGATCGTCGATCCCGCCAGGGTCATCACGCCGACGGTGGCAAGCGCCGAACACATGCTGGACAGTCTCGGAGACTGGAGCAGGAAGGAGCGCTGAGAAGCGCTCCTTTTCCTCATGCCAATCGCTAATTTGTCACGACAACCCAGTTCCGAGGCAAGCCTTGTCTCAGAAGGTCGCCTTCAATCCGAGCCCGAACATGCGCGGTGCCGTCATGGTCGCGAAGGTGGCGACACCCGGACGGTCCTCGATATAGGTCGGGACCCGTTCGTCGAAGATGTTGTTCACGTAGCCATAGACCTGCAGATGATCGTGGACCTGGAACGTCGCCCTTGCATTGGCGATGGTATAGGCGTCCACGGCGTAGGCCGGTGTGTTGAGGTCGTCGGAGTAGTAGCCGTCGAAATGCTCGACATTCGCAGAAAGCATCAGGTTTTCCAGGATGTTCCAGTCCACGCCGAAGCCGAGGGTGTAGCCCGGCGTCTTACTGAATTCGTTGCCTTCGACCGCGGGAATGGAGTCGAATTCCGTGATCTCGCTCTGCAGGACGCCCGCATTGGCATTCAGGCGCAGATTGTCCAGGATCTGGTAACCGACCGCGAATTCCAGGCCGTAGGCATGGGCCCGTTCCGCGTTGAGCGTAATATATTGCGTGATGGCACTGCCGGGCAACACGGTCTGGAAATAGCGCTGGGCGTCGTGATAGTCGGTGTAGAACACATTCGCCGAGACGGAGAGCGTGTCGTCGAACAGGTTCGCGCGGCCGAAAATCTCGTAGTTCCATAGCGTTTCCGCGTCGAACTTCGCGGCCTGACCGTTGACGAAGTCGAAGGCGACGCCGCCGGGGTTGAAGCCCCGGTTGATCAGGCCGCCCACCGTCACGTCCGGTGTGACGTCATAGGCAAGCGCGATCTTGGGCAGGAGCGCGTTGAAGGTCTCGTCATAGTCGAAGTTGGCGGGCACGAACGCAGTCGTTGTCGACTCGCCGCTGCGCTTGATCCTGTCGCTCTCGAAGCGCAGGCCGCCGGTGAGCGTCCATGACTCGCTGATCCGGTAGTCGACCTCGGTGAAGATCCCGAAATTGTCTTTAGAGTCCTCGAACGCCGGATTGCCGTTGAAAGTCAGCATGAGGCTTTCATCCGACTGGGTATGAGAGAAGAAGACGCCCGCCACGCCGCTGACCATGCTGTCCTCGTTGCCGAAGTTGACCAGGGCTTCGTGTGACCAGTTCTGCTGGTCGATGGTCGCGTTGCCCTGTCCGTTGGGATCCACGTCGCGCTTCACGAAGAGATCGGAATATTGCGTCTGGTTGCTGACGACGATGCCGTTCTCGAATTCGTAGATGAGGTCGGCGATCCCCGTATTGGTTCTCTGATAGAAGCTCGGCACGCTGGACTGGTCGTTTTCCAGCCTGTCATAGGGCTCGACGGTCGCGGCTTCGTAAGTCGGCTGGTTGTTCTGCGTCGCCGCATAGGTGAGTTTTGCCGAAAGGCCGGGGATCGCGTCCGGCGTCCAGAGCAACTTGGCCCGCCCGTTGAAGGACATGATATCCAGATCGGTCGTGTCCTCGACGAAGCTGGCGTTGATGTAGTCGATGAAGGTATCCCGGCCGTAATAATCGAGGGCGACGCGGGCGGCGAGCTGGCTGCTCAGCGGACCGGACAGCATGCCCGACACGCGGTGCGTGTTGTAATTGCCGTATTCGGCCTGGAGGGCGCCTTCCGGAGTGAAGGTCGGATCCTTCGTTTTGACGATGATCGCGCCGGCGACGCTGTTGGCGCCCTGAGAGGTGGTCTGCGGTCCGCGGAACACCTCGATCCGGTCGAGATCCCAGATGGAGGTCGCGCCGAACACGGTTTCGAAATAGGTCTGGTAGTGGCCGTCGATATTGATCGCGGCCCGCGGAACGGTGCCGGAATAGAAGGCGACCGCACCGGTATTCGGCCCCTGCGTGTCCTGCCCGCGGATGATCGGAGCGACGCCGACCGTCGAGGGATAATAGACGTTCGGAACGTCTTGAATGGCGCTCTGGACGCTCTGTTCCTCCGGACGGGCCTCCTGTTCCTCTCCGGTGATGATTTCCACCGAGCTGGCCGTGTCCTGAAGACGGCGGTCGACTTTCTCGCCGCTTACGAAGATCGTATCAAGAACAGTGACATCGGAACCGATTTCCGTTCCAGCGTCCTGAGCCAAGGCGCTGCTAGAAACGAGCTGTGAAACAGTGAACACAGCCGTACTGCCAAGCAACATCGCAATCCGAGTCGGTTTCATCTTTTAGTCCTGATGATCGTGCTTTTCACAAGCTGGGGAAACCTTGCTTGCGACCAAATGCGGGGAGGAGATCCTTTCGCCAGATGCGGCCCGTGTTTGCCCCAGCCACTGGAAATTGGATCAGTTTGTTTCACTATACAGAATAGATTACACATTTCAACATGAGTATAAAACTCATAAATAAAAGTTGCCGAATGGCCACACCCGATGTCAACAAGCTGAATTTCAACGGAAATTGTCACCCTTGCCCAATTGAACTCGTGGCAATTGCCCAATACGCTTAAGAGCAGACGGGGAGGCCGGAGCCATGGGTGTCTGTTTGGGAATTAGAAAAGAAACCGATGGAGCCAGCCTGCTTTGTCAGCGGATGGCGGTGTCATGAGCGACGAGGATGGCGCCGGCAAACCGGACGGGGTTCGCAAGCGGTCGGGAAATATACAATCCGTCTCCATTGCGACGCGTTTCCTGAACATCCTTGCAAACGGGACAGAGCCGATGGCTTTGGGCGTGATCGCCCGGAAGGCGGGAACGGGAAGCCCGACCGCGCACCGTTACCTGCAGAGCCTGGTCAAGGAAGGGCTGGCCATGCAGGACCCTCAGACCGGACTCTACGACCTGGGGCCCACAGCCCTGAGCATCGGGATAGGCGCTCTCAGGAGAATAGATTCCGTCGAAATCGCAGCAAAACATATGAAGCAGCTGGCGAATGGCTTTGCTGCAAGTGCAGGCGTTGCGATCTGGACGGAACGCGGGCCGACAGTCGTGCGGTGGTATCGCAGCGCATTTTTCGCCATCAGTTCGGTGGGGCTGGGAGATGTCCTGCCGGTCGACAACTCTGCTTGCGGACTGGTTTTTCAGGCCTACCTCCCCGAACGCCAGATCGAAGAGGCCCGCAAACTGCAGCCCGCACATTTCCGGGGCAAGCGTCCCTCACGCAAACGCCTTGAAGAAGTGCGCAACACGTGCTGGGCCGAGCTTACGGATCACCTGCTGCCCGGCATCACGGGACAGGCAGTGCCGGTCTTCGACGCCCAGCAGGAAATTGCCTGCGTCATGACGACCGTCACCAATCTCGGCCTGATGCACAAGCCGGAAGACCGAAAAGCCCTGCTCGAATGCGCCAAGCTGGCCGCCAGGGAATCGGGCGGAACGGCACTGTTTTCCGAAGAGTGACAACAGCCTCGCCGCTGAGCGGACGGCCGGGTTTCCGCTTACCAGGTGTATCTGAGCGTTGCCTTCAGGACCCGGCCATCGCCGTAATAGGCGGTGTTAGTGAAGGTGTCGACGGAGGAGATATAGCTTTCGTCGAAGAGGTTCGTCGCATTGAGCTGCAGCGTCGCGTTGTCGAACAGCTCGTAGCTGAGCGAGGCATCGACCAGCGTGTGCGCATCGAGCTTGATGGTGTTGGCGTTGTCGGCATAGGTCTCGCCCACATAGCGAACCCCCGCGCCGATCGTCAGATCGTTGAAGTGCCATTGGCCGGGGATCGTATAGTCCAGCCAGGCGGAGGCGATGTTGTTGGGGACGAGCTGAGGCTTGTTGCCGACATTGCCAGAGATGCCGTCCTCCAGGATTTCCGGGTCCCAGTAGGAATAGGTGAGGGTCATGTTGAGGCGGTCGTTGAGCGCCATCTTGCCTTCGAACTCGATCCCGCGCACGCGGACCTCGCCCACCTGGGCCTGGGTTGTCGCGGTGACATAGTAGGGAACGTTGGTCTGGGTGATGTCGAAAGCGGCCAGCGTGAAGAGAGCATTCATGAAGTCCGGCTGATACTTGATGCCGACTTCGTACTGGGTGCCCCTTTGCGGCTCGGGCGCCTGAAGGCCCAGTTCGCCGGAGACCGGCTGAAAGGATTCCGAGTAGTTCGCGTAGAGCGCCAGATCGTCGCGCGGCTTGAAGGTCAGCCCGGCCCGGCCGGTAAAGGCTTCCTGCCTGTCGCTGTAGGCGAGATCGTATTCGGGATAAGCTGTCTCGGTATTCACATTGTCATAGCGTCCACCGAGCGTGACGATGAACCTGTCATAGAAGGTCATCTCTTCTTGGGCGTAGAAGCCGAAGGCATTCTGCTCTTCCTCCCAGTGGTATCCAGGCGGAAGGGTGAGGCAGTCCAGGCCGCAATAGACGGGGTTGTGGATGTCGATGCCGGAGGCGGAGCCGAACACCCGGTGCTCGTTCACCTTGTCGTAGTAGTATTCTAGGCCGAGCAGCGAGCGGCTGTCGATGGTCCCGAAATCCGCGTCGTATTGCAGCTGGTTGTCGATGGCGAAGCGCTGGGTGTCGCCGTAGACCGCCCAGGCGCTGCGCGGCACCGTCGGATCCGCAGATGCTCCGTAAACGGATTCATAGGTCAGGTCGAGGTCGGAATAGCGCAGGTTTTGCCGGAACTGCAGGCCGTTGCCGAATTCGTGGCTGAACTCGTAGCCGATATTCCATTCCTCCGTGTCCATGTTGTCGAAATCCGGCTCGCCGAGATAGGTCTCGGGGTCGATGCCGGATCCGTAGGGAATGCCGTGGGAGGTGTTGCCGTCGCGCTTGTAATAGTCGGCGAGCAGGGTCAGTTCGGTGGAGCCGGTCGGCCGCCACGTGAGCGCGGGGGCGACATAGATCCGGTCGTCGTTGGAATTGTCGATGCCGTCATTGCCGTTCTGGCCCTTGGCGGTGAAGCGGTAGAGCCACTTGCCGTCCGCGTCGATCGGCCCGCCGACATCCGCCCCGGCCTCGATATGATTCTCGCCGAAGGTCGTATAGACCTCGCCGAAGCGGTAATCGGTCGGTTTCTTGGTGATCGCGTTGACGAGACCGCCCGGTGCGTTCAGTCCGAACAGGGTGGAGGTGGAGCCCTTCAGCACCTCGATCCGCTCCATGCCGTAGGGCTCGATCCGGTTGCCGGTAAAGCCCGGGATGCGCATCGGCAGGCCGTCGCGATAGGAACCGAGGGACGTCTGGTAGAAGCCCCGGATGAAATAGAAATCGTAGCGGTTGTCGCCGCCATAGGCATCGCTGAGCACGCCGGCAGTATAGGCGAGCGCGTCGTCCAGGCTTTCGACGCCCCGCCGCTCCATTTCCTTCTGGGTGACGACGGAAACGGACGCCGGTACGTCCAGCGTCGGCGTGCCGGTCTTGCTGCCGACGGATGCCTCTGTGGCGACGGTGGTCGTCCGGTCGTCTGACGGATCGGTTCCGCCATCGACGACGATCGTCTCCAGGGCCACCGTCCCACGAGCCGGTTCTTTCTGGGTGGTGCCGTCCTGGGCGGCGGCGCCTTCAACGGCGAGCAGGAGGGTGGCGGTTACCAGGCCGGAATATTTCAACATTTGCCCCATAGTCCATTTCTCGAAATCCTGGCTGCCGGCTTGGATAAATTATTACTCAAAAACTCATATATATTCGCGCAGCTGCGCGCAACAAAAATGTGAGCTATAGCTCATGTATTTGTATAATCATTTGCATTTGTTGAATTATTTCCACTTTCTTATGCGCGATATCAGCCTTTTCCGGCTGTTTCACAGCAACGGCTGCGGGCCTGAATGGTTGCACCGACCCGATGGATCGCTATGAATGGTTTCAAATCGCGCCAGGTGAAAGGGAACCGCATTGCAAGGGGGAGAGGAGAGTTCGGTCGCCAGGCGGAAGCCCGCGAAGCAGAAACGGTCCAAGGCCAAGGTCGAGCTCATCCTCGACACGACGCTGGCCATGCTCGATGACGGGCCCTCCGACAGGATCACCACCAATGAGATCGCCCGCAATGCCGGTATCAGCATCGGTACGCTCTACCAATTCTTCCCCAGGAAGGAGGCGGTCTATTTCGAACTTTACCGCCGGTGGCTCGAACAGACGCTCGATCTGCTGGACGCGGTCGATATCCGCTTCGACGGCAGCGAAGGGCTGGAGGCCTACGCGGACGCGGTGTTCGAGAGCCTCTCCGGCGACGAAAGCGTGAACTCCCGGGCGCACTGGCAATTGCGGTTCGCCATGAGCAGTTCCCCGGAACTGACGGAGCTGGAAAACACCCACAATCGCGAAGTCTTCCGCCGTATCGTCGCTTCCCAGGAGAAGTTCGGACGCAAGGTGAGCGACGCGGAAGCCTCCGCCCTTGCCCGCCTCCAGCACAACGTCGCGGTCGCCTGTCTGTCCGCTGCGGCGGAGGTGGATTCCCAGCCGGAGCGGGACATTCTCCTGACCTGGTGCCGCAAGACCCTGCGTCTGGTCTACGACGTGGACAAGCTGAATTCCTGACCGATAACCACCTGATGCCGGTCGCCGGTTACTTCAGCTGCTTCGGCGTGAGGCCGAACTCCCGCTTGAAGGCGGTCGAGAAGTTGGCGGGGGAGGAATAGCCGGCTATGTGGGCGGCTTCGGCGATCGTCATGTTGTCGCGCTCCAGCGCCTCGCGGGCTTTTTCCAGCATGAACCTGCGGATGAAGCGGGAGGTCGACAGGCCGAAAGCGCGGGAGAGCAGGCGCTGGAGGGAGTTCCGGCTCATGCCTGTTTGACTGGCGAGTTCCTCAGCCGTTACCCAATGACCGCGCTGGCCGCTGAGATAATGTTCGATAGCCTGCAGTTTCTGCCGGTCCTGCCCTCCGGAGATCCGGGCGGGCTGGCCGGCCTGGCCATCCGAAAAATGCCGGAAGGCGTTTTCCAGGAGGCCGTAGACCCGGGCCGCGAGATAAAGCCGGTACTGAAACGGAGATCTGTTCGGCGCCGCGATGATCTGCTCGGCAAGGGTGACCTCGTGCGCACTTGGCGTCCAGCTCACATGTTCCAGATGGCTCGCTGAGAAGGTCCGCACCGGTCCGGAGCCGGGGTCCGAAATGTCCATGTGGCCGGACAGCCATTCCCTGGAGATGGAAATGGTAACCTTTTTCATGCGCATACCCTTGCGGGCCTGGCGCATGAAGGTCTCGCAGCGGTTCTGGGAATAGGCGATCGCGACGGGAGTCCACAGGCGCGCCTGTGCATCGTATCTGGGCATGGGAATGCGCATGCCGCCGATAAAGGCTTCGACTGTCCCCTCAAGGAACACCGAAACGCAGAAACGGGGTTCGCATTCCGTCTCGATCTTCAGGTCGTGCAGGTCTTCCGCGTGCGAAAAGTGGACGGTGAGCCCCTCTTCGATTTTCACGAAGTCGATCGCGCCGCGCAGAATCCGGTCATCCGTCTCCAGGGACGGCGCGAGCCAGCGCACGGGCCGGGCATTCGGCTGATCCGTGAGGTCTTCCTTGGTGACGTAGTGCCTGTTGTGGTCAATCGGTACGAACATGCCGGTTAGCTGTCTTTGAAGGATATCAGCCGGGATCCCCGGCGGTCCGGGCGATCCTGACGCAAAAGGCCGTACTGGCTTCGGGGCCGTTTCGCAAAAGAGTTTGAGTGACTGGCAAACGCTTTCGCAATTGTTTGAGCCCGTTAAGCCATTTATCAAATACATGACTATTTAAGTCAAGTTTAAGATCGCCGCCGCGTCTTGGGGTAGCCGCGGCCGGGGAGCGTTTGGTTGGGGTTTAACATGAAACGTGGAAGTGCATGGCAGGTCGCCATTCTGGCATCGGTGAGCAGTTTCTCCCTGATGACGGCAGAAGCCTTTTCCCAGGAGGTTCAGCAACTCGAGACCGTCGTCGTCAAGGACAGCACGGGGGATGCGTTCGACAGTCTGGAGACAAGCGTCGAAATCAGCCGGGAAGACATCGAGCAACGGCAACCGGCGGACCTGAAACAGCTTTTTCAGGGAAATCCGTCGGTTACGACCGCAGGCGGCAGTCCGGCATCGCAGAAATTCTATGTTCACGGCATCGATCAGTCCAAGCTGAACGTCACGGTCGACGGGGCCCGACAGAACAACAACGTCTGGCATCACAACGGCAATCTCGGCATCAATCCGATGTTCCTCAAGGCGGTTGAGATCAACGAGGGCGTGGCGCCGGCCGACGATGGGCCCGGCGCGATCGGCGGCAGCGTGAAATTCGAGACGGTCGACGCGATCGACATGCTCAAGGAAGGCCAGAAGCTGGGTGCGCTGGTGTCTTTCGGATATGACACGAATTCCATGACGCTGACCGGAACCGCGGCGGCTTATGGAATGCATGAGGGCTACGAATTCCTGAGCAGCCTCACGCGGGCGGAAGGCCAGGATTACGACGACGGCGACGGGTTCACCGAACTCGGTACGGCGACCGATCTCTGGACGGGCCTGAACAAGTTCGCCTATCAGAGCAGCGAAGGGCACCGCTTCGAAATCAGCGGAGAATACTACCGCGACGACGGTTTCCGGCGTCTGCGCACCAACATGGGGCTGGTCACCACCGACTTTAACGACAATCTCTACGAGCGGTTCACGACGACCTTCAAATACACGCTCGAAAGCGTCACCGGCCAATACGATCCGGAAGTGCTGGTCTATTACAACCAGAACAGGCTGAAGCGTCCCAACAATTCCGGTTACGCCCGCCCGAGCGGCGATTTCAATTCCGACCTGCGGCAGGTCGGCGGCCATGTTCAGAACAGGTTCCACTTCGGAATAGGGACCCTGACGGCCGGCGTGGATTTCTATCATGACGAAGTCAATATCGACCGCTTCCACCTCGACACCGACGCTTCCGAAGACATCACCAATGTCGGCGGTTATCTGCAGGCCCGGGTCATGCCCGTCGAGCGTCTCGATGTCTCCGCGGGTGTGCGTGCGGACTTCCAGAGCTATCATTCGGTCGACGACCAGCATTTCGACAATTTCGGGCTCTCGCCGAACATCAATCTGGGTTACGAGATCCTCGACGGCCTGACGCTGAATGGCGGCTATTCCTACGTCTTCGGCGGCCTGGAACAGGCGGAAGCCGCGCTCTATCACGCGAGAGAATACTATTACGCGAGCGATCTCGACCCGACGAGCGCCCACAATGCGCGGGTCGGCGCGGTCTACAATTTCCGCGGCCTGACCGTCGGCGCCGACCTGTTCTACATCAAGATCCTCAATCCGATCGATTTCGAATACGCGCCGGGCTTCGTCACCGCGGACCGGATCAACGGCGACGACATCGTTTCGCAGGGGTTCGACATTTCGGTGCGCTATGACTGGGCAAACGCCTATGTCTCCGCCGCCTTCACCCATACGGACGTCGAATATGGCGACCGGGTCGCGCTTCCGGCCGACACCAACACTGCCGTTCCGGTGGGCGACATGTTGTCGCTGGGGGCCGGCTACACCTTCGAGCAGTGGGACCTGACGCTCGGCGCGAACGCGGAAATCGCGTTCGAATATTCCAGCCAGGACCTGGAAGACAACGACTATGAAAACCCGATACCGGGCTACGAGGTCGTCAACGTTTTCGCGGAATGGGCACCGACATTCGGAAAGACCGATTTTTCGCTCCGTGCGGAGGTCAACAACATCTTTGATGAGACCTATTACAGCCGGGGGACCCATATCGCCAGCAGCCGCGTGACGCCGGTGAATTCGCCGGGCCGGAGCTTCTTTCTGACCGCGACTGCTAAATTCTGAGTGCGCAGTGCAACATTTTTCTTGTGAGCCGGTTTCCCCGGCTCACTGTTTTGGTGTATGGAACAGAAAGCCAGGGCAATGATCATCGTCACTTCGACGGCGCAGACCGCCTCAGCCTCTAAATATCTCCAGCAGCTTTGCAAGCATTTCGCGCACAAGGTTCCCGCAAAATGGGACACCTCGCACGGTGAAGTGTGGTTTCCCTACGGATATTGCCGGATGGACGCTTCGGACACGGGTCTGAGCATCCACTGCGAGACCGACGAGGAAGACAAGCTGGGCCTTTTACGACATGTGATCGACGATCACCTGGAACGGTTCGCCTGGAGAGAAAAACTCAAACTCGAATGGCGCGACGCTGAAAGATCCCCTGAAAGGGCTTCCGGCGGCTGAGAGCGCGGATATCTCCTACAGGAGAGCATACGGATGAAAAGATTTGTGGTCTCGTCTTTCCTGGCGGCAAGCCTGGCTGCTTCCGCGGCTGTTGCCCAACCGGCGGAAACGATCTCGATCCAGTTGAACACGGCGGAAACCGTCGGTGAGTCCTGCAGGCTGACCTTCGTCATCCGCAACGGGCTGGGCCGGTCCGTCGAGGCCCTGGGACTGGACCTGGTGATGTTCGACAAGTCGGAAGGCGTTTCCGGCTACGCTGCGATCGATTTCGGCACTCTGCCGGCCGGCAAGACGCGCGTGCGGCAGTATGACGTCGCCAAGGGCGACTGCGCCGGCATTTCCCGGGTTCTTCTCAACGAGGTGCGCGCCTGCGAGCTTCAGGACGGTGCCGCGCAGGACTGCCTGTCCCTGCTTCAGATCACCTCCCGTTCCGAGATCGAACTGATACTGTAGTGGATTGACATGCCAAACGATCTGACTTCGGCGCTGCCGCCGTTCCTTTCTCCGCTCACCGGCCTGATCGACCAGGGCGGTCCCGTCGTCATGCTGCTCCTCGTCCTGTCCCTGATCGCCGTCGCGCTGATTGCCGCCAAGGTGCTGCAGTTCGCCTTTCTCGGAGTCGGCCGGCACGGCGCGGCGCGCAAGGCGCTCGGATTGTGGCTCGACGGCCATCCGCACGATGCCAAGGCGGCCGCTTCCGGCAGCAGATCGGTTCTGGCGGACATCATGGCGAAACTCATTCAGGGCGCCGCCCGGGCGGAAGCGAAGACCGAACTCCTGAAAGAGGATGTCGAGAGGATCTGCGTTCAAAGGATCAATGCCCTGCGCGCCTACCTGCGTCCGCTCGACATGATCGCCCAGACCGCGCCGCTTATCGGCCTGCTCGGCACCGTGCTCGGCATGATCGAAGCCTTCCAGGCGATGCAGGGCGCAGGCGCCGCCGTGGATCCGTCCGTGCTCGCCGGCGGTATCTGGGTCGCGCTTCTGACCACGGCCGTGGGACTTGCCGTCGCCATTCCGGTTTCGGCCATCGTCGGCTGGCTGGACAGCCGGATCGAATCCGAACAGTCGGAAATGGAAGCTCTGGTTACGGCCTTCTTCACGGGCGCGATCGCCGAACGGGGCGCGCGGATCGTGGCCCTTGAGGCAACGGGGCCGAGGCATGCGGTTTAGCCCTAGAAAAAAGCGGCAGCCGGTCGGCCTCACGTCGCTGATCGACGTCATCTTCCTGCTTCTGCTGTTCTTCATGCTGGCCTCGAGTTTCACCCGCTATCAGTCGCTGGAGGTTTCCAGCGGCGGAGAGGGCGGCGGTGCCGAGGTCAAGCCTGCCTATCTGCGTGTTCATTCCTCCGAAAAGCTCGACCTGAACGGCCAGCCGCTGATCAAGGCGGACATGCCTGCGCGGTTCTCCGGCCTTGAGGACAGCACCTTGATCGCGATCTGGTCCGGGCCGGAAGCCGATGTTCAGGATGTGGTCGATGTCATGTCCGCCGCCCGGACCGTGGGGCTGAAGACCGTACTGGTGACGGGAAACAGGTGATCCGATGCGCATGAAGGCTCAACAGCGCAGGGAACCGCCGGAAAACACCATTCCGCTGATCAACGTCGTCTTCCTGATGCTGATCTTCTTCCTGTTTGCCGGCTCGGTCGCCAAGGACGATGCCCGCCAGATCGAGCCGCCGCTGAACATCCTGGAGGACGAAACCATCCGTTCGACCGGTGCGCTGGTCGTCGATCCGGAAGGAAAGACCTTTGCCGGCGATATCGAAATCAGCGTAACGGACTGGCTGGAACAGAGAAATGAGGACGCCGAAGAAGGCGGCCCGATCAAGGTGGCGGCCGACGGCTCGCTGAAGGCCGATGCGCTCGAAAAGGTTCTCCAGGACCTCAAGTCCGCAGGCCGGACGGATATCGTCCTGATCACGAGGAGAGGCGCGAAGTGAGTTTCCCGCGTCTGCTTGCCGCCGGTGCCGTCATTTCCCTGCTGTTTCACGGCGTGGGGTCGGCCTATTTCGCCAAGTCTCCGGATGACGTCTCCATTGCCGCTTCCGAAGGCGGCGGCGTTTCCGTGATCGGATCGATCGAAGACCTAGTCGCGGGCGTAGAGGTGGAAACGGTTTCTCCCGATCAGATGGTCGATGAGGTGGAGCCGGAAACCGAGCCGGTGGCCCCCGTCAAGGTGAACCCCGCCAGACCGGTGGTGGAACCGGTTCCGGTGGAAGCGGCGGTCGAGCCGCTGACCGCAGCACCGGTGGTGCAGGGTGTGACCTCGGTCGATCCGGTGACGGCTGTCGATCCCGCCGAACCCAAACCGGCGGAACCTGTCGAACGGGTCAAGCCGGTCGACCCGGCGGCGGCTGTCGAGCAGCCTCCCGTCCGGGAAATTCCCCCGGTCGAACCGGCGCCGGAGCAGAAACCGATCGAGATCGCGAAAGCCGAGCCGGTGGACGTGCAGGAACCGCTGAAACCGGTCGAACAGGAAACCGAGGTTCAGGAACCGCTTCCGGATCCGCTCCAGGACGTCACGCAGATCCCTGTCGTCAAGCCGAAGCCGCCGGTGCGCAAGACCGAACCGAAGAAGACGCCGGTCAAGGAGGTCCGCAACAGGGGAGCGGAGGTCAGTTCCCGCAAGGGCGGCGAGCGCGTCACCAGCCAGACCGCCCGCTCGAATGCCAACGGCCGCGCCAATGCCAAGACCAACGACGGCGGCACCAAGGCTACCTCGAACTACAAGGGCAAGGTCGTCGCGAAGCTCCGCCGGGCGAAGCGCTATCCCAAACAGGCCAGGCGTCAGAACCTGGAAGGCACCGTGCGCGTCGCCTTCACGATTTCCGCGAACGGATCGGTTTCGGGCATTCGGGTTTCCCGATCGTCCGGTCATACGATCCTCGACCAGGCGGCTGTCGACATGGTGCGGCGGGCGTCGCCCATGCCGAAATTCCCGAGCGATATCCGCGTGGCGCGAATGAACCTGCAGGTGCCGGTGCGCTTCAACCGGTAATGCCCAGCGGTTCCGGTCAGGCGTGATGAAGGGCGATCAGCCTCCCGTCCACCATTTCGATCCTGACATCCATGTTGTAGATCCGGGAGAGGTTCTCTTCGGTCATGAACTCGGCGGTGCGGGCCTGCGAGACGACTTCGCCGTCCTTCAGGGCGACGATCCGGTCGGCATAGGCGGCGGCGTAGTTGATCTCGTGCAAAACGACGACGATGGTCTTGCCGTGCGTATCGGCGAGCTCGCGGAGCTGGCGCATCAGCGCGCGGGCGTAATGCATATCCAGATTGTTGAGCGGTTCGTCGAGAAGCAGATATTCCGTGTCCTGGGCATAGGCCATGGCGACGAGAACCCGTTGCCGCTGGCCGCCTGAAAGCTCGTCGATGAACCGGTCGGCAAATCCTGTCAGGTCGAATTCGGTCAGGGCCCCGGCGACCTTCTCGCGGTCTTCCGGCGCCGGCCGGCCCAGGTGATGCGGGAAGCGTCCGAAGCCGACCATGTCGCGCACGGAGATCCGCGTGGCAACGCTCGTATCCTGGCGCAGGATCGCCAGCTTCTTCGCCAGTTCCCGGGGCGGGCTGTGGCGGATATCCATGCCGTCGAAGGAGATCCGACCCGACTGCAGGGCAAGCAGCCTTGCCATCAGAGCGAACAGGGTGGACTTGCCGGCGCCGTTCGGGCCGATCAGGGCGGTGACACCGCCCTTCTCGATCTTCAGCGACACGTCGTTCAGGATCCGGGCCTTGCCGTGATGAAACGTTACGTTGTCGATCTCGATCATGCACGAACCTTTCTCAGGATCAGGAACAGGAACACCAGGCCACCGAGAAACTCGATCACGACGCTCAGGCTGCCGGCCATGCCGAGCACACGTTCGAACAGCGCCTGGCCGCCCACCAGGATCGTGACGGAGATCAGCACTGCCGCCGCCAGAACCGTGCCATGCCGGTGGGTGTTCATGACTTCATAGGCAAGGGCGCTGACCAGAAGACCGAAGAAGGCCACGGGCCCGACCAGAGCCGTGGAGACCGCGACCAGCACCGTGACGATGGCAAGGCCGATAAAAACTTCGCGCCGGTGATTCAGGCCGAGGCTGATCGCCTGCTCCCGGCCGAGGGCCATGACGTCCAGAACATGCCGCCGGCGCCAGGCGATGGCGCAGCACAAGAGGATGAGGACCGCGGACGCGAGAAGCAGCTCGGTGTCGAGCCTGTTGAAGCTCGCAAAGAACGCGCCCTGGACGACGGCGAATTCGTTCGGGTCGATCAGGCGCTGAAGAAGGCTGGTCAGGCTGCGGAAGAAGACGCCGAAGACCACGCCGACCAGGAGCATGCGGAAGAGATCCGGCATCCCGCTTCCCAAAAGCGTGCCGAAAAGGGTGAGGGCCGCACCGGTCAGAAGCAGCACCTCCAGGGTGAATTTGGCTTCCGGCAACAAGGTGGAATAACCGAGCCCGCCCAGCAGGAACACGAGGCCGGTCTGCACGAGAACGTAAAGCGCATCGAAACCCATGATCGACGGGGTCAGGATGCGGTTGCTGGTCAGGGTCTGGAACAGGATGGTGGCGACCGATACCGCGGTGGCGACCAGAATAAGGGCGGCAAGTTTCGTTCCCCGGAAGGAAAGGATAAAGCCCCAATTGCCGCGCGCGCCGAGCGTCATGAAGGCCGTGACCGCGATGACGGCGCACAGGCCGAGGAGCAGGAGTTTCCTACCGGCCATGGATGGGTCTCGCGAACAGCAGCCAGAGAAACACGCCGGTTCCGGCGACGCCGAAAATGGTGCTGGCCGGAATTTCATAGGGATAGCGCAGCAGGCGGCCCAGCAAGTCGCTGGCAAGCACCAGGGTGCCGCCGGTGAGGGCGACCAGCGGCAGGGTCCTGCGGGCATTGTCGCCGTGAAAGCGGCTGACGATGTTCGGCACCACAAGACCGACAAAGGGCAGCATGCCGACCGTGATGACCGTGAAGGAGGTGATCAGCGCGACGACGGAAAGCCCGATGATCAGGATCTGGCGGTAGTTGAGGCCGAGGCTTGTCGCGGCATCGCGGCCAAGACCGGCGATGGTGAACCTGTCGGCATAGAGATAGGCCGCGAGCGCCACCAGGCCGGAGGCCCAGAGCAGTTCGTAGCGACCCTGCAAAATGCCGGAGAACTCGCCGTTCATCCAGATGCCGAGATATTGCAGCAGGTCGCTCTCATAGGCGATGAAGGTGGTGACTGCGGCAACGATGCCGCCATAGACGATACCGGTCAGCGGCACCAGCAGCGGTTGGGTCGGCGGCAGCCTCTGGACCAGGGCGAGGAAGATCGCGGTCCCGCCAAAGGCGGCCGCGCTGGAGATGACCATTTTCAAGAAGATCGACGCCTCGGGAAGGAGCATCGTCACCGCCAGAAGGCCGAGGGCGGCGCATTCGCCGGTTCCGGCGGTCGCCGGCTCGACGAACCTGTTGCGCGCCAGCATCTGCATGATGACGCCCGCCACCGCCAGCGAAGCCCCGGCAAGCAGGGCGGCGAGCGTGCGCGGCAGCCTGCTGATCACGAAAAGGTCCGCGCCGGCCCCCTGCCGGAACAGATCGAACAGCCCGACATCCGCCGCGCCGACTGCGAGGCTCGCCAGGATGAGAACGGTCAGGAGACCGATCATCCCGGCGGACCATAAAACGGCCGGCGGCAGGGATCGAAGGAAGAGACGCAAGGGTGTCGGTTACCGCTCAGTCGGCCTTGGCAAAGGCCGCCGAAAGATCGGCGAGCGTTCCCATCAGGGATTGGTATCCGCCGGCGGAAACGTAAATCCTGGCGGCATCGAGATAGATGACCTTGCCGTTCTTCCAGGCATTGGTTTCCGCAACGAGCCGGTTGTTCAAGGTTTCGGCGGCGGACGCCCCTTCGGCGCCGACCGCTGCGGCGCGGTCGACCACGATCAGCCAGTCCGGGTTGGCGTCGCGGATGAATTCGAAGGAAACCCCCTCGCCATGGGTCGCCTCGTCGATGGTCTCGACGGCGGGCTCGATGCCGAGCTCCGTATGCAGCCAGCCGAAGCGGGATCCGGGTCCGTAGACGCTGATCTTCGGACCGTTGGTCAGCACGATGAGCGCCTTGCCGGCACCGGCCGCCTGCTGTTTGAGACTTTCGACTGCGGCCCGCAGGTCAGCCTCCAGCTTCCCGGCTTCCTCGGTTTTGCCGAAGACGGCGCCATACGCGTTCAAGCGGGCTGTTGCCTGATCGAGAAGATTGTCGCCCCAGATGGTCATGTCGATCGTCGGCGCCAGCGCGGACAGCGCCTCGGCCTGTTTCGCCGAACGTGGTCCGACGATGATCAGATCCGGCTGCAAGGCGTTGACGGCTTCGAAATCCGGCTCGAACAGCGTTCCGACCGGTTCGGCCTCCCGCGCCACCTTGTCGAGATAGTCGACATAGAGCCGGTCCGGGGCACCGGAGACCGGAATACCGAGCGCATCGAGCGTATCGATTGCCGCCACGTCGAAAACGGCGACGGTCTTGGGCTTCAGGGCGACTTCGGCGGGGCCTGTGGCGGTTTCAATCGAAAGCGTGCCGGCCAAAACTGTGTGGGACCCAAGCGCGATGGCAAACGCAACGGCGGCCCAACGGGAAAAGCGCATCGTCCATCTCCTTTAAGAGGACGCCTGGCTGTTCCTGGGAATTGGCTGAGCGTTTGAAAAAACCGGATATCTGAAGGAATTGCCGGTGGCAGGTCTTCAGTCAGTCTGTGATGCCAAATGCGGGCGGTTTTTTCAACTGTTCTTAAGCTGCGTTCGTACTGGACTTTCCCTCGTTGATTTTGCCCGCTCCCTCATCGTAGCCGCCTTAGCCTTTGAAATTACAGTTTAAAAAAATCGAGCAATTACTCGAATTTTATGTTGCATATAATACTCAAGTTTTATAATTGTGCTTGAAACAAGATCCAAGCCGGAAGCCAGGATGCACAAAGATGGGCAACAGGGCACATGTTGAAATATTCTGGCTTGGTAACGGCCGCGCTTCTTGCTGCGGTTCAGGGCGCGGTTGCGCAGGATCTCACACTTGAGGAGGAGCCGGCGCTCAGCGCCGAAGACGCGACCCTTCTGGATACGATCATCGTCAAGTCGGCGACCCGGACGGAAACGCCGATATCGGAAGCAACGGTGTCGCTTTCCGTGGTCACGGAAGAGCAGGTTCAACGCCAGTCGAACATCAATACCAATATCGGCCAGATCCTCGCCAAGACCGTCCCGGGTTTCGGCCAGTCGACCGAGAACCTGACCGAATACGGCCAGACCTTGCGCGGGCGAAACTTCCTGACACTGATCGACGGGGTTCCGCAGACCAACAATCTGAACAACAACTACCGGGCGCTCAACAGCATCAGCACCACGGCGATCCGGCAGATCGAGGTGGTACGCGGCGCGACGGCGGCCTATGGCTTCGGCGCCCCGGGCGGTCTCGTCAACATCATCACCAAACAGCCGGAAGACGGCGAATTCAACGCCGAGCTGACCGTCGGCATCAAGGCTTCGCCGACCAATCTGACGGAGTCGTTCTCCTATCTGACGGAAGCCGGTGCGTCGGGTGCGAAGAACGGCTTTTCCTATCTGGTCAATGGCAGTTTCGAGGACACCGGTTCCTCCTTCACCGCCGATGGGGAGCGCCGGCCGCCGGATTCCTTCGGGACGCAGGGCGGCACCGACGACATCATGGCCTACGACTTCCTCGGCAAGCTGGGCTACGAGCACGAGAGCCACAGGTTCCAGATCAGCGCCAACAGGTACCGCTACTGGCAGGACAGCGATTGGGCCGGCGTGGTTTCTGGCGGCAGCTGGCAAAACAACACCAGCGCGACGCCTTCAAAGGGCAACCTGAACACCCGTACACCGGGGATCGACAACCTGACGCTCAGCGGCACCTACATGAATGACGACATTCTGGGCGGGACCTTCGAGCTGCAGAGCTATTACAACAAGAACACGACGACCTTCACCCGCACCGAATTCCTTGGCTTCCAGTACGACCAGTACGAGACCGAGTCGCAGAAATTCGGCAGCCGGGCGACCTTCGACACGCCGTTCCCCTGGGACCGGCTGCCGGTCGATATCGTCTGGGGGCTGGATCTTCTCAACGATCAGACCCAGGTGAATCCGATCGACGCGCCGGTCGATACGCCGAAATACGATCTCACCGGCGTCGCGCCGTTCGCGCAGCTGCGGGCGGACCTGTTCGAAGAGCGTGCGACGCTGACCGCAGGTGTCCGCTACGAGCACCTGTCGGTCGATATCGACGACTACATCAACGAGCTGAACACCGCGGTGAAGGGCGGAACCCTGACTTTCCGCGAGCCGCTGTTCAACATCAGCGGGTCGTTCGACATCAACGACACCTTCACGGTTTTCGGCGGCTTCTCGCAGGGCTTCCAGCTCGGCGATCTCGGCCGGTATCTCTACAACGCCAACTTCACCGATGTATCCCAGCTCTCCGACGACGGCCAGAAGACCGACAGTTACGAACTCGGCATCCGGGCGGTGGGCACTGTCTGGGATGCGTCGCTGACCGGTTTCTACAACAAGTCCGACAACGGCGTGACCTATGACGCCGGCCTGAACATCGTGCTGGCGCCCGAACAGATCTGGGGTGTCGAAGTCGCGGCCAATTACGAAGTCACCGACCAGGTCACGGTCGGCGGTACGTTCACCTGGCTGGAAGGCGAATACGATACCGACGGCGACGGCAAATACGATTCCGATCTGGGCTCCGACCGCATCGCGCCGCTCAAGCTTACCGGCTATGTGGAATACCAGCCCTGGGACTGGGCGAACCTGAGGCTTCAGGGCCTTTATTCAGGTTACCGCAATCCGGACAGCGAACAGTTCACCGGCCTGGAATCGATCGACCCCTATTTCGTCATGGATGCGTTCGCCGATTTCAAGATCAACGAGACGTCCAAGCTTTCGCTTGGTGTCGAAAATATGCTGAATGCGGACTATGTGCCGGTGCTTCAGCAATCCTATTCCGTCCAGGCCTATGCCTATGACGACTATTACTACGTGAAAGCGCCGGGAACGACCTTCTCGGCGAAGTACACGGTCAGGTTCTGACGGTTCACCGCTCCGCCGGTCTCCGGCGGGGCTTTCTTTGTTCGGCCCCGAGCGATCACGGGCAAATGTTCATTTGACGGCATGTGCGCTGCCAAAGCATCCTTCGCCCTGCCGGACCGCCTGAGAGCATTCCGTGTCAGTGTAACGGCAAGTGGGGGAGAGGCAGCGTGACTGCAGCCGACGGAAAGTCAGTGGCAAAGCGGACAGCGGGACTGCAGGAGCGCTCCAAGGCGAAGGTCAGGCTGATCCTCGATACGACGCTCCAGCTTCTCAACGAAGGCGCCGCGGACAGGATCACGACAAACGAGATCGCCAGGCGTGCAGGCATCAGCATCGGGTCGCTCTATCATTTCTTTCCGAACAAGGAGGCGATCTTCTACGAGCTGTTCAAGGAATGGCTCCAGCAGACGCTCGACAGGCTGGACGAGGCCGGGGACCGCTTCGACGGCAGCGGGCGTCTGGAGGACCTGTCGGATGCAGTCTTCGAAAGCCTGTCGCGCGACGACAGCATCAACTCAAAGGGCCACTGGCAGCTGTTGCGGGCGATGGGCAGCACGGAAGAACTCGTGGAACTTGAGGCGGAGCACCAGGAAGAGGTGTTCCGCCGTATTCTCTCCTTCCAGCGGAAATTCGGCCGGGACATTCCGTCCGAACAGGCAAAACTCCTGGCAACGCTTCAGCATCACGTGACCGTCGGCTGTCTCGCCGCCGCGGCGCTCTCCGGCCCGCATGCGGAGCGGGACAATCTGCTGAAATGGTGCCGGGCGACCATGCGCGTCGTATATGACATAGACCTCCTGAACGATCTGAACGCAGAAAAGAAAACTTGACTCTTTTCATCATATTTGTGCACTAGTCCCAACCGGGTAGGTGCATTACGTGCGTCTCCGCACGTGTGAAAGGGTTGGACGGATTGCCGCGATGACGTTTCATCCGCGCATGCAGAGCATGGTCGAAGGGCTGACGGTTGTCGGCGATGTGCGCCTGCGCTTTTTCGAAGGCGCGGTGGCCGATCTCTGGGAAGTCGAGTGTTGTCCCTGCGCCCGCGGGGAATATGTCTCGCATGCGCCGCGCCTCGTCGTCGTTCTGGACCAGACCGGGGACGGTGGCATGGATGTGACGGCCTCGCCGGACCGGGGCTCCGGACAGATGCGCGGTCCACATCCGCTCTTCTATATTCCCGCCGGCATGCGTGTCTGGTCGCGCATCGAGAACCTCAGCACGCTCCGCCATCTGGATCTGCATTTCGACGTGAGCACGCTGTCCCGTCAGCTTGCCGGAGACCTCGATCCCGGGTCCATCGAAGAGCCGAGGCTGATGTTTTCCGACGACCGGGTCTTCGCGCTCGCCCGGCTGATTGCCGCGGAATGCGAAAATCCCGGCGGGCTGCACGATCTCTACGGTGATAGCCTGATCTGCGCGCTGTTCGTGGCGCTCATGCGGATCGAGCGCACGTTTGTCCCCGTCAGGGGACAACTGGCGCCGCATCAGTTGCGCAAGGCCATAGACTATATCGAGGACAATTGCGCCCGGGCGATCCGCCTGGAGGAGCTTGCCGGTCTCACCGGTTTGTCCACGGCCTATTTCTGCCACGCCTTCAAGCTGACGGCGGGAATGCCGCCACACCGCTGGCAGATGCGCGCCCGCGTCAACCGGGTCAAGCAGATGCTGGAGGACACGGAGGTGCCGATCAGCGCGGCGGCTGCGGCGGCAGGGTTCTCCGACCAGGCGCACCTCACCCGGGTTTTCCGGCAGTTCGTCGGCGCGACGCCGTCCGTCTGGCGCAAGAGCCGGCTGGGCTGATTTCGGCGAAAGAGCGTTCAAAAGACCGAAATTGCGTTCAATAAACACCCTCAAACTTGAATTAAAGACTCCACTTATTCAGGTTTTCTGCCGGCCCGGAAGCCGTTCCGGGCGGGCGCTTGCGATGGGGTAGCAAGAATATGATCGAGATCCGAAAGGCTTCCTTGCTGATGGGTGTCAGCGCCGCAGCCATCCTGTTGAGCTGGCCGCAGGCCGGTCAGGCGCAGAGCGCCGGCGCGGAAGGAAACCGCACGGCGGTTCTTCCGCAGATCACCGTCGAGGACGAAAGCACGGACGGGGAGGGCGCCACGGACGGCTATGTCGCCAAGACGACCGGTACCGGGGCCAAGACGGACACGCCGATCGAGGAGATCCCGCAATCCGTCTCCATTATCAGCCGCGAGGAAATGGACGATCAGGGCGCTCAGACCGCCGATGAGGCCCTGCGCTACACGGCGGGGGTTTTCGCGCAGCCCTACGGGGCGGACAGCGACACCAACTGGTTCTTTTTACGTGGCTTCGACGCCACGCAGACCGGCGTCTTCCAGGATGGGTTGCAGCTTTACGGTTACGGCTTCGGGGCGTTTTACGTCGACAGTTTCAATCTCGACCGGATCGATGTCCTGCGCGGTGCGGCATCGGTGCTTTATGGCGGCACCAGCCCGGGCGGGGTGGTGAATTACGTCACGAAGAAACCGACCGGCGAGCGGCTGCGCTACACCGAAGCCGGGATCGACGATGCCGGGACGGCTTACTTCGGCTTCGATGTCGGCGACCGGATCGACCAGGCCTTCGACTACCGGGTGTCTGGACGGGTGCTCGGCGGGAACGGCTATTACGATCTTCAGGAAGGCTATCGCGGTTCGATCTCGCCGAGCCTCAGATGGACGCCGAACGACGCCACCAGCCTGACCCTTCTGGCGAACTACACCTATATTGACGAGATACACGGGGCGGCATCGTTCCTGCCCTATGTGGGCACGGTGGAGCGTGCCTCCTTCGGCCATATCGACCGGGACAAGAACTACACCGAGCCGGATCTCGACAAGTATCTGCGCCGGCAGTTTTCGATCGGCTACGAGTTCGAGCATGCGTTCGACAACAACTGGACCGTCCGCCAGAACGCCCGATACGGCTATGCCGAGGTCGAGGAATTCAACCTCTATCCGTTCGGCTATTCGGGCTTCTCGCCGACACCGGTACTGCCCGATCCGGTCTTCAGCCGGATTGTTTTCGAGCACGACACGCATATCAACACCTTCCTGCTCGACAATCAGCTTGAAGGCGAGGTGAAGACCGGGCAGATCGATCACGATCTTCTGTTCGGCGTCGACTACAAGTATTTTCAGATGGACCAGGTTCAGGCCTCGGCCATCGGAACGACGATCAGCGTCACCGATCCGGTCTACGGCGCGGCCCAGCCGACGCCGGTTCCCTATATCGACCAGAACATCGTCCAGCAGCAGGTCGGCTTCTACCTTCAGGACCAGCTCCATTTCGGCGATGGGTGGCTCGTGACGCTGAATGGCCGCTACGACCATGTCTATACCGACGCCACCGGCACGCCGGAATACAAGGGCAATGATGGGGCGTTCTCCGGCCGGGCCGGGATCGCCTACGAATTCGCCAACGGACTGACGCCTTATGCCAGCGCCTCGACCTTCTTCAATCCGCTGATCGGTTCCTCTGCGGCCGTCGCGTTCTTCGAACCGGAAACCGGCGAGCAGTACGAAGTCGGCCTGAAATACCAGCCGACCTGGTTCGACGGCCTGTTCACGCTGGCCTTCTTCGATCTGACCCGCCGGAACGTCGTCACCGGCTCCTTCGGGGCGGAAACGCAGATCGGCGAGGTGAATTCGCGCGGCTTCGAATTCGAAGCCAAGGCGAACCTGACCGACGACCTGAAACTGACGGCGGCGGTCACGGCCTACGATCTCGAAATCACCGAAGACGCGGATGCGTCCATCGTCGGAAAGACCCCGAACATCGTTCCCGAGCTGCTCGCCTCGCTGTTCCTCGACTACACGATCCCGGCTGGCACTTTCGAGGGCGTGACGGTCGGCGGCGGCGTGCGCTACCTGGGCGAATCCTGGGCGGACAACCAGAACACCCTGAAGGTTCCGGATGCCACATTGTTCGACGCCAAGGTTGGTTACGAGCGGGACAATTGGGGTGTCGACCTGAACGTGACCAACATCGCCGACACGCGTTACGTCACCAGCTGCGACGGTCAGTATACCTGCAGCTACGGCGAAGGCCGGGCTTTCAAGTTGCGGGCCTACGCCAAATGGTGACAGGCGCAGGCGCGGAGGGTTGCTGCGGCGCTGTTAATTCTTGACACAAATACTCATGTATTTTACCAAGATTGCCAGCTAACGGATACCCGATCTCCAACCGGTGTCTCACTCGCCAGCAAGTCCCCGTTCTTTATCCCGCCGTCCCAAGGGACGGCGGGAGCATCGTTTCAGGCACCCGATGTGTCTCGAACAGAGATTGGATATGCCGGTGCAGACCACGACACAGCTCAACCTTTCTTCCGATCGCGCCATCTCTCTCTTTTCCGAGGGGGCGAAGCTCTACGATCTGCCGGCGGAACATACCGGCAGCCGGCTCAAGGTGGTGTCGCCTTTCGGGGAAATCCTGGTGGAAGCGGACGATCCGGGCGCCCGGGTGACCGTCAGTGCGCCGGACCGGGCGAAGCTTTACGCGCTGCAGGAAACCATCGACCATGCGCTCGAGGAAATCGGGGCGTCCGAAAGCCTGAACTGGTCCGAGGCGGAGGCCGGGTCCCTGCCGGGCAACATGTCCGTTGCGCGGGTCGAGTGGTGCAAGCGCATTTCGCCTTCTTACTTCCGTGTGCGGCTGTCGGATCCGGATCTGGAGCGTTTTGCCCGCGACGGGCTGCATTTCAGACTGCTGTTCGGTCCCTTCGGTTATGCCGGCGAATGGCCGTTCATCGCCGAGACGGGACGGACGGTGTGGCCCGGCGGCGCAAGCGCCTGGCACCGTCCGGTCTATACGACCCGCTACGTCGACCCGAAAGCCGGTATCCTGGAGTTCGACGTCTTCGTGCACGAGGGCGGCAAGGTCAGTCAGTGGTGCGAGAGCGTTCAGGCCGGAGAAGAGGTCGCGCTGATGGGTCCCGGCGGCGATTGGTATCCCGAGGCGGGCTGGCTCGGCCTCGTCGGGGATGAGACGGCGCTGCCGGCGATTGCCCGCATCCTGGAAGCGGCGTCCCCTGCAACACGCGGGGTCGCCGTGATCATGACCAGCCACGAGGACGACATTCAGGCCCTGCGCTGCCCGGACGGCATGGCCATCAAATGGCTGCGCAGAGAAGGTGCCGAAACGCTGCTCGATGCACTGGACCGCCTCGATCTTCCGGAAACCGACCGGCTCGTCTGGTTCGCAGGGGAGAAATCGGAAGCCGCCGCCGCCCGCGAGCGCATGACGGCACTCGGTCTGAACAAGCACGAATGCAGGGCGACCGCCTATTGGATACGCTAAGAATTTTTCTCCGGGCCGTTTCGCTTTTGTCGGTGATCCTGCCGGGCCTGATCGCGGGCGCGTTCGCGCAGGAAGACGGCGCGGTGACGATCGACCACAGGTGGGGCTCGACCCGGATCGAGGGCACACCGCAACGGGTCGTCACCCTGAGCTATATCGGCATCGATCACCTGCTGGCACTGGGTGTCACACCCATCGCCTTCCGCTACTGGTACGGCGGCAACGACAAGGGTGTCTGGCCCTGGGCGGAGGCGGCGCTGGGTGATGGCGAACCGGTGCTTCTGCGCGGCGAAGTCGATGTCGAACAGGTCGCCGCGCTCAAACCCGATCTCATCGAGGCCATATGGTCCGGCATTTCCGAGGACGAGTACCGGCAGCTTTCCGCGATCGCGCCGGTCATCGCGCCCAGGGCCGAGAACGGGCCCTACGGCACGCCCTGGCCGGAGATGCTGAAGACGGTCGGCAAGGCCGTGCGGCGGCCGGAGGCAGCCGAGGCGCTTGTGCGCGACCTTCAGGGCAGGCTGGCGTCCATTCGGGAAAACCATCCCGGCTGGCAGGGGAAGACCGCCGCGGTCGGCTGGCCGGGCGGACCCGGTTTCTACACTGGCGGCGATGTCCGCGGACAGCTCATGGAGGATCTCGGCTTCCGGATCTCCGGCGAGCTTGAGCGCCTGTCTTTCGGGAGTTTCTATGTCACCCTCTCCCACGAACTTACCGAGCCTTACGATACCGATGTGCTTGTCTGGCTGGACAGTGGCGCGGCGGCGCAACAACTCGGCGCACTGCCTCTCCGCCACACGATGAAAGCCTACGCGGAGGGCCGGGAGATCGTCGCCGATCCGGTGCTTGGCGCGGCGATGTCCTTTTCCAGCCCGCTCAGTCTCGGCTATGTGCTCGACGGGCTCGTGCCAAAGATCGAAGCCGCCATCGACGGCGATCCGGAGACGAAGATACCGCCCGCAGGCGCGCAAGCGGGGACCGTCCGATGAGCGAGACCCTGACCGTTTCTGGACGAGTCTCCCCGGCGGCCCGGCCCGTCAACCGGGCATTCGCGATCAGCCTCACGCTTCTTCTGGCCGCGGTATTCCTGTCTCTTTTGCTGGGCCCCCGGCCGGTCGGCCTTGCCGATATCTGGCATGCCGTCACCGGCTTTGATCCGGACAATGCGGAGCAGATCGTGATCCGCGATATCCGCTGGCCGAAAACACTGGGTGGATTGCTTGTCGGAGCGGCCCTTGGGACGGCGGGTGCCGTCATCCAGGCGGTGACCCGCAATCCGCTCGCCGATCCGGGTCTTCTTGGCGTCAATGCCGGCGCTACCGCGGGTGTCGTCCTGCCGATCTTTTTGCTCGGTCTGGTCGACCCGTCCGCCTATATCTGGCCGGCGCTTGGCGGGGCGATGGCCGCGTCTCTGCTTGTCTGGGGTCTGGGAGCCGCCGGAACGGGCGTTGTCGGGATGCTCGTCGCCGGAGCCGCCGTGACTGCCTTTCTGTTCAGTCTGGTCGGTGCCTTGCTGCTTCTCAGCCGGAGTGCGCTCGATGTCTACCGGCACTGGGTTCTCGGAGCGCTCGAAGGGATCTCGCTTGAGGCTATCCAGGCGTTATTGCCGTTCTTTCTCGTTGGCTTTGCATGCACCGCGCTCGCTGCCCGCTTCCTCAACGCCCTGGCGCTCGGCAACGATCTGGCGCGGACGCTCGGAACGCATATCTGGCTGACTAGGGGCCTGAGTCTCCTGGCCATCACCTGCCTGTGCGCCGCTTCGGTCGCCCTTGCCGGTCCGATCGGCTTCATCGGCCTGCTCGTGCCGCACGCCGCGCGCCGGTTCTCCGGCGCGGACATGCGTGCCACCATCGCGCTTTCGGCAATTTTCGGCGCCAGCCTGCTTCTCGTCGCGGATACCGCCGGACGGATCATTCTTCCCGGCATCCGGATCGACGCGGGGCTGACGATCGCGCTCATCGGCGGTCCGCTGATGGTTGTGCTCATCAGCCGAGGACGGGTGCTGTCGCTATGAGTTCCGTCACCCGGAAAACAGCCGTAAGCATGGGCGCAGCCCTCGCGCTCGCGGCGGTCGCCATTGTCACGCTGCGGACGGGAAGCTGGCCGCTCGCCTGGCCCGACGCCCTGTCCCTGACGGGCATGGACGCGACGATCCTCTGGGAGCTTAGGATGCCCCGTGCCCTGGCCGCCATTCTGGCGGGCGCTTGTCTCGGTGTGTCGGGCGCCGTGTTCCAGACCATGCTGCGCAATCCGCTGGCGTCTCCCGACCTGATCGGCTTTACCGCCGGGGCAAGCGCGGGCGCCGTGGCGACCATCGCCGTGACCGGCGGGACGGCCTATGTCACGGCGGGGGCCGTCGGCGGCGGGTTTGTGACCTCCGTCCTGGTCTTCGCCCTTGCCTGGCGGAACGGGCTCGATCCCCTGCGGCTCGTGCTCATCGGGCTGGTTTTCGGCATCACACTGATGGCGCTGACCAATTTTCTGCTCGGCGTTTCCGGGCCGGTGCAGGCGGGCGATGTCATCCGCTGGCTGGCGGGCAGCTTCAATGCACGCGGCTGGAGCGCCGCCCTGACGCTGGCGGTCGTGCTCGCACTCATCGCTCCGGTGCTCTGGTATCTCGCCTTCACGCTCGACCGGCTCGACACCGGCGACGATCTGGCCCGTCTTCTGGGTCTGCGTGTCGATGCGGCGCGGCTGTTTCTCGGTCTGTCCGCCGTGGTCCTCGCCTCGGCGGCCGTCAGCATCTGCGGGCCGCTACCGTTCGTCGCCTTCATGGCCGGGCCGATCGCCCGGATGCTCGCCAGGTCTCCCACCTCCTGTCTTTTGCTGGCCGGACTGGCGGGGGCAACGATCACTCTTCTGGCGGACCTTGCCGCCCGGATCGGTTTTCAGGGTTTTCACCTGCCCGCCGGCATCTACACCGCCCTGATCGGCGGTCCCTATCTTCTGGGTCTTGTTCTCCTTCAGACCAAACGGAACCGCCTATGACAACAGCAGGGCTTTTTGCGGACAATATTCACGTCCGGCTCGCCGGCAAGACGATCCTGCCGGAATTGAGCTTCGGCCTCACCATGGGCGAGGTCACGGTGATCGTCGGTCCCAACGCCTGCGGCAAGTCCACCCTTCTGCGCAGTCTCGCACGGCTCCTGCCGCTTTCCGCCGGGCAGATCGTGCTCGACGGACATGACATTCACCGGCAGCCGACGAAACAGCTTGCCCGCAGGCTGGGCCTGTTACCGCAATCCTCCGAAGCGCCGGCTGGCCTGACGGTGCACGGTCTGGCGGCGCGCGGACGTACGCCGCACCAGGCGCCCTTCCGGCCCTGGACGCGCGCCGACGAGGAAGCCGTCGAAAAGGCGCTCAACGCAACCGGCATGGACCATCTGGCGGAACGGCCGGTGGAGGCGCTTTCCGGCGGCCAGCGTCAGCGCGCCTGGCTGGCACTGGCGCTCGCCCAGGACACCGACCTGCTGCTTCTGGACGAGCCGACCACCTATCTCGACCTGCCGCACCAGATCGAAATCCTCGATCTGGTGCGCCGCCTCAACCGGGACAGCGGCCGGACCATCGCGATGGTGCTGCATGACATCAACCTGGCCGCCAGGGTGGCGGACCGGATCGTGGGAATGAAGGACGGCCGGATCGCGTTCGAGGGAAAACCCGCCGACGTGGTGACCGCCGACCGCATGGCGGAACTCTTCGGTCTGAACTGCGTCGTCATCCCGGATCCGCTCAGCGGCGGCCCGTTGGTTGTGCCGGCATGATGCTGCACGGTTGCCGCATCGCAACAGTGACGACATTTCGGCCTTTCTCGGAGATGGTCCGGTTGCGCCGGGCATTGGCCGCGAAGTCTGGAAACACCGGATAATCAACACCTTTCCGTTTCTCAGTCGGGACCGGCAGTAGAACGGGTCGGTCGGGATGGACCCAGTCTGGATATGTTCCACATTATTAGTATTGCGGCCGAATTCGTTTTTCAGTAGTCAAGAATAATAGGTAAGGACCACTTGCCTGACTTTGAGATTTTACCGGGCATACAGTAGCCGTGGCCTGTTGCAGGGCTGCAAGCGAGGTCATTGACGGTGCCGGCTGGCTTTTAAGCTGTGCCGAAACCTGTCGGGTCATGAAGACTTCGGGTCTTCACGATTGCGCCCCTCTTTTCTGGACGCCTTGGGATGTCGACGACCTTAACGCAAACCTTTCTTGTGCATCGGCGCTCTCTGCTTGCAACGGTCCTGAAAATCGTTCGCGACCGGCAGATCGCGGAGGATCTCGCGCAGGAAGCCTATGTCAAGGCTTTCGCCGCTCAGGCTAAGGGTACGATCCAGCATCCGGTTGCATTTCTCCATCAGACCGCCCGCAATCTGGCGCTCGATCACGAGCGCCGCCGGACGATGCGCGAGCGTTATGAAGACCTTCAGGCAGACGAGGATGCGCTTGCGAGCGTGGCTGCGGGGCTTCCCAATGCCGAAGAGGTCCTGATCGAGCGCGAAAGCTTCAGGCAGTTCGACAAGGTTCTGGAGAGCCTGCCTCCGCGGGCGCGGCAGGCCTGGACGCTGTCACAGGCCGAGGGCTGGACCTACGAGCAGATCGCCGAGCATCTGGGCGTATCGAAAAATACCGTTTACAACGACATCAAGCTTGTTATGGGTCACTGCTACGACGTCATGAAACGCCTCGATCAGGGAGGCGGATCGCGTTAGTGAACTTCGGTCCGGCCCAAGACTGTCCGGACAAAACCAGCCAGCAGGGACGGACGCGGGCACAGAATTTGTGAAAACAGGGTCCTTCGAACGTCCAATCTAGTGAAGCCACCTTAAATCTAGGTCACGGAAAAGAAGTTTGGGACAGGAGCCATCCGAAGCCGGCAAAGCCGAAGACGGTTATCGTCACCCTGATTCCGTGACGGATGCGGCCCTCGACTGGTTCATGCGGTTGCAGGACGCTCCGGAGGATCGGACGCTCCGCGCTGAATTCGAACGCTGGCGCAGGTCCGATCCGCAATGCGAGGAAGCCTATGCGCGGCTCGAACGCATGCATAGCCTGCCGTCCCTGCACCGCGCCACGGAAAGACACGCGGCTACGCGGGCCGTCACCGCGGGACCGGAACCGTCCGGTCGGAACCGGACCGCCGTCCGTGGATGGACCGGACGCATAGCCGCCATCGCGGCCGCTCTCGTGCTGGCGATCGGCCTCTGGCAGGCCCCCTATTTGTGGCTCCTCTGGCATGCGGACTACATCACGGCGGCCGGAGAAATCGAACGCCTGACGCTGCCCGACGGGTCGAAGATGATCCTCAACACGGCCTCTGCCGTGGCGCTCGACTTCACCGAAGAGCACCGCGAGGTCCTGCTTCTGTCCGGCGAAGCCTATTTCGACGTGTTCGATCATGCGCGCAGCCCGTTCGTCGTCCGGGCGGGATACAGCGAAACGGAGGATTTCGGCACGGCGTTTTCCGTCCGGCGCAACGGGGGCGAGGATACCGTCGTGTTGAGAAGCGGCCGGGTGGAAGTGCGCAGCCTCGCCGACCGGGCGGACAGTGCCGGTCTTCAGCCCGCCCAGAGGGTCAGCGCCAGCGAACACTCGCTTTCCGCCGTATCTGATGCGGACATGGCGCAATCCTTCGCCTGGCTGGACGGCCGGATTATCTTTCGCAACGCGCTTTTCTCCGAGGCTCTGGATCAGCTCGGCCGGTACCATGCCGGCCGGATTTTCGTTGCCGACAGCAGGCTCAACAAGGTCTTCGTGAGCGGCAACTACAGCATCGGCGATGCGGAGGCCGCGGTGCGTACGCTGACCGCGGCTGCGGGCGGCTCCGTGACCGCTCTGCCGGGTGGAATTTTAATTTTGAGATAAAAAGTTAAGTTTTTTTGTGACAGCCCGGTGACCTGCTCGTCTATTCGTTTGAGGGCACAGGTTTCAGCGTGTTGCGTGCCGCGTCCTCGACAGAATAAAGCGAGGATTTCAAATGGCCGCACGGGGGCAGCAGTCGGAACAAGGCAGGTACGGGGACCGGCGGAACGTGGACGGGCGCGGTCATGCGCGCCACCGCTCAGCCGGTTTGGTATTCGGGGCAGTCTTGCTGGGATGCGGATTGGCGTTTCCGGTGCCTGCCGCCTTCGCGCAGAATAGCAGCGCGCCGGCTGCTTCCGGTCAGGCGATCCGCTTTTCCATTCCCGCCCTGCCGTTGGGCGAAGCCGTCGATGCCTTCAGCGGGGCGACCGGATGGCAGGTCGGCTACTCCGATGCGGTTTCCGGGGCGGTCAGAACCAGGGCGGTCAGCGGCTCGATGCCGCCGCGCCAGGCGCTTCAGAAAATGTTTGCCGGTACCGGAGTTCGGGTGCGCATCACGGGTCCTTCGAGTGCGGCCCTCATCAATCCGCAATCCAGCGCGGTCGAAGAAGTCGACGAGACCGCTGAGATCCTGCCCACCGTCAGCGTTACCGGCGAAAGCGCGTGGGGAGAGGTCGACGGTTATATCGCGACCCAAAGCGCGACAGGAACCAAGACGGGCGTTCCCCTCATCGAAACGCCGATTTCGATCAATGTCGTCAGCCGCGATCAGGTCGAGGCACAGGGCGCGCAGCGGATCTACCAGGCCCTGCGCTACACGCCCGGCATCACTGCCGACGTCCGGGGCGATATCTCCCGTTTCGACACGGTGTATTTTCGGGGCATGGGGTCCGTCACCGACACCTTTCAATATCTTGACGGCCTGAGGCTGCCTCGCGGTGCGTCTTATCTCAGCCCCCAGATCGATCCCTTCCTGCTGGAGCGGGTGGAAGTTCTGAAAGGTCCGGCGTCGGTCCTTTACGGCCAGGCTCCGCTCGGCGGGATCCTGAATCTGATGAGCAAGAGGCCGACCGAAGAGACCTTCCATGAAGTCCAGCTTTCCGCCGGAAGCTATAACCGGTTCGAGGCCGGCTTCGACACAGGCGGTCCGATCACCGAGGACGGTAAACTTCTCTACCGTCTGACTGGTCTCGGCCTGATGTCGGATACGTCGGTCAACTACACGGAAGAACAGCGGATTGCCGTCGCACCCGCCGTTACCTGGAACCCGAACGCGGAGACGTCCCTGACGTTTCTCACCCACTATCAGCGCGATCCGAAGGGCGGCTTTTACGGCGTGCTCCCCTCGAGCGGGACGATCCTGCCCAATCCCTACGGACCAATCCCCCGGGACTTCTTCGACGGCTCGCCCTATTTCAACGATTTCGACAGAACCCAGATCGGCGTTGGTTACGATTTCGACCACGCCTTCAACGACCGGTGGAGCGTCCATCAGGACCTGCGTTACCGGTACATGGAGCTGAGCCACAGCCAGGTCGGGTCGTCGGGCCTTCAGGCGGATTACCGCACCTTGAACCGCTACGCGCTCTGGTCGGACGAAACCATCAATTCCTTCAATGTGGACACGCGCCTGCAAGGCGAGATCGACACAGGCCCCGTGAAGCACACGGCCGTGTTCGGTGTGGACTATCAATGGGACAACTGGCAGCAGACACAGGGCTATGGTGGCGCGCCCACTCTGGACATCGTCAATCCGGATTACAATCAGACGATCACCCGTCCCGCCGCCTATACGAGCCCGGACAGAACCGAAAACCTGATCGGCCTTTACGTTCAGGATCAGCTCAAGATCGATCGTTTCAACTTTCTTTTAGCCGGCCGGTACGACTGGGCGGACATCGAAAACGACAATGCCATGACCGGCCAGTATTCTGAGCAGATCTTCAACAAGTTCACCTGGAGAGCGGGCGCCATGTACAATTTGGACATGGGATTGGCGCCTTATGCGAGCTACTCGACCTCCTTCGATCCGACGATTACCACGAACCCTTACGGGGCTCCCTTCGAGCCGACGACCGGTCAGCAGTTCGAAGTCGGCATAAAATATAAGCCGCAGGGCTTCGACGGGATCTTCACGCTGGCGGCGTTCGACCTGACCCAGCAAAACGTTCTGACGCAGGATCCGTCGCCCGGAGCACCGTTCAATGCCTATGTGCAGACCGGGGAAATCAGGTCGCGGGGGATCGAATTCGAAGCGAAGTTCTCGCCGGTTCAGGGACTGAACCTGATTGCCGGCGCTACCTGGCTCGACGCGGAAGTGACCAAGAGCAACAGTGCCAACCTAGGCAAGGTGCCTGTCTCCGTTCCCGAGGTCACCGCGTCGGGCTGGGCCGATTACACATTGCAGAGTGGGCCGCTCGAAGGGCTGACTTTCGGGGCCGGGGTCCGGTATGTCGGCAAGACCTATGCCGACGAAGCCAATACGCTGGAAGTGCCCTCCTACGTCGTGGGCGATGCGTTGCTCGGCTACGATTTCGGCAAGCTGGATAGACATCTGGACGGACTGGAACTGGCGCTCAACGTCACCAACGTGACGGACGAGGTCTATTACACCTGTAACGGCACCAATTTCTGCAACTACGGGCAGGGACGCACGGTCCTGGCCACGATGAAGTACCGCTGGTGACCTCCGTGTCCGGCGTTTCCCTCAAGAGCGGCGCGCTGGCGGAAGCCGAGCCGCACGGCAGGCAAGACCCCGAAATGACGGCGGCCTCGCGCCGTCATTTCCTGGTCGCTGCCGGGACCCTTTACGGTTCCTTCGGGATCATGGCGGCGCTCGTTCAGGGCGGGCTGCCGCCGATCATGCGCGCACGCGGGCTCCCCGTTGAAAGCGTTTCGCTGCTTTTCGTTCTTTACCTACCCATCGGCTTGTCCTTTATCTGGGCGCCTGTGGTGGACCGTTGGCGCCTGCCGTTTTTCGGCCGGCGGATCGGCTGGATCGTGGTCAGCCAGATGGTGGCGATCGGCGGGCTGGCAGTCGTGGCGGTTTCCGAAACGGCCACCCCTTCACTGCTGTTTGCCTATGGTCTGGTTATCGCCTTCGCCGTTGCGACGATGGACCTTGCGCTTGATGCGCTGGCCGTGGAGATGACCTCCGAGCGTCTGAAACCGTTTGCGGCCGCCCTCAAGCTCGGTGCTCTGGCGCTCGGATCGATCATCGGCGGCGGCGTTTTCGTCGGAATGATGGTCGAGTTCGGCTGGGGGCTGACGTTTTCAGCGGTTGCCCTGATCCTGCTTGTCTGCGTTCTGCCGGTGCTCAACCTGATCAGGGACGAAAAGGACACGAGGAGCGAAAGACAGAAATCCGACGGACGTCTTTTCGCCGATTTCCGGAACGCGAAGATGCTCAAGCGTCTCGGAATTGTCGTGCTGGTCGCCTGCGCCATCTTTCCGATGTCCGCCCTCAACCGGATCATGCTCGTCGATCTCGGACTGTCGCTCGAAACCAACGCCTGGCTCGTCGGCACGGTTCAGCCCCTCGGTCTCCTCGGCGTTTCGCTCGTTTCGGGCGGATTGATCCGCCGGTTCGGTAATCCCATGATGGGGAGCGTCTTTCTGGGGCTCTGCCTGACCAGTCTCGGCCTCATGGGGGTCGGTTTTGTCTCCGGCAACCAGGCTGCGGCCGTGACCGGCGCGATTGCCATGACTTCCGGCGTGGGAGGCGTCCTGGTGGTGATGTCCACCCTAATCCTTTCCTGGGCCGAAGGCAGTCAGACCGCGACCTCCTATGCCGTCCTATTCAATGGCAGCCGACTGACGGGCATCGTGGCCACGGTCATCGTCGGCAAGTTCGTCTCATCGATCGGCTGGCCGGCTTTCTACGCGGCCGGCGCGGGTGCGATCGTGCTCGTCTCGATCCTCTTCCTGACAGTGGCGCGGTCTTCCACGGCTACAGGCAGGGAGATGGCGTCCGGTCAGGCCTCAACCTGAAAGGTTCAAGACATGAAGAGAGAAACCGGGTTCTATCCGGACAGTATCTACGAGGCGGCGCCCGACCCGCTTCTGTTCGACCAGGCGGGCCGGCCCGTCGTTTTCCTCCAGTTTCCGGAACTGAACGAGGAGAACCGCGTGGAACGTGTGCTCGCGGGCTTCGATGCGCTGATCGACCGCCGGGAGCCCTTCGCGCTGGTCATTGCGCTGGCAAGCCACGACCACGACGACGAGCCGAACGAAGCTGAAAGGCTGTCAAATATATGGCTCAAAAACCGCAAGAAGGACTTCGGCACGTATTGTATGGCGATTGTCTATGTCACCGCGGATCCCGCGGTCCGGGAAATGATGGAGAAGCGTATCGTTCAGTTCGCCAAGGCGATCCCGATTAGGGAACTGCGTGTTGCCGGTGACCGGGCCGAAGGCGAAAGGCTGGCCGGGCGGTTGCTGACGGACTGCTCTTAAAGACGCGACCGGTCAAACGCTTTATCCTCGTGGCCTTTTCGTGCGCCGGGGCACCTCGTCGAAGCGGCTCTTGAACGCCGTCGAGAAGGCGGCGGCGGAGCTGTAGCCGGCCAGTATGGAGGCTTCCAAGACGCTGACCTGGTCGCGCAGCAGCGCTTCCCGGGCCCGTTCGAGCCGCGCATTGCGGACGAATTCGAACACCGTCTCGCCGAAGTGCTCCCTGAACTTCCTCTGCAGCGAGCGCACGCTGGTGCCGGTTTCGCGGGCGATGTCACCGATCTGAAGGTCCTGATGGAGGCGGTCCATGAGAAAGTCCCGGATCCGCTCCATCTGGACGCGGGAAGAGCGCGGGAGGAGCGACCTGTCCGGGCTCACGGCGCCGGACAGGCGGCGGCAGACGGCGACCATCATGTCGAGCCCGCGGGCGGAGTGGAACAGCGGCAGCATGTCCTCGCCGAGCCAGCGCGGCGGCATGGTTATCTGTTCTGCCAGCGCGATGACCTCCGGGCCGGGTTCCCAGACCAGATGGTTCAGATGGCCGTTCATGAAGTCGACGATCTCACAGGGGCGCTGCGACCCGGCGATTTCCATCTGGTCCATCCATTCCAGGGGGGAGGTGATGGACACCTTGTGCAAGGGCGCTTCGGTTCCTTTGAGCAGACGGATGTCCGTGTCGCGGCTGAGCGCGAAGGTGAGGGCTTTGGGCTGGCGGTTCGGCCCGTGCCCGGCATCGACATGAAAGAATTTCTCGTCCAGCCAGAAGCTCTGCTCGCCTTCCAGGAAGATGAAGGTCTGGAACTTGCCGCGCACGCGCGACAGGCGCACGGTTTCGATGGATGTTGTCGGCCACAGGCAACTGTCGACCCGGACGATCTGGCCGTCTCGAAATCTCTTGGGCGGAACAATCTCTACCATAGTCTCACCTTCCCGCACGGAAGCCTGACCGGCCCCGGCGCCGTCCATTCCGTTTGGCGTTTGCGGAAAGGTTTTTGGCATTTCCGCAGATGTAGCCCGATGGACTCGTTTACAGAGTCCTTCTAATACCTGAGTAATAAAGTCAAGATTAATGCTGCCGCGACACGCATGCAAGGCATTGTTGCGACAGCTAAATACAGACAGGTATCAAATGGCTCGCCTTCCTTTCCCGACCACCGCCCTGCATCTGGCCGCGACCGTCAGCCTCCTGGCCGTGACCCCAACCGCCGCGCAGGAAGCCGGTACCGCCACACTCGAAACGATCCATGTTCAGGATATTCAGGAAGAGGGCGACGGGCCGGTCGAGGGCTACGTCGCAAACCGCAGCCGGGCCGGAACGAAGACCGATACGCCCCTGATCAAGACGCCCCAGGCGGTCAGCGTGGTGCCGAGCCAACAGATCGAGGATCAGGACGCCACGACCGTATCGGAAGCCCTGCGTTACACCGCGGGCGTCGCGACGGAATATCGGGGATCCTCCAACCTCCACGACGAGATGTATATCCGCGGCTTCGGTTACGTGCCGCGCTACGTGAACGGGCTCGAATTCGGCTGGAGCTCGCTTGGGCAGATCAACCCCTATCTGCTGGAGCGCGTCGAGGTCCTGAAGGGCCCCTCGTCGATCCTCTACGGCCAGACGAGCCCCGGCGGGATCGTCAACCTGGTCACCAAGCGGCCGACCGGGGAGACCGCGCGCGAAGTCGAGCTGACCACCGGGCTCGATGCCAGGATCGGCGGCAATTTCGATTTCCAGGGCACTTTCGACAAGGCCGGTGTCTGGAGCTATCGCCTTGTCGGAACGGCGGAACGCTACGATCTGGAGGAAGACGGCCTGATCCGGGAGGGTTTCGCCGTCTCGCCGTCCATCCGGTGGGCGCCGACGGACGATACGTCGCTGACGCTGCTGACCGTCTTCAGTCATGATCCCAACGGCGGTTTCCGGAACTTCCGGGAAGCGAACGGTACGCTCTACAAGACCTCGCACGGCTTCATTCCGAACGATTTCAACGTCAGCGATCCGGATTTCGAGGAATACCGGCGCACCCAGTTCCAGATCGGCTACGAGTTCGAGCACAGGTTCAACGAGGTGTTCCAGTTCCGGCAGAATGCCGCCTACAACATCATCGACACCTATCACCAGACCCTCACCTGGGGCGCGCTGAACGATGCGACCGGCGATATCAGCCGCCGGCCGAGCGGCGGGTCGACCGACCTGAACCAGTTCGTGATCGACAACCAGCTTCAAAGCGACTTCAACACCGGGCGGCTGGAGCATACGTTGCTGACCGGTCTCGACTACAAGCACTCGAAGCGGAACTATCAGTGGGGCTTCGGCGACACCACCGGCCTCGACATCAACTGGATGAACCCGAGCTACGGCAACCTGCCCGATATTTCGCTCGACCTGTGGACCAGCGACGAGGTCACGACCGCCTGGCAGCTCGGACTTTATGCCCAGGACCAGATCGAACTGGGCAAGCTGACGGTCAGTCTCGGCGGAAGATATGACTGGGCGGGAACCGAAGTCGACCAGTTCAGCGGCACCGATAGCTCCTATTACGATGGAGCCTTTTCCGGCCGGGCCGGGGCGATCTACAACTTCGACAGCGGCATTTCGCCCTATCTGAGCTATTCGACGTCCTTCGAGCCTTCGCTCGGAACGGATCACAACGACGATCCGCTGGAACCGGTCACGGCGCAGCAATGGGAGGCCGGTGTCAAATACGCCACTCCCAGCGGTAATTTCCAGATTTACGCGGCTGCCTTCCACATCCTGCAGCAGAACATGGAAACGACCGACCCGGTCACAAACGAAATCTTCCAGACCGGCGAGATCAGAAGCCAGGGGTTTGAAGTCGAAGGCCATGCGCAGGTCACCAGGAATTTCTCCCTCGTCGGCTCCTACACCTATACGGACACAAAAATCACCGAGGACGAGGATCCCGACCGGGTTGGCCTGATCGTGGACCGGCGTCCGGAGCATCTCGCCAATCTCTGGGGCAGGTACGAATTCGATCACGGCGCGCTGAATGGTCTGGGCCTTGGCCTCGGCGTGCGCTATATCGGAAGAAGCTACGACAGGAACAATGACATCGTCGTGCCGTCCGCGACACTGCTCGATGCCATGGCCAGCTATGATTTCGGCGCCGTTTCGAACCAGCTCGAAGGGGTCAAGCTGCAGGTCAACGCAAGCAATCTTCTCGACAAGCGTTACACCTCAAGCTGCGCGTCTGCATATGCCTGCTGGTACGGCCCGGGCCGCGTCGTCACCGCCAAACTCAAATACACCTGGTAATGAGATGGCCGTTTTTCAAAAATCCGGACTTGCCGTATTGCTGACGATCGCACTTTTCTTGCCGTTGATGGCGAAAACCGCAGAAGCCGCGGATCCGGGCACCAGTCTGGGCCCCGGGGCGACCGGGGACGTCTGGCAGGGCGCACTGACACGAAAAGACGCAGCCGCCCGGCTGCGTCTCGATTTGCATCCGGGGACCTATGTTGCCGGAAAGCTGCAAAGGCCCGGCACCGGGCTGGTGCTTGACCTTGTCAGGGAAGACGATTCCCACCTGCGCCGCCTGGTGGACGAAGACGGCGTCCGCGACACGTTTCAATTCCTCGTCCCGCAGGACGCGGCCTTCCTGAAAATACATGCGCTGGACGGGCGGGCCGAGCAGGGGGCGCCGTTCAAGGTGGCGATCACGCAAAACCTTCTGCCGGGGGAGGATGTTTTGCAGGAAACGCCCGAAGAGCAGCTCCTCAGCCCGACACTGCAGCGCGTCGCCGGTAAGCTCGGTGACGATCGGGAGACCGGAACGTTCTGGGACGAGATGGCGTCCAGGGGTACGCCGCTGATCGAGCCGGTCGATGACAAGACCTCCATCGTCACCTTCCTCTATCGCGGTGCGAAGACCGGCGTGCGGATTCTCGGTGCGCCGTCCGCCGATCACGATCCGATGACGCGGCTGGGAGAGACCGACATCTGGTACCGCAGCTATGAGCTCCCGAACGACACGCGCCTGTCCTATCGCCTTGCGCCCGATGTTCCAGAAGTGCCCGGCACGTTCTGGGAACGCCGTGTCGCGATCCTTGCGACCGCGCAGGCCGATCCTCTGAACCTCGATCCGTGGCCGGCCGAGAGTATCGACAGGTTCAGCCGGAAATCGGTGCTGAAGCTGCCGGATGCCCCGGAGCTGCCGTTCACAGAAAAACGGGATGGGAAGGCAGGCACCGTCCGGGATATGGCCTTTACCAGCGATACCCTGGGCAACACGCGCCCGGTCAGTCTCTATACGCCGGCGAAATTCGATCCCTCGGACCCGGAAACCGTGCTGCTGGTTCTGTTCGACGGGGAAGCCTACCAGTCGGATGTCTCCGTGCCGGTCATTCTGGACAACATGCAGGCCGACGGCGTCATTCCGCAGACCGTGGCTATCCTGATCGCCAATCCGGATCTGGAAACCCGCGGCAGGGAGCTGCCGGGCAACGAGCCGTTTGCTGATGTCATCGCACGGGAGCTGGTGCCGTTTGCGGCGAGGGAACTGAAGGTCTCCGTTCCGCCGGAGCGCACCGCCCTTGCCGGGTCGAGCTATGGCGGGCTCGCCTCCACGCGGCTGGCGCTTGCCTATCCCGAGATATTCGGAAACGTGATTTCCATGTCCGGTTCCTACTGGTGGTCACCGGAAGGCACGCCGCCGGAAAGGGCCGAATACATGGCCAACAAGGTCGCCGCCGCGGAGCGTGCCGGCATTCGGTTTTTCCTGACCGCCGGACTGTTCGAAACGGGCCGTGCGGGACGCCTCGACATCCTGAACACCAACCGCCACCTGCGCACCGTGCTGGACGCCAAGGGATATGAGGTGACACTCCGCGAATATGCGGGTGCGCATGACTATCTCATTTGGCAGGGGGCTCTATCCGATGGTCTGATAGCGCTCTTCGGAAACTGATTTTCCCGCGAAAACCATTTGTTGGTTTGACACTCTTCCGAATTTACCGAGCAGGCACATATCGGAGGGCGCAGCACAGCTCGCAGGTCTGTGCCCGGGGGCTGCGCGTAATGGCTGCGCCGATGCAGGGAAGAGAAGGCCGGTCCTTACTCTCACTCACCCGTCGGTCGCTGGTGATAACGAGCGCCGGTTCATTCCGCTCACACATATCCGAAACGGCACGGCGACCCTATCCGGACGCCCGAAACCGTTTCAATTGGAAGAAATGAAACGGTGAACTTCAACTAAGTTATTGAAAAATATGGTGACCCCGACAGGATTCGAACCTGTGACCCTCAGATTAGGAATCTGATGCTCTATCCTGCTGAGCTACGGGGCCGATGACCGGTCGATTAGCATGATTTGCGCCGCATTGCGAGCCCTTGAAGAGGCTGGGGATGACGGGGTGGATGACCGGGTTGTTTCGGGAGCTGGACGGGCGTGCGGCCGACGCGGTTCGCGGTCCCGTTTTTTGCGCGGGCTGTCTTGGGCTTGCCTTATTCGCCGCTTAGCAAGTGTCCTCAACTTGGCCTCTTTCTCATGTCGCTCGGAACCATTTGTTCCGAATGGTGTTTTCTTTGTTGAAGGCGAAGCCCGGCTTCGCTGAAAAAGGGGTGACCGGATCGGTTGAGAGGGCGGCGGGTGTCCAGCGGGCGCTTGAGATCAGAACGACAGGCGAAAAAAAGCGGCCGCGGGCCGGTGGATGCGAGGCTGGTTGTCTGCCTCGCGGGGCTTCTGCTTGGCCGCGGAGCGGCGCTGGCCGGTGAGCTGGACCAGACGATTGCCCTTGCCACCTATCAGGCTTGCGTTCCTGCAGCCATCGCATCGGTCGGGATCGAGACCGTCGACGAAGACGGTGTGTTTGCCGATGCGTCGGGACAGAGGTTTTTCGCGAGCGACCTTTACCGGCCAAATGCTGCGATGGCGCTGGAAAGCACCGGATACCTTGGTGGCGGCAGCGGATCCTCCACCGACATCGAAGCCGTTCCGCTCGGCCCGGAAAACCGCTGGGGACTGGTTCCGGCCTGGATCACGGTCAGGCAAGCGGGCGAGGTCCAGCTTCTTCAGTCCCTCCTGCTTTCGGAAGGCGTTGCGCTTTTCATGCCGGGTCGCGCCGAAGGGGCCTGCGCGGATCTGCTGCGGCAGGCGGAAGGGGAGGCGCGGCGGAACCGTAAGGGCCTCTGGGAAGACAAGGCGGCGGCGCCGGTCTATTCTGCGGCGAAGCCGGAACCGCTTCTTGAGAGGACGGGAGACTATGTCATTGTACGCGGACGCGTTGTTTCCCTTGGAAAAACCGACAGCACCCGTTATCTGAACTTCGGCAAATACTGGAAAACGGACTTCACGGTCACTCTGAAAACCTCCGACGAGGCGATCTTCGACGCGGCTCTCGGCGGCTCGGGCCGGCATGTGGAGGCTCTGGCGGGAAAGACCGTCGAATTGCGCGGTGTCGTACAGGAATGGGACGGCCCGCATATCGCGCTCCATCACCCGGAGCAACTGATTGTGTTGGATCCGCCGGCGTTCGAATGACCGCAGACGGAGCCGGCATGGTAAAATCGATCGACTTTTCTGCGGTCATGCGGAACCACATGAACGCGGGTTGATCCTGAAGACAAAAGGGCAGGACGTGACGGCCAAGACTGGAACCGATTTCCGTCACCTGATCGATCCCGGAACGCGGGAAAATACCGACCGGCAGGAGCCGCGCCGGTGGCTGCGCGCTGCCGTGGCGGGCGGTCTGGCGCTGCTTGTCGCGTCCTGCCAGCTCCTCGGCGACGGCCCGACGCCCGGCACCGTCGCGCCGGGAACGCTGCGCCCCAATCTGGCCAACGATATCGGCGAACGCGAGCACCCGCGCGTCGTCGCCACCTATGGCGGCGTCTATAACGATCCGGGTGCGGAGCGTGCCGTTGCCAGCGTCGTCGGCCGCCTGGTGGCGGCTTCGGAAGATCCGTCGCAGAGCTACAAGATCACCATCCTGAATTCCCCGGCGATCAACGCCTTCGCGCTGCCCGGCGGCTATCTCTATGTCACCCGCGGCCTGCTGGCGCTCGCCAACGACACGTCGGAAGTCGCGGCCGTTCTGGCGCATGAAATGGCGCATGTGACCGCCAATCACGCGATCAAGCGCCAGCAGCGCGCGGAAGCCAAACAACTCGCCAACAAAATCCTGACCGACGTGGTCCAGGATTCCGAAGAGGCGCGCAAGGCGATCATTTCTTCCCAGCTGTCCTTCGCCCGGTTCAGCCAGGTGCAGGAACTGGAAGCCGACGCCATCGGCGTGAAGACGCTGGCAAAGGCCGGGTTCGATCCCTACGCGGCGGCACGGTTCCTGAGGTCGATGGCGGCTTTCGCGCGCTATCAGTCGGCGGACAAGTCGGGCTCGTCCGCGCCGGACTTCCTGTCCTCGCACCCGTCGACGCCGGAACGCCTGCAGATTGCCGTGCGTGCCGCCCGGCAGATCGGCGCGCCGGGCATCGGCGAGCGGGACCGCGACCGGTATCTCGGCCAGATCAACGGCATGCTCTTCGGCGACGATCCGCTGGAAGGCTTCGTCCGCGGCCGGTCGTTCCTGCACAAGGCGCTCGGCATCAGCTTCACCGTGCCTTCGGGCTATATCCTGGAAAACTCGCCGGAAGCGGTGCTTGCCAGCAATGGCGACGGCACCGCGATCCGCTTCGACGGCGCGGATGTCAGCAGCTACTCGAGCCTGGTCGACTACATGGAATCCGGCTGGATCAACGGCCTGCTGCCGGAAAGCGTCCGGCAAACCACGATCAACGGGCTGCCCGGGGTCACCGGCGCGGCGATCACGCAGGGCTGGTCGTTCAGGATCGCGGTGCTGCGCATCGGCAAGACCGGCTACCGGTTCATCTTCGCCAGCCGGACGCCGAGCGACACATTCGACAGGGACTTCCGCGAAACGATCGAGAGCTTCACCCAGCTGACGCCGACCGAGCGGGCGCGGCTGCGCTCGCTCAGGATCAAGGTGGTCAAGTCCAAGCCCGGCGACACGCCGCGCAAGCTCGCCATTGGCATGAGCGGCGTCGAGCCGTCACGGCGCCTGGAATTCTTCTCGATCCTGAACGATCTGGAACCGGACAAGGCGATCCGGACGGGCACGGCGGTGAAACTGGTTGTGGACTAACATCCTGCGTTCAAGTGAACGCAGACAAGATGTTCGAGCATTCCAAGAGTTGATCTAGTCGGCGGGAAACCGAAGCGAATGTCATCGACCGTGTTTTCGCGTGAACCTGAAGACAGCGCCATCACTGTGCCGTCCCGGACTTGATCCGGGACCCCGCCGCAACACGGCTTGGGAGGTCCCGGATCAAGTTCGGGACGGGGCAGAGAACAGAGTCTGGCTGTGCTCCGGTGAACATCGTCGTCGAAGCTACCCAGCAGGAGCCTGGAAACTTCCTCGCGATCGTCCGGGTGACTTCAAGAGGGTGAGGATCTGCCTCAATAGGCGCTGCTATAGACCGCCTGGTCCGGTTGTTCGGCAAGCAGCGCCGATTTGAGCTTTTCCATGGCGCGGCTTTCGATCTGGCGGACGCGCTCCTTGGAAATGCCGAGCTTCTCGCCGAGCGATTCCAGCGTGGCGCCATCTTCCGACAGGCGCCGTTCGCGGACGATCCTGAGCTCCCGCTCGCTCAGCACCTGCAGTGCGGAGGAGAGCCATTGGTGGCGGCGCTCCGCGTCGATGTTGCCGGTGACGATCTCGTCGGGCAGAGGGGCTTCGGAAACCAGGAAGTCCTGCCGGTCGGCGCTGGAGCCGTCGCTGTCGGTCACCGGTGCGTTGAGCGACGTGTCCGGCCCGGAAAGGCGGGCGTTCATCAGCGCCACATCGGATTGCTTGACGCCGATGGCGTCGGCGATCTTGCGGTGCAGCTCGCTGTCGGTGAGCGGGGTCTGGTTGTTGGAGAGCTTGGCGCGCAGCCGGCGCAGATTGAAGAACAGTGCCTTCTGGGAGGAGGAGGTGCCGCCACGGACGATCGACCAGTTGCGCAGGATGTAGTCCTGGATCGAGGCCCGGATCCACCAGGTGGCGTAGGTGGAGAAGCGCACTTCCCGTTCCGGCTCGAACCGGGCCGCGGCCTCAAGCAGCCCGACATGGCCTTCCTGGATCAGATCGCCGAGCGACAGGCCGAAATTCCGGAAGCGCGAGGCTACCGCGATCACCAGCCGCATGTGCGACAGGGACAGTTTTTCGAGCGCCTTTTCGTCCCGATGGTCCCGCCATCGGATCGCAAGGTCCAGTTCCTCTTCGCGGGTGAGGTAAGGCGCTTTCATTGCGGCCTGGACCAGCTGCCGTTTTTCACTCAAGGACATGACCGACACTCCGATGCGTTATCGGGGGAAATACGTATCAAGGCCTAGGTTAGATCACTTCTCGCCGCCATTGGGGCAGAAATTGCACACTTTCGCGTGAAGTGCATGCGGATCGGGGGCGAAAACGTTCCCTGAAACGGAAAAGGGTCCGGATTTCTCCGGACCCTGCACCATTCTTTCAACGAGAAAACCGCTGTGTTATCAGGCGGCTTCTTCCTTGCCGTCATCCTCATCGTCCGTTTCGGCGGCTTCAGCGGCTGCCTTCAAGCGGCTCGGGGACTTGGCAAGGTTCTGTTCGATCTGCTTGACCGCCTCGGTTTCCGAACACTTGTTCACGGCTGCGATTTCGCGGGCCATGCGGTCGAGGGCAGCTTCATAGAGCTGACGTTCGGAATAGGACTGTTCCGGCTGGCTTTCGGACCGGTACAGATCTCGGACAACTTCGGAGATCGCGATCAGATCGCCGGAATTGATCTTTGCTTCGTATTCCTGCGCACGGCGGCTCCACATTGTCCGCTTGACGCGCGGACGGCCGCGGACGGTTTCGAGCGCTTTCTTGACCGCTGCCGGATCGCCCAGCTTGCGCATGCCGACGGATGCGATCTTGGCGACCGGGACACGAAGGGTCATCTTGTCCTGTTCAAAAACGATGACGAGCAACTCCAAAGAGTGACCAGCAACGTTCTGTTCTTCAATGGCGGTGATCTGACCGACGCCGTGGGCCGGGTAAACGATATATTCGCCAGTTTTGAAACCTTGACGCTGCGCGGTCTTTTTGGTGTTCGTTGCCATGCTCGTATTCTCTCCTGCGCAGTTGTCGGTCCTCCCGGACCGGTGACGGACCGCGGTGCGGTCCCCTGTTCTTTTGTGACACGTGCCCCGTCGAGCGATCCGATATGGAACGCCTGTGGACGTGCGGCGTGTCAGGGCTGGTCAGTCGTCAAATTACACTCTAGAACCTTGTTCAGTCATATGAGCTGCCGGGAGCTTGCTCTGTCCGGTATCGTCAGGCCCGGGACAGATTTCAAAGACTCCGTTTTGGGGGTTGTTCTCGTGGTTGGCGACTATCTGGTATATATAACACACTTTTGTGGAAAATTAAAGTGTTGTGCTTTGCAGAGGCGCGAACGCCACACGGCTCCCGCCTGGCCGGGCCATGCAGGTGCCTGAAAATTCTCGCAGAATCGCAGTTTGACCAGACGTTCAAAATGCTTGCGGCAGTCTGCCGCATCAAGAAATCAGCGAATCACTCGGCCGGTTTCGTGGAGAAATACTGCTCGAGTTTATTTTCTTTGCCGTCAAACTCTTCCGCCTCGGGCAGAGCATCTTTCTTCTCTGTAATGTTCGGCCATTTTTCGGAGTATTCGGCGTTCAGTTCGATCCATTTTTCCAGGCCGGGTTCGGTGTCCGGAAGAATGGCTTCGGCCGGGCATTCCGGCTCGCAGACACCGCAATCGATGCATTCGTCCGGATTGATGACGAGCATGTTCTCGCCTTCATAGAAGCAATCCACGGGGCAGACTTCGACACAGTCGGTGTATTTGCATTTGATGCAATTGTCCGTGACGACGTAGGTCATCGTTATCCTCATTCGGTGCCGGTCCCGGCGGGAAGGCGCTTCGTCCTCCCGGTTCCGGTGCGGCAGTCATCGCTTGGCCTGCTCCCGAACGGAGCCGCAGCGTTAATTTGTCTTGCCGCTGTTGGGTATCGTTTTTGTCACATATTCGCAAGCGCTCAGGATGACGCAATCAGGGGCGATAGGAGAAAGTTATTCCCTTTTGAAGCTATTCGGCAAAAGGCATCTGCCGGGACGCGGGTATTTGCTTCAGCTGTCGCCCCGAAACTCGTCGAGCTTGCGCCGGTCCCGCTTGGTCGGGCGGCCCGCGCCCGCCTCGCGTTGTCCCGGCGGGGCAGGCGGCGATTCCTGCTTCGGCGGGGGAGGAGGAGACAGATCCTCGTAAAGCTTGCGGGCCTCCTCGTAAGGCCCGCGCCGCGATCCGAGGGCCGCGACCTTGAGAACGAGGATCCGGCGGTCCAGCGCGATCGTGAGGACATCGCCGGTCCGGATCGTCTTGCTGGCGGAGGCGATCTTGTCCTTGTTGACCCTGACATGTCCGGAGGTGGCCAGTTTCTGGGCCAAAGACCGGGACTTGGTGACCCTGGCGTACCAGAGCCACTTGTCTATGCGCAGGCTGCTGCCGGCAGCTTGTGGGTCGGGTTCGGGAATTACTTTTTGTCCTTGCTGTCCATATCCGCCTTGAGGGCCATAAGGGCCGCAAAGGGCGAATTCGGATCGATCGGTTTGTCCTTCGGCGCCTTGTCGCGGCGGTTGCCGCCGTCAAAGCCCCTCTGGCCACCCGGCTGGCCCCCACGGTTGCGGTTGGGTCCGCCTTTGCCGCCGCCCTTGCCGTGCCGTTTCTCGCCCTGAGCTTGGCCGCCCTTTTGACCCTGGCCCTTGCGGTCGCCGCCGCGGCGCTGATCGGGCCGGCCGCGCGGACGCCGGTCATGCCTGCCCGGCCGCCAGATCTCGATGGTAACCGTTTCCATTTCGACGTCGCCGGCTTCGGCTTCGGCCGATCCTTCACCTGCCGCGGTTTCGGCAGGCGTTTCCGCCAGAGCTTCGACCGGCGTTTCAATCGTGGTTTCGGCCGCGGCTTCAGCCGGTGCGGCGATCTCCTCTGCGGGAGCGGCTTCCAGCGTGGCCGTTTCGCCTTCCGGCTCGGCAGCTGTTTCTGCAACCGTTTCCGGTGCGGCTTCCGCGGCGACCGGCTCGGCGACTGCGGGGGCAGCCTCTTCGGCGGCCGGTTCGGCGGTTGCCGTCGCCGGTTCCTCGGCAGTTGCCGGTTCTTCGGCCGATGCCGTTTCCGGAACCTCCCGAGCGGTTTCGGCGGTTGCTTCCGCAGGGGTCTCGGATGCCTGTTCGGGTGCCGGCTTCGCCCCGACGGGGCGCTGGACTTCCTTTGTCTCGACCCGGTAACCGAGCGATTTCAGGACGGCGGAAAAATCCTCGCCGGCGCAGCCGAGCAGGGAGGTCATGGCCACGGTGACGGTGAAGCCGCCGCCCTGGGCGATGGCGCCTTCCGGCGGGCTGACCTCCGCATCGAGCGGTTTCCAGGCAATCAGCGGCCGGATGAGGTCGGCGAGACGTTCCAGAATATCGACGCGCACGGCTCTCGGGCCGCAGACGCGGAAACCGACAACCTTGTAGAGCGCCTTGTCGATGGTTTCATCAACCGGAATGGAGGTGCGGCCGGAAGCGGAAAGCTGCGGCAGTTCGGCCATGCCGTTCATGTCAAGCGAACCGTGCTTGAGTGCCCAGAGCTGGGCGAGAAGCTGGCTCGGCGCCGGCTTCAGGAGCGCGGGCACGAAAACCGTATAGGCGCCGAAGCGGACCCCGTGTTTGCGGAGCGATGCGCGCATGTCCTGGTCGAGCTGGCGGATTTCGTCGGCGGCTTCCTGGCGCTCCAGAATGCCGAGGCCTTCGACGATGCGGAAGGCGATGCCGCGCGCCAGGCCTTCCAGGCCCTCGCCGGATTTCAGGTCGGTCAGCGGTTTCAGGAGCGTGTCGACCTGCGCCTTGATCCAGAGGTCGATGCGGCCCTGGACGGTGTCACGGGCCGGGCCGGTCAGATGTTCGTCGGCCAGAAGCAGCACCGAGGGTGCCAGCACGTCTTCCCCGGCGGCCAGCTTGGCGACCGGTTCGCCGCGCCAGCGGATCGTGCCGTCCGAAGCGAGAACGAAGTCGCTGTTCTCGGACTTGCCCAGCTTTTCGGCCCGGGATTCGATTTCGGTCGTCAGAGCCTTCTGCGCGGCGGCGCGGACGGTCTTGCCGTCCGGTCCTTCGGCCGCCGCATCTGGGGCAAACCGGAAGCCAAGCAGATTCCCGATGTGCTGACCTTCCACGAGCACATCGCCGCTCGATGTAATTTCCGCTTCCAGCATTGCGTTCTCTCTCAAACGTCGCATCAATACACTTGTACGCCTATCCACGAAACGCTGAGTGAGGCGCTCGTGAAGGGCGTCAGACAGTTTGTCTTCAATGCCGCGTGTTTCGCCCTGCCAATGGGCCGGGTCGGCCAGCCAGTCGGGGCGATTGGCGACATAAGTCCAGGTCCGGATGTGAGCAATCCGGTTTGCGAGAGTGTCGATATCACCATCTGTGCGGTCTGCGAAGGCCAATTGACGTGTAAACCAATCGTCGGCAATGGCCTTGTCCTGCATCAAATGCGTGTAAATCGTGTTCAGCAGCTCGGCGTGGTTCGCCGGCGCGATCTTACGATAGTCGGGGATCTGGCACACATCCCATAACAATTCGACCGGTTTTTCCCCTCTCGCCATTCCGGATATTGCCGGATCGCGCAATAAATGTTCAAGCGCGATGATGTCGTCGCCCGTGGGCGCGCGCGCGAGCCCGTCCTCTTTCGGGACTTCGTCCAGGCTTGCGCGCAACGTGGCGGCGGATGAAAAATCCAGCGCACTGTTGCGCCATTGCAGCACTTTCAGGCTGTCGAAGTGGTGACTTTCGATCTGTTCGATCAGGCTGTCGTCCAGCGGGTCGACGCGGCCCGTGACGCCGAAGGTGCCATCCCTGGTATGACGCCCGGCGCGTCCGGCGATCTGGCCCATCTCCGCTGCGGTGAGCTGGCGGTACTGGTAACCGTCATATTTGCGGTTGCCGGCAAAGGCGATGTGCTGGACATCGAGGTTCAGGCCCATGCCAATGGCATCGGTGGCGACGAGATGATCGACGTCGCCGTTCTGGAAGAGCTCCACCTGGGCGTTGCGGGTGCGCGGGCTCAGCGAGCCCAGCACGACGGCCGCCCCGCCGCGCTGGCGGCGGATCAGTTCGGCGATCGAATAGACCTCGTCGGAGGAAAACGCGACCACAGCGGAGCGCGACGGCAGCCGGGAGACCTTTTTCGAGCCGGCATATTCCAGGATGGACATGCGCGGGCGGGTGACCACGTTCAGCCCCGGAACCAGCTTTTCCAGCAGCGGGCGCACGGTGGCGGCGCCCAGAAGCAGGGTTTCCGATCTGCCGCGCAGGTTCAGGATCCGGTCGGTAAAGACATGGCCCCGGTCCAGATTGCCGGCGAGTTGCACCTCGTCGATAGCGACGAATTCCGTGTTCAGATCGAGCGGCATCGCCTCGACCGTCGAGACCCAGAAGCGCGGCGACTTCGGGACGATCTTTTCCTCGCCGGTGATCAGCGCGACGGCGTCCGGTCCGGCGCGTTCGGCGACCCTGCCGTAGACCTCGCGCGCCAGCAGACGCAGCGGCAGCCCGATCAGGCCGGACGGCTGTGCCAGCATGCGCTCGATGGCGAGATGGGTTTTCCCGGTATTGGTCGGACCGAGAACGGCCGTAACTGTACGGGACCGGGCTGACGGCGGCAGCGGCAAGGTTTGAGGACGGGGCATGGAAATCGGTGTGATCGGTTTGCTCAGCTCATCTCGCTCTGGGGCCGGGATCCGGATCGACGGGGCCCGACCCTGAAGGCGCATGGCCTATATCTGGTGCGGGGTGTCTAACACAGGCAAGAGCCATGTGTCCCGTTTCTTTTCCGGAGCGGGCGGTGTTTTTCCGACGGTCAAATATTCTGTGGAGAACGACTCTGGAACAAACCGGAACCGAATCGCTGACTCTGCGTGATTCAGGATTTGTTCCCTACGACATATGGTTTCATGACCGTATCGGACCACGAAATCGTGAATCTGGCCAAAGGTTTGAGTCGCGCGGGTGATTTGCGGTCCGATGGCGCCGAAACTCTGTCAATCGTTAATTTTCGGATAATTGCATCCGCAGCACGGAGGGGTCAGCCGTTTACCTTTGGACACAGGGAGAACGAATCCCGGACGAATCGCTGATTCCACGCTGTTTTCAGTTTGTTCTCACAAGATGTAGTAGGGTGCGGTCTCATTGGAGCCTGCCGGATTTCTGCTCCAGACCGGGTCTGGCGGGACCGGCCGTGGCGGGACCGGAAAACCGTCCTGAAATGAACCAGGCTCTTTGCAGGGCGTTTCGGGGGCGTCTGATCGGGACCTCCGATCCCGATTTATGCTGCGCTGCAAATTTTTCGAAAACGGCGTGGCGGCGGGAGCTTAACTCGATTAGCATTGAGTTTCCGTGGGTTACCGGTGCAGGCGCAAAAATATTTTCCCAGCGAAAAATGGGACATGGGCTCCGCCCCTTTTCAAGCGGATCCGACCAAAGTAGAAATCTTGCCGAAACAGGCTTCGTTTTTGCCGAAAACAAGGGGAGAGGGCGTTTGGCGATAACAAAAATTCTCGTTGCGAACAGGTCCGAAATCGCGATCCGGGTGTTCCGGGCGGCCAACGAGCTCGGTCTGAAGACCGTTGCGATCTACGCCGAGCAGGACAAGCTGGCGCTGCACCGGTTCAAGGCGGACGAAGCCTATCAGGTCGGCAAGGGGCTCGGGCCGATCGAGGCGTATCTCGCCATCGACGAGATTATCAGAGTTGCCAGACATGCAGGGGCCGATGCGATCCACCCGGGCTACGGCCTCTTGTCGGAAAGCCCCGAATTCGTGGATGCCTGCGAGGAAGCGGGCATCATCTTCATCGGGCCGAAATCGGAGACCATGCGCCGGCTCGGCAACAAGGTGGCCGCGCGCAACCTGGCAATCGAGGCCGGGGTGCCGGTCATGCCGGCAACGGATCCGCTCCCCGACGAGATGGACGACATCAAGCGGCTGGCCGGCGAGATCGGCTATCCGGTGATGCTGAAGGCCTCCTGGGGCGGCGGCGGGCGCGGCATGCGCGTGATCCCCGACGAAGCCACGCTGGCGAAGGAAGTCCTCGCGGCCAAGCGCGAAGCCAAGGCGGCCTTCGGTAAGGACGAGATCTACCTGGAAAAACTGGTCGAGCGCGCCCGCCACGTGGAAGTGCAGATCCTTGGCGACGGCCAGGGCGGCCTCGTCCATCTGTTCGAGCGCGACTGCTCCATCCAGCGCCGCCACCAGAAGGTCGTGGAGCGGGCGCCGGCGCCCTATCTCGACGAGGCGAAGCGCGCGGAACTGTGCGAATACGGCCTGAAGATCGGCCAAGCCGTGAATTACCGCGGGGCCGGGACGGTCGAGTTCCTGATGGATGCGGATACGGGCGAGATCTACTTCATCGAGGTCAATCCGCGTGTCCAGGTGGAACACACGGTGACGGAGGAAGTCACCGGGATCGACATCGTCCAGGCCCAGATCAAGATCTGCGAAGGGGCCCGGATCGGGACGCCGGAAAGCGGCGTGCCGGCGCAGCAGGATATCCGTCTCAACGGCAACGCCCTGCAATGCCGGATCACCACGGAAGATCCGGAGCAGAATTTCATTCCGGATTACGGGCGCATCACCGCCTATCGCGGCGCGACCGGCTTCGGCATCCGTCTCGACGGCGGCACCGCCTATTCCGGCGCGGTGATCACAAGGTTCTACGATCCGCTTCTGGAAAAGGTCACCGCCTGGGCGCCGACGGCGGAGGACGCGCGCAAGCGCATGGACCGGGCCCTGCGCGAATTCCGTATCCGCGGAGTTGCGACCAATCTGGTGTTTCTGGAAAACATCATCACCCACCCGGATTTCAAGGCCAACGACTACACGACCCGGTTCATCGACGAGACGCCGGAACTCTTCCGGCAGACACGGCGGCAGGATCGGGCCACCAAGCTTCTGACCTATATCGCGGATGTCTCCGTCAATGGTCATCCGGAGACCAAGAACCGGGTGCGCCCGCCGAAGGATGTGGCGGCGCCGGTGGTGCCGGATTTCGGCGACATCAAGCCGTCCGGCACGCGCCAGCTCCTCGACGAACTCGGGCCGAAGGGCTTCGCGGCCTGGATGAAGAACCAGAAGCGGGCGCTCGTCACCGACACCACTATGCGCGACGCGCACCAGTCACTGCTCGCCACCCGCATGCGCAGCCATGACATCGTCAGCATCGCCGACGCCTATGCCGCCGGACTGCCGGCCCTGTTCTCGCTGGAATGCTGGGGCGGCGCAACCTTCGACGTCGCCATGCGCTTCCTGACCGAAAGCCCGTGGGAGCGGCTGCATCATATCCGGGAAAAAGCGCCGAATATCCTGCTGCAGATGCTGCTGCGTGGCTCCAACGGCGTCGGCTACACCAATTATCCGGACAATGTGGTCAAGTTCTTCGTTGCCCAGGCGGCCGAGAACGGCATTGACCTGTTCCGCGTGTTCGACTGCCTGAACTGGGTGGAAAACATGCGGGTGTCCATGGACGCGGTTCAGGAAGCCGGCAAGCTGTGCGAGGGTGTGCTCTGCTATACGGGCGACATGCTGGACAGCGCCCGGCCGAAATACGACCTGAAATACTATGTCGGCCTTGCGAAGGAACTGGAAGCTGCGGGGGCGCATATCCTCGGCATCAAGGACATGGCCGGTCTCCTGAAGCCCGAAGCCGCGAAGATCCTGGTCAAAACGCTGAAGCAGGAAGTCGACCTGCCGATCCACTTTCACACGCACGACACGTCGGGCATTGCGGCAGCGAGCGTGCTGGCGGCCGTGGAGGCCGGAGCGGATGCAGTCGATGCGGCGATGGATGCGCTTTCCGGGCTCACCTCCCAACCGTGTCTCGGCTCCATCGTGGAGGCCCTGCGTGGCAGCGAGCGGGAAACCGGCCTCGATGCGAAGACCATCCGGCAGATCTCCTTCTATTGGGAGGCCGTGCGCACCCAGTACCGGGCCTTCGAAAGCGATCTGCGCTTCGGCGCGTCGGAAGTCTACCTGCACGAAATGCCCGGCGGCCAGTTCACCAACCTCAAGGAACAGGCGCGTTCGCTGGGTCTCGAAACCCGCTGGCACGAGGTCGCGCAGGCCTATGCCGACGTCAACATGATGTTCGGCGACATCGTCAAGGTCACGCCGTCCTCCAAGGTGGTCGGCGATATGGCGCTGATGATGGTCAGCCAGGGCCTGTCCGTCCGTGAAGTCGAGGATCCGGCCAAGGATGTGGCCTTCCCGGACAGTGTCGTGAACATGCTGCATGGCGATCTCGGCCAGTCGCCGGGCGGCTGGCCCGAAGCGCTGCAGAAGAAGGTGCTGAAAGGCACGGAACCGATCACGGTTCGCCCGGGCTCTCTCCTGAAGGACGCCGATCTGGATGCGGAACGCAAGGCGGCGGCGGACAAAGCCGGCCACGAGATCAGCGATACGGAACTCGCTTCCTACCTGATGTATCCGAAGGTCTTCACCGATTTCGACAAGGCCTTTCAGCAATACGGCCCGACTTCGGTGCTGCCGACTCCGGTTTATTTCTACGGTCTGGAGCCGGCGGACGAGATCCTTGTCGACCTCGAACCGGGCAAGACGCTGGTGGTGCGCTGCCAGGCGATCGGCGAGACCGATGAGAAGGGCGAGAAGAAAGTGTTCTTCGAACTCAACGGCCAGCCGCGCAACGTCAAGGTTCCGGACCGGGCGCATGGCGCCTCCGGGGCTGCGGCCATGCGCAAGGCGGAAGACGGCAATGCCGCCCATGTCGGCGCACCGATGCCTGGCGTGATCTCAACCGTCGCGGTTGCCGCCGGCCAGGAGGTCACGGCGGGCGACGTGCTGGTTTCCATCGAGGCGATGAAGATGGAAACCGCTCTGCACGCGGAACGCGACGGCAAGGTCAAGGAAGTCCTGGTGAGCCCGGGATCGCAGATCGACGCCAAGGATCTGCTGGTGGTGTTCGAGAGCTGAGCTGAAAGGTTGCCTGGGTTCACCCCCAGGCGGCGTTGTTAGAGGGTTTGTTCTCTTTTCGAGAGCCATTCCCGACAAGTGAAGCGTAGCCGCACACTTTACTTTGTCATCCCGGGCGTAGCGCAGCGGAGACCCGGGACCTAGGACTCCCGGGCGCTGGCGTATTGGATGCGGAGGGTGAAGTCTCCCGGGTCCCCGTTTCTGCGGGGATGACAACAGGGGACCACCCGTCTACTTTTTTGAATTCAGCCCGTCAGAAACGCCGGAATTCTGTTGGTCACGGCCGAAGCCGCTTTGACAACCCGACCTTCTCAAGCTCCACCTTCAAGATCGGATCGAAACAGACTTGCCGCCAATCCTCAAGGTAACCGAGGTGACGGTAAAGGCTGAAAGCGCGGGCGTTGAGTGCAGCCACTTGAATGCGTGCGATTGTATGTCCGCGGCCGAGAATCTCCCGTTCCAGAGCTCGGATCAGGGCAGAGCCAACACCACGGCCTCCGAAAGCGGGTGCGACCCAGATATCGGAAATGGTGTTGTCGGCTTTTTCGCATGCGCCTATGCCGGCCGGTTCATCGCCGATTTCGCCGACAAGGACCGCCGGTCCGAGTGTTTTCAAGAAGGGAAGAAACGGGTTGTCGCGAAGAACATCCCGGTGAACCGCGTCCGGGACCAGCGGCGCGATGCCGCCCAACCAGGCTTCCAGGCCTATCCGGGCCAGGAGTTCCGTTTCATTCGACCGGGCGCTGCGAATGAGGATATCGGGGCGTTCCATAGTCTGCCTCAGGAGCGCTCCCGCGCCATCTCCAAGAGTTTCCGGACCGTGTTGAGGTTGCGTACAGTGCCCGGTTTCAGTGCCGGCAGTTTCAGTTTCGAACGCCCCTGGCCGTTCGGATAGTGAACGGCGATTTCGCTGCCCAGGATCTCTGCCTGTTCGCCGTCCGGAGCGACCATATCCTCCAGTGCACCCGCCGGGGCGGGCTCGGACAGGAAGGTGATCAGGATCCGGTTGGGGGCAGCATCCGGAAAGGGGCTCCGGGCGCAAAGATCCTCGAGTTCGTCGGCCGTCCGCAGGAGAACGGTCTGCGGTTTGCCGAAATATCGGCTCAACGCGGTTTCCAGCCTGGCCTGCACGTCCGCCCGGCTCAGCGTACTCCGGAAGACCAGATTGCCGCTCTGGATGTAGGTCGCGGCATCTGTAAAGCCTTCCTTCTCGGCCAGGGCTCGCAGCTCCGCCATGGGCAGTTTGCCGGTTCCGCCGACATTGACGGCGCGCAACAGGGCGACGAAGACGGTCATCCGGAAACCTCTGGGCAGGGCGGCAGACGCTCTCGCTGAAAGGAAGCGAGAGTCGGGCCATGAAAGGACGTGCTATTCCGCGGCTTTCATCAATCCGTGCTGTACCGGGGCTTCCGCGGTGCCGATCCACAGATCGAGGAAGCGGTCGAGCCATTTCCTGACGGACGGGTCGTAGACGAAGCGGCCGGCGAAATGGTCGCGGCGCTGCTGGGCACCGGGCAGTTCCATGCGCGGCGCGCCCTTGGTGGTCCAGCGCACCATCATCTGGTGGGTGAGTTCCGGATGAAACTGAATGCCGTAGGCGCAGGGGCCGACGCGGATGGCCTGGTTCGGATAGGTCGGCCCGCCGGCGAGGAGTTCGGCCCCCTTCGGCAGGTCGAAACCTTCGCGGTGCCACTGATAGACCTTTTTCGGCCAGTCCATCAGCGCCTTGCCGGCAGCGGTCGGACACAGCGGGTAGTAGCCGATCTCGACCAGGCTCTCCTGATGACCGGTGACATCGCCACCCAGATGCTTGACCATCATCTGCGCGCCCAGGCAGATACCGAGAAAGGGTTTCTGGTCCTTCAGGGGCACCTTGATCCAGTCGATCTCCCTGTGAACGAAGGCTTCCGGGTCGTTCGCGCTCATCGGGCCGCCGAAAATCACCGCGCCGGCGTGGCCTTCCATTGTGTCCGGCAGTGTGTCGCCGAAACGGGGCTTTCGGATGTCGAGCGCAAAGCCGCGCTTCACCAGCTCGAAGCCGACGCGGCCGGGTGAGGAATGCTCCTGGTGCAGAATGACCAGAACCTTCGGACAGTTTCTCGCAGGATCGGTTCGAAAAAGCATATTGATAATATGCTGCAGGCGCGCACAAAAATCGAGCCCTTAACCGCAATCCGGTCATTCCAGCGTCAACATATTGTGTTGATTAGCGGATAACACTAATAGTCCGATTGCGGAAACCAGAGATCAGTAATCCAGGCAGCATATTCCCGTTTGAGCCATCGTTCTTGAAAATGAAAACACTTTACTGGGCCTGGCTTCATCTGCTTGTTGTTCTCGTGTTTTCGTTGTTTCTCGATTTTCTTCTTGTCGTTTATGTTCCCGAATATGCTTCAGCCTATCGTGTTGTCAGGTCGGAAGCCGCGGCTTTGGCCTGGCTGTCCTTTCTCATGCCGCTTCTTTTTACAGCCTATATCCGTCCCTATCGATGGTTCTGGGCCCTCTGGGTCGCGCCGTTCTGGACGGTTCCGCTTTATTTTTCCACATTGGGAGGCGTGCTGCCCGTCGGTCAGATCGAGTACTGGCTGAGCGTGGAACTCATCCCTATCTGGTCCGCTCCGGCGGAGGGGAGGACAGGCCGTTTGCCGGTGGTGCTGGCGGCTGCGGTGGCGTTGTCGCTAACGATCGTCCTGCTGTTGTTCAAGATCCGCCAGCTCTACTGGGCCGGCCGGAGGGGACACCCGAAGGCCGTGCAAGAGGCAGGTTACACCGGCCGGTACACCATCATCGGAATATGCTGTCTGGTCGCGTTTGCGATACTGGCCTGCGGCCCGGGCATCCTCGAACTTCTCAAGGCCCGGATTTTCGTGGGACCTCCGCTTGCCGGGTCCGCCGGCCTGCCGCCGGAATCCGGCCTTGAGATCTTGCCGGAATGGTTTGCCCTGTTCGGTTATGCGATCCTGCGGTCGGTCCCGGACAAGCTGGGCGCGCTGGCCGTTCTGTTCCTGGCATTCGCCGCGCCCCTGGCGCTGCCCTGGCTGGACAAGGGCCCGTTGAGACCGGTCTGGCGGCGCTCGCTCTATGCGCCGTTCGTTGTCCTGTTTCTGACGTCGATCCTCGGATTGTTCTACCTGGGTGCAACACTTTACGACGAGCGCTCCCTGCTGTTCGTCAGATTGGTCGCCGCCTATTATTTTCTGCATATCCTGGTGGTCGTGCCCATCGTCAGCAGGTTCGAGGCGATGCGGGCAAGTCGGACAGGGTCAAGCTGATCCGATTGCTCGGCGATGGCACCAAGCGCTTGCCGCCGGGGGCCGTCAGTCGAGTTCGCCTTCTTCCGGCGCCGTCTTGGCGACCTTGTGCCGGAGGGTCATCCGGTCGCGCGTGGAGACGCCGAGGAGTTCGGCCACCCGCCAGATCGTGTTGTCCTCGAATTCATGGACATGGCCGTCCGCATAGACGATCTCCCACATCATCTCGACAATGGCGAGGCGTTCGGTCTCGTCCGTGGTCCGCTTCAGGACGGATGTGAAGCCGTAAAGGTCCACGGCCTCCTCGTCGCGCTGCTTGGCGGCGGCGATAAGTTCCGTGGTTTCCTTGTCCGTCAGCTCATAGTGTTTTTGCAGGATCTGGCGGAGTTTCTCGCTCTCGCTGTCTTCGATGACACCGTCGATATCGATCAGATGGAACAACAAAGCCGCAGCGGCCAGACGCTTGTCGTCTTCGGCAAAGGTCTTTTGACCGCTGTCGCCGAAGGTCAGTTCGCGGACAAAGCTTTTCAGCGCGTTGAGCATGTCTTCCATTCCTCCTGCCCGGTTGTCCAGCCTCTCCGGGCCTTTCCTTCCAGATAGCTATACCAATCTTTGTTTAGCATCAAAGAGTTGATGATGACTTTAGGCCAATGAGGTGGGAATTAAATCCGGCATTTCAAAGTCAGCTTTTTTGAACAGTTCTAAACTATTGTTTCTTTTGTATTTTTTACTTGACTTCGATATTCATAAAATGTTTGACCGAAGGCAGTACAGCGCTTTGGGCACGCGGAAATTCAGTCAGTTTTCGTCTGCAGTCAGTCCAAATTCATCTGCAGGCGGCGCAGTAATCGGGATGGAACAATGAATTCCTTCAAGCTTGGTCTTCTGGCCGCAACCGCCTTGTTCGCAACGCCTTGTCTGGCCGCAACGCCTGCAGACGTTCTGGCCACCTATGGCGACATCGCCCAGGCCAAATACGGAGATTCCCTGGAAAGCGCCAAGACGCTGAAAGCCGCGGTCGATGCCCTCATCGCCGAACCGACCGAGGCCAATCTGCAGGCCGCCCGGGCTGCATGGCTCGAAGCCCGCAACCCCTATCAGCAGACCGAAGCCTACCGTTTCGGCAATGCCATCGTCGACGACTGGGAAGGCAAGGTGAACGCCTGGCCGCTGGACGAAGGCCTGATCGACTATGTCGATGCTGCCTATGGCGAAGAGTCCGAGGAAAACGCCTATTACACCGCCAACGTCATCGCCAATCCGTCTCTGAAAGTGGGCGGCGAGACGATCGATGCCAGCGCCATTACGCCCGCCCTGCTTGCCGATACCCTGCAGGAAGCCGGTGAAGTGGAAGCAAACGTCGCGACCGGCTATCACGCGATCGAATTCCTGCTCTGGGGTCAGGATCTCAACGGCACGGACGCCGGGGCGGGCAACCGTCCGGCGACCGATTTCGATCCGGCCAACTGCACCGGTGGCAACTGCGAGCGCCGTATCCAGTATCTGCAGGCCGCGACCAACCTGCTGATCTCCGACCTGGAAGAAATGGCGGCCGCCTGGGCTCCGGACGGGGCCGCACGCGAAGAGCTGGCCGCCAAGGGCGAGGCCGGAGGCCTTGCGACGATCCTGACCGGCATGGGCTCGCTCTCCTACGGTGAGCTGGCCGGCGAGCGCATCAAGCTCGGACTGATGCTGCACGATCCGGAAGAAGAGCATGACTGCTTCTCCGACAACACGCACATGTCCCACTACAACGATGTGGTCGGCATCCGGAACGTCTATTTCGGCGACTACAAGAGCCCGCTCGGCAACGACGTTTCCGGCCCTTCGCTGGCGGATCTCGTCGAGGCGAAAGATCCGGCCCTGGCCGAGGAAATGAAGGCCAAACTGGATGCTTCCCTGGCGGCCTTCGAGGCCATGAAGGCGCGCGCCGAGGGGGGCGAGGCCTACGACCAGATGATCGGCGAAGGCAATGACGAGGGCAACGCCGTCGTTCAGGCTGCCGTCGACGCCCTGGTCGACCAGACTGCTTCAATTGAACGCGTTGTGAAGACGCTCGAACTCGACGAGATTGCCTTCGAGGGATCCGACAGCCTGGATAATCCGAGCGCCGTATTCCAGTAAGATAGTCATGCGCCCGGCGGCTCCGGCCGCCCGGCGCCGGTCTTTTCCGCGAATTTGGGGCTCGCGGAACACAGTCAGGATGCGAGGAATGGGACTGGTCCCCAATTTGGGTGCCGCAGTCGGCACCGTCTTAGTTGTTTGTCTTACAGCCGGTACTGCATTCGCAGATGGGCCTCTCCCCCACAGGGACGATCTGTCAGCCAAGGACAGAAAGAAGGTCGCGAATGTTCTCAAACTTCCGGCGGATTTCCTGAAGGCCGAGCCGTTCGAAGCCATGCAGGGCGGCGCCGGAACGTCGACCCGGCGGCCCAGCAGGGACGCCTTTTCCCAGTTCAACGGCAATATCACGTTCGAAGAAGAACAGACCTTCAAGATCGGCAACGGAATTTTCAAGAAGCTCTGGACTTCGGCGCCTGCGTCGACAAAGGCCTCGGACGGGCTCGGTCCGCTTTACAACGCCCGCTCGTGTCAGGGCTGTCACCTGAAGGACGGCCGGGGCCGGCCGCCCCGGAAAGGCGATGAAGCGGTGTCCCTGTTCCTGCGCCTGTCCGTTCCGCCGCAGACGGAGGAGCAGCGCGAGGCGCTCGCGGCCAGGAAGATCATGTCCGTGCCGGAACCCACCTATGGCGGCCAGTTTCAGACCTTCGCGGTGACCGGACTGCCGGGCGAAGGCCGGTTCGATATCGACTACGAAGACATCGAGGTTCCCCTGAACGGCGGCGAAACGGTGGTGCTCCAGAAGCCCATCTACAAGATCCGGGACCTTGGCTACGGCCCGATGCATCCGGACACCCGGATTTCGCCGCGGGTCGCGCCGCCGATGATCGGTCTCGGTCTGCTGCAGGCCGTTCATCCGGCCGACATCGAAGGCTTCGCCGACCCGGAGGATCTCGACGGCGACGGCATATCGGGAAAGGTCAGCCGGGTGCTCGATCCGGCGTCGGGAGAATTGACCCTCGGCCGCTTCGGCTGGAAGGCGTCCAAGCCTTCGATCCGCGCACAATCGGAGTCCGCGTTTTCCGGCGACATCGGCATCAGCACGCCGGGCAAGCCGGACAACTACGGCGACTGCACGGAAAACCAGACGGACTGCCGCACCATGCCGCATGGCGAGCAGGCCCGGCTGGGGGCGACCGAAGCGCCGGACCCGGTCATGGATCTAGTGACGTTCTATTCCGAAAATCTCGCCGTGCCCGTACGCCGGGACGTCGAGGATACCGAGGTTCTGAAGGGAAAGCAGGTCTTTTACGAAGCCGGCTGTCCCGCCTGCCACAGGCCGAAATACGTGACCAGCCGCCATGCGGAAAATCCGGCGCACCGCTTTCAACTGATCTGGCCCTATTCCGATCTTCTGCTGCATGACATGGGCGAGGGCCTGGCGGACGGCCGTCCCGTCGGGGACGCGGGCGGGCAGGAATGGCGCACGGCGCCGCTCTGGGGGATCGGCCTGACGCAGACGGTCAACGATCATACCCAATTCCTGCACGACGGGCGGGCCCGCAACCTCCTCGAAGCCATCCTCTGGCATGGTGGCGAGGCGGCGCAGGCGCGCGAGAACGTCGTTGCATTGGAGCCCGAGGACCGTCAGTCTCTTATCCGGTTCTTGGAGTCTTTATGATGCGTCTTTGGGTTATGGCAGCGTTTGCCGTGTGTTCGGTTTCGCCGGCGCTGGCCACGGATTTCGATCCGCCGCTGGAACGGCTGATATCGAATTACGTTGTGCCGGTTACAGCGGATTTTGCCCGGGCCTCCGGAAAACTGCCCGGGGCGGTGGAAGCCGTGTGTGCGGAGGCCGGTCCGGAATCGGTCGCCGGGTTTGAAGCCGCCTATGCCGAAACCCTGCACAGCTTCTCCCGGGTTCATTTCCTCAGATTCGGTCCGTTGCTCGACAACGACCGGCTGAACCGTCTGGCCTTTCTGCCCGACCCGCGCGGCATCGCACAGCGGCAGATCCGCAAGATCTACGCGGGCAAGGATCCGTCGGTGACCTCGGTCGCGAGCCTGAAGGACAAGAGCGTCGCGGTTCAGGGGCTGACGGCCATGGAACTGATCGCGTTCGACAAGCACAGCGCGACCGTGCTCGGCCAGCCCGGCGACGACGCGGACTTCACCTGCGGCTATGCGCAGGCGATCGCGCGGAATCTCGCTGCGATCGCCGCCGACCTGGCCGCCGACTGGGCAGATCCCGACGGCTATCGGACGGTCATCCTGTCGGCCGGTCCGGACAACGACCGCTACAGGTCGTCCAAGGAAGCCATGGAAGACATTTTCAATGCCTTGGTGACCGGCATGATCATCGTCCGGGACCAGGATGTCCTGCCGGCGCTCGGAACGTCCGAGGACAAGGCCAAACCGAACCGGTTTCCGTTTTCCCGCTCCGGCAACAGCATCCTGTTCCTGTCCGGCGAGCTGAAGGGCATTCAGAATGCGGTCGCCAGCCTCGAGCTGGAAGGCATGACGCCCAAGGACTTCCAGTGGATCTTCGGCGCGCTCGATTTCGAATTCGGCAACGCGCAGACATTCCTGAAAAACCTGCAGCCGCCGTTGCGGCAGACTTTCGGGGAAGGCGACAGTTACGGCCAGGTCACGGTGCTGGCCATCACGCTCAAATCGATCCGCGATACCATGGCGCTCGAGCTGGCGGGCGCTCTGGAGCTGGCGGGTGGTTTCAACTCTCTGGACGGCGATTAGGAACTGACTGACATGCATTTCTCCGGTAAGAAACGCGCCTTTTCCAGAAGAAGCTTCCTCGCGGCGATGGGCAGTCTGGCGGCCGCCCCCTTCTTTTCCGGATCGACCCTGGCCGAAAGCCTGCTGAGCCGGCAGGCGGAAGACGGCGTGCCGCTCTTCGCCAGCGCCTATCAGAAGGCGAATGGAGACTACGGTGTCGGCATCGTGGACGATCTCGGCCAGACGCTCGCGCAGATCTCGCTGCCCGGCCGCGGCCACGGCATCGCGGTTTCGCCCGACAATTCGCGCTTTGTCGCCTTTGCCCGGCGCCCCGGAACCTTCGCTGTGGCCGTCAGGCCGTTCGAGGATGTCGAGCCCGAGCTGATTACGTCCGAGCCCGGCCGGCATTTTTACGGCCACGGCACCTTTTCGGAAGACGGCCGGCTGCTTTACGCGGTCGAAAACGACTTCGACACGGCACGCGGCGTGGTCGGCGTCTACGACATGAGCGGCAACGGAACGCGCCGGATCGGCGAGATCGAGACCAACGGCATCGGGCCGCACGACGTGCTCCTCAGCCCGGATGGCCGCGCGCTGATCGTCGCCAATGGTGGCATCAAGACCCATCCGGACAAGGGCCGGGAGAAGCTCAATCTGGATACGATGGCGCCGTCGGTGGCGTTCATCGACAGGGAGAACGGCGACATTCTCGCCCAGCATGCGCTCGATGCGTCGCTGCACCAGCTTTCGCTCCGCCACATGGCGCTGGACGCCGAAGGGCGGGCCTGGGTCGGCGGGCAATTCGAGGGGGCGCTCAGCGAAAAACCGCCGCTGGTCGGCGTGTTTTCGCGGGACGCAGCGCCGAAACTGACGGCCATTCCCGATACCGTCGCTTCCGGTCTGCAGAACTATATCGGCTCGGTGACCGCCAATGCTTCGGGGGATGTCATCGCCACCTCTGCGCCGCGTGGCGGGCAGACACTGTTCTGGGAGGCCTCCAGCGGTTTGTTCCTCGGCGCCCAGACGATCCCGGACGGTTGCGGCGTCGCGCCGATCGACCAGGGCAGTTTCCTGATCTCGGACGGCAACGGTGCGCTGTCGCTGGTCTCCGATCCGGAGGCGCCCGCGGAAATTCTCGCCCGTCCGCCGGGCATTTCCTGGGACAATCACATGTTCGCCCTCACCAAGGTTTCGTGAAATCGCGACAAGATCCCGGCAATCGCCAAATCCTCGCCACGGCCTCTTGGCTCAAGGGAAAAGCTTTAAAAACCAGACAGTTTTCCGGTGCATTGCGCCTTGTCTGCGGACGTATTCATACTTACCATCGAAGCCTATTTAACGGTGATATGATCCAGTCCGGCGCGGCGGTTGCGTCGAAAAGAGCCTGAAACCGGCACTTTTCCTGCTTTTGTCAAATTCAACGGGCATCTTTGCGCGTGGATTGGTCTAAATTGGTGCCGATTCGCGAAAGGGGAGACGCTGAATATGCGACGGCTTCTGGTCGGACTGGGCAGCCTGGTGTTCATGCTGGTGGCCATCGTTCTGGTGGTGCCCCTGTTCCTGCCCAAGGAAGAGATCAAGCGCCAGGTCGTGGAACAGGTGGACAAGCGCCTCGGCTGGCGCGTCCGTCTCGACGGCCCTGTCTCCCTGTCGCTGTTTCCGGGTTTCTCCCTCGTTGCGGAAAACATCGGCCTTGCCGGCGAGGCCGGCGCGGACGGAATCGAATTCGCCAAGGCGGAACGGGTGGAGTTCGGCCTTGCCTGGGGCGGCCTGATCTCCGGCAACATCCAGGTGACGGGCATCGCGCTGGACAAGCCCGACATCTACCTGGAAATCGGTCCGGGCGGCACGACGAGCTGGGAACCGCGCAGGGAGCTGACGGCCGAGCCCGCAGCCTCCTCCGGCGATGACGCTCCCGCTCCCCGGGTCGTTGAGACGGCTCCGCAGGAAACCGCTGTTGCTGAAGAAGAAAGCCAGGCCGATACCCCGTCGGAGGGCTATCTGAAAAGCATCGGCGTGGACAGCCTTCAGATCACCGGCGGGACCATCACCTACAAGGATCAGTCCAGCGAGCAGCCGGTCACGGTCAGCAATGTGGACCTGTCGTTGAAGGCGCCCGACCTGAGCGGAGATGTGGATCTGACCACAAGCTTCACGTTCCGCGAGATCCCCTTAAGCATCGCCGGGACGCTGACCAATCCGCTCGGACTGGCATCGGGCGAACAGACGCCGGTCAGCCTGACCGTGTCCTCGGGCGAAAACACGGTCAAGGTGTCGGGCGCCACCGGTCTCGCTCCGGTGCGCGCGGACCTGACCGTCGAAGGCACGGGCCCGTCCCTGAAAGCCCTGGCGGCACTCGCCGGACAGGAGCTTGCGGCGGACCCCGGAGCCTTCACGCTGGATGCCAAGGTGTCGGGCACGGAAGCGGCCGTCTCGGTGGCCGACCTCAACCTGGCGCTCGGCCAGCTTTCTCTGGGCGGTGCGGCGGACGCCAACCTGTCCGGCCTGGTGCCGGAAATTTCCGGGCGGCTGGTGCTGAAGGACGGATCGATTGCCGATCTCCTGCTGCTGACGGGTCAGGATCTTCCGGCCAGCGGCAAACTGAGCGCCGACCTGGCCTTTGAAACCGTCGGCATGACCGGCGACGAACTGGTCGCGGGCCTCGACATGAACGGTACCGTGAAGATCGCGGACGGCGAAATCGGCGGCCTGGGGCTGGCTTCCGCCGTCGGCGGCGATCCGGCGGCCGACAAGGTGACCGATCTTGCCATGGACGTCGATCTGCAGGGGCTTGAAAAGCCGATCGCGCTCAGCGGCGCGCTTGCCTGGCGCGGCGAGGCGTTCAGCCTGACGGGTCAGGCGGACACGGCAAAGCTGTTGGCCGGCAACGCGGCTCCGGTCTCCGTAAGCGTGAAGGGCAACCGGGTCAGCGCAGGATTTGACGGCAAGGCCTCGACATCGGGCGCGGTCGACGGTGCCGTCAGGGTCGAAACCGCGGACCTGCGCGGGCTGATGGCCTGGATGGGCCAGCCCATCGGCGCGGGCAGCGGACTGAAGACCTTCAAGGCTTCCGGCATTTTCGGCATGCAGGGCGAAACGATCTCTTTCGAGGAGACGCGCTTCACGCTGGATTCGACGTCCGGCGAGGCGAACGGCAAGGTTGAACTCACCGGCAAGCCGAAGGTCACCGCGCGCCTCGCCCTGCGCGAACTGGTGCTCGATCCGTATCTCGGCGGTTCTTCCGGGACCGGGGGCGGTTCCGGTGGCAGCAGTGCGGCCAAACCTTCCGGCGGCAAAAAGACTGGCGGCAAGAAAGGCGGGTCGTCCGGATGGAGCACGGCACCGATCGACTTTTCCGGCCTCCAGGCGGTCGATGCGGACTTCAAGGTCACGACCAAGGAAATCCGCTGGGACAAGATCAAGATCGACGGAAGTGCGCTGTCGGTCCTCATCAAGAACGGCGTCCTGACTGCGGAACTGGAAAAACTCGCGCTTTACGGCGGATCGGGCAGCGGAACCGTCAAGCTGAGCGGGGCAAGCAAGACGCCTGAAATCGCCGCGGCGTTCTCGCTCTCCAAACTGAATGCCTATCCGCTGCTGCGGGACGCCGCGGATTTCGAATGGATCGAGGGCAAGGCGGCGATCAAGCTGGACGTGAAATCCAAGGGCGGCAGCGAACAGGCGCTTGTCCAGGGGTTGAACGGAACCGCGAGCTATCAGTTCCACGACGGCGCGATCCGCGGCATCAACATTCCGAAAATGGTCCGTGGGCTTTCCATCGAAACCCTGCTTGGCTGGCAAGAGAATCCGTCCGCAAAAACCGATTTCAGCTCGCTGGGAGCCACATTTACCATCAAGAACGGCGTGGCCACGACCAAGGATCTTGCCATGCTCGGTCCACTGGTGCGCATGAAGGGCAAGGGCACGACCGATATGCCCAAACAGACCCTGTCCTGGCGTGTGGACCCGAAAATCGTGCCGACACTGGAAGGCCAGGCGCCCCAGCCGCGCCGTAAGGGCGAGGACAAGAAACTCGCCGGGCTGGGCGTGCCGATCATCATCGAAGGCTCCTGGAACGATCCGCGTATCTATCCCGACATCAAGGGAATCCTGGAAAACCCGGAAGCCGCCTACAAGCAGCTGCAGAAATCGGGCGGCGAACTGATCGCGATCCTTCAGGGCAAGAAGAAACCTTCGGAAAAGCTGGTCGATACCGCCAACAAGGCGATCAAAAAGGCGACCGGCGGCCGCACCCAGATCGACGTCCAGAAGGTCATCGAAGGCGATGTCGACGACGAGGAAGTGCTCAAAGCCGTCGAAGAAGGCTTCGGCCTGCCTTCCGGTCTGCTCGGAAACGTGTTCGGGAACAAAAAGAAGAAGAACTGATCTGCCGCTTCGTTTTCCCGCGTTTCGGGTGAGGAATAGATCAGGCGGGACATGTGACGGCAGACAGGGCAAGATCTTTAAGGCGAGGGTCGACAGAGGCCGAAACGCAACTTTGGCGCTTCATTCGCAATCGCCAGCTCAGTGGCTGGAAATTCCGGAGACAGGTCCCCATTGACCGCTTCGTTGTCGATTTCCTTTGCCGCGAGGCCAAGTTGATCATCGAACTGGACGGCAGCCAGCACGCCGAAAAAACGGATGGGGATCTTGCCCGAACGGATCTTCTGGAGAGATATGGATATCGCGTGATCCGCTACTGGAATTCGGACGTGCTGTCGCGAACGGAAGATGTGCTGGAGGATATCCTGGCGCATCTCGAGCTAAGAAAATGACACGGAGAGGCCTTACCCCCTCACCCTAACCCTCTCCCCCTGGGAGAGGGAATTCCGCCCCGGATGGGTCGCCAACATCGGGAGAGCTTGAGGTTTCCCCCTGTAACCTCTCCCATGGGGAGAGGTCGGCGCGAATGCGCCGGGTGAGGGGATACTGCTTCTGATAGTTTATAGGGCTCTAAAACCCCAGTGCCTCCATCATCGCGTCGACGCCGGCTTCTACCGTGCTCGTGTTCTCGATCCGGATGAGGTTCGGCACGTTTTCCGGCTCGAGATCCGCCCGTTCCAGGCGTTTGCGGATTTCTTCCTTCGTTTCGCGGCCGCGGGCGGCCAGGCGGTCGGCGAGAATGTCGGTCGGGGCGGTGATCAGCAGGACGATGGCCGTGCGATATTTGTCCGCGGCCTGCTTGAGCACCTTCCTTGAGCCGTTGGCGATCACGGTGCCGCCGGAGCGGATGAACGCGTCGCAGGATTTCGGCAGGACGTAGCCAAGGCCGTGGGCTTCCCAGGACAGCGCGGTCTCGCCAACGCTGACCAGCAAATCGAACTCTTCCCGGCTCAGCGTGTCGTGATCTTCCGCTAGCGCGTCCGCTTCGCGGGTGATGGCCCGGCGGGCGAATTGCACACCGGCGCGGTCCTTCAGGCGTTCCTTCAGCGCAGACATCAGCGTGTCCTTGCCCGCGCCGCTCGGGCCGACCACCAGAACCATGCGGCCGGGGCCGAGTTTCGCAGGTGCTCGTGTAGGCGCTTGTGTCGGGGCTTCAGGCAACGCGCCGTCCTTCGCGCCAGACGCCGCGTACGATGGGAACGCTGCCCACCAGCTTGACCTGGATGAGATCGGCTCTGAGGCCCGGCTGCAGCACGCCGCGGTCGTTCAGGCCGATGGCCTTTGCCGGGGTCGAGGTGACCATGGCAACGGCCTTCGGCAGGGAAATCGTCTCGACTTCATCTGCGAGCTGAAAGGCCGCCTGGATCAGGGACACCGGAACGTAGTCCGAGGACAGCACATCGAGATAACCGGCTTCCGCCAGCTCCTTTGCGGAAATGTTGCCGGAATGGGAGCCGCCGCGCACGACGTTCGGCGCGCCCATCAGAACGGCCATGCCGGCCTCGTGGGATGCCTTGGCCGCTTCCGCCGTGGTCGGGAATTCGGCGATCTTCGTTTTCAGCGCGATCGCCTCGTCGACATGGCCTCTGGTGGCATCGTCGTGGCTGGCGATGGTGATGCCGCGCTCCTGGGCGATCTTGGAGAGTTGTTCGCGGTTTTCGGGCGCAAGGCCGCTGGCGCGTTCCTGGCGGCGGCGGATGAACTCATCCATCTCGGCGTCGGAGAAGCCCTTCTTGCCCTGGTAATAGATGCGATAGGAATCGAGCGAGACGAACTGGCGCTGTCCTGGCGTATGGTCCATCAGGGAGATCAGCCGGATGCTGTCGTCGTCCTCGAACACCTTGAAGGCTTCCAGCACGTCGGGTGCGGACACCTCGCAGCGCAGATGGATGAAGTGGTCGGCCCTGAGGCGCTGTTCCTTCTGGCCCGTCTCGATGGCGTCGGCCAGGATGCGCATGTCCGGATAACGCAGGTCCGCGTCCTCGTCCATGCCCACCCGGAGCGCATCGAAGACGGTGGTGATGCCCGCGCAGGCGATCTGGGCATCATGGGCCTGGACGGCGGAGACTGCGTTCCAGCGCACCTTCGGGCGGGGTGCGTAGTGGGTTTCCAGATGATCGGTGTGAAGCTCGATCAGGCCGGGCAGCAGGTAATCGCCGTCGCAGTCGTGGCCTGCAACAGCCGTCCGCTCACCGATCGCCTCGATCCGGCCATGGTCTCCGACCGTTAGAGATCCGTCGACGACCTCATCTGCCAGAACGACCCTGGCGTTCTTGAAGACATGCGTGCTCATGCGTTCTCCCTGGCGGTTCCCGCCTGACTGACTGCTTGCTGCGGTGCGACACTGCCGGTCAGCCTGTATATCTCATGGACGTGAAACGGTCCCCCGGCCTCGGGCTCGACATAGAGCCCGAAGGTGCCGCAGGTGAGCGGCCGGCCGGTCACGTCCGTGAAATAATCTTCCGCCGCGCTTTTCAGCAGGTCCGCTTCCGTATCGTTTTCCAGCTTTTCGGAAAGGGTCATGTGAAAGCGGAATTCGTCGAAGATGTAGGGATAGCCCCATTCGGTCATGTAAGCGTCCTGTTTCGGCGTCAGCCCGCTTTTCCGCCGGCGTTCCAGATCCGCGTCGCTCAGCGGCGCGCGGAACGGTTCGAACCGGCGGACGCACAGGCTCGCAAAGGCTCTGAGCTCCGGTTCGTCCAGGTTTGGCGTCAGGGCCAGAAACCGGCCGAGCCGGTTGACGCCGAATTCGCGGATATCGAAAGGTGCAATTTCGGCTGCGAAGGTCCGGCAGGCGTCGGCAAGGGCAGCTTCGCTCCGGCCTTCGCGCAGAAAGAACGGTGCCTTCAGGGTGCCGTGAAAGCCGTAGCGGCGCGGACTGGCGGTCAGTTCGCCGAACCTTTCCGGCGTCAGTCCGGCAATCTCCGGCTGGCCGAAGGTTTCTCCGGAAAACGGATCGCGGCCGAGCCAGGAATTGCCCAGTTTCATCAGCCGGTCGTCGGCATCGGCGGCGAAATAGATGGCGTAGCGCATGGCGAGAATCACGAATTTTCAATTGGAGGCCGGAAGAGGCCTAAAGGCGGGCGGTGACTGTTCTGTGACAGTTTCCGTCCGCCTGCAAGAGTTTCTTGTTTCCGGCTCAGGCCGCCGCCTCGACGCTGAACCGGGTGACGTCGATGATCCGGTCGGCGATTTCCTCCCGCACGTCCTGGTCATGGAGAATGCCGACCATGGCAACGCCCTGGGCCTTCTTTTCCTCCACCAGCCGGACGACGACCGCCCGGTTGGCGGCGTCGAGCGAGGCGGTCGGCTCGTCGAGAAGCAGGACCGGATAATGGGCGATGAAGCCGCGGGCGATGTTGACCCGCTGCTGCTCGCCGCCGGAGAAGGTCGCGGGCGGCAGGGTCCACAGGCGCTCGGGCACGTTCAGCCGGGCAAGCAGGGCGCGCGCGGTCTCCAGCCCTTCCGCTTCGCTCGTACCCTGCGCGATCAGCGGTTCGGCGACGACGTCCTCGGCGGAGACACGGGGAATGGTGCGCAGGAACTGGCTGACATAGCCGATGGTGTCTTCGCGCAGCTTCAGGATCTTGCGCGGCTCGGCACCGGCCACATTGACGATTTCGTCGCCGACGGTGACCAGAATCTGGCCCTCATCGCAGCGGTAATTGCCGTAGATCATCTTCAGGATAGAGCTCTTGCCGGCACCCGACGGGCCGCCGAGCACGACGCATTCGCCGGCATTGACGGAGAATTCGACCTTTTCGACCACCGGGATGACGGAGCCTCCCTGCAGATGCATGGTGAAGGATTTGCCGACATTGTTGAGATACAAGCGTACGGGCATATCGGACCTCACACCTGGAGAATGGAAGAAACGAGCAACTGGGTGTAGGGCTCGCGCGGGTCGTCGAGCACCTGGTCCGTCAGGCCGCTTTCGATGACATTGCCGTGGCGCATCACCATGATGCGGTGGGAGAGCAGCCGGGCTACCGCAAGGTCGTGGGTGACGATGACCACGGAGAGGCCGAGATCGGCGACGAGCCGGCGCAGGAGATCCAGGAGACGCGCCTGGACGGAGACGTCGAGGCCGCCGGTCGGTTCGTCCATGAAGACCAGCCGGGGGCGGGTCACCAGGTTGCGGGCGATCTGCAGGCGCTGGCGCATGCCGCCGGAAAAGGAGCGGGGATCGTCGTCGATCCGGTCGCTGTCGATTTCCACCCGCCCCAGCCAGTCGTCCGCCGTCGCGCGGATGTTGCCGTAGTGGCGCTCGCCGACCGCCATCAGCCGCTCGCCGACATTGGCCCCGGCGGAGACGTTCATGCGCAAGCCGTCGGCGGCGTTCTGGTGCACGAAGCCCCAGTCGGTGCGCATCAGCAGCCGGCGTTCGGCTTCGGTGAGCTGATAGAGGTTGCGCATGGTGCCGTCGCGCATGCGGTACTCGATGGCGCCGGCCGTCGGTGCAAGTCGGGTGGAGAGGCAGTTGAGCAGGGTGGTCTTGCCCGAGCCGCTTTCGCCGACCACCGCCAGCACCTCGCCCGGCCAGAGATCGAAGGACACGTCCGAGCAGCCGATGCGGTCGCCGTAGTAGCGGGTGACGTTGTGAACCTGCAGAAGCGGCTCTTCCGATTGAAACAGGCCCATCAGGCGGTCTCCCCTGCTTTTGCGCCGCTGACTTGAGTGCCACTTATCTGGGCGGCGGCGGGATCTGCCGCCATCGGCCCGAGATGGCCCTCGGCCCGGCGTTCCTCGCAATAATCGCTGTCGGAACAGACGAACATGCGCCCGCCCCTGTCGTCGAGGATGACCTCGTCGAGATAGACATTCTCCGCGCCGCACAGGCCGCAGGGCTTGTCGAATTTCTGTATCTCGAAGGGATAGTCCTCGAAGTCGAGGCTCTTGACCTTGGTGTAGGGCGGCACTGCGTAGATGCGCTTTTCCCGGCCTGCGCCGTAAAGCTGCAGCGCCGCCATCTGGTCGATCTTCGGATTGTCGAATTTGGGTGTCGGCGAGGGGTCCATCACGTAGCGGTCGTTGACCTTCACCGGATAGGCGTAGGTGGTGGCGATATGGCCGTTCTTGGCGATGTCCTCGTAGAGCTTCACATGCATCAGGCCGTAGTCTTCCAGCGCGTGCATCTTGCGGGTCTCGGTCTCGCGCGGCTCGAGGAAGCGCAGGGGCTCGGGGATCGGCACCTGGAACACCAGGATCTGGTCTTCCGTCAGCGGCTTCTCCGGAATGCGGTGACGGGTCTGGATAACGGTCGCTTCCGCCGTCTCATAGGTGGTCCTGATGCCGGCGGTCTTTTCGAAGAAGCCGCGCAGGGAGACCGCGTTGGTGGTGTCGTCGGAGCCCTGGTCGATCATCTTCAGGCAGTCGTCCCTGCCGAGGATCGAAGCGGTCACCTGCACCCCGCCGGTGCCCCAGCCATAGGGCATGGGCATCTCGCGGGAGGCGAACGGCACCTGATACCCCGGAATGGCGATGCCCTTCAGGATCGCGCGGCGGATCATGCGCTTGGTCTGTTCGTCCAGATAGGCGAAATTGTATTCGCCCTGGTCGTAAATCTGAGCGGTGTCGTTCATTCCGCAGCCTCCTGGGCGGCGTCGCCCTCTTCTTCCTGGCGCCGTCTTTCGAACCATTCGGCGCGCATGCGGCGGACCAGGTCGAGTTCGGCCTGGAAATCGACGTAATGCGGCAGTTTCAGGTGCTCGACAAAGCCCGTCGCCTGGATGTTGTCGGAATGGGAAAGGACGAATTCGATGTCCTGCGCCGGGGCCATCTGTTCCTCGCCGAGCTCCTGCCAGCGCATGGAGCGGTCGACCATGGCCATGGACATGGCCTTGCGTTCCACCTGGCCGAAGACGAGGCCGTAGCCGCGGGTGAAGGTCGGGGCGGTCTTGGCGGAGCCCTTGAACTGGTTGACCATCTGGCATTCGGTCACCTTGATGGTGCCGAGCGTGACGGCAAAGCCGAGTTCTTCGGCGAAGAATTCGACTTCCACCTCGCCGTAGCGGATCTCGCCCGCAAAGGGGTGGGTGCGGCCGTAGCCGCGCTGGGTGGAATAGGCAAGCGCCAGCAGGAAGCCCTCGTCGCCGCGGGCGAGGTTCTGCAGCCGGAGATCCCGGTCGGCCGGGAAGGCGAGCGGTTCGCGGGTCAGATCGCCCACCGGCGCATCTTCGTCGGTGACCGGATCCGGCTCCATCAGGCCTTCGTCGCCGAGAAGATCGGTGACGCGCGGCATGGAATCGTCATCGCCGGCAGCCGTTTCGACAGGCTTTTCCGCGCCGTCTTCCTCGGCTGCGAGCGCGAAATCCAGAAGCCGGTGGCTGTAGTCGAAGGTCGGCCCGAGCACCTGGCCGCCCGGCAGATCCTTGTAGGTGGCGGACACCCGGCGTTCGACCAGCATCTTTGCAGTGTCGACCGGTTTGCTGTAGCCGAAGCGCGGCAGAGTGGTGCGGTAGGCGCGCATGAGAAACGCGGCCTCGATCAGGTCGCCGCGTGCCTGCTTGATCGCCAGGGCCGCAAGTGTCTCGTCATAAAGCGAGCCTTCGCCCATGATGCGCGCAACGGCGTGGGAAAGCTGCTGGGCGATCTGCTCGAGCGTCAGCGACGGAACGGAAGTGTCCCCCCGGCGGCGCTTGGCCATGAGCTTGTGGGCATTGCGGATGGCCTTTTCGCCTCCCTTGACGGCAACATACATGGGCTCAGACCTCCGTCAGCAGGATACGGGTGGATCGGGGAAGGGCGGCAATCTCTCCGCTCCCGGCGAAGATCAGGTCGATGCCGCGCGGAAACTGCTTGGTGTTGGCGGCCACCTGATCCCAGAAGACCGGCGGAACCGGGTGCACCGAAAACGTTTCGGTTTCCCTGATCCCCGGTCCGCTCAGCGTGACCGCCTGCGCCTCGCCGAATTCCTGGCCGGTGAGAATGACGGTCGCCGACCGGTCCGGATATTCGGCCGAGCCCTGGTTGAAGCTTGCCAGCGGGATCATCTGGACGGGATTGGAGACCAGCGCGAAGGCGGCTTCCACCGGCTCGCAGACGATCGGGGCGCCGGTGTGGAAGCGCAGGAAGGCCTTGACCGCGTCCGAAGCCATCAGCGGGCGGTCGAGCCAGACAGGGGTGTCGTAGTCGAGCAGGGTCAGGGCGATTGCCGCCGCAACGGGCGTCAGCGGCGCCGGAGGCTTGAGACCGGCGGTCTCGATCTTTTGCCGGGTTCCTGGACGGGCCATGGCGTTCATGATCGCCCGGAAGCAGGCCTGGGCGTCATGGACCGGATCGGAAAACCCGGCGGCGAGCGGGGCCGTTGCGGAGGCTTTTTCGATAGCAGCCATCAGTTGTCTCCCCGCACCATGGTGAAGAAATTGACCTTGGTCGCCTCGGTTTCCTGCTTCACCGTCTCCTTCGCGCCCGCCTGAGCGGAGGCGAGCGGGGCAATGATCTCGCTTTCGATCTTTTCCCGCGTGTCCACGCGCTGCCAGAGCGCGTCGATGACGGCGGAGTGCAGGGCCTTCTGCTTATTGCGGCCAAGGCTGTAGGCGCTTCCCGTCTCGCCGGTCTCCAGGCGCACCACGCAGCGGGTCACGGTGACCTCGCCCAGGTTGAACGGGCTGCCTGTGCCGCCCATGCGGCCGCGCACCATCACGAGACCGGTTTCCGGCTGGCGGACCAGCTCATAGGACGGCGGGGGAAGGGTTTCGTATTTCTCTGCAATGGCGTCCGGCGAGGCGGCGGCCAGCGTCGCCATGATCTTCCGGCGGGCGCCGGAGTCGGCTTCCGGAAAGCCGGCGGCCGGATCCTGAGGGGGGATTTCGGTCATGAAGCGCACCTTTTCCGAGTTGGGCAGAGTCGGGCGGTCGAAGGGAGGGTTGCGAAATCTGACTATTCCCTAGACCTGAATTGTCTATTTGTCTAGACAAATAATCTATTTGACTCTTTGGTAGCGAAATTTGATGACGGGCGCATGACGACCTACACCACACTCGACCGCAGCGCCGGCATCGCCGTCTGGCGCCAGATCATGGAAACGCTCAAGGCGGAAATCGTCAGCGGTGCGTTCGAAAAGGGCAGCCGCCTGCCGCCGGAATCCGAGCTTGCTTCCAGGTTCGGGGTCAACCGGCATACCGTGCGCCGGGCGATCGCGGCACTGACGGGTGAAGGCATCCTGCGAGCCGACCAGGGGCGCGGCACCTTCGTCGCCTCCGCGCCGCTCAGCTACCCGATCGGACCGCGGACGCGGTTTTCGGAAATCGTCTCGGGTCAGGACCGGGCGCCGAGCGGCCGTCTCATCGGCTCGGCGGTCGAGGAGGCCGACGCCCTGCTCGCCAACCAGCTCGACGTGCCGCTTGGCACGCCGTTGATCCGGGTGGAAACCCTGCGTGTGGCCGACGGCGTGCCGATGATCGTCGGCACGAGCTGGTTCGAACAATCCCGCGTGCCGAACTTCGTTGCCGACTATGCCGAAAGCGGCTCGATCACCAGGGCTTTGGAACTGGCGGGGATCGACGACTACCGGCGCAAGGAAACCCGCATCACTGCGGAACTGGTCGAATCCCGCGACGCCCATCAGCTCGGCGTGGCGCTGGGCCAGCCGGTCATGGTGGTGGAAAGCGTCAACCTGGACATGGAAGGCCGTCCCATCCAGTACACCCGCGCCCGGGCGGCGGCGGACCGGATGCAGCTCGTCGTCAACGATGGCGTGTGAGCGCTGGACCGGGGTCCGTTGCCGCCCGGCATAAATGGACTGCGTTATTCAATCGATATCCCGATGAGACCTCGTCCCGTCAGGGACACGAAGAACACTCCGCCTGTTGTCGCCAACTTTGCTTTCATGAGTCGGAATACGGTACTGCCACACGGCCGCCCCGGACTTGATCCGGGGCCCACATGGCAGGACCCGGTTTCCGCGGGGATGACACTGGCTGTTAAGGCAATGCAGCTCGGCAAACTCCCGCTGCAGCTACGCGTACATGAGCATGTTTCGCGACATCTGCTTTCGCAAAATGTGTGGTTCCTCACGGCGATAGCTCCCAATAAACTGGGCAGCCAGGAAAATAACCGGGAGGAACCAACATGCCGCTGCGCATCGACGCGGATTTCCATCTGCCGCAGGCGGCGATCCGCGACCTGCTGCCTTTTCTCGACGAGCACTGGCAAGCCCAGGTCGAGGACCGCGAACTGACCTCCATGCCCTTCCGGCTGTCGTCCTATCCGCAGAACTCGCCGCTGACCCGCAATCCGGCCTATGACGGGCTGGATGTCCCCGCCGCTCTGGACAGGTTCGGCACCGGGATCGCCGTTGCCTCGATGCTGCATGGCGTCGTCGCTCTGCACAATCCGGACATGCGGGCCGCGCTTTTGAGCGCCGTCAACGATTATGTCGCCGCGACCTGGCTCGATGCCGAACCGCGCCTGCGCGGCTCCATCTATGTCTCGGGCGAGGACCCGGCAGCCTCGGTCGCCGAGATCGAGAGGATGGCCGGCGACAGGCGCTTCGTGCAGGTGCTCATGCTCGCCATGCAGGAGATCCATCACGGCAACCGGCATTACTGGCCGATCTACGAGGCATGCGAGAAGCACGGCCTGACGCTGGCGATCCATGCCGGCGGCCTCTATCGCATTCCGCCAAGCGTCTCCGGCTGGCCGTCCTTCCAGTTCGAGGACTATGTGATGCAGTCCATGGCGTTCGAGAACATTCTCGTCGGACTGATCGGCGAGGGTGTGTTCCGGAAGTTTCCCGAACTGAAGGTGGTCTTCCTGGAAAGCGGCTTTGCCTGGCTGCCGACGACGATCTGGCGCAACGACAAGACCTGGCGCGGCGTGCGCCAGGAAGTGCCGTGGCTCGACCGCAAGCCTTCGGAGATCATGGCGGGCCGGGTGTTCCTGTCGCTGCAGCCCTGCGACCCGCCCGGTCCGGACGAGTTGCGCCAGATCATCAAGCATATCGGGGGCACCGATATGCTGCTCTATTCGACCGACTATCCGCACCGGCAATTCACGGGCGACGACCCGCTGCCGGAAGGGCTTCCGGACGAGGCGCTTGCCGGCATTCTGGCCGGTAACGCGCTGAAGGCCTATCCGCGCCTCGCGGAGGATCCGGCCGCAAGCCGGGCCGCGGAAACCCTGGAGGAAACCGCATGAACCAGCCCATCATCGAAGCGGACGCCGCCACGCGCCTGCGCATCGTCGATTGCGACATCCATCCGGCCCACAAGTCGGAAGCGACGCTGTTCCCCTATATGGAGCAGCGCTGGGTCGAGCATATGCAGACCTTCGGAACCCATATCCGTCAGGCGCTGGTCGGCCAGCTCTCCTATCCGCGCATGACGGCGAACGGCATGCGCATGGATGCCAGGCCCGAGGTGGGCCCGGCCGGCTCGGACCTGCAGATGCTGCGCGACCAGCATCTCGATCCGCTCGGCGTCGAGATCGGCAATCTGATCGCGCTGTCGCGCGGCGGCATGGAGGAACGCAATCCGGATCTGGCCGCGGCGATGTCGCGGGCAACCAACGATTGGCAGGTCGCCGAATGGCTGGAGCCCGAACCGCGCCTGCGCGGCGGCATCGTGGTGGCGCAGGACAATCCGGAGGCTGCCGTCGCCGAGATCGAGCGCCATGCCGGCGACAGGCGCTTCGTGCAGATCATCATGTCGACGCGGCCCGCCGAAACGCTCGGCACCCGCAAATACTGGCCGATCTACCGCGCCGCCGAAGAGGCCGGCCTGCCCATCGGCCTGCATCCGGTCGGCTACTCCAACGGCAAGCCGTCGAGCGGTTCCGGCTGGCCGAGCTTCTATTTCCAGGAACATTATACCTTCGTGCCGGGCGCCCAGGCGCTGGCGACGAGCCTCATCATCGAAGGCGTGTTCGAGGCTTTCCCGAAACTGAAGATCGCGATCATCGAAGGCGGCTTTTCCTGGGCGCCGGCACTCGGCTGGCGCATGGACAAGCATTTCGACACCTTCCACAAGGAAGTGCCGCATCTGAAGCGCAGGCCTTCCGAGTATATGAAGGAGCATTTCTGGTGGGCGACGCAGCCGATGGAGGAACCCAAGCGGCCCGCCGACATCGTCGACGTGATCGACTGGATCGGCTGGGACCGGCTCATGTATTCCTCGGATTATCCGCATTGGGATTATGACGATGCCTACCGGATCTTCCGTTTCCCGGCGGAGCCGCACCAGCGCGAGGCCGTGCTGGGAGGCAATGCCAGAAAGCTTTACGGTTTCGACGCATGACCAGACATGTTGTTGCAGAGGTCGACGGTTTCCCGGACAAGGGCCTTCGTCACGTCAAGGTCGCAGGCAGGGAGCTCTGCCTCATTCGCATCGGCGACGAGTTCTTCGCCCTGATGGATGTCTGCCCGCATGGCGGCGCACGTCTGTCGGGCGGCCGGCTCAGCGGCACCGTGGAAAGCGACGGTCCGGGCGACTACCGGCCCTGCCGGACGTCCGAAATGCTCAAGTGCCCCTGGCACGGCTGGGAATACGACGTTCGCACGGGCCAGTCCTGGAGCGATCCGAAATCGACGCGGACCCGCTCCTATTCGGCCGAGGCCGTCGCGGGCGGCGAACTGGTCAAGGGTCCCTATGTTGCCGACACGGTTCCGGTGGAGGTCGACGGGAACTATGTTGTCGTGACCCTGCCCGACAGCGCCGCCCGGCGTTCGGCGGAAGCCGTCGAGGCCTGATGCATTCCTCAGAGGCGGAACTTTAGCGAAGCCTTGCCATGTGCACCCGTCTCCCCCTTTGCGGGGGAGATGTCTCCGACAGGAGGCAGAGGGGGTGAACCGGTTCCGCAAACTCGAAAAATGTCTTGTCCACCGAGAGTTGGTACCTCTCTGCCAGCTCTGCTGAGGTCTTCCTTGCAAGGCAGGGCAATCGTATATGGCAGTGCTTGGCTCCCTCTCCCTTCAGAGACTTTTGCGTAACCCATGCCTTAAGGAGCAGAAGGGCTTTCCAGCAGTTCGTCATCCCGGCTCTGCGCTGACGCTTGGCCGGGATGACGGAACCGGAGTTTTTCAAAGGTCTCCCATGGGAGAGGTTACAGGAGCCTATTTCAGACCTTTTCGATCAAATGCGATTGGCCTGCCCCGCAAGGGGGAGACGGGTGACGAACCCGGGATCCGGGACCTGGCCGAAGGTTTTCGCTAACCGGATACCAGAAAGAACAAGCTGGGAATGACCTGCGGCTTCCGGGAAAATCCCCCTGCCGACGGCTCTCTTTGTATACATACCAGCGGTCTTTCCGCGACAAATTGTCAACCTTTCGCAAATCGCGAAAAGGGTAATCGCAATTTTCGTCATTCTCTGTTGCGCCAGGATTCATTAGCTTTCACGGTGGGAGGAAGCATCATGTATCTGACAGGTGGCACGGGACGGTGCATGCCACATGCGACTTCAGCGCGAAAAGACCGCTTTTCCGCTGTATACAGGCGTTGCCATATTTGCCGCCTGATTTCCGGTCCGCCTCGCCCAGCCCTCATGAATAACCGCTGAACTGTTTCGGCCCGTGCTTCCGGCGCGGGGCGGGAAACACATATCAAAGGGAGGACTTGCACGATGAGAAAATGGCCTGCACTCGCCTCGGCACTTGCTCTGGCGTTTACCGCAACCGCGGCAACCGCCGCCGAGTACACGTACGGATCCTGGGTTCCAGCCTCCGACTACATCAACGCCCACGCGCTTCCCGAGGTGTTCAAGCGCATCGAGGAAGAGACCGGCGGCGCGGTCAAATGGAACCTGATCGCCGGCGGCCAGCTTGCCGGCGGGGTGGAAACCTTCGCCGCGGTTCAGGACGGGCTCATGGATGCGGGCGTCGCGGCAACCAACTACGTGCCGAACCTCCTGCCGTCGACGGCGACGCTCTACGGCCTCGCCGTGCCCGGCGACGATCCGGTCGCCGCCGCGGGCGCCGCCAACGAAGTGGTGATGCTGCATTGCCCGTCCTGCATCAAGGAACTGAAGGCGCTCAACATGATCGGCATCGGCGGCTATGCCTCCGCGCCCTATCTGCTGATCTGCCGCGAGCCGATCGAGACGGTCGGTCAGTTGGAGAACCTGCGCGTCCGCGCCTCGGGCGCGCCGCTGAACATCATGCAGATGGCCGGCGCCACCACGGTCCAGGTTTCGCTGGTCGAGACCGTGTCGCTGCTTCAGCGCGGCGGCGTCGACTGCACCACGGGCATCGGCGACTGGCTGAAGACCTTCGGCTATGGCGATTTCGCCAAGAACGTCACCGATTTCTCGCTCGGCGTTTCCGCGCCGATCCTGGGCATGATCATCAATCACGATGTCTGGGACAGCTTCACCGAAGATCAGAAGCGCGCCCATCTGAAGGCCATCGTGCACCTGTCGGCGGCGCACACGATCAACAATTTCATCATCAGGACCCAGGAAACGCTGGAGGACCAGATCGCCAACAACGGCGTGAAGATGATCGAACCGAAGAACCCCGAGGAATGGCAGGCGTTGATGGACAATTTCATCAAGGAACAGCGCACCATTGCCATCAATTTCGCCAAGGGGTTCGGCGTGGAGGAGCCGGAAGTCTTTATCGATGCCTATGACGAGGCGCTGGTCAAGTGGCGCGGCCTTTCCGCGGAAATCGGCACGGATGTCGAGGCCTTCGAAAAGGCGCTGTGGGACGAGGTCTATTCCAAGGTCGACCCGGAGACCCTGTAAATGCTCAACCGGATCGATCGGCTTCTGGAATGGTGGTCGCGGGCGCTGCTGGCGCTCGCGATCCTCGCCGGGCTGGCAATGATGGTCCACGTCACCGTGGACGTCTTCGCCCGCACGGTGTTCAATGCGCCCCTGCGCCAGACCAACCAGATGGTCGCGGGCTACTACATGATCGCCGTCGCCTTCCTGCCGATTGCAATTCTCGGCAAGCACGACAATCACATCGTGGCCGACGTGTTCACCGAAGCCGCGGGGCCGCGGCTGCGCCATGCGCTGCTGATCTTCACCAATCTTCTCGGCATGGCCTACATGTTCGTCTTCACCTGGCAGAGCTGGATTTCGGCGGCCCGCCGGACCGCGCAGGGCGAAGTGCTCGAGATTTCGGGCGGCTACATGATCGTCTGGCCGGGGCGCTGGCTGCTGCCGGTCGCCGGCGGCAGCCTGTTTCTCTGCCTGACGCTGCGCGTCGTCCGCCTGGTGCTGTCGCCCGGCGGCAAGGACGAGCATCACCACGCCCGCATCCCCGACGCATGAGCGAGAACCGATGGACGGATTGATTCTCAGCCTGGTCTGCCTGGGCGCCGTTCTGGCGCTGATCGCCGTGCGCACGCCCATCGGCGTTGCGCTCGGGGTCGTCAGTTTCTGCGGCTTCTGGTACCTGCGCAATTTCAACGTCGCGCTCGGCCAGTTGCGCGAGATACCCTATTATTTCGCGGCGAACTGGGATCTCTCGGCGATCCCGATGTTCCTGCTGATGGGCTCGATCGTCTATATCTCCGGGATTGCCAGCGCGCTGTTCAAGGCCGCCCGCCTTTGGCTGCTGGCGTTGCCGGGCGGGCTTGCGGTCGCTGCCAACATCGCGTCGGCGGGCTTCGCCGCCGGCTGCGGCTCGTCGGTGGCGGCCGCCGCCGCCATGGGACGGCTCGCCATTCCCGAGATGCGCAAGGCGGGCTACGAGAAGGGGCTCGCCACCGGCGTGGTCGCCTCGGCCGGAACCATCGCGGCGCTGATCCCGCCCTCCATCCTGATGGTTCTCTACGGGATCTTCGCCGAAACCTCTATTGTCGATCTCCTGATCGCGGGCATCGTTCCGGGGCTGATGACCGCCGGGGCCTATACGCTCATGATCATCCTGCGCTGCCGGCTGAACCCGTCGATCGCCCCGCCGACTTCCTATGAGGGCGAGGATCTGTGGGGCGAGCGCTGGCGCGCGCTGGCGGAGATCTGGCCGCTCTTCATCCTCGTGCTCGGCGTGATCGGCGGGCTCTATGCCGGCGTGGTCACCCCGACGGAGGCCGGGGCCGGCGGGTCCGCGCTGGCGCTGTTCATCGCGATCGTCCAGGGGCGCATGACCGTCCTGAAACTCTGGCAGGCGGTGCGCGATGCCGTGACGACGACCGCTCAGATCTTCTTCGTCGGCGTCGGGGCCCTGATGTTCACGCGGCTTCTGAGCTTTTCGGGGGCCTCCAGCATGCTGACGGATCTTGTCGCGCCACTGGCGCTGGATCCGCTGATGATCGTGATCGCCATGACCGTGATCTATCTGATCCTGGGCATGTTCCTCGACCCGATCGGCATCATGCTGATCACCATGCCGGTGTTCATCCCGTTGCTCAAGGCGCTCGGCTTCGATCTCGTCTGGTACGGCGTGCTGGTCGTGAAGTTCATCGAGATGGGGATGCTCACGCCGCCGCTGGGCTTCAACGTCTTTGTCGTCAAGGGCGTCGCCGGACCGGATATTTCCCTGATGACTATCTTCCGCGGCGTCGGCTGGTTCCTGGTCTGCGACCTGGTCGTGGTGGCGCTGCTGATCGCCTTCCCGCAGCTTTCGCTGTTCCTTCCCGCACTGATGAAATGAGGCCTGGCGATGAGCGACGAAACGTATGATTACATCATCGCGGGCGGCGGCACTGCCGGCTGCCTGCTCGCCAACCGGCTCAGCAAGGATCCCGGCACAAGGGTTCTGGTTCTGGAGGCCGGTGGATCGTCACGTCACCTCTTCGTCGAAATCCCGCTGATGCTGCCGAAGCTTCTCGGCAACCCGCGTTTCGACTGGATGTACAGATCCGCGCCGGAGCCGCATCTCGGGGGACGCACCATGGCGCTGCCGCGCGGCAAGGTCCTGGGCGGGTCGTCGGCGATCAACGGCCTGGTCTATGTCCGGGGCCACCGCTGGGATTACGACAACTGGGCCGCGCAAGGGAACGAGGGCTGGGGCTGGTCCGACGTGCTGCCCTATTTCATGCGCTCCGAGGGCTGGGTCGGCGAAGACCTTCAGGGGCACGGCCGCAACGGCGAGTGGAAGATTTCGGATCCCGGCATGCGCTGGCCGGTGCTCGATGGCTATCTTGACGCCGCCGACGAGATCGGGATCCGGGCGACCAGGGATTACAATGCCGGCGACAATGAAGGGGCGCAGTATTTCCAGTCGCTGATCCTGAACGGACGCCGTCAATCGACCGCCAAGGCGTTCCTTTACCCCGTGAAAAACCGCCCGAACCTGACCGTGCGAACCGGGGTGATGGCCGATCGCGTTCTCACCGACGGGCGCCGCGCGACCGGTCTGGTCTTCCGCCAGGGCGGAGAGATCGTCACCGCCAGGGCCCGGCGCGAAGTGATCCTGTGTGCAGGCGCCTATGGAACCCCGGCACTGATGGAGCGCTCGGGCATCGGGCAGGGCGAGCGGATCAAGGCGCTCGGTCTCGATGTGGTCCACGATCTGCCGGGGGTCGGCGAGAACCTGCAGGACCACTGGCATATCCGGGTCACGCACAAGGTCCACAACACCAGGACGCTCAACAGCCGTGCTGGAACTTTCTTCGGCCGGGTGTTGATGGCGGCGGAATATGCCTTGCGCCGGTCCGGCCCGATGTCGGCGCAGCCGCCGCTTCTCACCGTCTTCGCCAAGGTGATGGAGAATACGCCGGCACCGGACGTGCAGATCCACACATCGGCGGCGAGTTACGACCGCGTCGGCGGACCGATGCACGATTATCCCGGCATCAGCTCGTCGGTCTGCATCCTGCGGCCGGAAAGCACCGGCCATTGCCATGCGACCGGTCCCGATCCGGAGGCGCAGCCGGAGATCGTGCACAACTATCTGGCGACCGATCACGACTGCGAGATTGCCGTTCGTTCCGTGGAACTGGTGCGCAGGATCACGTCGGCGTCGGCGATGGCGAAATTCGCGCCTGAAGAGACATCGCCCGGCCCGGAAATGATCGACCGCACGGAACTCCTGGAGCATGCCCGCAAGACGGCCGCGACCACGTTCCATCCTGTCGGCACGGCAAAGATGGGCCGGGGGCCGGACGCGGTGGTCGACGACCGGTTGAAGGTTCACGGCATGGACGGGCTGCGCGTTGTCGATGCCTCGATCATGCCGACGATCCCTTCCGGCAACACCTGTGCGCCGGTGGTGATGATCGCCGAACGCGCGGCCGATCTGATCCTCGCGGCTTAGACTCGATTGCCGATTGGCGTTGAAGCCTGCCGGATGGCAGGATGACGAGATGAAAGAGGGGAAGCCTGACATGGAAGATAGCAAACCCCGCGTCCGGGAAATCCGGCAATCCGAGGACCGCTTCCTGAGTTCGGATATTTTCGACGAGCGGAGCCATACTTTTGCGCCGCGCAACGGCAAGGGCACTTTCACCGAGCCGGCGCGCGACATCCCGGTCTACCACAATTGCGACGTGCTGGTGGTCGGCGGCGGCCCCGCCGGAACCGCAGCCGCGCTCGCGGCGGCGCGGACCGGCGCCGATGTCGTCGTGATGGAACGCTACAATCATCTCGGCGGACTTTCGACCGGCGGCGTCGTCATCTGGATCGACCGGATGACGGACTGGGACGGCAATCAGGTCATCCAGGGTTTCGCCAGGGAGGTGCTAGACCGCCTGCCGGCCGACGCCGTCGCGGGACCGGAGCGCAAGCTGTGGGGCGTCAGGGACGATGCGCTGGCGAAATACTGGCGGCTGCGCACTTCCGCCTTTCACGGCATCGTCACCTGGGCGCCGACGCTCGATCCGGAAAGGCTGAAACTGCTCTCGCAGGAGATGCTGATCGAGGCGGGCGTGCGCCTCGTCTTCCATTCCTGGATGGCGAACACGATCGTCGAGGACGGCGCGGTGAAAGGCATCGTCTTCGAGAGCAAGGAGGGCCGGCAGGCGCTCTATGCCAAGGTGGTGGTCGATTGCACCGGCGACGGCGATGTCTTCGCGCGCGCCGGCGGCGCGTTCGAGACCGACATCGAAGAAGGCGACGTTCACCATTCCGCCAATACCGGCTTCATGCTGTGCGGTGTGGACATGGAAACCTGGCTCGATTTCCGGCTGAACGAGCCGGACGCCTTTTCCGACCTGAACAAGCTTGGCCGCGAAACGCTCGGCTTCTTCCAGGCGCCCTACGTTTCGTGGCGCAACGACGTCGCGCTGTTTCTCGGGCCGCGCCAGTCCGGCCTTTCGGCACTGAATGTGGACGACCAGACCGAACTGGAAATCCGTTCGCATCGCTTCATGCAGACCCATTGCGAATTCTTCCGCAAGCATGCGCCGGGGTTCCAGAAGGCCTGGATGATGCTGAGCGCACCGCAGCTCGGCGTGCGCCACACACGGCGGCTCGCCGGCGCCGGCCGGATCGAGCGCGCTCAGTGGCCGAAAGGCGAGGTTCTGCCCGACGAGGTCGGCGTGAGTCCGTCCGTGTCGCCGAAATTCCCGGTGATTTCGGTTCCTTACGGCGCACTCGTGCCCGCGCGGCTGGACGGGCTCTTGGCGGCCGGTCGGCATATTTCGTGCGACGCCAATTCGCACGGCTTCATGCGCGAGATTCCGCAATGCTGGCTGACGGGGCAGGCCGCCGGCGTGGCCGCCGCCGTTGCTGCCAACCGGGGCGTGCAACCCCGCAATGTCGACGTGGCGGAGGTTCAGGAAACCCTGCGTGGCCAGGGCGCATTCGTGCGCAGCCACGCGACCGCCGAACTGACCGGTTGACCGGCCAACCGAAGAGGAGGTCGCGCCGCCCGTTGATCCAGGTTGTCGTGACAGATTAACGGGCGATTGCGATTCCGAATTTGAGCCATGGACATCTTCTCCAACATAAAAGCCTTTCTGATCGTTGCGCGGTTCGGCAGTTTCTCGGCCGCCGCGCGCGAGGCGCATACGGTGCCTTCGGTCATTTCCAAGCGGATATCGCAGCTTGAAGAGCAGCTAAAGACGCGGCTGTTCATGCGCTCCACGCGCGGGCTGGAGTTGACCGAGGCCGGCCACGGCTATCAGCAGCGGTTCATCGCGCTGATGGCCGAGCTCGATGCCGCGCTCGACGGCGGGGAAGGCGCGGCCCGGCCGCAGGAGCATATCCGCATCAAGTGTCCCTCGAGCCTGCTGGCGATGCATCTGAGCGACGTATTGATTCAGTTCCGGATCGACAATCCGGGCGTGCGCATGGACCTGATAACGATCGACCGGACCGTGAACCCGCTGGAGGAAGGTTACGACCTCGCACTCGGCGCATTGCCGGCAACCTATCCGCATGTGCTCGATGTGCCCTTGTGTCCGCTGCCGCGGATGCTGGTGGCGTCGCCCGCTTATCTTGCACGCCGGGACTATCCGCTGCATCCGCGCGATCTCGCCGACCACGACTGCATCATCTTCCCGGCGAGCGGGACGCGATGGGTCTTCGAAAGCGCTTCGGGGGAGATCGCCGTCGACGTCACCAGCGTCTTCAGCACCTCCGACAGCCGCATCATGCGCGATGCGGCGGCGCGCGGCGCCGGCGTGGCGATCGTTTCCGAATATATGGCGCGGCCGCTGGTGGAGATCGGCGACCTGGTCGAGTTGCTGCCCGACTACCGCGTGCCGGAGCTCTATGTGAAGGTTCTGGTTCCCGAAAGCCGCCGGAAGAGCCCGACGATCCGCGCCATCGTCGATGCCCTGGTCGCCGCATCGCAGCCGCTTCCGCCCTGGGAGCGTGACTGAACGGCGCTGCTCTGGCGTGCCGCAATCAGTCGGCGGTCCGTTCTGCCTTCTTCTCGGGGCCGGCTGTCACTGATCGGCGTATTGAAAGAGCGCCTGCAGCGAATTTTCGCCGAACTTGCCGTCGATCTTGCCCCTGTAGGTGCCGGCATCTTTGAGGTGGCGTTGAACCGCCTTGTTGAAAGCGGGCGGATAGCGGTCCGCATCATTCAGGAACCAGATCTCGGCTTCGATGCGGCCGCCCTGGCGGATCGCCTTCATGGCCCAGTCGGCGGCGGTTCCTACGTCTTCGCTCGCGAAGGTGCCGTCGAGATAACGTTTGGCCAGCTCCCGCATCGCCAACACGTCCTCGGCAGCGGCAGCGCGCTCGAGAAGCACTCGGCCGTGTTCCAGGTTCCTGTCGCCGCCCCTTCCTTCCACGAACATCATGCCGAGGTTCGTGGCGGCCAGCGTGTCGCCCGCGTCGGCGGCGATCTGGTACCAGTGCCTGGCGCGAAAGGCGTTTGCCTCGGTGCCCTCGCCGAGTTCATAGCCGCTGCCGGCATAAAACGCCGCCTCGGTATCGCCTGCCTCGGCCGCCTTCAGGAACCAGTGGAACGATTTCTCCTCGTCGTAGTCGACGATGTTTCCCTCGGCATAAATGTTGGCGAGCAGGTTCATGGCTTCCGGATTGCCTGCTTCGGCCGCTTTTTCGAGGAGCCGCAGCGTTTCCTCGGGCTGCCATTCGACGCCTTTGCCGAGGTCGTAGGCGACAGCGAGTTCCACCATCGCGTCGGTGTTTTTCAGTTCCGCGGACTGCCGGTACTGCCTGGCGGCTTCGGATTCGTCGCCTGTCCGGTCCAGAACCCGGCCATAGAGCAGGCGGAGGAGCGCGGAATTGGGATAGTGGGCGACCGCATCGAAACAGGCCTGAACCGTTTCTTCCGCAACGCCCGCGCCGAGATCCGCGGTTTCGGCCGACAGACAGGCCTTGACGTAGCCGGCTTCGGAAGCGCGGGCCTTCCGGTCTTCGGTTTTGGAAATCGAGACTTGCGGTCGTTCCCGGACGCCGTTCAGCAGCGCCAGGGCCTCTTTCGCGAACGCGCCGTTCGGAAAGCGCTCCAGGTAGAGACGAACTTCGTCAGGGCTGCCGCCCGAGCGGACGGCCTCCCACAGGGCCTGGTCGCCTGAAACCGGCAAGGATGCGCCGCTCTGGGTGTTGAAGGAAAAATCGTTCGTCAGGGATGAGTTCTCCCAAGGGATCTGCGCACCGCCGGTTGCCTCGATCACGTCGGTCCTGACCCGGCGCATCATCCGGGCGACGTCCAGGCCGGGTGAGGCGACATGGCCGAGGAGCGCCTTCGTGAACGGGCTGTTGCCGTCCTCGCCGTCGAGAGCGACGTTTCCGGGCTCGGTCGCATAGGCGATCAGCGTGCCGGCGTCCGCGTCGACCTCCGCCAGGCCCTGGCCGACCATGACCGAACGCTTTCCCATGGAGCGGGCGAGCCCAGGGGCGAAGGGATTGTTGCGGCAGGCATCGAGTAGGACGATCTTGGTCTTCGCCTCGCGCGCCATCTGGCTGATCACCGATTTCAGGGAGATGAGCCGGGAAGCGATCTGGTCTTCGCTTTCGAGCCTGGTATCGGTCGGCAGGAGGTAATTCTCGCCTTCCACCTGGATGCCGTGGCCGGCGTAGAAGAACAGGGCGACGTCGGCGCCTTTCAGGGCTTGCGCAAACTGCCGGATGGCGGCCTGAAACGCCGCCTGATCCAGGTTCTTTTCCCGGATCACCGCGAATTCAAGGTCTTCAAGAGCCTTGCCGAGCCTGTCGGCATCGTTGACCGGATTGGGCAGCACGCCGATCGCCTGATAGTCCGAATTGCCGACGACCAGCGCGACGCGCTTTTCGGCATGGGCGACGGAAATGAAAACCAGAAAAACAAACAGGGCGGAAATTGTCTTCAGAATGAGTCCGAAATTACCGGTCACCGGACCTCTCCTCTGGGAAAGACTTTGAATATCGGCGGTTCAAGTGTGTCCGCCGCCTGAAAATGCCGGACAGGTTGCGCGTGGAAAGAAAAGAATGGACGCGCAGGCGCAGCTATCTGCGTTTATTTAAAAGGCTTTGTTTTTGCCGCGCAAGCGACCGATTTGGGTATTCGCCGGTTGGCCCAACCATGTCGCGAAATCAGGTGTCGATACGAGGGGTGGAGGCCGCCGTATCATTCCTACTCCGGAGAGACAGGGTTCATGCCGGGCGGGTGAAGACCAGTTTCAAAAGCTGCTGCGCACCTTCAGGTGGCTGTGCTCATGGGGTGGGCCTTCGTTGTGGACGTGGCGCATTTTATCCTCCGCCACCGGCACGAGCCCGAGCGTGCCATGCATCACGCCGCGCTCCAGAAATAGCGCTTCCGCGTAGGAGGTGACATCCGAGACGCGCCCGCGCATCACCGTCACGTCGATGGAGGTGGAGTGATCGATCGGAACGGAAAGGGCCGCGACCGTCTGATCGTGCCGGTCGAGACGACTTTGCGGAACACGGGCCGCCAGATTGCGGACCGACTGGTCGATCGCGCAACTGATGACGCCAAAGCAATCGGCCTCGTTCGGTCCTTGTGGAATGGCGGCCAGGCCGCGCCGTACCAGATCGCGAATCGCTTCCGACCGACCCGTGGCGCCAATAGAGGCCATATGGGCGTCGAGTTCGTCGGCGAGCTCGTCATCGAGCGTGATCGTGATCCGTTGCATCTTCTCTCCTCCTGGCCATCCAGCGATACCGTATCGCCGAGGTAGCCGATTGAAAAGCGGACCGAATTCGAATTTCGGCTTGCACGTTGCAAGTTAGTATGATTTTTTACAATGAAATTCATACAAAGAAATTCTCACCAATTGGAGATCTCCATGCGATCCGTTTCCCGCTCCCTTGCCGTTCTTGCGTGTCTGACCGCTTCTGCCATGCCCGCCATGGCGCATTTTCAGGAGATCATCCCGTCGGCGGACGTGCTGCCGGAGGGCGGAGAGGTGACGCTCGACCTGATCTTCACCCACCCTTTCGAGGGTGGTCCGGTGATGGAAATGAAAAAGCCGGTGAAAATGGGGGTTCTCAAGGCTGGAGAGACCGTCGACCTGTTGCCGGACCTGGTCGAAAGCCCGGTCGACGGCAAAACCGCGTGGACTGTGAATTACCAGCTTGCCGAACCGGGTGCGGCGGTCTTTTTCGTCGAACCGCAGCCCTATTGGGAACCGGCCGAAGGCAAATACATCATCCACTATTCCAAGGTGGTCGTCGACAGCTATGCCTCCGGAGAGGGCTGGGACGAGCTCGCCGGATTGCCGGTGGAGATCCAACCGCTGACCCAGCCCACGGGGATCTGGAGCGGCAACGTGTTTTCCGGCGTCGTCCTCAAGGACGGCAAGCCCGCGCCGTTCGCCGAGATCGAGGTGGAGTTCCTCAACAACGGTTCCGTGCAAGCGCCAAACGAGGCTTTCATCACCCAGGTGATCAAGGCGGACGCCAACGGAACCTTTTCCTATGCGATGCCGGTTGCCGGCTGGTGGGGCTTTGCGGCGCTGCTGGAAGGCGACAAGACCATGACCTCCCCCGATGGCGAGGACGTGCCGGTCGAGCTGGGGGCCCTGATCTGGGTCAAGACAACCGATATGATTGGAAACTGACGCGGCATGGCGCATATTCCCGACGGCATCCTGTCCGCCCCGGTCCTGATCGGCGGCGCCGTTCTGGCGGCGGGCGGTGTGGCTCTCGGGCTGCGACAACTCACCGATCAGGCGATCCCGCGGGCAGCGATCCTGTCGGCGGCCTTTTTCGCCGCGTCGCTGATCGCCATACCGGCCGGCCCGTCCAGCGTCCACCTGCTGCTGTCTGGTCTCATGGGCATCATGCTCGGTTTCGGCGCCTTTCCCGCGGTGGGCGTGGCGCTGGTCCTGCAGGCTCTGTTGTTCGGTTTCGGCGGCCTGACGACGCTCGGCGTCAACACCGTCAACATCGCCCTGCCAGGGGTCCTGCTTGCCCTGCTGCTGGGCCCGGCGCTCCGGTCTGCCCGAGTGCCGGCCGTGCGTTTCGCGCTGGCTGCGGCGACCGGTGCGCTGGCCGTTCTGGGAACCGGCGGGCTTGTCGCCCTCTCGCTGGCCCTGTCCTCGGCGGAATATACGCCCGTCGCCAGCATTCTGCTCGCGACCTACCTTCCGCTCGCCCTCGCCGAAGCTTTCGTGACCGGGACTGTGGTGACGTTTTTGGCGCGCGTGCATCCCGAAGCCTTGCAGCCTGTCGCCTCATGATGCGGCCTTTCCTCCTCGCCCTGGCCCTGCTTTGCGGCCTGACCGGCCCCGCCGCGGCCCACAAGCTCAAGGTGTTCGCCGCGGTCGAGGGCGATGCGGTGACCGGATATGCATTCTTCATCGGCGGTGGCCGCGCCAGGGGGACGCCATGGGTCGCAAAGGATGCGGCCGGCGCCGTCATCGCAACGGGGGAGACCGATGCCGACGGTGTCTACCGCTTCGTTCCGCCTCAGCCGGTCGCGTCAGGCATCACGATTACGGTCGACACGAGAGAAGGCCATATCGCCTCGGCCTTCCTTGCCGCTTCGCGCTTCGGTGGAGCCGCCACGGTTGATCCGGCAGCTCCGGCTGCGCAGGCAAGCGTGAGGGATACGGGCGCTTCGGCGACGGAAGCGGAGAGTGCCACCCCACCCTTGGCCGACGAAAGGATCGCCGCGCTGGTCGAGGTGGCCGTCCAGCGTCAGGTCGAGCCGCTGCTCGAACGGATCGAGGAGATGGACAGCAGGTTGCGTTTCACCGACATTCTTTCGGGGCTTTTCCTGATTGCCGGCCTTGCCGGGATCGGTCTGTGGGCCAGGGGGCGGCGATGAGGGACGTGCTGCTGCCCCGGGATCTGCGGTTGCGGCTCGCAGCAGTCTTCGTCACGGTTGTCGCCCTGTCGCAGCTTCACACGCTTTGGGCGGCTGCGGCAGCACTTGCCGGGGTCTGCCTGATCGCGGTTCTGACCGGTATCGAGCGGGGCCTTTGGCGCCGGCTGCTTCATGTCGAAGGTTTCGTGCTGCTTCTTTTCCTCACGCTTCCCTTCGCGGTCGCCGGCGAGCCCTTGCTGGCGGTCGGGCCGCTGACCGCCACCCGGGAGGGCGTCGCGCGGGCGGCGCTTATCGCCTGCAAGGTGTCGGCATCGGTTCTCGCGCTGACGACGTTTCTCGGCACGGTGGAACCTACGCGGCTCGGCGCCGCCCTTCACGCCCTGCATGTGCCGGAAATGATCGTGCGGCTGCTCGTTCTGACCGTCCGCTACCTGTCGCTGATCCGTGCGGAGGCACTCCGGCTTCACGAGGCGATGCGGGCACGGGCGTTTCGTCCGGGATCCAACCGGCATACCTGGCGCAGCTACGGTTATCTGATCGGCATGCTGCTGGTGCGGGCTCTGGAGCGGGCCCAGCGTGTCGAGGAAGCCATGCTCTGCCGCGGTTACAGCGGACGCTTTCCCCATGGGGTTCTGGCTGCGCCCGGGCTTCAGGACTGGGCGGCTTTTGGCGGATTGTCCGGTCTTGCCGTCGCAACTCTGCTGGCCGACCGGATATGAGCGAATTTCTGACCCTGACCGACGTCACCGTGAAGCGCGAGGGCAAACCCGTTCTGCACGGCGTGTCGCTCAGCCTCGCGGCGGGCGAGCGGCTGGCGATCGTCGGGCCGAACGGCGCGGGCAAGACGACGCTCCTGCGCACCCTGGTCGGGCTGGAACGGGCGGATACGGGCAGTGTGCATCTGTTCGGTGCAAGGTGTGACAGCGAAAAGCAGTTCCGGGCCCTGCGTCCCCGGGTCGGCTTTCTGTTCCAGGACAGCGACGATCAGCTTTTCTGTCCGACGGTGATCGAGGATGTCGCCTTCGGGCCGCTCAATCTCGGCTGCAGCCAGAAGGAAGCCGAGGCGAGAGCGCTGGAGGCGCTGGCCGGTCTCGGGATCGGCCACCTTGCGTCCCGCATCAGCCACAGATTGTCCGGCGGGGAAAAGCGGCTCGTGTGTCTGGCCGGCCTGTTTGCGATGCAGCCCGACATACTCCTGCTGGACGAGCCGACCAACGGCGTAGACGAGGAAAACGGCAAGCTGCTGCGCGCCGCGCTGGCCGGGTTCAACGGCGCCATGATCCTGGTTTCCCACGACAGCGCCTTCATCGCCGAACTGGCGAACCGGGCCATGATGCTCGCAGACGGCAGGCTGGAACCGGCCCGGATCCACAGCCACCCGCATGTGCACACGCATCCGCACGTGCATCCCGAGACGATGGAAAGCTGAAGCACCTTGTGCCTGTTTCGATTGGGTGCTGCCGAAAGCGGGGCCGCTAGCTTTCTTCGTTCCCCTCGTGATTTTCGGAGGATCTTCTCCGGAGCAAACCCAGTGCTCTCCTTCCGGTCCGGCCGGTTTCCGATTTGGTCTGATGGTACTCCATCATCTTCAGGCCCAACTGGGTGACGAAGGTCACGAAAATGCCGAAGCCGATGATGATGTAGACGACCGTGAAGATTTTTCCGACGTCCGTCTTCGGTGCGATGTCTCCATAGCCGACGGTCGAAAGGGTGATGATCGTGAAATAGAAGGAATCGATATAGCTCCAGCCCTCCACCTTGGAATAGAAGTAGACGCCGATGCCCAGCACGATCAGCAGCAGATAGAAGATGTGCCTGAATTCCGGTTCCTTCGATGCGGCGTAAACCGCTCTCACCATTCCGTATATCGTTATGAAGAACGCCGGCATCTTCAGGTTTCCTTCTGTTGCGGTGTCCGGCAGTCGCGGTGAAGCTTCAGCGCGTCTTTGGAGACCTTGTCTTCCATTCGACCGGGGACGATCCGTGCCACTTTTTCAGCAACTCCCAGCGCATTTCAAGCAAGTGCGCGCGCAAAGGCCTGCCCGGCGGCCGATCCGATTCGGCGAAGCAGGCGCGTACAGGCTTCATCCGACGGTTGCAGTTTTTTGACATTGCGTCATCTTTTGTCGGGTGCCTATAGTGGAGGCCTGCCTCGCGGAGGAGATCACATGGTTCGGTATAGCGTTGTTGCGTTCGCGCTGATGGTTGCAGCTTTCTCCAGCGGTGCCCGGGCCGGAAGCGTCGTCATCGGCGTGCCGGCGTGGCCGTCCGCCCAGGTCACCGCGCATATCATCGCCGATACGCTGAAGGACCGGCTCGGGGTCGATGCGGAACTGCGCGAGCGCGGCACGTTGACCATTCTGGCCGATATCGGGCGGGGCAACATCCAGGTCCACCCGGAAGTCTGGCTGCCCAATCTTCGAAGCACCGTCAAGAAACTGGCCGAGGAGGAAAAGGTCCTTCGGCTCAGTCCCCATGGCGTTGCGGCGACGCAGAATATCTGCGCCACGCTCGAAACGCTGGATCAGACCGGGATCAAGGCGGTCGCCGACCTCGCCAAGCCGGACATGGCGGCGAAGTTCGACAGCGACGGTGACGGCAAGGGCGAGATCTGGATCGGTGCGCCGACCTGGTCGTCGACCGAAATCGAGAAGATCCGGGCCCATTCCTACGGCTACGACCGGACGATGACGCTGCTCGAAATGCCCGAGGATGTCGCCATGGCGGCCGTCGATGCGGCGGTGTCGGTCGGCCGGCCGATCGTTTTCTACTGTTACGGGCCGCATCATGTTTTCGAGCTGCACAATGTCGTGACTCTGGAGGAACCGGCCTACGATCCGGCCCGCTGGACCATCGTCACGCGGGCGCAGGACAATGACTGGCTGGAAAAGTCTCATGCCGACACGGCCTGGGACGCGTCCCGCTTCCAGGTCGCCTATGCGGCGTCGCTTGATGCCGACATGCCCGAAGTGGCATCGTTCCTGGCCGCCATCAGCCTCAAGCCGGAGGACGTGACCGCAATGAGTTACGCCGTCGTCGTCGAGGGCAAGGATCCGGAAGAGGTGGCAAGGGCCTGGATGGCGGAGAACAAGGACCGTATCGGGGAGTGGACGAAATGACGGGATTGCCGGACCGCCTTCGCGCCGCGTTGAAATGGCTGCCGGCGGCAGGTCTCCTGGTGCTTGCAGGAGCCGCCTTCGCACAGGCCTTCGGAACTCAGATCTACGATCCGAACACCCGCCAATGGGTCGCCTACACGCCGCAGACCGCAGCGCGCTATTACCGCCAGCACGGGCAGGCGCCGGAAGATTTCCAGCGCCGGGTCGTTCCGTTCCGGACCGCAGAGAAACCCGGCACGATCATCATCGATGGCGACCGGCATTTTCTCTATTACGTGCTGCCGGACTTTCAGGCGATCCGCTACGGCATCGGCGTCGGGCGCGAGGGTTTTGGCTGGGCCGGTATCGTGAAGGTGGGCCGCAAGCAGGAATGGCCGACATGGACACCGCCGGCGGAGATGGTTGCCCGCGATCCGGACGCAGCGAAATGGAAGAACGGCATGCCCGGCGGGCCGGACAATCCGCTCGGCCCGCGCGCCATGTATCTTTACGAGGGCAACAAGGACTCGATCTACCGGATCCACGGCACCACGCAGCCGTGGTCGATCGGTCTGAATATTTCATCCGGATGCATCCGCATGAACAACGAGGATGTCATCGATCTCTACGACCGCGTCGAAGTGGGCGCGAAAGTCATCGTGCTGATGCAGGGGGCCGCACTCTACAAGGGGGTGTGAGGTTTGGCCGGAGGGACACATGAAAGTTTTCAGGAAAGACGCTTCGAGAATGCTGACAACGGGTCTTGCCGCCGGGCTGTGCCTGTCGGTGGTTGCCGGTTGCAACACCAGCGGGTCCGGCCCGACCTCCGGTTCCGTGCGGACGTCGGGCGAAACCGCGCCGACGGACCTGCAATTGCTGTGCGCCTCGCAGGCCCAACAGGAACTCGAAATCGCCGGCAACGTGCTTCCGGTCAGTTCGATGCCCGCCGGCGACGACGCCTATCAGGTCAACCTCACCTACGACGGCGGCCAGGCGGTCTGCAACATCGATAGCGAAGGCAACATCGAGTCGATCTCCAAGGTCTGACGAATTTCGGCTCTGCCGGCCTGTGTCCTCCCGAATTCCAGAAAGCCCGCCGAGGCGTCTGGACAAGAGGCCGCAGCCCTGATCTACCTGCGGTGCAAGGTCATACCCTCATAAAGGAAGTTGAAATGGCGCGGCAAACGGCCTCGATCTGCGGCGTCAAACCGCTCAACCGGGCAGGAGCCCGCTTTTCGCATTTTTCCTTGCAGCTCTTTGCCGTTTGCCGCGCCATTTCAACTTCCTTTATGAGGGTATGACCTAGGGACATGGGAGGATGGCCTGAGATGCACATACTCGTCATCGGCGCCGCCGGAATGGTGGGCCGGAAGCTCGTTGAGAAACTGGCGGCGAACCGAGCCGCGTTCGGCGCTGAAGTCGACAGGTTGACGCTCGCCGATGCCATCGCGCCGCCCGTGCCGCCGGCGCTTCGGGAGATTGCCGCCGCGCTGACCGTGGATATTTCCAGGCCCGGCGAGGCGGAGAAGCTGGTTGCCGGCCGGCCGGACATGATCATCCACCTTGCTGCGGTGGTTTCCGGCGAAGCGGAGGAGAATTTCGACAAGGGCTACGCGATCAACCTGGACGGCAGCCGGATGCTGTTCGAGGCCATCCGGCACGAGGGCCGGCGCGAAGCCTATTTTCCGCGTGTTCTTTTCGCCTCGTCGATTGCCGTGTTCGGCCAGCCCTTTCCGGAAAAGATCGGCGACGAGTTCTTTTCGACGCCGCTGACCAGTTATGGCACGCAGAAGGCGATCACCGAACTGCTGCTGGCCGATTACACCCGCAAGGGGATTTTCGACGGCATCGGCCTGCGCCTGCCGACCATCTGCGTCCGGCCCGGCAAGCCCAACAAAGCGGCGTCCGGTTTCTTTTCCAACATCCTGCGCGAGCCGCTTACCGGGCAGGAGGCCGTCCTGCCGGTGGATGAAAGCGTGCGCCACTGGTTTGCCAGCCCGCGCTCGGCCGTCGGCTTCTTCGTCCATGCGGCCCGGATCGATACCTCTCTCATCGGCGCCCGCCGCAACCTGACAATGCCGGGTCTTTCCGCGCTTGTCGGCGAGGAGATCGCATCGCTCCGCCGGGTGGCCGGAGAGAAGGCCGCAAGCCTGATCCGGCATGAGCCGGATCCGGTCATCCAGAAGATCGTCGCGGGCTGGCCGCGGAATTTCGATGCCCGGCGGGCCAGCGAGCTGGGGTTCGAGGCCGAGACGAACTTCGACGATATCATCCGCATCCATATTGAAGACGAACTGGAAGGCACGCACGCATGACGACTGAGGGTTTCGACGTGAAGGGCCGGATCGCGCTCGTGACCGGCGGCGGGTCCGGTCTCGGCAAGGCCATGTCCAGGGCATTGAGCGCGGCCGGCTGGCGGGTGGTCATTTCGGGACGCCGCAAGGACGTGCTGGAGAAAACGGCCGCCGAACTAGCCGCCGAAACCGGCGGCGAGGTGACGCCGATTGCTGCCGATGTCGGCGACCCGGCATCGGTGCGTGCCCTGTTCGAGGCGATTGAGGACAGATTCGGCCGCCTCGACCTTCTCGTCAACAATGCCGGTATTTCCAATTCACCGGTGCCGCTGGAAGAGATCAGCTTCGAGGAATGGAGCCGGGTCGTGGCCGCGAACCTGACCGGTGTGTTCCTATGCACCCAGCAGGCGTTCCGGCTGATGAAGGCGCAGGACCCGCGCGGTGGCCGGATCATCAACAACGGCTCGATCTCGGCGACGACGCCCCGGCCGTTTTCCGCGCCCTATACGTCGACCAAGCACGCCGTCAGCGGCCTGACGAAATCCACCGCGCTCGACGGACGGCCGTTCGACATCGCCTGCGGGCAGATCGACATCGGTAACGCGGCCAGCGACATGACCGCCAAGATGAGCGGAGGCGTTCCGCAGGCCAACGGCGAGACCGCCAGCGAGCCGACCATCGACCCGGCCCATGTCGCCAACGCCGTCGTCCACATGGCGGGGCTGCCACTCGATGCGAATATCCTGACCATGACCGTCATGGCGACCAAGATGCCATTCGTCGGCAGGGGATGACTTTCCAGGAGACAAAGCGCCGCTTTGGGCAGGGCCGTCATCACCCCTGTTTTTTGAGCCGGATTGCGGCACCAAGCCGCCGCCCCGGACTTGATCCGGGGCCATGATCGGAGGTCCCGGATCAAGTCCGGGACCGCGCAAGCCGCGTGGTCAGGCATCGATACATTGACCTGACAAGCAGCCCTTGTGAGCAGTCCAGCCGTGACTGTCGCTCAAAACCTCACGTCCAGAATTTCGGCGTTTCCCGTGTGGCTTCCCAGTAGCCCTTGGCGTGCTGCCACATGGCCTGGCACTGGGCCTCGTGCCAGCCGATCACGAAGCCGATGGCCTGGACGGCTTCCTTGCTATCCTTGCCGCTGGCGGTGTATTTTTCCGGCAGTTTCTCGGCCATGGCGACATCGTTGAGATAACCGAAAATGTCCTGCAGCTTCTTCATCCGCTTGAGGAACGGCTTGACCGTGTCCTGAGGATAGAGGCAGCCGAAGAACTCGATGCCGTAGCGCATCTTCTTCATCGCCTTGCGCATTTCATGGCGCTCGGCGACCGCCAGCTCTTCCAGACGCTTGCCGTATTTGAGCACTTTCTTCCACTGCTTGGCGAGCGCCCTGGCCGAAAATTCCTCGATGGGTTGCGCCAGCAGCGCCGTCTGCTCGAAATTCTCCGGGTCCAGCCAGCCGCGGCCTTCCGTATAGGCGGCAAGATCGAGAAGGAAACCGTTCACTTCCTCCGATTTCAGGTGCTCCGTCAGGGTGTCGCGGGTGCTTTTTGCGCGGGTGGCGTTGAGATCCGCCAGCAGGGCGTCGAAGGAAAGGCTTTCCGGGGCTTTTTCGACAAGCGGTGCGACGATTTCGTCGATCAGCACGTCCAGGTCGCGCAGGTCGCCCGCTTCGGACGCGATGGTGCGGGCCATCTGATCGAGCGGCGCGACGGTTGCCGGATTGAGGATCGGCCTGAAGAGCCGGAAGGCGCTACGCAGCCTCCGGAGCCCCACCCGCAGCTGGTGCGGACCCTCCGGGTCTTCGGACGTAAGCACGGCAATCCGGTTTTCCGAAATCTGCGTCAGGCAGGAGCGCAGAACGTCGCGGAACGCGTGTTCCGCACTGATGCCGGCAGCGAACACCACCGGCTCGGCGAAATAGGGTGCGCCTTCGCCGGCCGTCTTGCCTTCCGCGAACCGGAAGCCCCGTTCGGCCTTGCTGAAAGGGGAGAACCGGAAAGGCACGTCCTTCAAAAGCGCCTTGGCTGCCTCGAAGACCGCGAGGCTCGGTCCGGCTTTCAGTTCCATTTCCAGTTCGGTGAGCGGCTGGCTGCCGCCGCCGGCAAGGATATTGCCGGTGTCGAGCGCCAGTTCGATTTCGGCGCCGTCGCTGTCCCGGCTGAGCTGTCGGGCGGTGCGCTTCATCACCGTTTCGAAACACTCGACGAGCTCGGCATCGCCGATGATCTCCGCCAGCTTCTCCCGGACGGCCGTATCTTCGATCACCGAAAAGTCGAGCGCCCGGCTCTTGACCGGATGTTCGGCTTCCACGGCCGAGGACAGACCGCCAAGAACGCCGGTGCCCAGCTTGGCGGTCTGGATCCAGCTTCGGCCCGACTTGCGCACGCGCAGGGAAATCTTCGCCTTGCGCAGCGCCTGGTCCGGGGTGTCGAAATAGATCGACTGCAGGGTCTTGGTGACGGCCCGTCCGGCGGCAAAGCCTTCAATGGCGCCGATGCGTTTCAACGCCTCCTGCGCCATTGGATCCAGTTCGAGCTTGAGCTCGATTTCACGTCCTGATTTGCTCATGCCGAATTTCTAGCCAAGCGAAAAGCACTTGTCCAGAAAAAGCGCACAATTTGCGCCTTTGTTTGCAGGCTAAGCATTTCTGACGGGCTTCCGTCATCCTCCGCAAGGGTGTCCCGCGCCCGGGTTACTTGAAGAACCTGCGGTGCAACTTGTTGACTGCCTTGCAGAATTTATGAAGGTAGGACGGAACGGATTTCTGGTTGAAGGCGATTTTGCGGATGTAGTCCGGCACATGCCAGTTTGCCGCAGTTCCGTCCGGAAAGGACAGGACTACACCCGGAACGGCGTGGTAGTGCACCCCGTTGTCGTCGGTGATGAAGGCTTCGCCTTCCAGGATGAGAATGGTTTCGTCATAGAAATACTGCCAGCGGAATTTGCCCGCCGTGCAGGACCAGTGGTCTACCACGGTCCAGTCGTTGCCATAGTCCGTAAGGTTGCAGCATTTCGCTTCCGGAGACCCTTCCAGGATCCAGTCCGGAGCGATCGGCGAGGGCTCCAGAGTGTGCTTGTCGAGATGCGCGAAGGTGAAGACGCCGGGTTTCGCCGGATACTTGCTTGCGGGTATCGACTGGAAGCCGAGCTTGTCCGAAAGACCCTTGTCCGCCGCCTGGACATCGCTGTGCGGATTCGCCCACCCCGAATTGTCGACATAACTCATTGCCCGGCCTCTCCTCGCCATACGTCGCATGCCGGTCAATCTCTAACGTGGCCATTGATGTTCCCTTAATTGTCCGGCCCGCGGGGCGCGCCGGTAGGTAGAAATGCGGGTCATTTTTCCACCAGGGTAAAGAGTGGCTTAACGCGTTCGCTCAATTTGACGGAAATCCGGGCCGGCAGAGGGCGTTCGTGGCGCCGCATGCCGGCGCCTATTTTCTTGCATCGGTCAAGGGTGCATGATAGGCACGCTCTCCGGTGCCGGTTGCCCCTCTGGCGGAACTGGTAGACGCGCGGGATTCAAAATCCCGTTCCTTCGGGAGTGCCGGTTCGATTCCGGCGGGGGGCACCATTCATGTGCGCTATCGCTCTTCGGGCTGTTTGAGCGCGTTCGGTTAAGTGCGCTACCGGCTATCGCCTGCTTGAGTATATAAACGAGGCCGCCCTCAAACCTGCGAAGCGGCGCCTGTAGATCCTGCTTGAATGCTCCTTAAGCTTGTCACAAATCAGTGTATGACTGGCGGACCGGCCTGTGTGAATGCGTTGCCGGCTATCGCTTGCTTGCGCGCATTCAGTTAACGGCCCAGATCATTGGAGTATTACGTGGATCCTGCTTCTGAAAAACTGCGCATTGCCGTGCTTTTCGGCGGACGCTCCGAGGAGCATGACGTCTCTATACTTTCGGCAACCAATGTCCTCTCGGCCCTCGACCCCGAAAAATATGACGTGGTGCCGGTATTCGTCACACGCGAAGGGCAGTGGCTGTTGAGCAGTTTTCAGGACGGTGTGCCGGAAAGGCCTGAAGGCGGAACGGAGGTCTGCCTGATGCCGGGCGGGAGAGGACGGATGACGGCGTTTCCCGTTGACGGCGCACCCTACGAGCTGCCGGAGATTGACATCCTGTTTCCGGTGCTGCACGGCCTCCACGGGGAGGACGGCTCGGTGCAGGGGCTTGCGGCTGTGGCGGGCGTGCCGCTCGCGGGCTGCGGGATCCTTGGCTCCGCCGTTGCGCTCGACAAGGATATCGCCAAGCGGCTCATGAAGGAGGCGGGGCTCCCGGTCGCCCGGTCCGTCACGCTCCACACTGGCGCAGTTGCCACCTTCGCGGAGATCGGGCGCCAGCTTGGCCTGCCGGTTTTCGTCAAGCCGGCCCGGCAGGGCTCCTCTGTTGGCGTCAGCAAGGTTATGACGCCGGACGACTACGACGCCGCGGTCGCCGAAGGCTTCAAGCACGACCGCAAGCTCCTTGTCGAGGAATTCATCCAGGGCCGGGAAATCGAATGCGCTGTCCTGGAAGAACCGGACGGCAGCCTGTTCGTCTCCCGTCCGGGCGAGATCGTGCCGGCGGAGAGCCACGGCTTTTACACCTATGATGCGAAATATGTCGACGACAAGGGTGCGGAGCTGAAGGTGCCGGCGGACCTTCCGGAGGAGATTGAGGCCCGGATGCGCGATATGGCGGCGAAAGCCTTCCGCGCGCTCGGTTGCGACGGCATGGTTCGCGCGGATTTCTTCGTCACCGCGGAGATGCGCATCCTCGTCAATGAACTCAACACCATCCCCGGCTTCACCGACATCAGCATGTATTCCAAGGCGATGGCGGCCAGCGGCGTCGGCTATTCGGAAGTCATCGACCGCCTGATCGCCCAAGGGCTGGCGCGTGCCGGCCGTTCCGGGGGATAGACGCCTCCGGCGCCTGGCCGCGAAAGATCCCGCGGCCGGCATATCTTCTGATGACTTTTTCTGCCGCTCCCGCTATGGGAAGCGCCATGATCAGACGTCTCTATGACTGGACCCTGTCCCTTGCCGCCGGACCGCGCGCGCCTGTTGCGCTCGGGGCCGTTTCCTTCGTCGAAAGCTCGGTCTTTCCGATCCCGCCGGACATTTTACTGATCCCGATGGTGATCGCGCGGCGGGAGAAAGCCTGGTGGTATGCCTTCCTGTGCACGGCGACCTCTGTCGCCGGGGGCATTCTCGGCTATCTGATCGGCATGTTCCTGTTCGACCAGGTGGCCGTTCCGATCCTGACCTTCTACGGCAAGATGGCCTGGCTCGACGAGTTCAGCACGGTCTTCAACCAGTATGGCTGGTGGTTCGTCTTCATCGCCGGGCTGACGCCTTTCCCCTACAAGGTGATCACAATCGCGTCAGGCGTGGCCGGTCTGAGCTTCCCGGTTTTCGTGCTGGCGAGTATCGTCTCCCGGGGATTGCGGTTCTTCGTGGTCGCCGGGCTGCTCTATCTCTTCGGGCCGCCCATCAAGGACTTCATCGAGAAGCGCCTCGGCCTCATGTTCACCATATTCGTGGTGCTGCTGGTCGGCGGTTTTCTGCTGCTTCGTTATATCTGATTTCATGAGGGTGTGATGTCTCCAGACCGGATGGCAAGGAATTTGACCGGCCTGATGCTGCTTGGCGGCCTGGCGGTTATCGCGGCGGCCTGGGGCTTTCAGCTGATCGGCGGCTATGTGCCCTGCAAGCTCTGCCTGGAACAGCGGTTTCCCTATTATGTCGGCCTGCCGCTGACGGTGCTGGCGCTCTTCCTGATGATGCAGAGCCGCGCCGGATTGGCTGCACTCGTGCTTCTGGCCGCGGCGGCGGTGTTCGCCTACGGGTCCGGCCTCGGCATTTACCAGGCCGGCGCCGAATGGGAGTTCTGGGCCGGACCCAGCGACTGCGGCGGCGGTAGCGCTGCCCCTGCGTCCGCATCCGACATGCTGAAGGCGCTGCAGTCGACCCGCGTGGTGAGCTGCACCGAGGCGAGCTGGCGAATGTTCGGCCTGTCCTTTGCCGGCTGGAACGCGGTCGCGTCCGCCGGGCTTGCCGGGCTGGCGCTGATTTCGGCCTTCCTGTTGAAACGGCGCGGGAACACGGTAAGTGTAGGGGCATGAGCGGAAGCAGCCATCCTGAAGACGGATATCCGAAAGAACGGCACCCGAAAGAGAAACAGCGCGAAGAGGCGCTAAGGACGCTCGACCGGGTTCAGGCCGATAGCGAGACCATTGTCGGGTCCTCGTTCGTCCGCATGGCGGAGCGGGCCAAGGACCACATGAGCGCAGCCGACAAGGACGAGGACGACCGGATCGAGGTCTGGGGCACCCGGATCGGACGGAGCCTCGGTCTCGTTTTCGCGATAGGGCTGGCGGTTTATCTTTTCGTCACTTACGTGTTAGGCCGTTAAGGACGAACACGAACTGCCAAAGGGCGGCCAAAGGAAAGAGTATGGCGTCGATCCATCCGGTCAGCCGGAGTGACTGGTCGGAACTCAGAGCTCCCGACCTTGCCGATTTCGAAGCCATGGCCAGCGAAACGCTGGCCGGCTTGCCCGACGACCTGCTGCTGCGCTGCGGGCATCTGCAAATCAGCCTGGCGGAATACGCGCCTGACGAAGTGCTCGATGCGCTGTCCATCGACGATCCGCACGAGCTTCTCGGACTGTTTGAGGGAAACGGCCTGGCCGAAGGGGGCGATGCGATCCTGACCGGCCAGATGCCCAACCGGATCTGGCTGTTCAGGCGGCCGATCCTGGATTACTGGGCCGCCATGGACGAAACGCTGGGTGATGTGGTCGCCCATGTGCTGATCCATGAGATCGGCCACCATTTTGGCCTGTCGGATCAGGATATGGAACGCATCGAGGCCGCGGCGGATCGCGGCCCCGAATAGGATTTTGTTAGGAGGCGCGGTTTACTCCGCCGCTTCCTTCTGCGCGCGGTCGATTGACTCGGAAATCAGACGCTTCGCCGCCTGGGCCCCCTCCACACCGGTGACCTTCACCCATTTGCCGGGTTCCAGATCCTTGTAGTGCTCGAAGAAGTGCTTGACCTGGGCCATGGTGATTTCCGGCAGGTCGGAAATGTCGTTGATGTTGTCGTAGCGCTTGGTCAGCTTGTGGGTCGGCACGGCGATGATCTTCTCGTCCTGGCCGGACTCGTCTTCCATCAGGAGCACGCCGATCGGGCGGCAGTTCATGATCGCGCCCGGCACGATCGGACGCTGGTTGACCACCACCACGTCGATCGGGTCGCCGTCGCCGCACAGGGTGTGCGGAACGAAACCGTAATTGCCCGGGTAGCGCATCGGGGTATAGAGGAAGCGGTCGACATACATTGCGCCGGCTTCCTTATCCATTTCGTATTTGATCGGTTCGCCGCCAACGGACACCTCGATGATGACGTTGATGTCTTCCGGCGGGTTCTTGCCAATCGGTACAGCGTCAATACGCATTGCAAACTCCTGTTGATCGCTGCAGCGTCTATCGCAATCCCGCCGGAGAAGTTCAAGTCTTTAATTTTTGCATTGCACCCAAATGGTGACTGTGCCTCAGTTCCGTAAGGTCAGCGGAGGTCTGCCCGAATTGGAGCGGACGTCCGAAAGTTCATCGATCTTAAAACCTTAGAGCCTATTGTCCGGGTTCACTTGAACGAGGATTGCTCTTGGCGAGAGCTTCCGGAGGAGTGCAGATGAAGCTGTTCGACTTTCGTAGTGTGAGATCCTGTGGTCTCGGTTTCCTGGTTGCCGCTTTCCCGCTGGCGCCGGAAGCCGGCGCGGCGGGCATTGCCAGCGATTATACCAAAATCCAGCTCGAAAAATGCACCTTGCTTCAAGGGCCCGACACGGAAGAAGGTACGTTCGGCGGCGCCTGGCAATGCGCCGGCTACAAGGGCCAGCCCGTCTATGTGGCGGAAGGGGACCTGCGCATGTTCGTCTCCTTCGGACCGGCGGCGGCGGAGGAACCGGCCGCGGGTCAGACCTTGCCACGTTTCAACACCATCAACGAAACGCTCGAATGGCGGCTGCGCGACGGCGTGCCCTTCGCAACCATTCTCCGGTGGTTCCCGAGCCTCGATGACGGCGCGAGCGACGGCAGCGTGCTGGTCGTCACCCAGCTGAGGCCGGGCGGCGGAACCTGCCAGATCGCCATGGTCGACGCCCAGGCCAACAAGGACGCCAACGTTCTCGCCCGTCAGGCGGCGGACTCGATGGCCGGTACCTTCGATTGCGCCAATCCACCGGTCGTCATCGGCAATCCGGGCATCCTGAATTAGTGAAATCTGTCAGCGCCGGGGTCCACCGAGTCCGTCAGGGCTTCTTCTCAGGACCCTGTTTCGGGCCAGGCGTAGATGGACAGCTCCATCCGTTTGCCGCCGAGGCGGTACCAGGACTTTGCGGCCAGCTTGCCGCCGACGGCCTTGTAGAAGGCCCGGGCGGGCTGATTGTCGCTGAGCACCTGGATCGCGAGGCCGGAGAGGTTTTTCGCTGCCAGCGTTTCTCGGACATGGTCGAACAGCATCTTGCCGAAGCCGAGGCCCTGGTATTCGGGTTTCAGGTAAAGCTCGTAGATCTCGCCGCCCATGCCGGTGCCGCGGAGGCGGCAGGGGCCGTAGGTCGCGTATCCGGCGGGAATATCGGCGATGCTGAGGATCTTGATCTCGACGCCGCGGGACAGCGCGCCGCGCCACCAGCTCGACCCCCTGCGGGAGATCATCTTCTGCAGGTCGACGCCATGCAAAACGCCCCGGTAGGCTCCGAGCCAGGCTTCGCTGTGAATACCGGCAAGGGCTTCGCAATCCGCGGTCCGGGCCGCGCGGAGATCGATCAGGTCCGTTGTCATCCTGTCAAAAAGGATACAACAAGCGCGCGATTGGGAAAGAGGCAATCGCACCGCAGGATGCGAAAAAACAGCCGTTTGACTTTCACCTGGAGTATCCTGCGTTCAGGTGAACGCAGGCAAGATGCTCGAACACTTTAGGATCGATCAACTTTTGAACGTTCAATCGGTTCCGATTGAACGCCCGTTGATCTGGAAGAAAAGTCATGCGGCAGGTATGTCGCGCCTCCGCATTATTACCGAGGCAAGCTGCGCGCGGCTTCAGTCGCCGCTGCGCAGGCGCGCGAGAATGTCTTCCGCGATGTCCTGGCGGACCTTGCCGAGGGCTTTCAGTTCGCTCGCCACCTTGTCGATTTCCTCGCCGACGGCGCCGACCATGAGCGCGACATTCTGGGCATGGAGCGCCATGTGGCCCTTCTGGATGCCGGTCGTTGCCAGTGCCCGCATGGCGCCGAAATTCTGGGCGAGTCCCACGGACACGATGATCCGGGCCAGTTCGTCGGCGGTCTTGACGCCGAGGATCTTCAGGTTGGCCTGGGCGGTCGGATGGATTTTCGTGGCGCCGCCGATCAGGCCGACGGCCATCGGCATTTCCAGAATGCCGACGAGATTGCCGTCGCCGTCCTTCTCCCAGCGGGTCATGGAGCGGTACCAGCCGTCCCTGGCCGCATAGGCGTGGGCGCCCGCCTCGATGGCGCGGGTGTCGTTGCCGGTCGCCAGGACCACCGCGCTGATGCCGTTCATGATGCCCTTGTTGTGGGTGGCGGCCCGGTAGGGGTCGGCGTCGGCGAAATAATAGGCCGACAGCATGTCGTCGCGCACCTGTTCGCCGCCGATCTCCTCGACCGGCCAGACGGCCCGCACGCGCGCCACGCGGCGGTCGGCGAGGTTGGTCAGGATGCGCAGCAGGCTGCGCGTGCCGGTCCATTCCTCCAGCTTCGGCGCCAGGGCCTCTACCATGCTGTTGACGGCATTCGCCCCCATCGCGTCGCGGGTGTCGACGATGATGTGCACCACGGTCATCGGGCCCTCGGCGCTTTCAATCACCCTTATGTCCAGGTCCTGGAAGCCGCCTCCGAATTTCAGGAGAAGCGGGTCGGTCGCGTCGCAGATTTCCTTGATCTCGCCGAAACGCTCCAGAACCTTCAGGCGGACGTTTTCCGGATCGCTGGCGCCGAGAAGCTGGATCTGCGCGGCCATGACGGGACCGCTGGTGGAGGTCCTGAAGCCGCCCGTCGACCGGCAGCGCTTGGCGGAGTTGCAGACGGCGGCGATGACGGAGGATTCTTCCGTGGCCATCGGAACCAGCACGTCGCGGCCGTCCACGGTCATGTTGGTCGCGATGCCGACCGGGATCGCCATGCTGGTGATGGCGTTCTCGACGAGCCGGTCCGCCAGCTCGATTTGGCCGGAGGCCGCGTCCGCAAGGCTCGCAACCGCCTCGTTGTCGAGGTTCGCCTGGCGCGCCACGGCCTGGAGCCGGGCATCCGGAGCCATCTTGTGGAAGCCTTCAATTCGGGACGAGGTGAGGTCGCTCATCGGATGTCCTGGATGTTAGTTGATCATGGAATTGGGAAGCCAGAGCACCAGCTCCGGGAACAGCGCGCAGATGACGATGCCGAGCGCCTGGAGAAGGATGAAGGGCACGATCGCGCGGTAGACGGTCCCCATGCCGATCCCGGCCGGCAGAACGCCCTTCATGTAGAAAAGCGTGTAGCCGAAGGGCGGCGAGATATAGGCCATCTGGGCGGACACCAGGAAGAGGATGCCGAACCAGAGCTTGTCGAAGCCGAGGAAATCGATCACGGGCAGGAAGACCGGCACGCAGAGCAGGATGATGCCGATCTCGTCCAGGAACATGCCGAGGAGAAACAGGATCCCGAGCATCACGGCCAGCACGACCCAGCGGTTGGCGTCCAGGTTCTGGATGAAGGACAGCAGGAAGTCGGCTCCGCCGGTTCCGGTGAAGATCGCCACGAAGGCGCGCGCGCCGATGGTGATCCAGAGGATCATGGTGGTCACCTTGACCACGTCCATGGCGACGCCGGAGATCAGCTCCCGGCCGAGACGGCGTTCGATCAGGGCCGAGACGAAGGCCAGGAACACGCCGACCGCAGCCGCTTCCGTCGGCGTGGCGATGCCCATGTAGATCGTGCCGAGCACGCCGACGATGATCAGGAGCGGCAGCACGAGGGATTTCAGCGAGGCAATGCGCTCGCTCCAGCTCGCCGCTTCGCCGTCGTCCGGGCGCGGCGCAACGGTGGGATCGAGCGCGGAGCGCAGGACGATATAGCCGATATAGAGCGAGGCGAGCAGCAGGCCGGGCATCACGCCGGCAATGAACATCTGGCCGATGGAGGCCTGGGCGGTGACCGCGTAGACGATGGTGATCACCGAGGGCGGAATGAGAATGCCGAGTGTGCCGCCGGCGCAGATCGTGCCGATGGCGAGTTCCGGGCTGTATTTGCGCTTGAGCATCGACGGCAGCGCCAGCATGCCCATGGCGGCCACGGCGGCTCCGACGATCCCCGTCATGGCGGCGATGATGGTGCAGATCACGATGGTGCCGACCGCCAGTCCGCCCGGGAGGCGGCGCGACCACAGCTCCATGGCGCGGTAGAGGCTTTCGATCACGCCGGATCGCTGCAGCGTGCTGGCCATCATGACGTAGAGCGGGATCGCCAGCAGCGATTCCGAAGTCATGGTGGCATAGAGGTTGAGAACGGTGACCGACAGGGCCGCCGGACCCCAGAGCCAGAGCGTGAACACCAGGGCGAGGGAGCCGAGGGTGAAGGCGAGCGGGACGCCGGTCAGCAACAAGCCGACCAGGCTTGCGAACATCACCACCAGAACGAGTTCGGAACTCATGCCTGCGCTCCGATCCGGTCTCCGGAGAGAAACAGCGTGCGGATCGTTTCGGCGATCGCTTGGGCGAACAGCATGGCGAAAGCCAGGGGCACGATGAATTTCAGCCACCAGATCGGCGGGTTCCAGGCGGAAAAACTGGTTTCGCTCATGCCGTAGGCGTTTACGGCCAGGGGCCAGCTGACGACGGCGAACACGCCGGCGAACACCGCGACGACGGCATAGGTGAAGACTTCGGATGCGGTTTTCATCCGCCCGTCGAGTTTTTCGCTCAGGATGTCGACGGCGACATGGCCTTTGAGATGCAGGAGATAGGGGCCTGCGAGCATGAAATGCGGGCCGAAGACCAGAGTGCTCGCTTCCATCGCCCAGACGGTCGGAGCATTGAACATGTAGCGGGCCACGACCTCATAGAGCAGCATCGGCACGACGGCGAAGATCAGGGCGGCGGCTATGAGGAAAAGCAGCCGATTGACGGCGGTGATGAAGGAACAGATCGGTTTCATGAGGCTGCGGACGCAAGATACGAGGCTTCCGGACGGCGGACCCTGCTGTCGCGGCGGTCCGCCGTCCGGCGGGAGGAAGGGCCTAAAGCAGCCCCAGAGCCGTCATGAAGTCAATCTGACTGTTCAGCACACGGTTGGCCAGGTCGTCGTCCTTGGTCGCTTTCTTCCAGGATTCGACGGCCTTGGAACGGTTGCTGGCGATGTCCGCTTCGTCGAGGTGGATCACCTCGACGCCTTTTTCCTGATACTTTTTCAGGACATCGACGTTCTGCGTCAGAATGTGTTGGCGCAGCGCACCGGAAATCTCGCGCGCCGCGACGGCGAGTGCCGCCTTGTAGCTTTCGGGCAGCGCGTCATAGGCAGCCTTGTTGGCGACGTAGCTTGTGGCGGTGGTCGGCTGATGGACGCCCGGCAGGATGATGTACTTGGCCACTTCGGCGAGACCGGCCTCGTAATTGGCCGTCAGGTCGCCGCGGTCGGCGAAATCGATGAGGCCCTTTTCCAGCGCCGTGTAGACTTCAGCGGTTGCCAGCGGCGTGACCGCGACACCCTGATCGGCCATGACGGCAGATGCGAGGCCGACGAAACGGCCCTTCTTGCCGGCCATGTCGGCGATGCTTTCCATCTTCACGGTGGAGTGGATCGGTTCTTCGCCGTAAACGGTCGGCGCGATGTAGAAAAGGCCGGCCTTGGCATAGGCTTCACGGGCCAGGTCGAGGCCGCCGAGCTCGTAGAACCAGGCCTCGTACTGATCGGATTCCGGGAAACCGAAGGGAATGGTCGAGGTGAAGGCAAAGGCCGGGATCTTGCCGGCTTCGTAGCCGTCGAAGGTCTTCATCATCTCGAAGGCGCCGGCGCGCACGGCATCGAAGGCCTGGTTGGCCGGAACGAGCTGTCCGGCGGAGAAGAGCTTGATGGTGAACTCGCCGCCGGTCAGTTCGCTGACGCGTTCGACGAATTTCTTTTCATATTCATACGGCGTGGTGCCGGCATCCCAGAGCGCCTGCATGCGCCATTCGACGGCTTCCTGGGCCCGTGCGGCAACCGGTGCGGCGAGTGCTGCGCCCCCGAAGGCGGCCCCCGCGAGAAGTCCGCGTCTATTCACTTTGGTCATTGTTTTCCTCCCTAGGAAGCTGTCGCTTTCTGGTTTAATGATGCAAACTGTCATAAAAAATATTGGGACAATCAAGGGACGGTTGACGGGAAAAACCGGGTCACTGTCCCAGTCAATTTGGAGGCACAATCTGGATGGCTGAAGGTACCCGGCGTCTGTCGCGTGTCGACCAGATCGTGGAAAAGGTCGCCCTGATGCTGGACGCAGGCGCCTACAAGACCTTCGAGCGCCTGCCGTCCATCCGGCAGGCGGCGCGCGAGAACGGCGTGTCGAAAAACACCATGGCAGAGGCCTACGACCGTCTGGTTGCCCGGGGGCTTCTGGAGGCGCGCGCCGGGTCCGGTTATTACATGTCGCAGATCCGGATGCCGGCTCCTTCGGCCCCGGCGCCTCATGTGGCGGCCGCCGTCGACGGTGTGTCCCTGTTGCGGGAACAGCTTGAAAAGCATTACGAGGTGCGGCCGGGCGACGGCCGTCCGCCGCCCTTCTGGATGGAAGGCTCGGAACTCAGGCGGCATTTCGCCAATGCCAAGGCGCCTTATCCGGATGCCATTCAATTCGGCTACGGCAGTTCCTGGGGCTACGGTCCGCTGCGCGACCGGCTGAGGGTTCAGCTTCTCGAGCGCTCGATCCCGGTGGAGCCGGAAGGTCTGCTCCTGACCCATGGCGTCAATCACGGACTGGACCTGATCATCCGCCACCTGACCGAGCCGGGCGACACCGTCTTCGTCGACGAACCGGGATACTATCCGTTGTTTTCCAAGCTGACCTTCGCCAAGGTGGAGATCGTCGGCATCCGCCGGGACCGGGACGGGCCGGATCTGGAAGACCTGACGGCGAAACTCGCCGTACACCGGCCGAAGATGTTCGTCACCCAGTCGCACGGCCACAATCCGACCGGCGGGTCCCTGTCGCCTTCGCGCTCCTTCGGGCTCATGCAGCTTGCCGAGCGCTGGGGCTTTCTTCTCGTGGAGAACGACGCGCTCGCCGATATTCTGCCGGCGACGCTGCCGCGGCTTGCCGCGCTCGACCAGTTGAACCGCGTGCTTTATCTCGGCACCTTCTCCAAGACCCTGTCGGCGAGCCTCAGATGCGGCTATGTGGCAGGAAACCCGGAGATCGTCCGCCGGCTCGCCGATATCAAGATGGTTACGCTGGTGAATTCCTCCGAACATGTGGAACGGTTCGTTTTCAACCTCATCCAGGCGGGCCATTACCTGCGCCATCTCCGGCGGCTCAGGGGACGGGTCGAGGAAGCCTACAAGGCGTGTTTCGGCAAGATGGAAGCGCTCGGGCTTTCCGTTATGGAGAGCGCCATTCCAGGCTTTTATCTCTGGACCGAGTTTCCCGAGCATGTCGACGAGGAGGACCTGTGTGCCGCGGCGAGCAGCCGGAGCATCTTCATCTCGCCGGGCTCCGTCTTCTATCCGGACCGCAAGCGGCCCCGTCGCGCGGCGATGCGCGTGAATGTGGCGCACGGCACAGATCCGAGATTTCTCGCGTTTCTGGAGGATTTTCTGGAGCGGCCGGAAAGCCTGTGACCGGTCCAGCAGACGAGGCTTGAGAAGGGTAAGGTCACCGCAATAAATGAAAAGGGCCGGCATATAGCCGGCCCTTCAGTTGCCCTGATGTTTGACTCGTTAAATCTGGATGGCCGGTAAAAAACCTCGGGGGGCTGGGGGGCTAATGCATTCCGCGGTCCCTACTGGCCATACCCATCAGGGTATGACTTTAATATGGGTGGTTAAAATGGCTCGCCAAGGGCTGGAATGCGGCAAAATCATGGAAATTTGCGCATTCTTTCTGGGCAAAGTGCCGTTACGTCGCTTTTTCTCGTTCTCCCCGGGAAAGTAACTGTCAAAATTGCCGAGATTTGGACGGCGGAGACCCTTTCTGGATTTGCGGACTTGCTATTGAAGCAAAAGGCGACGCATCATGACAGGCAGGTGACAGGAGTGACTTCCTGGCCGGGAGGCCCTGGCCAAAGCGAAACCGCAAACGGAATGGAGGCGGAATGAGCGAAGCCGATGACAGCGCGTTTCATCAAGGCACGGGCGCAAGTCCGCTGCCGCAAAACCAACCGGCTCCCCCTTCAAAACCCGTCGTCTCTTTCAACCGGCGCGAACTCGACACCATCCTGAGGCTTTACGGCCGAATGGTCGCGGATGGCGAGTGGCGGGACTACGCCATCGATCTTTTGAAAGACCGGGCCGTGTTCTCCGTGTTCCGGCGGTCTTCCGAAATGCCGCTCTACCGGATCGAAAAGGATCCGAAGCTCGCTCGGCGCCAGGGAGCCTATTCGGTGGTCGCCACGGGCGGCATGATCCTGAAGCGCGGACACGACCTGGCGCAGGTCCTCCGGGTTCTGGAAAAGAAGAAGCACCTGCGCGTCGTCGACGCGTGATCCTGTAAAGCGGTTTCAAGTGCTTTGGGCGGGCGATGCGGCTGTATCTTTCCTCTTTCGATCTCGGGAATGCCTCATCCTGTCTTGCTGAACTCGCGCCAGAAGGGCGGGTCGCGCTGATCATGAACGCGCTCGACAATCGTTCGGCGGCGCGCGAGAAATGGCGGTTGGCTCAGTCCTTGAAACTCGAAGCGCTCGGGCTCAACGTCCGCGATCTGGATCTCAGAGATTTTTTCGGGGCGCCCGACCGGCTTTCGGACGCCCTGTGTGAAGTCGACATGGTCTGGATCAACGGTGGCAACGCCTTTCTCCTTCGCCGGGCCATGAAGCTCAGCGGCATGGATGAGGTGGTCGCCGATTTCCTGAACCGGGACGAAATCGTCTATGCGGGCTTTAGCGCCGCCGCGGTGATCCTGTCGCACAGTCTGCGCGGGCTGGAGGCCGTGGACGATCCCCACGATGTTCCGGATGGCTATCCGGCGGAGGTTGAATGGACCGGGCTCGGCATTCTGCCGTTCTCGGTTGTCGTTCACTACCGATCGGACCATTCCGAATCCGCCGCCGTGGAGAAGGAAATCGACTACTACGAGCGCGCGAATATCCCGTATCGCACTTTGCGGGACGGCGAGGCGCTCATCGTGCGTGGCGGCTTGGACAGTGTCAAAATAGTCGGTTCGCCGGCTTCGCAGTGATGCGGAGTGTCGGGGGCACGTGCAAGCGCCATGCTCCGAGCCGGATCCAACCTGCTTGGATCGAGGAACCGGGAGCCATTTCAGGCAGGCAACAAAAAAGCCCGGCAGAGCCGGGCTTTTCCGTTTGGACCGTGTGTTCCGGCTTAGTTGCGGTTGCCGAACAGCTGCAGCAGGAACAGGAACATGTTGATGAAGTCGAGATAGAGACGCAGGGCGCCCATGACAGACTTCTTGGTGGCGACTTCGCCGCTGTCGCCCTCGTAGTACATTTCCTTGATCTGCTGGGTGTCGTAGGCGGTCAGGCCGGCGAACACCAGGACGCCGATCACGGAGATGGCGTATTGCAGGGCCGGAGACTGCAGGAACCAGTTGACGATCATCGCGATGATGATGCCGATCAGGCCCATGAACATGAACTTGCCCATCGCCGACAGGTCGGTCTTCGTGGTGTAGCCGTAGAGGCTGAGCGCACCGAATGCCGCTGCGGTGATGAAGAAGACCTGTGCGATCGAACCCGGCGTGTAGACCAGGAAGATCGACGACAGGGAGATGCCCATCACGGCCGAATAGACGAGGAAGAGCGTCCGTGCGGAAGAGGCGCTCATGGACTGGATCCGGAAGGACAGCCACATCACCATTCCGAGCGGAGCCAGCATGACAACCCATTTCAGCGGGCTGCCGTAGATGGCGACGCCGAGCTGCGTCAGCATGCGGCCGTTGCCGAGGCTGGCGACGGCAGCGCTCTGATCGGTGGTCGTTGCCAGCATTGCGGTCAGCACTGCCAAGAAGCCGGTCAGCGCGAGGCCGATGGTCATGTAGTTGTAGACGCCCAGCATGTAGGAGCGCAGGCCCTGATCGATGCCGGCCTCGGCGCGTGTGCCGGCAACCGAGTAGGTGCCTTGAGATTGACGGTCAAAGGTCGACATGGTCGTAGTGATCCCCTTTTTAGAACGAATGCGCATGTGAAGTCACATGCAACACAACTCCCTCAACATATGGGAAAATGCGGAGCTTAGCACAAGCGCTGAATTCTGAAAATTTCGTTATCTTGGCGCGCTATCCTGCAAGAATTGCCGATATGTTTAAGAAACTTGGCCTTTCCGGGCCGGATTGATGCCCCCCGGCGGGGGGCTTACTTCATCGCTTTCAGGCGGGAGGCGATCTGACCGTCGCAGGTGCCACCCGGATTGCGGACGATTTCCTCCGCCTCGAAATCCAGGATTTCGGTTTCCTTGTTGCGCATCTGCTCGACCGTTACGCCGGGCTTGAACCACTGCAGAACGGCATAGTCGCCGCCGGCATCGGTCAGGAACGCAAGCGGCTTGCCGTCTTCCATGATGCCCATGCGGCCGACGCGAACCTCTTCGATCGACACCTTGCGGGACTTTCCGTCGACGGTCAGGCTGGTCTTCGCAACCTTGAGCTTTTTCAGCTTGGACCCGGCGGTGCCGTTCCAGTTTCCGTAGAAGCGCTTGCCCTTTTTCTCCACCGACAGGCAGGAATTCTCGAAGTCGGGGATCGAGAGGCGCTCCGCCGTGACTTCGATCGGGTCCTGCCCCTTCGGCGCGAGCGTGTATTTCATCGAGTTGTCGCCCGTGCGATAGACCCGGATGCCGACCGGCGTGTAGCCGCTGTCCCCCATGGTACGGGTGAAGAAGTCGAACTGGTTCTGATCGTTGGTGCCCGCACGGCGGTAGAGCCAGCGCTTGGGCAGGCCGTCCTCGAACACCAGCCAATCGCTGACGACCAGGCCTTTCGGGCCCTCAGGCGTGTTCATCTGCCAGACGCCGGTGTGAAACGGGCTTTCGGCATGTGCGGCAGAAGCAATCGAGATAATTGCCGTAGCGGCAACAGCTGCCGCCTTGGCAAAATTCCGCAAAATAAATCTATTGGTAAATCCAAACATCGGCTCCACCCCTTGGTAACCTGTCTCCGATCCATTTCGGATAGCCAAGAATAGGGGCATGCGCAAGCTGTGCGGGGCTGAAGTTTCCCCTGCGGCTTTCGGAAATTTGCGTTACCGATGCGGCGTTTCGGGCAGCAATACCTTCCTCAGAGATTTCGAAGAACCGGAGCCGGTTTTTCGCCGAGAATCCGCCAGGTGCCGATCAGGCCGAAGCCAACCGTCAGGACGAGAGCAACGAAGGCCGCGCCGGCTGCGGTGACGGGCATCAGAACGAACGAGCCTTCCATGATCTGCGTGATCACGTACCAGGCGGCAAGGCCGCCGGCGATCAGCGCGAAGACGGCGGTCGCAAGTCCCAGAATGGCGTATTCCAGGCCATAGGCGACGATCAGCCGGGTTCTTGTCGCCCCCAGTGTCTTCAGGATCACCGCATCGTAGATCCGGCTGCGGTGGCCGGCTGCGAGCGCACCGGCAAGCACCAGCACGCTGGCGATCAGGGTGATCGAGCTTGCCCCCCGGATGGCCCAGGCGAGTTGCGCCACGAGATCGTTCACCTGGTTGATCGCATCCTTGACCCGGACGGAAGTCACCGTGGGAAAGCCATTGGAGACGGTCTTCAAAAGCGCCAGCTCCGTTTCCTCCGGAACGTCGTCCTCCCATCCGAGCGTCATCAGAAAGGCATGCGGGGCGCCGGCAAAGGTGTTCGGGGAAAACACCATGACGAAATTGATGGCGAGCGATTGCCATTCCACGCTGCGGAAATTGGCGATTTCCGCCGTCAGCTCGCGGCCGAGCACGTTGACGGTGATCTTGTCGCCGATCTTCAGCCCCAGGTCCGACGCGGCTTCCGCGTCGAAGGAAACCAGCGGCACTCCGGAATAGTCTTCCGGCCACCAGTCGCCTTCCGCCAGCTTTGAGTTTTCCGGCACCTTCGCCTCATAGGTGATGCCCCGGTCGCCGCGCAGCACCCAGCCGGAGCCTTCCTTCGCCGGTTGGAAATCTTCCGCCTTGATGCCGTTCAGGCTGACGATGCGGCCGCGCAGCATGGGCACACTCTGCACCTTCGCCACAGGGGCCTCCTGCTTCAGCAGGGCTTCGAAGGCATCGCGTTCGTGGCTTTGAATGTCGATGAAGAAGAAACTCGGCGCCTTGCCGGCGATGGTCGCCGTCAGTTCGCGGCGCAGGTTGCCGTCGATCAGCGCGAGCGCCACCAGGAGCGACAGGCCGAGGCCGAGGGAAAGCACCACGGAAGGTGTCAACGCTCCGGGCCGGTGGATGTTGGCGATGGCGAGCCGGAGTTCGGTGGAGCGGACGGACGGCAGGTGCCTGGCGGCGAACATGATCAGCCGGGCAACGGCGACCAGCAGGACAAACGCCCCGGCGGAGGCTGCGATATAGATCCCCGCCATGCGCTTGTCGTGGGAGAGCAGCACGGCGATGGCGGCAAGGGCGAGCACGGTAACGAGGGTGGCCGCGAGGTACCGCTTGCGCGGGAATTTCGATCCGCCCGTGACGATGTCGCGGAAGAGGGCGGTTGGCGGAACGTCATGGGCCCGTCCGAGCGGCCAGAGCGCGAAGGCAAGCGCCGTCAGGAGGCCATAGACGAGGCCGAGACCCAGTTCCGCCGGATAAATGCTCGCCGCCAGCTCCACTGGCAGAACGCCGGCGAGGGCGGCGCCTGCCGCGAAGGGGATCAGCGCGCCGATCACCAGCCCTATGGCGATGCCGATCAGGGCAAGGATCAACATCTGCACCAGATAGATCTGGAAGACGAAACCGCCGGTTGAGCCGAGGCATTTGAAGCTGGCGATGACTTCGCGCTTGGTTTCCAGATAGGCACGGATGGCGTTGGCGACACCGACACCGCCGACGACCAGGGCCGTCAGGCCGACCAGGGTCAAAAACTGGGCGAAGCGGTCGATGCTGCGCTGCAGGCCCGGCGAGGCGTTGGCGCGGGAGCGGATCCGCCAGCCCGCGTCCGGTTCCGCGCTCTTGGCATCCTCGACGACCCTTTCCATGGCGTCGATACCGGGGGCGGGGGTCATGCGCACCCGGTAGTGCCAGCGCACCAGGCTGCCGGGCTGAACCAGGCCGGTATCGGCGACGGCCGCGTCGGAGATCATCAGCCGCGGACCGAATTCCATGCCGCCGGACAGTTTATCCGGTTCGGTCCGGATAACATCGGCGACGCGTACGGTGGTGCGACCGAGGGCCAGGGTATCGCCGACGGACACGTCCAGGCGCGCCAGCAGCTCCGGATCCGCCACGGCGCCCCAGATACCGTCCTGTTTTGCCAGGGCATCCGTCAACGGTCCGCCGGAGGCAAGATCGAAAGAACCGTAAAGCGGATAGGCCTCGTCGACTGCTTTCAGTTCGACCAGCGCCTGATCGCTGCTGTCGGCCTTGCGGGACATGGCGCGTAGGGTCGCCACCCGCGACACCGTGCCGAGCCCGTTCAGGAAATCGATCCGGTCCGGATCCGCCTGCCTGTGGATCAGCGAGAAGTCGAGGTCCCCGCCCAGGATGGCCTGGCCTTCCCGGGAGATCCCTTCGGTGAGAGCGCGGGACACCGAGGTGACGCCGGCAATCGCGGCGACGCCGAGCGCGATGCAGGCAATGAAGATGTAAAATCCCTTGAGCCCGCCGCGCAGTTCCCGGAGGGCAAAGCGGGCGGCCAGCCTGAAGGTCTGGTTGCTGGGCCGCGCATGGCCGGAAACGAAGCCAATCATGCGGAGACCTCTTTTTCCGACCCGGTTGCCAAGGTGGCGCCGGCCTCCTCGATTTCGCCGGAGCGGACGCGGATCATGCGGTCGCATTTCGCTGCGAGAATCGGGTCGTGGGTCACCAGAACCAGGGTCGTGCTGCGCACGCGCTGGGCGGAGAACATCAGGTCGACGATCTGCCCGCCCGTCGTTTCGTCCAGGTTGCCGGTCGGCTCGTCGGCGATCAGGATTTCCGGTTCCACGACAAGCGCGCGGGCGACCGCGACGCGCTGCTGCTCGCCGCCCGACATCTGTGCCGGATAGTGATGCAGCCGGTTGCCGAGGCCAACGGCGGCGAGTTCGGCTTTGGCCTTGTCGAAGGCGGAGGGATCGCCGGAAAGTTCCAGCGGCACGGCGACGTTTTCCAGTGCGGTCATGTTAGGGACGAGATGAAAGGACTGGAAGATAATGCCGACATTGCGGCCTCTGAATTGAGCCAGCCTGTCCTCCGAAAGCGGACCGAGCTCGGACCCGGCCACTTGAACGCTGCCCTCGTCGGCGCGTTCAAGGCCCGCCATGACCATGAGCAGCGTGGATTTGCCCGAGCCGGACGGACCGACAAGGCCGACGGAGGTGCCTTTTTCGATCTCCAGATCGATGCCTTTGAGGATATGCACCCGGCCTGCTCCGTCTCCGAGGGTCAGATGGACATTTTTCAAGGCAATCGCTGGCGAATTTGTCATTATCAGGCCTTTATAACGGACATGCGATTATCTTCCTGACGGACGCAAGCCCTCGACAATGGGACGCTTTGCGACCATATGGGCCTGATGTGACGCGTCTTCCAGTCCTGAAAGAGTGATAGCGTGAGCCGGTTTCTTGCCCTTCTAGGCGTTCTTGCCATCTGCCTCCTGCCAGCCGCTGCACAGTCCGCGGATCAGAAGCTCGTCGTTCTGGGCGACAGTCTGTCGGCAGGATATCAGCTCGATCCGGAAGATGCCTTTCCCGCTCAATTGCAAAGGATCCTCACCGAGCGCGGATATTCGGTGGAAGTCGTCAATGCGGGCGTCTCGGGCGATACCTCGACCGGAGGCCTTGCGCGGCTGGACTGGTCGGTCGGGGACGACGTTGACGCGGTGATCGTCGAACTCGGCGCCAACGATGCGCTCCGGGGCATCTCCCCCGAGATCACCTACAAGAACATAGAGGAAATCACCCGGCGCCTTCGGTCGCGCGGCATCGAGGTGCTGCTCGCCGGCATGATCGCCCCCCGCAATCTCGGACCGGATTATGCCAATGTGTTCGATCCGATCTATCAAGAGGTTGCAATTACCCACGACGCGCTGCTTTATCCTTTCTTCCTGGAAGGGGTGGCTCTTAATCCGAATCTCAATCTTTCTGACGGCATGCACCCCAATGCAAATGGGGTCGCTGTCATTGTCGAAAACATTTTGCTGAAAGTGGAAGAACTTTTGGCCAAAGCCCAGTCTTCTTGAGGGTGGAAGCGCAGGTCCGGGGTCTTTACGCCCGTATCCCGCCGCTTCCGGGGTGCCCTATTTCGAAAACAAAAGGAAAGCCTGATGGAACAACGCCGTCTTGGCCGCACCGATGTGCAGGTAAGCGCTCTTTGTCTTGGAACCATGACCTTCGGCGAGCAGAATTCGGAAGCCGAAGGCCACGCTCAAATGGATTATGCCCTTGAAAAAGGGATCAATTTTTTCGACGCAGCCGAGCTTTATCCGATCCCTCCCAGCCGCGAGACGCAAGGGCGGACCGAACGCATCATCGGGTCCTGGTTCAAGAAAACCGGCAATCGCGACAAGGTGATCATGGCGACCAAGGCCGTCGGCCGTACCGAAATGGACTGGTTCCGGGAAAACGGCGAACTGGGCCGCCTCACCCGTCCGCAGATCGAATTCGCAGTCGACCGCAGCCTGAAAAACCTTCAGACGGACTATATCGACCTCTACCAGCTCCACTGGCCGGACCGGCACACCACAGGGTTCGGCTCGAACCCGACCCGCTGGCGCGACGTGGAGCCGGCTCCCGACGAGAACAGTATCGACTCTATTCTGGAAGTCCTGGCCGATGTCGTGAAGGCGGGCAAGGTCCGCTATATCGGGCTTTCCAATGAAAGTTCCTGGGGTGTCATGCGTTTCATCGCGGCCGCCGAGCGTTACGGTCTGCCCCGGATCGTCTCGATCCAGAACGCCTATTCCCTCGTGAACCGGACGTTCGAGACCAACCTCGCGGAAGTTGCCCGCCGGGAGGATGTCGGCCTTCTGGGTTATTCCGCGCTGGCGCAGGGTTACCTCACCGGCAAATACCGGAATGGCGCGCTGCCGGCAGGTGCCCGCAAGACCCTGTTCGACCGGCTCCAGCGGTATGAACACCCGCGCGCGATCGAAGCGGTCGATGCCTATCTGGATCTGGCGGCGGATGCCGGGCTCGACCCGTCGCAGATGGCGATCGCCTTTGCCATGTCGCGCGGTTTCATGACCTCGGTGATCCTCGGAGCCACGAAGATGGACCAGCTCGAGACGGATATTACCGCCGCGGATCTGAAGCTGGGCGACGACGTCCTGGAAAAGATCGACGCCCTGCATCAGGAGTTCGGCAACCCGGCTCCGTGAGGAAAGACATCGGAACCGGATCGGGACTGACGCCTAGGCAGTTTCGCGGGAGAATCAAACGGCACGGGAATGCCGGACCGGGGGTTGACCGGTTCGGCATTTTTGCATTTCTTCACATGGAAATGACACGCAATCTCAAAAACTTATATTTTTGTCTTGCGAATTTCATGAAGTTGATTCCTCATGGGTTTTATCAGCGACAGCGGAGGGAAAACCCATGCCGCGCCTATTTACAGGCCTTGAGATTCCGTCTCAGACGGCACTCATGCTTTCGATGCTCCGGGGAGGCCTTCGGGGCGCCCGCTGGGTCGATCCGGAAAATTACCACATCACCTTGCGCTTCATCGGCGATATCGATGACCGTACCGCCGACGAAGTCGTGGCGGGGCTCGATCGCATCCGCCGCGATCCGGTGGAGGTCCGGCTGACCGGCCTCGGGTCGTTCGGCAACGGCAAGCCGCATGCCGTGTGGGCCCGGGTCGAGCCGACCACGCAGCTCGCCGAGCTGCAGGCGGAACAGGAGCGGATCCTCCAGCGGCTGCATCTGCCGGCCGAAAGGCGCAAATACATTCCGCACGTGACGGTCGCCCGTTGCAAGACGTCGACCAACGAGGATGTGGCCAAGTGGCTGAGCGAGCGCGGCAACTTCCAGGCGCCGCCCTTCATCGCCGGACGCTTCGTGCTGTTTTCGGCGAAGTCCAGTGTTGGCGGCGGACCCTACCTGGTGGAAGAGGCCTATCCTTTGGCGGCCTGAACGGGACGGGTTCAGCTTCCCGCTGTCGACAGCGGGAAGCTGTGCGATGGCGCTTCCTCAGGATGAGGTCGTTTATCTGACTTATCCGCTTGAAAACGTCCGGCCGGAACGGGGCTTAGCCCTTGCGTGGGGAGACGCTCAACAGCCCGGCGTAAACCTCCAGCGTTCGCGCGCACATGGTCTCGACGGAGAAATTGGCGCGGACATGGACGAGCGCCCGGTCCGTGATTTCCTGCCGGAGGGCGGGGTTCAGGGTGAGGACCGTTGCAATTGCATCGGCGAGAGCTTTCGGATCGCCGGCCGGTACGCGCCAGCCGGTCCGCTCGTTCTCGGCCGCTTCCGGCGGCGCGAGAACGGTTTCCGGCACGGCGCCGAGATCTGAGACGATAACGGGCACGGAGGCTGCCTGGGCCTCGACGGCGGCGCGGCCGAAGGCCTCCGGTTCGATCGAGGCGACGATCGCGAGATCGGCAAGCGCGAGCGCGGCCGGAACGTCGGCGCAATGGCCAACCAGCCGGACCCTGTTCTGCAGACCGTGATCGGCGATCTGTTTTTTGAGTTCGGCCGTATAGCCGTCGCGCCCCTGGGCATCGCCGGCCAGGATCGCGATCGGCTCGCCCAGTCCGGTTTCTTCCAGAAGCGCCATGGCCTCGATCACCACCTTCTGGCCTTTCCAGGCGGTCAGGCGGGCCATGTTCAGGATGATCGGATGTCCGGCCGGGATGCCCCAGATGTCTTTGAGCGCCTGCCGGCGCAGGGCGCTGACATTTTCAGGCGCCAGACCTTTCAGATCCGAGCCCCTCTGGATCACGGCGATACGGTCCTTCGCAAAAGGGTGCCGTTCCCGGATCAGGCCGGCAATGAAGTTGGAATTGGCGATGACCGCGTCGCCGCGGGCCATGACCGAATTGTAGAACGCTTTCAGGACATTCGACTGATTATAGGTGCCATGATAGGTGGTCACGAAGGGAATTTTCGTGCGCCGGGCCGCCCAGAGCGCCGACCAGGCCGGCGCCCGGCTTCGTGCATGCACGATGCTGACATTGCGGTCCGCAATGAGGTCGCTCAGCCGGGCGGCGTTCTTCCTCAGGGTCAGCGGGTTCTTGGACTTGACCGGCATGACGATATGCTGTGCGCCGCAGGCTTCCAGTTCGCCGACCATCTGTCCGCCCTGGCTGACCACGAGCGCGGTTCCGCCGGCTTTGACGATCGCCTGTGCCACATCGAGGGTCGTGCGTTCCGCACCGCCGGAATTCAGGTCCGGGATGACCTGCAGAACAGTGGTGGCAGGGGGCAGTTGGTCCAAGTCTCTCCTCCGGGAGGTCTTTTCAAGGCGGGGCCTCTATGTCAAATGGCTGGGCAAGCATAGAGAATAATCAGTAGAACGAGAGCCATAATATGGGCGTGGACGATCCGCAATTCATCGAGATTGGAAAAAACGGTTCGAAGCGCCGGATCGCCGTCATGGAAACGCCGGGAAAGGGGTCGGGCCTTATGTGGCTTTCAGGCTTCAAGTCGGACATGTCGGGCACAAAGGCTGCTGCGCTTGCCGAATCCGGCGCAGCAAAGGGGCGGCATGTCGTCCGGTTCGACTATTCCGGCCACGGCCGGTCGGGTGGAGATTTCGAAGAGGCCTGCGTTTCCGACTGGCTGGAGGAAGCGGAAGCCGTGTTCGACCGGTTCTGCCCGGACGAAACGATTCTGGTCGGCTCGTCCATGGGGGGATGGATCGCGCTTCTCCTGGCGCTCAGTCGCAAGACGACCGGCAGGATCAAGGGGCTCGTGCTGATCGCTCCGGCCGTCGACTTCACGGAAGAGCTGATGTGGAAACAGCGTTTCACGGACGAGATCCGGGAGGCGATCGTGTCGCAAGGCCGCTGGGCGCAGCCTTCGTCCTATAGCGAAGATCCCTACGTCATCACGCGCAAGCTGATCGAGGACGGCCGCAGGCACCTGCTGTTCGGCCGGTTGCTGCATATCGGTGCGCCGGTCACGATCCTGCAGGGGGCTCTCGATCCGGACGTGCCCGCGAGCCATGCCCGCCGCCTGGTCGAGGCACTGCCCTTGGATGACGTCAGCTTTTCCCTGGTGCCGGACGGCGATCACCGCCTGTCGCGGCCTCAGGATATCGACCTGCTGCTGCGGGCGGTCGCGGCGATGTCGGAAGGCTGACGCCATTCGTCAGACCGGCATGGTTTCCTTGCCTTGTTTCTGCACCCTGTACCAAGCCCAGAAAAGCCGTGCGGCGACGGCGCGGTGCGGGGTCCAGTCGGCAGCGATGCCGTCGAGCGCTTCGATATCCGGCTTTTCGTCCAGCCCCAGCGCGTCGCGCACGGCGATCTGCAGGGCGAGGTCGCCGCTCGGAAAGACATCCGGATGTCCGGCGCAGAACAATAGAAAGATGTCTGCCGTCCAGCGGCCGATGCCCTTGATGGTGCACAGCCGGGCATGGGCTTCGTCCGCCGGCGCTTCCGCCAGATGGCCGAGATCCAGCCCATCCCGGCAGGCGTCCGCAATCGCGCGCAAAGTTCTGATCTTCGGCCTGGAGAGGCCGGCGCCGGCAAGTTCTTCATCGGAAAATCCGGCAAGCTGTTTGGCCGTCAGCGGCGTTACCAGCGCCTGAAGGCGCGCGAAGATCGCCGCCGCACTGGCAACGGAGACCTGCTGGCCGGTGACGATCTGCGCCAACCCCTCGAAATCCGCCGCCCGCCGGCGCAGGGGAACCGGTCCGGCGATGCGGGCGATTTCGACGAGACGCGGGTCCATTCCGGCGAGTGCGGCCAGGCCGGCTTCGATGTCGTCGTTTGTGGTTATCGGTTTCATGAGAAAGGTCGGACCAAATGCGCTCTTGCGTGCGAACCCCGGGATGCTAGGTAGGACTTGAGCGTTCAACCTGCCTCGCGTCAACCCGGTTCCATTTCGCCAATGACCGAACCCGTCTTCCGCTTCGCGCCGTCTCCCAACGGGCACCTGCATCTCGGCCACGCCCTGTCGGCGCTCCTGAATGCGCGCGCGGCCGTCTCGCTGAGCGGGCGCCTGCTGGTGCGGGTGGAGGATATCGACCAGACCCGGTGCACGCCGGAGCTCGAACGGGACATGTTCGAGGACCTCGCCTGGCTGGGCCTCGCGTGGGAAGAACCGGTCGTCCGCCAGTCGGAATGCTTTCCGTTTTACCGCGCGGCCCTGGAACGGCTTCAGGACATGGGCCTGGTCTATCCCGCCTATCTGACCCGCGCGGAGATCCGGAATTTCGTTTCTGCTCATGAGGCCGGAGGCAATAACTGGCCGCGCGACCCGGACGGAGCGCCGCTTTACCCCGGCGACGGCACGGTTCTTTCGGAAGACGAGCGCAGGGCGCGGGCGGAAAGCGATGCACCCTTCGCCCTGCGCCTCGATATGGGCAGGGCGCTGGAGCGGATCGGCGGTCCGCTGTTCTGGGAAGAGTTCGGGGCGGAGGGACAGGCGTTGTTCGATCCGGCCCGCAGGATCCCGGTCGAGGCCGCCGCCTGGGGCGATGTGGTTCTCGCCCGCAAGGAGACGCCGACGAGCTATCATCTGTCGGTGGTGGTCGACGATGCCCGGCAGGGCGTCACCGATGTCTTGCGCGGCCGGGATCTCTACCACGCCACCAGCGTGCACCGGGTCCTGCAGGAGCTTCTCGGGCTTCCGGTTCCACGCTACCGGCATCACCGGCTGATCCTGGGGGAGGACGGCCGGAAGCTGTCCAAGTCCAGCCGGGACACCAGCTTGCAGTCCCTGCGGCTGGCAGGCATGTCCCATGCGGACCTGCGGAAAAGAATCGGCCTCTAGGGCATAGTCCCGGCTAGCGAAGACTGAGGCCGAACCAATGATCGAGGAACCAGACCCAGAGGCTGGTCGTGACGATGGCGCTCAGGGTGGTCATGGTGATCGCGTTGGCGGACATGGCGTGGCCGGTGCCGTAACGGTTGGCGAAGATATAGGCGTTCACGCCGGTTGGGCAGGCAGCGGTCAGGGTCGCGACCGCGGTCCAAAGCGGCGGCAGGTGAAACAGGAAGGCGCTGGCGGCGAAGACGGCGGCCGGCATGACGAACACCTTGATCACGCTGAGCAGCAGGCCCGGCAGCACGTTGCCGCGCATGCCGTACTGCGTCAGGTTCATGCCGAGCGACATGAGCGCCAGCGGAAGGGCTGTCGCGCCGATGCGGCTCAGCACGTTCTGTCCGATTTCCGGAAAGTCGAAACCGGTCAGCCGCCAGAGAAAGGCCAGGATGATCGTCATGATCAGGGGATTGGTCACGAGGCTGCGCGCCGCACCCGCGATCAACTGGCCGAGCGGCGGCGTCGCCTCGCCGCTGTCGGCCGCAGCCGCCCGTTCCATGACGACCGCCATGGCAACGGTCATGGCCGCCAGGTGAATGGAGATGATCAGAAGGACAGGAACCAGTCCGGGGTCGCCGTAAACAGCGGATACGAGCGGCAGGCCCACCAGAACCGTGTTCGCGAAGGCCGAAGAGATGCCGCCGATGGCCCCGGCGCGGGCGTCCCGGCCGAACCCCTTGCGGATGACCAGCGTGCCGAGGGACCAGGCAACGCCGACCCCGAGGAAATAGCTCGCCCAGAGCGCGACCGGCACGCCGCCGGACAGGTCCGCGTTGATCAGAGTGCGGAAGATCAGCACAGGAATTGCCACGATATAGACGAACTGGCCGAGGGCCTCGCTGACGGTTGGGCCGAGAATCCGGAAGGCGGCCAGGACATAGCCGACACCGATCAGCAGGAAGACGGGGGTCACGATGAGGAAGGTTTGTGCAAGCATCGGGTTTTACGGGCAATTGGTTTCGGCCTGAACGGCCTTTCGTTTGAACCGGGCGGGGTCCGGGCATCCGACGGTTCCGTTGAACGGGCAAGGGACTGGATAGACAGGCGCCGGACATCGGGGTAAGCACGGCAAAGGTCAAATTGGCTTTTCGGTATTCGTCTGGCAAGCCCTGTTGACGTCGATCTCGGAGAAGGGGCCCGGGCTTTATGGCAGGACAGGACGATGACAGCGTCAAATTCGCGCTTCTGGCCCACGATCTCAGAACGCCGCTGGCCGCCATGCGCCTGACCGCGGAACTGATCGGCAGCGGTCCGCTCAACGACGCGCAGAAAGACCAGCTTGCCATCCTCATCCGGTCCATCGACACCCTGACGGAGATCACCGGCGATCTTATCCATGAGGCTCAACCCGGGCCTGGAGCCGAAACCGCTCCGGTCCGGATCGGCGATGTCGTCGCCGATGTGGCGGGGCTCTTCCGGATCGCCGCCGAGGCAAAGGGACTCTCCTTCGGGATCGCGATCGACGACACGGCGGAAAATATCGTGACCGGTCACGGCGGTGCGTTGCGCCGCGTGGCGGCGATCCTTCTGGACAACGCGGTCAAATATACGTCAGAGGGCGGAATCAGGGTCGATGTCCGGGAAATTCCATCCGGCGACGACGATGCGCCGGGGGACGGGCGGGTCTGGCTTCGTCTGTCCGTTACAGACACCGGCCCAGGTATCGATCCCGAGGAACAGGCCAGGCTCTTCCGGCCGTTCGTCCGCGGCCGCCACGGGCGGGAAACCGGACCCGGAACGGGCCTTGGGCTCTGGGGGCTGGCTCAGCTGGTGCGTGAGATGGGCGGACATCTTGAGCTTACGCGCGCCGAAACCGGCGGCAGCCGGTTCGACGTCCATGTTCCCGTGGACCCGGTGGACGGCGGCAGCGAGGTGTTGTCCGCCGCCGCGGACAGCGGGAAGCCGGCTCTCCCCGAAGGGCGGCTTTCCGGTCATGTCCTGATTGTCGACGACAACGATACGAATTGCCGGCTGCTGGAAGCCCTGCTGGAATCCTTCGGCATTTCCTCCGAAGTCGCCAAGTCGGGAGAACAGGCCATCGGGCTGGCCAGGAACGGTTCCTACGATGCCGTGCTCCTGGATTTGCACATGCCCGGCATGAGCGGTGTCGAAACCGCGGAAGAGCTCGGGAAACTCAGGTCCGGGAACGAATTGCCGCTGATTGCCGTAACGGCGGCGCTGGAATCTGTGGGCGACGACAATCTGAAACGGGTGGGGTTCCAGGACATCCTGACCAAACCGCTGTCGCCTGCGGGACTTTACGAGGTCATGGCGGAGGCGCTGGGGGCCCGGAGCGCAAGCGGTTCCGGGGAGCGGTGAAGCTCCGTCAAGTCTCCGCCGCGGACAGCCCGGCGGCGGCTTCGAACGCCTGTTCGAGCCTGTCGTCGCCCCAGAACAGATCGCCATCGGCAACGACGAAGCTCGGTGCGCCGAAAATTCCACGCCGTTCCGCCTCCTCAACGGCGGTGCGCAGTCCGATCTTGGCGTCGTGGCCATGAGCGTCGGCCAGAACCTCCTTCGCCGGCGCGCCGACCTCTAGAAGGATATCCGCCAGCGGGCCTTCTTCGGAAATGTCCCGGTTCTCACCGAACTCGGCCATATAGACGGCGCGGGTGAAGGCGCCGATCCAGGGCTGGTCCCGGCCGACATAAGCAAGGCGGGTGGCAAGCAGGCTGCGCTGGGGAAATGGGGAGGGCAGGGAAAAGGGCAGTCCATAGCGCACGCACTGGCGCTCCACGTCCCGCCACATGTAACGGCCCTTTGCCGGATAAAGATTGAAGGGCGACGTCTCCCACCCCTGCTTCTTGAAGATCGGGCCGAGCAGAAACGGCCGCCAGGAGATGCCGACGCCGTAATCGCGCGCAAGGGTCTCGATCCGCATGGCGGTCAGATAACTGTAGGTGGAGGCGAACTCGTACCAGAATTCGACAGTTGGCGGCTCGCAGGGCGGTGGGGGACCGGCATTCGCGTCTGAGGGCTTGACTGACACGCTGCGAAACTCCGCGAATGGCATGCGACCGGGTCACAGGGAAGGGATTGGACAGGCCTTGTGGATGCGCTAAAGAGCTTCCATGAAGCCTGTCCGCTCCCGCCAGAATAGTCTGAAGTTCTCTCCGCGCAAGGCGGCCGCCTGGTGCATCCGCCATCCGATGGCCGCGGTGGCCTTCTACGTTGCCGTCGTGTCTCTGTTTTTCCTGACATTTCCCCGGGTCGACTTCTGGGCGAGCGGCCTGTTTTATTCCGCAACAGCGGGTTTTTCGGCTCAGGACGTGCCGTTTCTGCGGGACGTCCGGCATCTCGGACCGTTTCTCGTCCGGGTGATCGCGGTCGTCAGCGTAGCGGTTCTGTTGATCAAGCTGCTGGTGCCCGGCCGCCCGCCGCTCCTGCCCCTGCGCATGCCGGTTTTCCTGTTGACCACCCTCATTCTGGGGCCTGGCGTTCTGGTGAACCTGATCCTGAAAAACAACTGGGGACGTCCAAGGCCGCGCTCGGTCGAGGAGTTCGGCGGCGACCTGCCGTTTCAGCCGGTCTGGAAAGTCACCGACACCTGTGACAGCAACTGCTCTTTCGTTTCCGGCGAGGCCTCGGCGGGAATGTGGCTGGTGTCGATCGCCTTCCTGGTGCCCGCATCCTGGCGCAAGCCGACATTGCTCTTCGTTCTGCCGCTGTGCTTGGTCCTTTCCGTCAACCGGGTGGCCTTCGGCGGGCATTTCCTGTCCGACACGCTGATCTCCTGGGGGCTGACCCTGCTGCTCATCCTCGGCGTTCACCGGCTGCTTTATGTCCACCAGCCGCCGCTGGTGACCGACATCCGGCTGGACGAATGGTTCACCGTGAACGGGCGCAGGCTGCAGAGGTTCGTCCAGCGACTGACGGTGCGGGTCCGGCGGTGGGCGCGCACGGCTATCCGGAAATTCTCAGAAAGCTGAGAGGATGACTTCGTCTCACGCCGGCCCGTCCGTTTTCTTGCGCGGGCGGGTGCGCTTCAGGATCCGGGCAAAGCGGAGCGGCGATCTGTCCTCCAGCCAGGTGATTGCGTGATTGAGATGGGGCGTATTCCGCCGGCGCGTGCGCAGCATCCTGGCGGCGCTGCGGCTCGTGCCGACGATGACGATCATGCCGAGCGCCATCAGCGGCACGCCGGTCGGGATCGGCATCCAGACGGTTGCCAGGCCGAGCAGAATGAGAACGGCAGCAATAGACCACCATAGAAGCTTCATGATTGAGCCAGGATTGCCGACTGGGACATCCACCCATACAGCAGGCTGTGAGACGGATTTATGAACCTTCGTGCCTGTCCACCGCCCTATGACCGTACCGGCGGGTCACAACGCGGTGCCGCGCAAGGTCTCCAGCAAGTTTTCGCAACCCGAGCGGATCAGCCGGTAGACGTCTTCGAAGCCGTCCCGCCCGCCGAAATAGGGATCCGGCACGTCCATAGGCGGATCGTTGATCAGCAGGCGAAGTTCCGCGGTGCCTGAGCCCGCTCTTGCCCCGAGAGCGGACAGGTTGCTGCGGTCCATCGCGACGATGGTGCGGAACCGGGTGAAATCCGCGCTTGCCACCTGCCGGGCCCGCTGGGAGGAGAGATCGATGCCGTGTTCCGCCGCGATGTCTATCGAGCGCGGGTCCGGCGGATCGCCGGTGTTCCAGCCGGCGGTTCCGGCGGAATCGATGTCGAAATCTCCGGCAAGTCCGGCTTCCTCGACGAGCGCGCGGAAAATCCCTTCGGCAAGCGGTGAGCGGCAGATATTGCCAAGGCAAACGAACAGGACGGGCTGTTTCAACGGCATCTCCGGGAGTGGCGATCCGCGTTCTATCGCGCCGCGTCCGGCCGCGCAATCCCGGCCCGCTCGCCGCGCCTGTGGCCGAAGCGGCATCGCCTTCCCTTTGTCATCGGGCTACGATATCCGGAGATGAACCCAAGGGAGGATCAGATGGCAGATCGGCTGAAACCGGAAGACCGTGCGGCAGGATTGAAGGACCTGGCGGACTGGCACCTGTGCGACGGCCGGGAGGCCATTTCCAAATCCTTCAAGTTCCGTGATTTCCGCGAAGCTTTCGGCTTCATGACGGAGGTCGCGCTGGCGGCGGAAAAGATGGACCACCATCCGGAATGGTTCAATGTCTACCGCAGCGTCGATATCACGCTGTCGACGCATGACGCCGGCGGCCTGACGGCTCTGGACCTCAAGCTGGCCGCGCAGATCGACCGGATCGCAAAGCGGCGCTGATACCGGACGGTTTTCCGACATGCCCGGTTGCAGGATGTCAGCCGCCTTTGGCAAGCAGGAAGCTGTGCCCGGTTTCCGTCCGTTCGGCCGCCAGCAGCGTGTGGCCGTTCTCGCGGCAGAAATGGGGAATGTCGATTTCAGCCATGGGATCCGTTGTCAGCACGGTCAGCCGGTCGCCCGCGGCAAGCCGCGTCAGCGCCTTGCGCGTCTTGAGAACCGGCAGGGGGCATTTCAGCCCTTTCAGGTCGAGTGTCGTTTCGGTCACAGATCCAGGTCCCCGGCGCCGATCGTTGCCGGCGCCGTTCAGGTTTACGGCGTTCGAACATATAAATGACCGCCGGAATGATTCAATCTCAGCAGGACAACACGCAATGACCGATCAGCCGATTACCTCTTTCGACGTTCTCGATTTCTGGTGGCAGGCCGGTGCCGGAAAATGGTTCGCCAAGGACGACAAGTTCGACAAGAGCTGCCGGGAACGGTTTCTGCCCGCGATCGAAGATGCGCTCGCCGGCAGGCTGGATCACTGGATGGAAAGCGCAGACGGCGCGCTGGCGCTGCTCCTGCTCCTGGATCAGATGACCAGAAACGTGTTCCGGGATTCGGCCGACGCCTTCAAGGCCGACGGGAAGGCCCTTGCCGTGGCCGGGGTGGCGCTGGAGCGCGGCTTCGACCGCGCCTTTCCGAGAGATGTCCGGGGATTTTTCTACCTGCCCTTCGAACATTCCGAAGACATGGCGCATCAGGAACGGTCGGTCGATCTTTTCCGCTCTCTCGGGGAAAAGGAAGTCTATCACTACGCGTTGATCCACATGGACGTCATCCGGCGCTTCGGCCGGTTTCCCCACCGCAACAAGGTGCTCGGCCGGGAGACGACCCCGGAAGAGCAGGCCTATCTGGAGGATGGTGGTTTTTCCGCCTGAAACCGGCCCGCGGCGGTTGGTTCGGATCCCGCCTTCAGGGGCAGCCGGCTTGGTATCCGATCTGCCGCATTTTTATGCTGACGGCGGAAATGGATTTCCAATGCCCTCTTTTTGAGCTTCTTTTTGGATTTTGCCTATTAGTTAGGCTGAAAAATTGCCTTAAAAGCGGTCAGTCGTCTTATTTCCGACACTTCCCTTTAAAGCTTAACGGTAATTAACCCGCGGGTTTCTGCGAAAAAATACCCATTCCTCCGAAGTTGGCACGGTCCTTGATTATAGAGGCCCGACACCGTTCCGGAGCCACCTCCTGTGGCGAAGGCAAAGACCTGAGAAGATCCTTCCAGAGGGGGACACGAAACAGGCGCAAGTCCGGAGCGGTCGGCCGAGCTTCTTCGACGGGAAGGGGCGCTAAAAAGGGGAATGGAACGAGCAATGAAAATAGTGATGGCCATCATCAAGCCGTTCAAGCTCGACGAAGTGCGGGATGCCTTGACCGGCATCGGCATCCAGGGGCTGACGGTGACTGAAGTCAAAGGCTATGGCCGCCAAAAAGGTCACACCGAGATCTACCGCGGTACTGAATACGCAGTCAGCTTCCTGCCGAAGTTGAAGATCGAGGTCGCAGTCGACAGTGCGTCCGTCGACAAGGTTGTCGAGGTGATCTCGGGCGCCGCGAAAACCGGTCAGATCGGAGACGGCAAGATCTTCGTCCACTCGATCGATCAGGTCGTGCGCATCCGTACCGGCGAAACCGACGCCGAAGCTCTGTGATTTAGTAGGTAAGGAAACGAATCATGAAAAAACTTGTCGCTAAGGGCGCGACTTCGCTGGCCTTGTTGAGCCTTACGGCCCTGCCAGTGCTTGCTCAGGACGCTGCGGCTGCCCCGGAAATTCCGGCCGTTTCTCCGGAAGTCGCATATATCTTCAACACGCTGCTGTTCCTGATCGGTGGTTTCCTCGTGATGTGGATGGCCGCCGGCTTTGCCATGCTCGAAGCCGGTCTGGTCCGTTCCAAGAACGTCTCCATGCAGTGCCTGAAGAACATCACGCTCTACGCCATCGCGGGCCTGATGTTCTGGATCACCGGCTACAACCTGATGTATACCGGCGTCGACGGCGGTTTCATGGGATCCTTCGGTCCCTACGCATTTGACGCCGTCGGCGGCGATGCGCTCGACACTGGTTACTCCACGGCATCCGACTGGTTCTTCCAGATGGTGTTCTGTGCCACGACCGCGTCCATCGTGTCCGGTACCCTTGCAGAGCGTATCAAACTGTGGCCGTTCCTGATCTTCACCGTTGTCCTGACTGGCTTCATCTACCCGATCGCCGGTTCCTGGCAGTGGGGCGCGGGCTGGCTTTCCGAAATGGGCTTCTCCGATTTCGCAGGGTCCACGCTGGTTCACTCCGTCGGTGGCTGGGCGGCTCTGGCCGGTGCGATTATCCTGGGTGCCCGTAAAGGCAAATACGGTGCCGACGGTTCGGTCAACCCGTTCCCGGGTTCCTCCATGCCGCTGGCAACGCTCGGTACCTTCATCCTGTGGCTCGGCTGGTTCGGCTTCAACGGCGCTTCCCAGCTCGCGATGGGCTCCATCGGCGACGTGTCCGACGTGTCCCGCATCTTCGCCAACACCAACATGGCTGCCTGTGCCGGTGTCGTGATCGCGGTGATCCTCACCCAGGTCATGTACAAGAAGGTCGACGTCACGATGGCCCTGAACGGCGCGCTTGCCGGTCTGGTCTCCATCACCGCAGAGCCGCTGGCTCCGAGCGTCTGGCAGGCCGTCTTCGTCGGTGCCGTCGGCGGTGCGATCGTGGTCTTCACCGTTCCGCTGCTCGACAAGCTGAAAATCGACGACGTGGTCGGCGCCATCCCGGTTCACCTGCTCGCAGGTATCTGGGGCACCTTCATCGTGCCGCTGTCCAATGCCGACACCTCCTTCGGCGTGCAGATCACCGGTATCGTTGCCTACGGTGTGTTCACGCTGGTTGTTTCGGGAATCGTCTGGTTCATCCTGAAAGCCGCCATCGGCATCCGGGTTTCCGAAGAGGAAGAAGCGCTCGGTCTCGACAAGGTCGAAGTCGGCGTCGAAGCCTATCCGGAATTCGGCGTGGGTTCCCAGCGCCTCTAAGAGATGCGCTGAGACAAAAATCTCCCAGGCGGTCTATTGGCTCAGACCGCAAACTTGGAAAGCCCGGGGTTCTCCCCGGGCTCTTTTTATGCCCATGTCCGCTGTGATCGGGGCGAGTTGCATGTCCGAAGAGCAGGGCCCGGAGCGGAACTGGCTTCCGGTCTCAGGCGGGCCCGCTCCCGAGCAGTCCGGCCAGGTCGTCATGGCTGCCGACGATCCTGTGTGCGCCTGCTGCCGTAAGCTGTGCTGCGTGGCGGTTGTGGCTGTGGCCCCCGCCGACGAACCCCCAGACGGTCATGCCCGCGGCCAGCCCCGCCTTGACGCCGTTGGAGCTGTCCTCGATGACCAGCGTCGTGGCCGGCTCGACGCCGAGCCTGCCGGCGGCATACAGGAACAGGTCCGGAGCCGGTTTGCCGTTTTCCACCTGCTCGCCGGAATAGATGTGCGGCGCGAAATAGTCATAGAGGCCGGTGTGCTGCAGCTTGTGAACGAGCCGTTGCAGGCGGGACGAAGAGGCCACGGCCCGCGGACCCTCATGCGCCTCGAGCAGTTCCTTGATGCCGGCAATCTCGCTCAGTTCCGTGCCGATCCGCGCCAGGGTCGCCGCATCGAGATCCGGTCCGAACGTCTGCGGAAGCGCGCCTTTCCCGAGCGCTTTGTAATCCCGCTCGATCGAGGCCCAGAAATCGGTTCCGCCGAGGCCCTGGAAACGGTCCATATAGTCGTTGAGCTCGTAGTGAAGGCCGATCCTCGCCAGATGTTCCCGCTCCACCTCGACATAGATTTTCTCCGAATCGACCAGAACGCCGTCGCAATCGAACAGGATCGCTTCAAATGCCATTTGAACCTCGTGTTTGAGTACTGAGACTGTCATCGCAGCGCCTAGTGGGAGCCGTCGAAAAGACCTTTAACAACCTGCCTTTGAAACAAAATGACAAGCAGGGCCGGTGGCAGGATGGCCAGGATCGCGAGCATCATGCCGGACGGGCTTGCGCGGCCGAAGAACTGCATGCCCCGGACGACCGTGTACGTGCTTTCCTGCGAAGTCACCATCACAGGCCACAGATACTGGTTCCAGCCGTTGACGAACAGCACCAGGAACAAGGCGCCCGCGGTCGGCAGGGAGAGCGGGACCAGGATGTCGCGGAAGAAGCGGAAGGGGCCGGCCCCGTCCAGGCGCGCGGATTCCAGCAGTGTGTCCGGTACGGTCAGCAGGAACTGCCGGAAGAACAGCGTTCCGAGGCCGGAGGCCACGAGCGGCAGGATGAGGCCGGCGCGGGTGTTTACCAGGCCAAGCTTCGCGACCACGTCGTAAGTGGGCAGGAACCTGGATTCCAGCGGCAGCAGGAGAGTGAGCAGAAGAACGGCGAAGATGAGACTGGCGAAGCGAACGCGAAAATAGACCAGCGCATAGGCGGCGAGGAGGGAGAGAACCACTTTCAGTCCCGCAAACCCCGCGCCGAGCAGGAAGGAATTCCACAACATGCCGAGTACGGTGATGTCACCGGAAAAACCGGCGCTGCCTGTCAGGAAGGAGCCGTAGTTGCTCAGGAAATGGCTGCCCGGAACCAGATGCAGCGCTGTCCCGGAACCCCGGTCATGGGTCGTTGCCGCAAACAGCATGTAGACCGGCAGACACATGAAAACAGCGCCGGCTATCAGAATGATGTGATCGACAAGCTGGGCGTGAAACCGCCGCCATGAAGGCATTCTCTGATCGTCCCGATAAGAATTAGGTTCGCTTAAAGTACAACAATTCCGGAGTGTTTCGCCTTGTGTTCCGGTTCGACGTGAATGGTGATCCGGGCGCCCGGCACATCTTCGGCGATGGCCTGTTCGATCCTGTCGCAGATATCGTGTGCGGCCTCCACCGACATGTCTCCCGGAACCACCAGATGGAAGTCGACGAAGGTCGACTTGCCCGCGATCCTGGTTCTGAGATCGTGGGCTTCCAGTGCGCCTTCGCCATGTTCGGAAATGAGCAGGCGGATCTTGTCGAGAACGTCGGCGGAGGCAGCTTCGTCCATGAGGCCTCCGACGGATTCCTTGACCAGTCCCCAGCCCGACCACAGCACGGCCAGGCCGACGACGACCGCAAGCGCCGGATCGAGCAGCCGCCAGCCCGTCACCAATACCAGAACGACACCGGAAAGCACGCCTATCGATGTGACCACGTCCGTCATCAGATGCTTGCCGTCGGCCACCAGCGCCGGAGACCGTTCCTGCCGCCCGTGTTGCATGAGATATCGTGCCCAGCCGGCATTGATGAGGGCGGCAGCAAGGTTCATCCCGATGCCGACCGGCGAGTAACTCGGGCTGCCGCCGGAGGTGAAGCCGGTCCAGGCCGCATGGAAAATGGAGACCGCGGCAAGCACGATCATGACGCCGACCAGAACGGCGGCGAAATATTCGGCCTTGTCATGGCCGTAAGGGTGATTGCTGTCGGCGGGTTTCGCCGCGAACCAGACCGCTGCGAGGGCCGCGATCGACGAGGCGATGTTGACGGTTGTTTCCAGGGCATCGGAGAACAGCGCGACGGATCCGGTCAGCCAATAAGCGGCGAATTTCAGGCCCAGCACGACGAAGCTGACAATGATGCTTGCAAAGGCAATCCGCAGCCTGCGCTTCTGGTTCATGCCAATCCCCCGGATCAACCCGCCTTCGGACAAGACATGCGAAGGCCAAAACGCCGGTCGATCTTAAGGTGCGCTGAGGCGACGATCGAGCCGGGGCAAGGGGTAGCAGTTTTTGCGCAGGTTACAAGGCAGGGAACGCGATTAATCCCGCGAAATCGGCAGGCCGCTTGAAATTCGGTCAACGGAAAACATGCGTCTCCCGCCGCCGGTTCAGGAGCCGCTGTGCCAGTCCATGACGGCCGCGCCGATGATTTCTCCAGGGCCGTCCTGGTCCTCCACCTGAATCAGAATGGCGCAGCGGGCATCGCCCTTGATCATCAGTTTGGACTTGGGCATGCGGAAGGTCTCCGCTCCGCCCGACCACATGCCGATCGGCTGGAGATTGCGCACGACGTTGACGTATCTGATCTTGCGGCCGGCATTCTCGCCCCGGCCGATGTCGACCGTCACCTCATCCTCAATGCGCAGGAAATAGACCGTAGCCATGCCCGCGCCCCCGGGCAGCTTGCCGTCCACCTGCGCCTGGACTACCATATCGGAGATCTTCAGATCGACGGTTGCGGTAAAGGGATCGGTCCGGATCAGCGCGGAGCGCACGTCGCGTTCGCGGCTGCCGACCACGTGTTCCTCGCCGTTGACGACCATTTGCGGCGTATAGACCGAACGGTCGCCCCGGCGGGCCGCATAGGCGCGCTGACGCTGGGAATGGACCGGGCTGGCGAGCGTGTCCTTCCAGCCGAGATAGTCCCAGTAGTCCACCGGTAGCACGAGCGTCAGCAGGTCGCCGTTTTCCTTTACCAGACGCTCGGCCAGTCGGTCCGCCGGCGGACAGGACGAACAGCCCTGGCTGGTAAACAGTTCAACGACTTTTTTCGGCTGTGCTTCGGCACTCTCAAGGGGTGCCATCACCGCAAGTATTCCGGCAATGACAATCAAACCCTCCCGGAAAGCTCGCCCGGCTTTCCGGTAATTTTCACCCACCATTTGGCTCAGTTCCTTTTTCGCTTGCCCTTAAAATATGCAATCGGGCTGTCAATCGCGAGTCACGAGCCGGTGACCGAGGCGGGTTTTCCCGGGTTTCGCGGAAATGTGAGGAAAGGTCCTGATCCTAGGCCGTAGCGACAGTCAGGCGAGGTTGCCCGACGGCGAGGTGCTCTAGCTTCCGGTGCGCTCGCCGTTATTTAGGATTTTCCGGAGCTCCGGCAGGAAGACCTCCTGGTAGGAGGCCGGGCCAAGCGGGCCGATGAACTTGTAGCGGATCGTGCCCGTGGCATCGATGACAAACGTTTCCGGCACGCCATAGACGCCCCATTCGATCGCGGTGCGTCCCGTTCCGTCCGCGCCGATGCGCGCATACGGATTGCCCAGGCTACCGAGAAAGCGTCGGGCGTTTTCCGGCTTGTCCTTGTAGTTGATGCCGAGAAGCTGAATGCCCTCGACCTTCGAAAGGTCTTCCAGAAGCGGGTGTTCCTGCCGGCAGGGCACGCACCAGGAGGCAAATACGTTCACGACGGAAACCTTGCCGAGGAGATCCTCGCGGGAGAAGCCGGGGACCGGTGTTCCGTCCTTCAGCAGGCCGGGGACCGCTTCCAGGGCGAAGTCCGGCGCTGGTTTGTCGATCAGCGCGGAGGGGATCTTCTGGGGATCGTTGCCGACGAAGAGCTGGAACAGGAACAGTCCCGCAAGGGCTGCGAAGACCACCAGGGGCAGCAGGATCAGAACCGGAAAGCCGCGTTTCGGCGGCTTGGTCTCCTTGCCGGTTTCGATGTCTGTGTCGGGGGTGGTCATAGGGGCTACCGGTCGCCCCGGTCCGGGCGTGCGCGGTGAATTCCCTGTTCGGCCAGATCCTTGAGCGCCTTTTCCTGATTGGCCTTGTCGATCCGGACCCAGGCGATCAGGCCGGCGACGGTCAGCAGGCAGAGGCCGTAGGAGGCGATGATGAAGCCGGCGTGGGGTCCGAGATCCATGAGGTCACTCCGCGGGCTGTGCTGTTGCGGCCGCCGGGCGGGGATGGCTGGCGCTTGCCGCCTTGAGGCGCAGGGCGCGCACACGGCGGCGCAGGATTTCATTTCGCATCGCCATCAGATGCAGCACGAAAAACAGAAGGGTGAAGGCCACCGCCATGACCAGAAGCGGCCAGAGAATGTCCGGGTGAATGGTCGGGCCGTCCATGCGCACGACGCTGGCCGGCTGGTGCAGCGTGTTCCACCAGTCGACGGAAAATTTGATGATCGGCAGGTTCAGGGCGCCGACAAGCGTCAGGACCGCCGCCGCCTTGCCGGCCTTGATCGGGTCCTCCATCGTGCGCCACAGGGTCATCAGACCGAGATACATGATGAACAGCACGAGCACGGAGGTCAGCCGCGCGTCCCAGACCCAGTAGGTGCCCCACATGGGCTTGCCCCACAAGGAGCCGGTCACCAGGGACATGAAGGTGAAGGCCGCGCCGATCGGCGCCGCGCATTTTGCGGAAACGTCGGCGAGCGGATGCTTCCAGACCAGGGTGCCGAGGGACGCCAGCGCCATGATGGAATAACACATCATCGACAGCCAGGCGGCGGGCACGTGGATATACATGATCCGGACGGTCTGGCCCTGCTGGTAGTCTTCCGGTGCGATGAAGAAACTCATGTAGAGCCCGACCGCGAAGGTCAGCACACACAAACCGATCAGCCAGGGCAGGACGACCTGCACCAGCCTCAGAAACCGCGTCGGATTTGCATAATCCCAAAATGCCATGATTGCCTTTTACTGCAGTCTTGCGCCGCCTTCAATCTACAGAACGGTCGCAGATGCGCATTGCGCTCTGTCAAGTCTGCGTGAGGACGGGGCGCTTCAGTCGGCCGAGAACCGGAGCGCCGTTGCAGACGCGATCGGGCCGATGACGGCCGCGATCAGCGAAAGCGCGCACAGGATCAGGAACGGCGTCAGGAACGGCACCGGATCGTGAATGGCCGCATCGGCGGCGCTGACGCCGAAAATCAGCACCGGGATCGCCAGCGGAATCACCAGAACGGCGAGCAGCAGCCCGCCCCTGCGCAGCGACACGGTGAGCGATGCGCCGATCGCGCCGATCAGCGTCAGGGCCGGGGTGCCGACCAGAAGGGTCAGCGTCACGGCGCCCATCGCGACGGGATCGAGATTGAGGAAGATCCCGAGCAGAGGGGCCGCAACGACGAGCGGCAGTCCGGTCGCCACCCAGTGGGCAAGGCATTTGATCAGCACCACCAGTTCCAGCGGCCGTCCGGCCATCAGCATCAGGTCGAGCGTGCCGTCGTCCCGGTCGGCCTGGAACAGCCGGTCCAGCCCCAGAAGCGTGGCGAGCAGCGCGCCGATCCATAGGATTGCCGGGCCGATGCGCGCCAGGAGGTTGAGGTCCGGGCCGACGCCGAAGGGGATGACGGTGACGACCGCCAGAAAGAACAGCACGCCAACAAGCGCGCTGCCGCCGACGCGGACGGACAGGCGCAGGTCGCGCTGGAAGAGGGCGAGCACCCAGGAGGTCATGGCTGCACCTCCCCGGACGGCTGCTCCGTCGGGCCCGCGGCCTGCAGATGCAGGATCTGCGTGCTCGCGAGCGCAAGATCCGTATGGGTGGCGGTGACGATCAGGCCACCGGCGTTCAGGTGGCCGTTCATCAGGCCGAGAAGCTGTTTTTCCGACGTTCTGTCGAGCGCGGATGTCGGCTCGTCCATCAGCCAGACCGGGCGGGGTGTCACTAGGAGACGGGACAGCGACAGCCGGCGCTTCTGGCCGGCGGAGAGATAGCCGGCGGGCAGATGGGCCGTGTGGCCGATGCCGAGGATCTCGAGCGCCTGGAGCGGCGTCATCGCCGCGCCTGAAAAATCCGGCGCTGCGACGGGGGCGCTGAAACTCTGCCAGAAGTCCAGGTTCTCCAGAACGGAGAGCGCGGGTTTGACCGCGTCCTGGTGGCCGAAATAATGCGCATGTTCCTGCGGTAGCCTGTCGGGTTCCCCGCCTTCCAGCCGGATATCGCCTTCCGCGAGCGAAACCAGCCCGGCCAGGGTCCGAAGGAGCGAGGATTTGCCGATGCCGTTCGCGCCGGTCACCACCAGTGCGGTGCCACCTTGCAGCGAAAAGGTCAGGTCATGGAACACCCGGCGCCCGCCGCGGTCGATGGTCAGGTTTTCGGCAATCAGTTTCAGGGGAAAGGCTCCGCGGGCAATTGGACGTCCGTCTTGTTAGAGGGATTGGCAATTGTCATGCAAGGAAAATTCCCGGCCTTAACCTGTGTCAAAAGACAGGATTTCCGTTTCGGCGATCAGATGTCCGGATCCTCGAGGAGGCGGAACAGCGTGTTGCGGCCGAGCTGGCTGATGGCGGGGTTGATGCTTCGGTGGTACCAGACGAGCCCCATGGCTGCCGGAAAGCCCAGGCCGGGGCAGGATCGGCGGGTCGGAGCCGCTTGTATCCAGGATGCCGCCAAGTGTCGCCGGACATCGTTCGAATGCGAGCCCGTGAGAGAAATGGAAACGTCCCGCGCTCATACGAACGCGGGACGCTTTTTCCGGTTGTTGTCTTCTCGGCGCCGGTGCCCAAAGCGGATCGGCAAGGCCTCAGTCGAACACGGAAGCGATCTGGTCGACGCTGACGCCTTCCTTGATTTCGCGCAGGCGGGCGTAGATCAGGGCGATCATGATACTCAGAAGACCCGCGCCGATGGTGGAAAGCGCCGCGAACAGGATGACGGCCAGAATGGTGCCGCCCGCGGAGACGATCAGTCCGATCAGGACGCCGGCGATCATGTTGATGATCACGATGAGGATGGCGGCCAGGACGAGCGAACCGATGATCGGCCAGCGGTATTCCTTGGTGAGGGCGGCGCTGCGGCCCAGGCCGCGGAAGCCGACGCGTTCGATGACGACGGCCGGGGCCATGACGGAGAACACGGCATAAAGCCAGAGGCCCGGGATGAGGAGCAGCATGGCGCCGATGCCGACGAGAATACCCGCGACGATGCTCAGGACCGCCAGCGGCACGAGGGAACCGAGCGCGGGCCCGAAGTAGCGGCCGAGCTGCACCGGGCGCTGAAGTTTCGCATCATAGGCAAGCTGCACCAGAAGCGCGGTGGTCAGGGAATAGACCACGATGTTGATGATGGAAGAAAACGCGAAGGCGACCGTGCTGGCGGCACTGGTGAATTGCGGCGGTTCGATGCCGAGCGCGGCGTTGAAGCCAATGAGAGCGCCGGAAACCAGAAAGCCGAGCAGGCTGGGAACGAAGGCGACGATGACGACCTGGAGAAAATGGCCGAAAAGGATCGAGAAGCTCTCGCCGATAATCGAACCGATACCAAGTGAGGCTTTGGGCTGACCTAATGTTGCGTCAGTCATTTCAATGCTCCATTCATTTCAAAAAAAATTTGCAAAGGGGGTATTTCGAAATTCCAATTTATGCGCAGCCGTTCGCGGCATGCGGATATATTGCAGTTTCTCACCATAATGCCGACCGCAGCTAATAGGAACCCATCTGACCGCGTCCGGCTCGGGTCAGTCGAACACAGCGGCGATCTGGTCGACGCCGATGCCTTCCTTGATCTCGCGCAGGCGGGCATAGACGAGCGCGACCAGAATGCTGATCAGGCTTGTTCCGAGACCGGTCAATACGGCAAAGAAAATCACCGCGGGAACCTTGCCGGTATGGGTCAGCAGGAAGATACCGGCAAAGGCGGCTGCGAAGATCAGCGCGATCGCGCAAATCCAGACGAGAACGAGAGCGCCGGCGATCGGCCAGCGGTATTCCCGGGTGAGCTCGGAACTGCGGCTCAAGCCGCGAAAGCCGATGCGTTCGATAACGACGGCGGGTTCCATGACGGAAAACACGGCGTAGACCCACAATCCGGGAAGCAGCAGCGCAATGGCGGCGATACTGGCCAGAATGCCGACCGCAAGGCCGAGGATAATGATCGGCACGAGCGCGCCGAGGGCCGGGCCGAAATACCGGCCGATGCGGATCGGGCGCTGAAGTTTTGCGTCGTAGGCGAGTTGCACCATGAAGGCTGCGGTGACGGAATAGACGACCATGTCCACCAGCGATGTGAAAATCTCGGCGCCGGTCGTGCTGACGCCGGTCACGTCCGCATCCTCCAGTCCGAGGGTTGCATCGAAACCGATCACCGCTCCCGAAACCAGCAGGCCGAGCAAACTCGGTATGGTTCCCATCACCAGGACCGGACCGATATGTTTGAAAAGGATCCTGAAGCTGTCGCCAATGAGCGTGCCGACGCCGAGCGGGGGGATCGCCGGGGCTACGGTGGTGTCCGTCATGTGAAAATCCGTTCTGAATATGCCTGACGCGTGGAATGGACGCATGGAATGATTGAATTGATTTATTGCCGCCCGCACTCGGCGCGGCGACCGCAGTCATCGGAAGAACTGACAATATCGTCAATGCCCCGGCGTCTCAAGAAACCTTTGCGTTTCTTGCCCTTGCAGGTTCGATTCAGCTCTCCTGATCGGCCTTTGCGTAATGCTTGTCCTGGCGCTTGTCGCCGAACAGCTGGCGCTGCTCCAGATGCTCGCGCTGCGCCTTGTAGAAAGCCTGCAGAAACCGCAGCCGGTCCTCCGCCGGCACGGGATCCGCATAGCCGATCTTCTTGCGGATCTTCTCGACGATCGCCTCGACGGTCGCGTTTGTCTGCCGGCTGAAGCCTGCGGCCGTCTGGCTGCGCAGCAGGGTTTCAAGGGTCTGAAGTTCGAACGCGCCGTAGTGGTCGAGCTGGTGGGACAGGAAGACGATCTTCTTGGTCTTCTCGATGCCGGTAACTTTCGTTTCGCCGGCCAGGTCCTTCAAGAGCACCGGCACCGGAAGGTGGATCACATGCGTGCCCGCCATCATGTCGCCGAGGCGGCGGTGATAGCGGTCGAGAGCCGGCACCAGAAGCGCGAAGGCGACCCAGAGCAGGGAAGCAATCGACGCGAGGGGAGAGCCTGCGTCCAGCGTCAGCAGAAGCGTGCCGGGCAGGAAGATCTCGGCCTCCTTCATCATGTTGCGCAGGACCAGCGAATGTGCCGTCAGGGATCCGCCGTCATGGGCCACGACCTTGATCTTCATCATGCGCTTCCCGAGCGTCTGGCCGTTCCAGCCGAGCTCGGCGAAGACGTAATAGGGGACGCGGATGAAGAAGAACAGCAGGGCCCCGATGGCGAGCATCGACTGCGGGCTCGACAGGCCGATGGCCGAGAGCAGGACGAGCAGGCACACCGCCGCGATCGTGGTGACGATGACATCGGTGATCTGAGCGCCGAGCCGTACCCCGACGCCTGCGATCGGTAAGGTGAGCGCAACCCCTTCCGGCGGGATCAGTGTGTCCGCTGAGGGTTTACCGTCCTTGCGCGATTTTCTCAGACGCCGGATCATTGCCGCCCCCGTCCGCCGAGAACGAACCAGGCCAGCCAGAGTGCGCCCACGCCCCAGCCGACGATGAACCGGGCGGTGATATCCTGGACGAGTTGCCGGCCGAAGCCTTCCAGCAGGGCGGCGACCACGAGCATGAGGGCTGCCACCAGCGCCAGCTTCACCGCGTCGTGGCCGGCGTCGCGCAAGGCGGCGGCCCGCGTCTTCTCGCCCGGAAAGAGCACGGCCGAGCCGAGCTGCAGCCCGCCGCCGCAGGCAATGCAGATCGCCGACAGTTCGGTGACGCCGTGAATAGAAATCCAGCCGGCAAGATCCCATCCGAGGCCCCGGTCGACATGAAGTGCGAGAAACGCTCCGAGCGTCAGGCCGTTGTAGAAGGTCAGGACAATCGCCGGGGCGCAGGCGAAGACGCCGAGACCGAAAACGAAGATCGCGATCTGGGTATTGTGCGAGAAGAGATAGGTCGCGAACGCGCCGAGGCCCGTGGTGCCGGTGTCGTGGCCGTAGATCGACGACCGCAAGGCCTCGTTCGTGGCGTCCGGCCCCCGGCCGCCGGCCAATTCCGACGGCATGAAGACGTAGAACCAGTCGTTGTTTTCGAAATAGAGCAGGTAGCTCACCAGCGCGCCAAGCGCCATGCACAGGAACCCCAGCAGAATGAACAGCCAGGAACGGCGCATCGCCTGAGGTGCGCCCTGCGTCAGGAACTTCTGGAGCAGTCCGCCGAGCCGCTGCTGCGGTGCGTAGACGCAAAGATAGGCGCGGGCGGTCAACGCCTCCAGATACCCGAGCAGCGCCTTGTCGAGGGAGATTTCACGGGCGATCGCCAGCGAGGTCGTGGCTTGCCGGTAGAGGGCGGCGAGGTCCCGCGTGTCGGCGAAATCCATCCGCTGCAGTCCCCCGCTCTCGGCCTGCAGGACAAGGGTTTCCAGGCGTCGCCAGTCCGCCTCGCGTTCTTTCCGGAAGCGCGCCGAGCGCATGAGATCCTGATTTTCCATCAGATCAGCTCCCGTGCTTTGATCTCGAGATAGGCGGAAATCAGCCGTGCGGTCACGGCATTGGGCTTGGCGTCGACGATGGTGACGCCCATGCGGTTGAGCCGCTCGAGTACCAGGCGGCGTTCGTGGATCGACTGATTGGCGGCAACCAGCGTGGCGGCTCCGTCCAGATCCTCGGGGGCGGTTTCGACAAGGCTCTCCAGGTCGGGGTCGCGGATGGCGACGAAGATCAGCAGGTGGCGCTTGGCGAGGATGCCGATGTTCTCGATCAGAAGCTCCGCGGACGTCGTGTCGACGAAATCGGTGAAGATGATGATCAGGCTGCGCTTGGGCGTGCGGGCGTTCAGCTCGGTCAGGGCGAGCGTATGGTTGGTCTCGCGGCCGACATAGGAGAGCTCCGCCGTCCAGCTGCGCAGGCGCGCGAAGGCCGCGCGTCCTGGAGCCGGAGCGGAAAAGGTGCGCGGCCTGACGTCATAGGAATAATAGCCGACCAGATCGCCGCCGATCGCGGCGGCCCAGGCGGTCGCCAGAGCCGCGGTGACCGCATGGTCGATCTTTGGCAGGCCGCCGATCTCCTCGCGCATCAGGTAGCCGTTGTCGAGCGCAACGATCACATGGTGGTTGCGTTCCGCCCGCAATTCCTTCGCCACCAGGGAGCGGCGGCGCGCGGAGCGCTTCCAGTCGATCGTCTTGATGTCCATGCCCGGAACGAAGTCGCGGAGCTGCTGAAATTCGGATCCCTCGCCGATGGCCCGGTTCTCCTTTACGCCATAAAGGGTGGAGAGCACCGTCGTGGTGATCTGTCCGGACTGGACGAGCCGGATGTTCGGCACCACGCGGATTTCCGCGCCGACATCCAGGCGCGGCACGAATTCGAGCAGCTTCAGGCGCGACACCCAAAACAGCCAGATATGGTCCAGGCGCCAGATGCCGCGCCGGGCCGCACGGCAGGCCACATTCGCTCTGGCGCGGCCTTCCTGGGTGGACTGAAAGGCGATTTCCCCGCCGCCGCTCAGGCCGTCCGGCCAGTCGAGCTTTGCCCGAAGATCACGCGGCGCGCGGTCGATCTCCAGATGCATGGTTACCGTTTCGCCGACAAAGACTTCCGGCGGCGCCTCGACGGACAGGGCTTTCGGACGCCGGAACGACAGGATGACATCGGCAATCACCGCCGCTGCGAGCAGGAGCCAGGGTAGACCGGCAATCTCGCGCACGGCGCCACCGGGCAACACCGCGATCACCGAAAGGCAAAGCGCGACGAGACCGAGTGCGAGCAGTCTTTTCGATGGCCGGATCAGCGGGGTGCCTCGATCTGATTGAGAATGTTCTCCAGAACCTGCGCGGGGCTGCGTCCTTCGATTTCCGCCGCCGGGCCAAGCACGATCCTGTGGCGCAGGGCAGGCACGAAAAGCCGCTTCACGTCGTCGGGAATGGCGAAATCCCGCCCGTTGAGCGCCGCCGTCGCCCGGGCCGCGCTCGCCAGCGCGTCTGCTGCGCGGGTCGACGCGCCGAAGGCGATTTCCGAGCTTTCCCGGGTCGCGCGGATCAGGCGCAGGATATAGGCGAGAATGTCGTCCTTCAAAATGATGCTGTCCACCAGCGCCCGGGTTTCGGCGAGTGCCGCCGAATCCAGCACCTTGGACAGCGCCGCCGTCTCCATGCCGGCCTCGAGCGGTTCGGCGGCATGCTGGCGCAGGATCGCCATTTCGATCTCTTCGGGCGGGAAGTCGATCACCAGCTTGAACAGGAAGCGGTCGAGCTGCGCCTCCGGCAGCGGATAGGTTCCCTGCTGTTCGATCGGGTTCTGGGTGGCGACTACGATGAATTCGTTGCCGAGCGCGTGGTCGGTGCCGTCGATGCTGACCATGCGCTCGCTCATCGCCTGAAGAAGGGCCGCCTGGGTCTTGGGCGGGGCGCGGTTGATTTCGTCGGCCAGCAGAACCTGGGAAAAGACGGGGCCCTTGGTCAGCACGAAGGCATTGGTGCGGAAGTCGAATATCGACGTGCCGAGCACGTCGCCCGGCATCAGGTCCGGCGTGAACTGGATGCGGCCGAAATCGAGTGCGAGGGCGGACGCGAAACTGCGGGCCAGAAGCGTCTTTGCCGTGCCGGGAGGGCCTTCCAGCAGCACGTGTCCGCGCGCGAAGAGGGCGACCAGCAGGAGGTCGATGGTCTCGTCCTGGCCGAGGACGGTCCGTCCGATTTCCGCCCTCAAGGCGTCGGTGCGGTCTCGCAGGGCTTCAAGCGTCATGGGTTATTTGCTCCAGAACCTGTTCCAGTTGGTCGATGAGCCGGATTGCTTCCGAGGCCGGCACATGGGCGGGCAATCCGCGGATTTCGGCAAGCACCGTGCGGAGGCGGGCCGCCTCGTCGGGATGCCTGCGTTCGGCGAAATCGAGGAAAGCGTCTTCGCCGGCATAGTGGCCCGCATGGGCGGCACCGAAAAGGGAGGCTGCGGTTGCAGCGATCCGCGCCGCCGCATATTCGCGTGCCAGGGCGCCGTCCTGGCCGGAGAGCCGCATCAGGCGCGCTCTTGCCCGGACCGCCAGCGCCTTGCCGGCACCGGGTTCCGCGAGCTCGGGCAGGACCGGTCCGTAGCGCAGGGCCGCGCGCCAGAGAAACAGACAAAGCGCCAGGGCCGCGCCGATCCACAGCGTGACGAAGGGCGGGCCGAAGAAGCGGGCGAGATCCTCCCAGCTTCGTTCCCGCTCGGGCTGGACCGCCGGATCGCGCAGCCAGGAGGACCGGCTGTAGTCGATCACGACATTGCGGTCGCCCGCCTTGTCGCGCAGCACATCCAGCGCGATCCGGGCGTTGTCTCCCAGGCGCAGGCCATGATTGTTCAGGAGGTCCGGGTCCGAAAGAACCAGAACCCGCCGGCCGTTCTCCCCGCCCTCCAGCGGGCAGTCGCCAAGCAGCATGGCCTCATCGGTTCTGAGAACCGGTTTGCAGCCGGGACCCTTGAACATCTGGGCCGCATAGATCAGGGCCCGCAGGTTTTCACCCTCCGTGGACCGGTAGCGGAAATCGGTGAACGGCACCTTTGCATAGACCAGTCCGCCATCCTCCGCGCCGGTGATCTTGTTCACCGTGTCGGTCAGACGCTTTCTGTCGGCGATCAGCACCGGATGGGCAAGCCCCGTCAGGCGCATGCCGCTGCGCCATTTCGGCAGGACGACCAACGCTGGAACCTTCTGCGCCTTTTGAGCAATGACCGAGCTATCGAGATCGTACTCGTCCTGCTGCAACAGCAGTTCCTGCTGGGTCTCGGGGGCATCGCGGGTAGCGTCGAGACGCGTGTCGTAGAGCGGGATGAGCATCAGGCCGATCGCGGTCTGGTCCATCAGCCAGCCGCCGGAGAAATTCTGCGCGCTTACCCCGTTCGAGGACAGCCATATCTGCAACCCGTCGAGCCCGGCCGGAGAGCTGCGGAGCGTCTGCTGGCGCTGGGACAGGAGATAGCCGACACCGGCGATCGCGATCACGCAGATCGCTGCGATGATGACCATCTCGATGCGAATGGGGCGGGGCGCCTGGTTGGAGACCGTATCGCTCATCACGCGCCGCGCCTCAGGAGCTGCCGGCAGCCGTCGACATGTTCGCGGAATTCATCTTCGCTCACGTCCCGCCCGCCGAACTGTACGCGCTCGCTCGCCATGACCAGGGCCTTGAGGGCGCCGAGCTGCATCTGCTGGGCTGGGATGTGCCGCAGCGCATCCCGCGCGGTCCAGCTTTTCTGCATCAGAACGCCGTTTTCGGCCACCGTCGTGGCGAGCGCCTTGCGCGCGAGCAGGACGAGCGCCCGCCGCCGGTCTTCGATCCGCAGAATCTCCTCCAGCGTGTTGAGTTTTTCCGCCCAGGCAGGGGCGTCGGGCTGGTTTCTCAGGCCTTTCCGGACCGGGTTTTGCGCTTCCCGCCGGAGGGAAACCGCTACGTTGCCGCCAAAGCGCAGGAACAGGTAGACAAGCACGGCCAGCACGGTGCCGGCGATGATCCCGAAGGTCCAGCGCGCGCCTGTGTCGGACACTTCCACGCCCTGCGGGGAAGGGCGCTCCGGCTGCTGTTTGGTCTTCAGGTCCGGCGCGGGGGCCGTGGGATCGAAATAGGCCACGTCAGAATCGATCCGGCGCAGCCGGATGGATCGCAGGTAATCCTTGCCGGAATCGCCGATCTCGATCGGTTCGCGCACAGCCTCCTGCGCCCACGACGAGCCAGCGGCAAAAGGCAGAAACAAGAGAACAATAAAAATAAAAAAACGGCACATGCCGTTTTCTAGCTTGCTTGCGCGAAGCGGCGCAATAGACAACCGCCGACAACCTGCGGCGCGGGCATCAAGCCCGCGGCCAAGGGTGTGTCTGCGGCCGTCAGTCTCTGCGGTTGCCGTCTCCTAGAAGTGAACCGACTTGGTGTCGGCCGGCTTCTGCAGCGGCGGAGCGAACTTGGTGAGGTTGATGCCTTCCACCGCGGCCTTGTACTCCTCGATGCTCGGGGTCCTGCCGAGGATGGCGGAGAGCACCACGACCGGCGTGGAGGCGAGCAGGGATTCGCCCTTCTTCTCCGAGGAGTCCTCGACCACGCGGCCCTTGAACAGGCGGGTGGACGTTGCCATCACCGTGTCGCCCTTTGCGGCCTTTTCCTGGTTGCCCATGCACAGGTTACAGCCGGGGCGCTCGAGGTAGAGGATGTTTTCGTATTCGGTCCGGGCCGCATTCTTCGGCGCGGCGTCGTCGAATTCGAAGCCGGAGTATTTCTGCAGAATGCTCCAGTCGCCTTCCTCTTTCAGCTCGTCGATGATGTTGTAGGTCGGCGCGGCGACCACCAGCGGTGCCTTGAACTCGACCTTGTCGGTCGCCTTTTCCAGGTTCCTGAGCATCTGGGCGACGATCTTGATGTCGCCCTTGTGGACCATGCACGAGCCGACGAAGCCGAGATCCACTTTCTTCTCGCCCCTGTAATGGGAGACGGGCCGAATGGTGTCGTGGGTGTATCGCTTGGAGACATCCTCGTTGTTGACGTCCGGGTCGGCGATCATGGGTTCGTCGATCTGGTCGAGATCCACGACCACCTCGGCGAAGTACCTGGCATTGTCGTCCGGCTTCAGGGCCGGTTTCTCGCCGGAGCGGATTTCCGCAATCCGCTTGTCCGCCTTGTCGATCAGGCCCTGGAGGACCCTGGCGTCGTTGTCCATGCCCTTGTCGATCATGATCTGGATGCGGTGCTTGGCGATCTCCAGAGACCCGATCAGGGTTTCGTCATCGGAGATGCAGATGGAGGCCTTGGCCTTCATTTCGGCCGTCCAGTCCGTGAAGGTAAAGGCCTGGTCGGCAAGCAGGGTGCCGATGTGGACCTCGATGACCCGCCCCTGGAAGACGTTGTCGCCGAACTGCTTCAGCATCTGGGCCTGGGTCGCATGGACCACGTCGCGGAAATCCATGTGATCCTTCATGGTGCCCTTGAAGGTCACCTTCACAGATTCCGGGATCGGCATGGTCGCCTCGCCCGTTGCCAGGGCCAGGGCGACCGTTCCGGAGTCAGCGCCGAAGGCGACACCCTTGGACATGCGGGTGTGCGAATCGCCGCCGATGATGATTGCCCAGTCGTCGACGGTGATGTCGTTCAGGACCTTGTGGATGACATCGGTCATCGCATGATAGACGCCTTTCGGGTCCCGGGCCGTGATCAGGCCGAAGCCGTTCATGAATTTCATCAGCTTGGGAATATTGGCCTGGGCTTTGAGATCCCAGACCGACGCGGTGTGACAGCCGGACTGGTAAGCGCCGTCAACGGTGGGCGAAATCACCGTTGCCGCCATGGATTCCAGCTCCTGCGACGTCATCAGGCCGGTGGTGTCCTGGGAGCCGACGATGTTGACCTTGACCCGGACGTCCGATCCGGCGTGCAGGATGGCACCCTCGGTCACGCCGACGGCGTTGGCGTTGAAGATCTTCTCCACCGCGGTCAGGCCCTGGCCCGGATGCGAGATTTCCTTGGACGGTGCGAAGACGGGCGGCAGGTCGATGCCGAGCGTTTCGGCGGCGAAGCTCTGCAGTTTCTTGCCGAAGACGATCGCGTAGGATCCGCCGGCCTTCATGAACTCGACCTTCTGCGGCGTCAGGGCAGAGGAGATTTCGACAAGCTCCTCGTCGCCGGCTTCGCCGTAGAGCTTCTTCTTCTTCGTGTTGATGGTCAGGACGGTGCCGGTCTCCACGGAATATTTCTGTTCGAGAACCGGGCTGTCGTCGTTGTTCAGGATCGGCTTGCCGTCGTCACCGAGCTTCTTGACCCAGTTCTTCAGGTCGATGCCGATGCCGCCGGTCACGCCGACGGTGGTCAGGAAGATCGGCGAAATGCCGTTCGTGCCCGCGACCACCGGGGCAATGTTCACGAAGGGCACATAGGGGCTGGCCTGCTTGCCGGTCCAGAGCGCCACGTTGTTGACGCCGGACATGCGCGAGGAGCCGACGCCCATGGTGCCCTTCTCGGCGATCAGCATGACGCGCTTGTCCGGGTGCTGCAGCTTCAGCGCCTCGATTTCCTTCTGGGCCTGCTCGGAGATCATGCACTTGCCATGCAGTTCCCGGTCGGAGCGTGAATGGGCCTGGTTGCCCGGAGACAGGAGGTCGGTCGAGATATCGCCTTCGGCGGCGATATAGGTGACGACCTTGATCTCTTCGTCGATGTCGGGAAGCTTGGTGAAGAACTCGGCCTGGGCGTAGCTTTCCAGAATATCCCTCGCAACCGGGTTGCCCGCATCAAAGGCGCTCTTCAGCCGGTTCGTGTCGGCCTCGTAGAGGAAGACCTGGGTCTTGAGGACCTCGGCGGCGTCCCTGGCAATCCCGGCATTGTCTCCGAGCGCCAGGTCGAGCAGAACCTCGACCGACGGTCCGCCCTTCATGTGGGACAGGAGTTCGAAGGCGAACGCAGGCGTGATTTCTTCGACACTGGCGTCGCCGAGAATGATCTCCTTCAGGAATTTCGCCTTTTCCCCGGCGGCGCTGGTGGTGCCCGGCAGGGTGTTGTAGATGAAGAACTTGAGCGAATCCTGCCTGTGCGGGTTGCCGGTTTCCCTGATCTGTTCAACGATCTCGCGGACGAGAGCGCCGTCCTCGATGGGTTTGGGATGCAGACCCTGCTCTTTTCGGGTTTCAATCTCTTTCAGGTAGTCTTCATACAAGCTCATGGCGGTTCCGGCGTCCTGGTGTTTGGTGGAGCTCGACCCTCGGTTCACCGTCTGTCTGGCTGGCCGGGGCTTGCTGGTTGAGCGCGGTTTTAATTCAGTATACAATGGTATGCAATATCTTTCGAAGCCGTGAACGACGGAACCGTTCCGGCGGTAACGCGTTCCCGTCCCGTTAGACTGTGGGCCACACCGCGGCTCTTCAACGGGCCGGATACTCATACTAAATATCCTTTATTAGGCAACGCCGCGACTGGTGAAGGGCGCGAAAGATTGTTATAGGGGCGTCGCACCAGCTTGCGGCGGCGAATGAGGGAGAGGCTCTCAATCGTGACCCCGCGGAAGTGCTCCGGATGACAGGGTCTCGCAACCCTCTGTCCGGAGCCTTGAGAGATTAAGCCAGGCACCGGATCGCGCGCGATCCCGACCTCACGGACCCTTAAGGAGATCGCCCGTCGTGACCCAGTCCCTCGACAGCTTCAAGTGTAAGAAAACCCTGACCGCCGGCGGCAAGACCTACACCTACTTTTCCATTCCGGAAGCCAAGAAGAACGGCCTCGAAGGCGTTTCCAGGCTGCCCTTCTCGCTGAAGGTCGTTCTGGAGAACCTGCTGCGCTTCGAAGACGGCCGCACGGTGAAGAAGGAAGACATTGTCGCCTGCGCCGAATGGCTGAAGACCCGTAAGTCCTCGCACGAGATCTCCTACCGTCCGGCCCGCGTGCTGATGCAGGACTTCACCGGCGTTCCGGCCGTCGTCGATCTGGCGGCGATGCGCGACGCGGCCGTGAAGCTCGGCGGCGATCCGAAGAAGGTCAACCCGCTGGTGCCTGTCGACCTGGTCATCGACCATTCGGTGATGATCGACTATTTCGGCACCAAGGACGCGTTCAGGAAGAACGTCGAACTGGAATACGAGCGCAACAAGGAGCGCTACGAATTCCTGCGCTGGGGTCAGTCCGCCTTCGACAATTTCCGCGCCGTGCCGCCGGGAACCGGCATCTGCCACCAGGTGAACCTGGAATATCTCGCCCAGACCGTCTGGACGCGCGACGAAGACGGCGAGACCGTCGCCTATCCGGACACGCTGGTCGGCACAGACAGTCACACCACCATGGTCAACGGCCTGGCGGTTCTCGGCTGGGGCGTCGGCGGCATCGAGGCGGAAGCCGCCATGCTCGGCCAGCCGATCTCCATGCTGATCCCGGAAGTCGTCGGCTTCAAGCTGACGGGCAAGCTGAATGACGGCATCACCGCGACCGACCTCGTGCTGCGCGTGGTGGAAATGCTGCGCCAGAAGGGCGTGGTCGGCAAGTTCGTCGAATTCTACGGCCCGGGCCTCGACAATCTCAGCCTGGAAGATGCCGCCACGATCGCCAACATGGCGCCGGAATACGGCGCGACCTGCGGTTTCTTCCCCGTCGATGCCGACACGCTGAAATATCTCGAAGCAACCGGCCGCGACAAGGACCGCGTCGCCCTCGTCGAGGAATATGCCAAGGCCCAGGGGATGTTCCGTCAGGGCAGCGAAGAGCCGGTCTTCACCGACACGCTGGAACTCGACATCTCCACCGTCGTTCCGGCCGTTTCCGGTCCGAAGCGCCCGCAGGACCGCATCAACCTCTCCGACGCCGCGGCGGGTTTCGCAAAGACCATGGCCGACGAGTTCAAGAAGGCCGGCGAGCTTTCCAAGCGGGTCTCCGTCGAGGGCAAGGATTACGATGTCGGCAACGGCGACGTGGTGATCGCCGCGATCACCTCCTGCACGAACACCTCCAACCCGTCGGTTTTGATCGGCGCCGGCCTCGTCGCCCGCAACGCCCTGAAGAAGGGCCTGAAAGTCAAGCCGTGGGTGAAGACCTCGCTGGCGCCCGGCTCGCAGGTGGTGACCGACTATCTGGAAAAGGCCGGCGTCCAGGACGATCTCGACGCACTCGGCTTCACGCTCGCGGGCTACGGCTGCACCACCTGCATCGGCAATTCCGGCCCGCTCGATCCGGCGATCTCGGCCGCCATCAATGACAGCGACCTGATCGCCTGTTCGGTGCTCTCCGGCAACCGCAACTTCGAGGGCCGCGTCAACCCGGACGTGCGCGCCAACTACCTGGCCTCGCCGCCGCTGGTCGTTGCCTACGCGCTCGCCGGCAGCCTCAATATCAACATCGCCGAGGACCCGCTGGGCGAGGACCAGAACGGCAACCCGGTGTACCTCAAGGACATCTGGCCGACTACGGAAGAGATCGCCGGCCTGATCCGCTCGTCGATCAACGAGGAAATGTTCCGCACCCGCTATTCCGACGTCTTCAAGGGTGACGAGCACTGGCAGGCGATCAAGGTGGAAGGCGGCCTGACATATTCCTGGCCGGTCTCTTCGACCTATGTGCAGAACCCGCCCTATTTCGAAGGCATGACGATGGAGCCGAAGCCGCTCCAGGACATCGAGAACGCGGCGGTGATGGGCCTGTTCCTGGACTCGATCACCACCGACCACATCTCTCCGGCCGGCTCCATCAAGCTGGACAGCCCGGCGGGCAAGTATCTTTCCGAACACCAGGTGGCGCAGAAGGACTTCAACTCCTACGGCTCGCGCCGCGGCAACCACGAAGTCATGATGCGTGGCACCTTCGCCAATATCCGTATCAAGAACCAGATGGTTCCGGGCGTCGAGGGCGGCGTCACCATGAAGGACGGAAAGAAGGAATGGATCTACGACGCCTGCATGGAATACAAGGAGGCTGGTATTCCGCTGGTCGTCTTCGCCGGCAAGGAATACGGCACGGGCTCGTCGCGTGACTGGGCCGCGAAGGGCACCAATCTCCTCGGCGTGCGCGCCGTGATCGCCCAGTCCTTCGAGCGCATCCACCGCTCCAACCTCGTCGGCATGGGTGTCATCCCGCTCACCTTCAAGGAGGGCGAAAGCTGGCAGTCGCACGGTATCACCGGCAAGGAACGCGTCACCATCAAGGGCATCGCCGACATCCAGCCGCGCCAGATGATGAATGTGGACGTCACCTACGAGGACGGCACCACCAAGACCATCGAGTGCCTCTGCCGTGTAGATACGCTGGACGAACTGGAATACATCAAGGCGGGTGGCATCCTGCACTATGTGCTGAGGAACCTTGTGACGAGTTGATCCGGGTAGTCAGGTTTTAGCTGTTGGAACGGGCCCTGCGGGGCCCGTTTGTTTGCCTGATCGGGAAATGTGCGTCAGTCTTGAACAAGCAACTCTTGAAGGTGATGCCATGTCCGAACCAACTCCGCGGCTATCCCATATCGCTCCAGTATTTTCGGTGGCCGACCTGACTGCCTCCCTTGCCTATTACCGCGACAGGCTCTTGTTTGAAGTCCGTTTCGAATGGGCGGATGCGGAGGGTGCCCAGGCACGCTATGCAATCCTTTGCCGGGATGCCGTTGAACTGCATCTGAGTTCAGGTGCAGCGCGGAACCAGGCAACCGCCTATTGTTTTGTCGAGGATGTCGACGGCTATTACGCAAAGGTTATGAAGGCCGGCGCCAACATCACCGAAGCGCTCGCCGACCAGCCGTGGAAGATGAGGGAATTCGAAACACGAGATCCGGACGGCAATGCGCTTGTCTTCGGCGAACACCTCGACCGGATCGAGCGGTGAACCTGTGCCCGGGCGTCCCTTTGGACTGCCTGCTATGAATACCGACCTTTGGCTCGCTATCAGCGCGAGGGCGGATTGATGATCAAGACGCGAGACGGACAGGAGAAGCATGGAATTGTGCCCCTTGTCACATTTTCGGAGTTTCCGCTACCCTAAGGTCAGTTGACGTTCGGCTGAAAGCGAGGGGAAGAGCAGATGTGGGATTTCGATTTCGGACGCGCCGTCGGGCTGATGGTGCAGACATTACCCTATCTGATCTTCCGCGTGATCGTTTATGGCGCAATGGCCGCCGCCTATGTGATGGTGACCGGTGTCGGCGCCGGGGTCGGCTACGGGCTCGGCTGGATCGGCGGGCCGGACAGCCAGGCAGGGTTCGCGTTCTGGGGTGGGGCGATCGGCTTCGGGCTGACCGCGACCGCTATCTATCTGGCGCGTGAATATCTTCTCTACACGGTCAAGGCGGGGCACATCGCCGTGCTGGTCGAGCTGATGGACGGCAGGGATCTGCCAGACGGCCAGGGGCAGATCACCTACGGCGCAGGTGTCGTCAAGGAACGCTTCGTGCAATCGAGTGTACTCTTCGGGCTCGATCAACTGGTCAAGGGCGTCATCCGGGCCGTCAGCAGTCTCGTCGAAGGTGTTGCCGCCTTCCTGCCGATCCCTGGGCTTAGCGGGCTGGCGTCGCTGTTCCGGGCCTTCCTGAAAGTGGCTGTCGGCTTCGTCGACGAAGTCATCCTTGCGCACGCAATCCGTACCCGCTCGACCAATGCCTGGGAAGCCGCACGCGAGGCCTTGGTGCTCTACGGCCAGAACTACCAGCGCATGCTGAAGAACGCTGCCATCATCGCGTTCTTCACCTATATCCTTGCCTTCATCGTGTTCCTGGTGATGCTCGCCCCTGCCGCTGCCATTGTCTATCTGATGCCCGGGTCCTGGAGCTTCGGTGGCATGGTCTTCGCCGTTGTCTTCGCCTGGGCCGTCAAGGCCGCCGTGCTGGAGCCGCTGGCGCTGACGTTGATGATGCAGGCCTATTTCAAGGTGACGGCCGGCCAGATCCCCGATCCGGAATGGGACGCGCGGTTGTCGGAGCTCTCCGGGAAGTTCCAGGAGATCAAGGAGAAGGCACTTTCGGGTGAAGCGAGCGCCGCCGCACAATAGGTCTTCCGGTGCGGTCCGAATTCCGGTCTTTCTTGCCGGGATTGCCACCCGCGCAAAAACACGGTTCGATGCGGAACATCTGTTTATTTGATCATTTATCCGGGGGATCCCATGAAATCAGGACAGCTAGCGGCCATTCTTGTCCTTGCATCCGGGCAGGCAGCTTTCGCCGACCCTTGTCAGGACCGGTTCACCGAGCTCTATCTCCAGCTCGATCAGGGGGTGCCAACAAGGACAGCGGTGACGATGGCTTTCAAGGGAGCACCTGAAAGCAAGAACGATTTCCTGTACCTGAATGCCGATCACTACATGACCGTGCCGACATCGCCGGCAGGACCCTGGGTGCTCGGCTACCGGAATGTGCTCTACCAGTCCCCGGATGAAGGCAAGACCTGGGAGAAGATCCGCGAGATGGAAACTGGCCAGAACGCGGAGCAGGCGCGGGCTGACAAGCTGGCGAATGCAAAAACGATCCGCAACGCCACCTGCGGCGAGGAGGAGCTGGACGGGGAGACCGTGGCAGTGGTTGCCGCGGACATCACCGTCAGCCAGGGCATGGTCTCGGAGAACCGCTATACCTACTTCGTCCGAAGTAGCGACGGCTTCATCGTCAAGGCGGTCTACGACACCAAGGCTCCAGGTTTCGAAATGGTGACGACGCAGGAGATCGAGAAGGACCCGGGACTGACGCTCCCTTCACCTGAGTGAAGGTTATTCGGTCTGGAAGGCAGTGTTTGAGAGCAAGCGCTTGCCGCGATTTCTGACTTGTACTAAAATTCATCCTCTATTTTTGGTTGATTTTTCAATTTTCGACGGGGGTGAAGATGTCTGCCTACACGCAGCGTGACGAAACTGTCCTGACGAAGAAAATCGGCAAGCTCCTCAAGTTCCGCGATCAGGCGGAGGTAAAAACACTCCTTGAGGAAAGGCTCTTCAAGATCGGCGAGAAGGGCTTCATCTGCGATACGGAGACCAAAGGCTACCCCACGCCGAACAATCGCGATCCCCTGGAAATCGTGCTCGATGCGACCGACGGGTTCATTCCCCTGTGGGCGAGCGACGTCACCCTTCGCTGGCGCTTCCAGGAAACGGCGCTGCTGCAATTCGAAAATGTCGAAGAAATCAAGACCTATGTCCGGCAGCTCTTTGCGGAAGGCGTTCTGCTGTGGGGCGATGCCGTACCCGTCCGGTTCAAGGAAGCCCAGGATGCCTGGGATTTCGAGATTGTCGTGAAAGCGGAAAACAAGTGCAGCGAAATCGGCTGCACCCTCGCGAGCGCCTTCTTTCCCGACGGCGGACGGCACGAGGTGAAGGTCTACCCGAGGATGTTCCAGCAAAGCAGGAAGGAGCAAGTCGAGACGATAGCCCATGAGGTTGGCCACATCTTCGGCCTGCGTCACTTCTTTGCCGACGTAAGCGAGACGGCCTGGCCGGTCGAGATCTTCGGGGCGCACCAGCGATTTTCGATCATGAATTACGGCAGCGACAGCACGATGACCGACAACGATCGGAACGACCTCAAGTCGCTCTACACGCTGGCAAGGTCCGGCGCGCTGACGCATATCAACGGGACGCCAATCCGGCTGGTGCAGCCGTTCAGCGCGACCGAGGCACCGACATTCGGCATCGATCTCATCGCCGCCCGCCGGGTCTAGAGCGGCTCGGGCCAAAGCCTCCGGGAGCCTCGTCTCCTGCGCCGCAGGTACCGGGCCGGGCATCTTCTTCGGGTTTCCAGAGCACGTCGTGTCTGTTCTGCGTCGCTATTCACCGTTTGAAATCGAGGATTTCAACGCAAGCGGAGACACGTGAATTTCCAGTCGAACGCGGCGCGCCGTAACTCAGCCCCGGCCGCGATAGGGCGCGACACCCTGTTCGGGGATCCAGACGCCCTCCGGCGCCGGACCTGTCTGGTAGAAGACGTCGATCGGGATGCCGCCGCGCGGGTACCAGTAGCCGCCGATCCTCAGCCATTGCGGGTCGAGCAGATCGACAAGACGCTTCGCAATGGACACCGTGCAGTCCTCGTGGAAGGCACCGTGATTGCGGAAGGAGCCGAGGAACAGCTTCAGGGACTTGCTTTCCACCAGGAAATTCCGCGGCACGTAGTCGATCACCAGATGGGCAAAGTCCGGTGCGCCTGTGATCGGGCAGAGCGATGTGAATTCCGGCGCGACGAAGCGGACCATGTATCCGGTGCCGGCTTGCGGGTTCGGCACCTTTTCGAGGATCGCCTTTTCCGGATCGTCGGGAAGCTCGGCGGATGACCCGAGCTGGGTCAGGTTTTCGTAGATGCTCTTGTCGGACATGAGTGTTCCTGGTTGTTTGGAATCAGTTCAATTGTATCGCCAACTTCCCTTCGACCTCATCCTGAGGAAGCGCTTCAGCGCTGTCTCGAAGGATGGGCAACTTGTTCGGAGTTCGCCGCGCATCCTTCGAGACACCGCTGTCGCGGCTCCTCAGGATGAGGTGGAATTCGCCCTCTCCATCGTCCTCCCGAGCGAAGCAACGCGAAGGTCCGGGATGAAGGCACGGTGAAGGAACCGATTTCAGACCCCCCGCAAATTGCCCCAGATCATCGTGTGAAGCTGCGGCAGGACCGTTGCGGCGTACCACCGGTCGGAGGCAACCCTGTCCACCAGCCAGCGCATGCGTTCCATGATGCCGGCCATGTCGAAGGTGCTGTCGGTTTCCGCTGAAGCCGGCGGCGTGTGGTTGCCGGGCTGCAGGAAGCAGGAGAGGTGCGGATAGCGCTTGGCGACGTCGCGAGCGAAGGCATAGTCCGCCTCGTCGAAGACGACGATCTTCAGGACGGTCCGGGTCTGGGGCCCGGCCGCCGCGACGCATTCGGCCAGTTTCTGCCAGTCGGTTGCCATGCCGGAGGAGGGCGGTTTCGGGCTGAGCGTCAGAACGTCCAGCTGAGCGAACCAGTCTTTCGCCAGGCTTCCCTGGGTTTCCAGCGCAAAGCGGTAACCTTCGCGGTGGCCAAGCTCGATCAGGTCGCCCAAGGGCTGGATCGCCGGATTGCCGCCGGAAAGAGACACGGTCAGCGGATTGCCCCCCGACAGGATCTCCACCTGCATGAGGATGGCTTCCGGCGTCATCGGGCACCAGTCGTCCCGGTAGGCGCTGTCGACCGCAAAAAGGGTGTCGCACCATTTGCAGCGGTAGTCGCAGCCGCCGGTACGTACAAACACCGTGGGCTGGCCGATGAGCGCGCCTTCGCCCTGGATGGTGGGCCCGAATATCTCGCTGACCCGGATCAGATCTGTGCTCATGCGGCCCTCACACCTGGATAGACGAGAGGCCGGAATTCGGCGCAGGTCTTGGGCGTTTCCTTCACGCGCACGGCCGAGGTTTCCGGCCAGCGCTGGCGGCACCAGGTGTAGAAGTAGCGCGCCATGGTCTCCGCCGTCACGCAGTCGTCGCCAAGCACGTCATTGAGGTGCCGGTGGTCGAGCGCCTCGTCGATGAAGCGCTTGAACTCGGAAAGTTCGCGGTAGTCGCGCACGAAGCCGATCTCGTTCAACTCTTCGGACATCAGCTCCACCTCGACCATGTAATTGTGGCCATGAAGGCGTGCGCAGGGGTGGTCTTCGCCGAGCCCGAAGATCTGGTGGCTGGCGGAGAAGTGGAATTCCTTGGTGATCCTAAACATGGCACGCCGCCTTCCAGAATTCCGCATCCGCGTATTCGGTCGGATCGATGCCGCCGGCAAGGTGGAAGGCCTCGCGTCTTTCGACACAGGTGCCGCAGCGGCCGCAATGAACCTCGCCGCCTTTGTAGCAGGACCAGGTCTTGCGATAGTCGACGCCGAGCCGCAAACCCTCTGCGGCTATATCCGCCTTGGAGGTGTGGACGTAGGGCGTAAAGAGGCGGATCTCGCCCATGCCGTCCAGCGCGTGGCGCTGCATGATCTCGAAGCTTTCGGTAAAGGCCGGACGGCAATCCGGATAGATGAAGTGGTCGCCGCCATGGACGGCGGTCGCGACGGCCTCCGCGCCGCGCGCACTGGCAATGCCGAAGGCGATCGAGAGCATGATCGCGTTCCGGTTCGGCACGACGGTGATCTTCATGGTCTCTTCGGCATAATGCCCGTCCGGCACGTCCACAGTGTCGGTCAGCGCCGAGCCGGTCAGCCGGCGGCCGATATCGGAGATGTCGATCAGGATATGCTCGGTGTCGAGCTCGTCGGCGCAGGCCCTGGCATGGTCCAGCTCCTTCCTGTGGCGCTGGCCATAGTCGAAGGACAGAAGGCCGATCAGTTCATGTTCTTGCGCAACCTTGTGCGCAAGGGTGACGGAATCCATTCCGCCGGAACAGATGACAAGTGTTTTCAACGATGTGGTCCCTTGTTTTCGCTGGCACCGGGTAGGCTGCGACCGGTGGTTCCCTTGTGAGGAACGGCGGGCGTTGTAACAGGTTCTGGCGAAAAGGGAAGGGAAACGCTCAATCTTTGACGCGCGGCCCCGGTGAAGGGTCGCGCGCAACCGTCAGGTCACCTGAAATTCAGTTCAGTCGTTCAGGCCGAATTTCTCGCTGAAGGCACCGACGACCGGCTGACAGTCTGAAGAGACCTTGTCCGCGTTTTCCTTCAGGCAGGAAAGGATGCGACCGCCACCGAATTCGACAGTCGCACAATTGGCTTCGATATCTGCGGAACAGAGGGCAAGGGCATCGCTGACATTGGCAAACAGGAAGTCGAGTGCATCGGCCATGTCGACAATCGACGCCGCACAAGTGTCGCTGATCTTGTCCTCATGAGCGTACATACAGGACATCAAGCGACCATCACCGGGCGTGACCTGGTCACAATAAGTGGCGATTTCCGATTCACAGGCTTCAAGCACGCCCTGAACCGGGCCCTGGGCAAGGGCGGAAGAACAGAGCAGGGCGAACCCGGCGGCAAATGACGTGAAAGACAACGGGGTCATGGAATGATCTTTCTTGAAATCAGGGATTTACGACAACGTAGACGGTTGTGCCGTTTTCAATGACCGGCCGGTAATAAACGCCGCCGCAATTGTAGTAGGCGTTGTAGGGCGCACACCCGGCGACGGAATGACGCCTTGCGACACGACGGCTGGTGCGTCTTGCAGTCCTTCGCGCAGTATTGCGCGCTGCCGTCTGTGCCTTGGCATCGCCGATGCCGACGAGCACAGGCGAGCCAGCGGAATATCCCGGGAAATCGAGCGGGCTGGAAAATGCGACCGCGAAAGCGATGATCGCCGCCAGCAAATAATGTATTCGCATAGGTTCAGTCCTTTAAGAAAGTGATGGGCGAGAAAGGTTGCCCGAGCGGAAGAATGCGTCGGTATCCTGATTCACGCAATGGAGCCTTTGTGAAACGTGTGACAGCCTGAAAGCAGGTCAGGTCCCCTTCATGCCCAGATCGCCATCCGGAGCCCACGCTCGTCGCGGCGGAAGTCCTTCGGGAACGTCTCTGCGAGTCCCAGAAATATCCGTTCGGCGATCAGGCTGTTTACCGCTGCGTCGAGAAGATCGTCCCGGCCGCAGCCGCGCGGCGGCGGCTGGTCGAGGAAGTCCCTCCGAAGGCCGTGTGACACGAGGAGTTCGCGGCGCTGGTCGAGACCGGCCGGGTTGGCGCGGCTTTTCACCTTCTTGGGCAGGCTCATTTCTCGTTCGTCATTCAAGCGCCAGAAGGCCAGTTCCGGATGAACCTCATGGACGCGGGCCTCCAGTTCCGGGGTCATCAGCGTGTCGATCTCGCGGATTTTCGGAAAGAGATGGAAGCACTGCCTGGAGACTTTTTTCGGTGGCTCGGAGGTCGCCAGAGCCGTGTCGCAGGCTTGTCTATAGTCGGCTTCGTAAACTGCCGAGCGGGAGGGTACCGAAAAGACGGAGGACTGGCGCTCGCCAAGGTGTCCGCGCGCCGCCCTTTCCGGACCGCGGCCCGCGGGGCCGATCCGGTCCGGCAGGCCGATCGGCATATCGACCGCGATGATCTTGAGCTCTGGCCGGAAGTTGACGATGTCGGCGAAGGCCGGAAAGACTTGGAGCCGCATGTCGGCCGGGTCGTTCAGATTACGAATGACGGCGATCCAGCCGGCCTTGCAGCCGTCGACCCCGGCAATCCGGATGTCCGTGTCGTCAGGCACGGGCCCTTGCTTCCAGAACGCGGCGCGAAGTGACAAGCGCCATCGCCTTTACAACCGAATTCTGCTCCTCGGCAAAGAGCAATTCGTCGGCGCCCTTGCGGACACTTCGGGCGACCAGTTCGAAGACGGAGGCGGAGGCGCGTTTGAGCGCTTCCTCGTCGTTGAGGCCGGCGAGCAGGTTGGTCAGGAACAGGCCGGCGATGAGATCCCCGGTGCCATGCGGCGGATTTTCGATTGCCGCGTGTTCTGCGGCGACAGCACCGCGAGGCCCGGCAAGCAGATTGGCAATCGCATTGCGGCGCAGCGCCGGCGAAGAGGTGACCAGCACCCGCTCGTTGCCGAGCACGCGCGCGGCGGCCAGAGCCTGCATCTCGGTTTCGATCGTCCGGCCGGTCAGCCAGCCGAGTTCGAAGGCGTTCGGGGTGACGATATCGGCGAGCGGTACAAGGTGGTCGCGGATCGCCTGGGCGGTGGACTTGGGCACGTAGAGGGCACCTGTCTCGCCGTGCTGATCGCCCATCACCGGATCGCAGAGATAGGGCGTCGCGGGATTGTGCCGCTTGACCGCCCGGACGAGGGCGGCAACGGCTGCAGCCTGTTCCGCATCGCCGAGATAGCCGGTTACGATCGCGCCCACTTCCTGAAGTTTCGGCGAGGCGGCAAGATCGGCCGCGATGGCCGCAAAGTCCGCTGTCGGTGGTACGATGCGCGTGCCCTTTCCCTGGCCCGGATGCCAGGGCAGCAGGATCGTCGGCAGGAACCAGACATCATGGCCGATCCGCTCCAGCGCGAAGGTGAGGCCGCGGCCGCTGATGCCGCCGCGCACCACCTGGGAGGTGATCACCAGAATCGGCTTCTTCTGTGGCTCGGGAGCGCCCGGCTGCATCATCTGCATGTTCCTCTGGAATCAGGCGGCGTCGGAAGAGGATTTGGCGCCGGTGCCGTAACGCCTTTCGATATAGTCGAGCACCATCTGCTTGAACTCGTCGGCAATGCCGGGTCCGCGCAGCGTGGTGACCTTTTCGCCGTCGATGAAGACGGGGGCGGAGGGGGTTTCGCCGGTGCCGGGCAGAGAAATGCCGATGTCGGCATGCTTGGATTCTCCCGGCCCGTTGACGATGCAGCCCATCACGGCAACGTTGAGGTTCTCGACGCCCGGATACTCTTCGCGCCATTTGGGCATGGAAACGCGGATATGGTTCTGGATGTCCTGGGCAAGTTCCTGGAAGACCGTGGAAGTCGTGCGCCCGCAGCCCGGGCAGGCGGCAACCACCGGCACGAAGGCACGGAAGCCCATCACCTGCAGAAGCTCCTGCGCCACCTGCACCTCGCGGGTGCGGTCGCCGCCCGGTTCCGGTGTCAGCGATACGCGGATGGTGTCGCCGATGCCCTGCTGCAGCAGGATACCCATGGAGGCGGCGGACGAGACGATGCCCTTGGTGCCCATGCCGGCCTCAGTAAGCCCCAGATGCAGGGCGTAGTCACAGCGGCGGGCGAGATCGGCATAGACGGCGATCAGGTCCTGCACCTGGCTGACCTTGGCCGAGAGAATGATCTTGTCGCGGCCCATGCCGAGGCTTTCGGCGCGCTCGGCCGAGAGCAAGCCGGACTGGATGATCGCCTCGCGCATGACGGCGGCGGCGGAGACCGGATTGGGGCTTGCCGCGTTCTCGTCCATCAGCTTCGTCAGCAGTTCCTGATCGAGCGAACCCCAGTTGACGCCGATCCTGACCGGCTTGTCGTGTTTCAGGGCAATGTCGATGATTTGCGAGAACTGCGTGTCACGCTTGGCCTTGAAGCCGACATTGCCCGGGTTGATGCGGTATTTGTCGAGGGCCGCGGCGCAATCCGGATAGTCGGTCAGCAGCTTGTGGCCGATATAGTGGAAGTCGCCGACCAGCGGCACGGTGATGCCGCTCCGCTCCAGCCGCTCCTTGATCCGCGGCACCTCGGCGGCGGCTTCCGCCCGGTCCACGGTGATGCGGACGATTTCGGATCCTGCCCGGGCAAGGGCGGCAACCTGCGCGACCGTCGCATCCGCATCCGCCGTGTCCGTGTTGGTCATCGACTGCACCACGATGGGGGCATCGCCGCCGACCAGCACATTGCCGACCTTCACACCGATGGACGAGCGGCGGGGCAGGGCTTTTGCGAAATCATCGATCATGACAGGAACCAGCGGTTTTCTTGCATTGCCTCCCATATGAGGGAGATCGGTCCGACTTTCCAGCGCATGATTAGGCCCTCGGGCAAAAAAGGGCAATGGCGGCCGGCGCGCAAGTTGCTGAAGCCGGCTCTGCGCCACGGTTGTCATCGGCGGGAATGACAGCTAAGAGCAGAGCCTGCGCGCCGCTTCCGGCGGTCTTGATGGTCTTGCCGAGGTTTTCAGATGTTGAAGCAGTTGCTGTCGGATTCGATTTCCATTGTGTTCGGCAATCTGGAAACCGTCTTCAGGGTCTGCGGCGGATGGTTCGTGCTGCAATTCGTGCTGTCGTTGCTCATTCTTCTAAACGGCGCGACGATCGACGGGGCGAGCGCACCGGAGGACGTGTCCGGCACGACGCTCTTGCTGCTGCTGGTGGCCTTCATCATCGCGCTCCTGTCTTCCGCCTCCATCTCGGTCGCCTGGCACCGTTTCGGCCTTCTGGGCGAGCGCCCCGGACCGGTTCATTTTCGCGTCGGGGCGGTCGAGTTCCGGTTCATCGGCCAGATGATCCTGCTGTCGCTTGCCGCGGTGGTGGTGTTTCTGCCGGCCGGGCTCGTGGTCGGTGTGCTTTCCGCCCTGTTCAACAGCGCGGCCGTCACGGTGCTGCTCTGGATCGTGGCGGTCATTGTCGTCGCGCCCTTCCTGTTTCGCCTGAATCTCAGCCTGCCCGCCGTGGCTGTCGAGCGTCCGCTTGCCTTCGGCGAGATGCTGAAATTCGGCAAGGGTCTCGGCGTGCCGATGTTCCTGGCGGCCATCATCCTGATCCTGCCCTTCGTTGTTGTCGGCGAGGGCCTGCAATATGTGCTGGGCCTCCTCTCCGGCGGCCTGCCGGCAGCGCTCATCCAGATGAAGATCCTGGTGCTCAACGTTCTGGTGCAGATCATCGTAACGGTGCTCGGCATCTCGATCCTGACGGCCGGCTACCGGATCGCGAAGGAGCGGCAGATGGAACGGTCGTTCGATTAATCCGGTTTGCCGCCACCGGAGTTTGCTCGTTTCCGGCGGGGCTGGTGCCCGGGCGCAAATTGGGTATCCTGCCCCCGTTTGCAATCAACCGGGGCAGATCATGTTCTTCACCGTTCTGGAACGCTCGCTGTCGCTGGCGCAGCATCATCTTGGAACGCTGCTGAAGGCGGGATGGGCCTACATCCTCGTTCTCGTGGCACTGAATTTTGCCATCGGCACGTCGCTAATGCCGGAAAGCGGCTTCAAGACCGTTTCCTACATGACCGAGCCGGTCGCCGCGGCCGACGAGGGCGCGCTCCGGGCACTGGCGGCCGTTGCCAACCTGCTTGTCGGCTTTTCGATCGCCATCGCCTATGTCCGCCGCATTCTGATCGATGCCCGCGATTTTCCGCTCATCTTCGGCACGCGGCTGCTGCATGTCATCTTCGACATGATCGTGCTCTTCCTGATCGGCGCCCTGTCGCTGATCCCGCTGGTGATCGTGGCCCTGCTCCTTGCGGCCGTGACGGCGGGGTTCGGCCTGCTGCTTCTGTTTCTGGCACCGTTCATTGCCATGATGGTGGTGCAGAAATTCTCGGTGGTGCTGCCGGCGGCGGCCGTCGATGATCCGCTTACTTTCCGGGAGAGCTGGCGGGCAACCGCGGGGCTCGGATGGGCCATGGCCTTTGCCGCACTGGTGATGAGCCTTCTGGCCGGAGCCCTTGTTGGCGTCTGGGCCCTGTTGCTGTGGATCAGTGACGGGCTTCTGCCGGCCAGCGTGCTCTGGGCGCAGATCCGCTCCGCGATATTTCCGATGGGCACCATGCTGATCCTCGTCTGGGCCTTTGCCAGCCTGCACGCCACCTTCTACGGCCTGGTCCGCGAGCGCTTCGCCGAGCGGCTTGGCCTCCGGCGCGAGGATCTTTCCAGGGTGGAGGAAAAGCGGGATGCGGCAAAGGCAAAGGCGCGCCGGGCGCTGGAAGGAGCACAGCGCGTGAACCGGCGCTGAGCAGAGATCTGACAAAATTTCGACAGCGAATTCCTCATCCTGAGGAGGCGCGACGCGCCGTCTCGAAGGATGGGACACTTGCTCTGGAATATGCAGCGATCCTTCGAGACGGGCCTGACGGCCCTCCTCAGGATGAGGTCGGAGTTTTGTAAACGACTTCTCCCGACGCCTCATTCACTTTTCATCATTCCGATGTTGCAGTGCGGCGAGATCTGGCAGAAGGTGTGCCCGACATTTTTCCGAGACTGGGAGATCCCGAATGCTTGCCAACAAAACCGCCGTCGTCACCGGGTCGACCTCCGGCATCGGCCTTGGCTGTGCCCGCGCGTTTGCGGAAAAGGGCGCGAACGTGGTCATCAACGGTCTCGGCGATGCGGACGAGATCGAAAAGACCCGCGCCGCCATCGAGGCCGATTTCGGCGTGCGCTGTCTCTATTCTCCCGCCAACATGATGAAAGGCGATGAAATTGCCGGCATGATCGCACTGGCGGAAAAGGAGTTCGGTACGGTCGACATTCTCGTCAACAATGCGGGCATCCAGTTCGTGTCGCCGGTCGACGAGTTCCCGATCGACAAATGGGACGCGATCATTGCGATCAACCTTTCCTCCGCCTTCCATGCCATCCGCGCCGCGCTGCCCGGCATGAAGAAGAAGGGCTGGGGCCGCATCATCAATACCGCTTCCGCCCACGCCTTGGTCGCCTCGCCTTACAAGTCCGCCTATGTGGCGGCCAAGCACGGCATCGCCGGTCTCACCAAGACGGTGGCGCTGGAAGTGGCGCAGGAAGGCATAACCGTCAACGCCATCTGCCCGGGCTATGTCTGGACGCCGCTGGTGGAAGCGCAGATCCCGGACACGATGAAGGCCCGCAACATGACCGAGGAAGAGGTCAAGAACGAGGTCATGCTGAAGGCGCAGCCGACAAAGCAGTTCGTGACCATCGAACAGGTTGCCGGTTATGCCGTCTTCCTGTGCTCCGACACCGCTTCCTCCATCACCGGTTCGGTGTTGCCGATCGACGGCGGCTGGACGGCGCAATAGCGGACCGGAGGAAAGCCGCTTTCAGCGGCTGAAAGGCAAGGGTCTTGGCCAAGCCAAAGAACATCAACCTCGCCCTGCAGGGGGGAGGCGCCCACGGCGCCTTCACCTGGGGGGTGCTGGACAAGTTCCTGGAAGACGATCGTCTGCGGATCGACGCCATCACCGGCACCTCGGCCGGTGCCATGAATGCGGTGGTGCTGGCCAGCGGCATGCAGGCGGGCGGCGAGGAGGGGGCGCGCGAAAGTCTCGAGGCCTTCTGGTACGCCGTCAGCCGCAAGGCCCGGTTCAGCCCGGTGCAGCGCTCGCCGCTCGACATGCTCCTGGGGCAATGGAGCCTCGACCATTCGCCGAGTTATCTCTTCTTCGACGTGATGACGCGGTTTTCCTCGCCTTACGAATTCAATCCGCTCAACGCCAATCCGCTGCGCGACGTCGTCGGCGAGATCGTCGACTTCGACAGGGTGCATGCCTGCAGCCAGATGAAGCTGTTCATTGCCGCGACGAACGTCTTTACCGGCAAGATCCGGGTCTTCAGCGAAAAGGAGGTCACGCTGGACGCGGTCATGGCGTCCGCCTGCCTGCCGCAGATGTTCCAGGCAGTGGAGATCGACGGCGAGCCCTACTGGGACGGCGGCTACATGGGCAACCCGCCGCTCTACCCGCTGTTCTATGCGACCGACACGCCGGATGTGGTCCTCATCCAGATCAACCCGCTGGAGCGGCGCAAGGTGCCCAAGACTGCGCGCGAGATCGTCAATCGCGTCAATGAGATCAGCTTCAATTCGACCCTGCTCCGGGAGTTGCGGGCGATCGATTTCGTCACCCGCCTTATCGAGGAAGGCAAGCTCTCGCGCCAGGACTACACACGCGTGTTCATGCATCGGATCGCCGCGGACGAACTGAAACCGATGCAGGCGTCTTCGAAGCTGAACGCCGAATGGGTCTTCCTCACGAACCTCAAGGATCTCGGCCGCAAGACGGCGGAGGAATGGCTCGACCGCCACTACGACGACGTCGGCAATCGGTCGACGCTGGATCTGCGCAGCGAGATCTCCTGACTGCGGGCCGCGCTGAGGCCGGTGTGCCGTTCATCTTTCCTTTACCCTGTTTGCAGTCAGCGTTGCAAAATGCAATGCAGTACGTGTGAAGAAAGTCTTAATGAATTCAGCATCTTGTGTTGAATTGGCCTGCTGGTACCAGATCTGGGGCCTTTGAGGCCGAAAACGAATTGGCAAGGCTTTTGCCATTAGATTGGCACGCTGATTGTCAGGTAGTGCGTCGTCAGCGCTCAAGTGGATGGAAGAAGCGGGCACTCGCGACCCCGCCCGTTTCTTCCCTCCCTTTTTTCTTTCCTTGTCTGATTGCGGGATACTTGCGGGCGGACAGGAAATGCCGGGCCAATCACCTATTCTTTTGTCACAATTTCAGTCTTATGGTCGGCAAGGTCCTTAAACCGCCGCATCGGCGACCTATTTTATAAAAAAATGGCAAAGGGATTGGCGATGACAAACAGGGTGTCCCGGGTTCTTGCAGGGTGTCTCGGTGCGATGGCGCTGCTTGGCGCTGCGCCAGGCGCGCTGGCCGGCAGCGATGCGGAGCGTATGGCCGACATCAGGGACCAGGGCGGCTGCCCCGGCTGCGACCTGCGTCTTGCCGAGTTGCGCGGCCTCACCCTTGATGGCGGCAATTTCGCCGGAGCCAATCTGCGCGAGGTCGACTTCAAGGAAGCTGCACTGCCAAACGCCAATTTCCGGAAATCGGATTTCCGCCGCACCGAGGCGGAACGTGCCGATTTCGCCGGCAGCGACTTTTCGGAAGCGAACATGCGCTCCGTCGATCTGGAAAAGTCCAACCTGAACAATACCACGTTCGCTGGCGCTGATCTTCGCGATGCCGATCTCAACACCGTCATTGCCAACGGCGCTGTCTTCGACGATGCCGACATGCGCAACGTCCTGCTGATCCGTTCCGTCGCCGACAAGGCATCCTTCAAGGGGGCGAAGATGGACGACGCCAATCTGGAGCGCGTGGACCTGAGCGGTGCAAATTTCAACGACGCGCGCCTGCGGCAGGCGAAGCTCGACCGCATCAAGGCGCACAACACCGATTTTTCCGGCGCTGATTTCTCGGACGTCCGGCTGGTGAGTTCCGATCTGACCGGCGCCAACCTGCAAGGCGTCAATTTCGACGGCGCGCTGCTGCGGCGCACGCGTCTTGTCGGCGCGGACCTGACGGGCGCGTACAATCTCGACCCGGCCCGCATTCTCGGCGCCTGTGGCGACGACAGCACCAAGCTGCCGCGCGGCATCGTGCTGATCCCCTGTTCGGAGTGAGGGGAAAAGAGCTTTTCTTCAGGAAAATGAGGCAAGGACAAGCGTCAGCACGGGCGACCGAAGGGCGACCCGGGCTGACAAAGAGTTGTGAAGTCCCGCGAACAGCCTGATCTCTTCAGGTCAGACCGCATGTGTGCATCGGCCGCCGTTTAGAGCACGCCGTGTCGAATCGGCATCGCATTTCGCTGCCTGAAATCAAGGATTTCAACGCAAGAAGCGAAACATGATGCTCCTGTTAAACGCGACGTGCTCTAGTTGAAGAGGTCGAATGCGAAGCGGTAGGTGACGCCGGCGCCGAGGCTGAACTGGTTTTCACTGCCGTTCTCGGCGATCGGGCTGTCGGCGGCATCGCCGATCAGCCGGTTGTAGCCGCCCTGGAGGTGGAAGCGGAAATCGTCGTTGATGTCGTAGCTGGCACGCGCGGCAAGGCCGACGCTCTTGAAGCCTGCGCCCGGATCGTATTGTGTCAGCCGTCCGCCGCTGTTGGCCGCTTCCGCTGCAGTGACGCCGAAATAGGTTTCCATGTATTCGCCGGAAGCGAAATCGGCGCGCGGGCCGAAGCTGACTTCCCATTTCTCGGCCGGATAGATGATCCCGTCGATGCCGAGCTGGCCGACCTGGCCCGTATGGCCGTTGATGCCCTGGCGCAGCTCCGCGAAGGCGCGGAAATGCTCGGTGCGGAAGCCGCCGCCGAGGCCGAGTTCCAGCGCCCAGTCAATCGTGTTGGTACCGGTCAGGTCGGTGCTGTCGCTGGCCTTGCGCTCGCCGATGTAATTGAACGAAGGATAGAAGAAGATGCCGGCCTTGCGGCGGCCGTCCACGACCTGGCCGAGACCCGGGAAGTAGAATCGCCCGACCGCAACGATCGGGAAGGGATAGACCAGGTAGGAATCGGCTGCCTCGTAACGCGGCTGCACCATGGCGCCGACGCCGAGGTCGATCACGAACTGACGGTTGGCATCCTGCGCGGACAGGTCTCCGCTTTGCGCCAGCGCGGCCCCGGAAACAGAGCAAACGGCAAGGGCAAGAGCGGCCCGCGACAACAGCTTGAACATCAATATCCATCCATCAGGAAATTCGCTGGCTGGAAGATAGCACGAGTGAAGCTTACACAAACCCTAAGACATGCGGGTTTTGCCCGACTGTTGCATTTTGGCATCGCGGGTGCGCGCGCATGGTTGCCGGGCAAATCAACCTTAAAAAACCTGCCGTCTTGCAGGTCCGCCTCCAGGAAGCTACATGAGGGGCAACTCGAAGCTTGGAAATGGGACGGCACATGAGCGCATTACTCGGATCGTTACTGGATGTGGTGGGCCTCGCCCTCTACCTCTATTCCCTCGTCATCATCGCGGCGGCGATCTTTTCCTGGCTCTATGCCTTCAACATCGTCAATTCGAGCAATCAGGTCATCAACACGATCGGCCGCGTCCTCTACAATCTGACGGAGCCCGCGCTGCGGCCGATCCGCCGGATTCTCCCCGACCTTGGCGGCGTCGACATCTCGCCGGTGATCCTGCTGCTGATCATCTGGTTCCTGCAGAGTTTCGTTGCCCGCCTCAGCTACAATCTCGGCGTCTGAGGCCTTTCCCCGATCCGACAAGCCGGTGTAATGCCTGCAAGGCGGGATCGTCGTCTGTGTAAGGCCGGTGGTCCCGTTCGCTCAGTCGTCGAGCTTGCGCGCCTCGTCCGGCAGCATGATCGGAATGCCGTTGCGGATCGGATAGGCGAGTTTCGCCGTGCGCGAGATCAGTTCCTGCGCGGCCGGATCATATTCCAGCGTCGTCTTGGTCACCGGGCAGACGAGAAGCTCCAGCAGTTTCCGGTCCACCGGGCGTTCGGTCGGTTCGCTCATGTCTTGGTCTTTCAGGATCGGTTCGCAGGCGTCACTGCAGGGTGGTGCCGCCGTCATTCTGGGAACGGGCAATATCCATTTCGGTGATCGCGATCAAGGTTTCGGCGCGGGTCTTCAGGTCCCGCGCTTCCAGGAGCGCCTGCTTTTCCTGCGGTCCGTAGGGGCACATCATGCAGAGCGCATTCACCAGGACCTCGGTTTCCGCTTCCGACACGCTTTGCCAGTCGGCTTCCAGATTGTTGGCATCAAGGTAATCACGCAAGGTCTTCAGAAGGCCGGTGCGGTCGACATCCGCCTCCCCCTGACCACATCTGAGGTCATTGGCAAAGGGGGCGAAGTCGCATTCAACCTCGCGGAAGCGGGAATAGGTCTTGAGTTCCTTGCCGAGCGCGAAGCGGGTGATGCCCTGAAGCGTGATCAGGTATCGCCCGTCGCCGGTCTCCTGAAAGCTCGTCAGGCGGCCGACGCAGCCGACCCCGGCAAGCGCGGGATCGTCCGGATCGTCCGAATGGCCTTCCGGAGACGGCTGCACCATGCCGATGAGCCGGTTTCCGGAGAGCGCCGCATCGATCATGTCGATGTAGCGCGGCTCGAAAATGTTCAGCGGCAGCTGTGTTCTGGGCAGAAGCAGGGCGCCTGACAATGGGAACACCGGCAGGACCGGCGGCAGGTCCGCAATAGTCTCGTAAATGGCATTTCCCGCCTGCATGTGCGTGCCTTCATTTTTCTCGTTATGGCCGCCTGTCCAGCTTCACAGAGTTCACAAGCGCATCTCGCACTAAATGTGTGTCAGATCGGAAAATCGTCAAGAAAACAGGACGGAAGACAGTTTGCGGCGGCCATAGGCGCTGGCCGGATCCTTGAAACCCCAGGCTTCGAAGAATTGCAGCAGCTGCTTGCGGGCACCGTCCTCGTTCCATTCCCGGTCGCGCCGGACGATCTCGATCAACTGGTCGACCGCGCCTTCCTTGTCGCCCTTGCCGTTGAGGCCGAGTGCCAGGTCAAAACGGGCCTGCAGGTCGAGCGGGTCCTTGGTGATACGGTCCTGCAGATCGGCCAGGTCGCCGAGAGAAGCCGCCTGTTCGGCCAGATCGACGGCGGCCTTCGCCGCAGCATAAGCAGCATCCGAACGCTTGTCTTCCGGAACCAGATCGAGCGCCTGTTTGGCCCGTTCAAGGTCGTCCGCGCCGAGGTAACATTGCGCCAGACCGGAAATGGCGGCGACGTTGTCCGGTTCCATCTGCATCACGGCACCAAAGAGCTGAGCCGCCTGGGCGTAATCCCTGGTGACCAGCAGTTCGGTTGCCTGCTCCAGCATGGCATCCGCCTCGTTCACCGGGGCAGGGCCGGCAAGGCGTTCAATGAAGGCCTTCACCTGGCTCTCCGGCTGCGCGCCCATGAAGCCGTCCACGGGCTGTCCGTCCTTGAAGGCGACCACGGCCGGGATCGACTGGATGCCCATCTGGCCGGCGATTTCCGGGTGGTCGTCGATATTCATCTTGGCGAGCTTCACCGTGCCGCCGGCCGCCTTGACGGCCGCCTCGATGATCGGGGTAAGCTGCTTGCAGGGCCCGCACCAGGGTGCCCAGAAGTCCACCAGGACGGGCTGCCGGCGCGAGGCTTCCATGACATCGGCCATGAAGGTCTGGGTGGTGACGTCGAAGATCAGGTCGCCGCCGCCATTTCCGCCGGGAATATCGCCGCCGCCGTTGTTGCCGCCGCCGCCATATCCGCCACCCATGCCGCCGCCGAAGCTGCCGCCGACCTGGCCGCCGATGCTGTAATTGCCGTTGCTCATGTGCCGCCTCGAAATTTCCGGCCCGGGCGTCCCGCTGCCCGGCCTCGGGGAAAATGCTGAAAGGTTGAATTGGCCCCTAACATGGAGCCAGTCGCCGCGAATTTCAAACGCCTAAGACGCTGTGACCGCGGCCGGTTCAAAGACCTGCCGCCTGCGCCTCCTCGCTCACCGCCAGAACCTGCGCGTCGTGGCCGCAAGCTCGGGCGAATTTCATGAGGTCGTCCGCGCGGATCGCGGTCGTCGCATCGTTCTTGAGCGGATGGTAGTTCAGGACCTCGTGCCGCATCATCTCCGCGTCGAAGACCGGGATCACCCTCTTCGCTTCGCGGTCGTTGATCAGCGAGAAGGGCGTCACGGAGCCCGGCTCGACGCCGAGCACTTCCATCAGGAGTTCGGCATTGCCGAAGGAGACCCTGCCTTGTGCCCCGATGATCTGATGGACTTTCTTCAGGTCGATCTCAGCATCGTGCAGGGCGACGATCAGGAAGAGGCGTCCCTTCTTGTCCTTGACGAAAAGGTTCTTGGTGTGGCCGCCGGGGATGCGATCGTGCAGGTCGCCGGATTCGGCCACCGTGTAAACGGGCTGGTGGTCCACCGTCGAAACCTCGATACCGAGATCGCTCAGAAAGGCCATGAGGTCGTCGCGTGTCGCCGGCATGATTTTTCCCGCTGGTTTTTTGAACTCGCGTGCTGTCTAGCGCGATTTGCCGGCGCGCCACAAGGGGTTTTGATCGGCGAAAGCGGCGGAAATCTGCCGGATTCCGGCAGGCCTTTCACAGGAAATCCACAAAAAGACGGCTTAGAAAAATTCTTGCATTTCGGTGTTGCAATCCGTCTCAGCATAGTTCATATACTGCGCCAACGACGCCGAGGCGGTCGCCGCCACGGACAGGTCACTATGCGGGTGTAGCTCAGGGGTAGAGCACAACCTTGCCAAGGTTGGGGTCGTGGGTTCGAATCCCATCGCCCGCTCCAAATTCTCAAAAAACAAAAGCCGCGGCTCTCCGCGGCTTTTGTTTTTTTGGGCCTCAGCTTCGCTGCGGGGGACAGGCTCAATCGGCCGGGTTAGCGCGTGGTGACAACAATAGACGTCAGCGCGCCCCGAGGCCCGGCTGCCAGTCCGGCGTCGTAAGGGACTGAATTGGCGGGCCTTCAAAGGGTGCCCGCGAAGGCGGATCTGCCTCAAGCGACATCGTCGCCGACGCTGCGTGCATTTCTTGCAGCAATGACGGATTGCCCGGAAACCGGATGCCACATGGGCGCCGGACCGTCGGCCCAGTTCATCCGATGCCCACGACATGGACGTCATACCTGCCTCGATCTCGACTTCCTGCCTTGTATCAGGGCCGCCGCTCCGGACGATCTCCTGCGGTTCCTGCCGGTCTTCGATCCCCTCGGCGACAATGGGAAGATCAAGGTTTCTGGCAAGTTCAATCACAGAGTTGACGATCCCGGTGTTGCCGGTGTTGCTGTGCATCGACGAGACAAACGACCGGTCGATCTTTATCCTGTCGAAATGCAGCTACGCAGAGATTTCGGGCCGTGCAGCGAGACCGGATTGTTCGCGAAACCAGCATTCAAAAAAAGTCGCTGTTTTCCATCCGCCGATCGAGCGCCGAATTCCGCCGATTTCCGGCGGTATTACACGGTTCGCCTAAACATTGATGCAAACATCCGATGCAGCCTGAACGAAGTGGCAGGGTGGGTGAGCTATTTTCGGATTGCGATGGACGGAAAGGCAGGCCCGTGCAAGGGCCGCTTCCTGTTTTTTGCACTGCCTCAAGTACCCAACTTCGCTGCGGCGGGATCTCAGGTTCCGCCGCGGTGCCACGCATTCAAGGTCTCAATCTCCCAGAGCTTTGAAAAATGCAACGGCGGGCATCTTCCTTTGTGATGAAGTTTCGAACCTCAAAATATACGCCGGGTTCCGTCGTTTGTTCCTGAGACCGACCTGCTGTGTGTGATAGCGTGTTGGCGAAGCGGATTTTCCTGCGATGCAGCAAAAGGGGGCAAATTGAGGGGGCTAGAAAATTACCCGGCATTCGGGTTTGCCGGCTGGTGCCTGCGCGGCATCGGCCAGGTTGTTTTCCAGAACAACCCGGTTTCGGGAGCGATCATTCTCGGCGCTCTCTTTTTCAGTTCGCCGGTCTACGGTGCGATCAGCATTTTCGGAGTTCTTGTCTCAACGGCAACAGCGGTCGTGCTGAAAGCCGACAGGGGAATGATCCGGGACGGGTTGTTCGGGTTCAACGGGGCTCTCGTCGCGTTGGCTCTGATTGCCTTCACAAGCGAGGATTTCCGCCACGGCGCGGTGCCGTCGGTCTATCTGACCGTCTATATCGCCTTTGCGGCGGGAATGACGACCGTGGTCTTCGCCAGTCTTGCCGCTTTGCTCGAACCGCACAAGGTCGCCCCGCTGACGATGCCTTTCGTGCTCGTCGGCTGGCTGTTTCTGTTCGCCGTTCTTGACCTTCACAATATCGATGCCGGTCCGCTGGCCAAGCCTGTCTCCCCCAGCCAGTACGATGCCACGATCCAGTATTCGCTCTCGACATGGTATCGGGGGATCGGCAACGCCATCGGCCAGATCTTCTTTCAGGACAATTGGGTCAGCGGCTATCTCATTGTCGCCGCCATCGCGGTGAATTCCCGCATCAGCGCCCTGATGGCCCTTGCCGGTGCAAATGTCGCGGCTTTCGTTGCCGCAGTTTACGGCGCACCGGAAGGAGCGATCAGCGACGGCCTCTTCGGATACAATGCCGCCTTGACCGCGATTGCGCTCGGCGGGTTCTTTCTGGTGCTGACCTTGCCCGCAGCTCTCTACACGCTCTTCGGCGTGGTGCTCAGCACCTGGCTCTGGGCGTCCGTCGCGATTTTCCTGGAACCAATCGGCATGCCGGTGCTCACCTCCACCTTCGTGATCGTGACCTGGTTAATGCTTATCGGCGTTAGGGGGTTCTCAGCGTTGGTGCCCGTTACTCCAGCGGAGGCGGCTACGGCAGAGACCAATCTCGCCCACCATCGACAGGCGGCTCGCCAGAACCCGGAGTGACGGGAACCCGGAGAGACAGGAACCCGGACCGATCGGGGCCGCTTGGCAACAGCCGAGCAAGCAGCGCAAGAGCGCGTCGGGTCAGGTCCGCAAGAAACGACCGTTTTCCGCGTGCGAGCGCTCGGCGAGTTCGAGAGCCGTCTGCAGCCGGGCGCCGTGTTCGAAATCAGGATCGGCCGCCGCCCCGTCCCGCACCGCATCGGCAAAGCGCTGGTAGACGGTCGGCACGGGTTCGACGGCAATATCGGTCCAGGTGGCTGTCTGAAGGTTCTCGCCCGTGCATAGACGCAAGCCTTCGATGCTGTTCTCGAAGCGGACCTCCAGTCCGCCCTTCTCGCCGTAAAGCCGCAGGCGCAGGTCGTTGAGGTGGCCGGAGGCAAAGCGCGTTGCGGCAATGGTGCCGAGGGCCCCGTTTTCCAGTTCCGCCTGCAGCGTGGCGCTGTCATTGGCATCGAGCGTGTAGCCGCCGATGCGCCCGCCTTCCGCCTTGTCGAACGTCTTCAGACGGCAGGACAGTTCGGATACCCGGCTGCCGGCGGCGAAGGTGACGAAGTCGAGGATATGGATGCCGACATCGCCTAGAACACCCTTGGAACCGTGACCCGTCGACAGGCGCCACAGCCATTGCGGCTCGCTCTTCCAGTCGCCCCAGGCGGGCTGGGTCAGCCAGCTCTGCAGATAGGAGGCCTCGAAGTGGCGAAGCGCTCCGATGGTGCCGTCCCGCACCAGTTCCGCCGCCTTCTGCAGGACGGCGACATTGCGGTAGCTGAGGTTGACCATGCCGACAAGGCCTCTGGCCGCGGCAAGGTCGGCCATTTCCCGTGCGTCGGCCGCATTGGTCGCCAGCGGCTTTTCACACAGCACATGCTTGCCGGCATTCAGGAGCGCGATCGTGGTCGCATGATGGGCGGCATCCGGGGTGACGTTGGCGGCGGCATCGAATTCGCCCCAGGCGATGGCGTCGTCAAGGCTGGCAAAACCATGCTCGATGGCGAACTCCTCGCAGAAGCGTGCCAGCGCGTCCGGGCGGCTGTCGACGCCGGCCACCAGCTCGACGCCGTCGATCCTGCGGAAGGCTGCGGCGTGATTGCGGGCCATGTTGCCGGTTCCGAGGATCAGGATCCGGAGGGGGGAAAGGTACGTGGTCAAGGGAAACTCCCGGGGCAGGACATGCAGAGGCCGGACCGGCGTTTCTCCCGCCGGTCCGCAAGGAGCGCTCGGTCAGCGGTAGCCTTCCTCGCCCTCGGCGTGAAGCTTCGGCCCGCGTTCGGTGATCTTCTCAGGCGCAGCTTCAGCCGGAACGTTGGGCGCGGCGGTCGGTTCTGCCAAGCGGGCCATCGGATTGAAGGCCCACCTGACGCCATTCCGCAGAACCTGTTGCACATGTGCATTGTGGTAGGTCGGATAGGTCTCGTGACCGGGGCGGAAATAGAAGACGTTGCCGGCACCGCGCCTGTAGGTGAGGCCGGAGCGGAACACCTCGCCGCCCTGGAACCAGCTGATGAAGACCGTCTCCAGCGGTTCCGGCACGCCGAAAGGCTCGCCGTACATTTCCTCCATCTCGAGCTCGAAACTGTCCGGCAGACCGTTGGTGATCGGGTGGTTGCGGCTGGTGACCCAGAGGCGCTCGCGCTCGCCTGCCTCGCGCCAGGTGAGATTGCAGGGACCGCCCATCAGGCGCTTGAACGGCTTGGCGAAATGGGCCGAATGTAGAAAGACGATGCCCATGCCCGACCAGACCGCCTCGCAGACCCGTTCGACGACCTCGTCCTCGACGTCACCATGGGCGGCGTGGCCCCACCAGAGCAGCACGTCGGTTTCGGCGAGGCGTTTCTGTGTCAGGCCGTGCTCCGGCTCCTGCAGGGTGGCCATGGTGGCGCTGATTTCCGGGTCGGCGTTCAGCGCATCGGCGATGCACTGATGCATGCCGTCCGGATAGAGCCCGGCGACGATCCTGTTGTGATGTTCGTGGACGTTTTCGCCCCAGACGACGGTTCTGATCGGCATTGCAGCCTCTCCCGTGGTTCCAGATGAGGGTGTGGCAAGTGAGGTTCCGACGCTTCTTCATTCGTTGCCAAAGCGCTTTGGATAGCGGTATCACCGGTATTTTGGGCTGTCAAACGGACAATCGCCTGAAGCAGAAACTTGCTCGACCGGTTTTGCGAAACCCTGCCCGCTCGCAGCGGCAGAATGAGGCGCGACCGCGCGCCGCACTGGCAGGCAGACTCATAGTCTGTAACATACCATATGTTATGGTTTGTTTGGACGCATAGAACTGGAGCTGAGCGTGAGCATGAATTATCTTCTTCTGGCGGCTGCCGGCCTGTCGGCGGCGGTCTGCCTCATTCACACCTTCGCGGGCGGGCGCACCATCGCGGCGCCGCTTCTGAAAGCGCAGGACCTCAAGCCGGTGCCGAAATACGTGACCTATTATTGTTGGCACATCGTCACGATCGTGCTGGCCATGATCGCGGGAATGTTTGCCGTCGCCGGTCTCAGGGCGGAAAGCCTGGATCTCGGCCTGACTGCGACTGCGTTGACGGCCGCCTTTTGCCTGCTCGGACTTGCGGTGCCGCCGCTGAAGAAGCAGAAATACACCCACATGCCGCAGGGCTGGCTGTTCCTGCCGGTGGCTGTTCTGGGCGTTCTGGGCATCTTGAGCGGAGTGAACTGATCTGAAAAAGCGGTTCGAAAGGGCGGACTGGCTGGACCTCGGGCTCAGCCAGCTGGCCGCAGCCGGTCCCGCGGGCCTGACGGTCGAGGCGCTTTGCGCCCGGGCGGAACGCACGCGCGGTTCCTTCTACCATCACTTTGCGGACCATGGCGCCTTCATCTCGGCGCTGATGGACACCTGGAAACAGCGCCATACGCTGGACGTGGCGGATGCCGCGCTGGCAGAGACCAAAAGGGAGCGGGCACAGAAACTGTCCGGTCTTGCCAATCATCTCGATCACGGGCTCGAACGGGCGATCCGCCAGTTTGCGCAAGGAAACGAAACCGCACGTGACGTGGTCAGGGACGTCGATAACCTGCGCACGGATTTCGTCGCAAGGCTCTATGAGACCCAGGGACTTGGCAGGGACGATGCCCGCGACATAGCCCGGATCGAATATGCGGCCTTTGTCGGCAGCCAGATCGTCTGGCCGGAAATGCCGGCAGAGGAGCGCGTCGCACTCGACCGGCGGTTCGCCGCGCTGGTGGTGAAGGCGATGGGTTTGAACGTGTCGTGAGGGCTGAAATAATGGAGCCTCTCACCCTCCGTTTGTTATCCCCGGTGCGGCGGAGCGCAATTCCGAGGGGCGGGTCTCCCTGGCGGAAAATCTTGCGCAAACCGGCAAATTCTCAAGGGTCCTGGGTCCCCGTTCTCACGGGGACGACAGGTCGAGAAAGCAGCGGGCGCTGCGGAAGGGGCCGCAGCTCAGATCCGGTGGTAATCCTCAGTAGCCGATTGCCAGCGCGCCGGGCCGGCGTGGATCGGAAGCGCCGGCAAGGGTGCCGTCGATCAGCATGATCGACTGGGTCGAGCCCATCGCGTCCTGAACCTCCACCTTGTGGCCGCGGCCTTCCAGCAGCCGGACGGTATCCGGCGACAGGCCTTCCTCGATGCGGATCTCGTCGGGCAGCCACTGATTGTGGATGCGCGGGGCGGCGGTCGCCTCGGCGATGTTCATGCCGTGATCGACGACGTTCAGGATGATCTGCAGCGTCGTGGTGATGATCCGGCTGCCGCCGGGCGAGCCGGTGGCGAGGAACAGCTTGCCGTCCTTGAAGACCAGCGTCGGGCTCATGGAGGAAAGCGGCCGCTTGCGGCCCTCGACTGCGTTGGCCGTGCCGCCGATCAGGCCATAGGCGTTAGGTTCGCCCGGCTTGGCGGAAAAATCGTCGAGCTCGTTGTTGAGCAGGACGCCCGTGCCGTCCGCCGTCAGGCCGACACCGTAGGAAAAGTTCAGCGTGTAGGTGTTGGAAACGGCGTTGCCGTCCTTGTCGACGACCGAGTAATGCGTCGTCTGGTCGCTCTCATAGGGGAACGGATCTCCCGGCTTCACATCCGCCGAGGGCGTTGCCGCATCCATGCGGATGGTCTTGACCAGCTCTGCCGCATAGGCCGGCGAGGTCAGGCCCTTGACCGGCACCTCGACGAAGTCCGGATCGCCCAGATATTGCGACCGGTCCGCATAGGCGCGGCGCATGGTTTCTGCCATCACATGGATGCTGTCGGCGGAATTGGGCCCGTATTCGGCAACGGGAAACTCGTCCAGCATGTTGAGGATCTGGACGATGTGAACGCCGCCAGAGGAGGGCGGCGGCATCGAGGCGATGTCGTGGCCGCGGTAGCTGCCGGTGACAGGTTCGCGCCAGACGGCCTTGTAGCCGTTGAGATCCTCCACGGTCATGCCACCGCCGGCTGCCTGCACCTTTTCCGCGATCCTTTCGGCAACTTCGCCGGTGTAGAACGCGGCGGCACCCTCGTCGGCGATCCGGCGCAGGGTCTTTGCGAGATCCGGCTGTTTCAGCGTTTCACCGGGAGAATAGGGCACACCGCCTGTCTTGAAGAAAATCGCGGCGGTGGCCGGATCCTCAAGCAGCCGCTTGGCCGAGGCCACAAGCGATGCGGAGAGGTCGGGCGTTACCTCGATGCCATCTTCCGCAAGCGCAATGGCAGGGGCGACCAGTTCGGCCCAGGTGAGCTTGCCGCTGGCATGTTTTTCATAGGCTTCGGCAAATCCGGCGACGGTTCCCGGCACGCCAACGGCAAGACCCGAATAGCGCGACTTGTTGCTGTCCGGTTCGCCATCCTCGCCCAGAAACATGTCCTTGAAGGCTGCCGCCGGCGCCATTTCCCGGTAGTCGAGCGCCTTCGTCTCGCCGCTTGCCGAAAGATGGATCAGCATGAAGCCGCCGCCGCCGAGATTGCCGGCGCGCGGCAGGGTGACGGCGAGCGCAAAGCCGGTGGCGATCGCCGCATCGACCGCGTTGCCGCCCTTCTTCAGGATATCAACCCCGACCTGGCTGGCAACGGCCTCCTGACTGGCGACCATGCCGTTCGCGGCCGTCACGGGCTGAAAACGGTCCCTCAGGGAATAGATCGGCGAGTCCTGTGCGGACAAAGGCCCGGCAGTGCTCCCGAACAGCAGCGCCGTGCCGAGACAGACGCCAACGAGCCGGCTCGTCAGAAAATGCTTCATGGATCCCTCCGGAAAACGATTGGCAGGAGTGTGCAGGAGGCTTGCGGGAGGCGCAACACAAAGCCCGTCAGGATTGTGTTGCCCGGGTCTTGATCCACCGCAAGGCCCTTTGATGAGATAGGCCGCAAACTGCTTCCCGCAAGGCCGCGCATCAGACGTTATCCATCGGCTCCAGGAGGCTCCATGTCCCGTGCATCACGACATCCGAACCCGCACGGTGGTGCGCCTTCAAGTCTGGCGGGATTCATGATGTTTTTCGTCGTGGCATCGGGCGCGCCCGGCACGGTGCTGGCCGCAGATCCGGCGAGCGGCAAGGCGCTGGCACTGCAATGGTGCTCCGCCTGCCATCTGGTGGCGGAGGACCAGCCGACCGCCTCCAGCACATCGCTGCCGAGCTTCTATGACATGGCGAAGGATCCGGAGTGGTCGGAGGAAAAGCTTGCGGTTTTCCTCGCCGACCCGCATCCGACCATGCCGGGCATGTCGCTCAGCAACACGGAAATCGCGGATCTTGCGAGCTATATCGGATTGCTGAAGCCTTGAAAGCTTGAGTCTTTCGGGAAGCTTTCAAGTCAATCGACCTCATCCTGAGGAGGACCTTCAAGTCCGTCTCGAAGGATGGGCAGCTTGTTCAGGCGCTCGCGGCCCATCCTTCGAGACAGCGCTTACGCGCTTCCTCAGGATGAGGTTTGTTGATTGCAACAAAGACAGGAATTTCTCGCCGGGATCTGCGCCAAAGCCGATGCATTAAACCTCGAATTCCGCCAGCATCGCCGCGTGGAAGGAGCCGGCATAGCCGTCCCTGTCCGCATGATAGACCTCATCCGGCAGGTCGACATTGAACACCTTGAAACCGGTGGTCCGGTGGGTCATGGAGGCGCTCGCCAGAATATGGTCCAACGCCTGGCCCCGGCCCTTGTGAATGACGGTCTTGCGCTGGTCCGGCGGCAGCGATGCGTCGAGCTGATAGAGACGGCGCGGGGCAAGATGGGGAGAGCCCGTGTCGTCCGGGTCGGCGCGCAGAAGACGCAGCGTGCCGGTGTCGCCGGTGGCGTTGAAGTCGCCGGCAATGACGATCTGCGCCTCTTCGTCCCGGTCGAAGATCTCTTCCACCGCAAGCCTCAGTTCCAGCGCCTGCGCGGTCTGTTTCAGCACCGACATCTGGTACCCCTCCGCCCAGGCCGAGACGGTTTTCCAGGAGCGGTCGGCGCGTTTGCAGCCGCGGATCATCGCCGCGATCGGGGCGCGCAGGTGAACGCCGAAGAGATGCAGCGGCCTCTGCGCGCCGATGTCGATCTCCGTCTGCAGCACCGGACGGTCGAAGGCGATCGCCTGCGGCTCCTCATAGGCAGGGCTGGCGAAGGACGGCTGCCACAGCGGCGGATGGGCATGGCTCTGGTAAAGACTGTCGATGCGGCGGATCGGATAACGGGAAAGGATCACCAGATTGTGCCGGTCGCCCGGGCCCTTTCCGGAGGGCCGTTCGCTGGTTGCGCGGTGGAAATTCCGGTAGGGGGTCTCTTCCAGAAGAAGGTCGAGCGCCCGGAACTGGCGCGCCGTCTCGCCTTTCAGCTTCTGCGCATTCACTTCCTGCAGGCACAGGATATCGGCATCGAGTTCCAGGATCTTCGGGCGCAGCGCCTCCAGCCGCGGTGACAGCGCATCCGCGTCGTGTTTGTCCTCGCCGAAGGATTCCATGTTGAACGTTGCAATTTTCATGTGGCTGGTCCGATGCTTAGCCTCTTTGCTTCAAACCATAGCGGCCAGTCGGTCCGAGTGGTAGAGAGCGAGCAGGGAACATTGATCGGAGACGGGGATGACGGATGAGAACTGCCCCTGTGGCAGCGGCAGGACGTTTGATCTTTGCTGCGGGCCATATCTTGCAGGCGATGCGCTGCCGCAAACCGCCGAGGCGCTGATGCGCTCGCGCTACAGCGCTTATGTGCGCCAGCAGATCCCGTATCTGAAGGAAACGCTCTGGCCGAAATACCAGCCGGAATTCGATCCTGCCGCAACCGGCAGGTGGGCGGCCGAAAGCCACTGGACGGGCCTTGCCGTTCTGGAAACCGGGAAAGGTGCTGCGAAAGACCGGGAGGGAACCGTTCTCTTCGAGGCCAGGTATCTAGCCGGCGGCAAGCTGCATATCCACCGGGAACTCAGCCTCTTCCGGAAAAAAGCCGGGCGCTGGTACTACGTCGAAGGACTTCCGGAATAGGGAGGTACTGCCGGCAGCTTGGCAGGTGCATTTTGGTAACAAGGTCTCGTTGGTCATCGCGACCCGTGCTTGGCGAGGCGGGATCGGGAAGCCACGAGCAGCAGTTGAATGCAGATAGCAAAAGACCGCCCGGAGGCGGCCTTTCCTGTCGGTTGAGGAGCCCGGTCAGACCAGGCCGGCCCTGGCGAGCGGCAAGGTGGTGATCCATTCGCCTCTGGCGGCGGCGATCGCGTTGGCGACGGCCGGGCCGATGGGTGGGGTACCGGGCTCGCCGATGCCGGTCGGGTGTTCGTTCGAGGCAACGATATGGACCTCGATCTCCGGCATGTCGGACATGCGGAGCGGCTCGTAGGTGTCGAAGTTGGTTTCCTCGACGATGCCGTCCGCCAGCGTCACCTGATTGCGCAGGATCGCGCCGAGGCCGTAGCCGATGCCGCCCTCGACCTGGGCCCGGATGTTGTCCGGGTTGACCGGGGTGCCGCAGTCGACCGCCGCCACCACTTTCTCGACTTTCACCGTGCCGTCGTCGCGGAAGGAAATTTCCGCCACTTCCGCCACATAGGAGCCGAAGGACTTGTGCACGGCGATGCCGCGATGGCGGCCCTCCGGCAAGGGCTGGTCCCAGCCGGCCTTTTCGGCAGCAAGCTTCAGAACGCCCGCCTTGCGCGGATCGTCCTTCATCATCTCAAGCCGATAGGCGACGGGATCCTTGCCGGCTTCCTTCGCCAGCCGGTCCATCATGGTTTCCATGACATAGGCCGTGTGGGTGTGGCCCACGGAGCGCCACCACAGCACGGGCACCTTGGTCTCCTGGAAGGCCTGGTCCATGTTCATGAGCGGGAAAGCGTAGGACGTATCATGCGCCCCTTCCGTCATGTTGTGGTCGACACCGTCCTTCATCAGCATGGCCTCGAAGGGCGTGCCCTTGACGATGGACTTGGCCGCGATGTTGTACTTGAAGGCGGTCACATTGCCCTGATCATCAAGTCCGACCCGGATCCGGTGCGCGGACATCGGGCGGTAATAGCCGCCGGCCATGTCGTCCTCGCGGGTCCAGACGATCTTCACCGGAGCGGGCTCCATGCCGGCGGCCTGCATGGCCTTGGCAAGTGTGGTGATCTCCACCACCGGATGGGCATCGGCCTGGGCGCGCCGGCCGAAGGAACCGCCCGCCCAGAGCGTGTTGATCTTCACCTTCTCGAACGGGATGCCGAGCACGGTGGCGGCGACATTGTGGTCGATGGTCTGGATCTGCGAACCGAACCAGAATTCGGCCGTTTCGCCGTCGAACTTCATGGCGATGTCGAGCGGCTCCATGGCGCCATGGGCCAGGAACGGGAACTCGTAATCGGCTTCAATCACCCTTGCGGCGGAGGCCAGGGCCGCGTCGACGTCGCCGTCCTCGCGCACCTTTATGCCGGGCTTGGCCGTCAGGTCTTTCAGTTCGGCGATCATCGCGTCGCTGGAGCGGGTCTCGGCTTCGCTGTCGTCCCACTCGATCTCCAGGAGAGACCTGCCCTTGAGCGCCGGCCAGGTGGAGGTCGCAAGCACCGCCACCCCGTTCGGGATCTCAAGCACGTTGACGACGCCCGGAACGGCCATCGCTTCGGTGGCGTCGAAGGACTTCACCTTGCCGCCGAAGCGGGGCGAGCGGGCGACAACGGCCACCAGGAGGCCGTCCATCTGGACGTCCATCGTATAGGTCTTCGGCGCGCCAACGGTCTTGTTCTTCACGTCGAGGCGCGGGAAGGACTTGCCGATATGGACCCACTGGTCCGGTGTCTTGAGCGTGGGCTCGGCCGGGACGTCCTCGGCGGCGGCAAGGCCCGCCAGTTCGCCAAGCGTTGCCGTCTTGCCTGAGCCGTGGGAGACGACGCCGTTCACAACCGTGATCTCGGACGACGGAACGCCCCAGTCCCTGGCGGCGGCGGCCACGATCATCGCCTTCGCGGCCGCACCGGCGGCGCGGTACTGCATGAAGGAATTGGCAATGGCGGTGGAGCCGCCAGTGCCCTGCACGCCGAAGAGCGAGTTGGCATAGACCTGCGGATTGGACGGGGCGAATTCGACCCGGACCTGATCCCAGGCCGCGTCGAGCTCGTCGGCGACCAGTGTGGCGAGGCCCGAGGCCGTGCCCTGGCCCTTGTCGAGATGCTTCGACAGGACAACGACGGTGTTGTCCGGACGGATATGGACGAAGGGCTGGATGAATTCGCCTTCGGCTGCGGCGGCTGTGGAGCGCGGCAGGTTCATGGCCAGAACAAGCCCGCCTATGGAGCCGGCGGAAACCTTCAGGAAGGTCCGGCGGGTCGGCCTTGCGGCTTCAAGCGGCTTTTGCAGGAGATGCAACATGGATCAGCCCTCCATCTTGTCGGCGGCAAGGTGGATCGCCTTGCGGATACGGGCATAGGTGGCGCAGCGGCAGACATTGCCGTCCATCGCCGCGTCTATGTCCTCATCGGTCGGCTTCGGCGTTTCGGCCAGAAGCGCGGCGGCTGCCATGATCTGGCCGGACTGGCAGTAGCCGCATTGCGGCACGTCCAGTTCGTTCCAGGCGGCCTGAACGGCTGTTGCCGCCTTGCCGTTGATGCCTTCGATCGTCGTGATCGAAGCGCCTTCCAGGTCGCCGACAAAAGTCTGGCAGGAGCGGATGGGAACTCCGTCCATGTGAACCGTGCAGGCGCCGCAGGATGCGATGCCGCAACCGAATTTCGTTCCTGTCATTCCCAGCTCGTCGCGCAGAGCCCACAGCAGCGGGCTCTCGGGATCGGCGTCGAGCGTACGCGTTTCCCCGTTTATGGTTAGTGTCACTGACATGAGGAGGCGTCTCCTTTGGCTGGCCAGAACTGGCTAAAGGATGTAAACTACACCGTGCAGTTTAGTCACTGCGGGCGCGTCTGTAAACGCCCTAGTTTACATAGGACGCGTTTTTTGGGATGTAAGGGAGGGGCATGCATTTCCCGGCATGAAAGTGCCGGGAGGGAAGTGGATCGCAATAGATGATGTCCGTGTCGGATCAGAAAAAGAAACAGATCGTGCTGGCGGCAATCGCCGAGTTTCAGGAAAGAGGTTACGCCGGCGCCAGCATGGACCGGATCTCCGAGCGCGCCCAGGTGTCCAAGCGCACGGTCTATAATCACTTCGAAAGCAAGGACGTTCTCTTCCGGGCCATCAACCAGTGCCTGGCCGACCAGATCAATTCCGCCCTCGAACTGCCGTACGATCCGGACCTGCCGATCCGCGACGCGCTGGTGCGACTCGGCTGGGCGGAGGGAGAGCTGATGATCAATCCCTGCTTCATGTCACTCGCGCGCATGGTGATGAGCGAGACGATCCGCGACCCCGATCTTGCCGCCGACATGGACAGCCGCATGACCAAGATCGGCGTCTTCCGGGAGTTTATCGAACGGGCCACAAGCGAGGGCAAGCTTGATGTCGAGGACCCGGCTCTTGCCGCAACCCAGTTTCTCGGCCTCATCAAGGCGCGATCCTTCTACCCCAACATTCACAGCGGACGCGTTACCGAACGGCCCGAGATGGAGCGGATCATTGAGGAAAGCGTCGACATGTTCCTGGCACGATACGGCACTGTGGGCCGGGCCGCCGCCGAATAGTCCACGGCCGCATTCAATTCAGCCGGATTGAATTTCGAGCAGATGGCTTCCGAAATCCTCGTCCTCAAGGCCGATCCCATCAAGGGCCGACTTAACGGCATCGCTCTTCCGGCGGTCATTGCGACCGCGACTGCCGTGGTCGCCCTCGCCATTTTGCATGAGTTCAGGTTTGGCATTTACGCCTTTATTGCGGTTGCTGCCATCCTTGGGGCCTTCCTCGTCTGGCTGACGACAAGGGAACAGCCGGAGGAAAGTATCGAGCTGCGCGGCGACGGATTGGCCGTGGTAACCGATAGGGAAAGGCACTTTTTCAGGTGGCAGGATCTGTCACGCTTCACCCTGCTGGAGGAGGTTTCGCGGAGCGCCGATAACAAAACCAAAGCAGGGTCCCAATTTCTGGCGGCGCGCCTGCTGAAGCCCGCCACGGGGGAAGGGGCATCGGACGTCGCGCCGGATGCGGCAACCGGTGAGCGCGAGGCGGATCTGCTGATCCCGATCGATCCCTACATTTCTCTCCAGCGCCATTCCGGCCGCATCGACAGACAGGAAGCCGCCTGCAGTTCGCCTCGAGCTCTTGCCGACACCGTCAATGCCTGGCGGGACCTTGCGCTTGATCTGGAGATCGGTGCGGTGCCGACGCCATTCCTGCAGACGGAGAACAGCGCCCGCCCCGGCATTATCCTGAAGCTTGACGAAAGGCACGGCGGCTGATCAGCCTTCGTTTGCAACCGGCTTCGCCAGAAGCTCACCCCACCGCGTGCGATCAGTCATCTGCTCGCGCGTCTTGTCGGAGATCAGCCCCTTGACGTTTTCCGGCGCCCAGCCACCGCCAAGTCCCTTGTAAACCGCGATCAGGTTGGTCAAGACGTTGGCGTCCGCCGCGATCAGGCGCGCTTCGGCGAGATAAAGGCTGCGCTGCGCGTCGACGACCCGGTTGTAGGAAGCCGTGCCGTCTTCATATTGCGCGCCGACTTCCGAGACGGCTTCGCGGGCGGAAGCAACGCTGCGGCGCAGGTAGACCGCCTCCTGTTTGGAGCGCAGGAAGCCGGTGAGGGCGTTTTCCACTTCCGAATAGGCGGTGAGCACCGTGTTCTCGTAATTGAGCAAAGCCTCCTGGAACTTTGCGTCCTGCACCCGGACATTGTTCTGGATGCGGCCGTAATTGAGGAAATTCCAGGAAAAGCCTGGATTGATGAAACCGGCCATGGTGCCGTTGTTGAAAAGATTGGCGAAGTCGTCGGCTCTGACACCGATGGCGCCGGAAATCGAAAAGGCCGGAAAAAGGTCCGCCTTGGCGACGCCGATCTGGGCCGACTGGGCGGCGGCCACGTATTCCGCATATCGGATGTCCGGCCGCCGGCGCAGCATGTCGGCCGGAACGCCGATCGCAACTTCCGCCGGCACGCGCGGGAAGCGGGCCCTGTTGCCGAGGCGGGCTTTCATGCCGCCCGGCGGTTCGCTCAGCAACAGGCTGAGCGCGTTATAGGCTTGCGCCAGTTCCGCTTCATAAGCCGGGATGGTGGCCAGCGTGTTGTTGTAGAGGACTGTCGCCTCATTGACGTCGAGCTTCGTGGCGGCGCCGTTGTCCAGGCGCAATTGTGTCAGGTCCAGCGATTTCTTTTGCAGGGCGGCATTGGCTCTCGCAGCCGCGATCAGCTGCTGCAGCTCGCGCACGGTGACATAGGTCGCGGCGATGTCGCCGGTCAGCGTCACCAGGGCGTCGTCATAGGAGGCAAGGCTCGCTTTCAGATTGGCGTCGGCCGACTGCACGTCGCGGCGGATTTTGCCCCAGACGTCGATCTCCCAGCCCGCGTCGAACCCGACCTGCACCCGGGTGATATGGTCGTTGACAAGGCCGAAGCGTTCCAGGTCCCTGATGAAGGGGTCCTTGGCGCTGAAGCGGATGCTCTTGGAGCTGCCATTGATCTCCTGCACCTGCGGAAAAAGCTCTCCCCGCGCGATGCCGAGCTGGGCGCGCGCCTGATAGACCCGCACGCCCGCCGCCTGCAGGCCGACATTCTGCCGATAGGCTTCGGCGATGAGGCCGTTCAGGGTGTCGTCGCCAAAGACATTCCACCAGGCAACGGAACTGGCGCTGCGGGTTGTGAAGCCGGTGCGGCTGTCGACCGCCAGATTGGCCCCCTTGCTCCAGCTGTCGAGGAGTGGTGCGTCGGGGCGTTCGAAATCGGGTCCGACCATGCAACCGGCGACGAGCAGCAGGCCGCCTGCTGCCAAACCCTTTCCGAAACTCTGCAGCCCGCGCATTTCAACCAGCCTAGAAGTCGAACGGAATGATGAAGTTGACCCATGAATAGAGCCGCATGTTGACCCGCCGGAGTACCGCGACCCAGTTGCCGCCGCCGCCGGTATAGATCGCCGCCGCGCCATGGGCGCCGGCCGGGTAGCGTTTGAGGGCCGGGTTGGCGTCGAGGTCGATCTCCACCGCGAACCGGCCCTGCGGCTTCATGAAGAGGAATTCCGGCACCTGGCCGTGCGGCACGATCTGGCCCTGGCCGGTGCCGTCCCAGATGGCCTTGACCTTGCCCGTGAAGACCTGCCCCGGATAGATGTCGAGCGCGATTTCGACCGGCTGGCCCGGTTCCACGAATTTCAGGTGTTCCTGGTAGAAGGTTGCCAGGAAGTAGGGATCGGCATCGGCCACGAAGGCGGCAATCGCGCCGACGCGGAAGCCGCCGACGACAAGGCCTGGGCGTGCCTGCTGCGAGATGATCACGCCGTCTTCCGGTGCGTAGATCGTCGTCTGGTCGAGATAGTATTGCGCCTGGTCGACCTGGGACTGCGCGGCGGCAACCTGTGAATTGACCCCGTCGAACTGCGCATCGACCGCCAGCTGCGCTTTCTTGAGATCGGCTTCGGCCTCCGAAACCTGCGCCTTGGCCGCGGCGAGTTTAGAAGTCCATTCGTCCAGCGTTTCCTGCCTCGCCCCGCCTTTGGGTACCAGATCCGAATAGCGTGTCACCTGCTGCTGGGCATAGGCCTCGTTCGCGTTGGCTTCATCGAGAGAATCCTGCGCCTGATCGACATTCTCGATGAGGATCTTGGCATTCTGCTCGGCACTGACGAGATTGGCCTCAGCCTCCGTCAGCTGGGCGGCATAGAGCGTCTGTTCGAACTGATAGAGCTTGTCGCCTTTTTTCACTTTTTGATTTTGCGCGACGAAGACCTCTTCCAACATGGTCGGATGTGGCAGGCGCGGGGCAAGCTGGATGGTTTGGCGGATGACATGGCCGTCGATGGTGTAGGGCGTGTAGAACCGCAGGAACACCACCAGCAGAAAGAGGACGTGAAACCCCACCCAGAAGGTGACGATGCCCCAGGCGATGTTGAATTTCAGCCAGCGGAACCTGTAGAAGACCAGCCACATGAAAATGGCATAGACGCCGAGGATCAGGAGCGCGATGGTCATGCGTTCTCTCCGTCCCGCCGCGTGCCGGCCGGCAATACCGTTTCCGTTTCCGGTTCCGGCATTGTCTTCGGCACTGGCGTTGCCTCAAGCGGTTCGGCGCTCGCCCCGGTCTCGTCCGGGCTGTCCAGGGAGGCGCCCTTCGGCATCTTGCGGATGTCGACGGTCATGCTGTCGTGATAGGCCCACATCAGCGCATGAAACCAGGGAAACACCGTGAAGAGGCCGATCCAGCCGCCGAGCTTGACGGATTCCGCATGCGGATGATTGCGCTTTTCAGCCAGTTTCCCGGGCAGACCTCCGAGCACCACCATCACGTAGAAGAACGCGATCACGATCAGCACCAGGATCACGAAGGTCACATAATCGTAGGAATCGAGCTCGAAATCGACCAGTCCCATACAACCTCCCGGAGACGCTCCGCGCCAGACGTTAACGTTTAGCGTCACCCTCCGATGACTTGC
>ENA-ORCZ01000047-ORCZ01000047.1-marine-metagenome-genome-assembly--contig:-NODE-47-length-190033-cov-39.967066_pt1 | contig 190033 bp, 172 predicted proteins | sample MGYA00237785_ERZ508519 | MGnify/ENA primary metagenome ERZ508519 (study PRJEB26189, sample SAMN06268790) | marine metagenome | isolation source: Bioluminescent Bay, La Paraguera, Puerto Rico | place...
CCATCCTATGGGAGGGCGGGCCGTCTCATTTATCGGGGGTCCACTGTAGGTTATCGGGGCCGCGCTGAATAAGCCTCCTTGTCGCGGAAGGGGATAAGATCCACAACGCGATCGATTCCTATGGTGCGAGTGAGATCCAAACTATCGGATATATGTACGATGGAAGTGGCCTCAAAGTAGAGAAGAAACCTAATTTTACGGCAAGGGTGCCAGTTGGTTTGGCAAACGCTCCCCGAGAAAGGGTGGCGACCGCTGAAAAAATCCTTGCGGACGCCGATGTTCGAGTTCCGGTTGAAATTAGCATTGCCGAGGATCCTTTTGTTTTACTGGCAAGCCGTCTAGATGATAATGCGCCCTGGAACGGTGGTGGACGGTGGGAAGCTTGGCGAGGAACGGAACATCGATCGACCTGCTCAACTGGGTTCGGAGTGAACGCAAGTGGTCGAACCTGGATCCTTTCCGCTGCGCATTGTGCAAGCCTGGGTGACATCGCATACCAAGGTGTCTTCGGCGGCGGGTCAGGTACCGGGTTCAGTCAAATGGGTCCAATCAACAGCGATCAGTGGGCATATGATCTGTTGTTGATAGATACTCCTGGATGGTATCTGATTTTTGACGGCTCGCCAACTACGAGTAATACCAAACGGGTATATAGTTGGGGATATTGGGCGACCAACGAGCTTGTTTGCCAGTCGGGCATGAGGAGTGGCGTGGTCTGTGGAATTAGGCAGGAATATTCCGAGGATGTAAGGGTAAGCTGTAATACTCCAGACTCGGACGGTGACTGCGATTATGTATTAAGGGAAATGATCCACAGTTTCAAAGACGGTGGCGGGATTGCTGCGAGGAGCGGAGATAGCGGTGGTCCAGTATTTACGTTGGATGGTAACGGGGTGAGGGCGAAGGGAATTGTCAGCGGAGGCAGCGCTAGTGGTAACAAGATGGTCTTTCAGGATTGGCACGATGTAATCCGTCTCTTTGGCGCATATCCAAGAACGCCGTGATTCCTTGGAACTTCCACGTCGGGTCACGCATCCTAATGTATACTGAATCCTAGTTGCTCGGAAAGGTGTCATATGGTAGCCGGAGGGCGAATGAGGCTCGCAGCGACAGTAGGTCTATCTGCGGCAGGGCTGGTGGCCGTCGCCACCTTCTGGGCGCAAGACGGGGGCGATGCGGCAGAACTCCCTCCGCCTGTCACTGCGGGTCCAGCCCACTGCCCTCCGACCAGAGACGTTTCCTGGAGGCCCGCGCTGTCATCGACTAGGGGTGGGGATTTACTTCCGCTCGCGCCTAGGAGAGCTTTGCTTTGTGTCTATCCTGCTCCGGGCGTGGACGCGGTCTCTCAGTTGTCGGAGACTCATGTGATCGAGGGAGCGACCGCACGAGAGGCTGTTGCCTATCTCAATAGCCTGCCATCCGATACTGGTGATGAGGTCTTTTGCTTTGGGGCGGAAACAGCCATGTACACGACGGTTTTCGATTATGCCGAAGGTCACGCAAGCGTGTCGATCGGTTGCGGCGTCGAGTACGCCGGGGGGGTGCGCCCGGAAGTGAATATCAAGAAGCTGGTTCGCTATTGGTTCGCTGAATAGTGTAGATTCAATCCAAATCTACCAGTTGTGTGACGGCGAGTCGATCCCTTGGCTCTGCGACCGATTGACCCCGCCGTTCAATCCGTTACCAGGGGAGTAGGCTGCGTTTGTAGAAGAGTTGGCCAGCGGCTCGGTCGTCGAAAGAAGTATGGCCAGCCAGGCGAAGGTGCTGGCCGCCTTACAGGGGTATGGCCGGCTTTTCCGCAGGCGAGGCGGTGTTGGCCCTGCCGGGGATGTCGTTGGGTTGGTTCCGGTGATCACTGCAGCTCGCTGGCGAACCGAGGCCACGCCGATACCCACCGCCGTTTCCTGGCCACACGCCCGCTGCCAGCGAGACTCAGTCACGATGGGTACCGGGAGGCCAGATGACTGTCACTGGGACGCCGTTGTTTTCGGCGTAGGCGACGACGTCGGCGGTTCCGCCGTAGCTTCGGGCGGGCATGCCGTCCCAAACGGCGAAGAGCTGATCCGATTGGTCGACCATCAACTCGCTTGCGACCATGTGGGCAGTCGAGTCGGAGACGCGGTAGTCGCAGCGGTGGACAGCTACGGCCTGGCTGATCAACTTGTCGTACGCAGCATGGGCGTGCTCGGGTAGTCCGTCGCGGTACTCCTGGGCGGGGACGACGACTTCAAGCTGACCGCCGTGCCGGAGCACCGCCTCGGCAAAGAGCTGATCGGCTCCGTCGGCGAGGCAGGTTAGGCCGACGATTTCCTCCTTGACTTCGGACAGCCTCATGTTCAAGGTTTCGGTGACCTTGGCTGTGACTTCGTCGTTCAGTCCGCGATGTCCAGTGATGGCAATCCGCAACTTAACGATCCTCCTGATATCTTCCGTAGAGTCGATCGTCAAGATCGAGGGTCAGCTTTCCGGCCCGTCCTCCGATGGCTTCGCGGAACCGCGAGACTGATTGGAGGATCTTCTCTGACTCATACTTCTTGCCTGCGTCGAAAGCAGTGCAGGCGACGTTGCATGCCTCGTCGAGGCGTCCGGACTTTGCCAGGACCTCTGCCCGCAGGACGTCAGATAAGGCTTTGGCCTTCGGGCTTTGAGCTGGACCGCTGGCCGCTATAGAGAGCGCCCGGCTGGCTACGTTGGGCTGATCCAGCTTGCTTGCGACTTGCGCTCGATACGACGCCAGCTTCTGGTGATCGAAGCGAAAGATCCAAGGCCAGACAGGTTCATCGTTCCGAGCCTTCGCTAGGCGATCCTCGGCGTGATTCAAGAGGTGAAGCGACTTTTTGTCGCCAGCCTCAGCGAGCGCGAGTGATTCGATCGCGTCCATCCAGACCGTAGAGATGGCGGGCGCTGAGCGGGGAAGGGCGCGGCGAGCGGATGCGACGATCTGGACGGCTTCGCGTGCGTCGCCGCAGTTCGCTGCGAACTGGCCCAGGCTAGCCCGCATGTATGCGAGTAGCAGCGGGTGTCCAGACCGATCTGCCGCGTGGACCGCGAGTTGGTAGTGTCGGCGGGCGTTGGCTCGGTCGTCGACATCCACGTACAGCCAGGCGGTCAGCCCGGCGGTTTCGCTGAGCACCGAGTAGAGCTGGCGGGTGTGCACAGGTGAGCGTTCGCTGCGCGATGCGAGTTGGCGGATGAGCGCGAGGTGTGCGCTCACTGGCGGAAGCAGGCTACGCGCAGGCATGCGCTGCTCCAGCCTGCGGTAGGTGGTCGAGGGGATGGTCAGTAGTTGCTCGTCGTCGCGTGATTCGAGGGGAACGCCTCCAGCAGCTGTGCCGACCAGGGCAACCCCCGTGGCTGCTGCGGCTGCGGCGACGAATTGGCGGCGGTTCGTGTCGCTCTCCTGTTCATCCAGCAAGCCGGCCAGAGATCGAGGTATCCCCAGGCCGTCGCAAAGTGCCCGCACGGTGCGAAGCCCCGGATCTCGGCTCCGTCCGGTGAGCAGGCGGGAAACGTGTGGCTGCGATATGCCAACGGCTTGCGCGATCTCCGTCTGCGACACCCGAGTTTCTGTCGTGACGACCTGAAGGACGGTAGCCCAGTCGCCGGCCTTCAACGCCTGGCGGACATCTACTCGCTCCAGGATCTCGGGTGGCAGCTTGATCATTTGTTCATGCCTGCGCAGCTCGGCGTTGGTTCCTGCTCTTGCATCTGTCCCTCCTGCGGTGCTGCGCGTCCGTCCGCTAGGAAAGCGAACCGGACCTCCTCTACTATGCCGCTTCCGTGTCGGAGGCGTATGCCTGAAGGTATAGATCTTGATTCCTATGCCGCTGGGAGTGGCGCTGACTATCTGTGATCGCCAAGCTGCGTGTCGTTGCGATCCGCGACAGGACAACTCAGACGATCAGGAGCACGCCGATTGGCCACGGCCGCACCGGCGTGGTGGGGAGGATCAAGAGTGTTGACCTTGGTAGGAGTCGTGTTGGCGGCGCTGGGCGGGTTGTGCGTCGGCTTCTTCACGTTTCGGTTGAAGCAGCGGTGGTGTCCGGTGTGTGGGGCGACGTTGCGGTGTCCGGAGTGTGTGCCTCGGCATTCGATGCGGTTCAGTCCGACCGGGCCGGCCGGCGTGCCCGGTGCGGTGGGTGCTGGTCGGGCGGGTGCGGTCGGGCGGGCGGCTGTGGACGCGGCTCGGGTGAACCGGGGCCGGTGGTCGCGGTGAGGGGGCGGTTGCGGGAGCTGGCCGCTGCCGGTGGTGGGGTGCTGGCGGTCCGGCATGACGGGCGACCTGGGGTCGGCCGGGTCGGCTGCTCTGCGTACCGCGATGTGACCGGCGCGGAGCCGGTGGCTGACAGCGGCGGCTGTGGTGATCATGTCGCGGTGCGGCCGTCGTGGTCGTGTGCCGGCTGCGCAGAGTTGTGGCCGTGTCTGGTGGCGCGGGTCGAGCTGGCGGGGGTGCTTGGGCCGGTCGCGTTGGCGACGTACATGGTGGAGCGGATGACCGAGGCGGCGTTCGACCTGCCCGACGTCACTGCGGCGGAGCTGTTCGACCGGTTCCTGGTGTGGACGTGGCGGCCATGCTGACCGTACGGACCGCGACGGCCGCTGATGTGGAGCCATTGGCCGAGTTGTTGGCGCAGTCGTGTGTGCTGGATCCGGTGGTGTCCTGGCTGATCAATGATCACGCCCTGCGGTACCTGACGATGCACCAGTTCTTCACCGCCGAGCTGGAGTTCGGTGTGCGGCACGGGATCGTCGATGTGGTCGGGCACTGCGACGGGGTGGCGATCTGGTATCCGCACCCCGCCGACCGGCTTCTTGGGGCGGAGCATCAGCGGCGGCGGTTGCGGGCCTGCGGTGACCGGCACGGACCGTACGCGCACTACACGTTCACCGCCGGCCGCGTGGAAGCGACCGGCCGGCACCACCATCTGGCGTTCCTGGCCGCCGCGCCCTGGCTACGCCGCCAGGGCATCGGGTCGGCGCTGCTGGCGGCGCATCACGCCCGCCTCGACCGGATCGGCATGCCGGCGGTGGTCGAGGCGAGCAGTCCACGCTCCCAGGCCTTCTACCTGCGCAACGGCTACCGGATCGTCCGGGTGGCGCACCTGCCGGCCGGCGGACCACCGCTGTGGGCGATGCGCCGGGGCGGCGCACCACCCGACCAACCGCCCATGGCCGCAGCCCTCCGCGTCGGCTGAGCCTGACGACCGGAGTGCCGCATCGAGGTGAGGCTGAGACACCTCAAAGTTGCGTCGTAAGGTGCCTCAGCCTCACCTCGATGGCGGCTGGCGCGGGAGTCGGTCAGCTGGCGGCGGCCGTGTCGGTGGCCCGTGCGGTCAACGCCCGGACCACCCCGTCGCGGCCCTCAGCGACCAGCCGGCGTAGCGGAGCCGGATGACCCTCGCCGGCCAGCCACTCGTCCGTCGCCGCGACGGTCTCCTCGGAGACCAGGTACGCCGGGTAGGCGAGCGTGACGAACTCCTGCGCCGGCTCGCTGTCCCGGGTGGCCCAGATCCGGCCCACCACGTCGAAGTACGCCGTCCGGTACGGCTCGGTCAGCTCCACCTGCGTCGAGTGCTGGAAGCCCTGCAGCAACGCCCGGTGCTGCCAGTTCGGCAGGCTGTCCGGCCCGGTCAGCTTGGCCCAGACGGCGGCCTTGTTGGCCGGGTCCGGCAGCAGGGCGCGGGCCAGTGCCGCCTCCCGCTCACCGCTGGCGGTCCGGTCCCGGGCCAGCTCCGCGTCGATCTGCTCGCCGGTGGCGGCACCGTTGGCGGCCAGCGACTGCAGCACCGTCCAGCGCAGCTCGGTGTCGATGGTCAGTCCCGGCACCACATCTGCCCCGTCGAGCCAGCCACGCAGCACCGCCAGGTCGCCGTCGGAGCGGGCCGCCGTGGCGTAGCTGCGGGCCCAGGCCAGCTGGAAACCGCTGCCCGGCTCCGCTGCCTGCAGCGCCGCCCGTGCCGTCCGAGCCAGGTCGGCCCAGCCCTGCGCTGCCCAGCCCGGCTCGGCGTAGAACGTCAGCGTGTTGGTGGCCTGCCGCAGGGTCGCGGTCACCAGGTTGATGTCGGTCTCGTTGGGCAGCCCGGTGAGCACCAGGGCGACGTAGTCGCGGGCGGCGAGCTCCCCGTCCCGGACCATGTCCCAGGCCGCCGCCCAGCACAGCGCCCGCGCCAGCGACGACTCGAACGCGCTGATGTGCTGCACCACGTTGGCCATCGACGCCGGGTCGAGCCGCAGCTTGGTGTAGCTCAGATCGTCGTCGTTGAGCAGCAGCACGTCGGCGGCGGGCAGCCCGGCCAGCCCGGTCAGCTCGGCGCGCTCGCCGCTGATGTCGACCTCGACCCGGTGCCGGCGGACCAGCCGGCCGTCGACCAGGTCGTAGAGGCCGACCCCGATCCGGTGGGTACGCAGCGTCGGGTGCCCGGCCGGTGCCTCCTGAAGCACCGTGACCTGCTGGTAGGTGCCGTCCGGGCTAACCGACAGCTCCGGCCGCAGCGTGTTGACCTGGGCGGTCTCCAACCACTGGGCGGCGAACTTGCGCAGCTCCCGGCCGGAGGCGGTCTCCAGCTCGGAGAGCAGGTCGTCGAAGGTGGCGTTGCCCCATGCGTGCCGCTGGAAATAGGTCCGCAGACCGGCGAGGAAGGGCTCCAACCCGACGTACGCGACGAGTTGCTTGAGCACGCTGGCGCCCTTGGCGTACGTGATGCCGTCGAAGTTGACCTCGACCGCCTCCAGGTCCGGCATCTCGCAGTAGACCGGGTGGGTGGAGGAGAGCTGGTCCTGCCGGTAGCCCCAGTTCTTGCGGACCGACAGGAAGGTGGTCCAGGCGTCGGTGAACCGGGTCGCCTCCGAGTTGCACCAGTGGCTGGCCCATTCGGCGAACGACTCGTTCAGCCACAGGTCGTTCCACCAGCGCATGGTCACCAGGTTGCCGAACCACATGTGGGCCAACTCGTGCAGCACGGTGTTGGCCCGCTGCTCGTACTCGAAGTCGGTCACCTGGGAACGGAAGATGTAGTGCGCCTCGGCGTGGGTGACGGCGCCGAAGTTCTCCATCGCGCCGGCGTTGAAGTCCGGCACCCAGATCTGGTCGTATTTGGGCAGCGGGTAGCGGACCCCGAACTGGGCCTGGAAGAAGTCGAAACCCTGCGCGGTGATCAGGTGCAGATCGTCGACGTCGAGGTGCTCGGCCATGCTGGCCCGGCAGAAGTAGCCCAGGTCGACGCCGTCGTGGCTGCGCCGGACCTCGTGGTACGGGCCGGCGCACAGCGCGGTGATGTAGGTGCTCATCCGGGCCGACTCGGCGAAGTGGACGGTCTTGGTGTCCGGCCCGGCCGGCTCCTCGGCGGCCACCGGCATGTTCGAGATGACCCGCCAGTGGGCCGGTACGACGGCGTGCCAGGTGTAGACGCTCTTCAGATCCGGCTGGTCGAAGCAGGCGTACACCCGCTGCGCGTCGGCGGTCTCGAACTGGCTGTACAGGTAGGTCTCGCCGTCGACCGGGTCGACGCTGCGGTGCAGCCCCTGCCCGCTGGCCGAGTAGATGAAGTCGGCCTCGACGACCAGCGTGTTCTCCTCAGCCAGGTCCGGCAGGGCCAGCCCGGACTCGGCCGACCAGCCGGACGGGTCGAGTCGCTGGCCGTTCAGCGTCGCCGAGTGCAGCTGGTCCGCCGCCACCTCGATGAACGTGCTGGCTCCGGGCTCGGCGCAACGGAAGGTGACCGTTGTCGTCGAGCGGAACACCCGGTTGTCCGTTGCGCTGCCGGCGGCGGACAGGTCGAGGTGGATGTCATACCCGGTCACGTCGAGCAGGCGGGCGCGTTCGGCCGCCTCGACCTGGGTCAGATTGCGCACTCCAGCCACCGTGTGCCTCCGTCCAATCGTTCAACCGCCGACGTCGACGTCGGCGGCGTCGGGGACAGCTGGGAATGACCCCGTTCGGCCAAGTCTTTCACGTCGTGGGGGCCTGGCGAGGCCGGCCCAGATCCTGGACTTGGTGGGTTGGGGCGGTATCTGGCGAGGTGACCCGGACAATGGCGGCGGACAGCCGCCGGACGAAAAAAAGAAGGGGAGTCTGATGTCCGACCGTCAGACCGTGGACATGTACTTCGATCCGTTGTGCCCGTGGGCCTGGATCACCTCACGTTGGTTGTTGGAGGTCGAACAGGTCCGGCCGGTCGACGTGCGGTTCCGGGTGATGAGCCTGGCCGTGCTCAACGAGGGCCGTGACCTGCCGGAGAGCTACCGGAAGCTGCTCGACGGGGCCTGGGGGGCGGTCCGGGTCGCCGTCGCGGTCCAGCAGGACCACGACGACGCTGCGGTACGGGCGCTCTACACCGCGCTGGGCAACCGGATCCACTTGGAGAAGCAGCCGACCGGACCGGAGCTTTACACCGCCGCGTTGACCGAGGCCGGGCTGGACCCGGCGCTGGCCGCCGCCGCCGACGATCCGGCCTGGGACGGCCCGCTGCGGGCCAGCCACGCCGCCGGGATGGCCCCGGTCGGGATGGACGTCGGTACGCCGGTGATCCACGCCCCGGGCCCGGAGGGTGCCGGCCCGGTCGCGTTCTTCGGCCCGGTGATCACCCCGGTGCCGCGCGGGGAGGCCGCAGGGCGGCTCTGGGACGGTGTGCTGCTGGTCGCCGGGACGCCGGGATTCTACGAGCTGAAGCGGTCCCGCGAGGTGGATCCCACGTTCGACTGACCAATTCGTCGGTGTCGGGGACGAGTTCCACGTCGCCCGGCGTGTCGCTGCGCGGCGCACGTGACGCGTCCCAGGCCACGTCGTTGCCCAGGATGTTCACCCCGCCGGCCCGGTAGGAGACCGGGCCACACCGACGCATCGGAGGTCAACATGCTGGTCGACATCGACTCCGACTACTGGGATCTGCCCGTGCTGCGCGAGGCGATCGCCGCCCAGGTCTGGGGCGCGCCGAGTGACGGCAGCCGGCACCGGCGGGAACCGTCGGTCCACGAGGTGGAGCGGGTGCCGGTCGCCGTACCGTCGGGGCTGCCGGCGTCGACGGTCGGCGCGGTCCCGGCGGCCCGGTCCGGCGGCGGCCGGCACCGGCGCCCGACCCCGGTCGGGTGATCCGGTCCGGCCGGTCACTGCGGCCACCGCCGTCGACAGCGGCCCGGGCGACCGGGCCGCTGTCCGTTCCACCTGCCCGGGCGACCGGGCCGGCGTCCGTCGCGCTGGTCCGGCGACCAGGTCGGCGTCCATCCGGTGGACACGGCCGATGTATCGGTCGTCACAGCGGACCCCGCCGGTAGCGTCCGCGCCATGACGGTCGTTCACCCGATTTCCCGCGCCTGGATCACCACCGGTGAGACCGGTGCGCAGAACTACGACGAGTTCGCCGACGACGCCGAGATCACCGCGATCATCGAGGCGAATCCCCGTAGCGCGCTGGCGGTGGAGATGCCGCACCGGGCGCCGGACAGCCTCGGCCGGTCGTTTCTCGACTGCCTGCCGGCGGCCGCCCGACGGCTCGGCGAGGCACGCGCCGACGGTAGCTACACACCGGCCGAGCAGGTCGCCGTGCTCTACCGGATCACCGAGCCGGCCAGCGACGCGGCCGCGTACGGCCTGTTCGTGATGGTCGACACCGACCAGATCTCCACCAGCGCCGACGAACCGGGCCTGGTGATCCGCAACGAGGACGTGTTCATCGCCAAGGTCCGGGAGCGGGTGGCGCTGGCCGAGGCAGTCGGACACCTGCTCTCCCCGGTGCTGCTGCTGCAGACCGGGCGCGGCGACGAACTGCACGCCGCGCTCGCCGAGGCAGCGGAGGCCGCCGGCGCGCCGGCCGCGACCGATCTGGACCAGGCCGGCCGTACCCACGCGATCTGGCCGGTCGGTCCGGGAGAGCTGCAGCAGCGGCTCTGTGCGCTGGCCGGTGGCGGTGAGCTGGTCGTCGCCGACGGCAACCACCGCAGTCTGGCCGCGCAGACCGGCGGCCTGTCCCGGTTCCTGGCCGTGGTCACCACTCCCGCGTCGGTGGCCATTCAGCCGTACAACCGGCTGGTCAGCGAGCTGACCCTGAGCCCGGACGAGACGCTGGCCGGGCTGCGGGCCGCCGGTGCGGCGGTGACCGCGCTCGACGGCGCGCCGACGGTTCCGGCTGCCGGCGGCGAGGTACGGCTCTACCTGGCCGGACGCGGCTACCAGGTCACCCTGCCGACCGGCAGCGGTGACCGGGTGGACAACCTCGACCACGCCCTGGTGGAGCGGGTGCTGCTGCGCGGTGTGCTCGGCCTCGACCCGGGTGACAAGCGGATCACCTACGTCGGCGGCGACTATCCGGCCAGTTGGCTCACCGGTGAGGTCGACGCCGGTCGGGCCGAGCTGGCCGTGCTGATCGCCCCGGTCACCGTCGACGACTTCGTCGCGGTGAACCTGGCCCGGCAGAAGCTGCCCCGCAAGAGCACCTGGTTCACCCCGAAGGCGCGCGGCGGCCTGGTGCTGGCCGAGATCGGCTGAGCCGTTACACGGGACCGGCTGACCCGGCTGTACGGCCTACCTGTCGGCGCTGAGAGACTGCGGGTATGCGCGTCTACCTGGCAGCCGACCACGCCGGCTACGAGCTCAAGGTGCATCTGGTCAACCACCTCGCCAAGCAGGGGTACGAGGTGACCGACGTCGGGCCGCACGAGTTCGACCCGGACGACGACTACCCGGCGTTCTGCCTGCATGCCGGGACCCGGGTGGTCGCCGACCCGGGCAGCCTCGCAGTGGTGATCGGCGGCTCCGGCAACGGCGAGCAGATCGCCGCCAACAAGGTGCCCGGGGTGCGGGCGGCCCTGGCCTGGAACCTGGAGACCGCGCAGCTGGCGCGCACCCACAACGACGCCAACGTCGTCGCGATCGGCGCCCGCCAGCACACCCTCGACGAGGCGACCACGCTGGTGGAGGCGTTCCTGGCCACCGGTTTCTCCGGCAACGACCGGCACGCCCGCCGGATCGCCCAGGTCGCCGCGTACGAGGTCGACCGGGAGTTGCCCGCGCTGCCCTGACCAGGGCCGCCGCCGCTGCGGCGGCACGTTTCGTGTCCGGATGGCGGCGGAGGACCGGCCGGTTCACCGCTCCCGGCGGGGCAGTTCCTCCCGGGGCACCCAGTGCCGGCGGACGATGGTCAGGGTCTCCTCGGCCCGGGCGAGGTCGTCCTCACTGGGGCGGGACGCGTCCCGCGCCCGCAGCGCCGCCGAGGTGCTGACCTGTGAGGTGCCGGAACCGACCAGTCCGCGCAGGCCACGGTCGGCCTCCCGGTCGTCGCCGCCGGACCCGCCGCCGGCGGAACGGCCCGACGTCTGCCGGCGCTGACGGTGCGTCGGCGGTGGCTCCGGGACGCGCTGTGACGGCTCCGGAGCACGCGGTCCCAGTGACTGCGGGCGCGGCCCCGGCCCCGGTACCGGCCTGCCGTCCGGCTCCGGAGTGCTCGGAGTGCTGTCCTGCTCCGGATCGTGCACCTCGGCGGTGCTGGCGCTGGCTGGTCCGCTGTCGGGGCGTTCCGTCGGGGCGCCGTGCCGGTGCCGTCGCCTGCGCCGTTCGAAGTCCGCCATCCGCCGACCGTACCGCGACCGGCTCAGAAGATCTCGATGCCGGCGGGGGCACGGTCCCAGCCGAACGCGGTGTTGGCCTCGGCCACCGCACCGTGGCGCAGCTCGCGTACCCGGCCGGCGTCGGCCAGCGACCGCAGCGACGGGCCGCCCAGGTACACCGCCGCCAGGTCGGCCACCCCGCAGGCGAGGTCCGCCGGCTCGTCGGTGGGTACGCAGCGGGCCTGTTCCCGGTCGCCGGTCAGTCGCCAGCGGCCGGAGTTCTCCGGCAGCAGCGGATCGGTGACGTCGACGACCACGTCGACTCCGGTGGCGTACCGGCGGGCGGACAGCGCCGCCGCGACGTCGACCAGCCGCACCCAGAGGCTGTCGGCGAGCGCGGCACCGAGTTGCCGGGGCTCGTCGACCAGCTGGAACAGCGGCTCGTCCAGCGCCGCGAACCGGAAGGAGAGCGCCCGGCTGAGGTCGATGCCGGTGAGGAACCGCCACAGGGCCCGGTATCCGTCTACGCTGCCGGCCACCGCCTCGATCACCCGTACCCGGCCCTTCGGCCCACGGGCGTCCCAGTCGCTCACCGTGCGCCACAGGGCGTAGCCGTCCGGGCCGGTCGGACCGTCGTGCAGCACCACCCGCAGCGCGGTCTGGCCGGACTGGCGGGCCGGGCTGTCGGCCAGCACGTACCGCCACCACCGGTCGTCCCGGCCGGACCAGCCGGGACGGCCGGGGCGCAGCCGTTCGTACACCGCTGCCAGCTCGGGCCGCAGCCGCCCGGGGTCGCCGACGCGCAGCGACCCGACGCCAGGGCCAGCGCCCGGGCCGGCGCCCGCGCCCGGGCCGGCCGGGTCGAGCACCCGGGTCTCCCGCAGGTCGACATCCAGCTCCAGCCGCTGCGCGGCCATCCCGTAGCCGTACCGCGGGTAGATGCGGCCCTCGCTGGCCCACAGGACCGCGACCGGTTCGCCGCCGTCGCGTAGTTGGCGCAGCTGGCGGTGCATCAGCCGGGTCAGCAACCCGCGCCGACGGTCGGTCGGGGCGACCACGACCAAGGAGACGTGGGCGGCGGGCAGCACCCCGCCGGGCACGGTCAACTCCCTGGTGTACGCCCCCGCGTGCCCGACCAACCGGTCGCCGTCGGTGACCACCAGCGACCGGTCCGGCTCGAAGACGCCCCGCTCGACGTGGTGCAGGTCCGGGTCCGGGTTCTGGTGGAAGGCCGCCAGCAGCAACTCCATCACTGGGTCGAAGTCCTGCGGCACGCCGGCCCGGATCGGAAACGGTGCATCCATCTGCCCTGTCTAACCGATCGGTGGCGGGGTCGGCGACCCATTTGCCGGCTCGCTACTCTCGGATGTGAGCGTCTAAATGGTACGGGGGTCCGCCCGCACCCGTGGGGAGGAAACATGGCAGATCGGCATACACCCTGGGCCGAGCGGACCGTGGAGGTGCCGCCGCAGCGCACGGCTCCCGGCGCAGCGGACGCGGACCAGCCGACGGCACCGGACGCGGACCAGCCGACGGCACCGGGCGTCGCCGGCCTTTTCCGGCGTGGGGTGGCGCAGGTCGGCCGGGGCGGGCCGCCGCCGACCGCCGAGTTCACCGCGCCGCACGAGCCGACCGGCACGGGCTGGCCGTCCGACGCCGGGCCGGGCTGGTCGGACGGCCGGATCCGGCCGCCCCGGCCACCGCTGAGTCAGCAGCTCGCCCAGCTCCGTCGCGGCGGCGAGTGGAGCGTGCTGGGTGGCCTGTTCGCCTTCGTCTGTTGGGGGGTCTGGGCCATCTCCGCCCGGGGGAACCTGGCCAGCCCGGTGCTGACCTTTGTGCTGACGATGCTGGTCGGGGCGGGTCTGTTCGCGCTGTGCCGGGTGATCGGCCGGGTGGTGCTGGAACGCCAGCTGGGTCGGGTCCGGCACGGTGCCCGTGCCTCGCACATGGTGACCGGGGCGTACCTGATCGTCGTCGGGTTCGCCTACCTGCGGCAGACCGAATGGGTGGTCAGCGTCTGGAACTGGTTCGCTGGTTGGTTCTGACGGTCTTGTTTCTGAGCGCCTGAGCGGTTCCTACGTTTCTGACCGAGCGCGGGAGCCGGGCCGGGCGGCTACCGTGACGGCATGCGCAGTCGCGGCGCGGTGCTCCTGGGCGTCTGGTGCCTTCTGCTGGCCGCCGGCCAGACCGCGGCCTTCGGCGTGGTCTGGTGGGTCTTCGTGCGGACCTGGCGCGGCCAGTGGCTGGACACCATCGCGCTGACCGGCAACTCGATCGGCCAGGACGAGGCGTACGGCCCGGCGAGCACGGTGCTCGGTGTGGTCTCGGTGGCCTCGCTCGCCCTGGCCACCGGGGTGATCGGGTTCATCGCGCTGATCCGGGGCCGGGTCCTGCTGGCGGTGGTCGCCACCGGGGTGATCGCCGGCTCCAACCTGACCACCCAGTGGGTGAAGTACGCCGTCGCCCGGCCGTCGTTCGGGGTCGATCCGGTCGACGCGAACCCGGCCAACAGCCTGCCCAGCGGGCACACCACGGTTGCCGCCTCGGTCGCGGTGGCGCTGGTCCTGGTGCTGCCGGCTGCGCTGCGCGGCATCGGCGCCCTCGCCGGTGCCGGCTACGCGGCGGCCGCCGGGGTGGCCACCCTGTCCGCCGGCTGGCACCGGCCCAGTGACGCGGTGGCGGCGCTACTGGTCGTCGGGGGGTGGGCGGCGGCCGGGATGCTCGCGCTCACGCTGGCCCGGTCGCCGGACGACGAGCTGCGCCCGAGCGGACACCACCCGATGTCACTGGCGCTGCTGCTGCTCGCCGGGGTCGGACTGCTGGCGGCGGCCGGGGCCGCGATGGCGGTGACCGACCAGGTGACCGGGCTGCCGCTGGAGGCGCTGGGCCGTCGGCGGCTGTTCGTGGCGTACGCGGGCAGCGCGGCGGGGATCGCCGGCACGGCAGCGGTCACCATGGCCCTGGTGCTGGGGACGGCCGGCTACGCCGTACCGGCCCCGGTGTCCACCGGCCCGGATCCGGCCGGAGGGAACTGAACCGGTTGGGGTGGAACCGATCGGGATAGAGCGACGTCTCAGCAGACATGACGATTTTTCGAGGCGTACGGGCGGCGGCCACCGCCGCCTCCCTGTTGCTGCTCACCGCCGCGTGCGGACAGAACCCGGGCACCGACTCGTCCACCGACGGCACCGCCGGCGGGTCGTCGCTGCCGGCCGACACGCTGGTCCTGCGGGTGGACCACACCGGCGGTTTCACCATGCCGGCGGCGTTGCTGACCCGGCTACCGGTGGTCAGCGTGTACGCCGACGGCCGAGTGATCACCCAGGGCCCCACCATCCTGGTCTACCCCGGTCCGGCCATGCCGAACCTGCAGGTGCAGACGATCAGCGCGGAGCAGGTCGACGAGTTGGTCAAGCAGGCGCTGGCCGCCGGGGTCGGCACCGAGCAGGACCTGGGCCGGCCGCCGGTGGCCGACGCGACGTCGACCCGGTTCACCGTGCTGACCGACAACGGCGTCGAACAACTCGAGGTCTACGCGTTGTCCGACGACGCTTCCGGTGACGCCGGGCTGACCGACGAGCAGGTCGCCGCCCGGGACAAGCTGCGGGACTTCGCCGACTCGCTCACCGAGCTGTCCGGCGGTGTCGGCGCGGCACCGGAGGACTCCGAGCCGTACGTCGCGCACGCGATCGCCGCGGTCGCCGAGCCGTGGGTGGCGGTCGACGAGTCCGTCGACGCCAGCCAGCCGGAGGTGGCCTGGCCCGGCCCGGAACTGCCCGGCGAATCGCTGTCCGAGACGCTCGATCTCGGCTGCGTGACGGTCACCGGGGAGGCGTTGGAGAAGTTGCGGTCCGCAGCGGCGGACGCGACGACCGCCACCCCGTGGACGTCGGCGGGTAAGCGGTGGACGGTGACCCTGCGCCCGCTGCTGCCGGACGAGACGGACTGCTCGGACCTCACCGCCGCGGGCTGATTCCTCCCCAGCCCGCGCGGTGCGGTTTCAGTCGGTCTCGTAGCCGAGGTTGGGGCGCAGCCAGCGCTCCACCTCGGCGAGCGGCATCCCACGCCGGGCCGCGTAGTCCTCGGCCTGGTCCCGGCCGATCCGCCCGACGGTGAAGTACCGCGACGCCGGGTGGGCGAAGAGCAGGCCGCTGACGCTGGCCGCCGGGGTCATCGCCCCGGACTCGGTCAGCTCGATGCCGGCCCGCCCGGCGCCCAGCAGGTCGAACAACTGCCACTTCTCACTGTGGTCCGGGCTGGCCGGGTAGCCCAGCGCCGGCCGGATGCCGCGGAACCGCTCGGCGTGCAGGTCGGCCACGTCCGGGTCGGCGTCCGGCTCGTACCAGTCCCGTCGGGCCCGCAGGTGCAGGTGCTCGGCGAACGCCTCGGCCAGCCGGTCCGCCAGCGCCTTCACCATGATCGCCCGGTAGTCGTCCTGGGCGGCCTCGTATCCGGCGGCCAGCTCCTCCGCGCCGTGCACGGCCACCGCGAAGCCACCGAGATGGTCCCCGGCCGGTGCCACGTAGTCGGCGAGGCAGCGGTTCGGCCGCCCGGCGGGTTTGGTGGTCTGCTGGCGCAGCATCGGGATCCGTACCGGCTGGTCGGTGCCGCCGCCCGGCGGGTCGGCCTGTCCGGCGGCGATGACCAGGTCGTCGCCCTCGGAGTGGGCCGGCCAGAAGCCGTAGACGCCGTGGGCCCGCAACGAACCGTCGGCGATGATCTGGTCGAGCATCGTGTTGGCGTCGTCGAACAGTTCGCGGGCGACCGGCTGCTCCAGGATCGCCGGGTACTTGCCCTTGAGCTCCCAGGCGAGGAAGAGGAACTGCCAGTCGATCATCGGCCGCAGCTCGTCGAGGCCGGGCTCGACGTACCGTACGCCGGTGAACGCCGGCACCGGCAGATCCTCGAAGGACACCGGCTCCGCGTTGGCCCGGGCCTGGGCGAGGGTGAGCAGCGGCTGCCGCCGGTTGGTGTGCTGCTCGCGCAGCCGGTCCTGCTCGGCCCGGTTGTCGCTGTCGAACTGCTCCACCCGGTCGGCGCTGAGCAGGTCGGAGACCACCCCGACCACCCGGGACGCGTCGAGCACGTGCACGGTGCTCCCGTCGTACGCCGGTGCGATCCGCACCGCGGTGTGCTGCCGGGAGGTGGTGGCCCCGCCGATCAGCAGCGGTAGTTTCAGCCCACGCCGCTGCATCTCGCCGGCGACGGTGACCATCTCGTCCAGCGACGGGGTGATCAGGCCGGACAGCCCGACCGCGTCGGCGTTCTCAGCGACCGCGGTGTCCAGGATCTTCGCGGCCGGCACCATCACCCCGAGGTCGATGACCCGGTAGTTGTTGCAGCCCAGCACCACCCCGACGATGTTCTTGCCGATGTCGTGCACGTCGCCCTTGACGGTGGCCAGCACCACGGTGCCCGGTCCGCGTTCCCCACCGCCCTCGGCGGCGGTCTCCTGCCCGGCCGGTGCGTTGGCGGCGTCCTGCCGGGCCTGTTCCTTCTCCGCTTCTAGGAACGGCTCCAGGTAGGCCACCGACCGTTTCATCACCCGGGCGCTCTTGACCACCTGCGGCAGGAACATCTTGCCCGAGCCGAACAGGTCGCCGACGACCTTCATGCCGTCCATCAACGGCCCCTCGATCACGTCGAGCGGCCGGGCCGCCAGTTGGCGGGCCTCCTCGGTGTCGGCCTCGATGAAGTCGACGATGCCGTGCACCAGCGCATGCGACAGCCGGTCGGCGACCGGGGCGTCCCGCCAGGACAGGTCGACGGCGCGCTTCGTGCCGGAGCCGGAGACGGTGCCGGCGAAGGTCACCAGCCGGTCGGTGGCGTCCGGGCGGCGGTCGAACAGTACGTCCTCGACCAGCTCCAGCAGGTCGGCCGGGATGTCCTGATAGACGGCGAGCTGCCCGGCGTTGACGATGCCCATGTCCAGCCCGGCCCGCACGGCGTGCAGCAGGAACGCCGAGTGCATCGCCTCGCGGACCACGTCGTTGCCCCGGAACGAGAACGACAGGTTGGAGATGCCGCCGCTGGTGCGGGCACCCGGGCAGCGCTGCTTGATCAGCGGCAGCGCGTCGATGAACGCCTTGGCGTACCCGTTGTGTTCGCTGATCCCGGTGGCGACGGCCAGCACGTTCGGGTCGAAGATGATGTCGGTGGGGTCGAACCCGGCTTTCCCGGTGAGCAGGTCGTACGCGCGGGCGCAGATGTCGACCTTGCGTTCGGTGGTGTCGGCCTGGCCCTGCTCGTCGAAGGCCATCACCACCACCCCGGCCCCGTACTCGCGGATCTTGCGGGCCTGGTCGAGGAAGACCTCCTCGCCCTCCTTCAGGCTGATCGAGTTGACCACGGCCTTGCCCTGTACGCACTTGAGGCCGGCCTCCAGCACGCTCCACCGCGAGCTGTCGATCATGATCGGGATCCGGGCCACCTCGGGCTCGGTCGCGATCAGGTTGAGGAAGGTCACCATCGCCTGCTCGCTGTCGAGCAGGTCGGCGTCCATGTTGACGTCGAGCAGGTTGGCCCCGCCCCGGACCTGGTCCAGCGCCACGTCCACGGCGGCCTGGAAGTCGCCGGCCTCGATCAGCCGGCGGAACTTCGCCGACCCGGTCACGTTGGTCCGCTCACCGATCATCACGAACCCGGTGTCCGGGCCGATCTCGAACGGCTCCAGCCCGCTGAACCGGCTGGTCCGTGCCGGCTGCGGCACCGGCCGGGGTGCCTTGCCGGCGACCGACTCGGCGATCCGGGTGATATGTGCCGGCGTGGTGCCGCAGCACCCGCCGACCAGGTTGACCATCCCGCTGTCGGCGAAGTCGGCCAGCATCGCGCCGGTCTCGTCGGGGGTCTGGTCGTAGCCGCCGAACGCGTTCGGCAGACCGGCGTTCGGGTGGGAGGCGACATAGCTGTCCGAGATGCGGGCCAACTCGGCGACGTGCGGGCGCATCTCCTCCGCGCCGAGCGAGCAGTTCACCCCGACGACCAGCGGCCGGGCGTGCTCGACGGAGCGCCAGAACGCCTCGACGGTCTGCCCGGACAGGGTCCGCCCGGACAGGTCGACGATGGTCACCGAGATCCACAGCGGCAGCTGCGGCACCACCTCGCGGGCCGCCGCGATCGCCGCCTTCGCGTTCAACGTGTCGAAGATCGTCTCGATGAGCAGCAGGTCGACGCCGCCCTCGGCGAGCGCCGCCAGCTGCTCGGCGTACGTCGCCTTCACCCGGTCGAAGGTGACGGCGCGGTAGGCCGGATCCTCCACCCGGGGCGACAGCGACAGCGTGACGTTGAGCGGGCCGACCGAGCCGGCCACGAACCGGCCGCCGAACTCGTCGGCTGCCTGCCGGGCCAGCTGCGCGCCGCGCAGGTTCATCTCCGGCACGTACGCCTCCAGACCGTAGTCGGCCTGGGCGATGCTGGTCGCGGTGAACGTGTTGGTGGTGGTGATGTCCGCGCCGGCGGCCAGATACTGCCGGTGTACGTCGAGGATCACGTCCGGGCGGGTCAGGTTGAGCAGGTCCGGGTCGCCGGTGACGTCGCGGGGGTGGTCGCCGAACCGGTCGCCACGGTAGTCGGCCGGGGTGAGACCGGCACTCTGCAACATGGTGCCCCAGGCACCGTCGAGCACCGCGATCCGCTGACTCAGCAACTCCCGCAGCGCCCGCTCGCTGTCGCTGGCGCGTGACAAATGCTTCACCTGACACCTCCGCTGGTAGCTCGGAGGCGCCCTTGTCTGGTGGTCACGCCCGATCAGGGGCCGTGATCGTGGCCGAGCGTGGCGGGCATCTCGCGGCCCGTCGCAGCGCCTCTCGACCTCGTGGTGATCCTACCCGTGGCCCGGTCCGGGCACCCGGGTGATTCTAGCCGGCCCGGTCGGACACACCCGCCGCCCGGCTGTTGCGGTGTTCGCACACCTGTCGGGTAGCTTCGGTGACCGGCTCCGCCGCCAGCGGACGCCGGCAGCCATCCGGACCGACGGGAGATCTATCGACATGGGCAGGAAGACGGTGTACGTCTCCGATTTCAGCGGTGCCGTGCTGGACTCGGCGGACGAGCTGGTGCGGATCGTCGTCCTCGAACATCCCGACCTGGTCGCCGGTCCGGTGCGGCTGGAGGCCCGGCCGGACGAGGTGGAGAGCATCGACGACGCGGCGCTCGACGTCGCCGTCGTGGAGATCCACGACGGACAGGGCGACGGCGAACCACGTCGGGTGGTACTGACCGCCAGCGAGTTCGACTCGCTCGCCACCGATGTGCCGATGGCCCAGCTGCTGCGTACCGCCGAGCGGGTCAAACCGGCCAGGACCAGCCGCAAGGCCGCCGAGCGGGTGGACTACGCGACCCTGGAGCACGCCGGCAAACCGCACCGGGGCAAGACCACCGACGAGGAGGCCCGGCTGGTCCGCGACCACCTCGACGAAATCAACAAGCGGTTGGCCGACGAAGGGCTGCGCCAGATCGACCCGGCCGATCCCGACCACGCCGAGCGGTACGGCTTCGCCCGCTCGGCCGATCCCGACTGACGCCGAGCTCGCCACCCCAGCCGACCTGACCGGAATTGTCGGTCCGCCTCGGCATACTCCGGTTCGGGCCGGCGACGTCGCCGGCCGGTGACCAGAGGTGACCAGGAGGGATCGATGGGGACACCGCATACCGGGGCGCTGCTCGCGATCGGCACGGAGAAGGGTCTGTTCCTCGCGACCAGCACCGACGACCGGCGCGGCTGGCAGGTCAGCGGCCCGCACTTCCCGATGACCGCGGTGTACGCGGTGGCGATCGACAAACGCCGGGCGGTGCCCCGGCTGCTCGCCTCGGTGGCCAGCTCGCACTACGGGCCCAGCGTGGCGACCAGCGACGACCTCGGGCGCACCTGGTCCGAGCCGGAGCAGCCGCCGGTCGCCTTCCCGGCCGACACCGGGGCCACCCTGGAGCGGGTCTGGCAGCTCACGCCGGCGTCGGCCGCCGAGCCCGACGTGGTGTACGCCGGCAGCCAACCCTCGGCGCTGTTCCGGTCGACCGACGGCGGGGCCAGCTTCGAGCTGGTCCGGCCGCTGTGGGAGCACCCGCACCGGCCGCAGTGGGAGGCCGGCTTCGGCGGCCAGGCGATCCACACCGTCCTGCCCGACCCGCGGGACCAGGCGGCCCTGCTGGTCGCCATGTCCACCGGCGGCGTCTACCGTTCCGCCGACGCCGGGGCGAGCTGGGCACCCGGCAACACCGGCATTCGTGCGTACTTCCTGCCCGACGAGTGGCCCGAGTTCGGCCAGTGCGTGCACAAGGTGGCCCGGGACGCCGTCGACCCGGACCGGCTGTACGCGCAGAACCATCACGGCGTCTACCGCTCCGACGACGCCGGCGCCACCTGGTCGTCGATCGCCGACGGCCTGCCCAGCGACTTCGGCTTCCCGATCGCCGCCCACCCGCACCGGTCCGGGGTGATCTACACGTTCCCGCTGGTCGCCGACTCGCGGCGGTTCCCGGTCGACGACCGGTGCCGGGTGTTCCGGTCCGCCGACGCCGGTGCCACCTGGCAGCCGCTGACCGCCGGGCTGCCGCAGCACCCGTACTATCCGGCGGTGCTGCGTGACGCGCTGACCACCGACGACGCGTCGACCGCCGGGGTCTACTTCGGCACCCGCAGCGGGGACGTGTTCGCCAGCCGTGACGAGGGCGATTCCTGGCAGCCGGTCGCCACCGGCCTGCCGGACGTGCTCTGTGTCCGGGCCGCGGTGGTGTGACGTGGTGACGCTGCTGGTGCCGGGCGCGCTGCGGGCGGACAGCGGTGGGCAGGCCCGGCTCACCGTCGACGCCGACGGCACGCTGCGGGCGGTCCTCGACGAGGTGACCCGCCGCTGGCCGCGACTCGCCCGCCGGATCCGCGACGAGCAGGGCCAGATCCGGCGGTACGTGAACGTCTATGTCGACGGTGCAGACCACCGGCACAGCGGCGGTCTGGACACCCCGGTCCCGGCCGGTGCCCAGGTGCAGGTGATTCCCTCGGTCGCCGGCGGGTGACCCGGCACACGTCATTCCGGGCGGCGGCGCGGGGCATGATCCACGGGTGCCCAGTCTCCTGATCGACCTCGGCCCGTTGCGGGCCAGCGCGCCGTACCGCCGGATGTGGCTCGGCGCCTCGCTGTCCGGCATCGGCACCAGCCTGACCACGGTGGCGGTCGGTCTGCAGGTCTACGACCTCACCGGTTCCACATTCAACGTCGGCCTGGTCGGGTTCTTCGCGCTGGTGCCGCTGGTGGCGCTGGGCCTGTACGGCGGTGCGGTGGTCGACGCGTACGACCGGCGGCGGGTGGTGGTCGCCACCTCCACCGGCCTGTTGCTGGTCGGGGTGGGTTTCACCGGGCAGGCGCTGCTCGACGTCGGCAGCGTCGGGCTGCTGTACGGTCTGGTCGCGGCGCAGAACGGGCTGTTCGCGATCAACAACCCGGCCCGTACCGCGATCGTGCCGAGGCTGCTGCCGATCGGTCTGCTGCCGGCGGCGAACGCACTGACCAACCTGTCCATGGGGCTGTCCCACACGCTGGGTCCGCTGCTGGCCGGGGTGCTGATCGGCTGGTGGGGTTACCCGGGGACCTATCTGATCGAGGTGGGGCTGGTGGCGGTGGCCCTGGCCACCCTGGTGGCGTTGCCGTCGATCCCGCCGGAGGGCTAGGTCCGCCGGGCCGGGCTCGCCTCGGTCTGGGAGGGCCTGCGGTTCCTCGGCACCCGGCCGAACGTGCGGATGACGTTCCTGGTCGACCTGGCGGCGATGGTGCTGGCCATGCCCCGGGTGCTGTTCCCGGCGATCGGCGCGACCGCGCTCGGCGGCGGGGCCACCACGGTGGGGTTGCTCACCGCCGGCATCGCCCTCGGCACCATGGCGGCGAGCCTGCTCTCCGGGCCGCTGGGTGCGGTGCGCCGGCAGGGCCTGGCGGTGCTGGTGTCGGTGGCCGGCTGGGCGGTGGCGATCACCGTGTTCGGGCTGATCGTCGTGGCGGCGCCGGGGCCGGCACCGGGCGGTGGTGCGCATCCGCTGCTCTGGGCGGCGGTGGCGGTGCTGCTGCTGGCCGGCGCGGCGGACGCGGTCAGTTCGGTGTTCCGGATGACGATCCTGCAGGCGGCGACGCCGGACGCGCTGCGCGGTCGGCTGCAGGGGGTGTTCATCGTCGTGGTCGCCGGTGGCCCGCAGTTGGGCCAGTTGGTGCTCGGCGCCACCGCGCAGCTGACCGGTGAGGCGGTCGCGGCGGTCGCCGGTGGCCTGGCCTGCCTGGTGGTGCTGGCGGCGCTGGCCCGCCACCAGCCGACGTTCGCTCACTACGACGCCCGGGATCCCACTCCGTGAGCGGACCTCCGGCACCGGGCACAATGGTCTGCGCCGACCCGAGGGTCCGCACCGGCGAACACCCCCCGTCGGTTCACCCCAGCGCCGAAGGAGTCGCTTCGATGGACAGATTCGCCGACCGGGTCGCCCTGGTCACCGGAGCCGCGCAGGGTATCGGGGCCGCCACCGCCCGGCGGTTGGCCGCCGAGGGCGCCACGGTGGCGGTGGTCGACCTGACCGTCGAGCGGGCCGGTCCGGTGGTCGACGAGATCGTCGCGGCCGGCGGCGGCGCGGTCGCGGTCGGCTGTGACGTGACCGACCCGGTCGCCGTCGACGCGATGGTCGATCGGGTGGTGACCGACCTCGGGCGGCTCGACATCCTGGTCAACAACGCCGGGATCACCCGGGACAACCTGCTGTTCCGGATGCCGGCCGACGACTGGGACGCGGTGCTGCGCACCAATCTGTCCAGCATGTTCCACTGCTGCCGGGCGGCGCAGCGACACATGGTGCCGGCCCGCTACGGCAAGATCGTCAACCTGAGCAGCCGGTCCGCGCTGGGCAACCGTGGCCAGGTCAACTACGCCGCCGCCAAGGCCGGCGTGCAGGGGCTCACCGCCACCCTGGCGATCGAGCTGGGGCCGTACGGGATCAACGTGAACGCGGTCGCACCCGGCTTCGTGGCGACGTCGATGACCGCGGCGGTGGCCGCCCGGATCGGGGTCGACCCGGACGAGCACCGCCGGCAGGTCGCGGAGCAGACGCCGCTGCGCCGGGTCGGCCAGCCGGCCGAGATCGCCTCGGTGATCGCCTTCCTGGCCAGCGAGGACGCGTCCTACGTCAGCGGGCAGACGCTGTACGTCAACGGTGGTGCCCGGTGATCCGGCCCGCCGCTCACAGCTCCCGGTAGGTGGCGTGGTCGAAGTCGGCGTACCCGCCGTCGTTGCCGATGTCCTGCACCCAGAGCCCGACGAAGGCGCCGGTGAAGCCCCAGGCCTCCGGCTCGCCGTCGGTCATCCGGGCGGCGTACTCGTCGGACAGGATGGTGGCGTCGAGGTCGACCGGCAGCTCGCGCCAGTGGTCGCCCCGGTGGTAGCCGAACCGCAGCACCGGGCCGTCGAACACCACCCGCAGCCCGAGCCGCGCGACGTCGGTGACGTCGACGCTGACCTGAGGGTGGGACTGTCGGCGGCCGCTGTCGCAGCTGAGCAGCTGCAGCTCCTGGCGACCGTCGTCGGTGAGGGTCAGGTAGGCGTAGTGCCAGTTCTCGGTGTTGTAGTAGCCGGTCACCCCGGCGAGCTGGCGGGGGGTGGCCGCGCGGAACTCGACGAGCGTCTCGAAGACGCAGTTCGGTGCGGTCACCCGGCGGGCGACCAGGCTGGGGCGTTGCCGTCCGACCGGGGACTGGCCGCCGACGATCCGCAGGTGTGACGGGCGGCTGGTCAGGTCGGTCCAGTCCGGCCCGGCCGGTCGGCGCAGGGTCGACCAGCGCGGGCCGAGGGTCGCGGCGTCGAAGTGGTCGGTGGACGGCTCGGCGGGCCAGGGGTGCGCCGGCAGGTCGGGGGCGGGCACCTGCTCGGCCGGGACCTGGCCGGCGACCCGCGGCCAGCCGTCGGCGGACCAGTCGACCCGCTGGATCGCGGTTTCCCGGCCGAGGACGCACCGCCCGAGCGGGGTGTAGGGCCGACCGACCAGGTGGGCGAGGTACCACTCGCCGCGCTGGGTCTGCACCAGGCTGCCGTGCCCGGCCTTCTGCAGGGTCAGTTCGGGGCGGCCGACGGAGGTGAGCATCGGTCCGGCCGGGTCGGCCTCGTACGGCCCGAGCAGGGCGCGGGACCGGGCGACGGTCACCTGGTGCTCCCAGCTGGTGCCGCCCTCCGCGGTGACCAGGTAGTACCACCCGTCGTGCCGGTAGATGTGCGGTCCTTCGGTGAGCCCGGTCGGCGTACCGGTGAAGATGGTGACCGGGTCGCCGACCAGCCGCCGGGCGTCGCGGTCGTAGCGCTGGATCTCGATGCCGCCGAACCGGTCGCGCCCCGGCCGCCAGTCGGCGGTCATCGCCAGCAGCCAGGTGCTGCCGTCGTCGTCGTGGAACAGCGACGCGTCGAAGCCGTGGGCGTGCAGCGGCACCGGGTCGGACCACGGGCCGTCGATCGACGGGGCGGTGATCAGGTAGTTCTGCGGGTCCCAGTAGCCGCTGGCGAAGCTGGCGACGTCGCTGTAGACCAGGTGGAACAGTCCGTGTGCGTACGTCAGGTCGGGTGCCCACACCCCGCACGAGTCCCCGGCACCGGTCAGGTCCAGCAGCCGTCGTTCGGTGAGGATTCCGTCGAGCGGGCGCCAGTGCACCAGGTCCCGAGAGTGGTGCAGGGTCACTCCCGGGTACCACTCGAAGGTCGACGTGGCCAGGTAGTAGTCGTCGCCGACGCGCAGCACCGACGGGTCGGGGTAGAACCCGCGCAGCACGGGGTTGGTGATGACCCGGGCCGAGGTGGCCACGTCGGTCGTGTCGGTCGGCATCGGTGGTCCTCCGGGCTCGGCTCTCGAAAGCTTCGGCAGTTTTCCGGAAAGTATGCCACCCGCGGAGGCTTCTGCGGTCCGTTGACGACGGTCGTTGTGTGGAAATCGGGTCTTGACCGGGCGGTAACGCCGTCGTAGCGTGCGCAACGTCACCAATTCATGGCGTTCCGCAGGTGAAATTTTCGGTGACATCGGTCGATTGCTCGGCATCCAGCGGTGGGTGGGGACCACGCTCGCCGCTTACCTGAGGGGACGGCACATGGCGACACCGATCCACCTTTCCCGCCGTACGCTGCTGAGCCTCGCCGGCCTCGGAGCCGGCGCGGTCGCGCTCGGCGGGTGCGGCGACTCCGGAAGCGACAGTGCCGGCATCGAGTGGTGGCACATCCAGAACACCGACCCGATGCTGCCCGTCTGGGCGGCGTTCGCCGAGGAGTTCCAGGCGCAGAACGAAGGCGTCGGCATCACCATCACCCCGCTGGAGAACGAGGCGTTCAAGGCCCGGCTGACCACGGTCACCCAGGCCGGCGACCCGCCGGACATCTACCACACCTGGGGCGGTGGCGTGCTCCGGCAGCAGGTCGAGGCCGGGCTGTGCCAGGACATCACCGACGCGGTCGCCCCCTGGCGGGACATCCTGCAGCCGGCCTCGACGCTGCCGTACGAGATCGACGGACGGCTGTACGGCGTCCCGTTCGACATCGGCATGGTCGGCTTATGGTACAACAAGGCGCTCTTCGCCGACGCCGGCATCACCGCACCGCCACAGACCTGGGCCGAGTACCTCGAGGTCGTCGGCCGGCTCAAGGCCGCCGGGATCACCCCGATCGCGCTGGCCGGCGGCGAGAAGTGGCCCGGCCACTACTACTGGGCCTACCTGGCGATGCGCATCGGCGGCATCGAGGCGCTGAGCCGGGCGGCCGAGGACAACAACTTCACCACCCCGGCGTTCATCGGCGCCGGCGAACGGCTGGCCGAGCTGGTCGCCCTCGAACCGTTCCAGGAAGGCTTCCTCGGCGCGTCGTACGGTGAGCCCGACGGCCAGGCCGCCGCGATGGGCAACGGGGACGCGGCGATGGAGCTGATGGGCCAGTGGGCCCCGGCCGTCCAGGAGGAGGCGTCTGGCGTCGAGGGCGGGATCGGCACCGACCTCGGCTTCTTCCCGTTCCCGGCGGTCGACGGCGGTCAGGGATCGGCCTCCGACGCGTTCGGCGGCGGCGGCGGGTTCGCCATCGGCCGCGACGCCTCGCCGGACGCGATCCGGTTCCTGGAGTTCATCAGTCAGGTGGACAAGCAGCGCCGGGCCGCCGCCACCGGCGCGTTCCTGCCGGTCACCATCGGCGCCGAGGACGCGATCGAGGACCCCAACCTCGCCGCCGTCGCCGAGACCCTGGCCAACGCCGGCAACTTCCAGCTCTACCTGGACCAGGCGTACGCCCCGGCGGTCGGCCAGGAGGTCAACGACCGGGTCGCCGAACTGATCGCCGGGCAGATGACCCCGGAGCAGGTCGCCGAGGCCGTCACCGTCGTCGCTCAGCGCTGACCGGCGACGATGGACCGCAACCTGAGACGCCGCCGGATCAGCGACCGGATCACCATCGGCCTGTTCCTGCTGCCGGCGCTGGTGCTGTTCGGCGTGCTGGTCGTCGCCCCGATCCTGGTCGCGGCGTACACCAGTCTGTTCCGCTGGAACGGGTTCGGCGGCCTACCGACCGACTTCATCGGCCTGGACAACTTCGTCCGGCTGCTCGACGACCCGGTCTTCATCGGTGACCTGCGACGCGGGGCCCTGCTGGTGGTGCTGTCGGTCACCGTGCAGCTGCCGCTCGCGTTGGGGCTGGCCCTGCTGCTGAACCAGAAGCTGCGCGGCCGGGCGGTCTACCGGGTGCTGTTCTTCGCCCCGTACGTGCTGTCCGAGGTCATCACCGCGGTCCTGTTCGACATGGTCTTCAGCCAGAACCGGGGCCTGGCCAACCACGTGCTGCGCCTGGTCGGGCTGGAGAGCCTGAGCTCGACCTGGCTGTCCGATCCGTCGACCGTGCTGTACTCGGTGTTCCTGGTGATGACCTGGAAGTACTTCGGCTTCCACATGATCCTGCTGCTCGCCGGCCGACAGAACATCCCGCGGGAACTGCACGAGGCGGCAGCGACCGACGGCGCCGGCGGCTGGCAGATCTTCCGGCACGTCACGCTGCCGCTGCTGGCCCCGACCATCCGGATCTCGATGTTCCTGGCCGTGATCGGCAGCATCCAGCTGTTCGACCTGGTCTGGGTGCTCACCGGCGGTGGTCCGCTGAACGCGTCCGAGACCATGGCGGTGACCATGTTCCAGTACGGGTTCCGGCGCTTCGAGGTGGGCTACGCCAGTGCGATCAGCATCGCGATGTTCCTGATCAGCCTGATCTTCGCGGTGCTGTACCAACGCTTCATCCTGCGCCGCGACCTCGAAGGAGCGATGACCACCATGGGGGATCAGCGATGAGCGCCCCGACCCGTACCGCACGGCCCCGGCCGCAGCGGGCAGACCGGGGTGGCGGCCGAGTGTCGCGGCTGCTCGGCCCGGCCCGGTCCCTGTCGTTGCACACCGTCTCGATCATCGTCGGGCTGATCATCGTGGTCCCGATCATCTTCGCGCTGCTCGGCGGGTTCAAGGACAACCGCCAGCTGTCCAACAGCCCGTTCGCTCTGCCTTCGCCGTGGATACCGGAGAACTATCTCGAGATCCTCGGCTCCGGATCGTTCTGGCGGCAGCTGTTCAACAGCACGCTGATCGCGCTGGCCACCGCGGTGATCGTGGTCGGGGTGGCGGCGCTGGCGTCGTTCGTCTTCGCCCGGTACGCGTTCCGGGGGCGGGAACTGCTGTTCCTGTTCTTCACGATCGGGCTGATGTTCCCGTTCGCGGTCGCCATCCTGCCGCTGTTCATCCTGCTGCGCACCATGGGTCTGCTGGACAACCCGCTCGGGGTGATCCTGCCCCAGGCCGCGTTCGGCCTGCCGGTGACGATCATCATCCTGCGGTCGTTCTTCCGGGCGATACCGGGGGAGCTGGAGGAGTCGGCGATCCTCGACGGCTGTACGCCGTTCGGCTTCTTCTGGCGGATCCTGCTCCCGATGGCCCGGCCGGCGATCGCCACCGTGTCGGTGCTCGCCATCGTGGCCAGCTGGAACAACTTCATGCTCCCGCTGGTGGTGTTCAACGACCCGAACTGGTGGACCATCCCGGTGGGCGTGCAGGAGTTCCAGGGCCAGTACGCCGACGACAGCGCCAAGGTGCTGGCGTACGTCGTGCTGGCGATGGTCCCGGCGCTGGCCTTCTACTCGATCGCCGAGCGCCAGCTGATCGGCGGCCTCACCGCTGGTGCCACCAAGGGCTGAGCTGGTGCCACCAAGGGCTGAGCCGGTGCCACCAAGGGCTGACCGGGCGACCCGGATGATCGCCGCGCGGTGACGATAGTCCCGCCGACCTGGCCGGTCGGCGGGACAAGCCGGCCCCGGGGGTGGTTGTTCCGGCCGCCGTCGGTTGGTGAGACTGCGTGATCATGAGTCGTCGCAGTCTCGTGACAGTCGTGGCCGCCGTGGTCACCGTCCTCGCCGTGGCCGTCACCGTCACCCTGGTGGTGCTGAACCGCCCCGGCGAGCCACTGACCGCGAGCGACCCGGCGGCCGGGGTGACCGTCCGGGTGGACGGCTCGTCGGTCGACGGCCGTGGCGCCAGCCTGCGGGTCGGCGTCGCCGACGACGCTCCGGGCTTCCCGGAGCCGAGCATGATCACCCCGCTCGGTGAGGTGGCCAGCGTCGAACTCGACGGCGGCGAACTGACCGGGCCGGCCACCATCACCTTCGACTATCCGGCGGACGCCCCGGTCGACGACATGTTCATCGCCGTCTACGTCGACGACTGGGGGCAGTGGCTGCCGCTCGGCGGCGACATCGACGCCGACGCCGGCACGATCACCACCCAGACCCGGCACTTCTCCCACTGGGTGCTCGCCGCCTGGGACGAGGAGGAGACCGCCGCGCAGGCGGCCCTGGCGCTGCAACGCGAGATCAACGCCAACCGGTACGTCGCCGGAATCGCCGGCATCCTGTCCGTACCGCCGCCGTTGGAGTGCCGATACCAGGCCCTGCCGGTCCGGGTCGAACTGGACAACTTCGTCCCCGGCCTGGAGACCTGCGCGACCTTCCACCCCGACCGCGACGGCACCTACCAGTTCAGTATCGGCAACACCGTCGGCTACCCGCTGCTGCTGGAGTTCCCGCCAGCGCTCACCGTCGAGACGGCCCCCGACTCGGGCACCGGCCCGACCGGGCGGGACAACATCTACACCGCGTTGATCGAGGACGTCCGGACGCTGATGGGCGACACCGCCGTGGTGCTCAGCTCCGGCACCCGGGTCACCTTCCGGCTCGACCCGGCGAAGCTGCCCGAGTCCGGCACGATCACCCTCAGCGCCCGACTGGACTACGGCCACGTCCTGCTGGACGCCTCCGGTCTACTACTGCAGTTGCTGCTGCCGTTGAGCCCGGACAGCAGGGCGCTGCAGATGTGGCGGCAGTCCGAGAAGTACCTGCAGACCGCCGAGTGCATTCTCACCGAGAGCATCAAACTTGGCCGGATCATCGGCAACCCGACCGGCAACGACATCACCGGCTGGGTGCTGTCCGCCGCGAACGCCTACTACGAAGGCGTGGTGCGGTGTGCCGAGCAGATCGTCGACTTCGTGCTGAAATTCATGGAGAAGCCGGCGGAGACGTACGTCGAAGGGATCTTCAACGCGATCAGCAACAGCCTGGGCGGCCTGGTCAAGCGCCGGTTCGACGCGGTGCTGGCCGTCTGGCGCAACGCCGGGGCGATCCGGGAGCTGCTCTCCGGGACGGTGGAGCTGGCCCGGCAGAGCTTCACCGGCGACAGCGGCCGCCGGTCGGCGCGGCTGACCGTCACCGATCCGCCGCTGGACCGGCTGCACGAGGTGGTGCCGAGACCGGGTGACGGCAACTACCGGGCCGGCACCGGACCGACCGACTTCGTGGTGACGCAGGAGAGCCAGTTCGCCCCGTTCGGCCCGTTCCGCGGCTGCCCGGGGGACCCGGAGTGGCAACTGGACTGGAGCTCGACCCCGCACGGTGTCGGCTACCTGTACCTCGGCGGGGCCAGCGACCTGATCAGCGCCCAGGTGCAGGTGTCGCACGTCCCGGCCGGGCAGCGGGCCGCCGTCGAGGAGTATCTGCGGCAGTTGGGTTCCGTCCAGTGCCGCGCCGAGCGCACCGCCGCCGACTACACCGAATACGGTCCGGTGGTGACCGCCAAGGACTATCCGGCGGTCACCCTGGTCTGGAACGCGGTGGAACAGACCCCTGACTACCAGGCGGCCGGCAGCATCTGGTGGGGCTTCGACCCGCGTACCGGCTATCTGCTCAAGTTGCAGACCCAGCCGTTCGACAACCCCGAGATGCCGATCGGTGAGGTGACCGAGCACAGCGAAACCGCCTGGTACTACCTGGTGAAACGGGCCGAAGCGATGCTCGGGACCGGGCTGGCACCGGCATCCTGACCGATCAGGTCCCCTGTGGAGGGGCGGTGTCCACGGTAGTCTCTGCCGGGTGACGAGCATCCTGGTGCCCTACCATCTCGATGAGTACCTGCCCGAGCTGGACGTGCCGGGGTCGGCGGAGACGACCGTGATGCCGTCGCTGCCCGACGGCACCCGGTGGGCGCGGATGGCCTGGCTGTACGGGGCGGTCGCGGTGACCGTCGCCGGTACGGTGTCCGCCGGGCACCGGCCACTGGTCCTCTCCGGCGACTGCACCACCGCCCTCGGGGTGGTGGCCGGTCTGCAACGTGCCGGCGTCGACCCGACGGTGGTCTGGTTCGATGCCCACGGCGACCTGCAGTCCCCGGAGACGACCAGCAGCGGCTACCTGGGTGGGATGCCGCTGCGGCTGCTGACCGGCCATCGCCGCGACCTGATCGCGACGGCGCTGGACCTGCGGCCGGTCGCCGAGGCCGACGTCGTGCTCGCCGACGGCCGGGACCTCGACCCGCCGGAGGCCGACCAGCTGCGGCGGTCGGCGATCCGGCACCGGCCGGTCGGTGACGTCGCCGACGCGGTCGGCCAGCTGCCGGACCGGCCGATCTACCTGCATTTGGACGCCGACGTCGTCGACCCGGTCGAGCTGCCCGGGCTGCGCTTCCCGGCACCGGGCGGCCCGCAGTTGGCCGAGGTCGCCGACGCGGTGACCGCCGTGCTGGACACCGGGCGGGTGGCCGCCGTCGGCGTCGCCTGCACCTGGGACCCGGGTCATGGTGCCGCCGCCCGGCTCGGCCCGCTGGTCAAGGAGATCCTGCGTCGACTGGCCTGAGGGCGGCCCGCCAGCCACCGGCGGCGGTGACGTCGACCGCGTCCCGTACGCCGTGCTCCTCGGCGAGGAAACCGGTGACCCGGCTGCCGTCGTCGAGTTCGACCGAGCCGAGCCCGAGCGGCGGCGGTACGGTGCCGAGCAGCGCGCCGACCGCCTGGTGCGGCAGCCGCCACACCTCGACGGCGATCCCGCCGGCCGGTCCGTCACCGGTGCGGACCAGCCCGGGGCGGGGCAGCCCCGGCCCGACGAGCCGGTAGAGCCGGTAACCGGGGGCGGTCCGGGCCCGGTAGGCCAGCCGCCCGCCCAGCTCGACCAGCTGCGGGTTCAGCGGCAGCCCGGTCAGGTGCGCGCCGGCCACCGCCACGGTGGTCGTCCCGGTCGGCTCGTCGGCCGGGGTGGTCACCGACTCACCGCACCAGAGCGCGGCCAGGTCGAGCAGCGGCGCGTCGGCGAAGGCCGGGGCGACGAACTGGACACCGAACGGCAGCCCGTCGGTGCGGGCCCCGGCCGGTACGGCGACCGCACACAGGTCGAGCAGGTTGACGAAGTTGGTGAACCGGCCCAGCCGGGCGTTGACGCCGACCGGGTCGGCGGCGACCTCGGCCAGGGTCGGGTGGCCGGGGGTGACCGGCAGCAGCAGCGCGTCCACGTCGGACCAGACGCCCTCGGTGCGGCGGCGCAGCGCCGCGAGCCGGTCCAGCCCGGCGAAGACGTCCGGCCCGGCGATGTCGCGGCCCCGCGAGACGATGGTCCGTACCGTCGGGTCGAGGTGCGGGCCGTCCGGCTCCAGCAGGTGCCCGAACGCGGCCCAGCGGGCGGCCAGCCACGGCCCGTCGTAGAGCAGCCGGGCGGCGGCCAGGAACGCGGTGACGTCGACCTCGACCACATGCGCGGCGACGGTACGCAGCCGCCGCAGCGCCGCCCGCCAGGCGGTCTCGTGCACCGGGTCGAGGTCCAGCGGCCGGTCCGGGACCGCGACCACCCGCATCCGGTCGGCGACCCCCGGCGGCGGCTGGGTCGGCACCGGCCGGGACCACGGGTCGTCGGGGTCGGCCCAGGTGAGGGCGGCGAGCGCCGGTCGGGCTTCGGCGACGGTACGGGTGAAGGTGGTGACACAGTCCAGTCCGGCGCAGGCGGGCAGCACGCCGACGGTGGAGACCAGTCCCCGGGTCGGTTTGACTCCGACAATGCCGTTGAAGGCGGCCGGTACCCGGCCGGAACCGGCGGTGTCGGTGCCCAGCGCCAGCGGCACCAGTCCGGTGGCGACGGCGAGGGCGCTGCCGGAGCTGCTGCCGCCGCTGACGTGTGCGGCGCTGGCGACGCTGTGGCAGGCGCCGTACGGGCTGCGGGTGCCGACCAGCCCGGTGGCGAACTGGTCCAGGTTGGTCTTGCCGATGGCCACGGCGCCGGCGTCGGTCAGCCGGCGTACCGCGGCGGCCGACGACGCGGCCGGCCGCTCGGCCAGAGCCGGGCAGCCGGCGGTGGTGGGGTGCCCGGCGAGGTCCAGGTTGTCCTTCACGGCGACGGCGGTGCCGGCCAGCGGGGCGTCCGGGTCGACGCGGGCGGCAGCGTCGTCGACCTCGGCCGGGTCGAGCAGGGTGATCCAGATCGGCTGGGCGGGGTCGGCCGCCAACTGCGCGGCGCGGGTCGCGGCGGCCAGGATCGCGGTGGGGGTGGCGGCGGCCGATCGCGCGGTGCGGGTCGCGGCGGTCACGTCGTCCGGTGCGGTCGATGTCACGGGGGATACCTCCGGTGGCGCCGGGGGTACGGCCGATGCGGGACCGGGCGCGCGGTGGGGCGCGCACACCGGCCGTACCCCTGGCGGGTCGGTCAGGACGACGGGATCTGGCCGACGACGCCGTCGACGAAGTAGTCGATCGACTCGATCGTCTGGTAGTCGGGGATGGTGTCGGCGGGTACCCGTACGGTGCCTGCCTGGTCGACGACCGGCCCGGCGAACGGCGAGCCGTCCTCGGCGCTGATCTTGGCCTTGGCCTGCTCGACGAGGTCCTTGGTCTCCTCGTCGACCGCCGGCCCGTACGCCGACTGTACGAACGGGTTGTCGCCGGTCTTGAGCCCGACCCGGAAGTTGGCGTTGTACTCGCTGCCGGTGAACTCACCGTCCAGGACGGTGCGCACCATCTTGGTGTACAGCGGTCCCCAGTCCCATTCGGAGCCGGTGAGCCAGCCGGTCGGGGCGAGTTCGCTGGCGTCGGCGTGGTAGCCGACGGTGTAGGCGCCGGCCGCCTCGGTGGTGCGGATGATGGTGGCGGTGCAGTCCTGGTGCTGGCTGATCACGTCGACGCCCTGGGAGAGCAGACTGCTGGTGGCCTCGGCCTGCTTGGCCGGGTCGCACCAGCTGGAGGTGTTCACCACGTAGGTCTTCGCGTCCGGGTTGACCGAGGCGGCACCGAGCTGGAAGGCGTTGATGTTGTCCAGGGTCTGCGAGATGGGGAACGCGTACACGTACCCCAGTTTGTTGGTTTTCGTGGTTTTTCCGGCGACGATGCCGGCCAGGTAGACCGGCTCGTAGACGGTGCCGAAGTAGGTGCCGAAGTTCGGCGGCACGTCGCCGTCGACGAGGTTGCCCTGCTGCAGCACCACGACGTCGGGGTTGGCGGCGGCGACCTTGAGCGCCGGGTCCTTGTGGCCGTAGGACGTGGCGAAGATGATCTTCGCGCCCTTGCGGATCATGCTCTCCATCACCCGGGTGGCGTTGTCGTCCTCCGGGACGTTCTCGGCGGTCAGCACCTCCAGATCCGGGTACGCGGCGGCGACGGCCTGGCTGCCGGCGTACGCGGCCTGGTTGTAGCCGTAGTCGTCCTTGGGTCCGACGAAGATGAAACCGATCGCGGTGCCGCCGGTGCCGGGTGCCTCGGCGGCGTCCCCGGTCGACGCGGCGGTGGTGGTGTTGGTGGCGCAGCCGGCCAGCAGTACGGCTGCCAGCGTGCTGGCGGCCGTGGCGGCCAGCACGCTGCGACGGGACAGTCTTCGGATACTCATCTGGGGTTCCTCCGGTGATCTATTTGGCGGGGGTCAACTCGAAGACCCGGGACAGTCCTTCCGGCGCGGCGTTGCTGCGGCGGCGGCCGAGCAGCACCAGCGCGGCGATGGTCACCAGGTACGGCAGTGCGTCCAGGGCGAACTGGTTGAAGCCCAGGCCACGGGCCTGCAGCGCGGGGGAGAGGGCAAGGGCGGCACCGAACAGGTACGCCCCGCCGACGGCCCGCAGCGGATGCCAGGCGGCGAAGATGACCAGGGCGACGGCGATGAAGCCCCGGCCGGCGGTCATCCCCTCGAACCAGGCGTTGGCGTACGCGGTGGACAGATGCGCGCCGCCGACCCCGGCGAGCAGCCCACCGGTCACCACGGCCAGGTACCGCACCAGCTGCGGCGAGTGCCCGTACGCGGTGAGCACCTCGCCGCGTTCGCCGGCTCCCCGGATGGTCAGGCCGACCCGGCTGCGGTACAGCAGCCACCAGATCGCCGGGGCGAGCAGGTAGGAGCCGTACACGAGCGGGTCGTGCTGGAAGAAGATCGGCCCCAGCCACGGAATGTCGGCGAGCAGCGGCACCGGGTACGGCTGGAACGGGCTGATCGCCCGGCCCACGTACGCGGCCCCGAACATCGAGGTCAGCCCGAGGCCGAGGAAGAGCACGACGAGACCGGTGGCCAGCTGGTTGGCGGCCCGGCCGAGGACCATCACGGCGTGGACCAGGGCGAGCAGGCCGCCGGCGGCGGCCCCGGCCACCACCCCGGCCCACGGGCTGCCGGTCTCGGCGGTGACGGCGTACGCGGCGAGCGCGCCGGTGAGCATGCTTCCCTCGGTGCCGAGGTTGATCACCCCGGCGCGTTCGGCGATGGTCTCGCCGAGGGCGGCGTAGAGGATGGCGGTGCCGCCGCGCACCCCGCCGGTGAGGACGTCGACGATCACTTCTTGCTCCTTCGGGTGAAGCCGAGCACGACCAGCAGCACCATGGCCATCAGTACGTTGACCGAGGCGGCCGGCAGGTTGGCGTCGATCTGCAGGCTGTCGCCGGCCATCGCGATCGCGGCCAGCAGCAATGCGGCTGACGCGACCCGCAGCGGCCGGTGCAACGCCAGCCAGCTGGCCAGGAAGCCGACGTAGCCGAAGTTGGCGGTCATGCCGGGGCGCAGCTTGAACTCCGTACCGGCGAAGTGGACCAGCCCGGCCAGGCCGGCGAGTGCGCCGCCGACGAGCATCGAGGTGACCAGCAGGGTGCCGACCCGCAGGCCGGCGCGGCGGGCCGCTTCCGGGTTGCCGCCGACGACCCGCAGCCGGAATCCCCAGCCGGTGCGCGACATCAGCCACCAGATGGCGACCAGCGCGATCCCGGCGACGACGATGCCGGTGTTGAGGGTGCCGCCGGGCACGAACAGTGGCAGCCGGGCGGTGTCTTCCAGGGGTCGGCTGGCGGGTTGGCCGAAGCCGGAGGCGTCCTTCCACGGGTCGTAGATCAGCAGCAGCATGATGTCGATGGCGATGAAGTTCATCAGCAGCGTGGTGATCGCCTCGTTGACCTTGACGGTGAGTCGCAGGCCGGCGGCGATGCCGGCCCAGGCCGCGCCGCCGACCATCGCCGCGACGATCATCAGGGTGAGCACGACCGGGCCGGGCAGCCGTTGGTCGGTGACCAGGCCGACGCCGGCGGCGCAGACCGCGCCGATCACGATCTGGCCCTCGCCGCCGACGTTGAGCAGGCCGGCCCGCGCCGGTACGGCGACGGCGAGCGCGGCGAGCACCAGCACCGAGGCCCGCACCAGTACGGTCTGCGCCTGGGCCGGGTCGGCCAGCGACCTCACCATGTCGGCGTACATGGCCAGCGGGTCCACGCCCTTGGCGGCGGCGAAGGCGCCGAAGATCACCGGAGCGGCGAGTACGGCGACGACGACCCGCGGCCACAGTTTCGCTCGATTGTCGACAATCTTGGGTTGTTCGGGGGCAGGGCGTACCAACGTGTCGGTCACCTCAGGTCACTCCCCACCGGCGGTGTCGTCGTTGCCGCTGTCCTCGCCGGCCTGGCCGCCGCCCAGCATCAGCTGGCCGATCGCGTACCGGTCGGTCGTCGCTGGCGTCACGATCCCGGCCAGCTCTCCGTTGTGCAGCACCGCGATCCGGTCGCTGATCGCCAGCAGCTCGTCCAGGTCCTCCGAGACCACCAGCACCGCCGCCCCGGCGTCGCGCTGCTCCAGCAGCAGCTCCTGGGTCCGCCGGGTGGTCGCGATGTCCAGCCCACGACTCGGGTACGCCGCCACCACCACCGACGCCGGCGCGCCCAACGCCCGGGTCAGCAGCACCCGTTGCACGTTGCCGCCGGACAGCTCGGCCACCACCCGGTCACCGGCCGCCATCCGCAGCCCGGCCCGCTCCTCGCGCCGGGCGGCGTCGGCCGTCACCGTCCGCCAGTCGATGCCCAGACCCCGACGGGCCGCGCCGAGATCGGCCAACGCCATGTGCTCGGTGACGGTCAACCCGGGCACCACCGCGTCGGTGAGTGGATCCTCCGGCACCCCGACCGCTCCGGCGGCGAGCGCCTGCCGGGGCCGGCCGTGCACCGCGACGGCACCGATGTGCACCGAACCGGCCGCCACCCGGCGCTCACCGAGGATCACCTCGCAGAGCTCACGTTGCCCGCTGCCGGCCACCCCGGCCACCCCGACCAGCTCACCCCGACGCAGGTCCAGGTCGATGGCGCGCAGCGCCGGGGCACCCCGGTCCCCGGTGACGTCGACACCACGCAGCCGCACGATCGGCTCGACGTCAGCGCCCGGCGGCTGGCGGTGGCTGGCCAGCCCCGGCACCGAACGGCCGACCATCGCCTCGACCAGCTCCGCGTCGGTGTGCCCGGTCGGGTCGGCGTTGCGCAGCACCACCCGGCCACCGCGCAGCACGGTCACCCGGTCGGCGATCGCCCGCGCCTCGGCCAGCTTGTGGGTGATGATGACGATCGACAGTCCGTTGGCCCGCAACGCCCGCACCGCGGCGAACAACGCGTCGACCTCCTGCGGAGCCAGCACGCTGGTCGGCTCGTCCAGGATCAGCAGCCGCGCCCCGGCCATCAGCACCTTGAGGATCTCCACCCGCTGGCGTTCCCCGATGGACAGGTGCGCCACCAGTGCGTCCGGGTGCACCGGCAGGCCGTACCGCCTGGCCTGCTCGGCGATCCGCGCGGACAGCGCCCGCCGCTGGAACCGCAGCCCGCGACCGGGCAGGGCCAGGGCGATGTTCTCGGTGACGGTGAACGCCGGGATCAGCCGCAGATCCTGGAAGACCATGCCGATCCCGGCCGCGCGGGCCGCCGCCGGCGAGTCGATCGCCGCCGGTACGCCGTCCACCCGCAGCTCACCGGCGTCCGGCCGGTACACGCCGTAGATCAGTTTCATCAGTGTGCTCTTGCCGGCGCCGTTCTCGCCGAGTACGGCGTGCACCTCGCCGGGCGCTACGTCGAAGTCGACGCCGTCGTTGGCGACGACCGCGCCGAACCGGCAGGTCAGGTTGCGGACCGACAGCAGCGCGGTGGCGTTGTCCACCGGCGTGGCCACGGCGGTCATTGCAGCGGCCTTGTCTCGACGGCCATCATCCGGGTCAGGGCCTGCGCGGCCCGTTGCTCGACGACGGCGACGGATTCCCCCAGATGCATCGTGAACCTCCGGTGTGCGGTGTCGAGGTCGCCACCGAGGACGGCCTCCAGGATGCCGAGGTGCTGCGCGATCGTCCGGTCGATCCGCTCGGCGGAGAGGAAGTCGTGCATCCGGACCACCCGGATGCGTTCGTTGACCACGCCGAGCATCCCGGCGAGGGCGTTGTTGCCGGCGGCCTCGGCCAGCCGGACGTGGAAGCTCTCGTCGAGCAGCACGAAGCCGGGATCCGGCTCCGGGGTGTCGCGGCGCAGCACCAGCCAGTCGTCGCGCAGCGGTTCGACGACCGACAGATCGTGCGGTTCACCGGTCTCGGCCGGCCGGTGCAGCGCCGCCAGCTCCAACGCCCGGCGTACCTCGTACAGTTGCCGGACCTCGACCAGGTTGGACGCCGCCGGTACGTAACCCCCGTCCGGCAGGCGTTCGACGAGCCGCTCGGCGTGCAACCGGGCCAGGGCCTGCCGGACCGGGGTACGCGACACCGACAGCAGGGTGGCCAGCCGCTCCTCGCCGAGCCGGATCCGCAGCGGGAAGTCGCCGACCAGCAGCCGCCGCTTCAGCTCGGTGTAGGCGTGCTCACCGGCCTGTGCTCGCGGAGGTGTGTCCAGTCTTGTATCCAACGTCGGATCCATGAACGGACCGTAGGGGCGTCGTGCTTCCACGGTGTTTCCTGACGGTAAGCAGCCCGACGCGGCAACGGGCAAAACATCGTGGATAGCTGGTTGTCCGGGCAAGCCAGACGTGCGGCAGACGGGACCGGCGGAGGCCGCCTTGTTGGTGAGCCATTATTCATGCAACGCGCATCATTGATGACGGTAATCGGATTCTGTCTTCCGGTAAATCGTTTCCCAGTTTCCTTGTCGCTACTCTCGAATGGCTCGGAAGGTTACGGAGAGGGGAACGGAATATGAACGCTGGTATCGCATTGATCCTGTTGTTCGACCTGGTGGCGGCCGTCGCGCTCGTGTACGGCATCTATTTTCGGCGACACCGCCGACGCGACATGCTCGTCGCGTACCTCGCGCTGAACGTCGGTGTGCTCGCCGTCACCGTCGCGCTCTCCTCGGCCAGCACCGGCGCCGGTATCGGCCTCGGCCTCGGCCTGTTCGGTGTGCTGTCGATCATCCGGCTCCGCTCGTCCCAGCTCACCCAGGAAGAGGTCGCCTACTACTTCGCCGCGCTCGCCCTCGGGCTGCTCTGCGGGCTACGCCCCGGCGCCTGGTGGGTCGCGCCGCTGCTGGCGACGATGCTGCTCGTGGTCATGTACGTCGCCGACCATCCCCGGCTGCTGCGCCGCCACCGCCAGCAGTTGATCACCCTGGACGCGGCCTACACCGACGAGGCCCAGCTGATCGACCGCATCGAAGACCTCTTCGCCGCCAAGGTCAGCCATGTGGTGGTCACCGAGGTCAACCTGGTGCTCGACCAGACCACCGTCGACGTCCGCTTCCGGCTGGCGCGCAGGCCGCGTACCGCCGCTCCGGTCGCGGACCGCGCGCCCGGCGGTGTCGCCGGCCCGGTCCCGACGGCCGCTGCCGCTGGCGGCGTCGGCGCTGCTGCCGGCGCCGGGACGGCGCGATGAACCGGGCGGGTACGGCCATCGTCGACCTGCTCGCGGAACTGCCGCCGATCAGCCTGACCGACGTCCTCGCCGCCGCCGAACTGCAGATCCGGACCGACCGCAAGTACCTGCTGCGAGCCGAGCAGGTGCCGTTGCTGCTCGCCGCCGCCGACGGCCTGCTGGTGCTGGACATCGACGGCCGGCGCGCGTTCCGCTACGAGTCGGTCTACTTCGACACCGCCGAGCTGCTCGCCTACCAGCAGGCCGCCCGCGGCCGGCGTCGCCGGTTCAAGGTCCGCACCCGCTCCTACCTCGACTCCGGCCAGTGCGCTTTGGAGGTCAAGACCGTCGGCGGGCGTGCCCAGACGGTGAAGGACCGCCTCGACTACCCGATCGGCGACCGGAACCGGCTCAACTCCGACGGACTCGCCTTCGTCGCCGGCCGGGTGGCGCTGCCCGACGCCGGACGCGAACTTACCCCGGCGCTGACCACCACCTACCTGCGCAGCACCCTGGTCGACCCGGCCGGAGGGTCCCGGCTGACCATCGACGCCGACCTGATCTGTGCCGACCCGACCGGCGGTCGGACCGGGCTATGCGGCCACGTCGTCGTCGAGTCGAAGTCGGCCGGCCCGCCGACCATGGTCGACCGGCTGCTCTGGCGCCAGGGGATCCGCCCGGCGCGGATCAGCAAGTACTGCGTCGGGCTCGCCGCACTCGACCCGGCCCTGCCGGCGAACCGCTGGAACCGCACGCTGCGCCGCTACTTCGACTGGCGACCGTCGCCCGGCGGGCGTAACCACAGCTGACATCGACGGCGGGCGAAGCCGTCGATCTGACGTCAACGGCCGGTGGAGCCGTCGATCTGCTCCCGCAGGATGTCGGCGTGACCGGCGTGCCGTGCGGTCTCCTCGATCATGTGCGCCAGCACCCACCGCCGGGTCGGTGGCAGGCCGCGCCCCGGTGGCCGGGGCGCGGGACCTGCCAGGTCGGTCCAGCCGTCGACGACCTCGTTCGCCCGCGCGATTGTCTCCCGGTAGTCGGCGAGCAGACCGTTGACCGTCTCCTGCGGGTCGGGCCGCAGGGTGCGCCGCAGGTCGACGATCGGCTCACCGAGGAAGTAGAACCGCTCCACGTGCCCCAGGTGCTTGATCAACCCCAACAGGCTGGTGCCGGACGGCACCCCGGCGGCGCGGACCTGCGGCTCCGGCACGTCGGCGACCTTGCCCGCGATCGAGTCGCGTAGGTAGTCGAGGAAGCCCTGCAAGGTGGCCTGCTCGCCGGGCGCGGTCCAGGCCGGCCCGGTGTCCTTGCGCCTGCGCCGTGGCCTCGGTGACGTCGGCCGATCCATTGCTGGCATCAGTCGATCCCTTCGTGGCGTTGGACGAGCAGGACGTTGTCGGCCACCGTCGCGGTCTGACCGCCCGGCCCGGTGGCCCGCCGCTGCGGCATCTCGGCGCGCAGCACCGTCCACTGCTGCGGATCCAGATCGAGGCTCGCGGCGACCTCGTCGGGCGTCGGCAGGTGGGTGTCCGGGTCCTGGTTCCACGACCAGGGCGCGGTGGAGCCGTGGTCGACGATCAGCAGCCGGCCGCCGGGCCGCAGGGCCTGCGCGGCGGTACGCAGCACCGCGCTCCGGTCCAGCGCGAACGGCGTGTGGAAGTACTGCGCGTTGACCAGGTCGAACGTCCCGGTCGGGAAGCTGTGCGCCAGATCGTGCCGTTCACCGGTGACCCGGTCGCCGAGGCCGAGCTCGCCGGCTGCCGCCTCGACGCGGGCCACCGCCGTGGCGGAGATGTCCACGGCGGTGACCCGCCAACCGCGCTGGGCGAGCCAGATGGCGTCGCCGCCGGGGCCGCACCCCAGATCCAGGGCCACGCCAGGGCTCAGCGATTCGGCGATCTCGACGAGTCGCTGGTTCGGCGGCTTGGCCGAGCCGGCCAGGTTGCGGTGCAGCTCCTCCCAGAACGACTCGGGGCCGGCGTCCAACTTTGGGCCCTGCCATCCATTCATCGGTCTTCTCCTTCGGTGAAGAACGCCAGCAGTTCGGTGGTGACAAACGTCGTGTTCTCCTGCGGCAGCCAGTGGCCGGCGGCCGGCACCTCCACCGCGCGGGTGATCCGGGTCATCCGGGGCTCGACGGTCGACCGGGTGAACTCCAACAGGCCTTCGGCGGTCATCAGCATCGTCGGCATGCTGATTGGCGCCGCAGCCGTGTTGTCCCGTTCGTCCTGATCCAGGGTGCGGTACAGCTCGAATCCGCCGGTCAGCACCTGCGGGCGGCGGTAGGTGCGGGCGAACTCGTCGATCTGCGCGTCGCTGTACGGCGACTCCGCGCCGGGCCCGCCGAAGCTCGCCCCGCCGTAGGCGACGTAGCCGAAGAACAGGTCGAGGTACTCGCGTACGTCGTCGGCGACGATCGTCTCCGGGAACGTGTCCTGGTCGTGGAAGGCGAGATGCCAGCTCAACGTCCGGTAGGTCGCGGCGTCGAGCGCCGGGCCGGGCAGCGGGTAGTCCAGGTGGGCGTACCTGACCACCTCGTCGGGGAACTGCGCGGCGTACTGGAAACCGACCCCGGCCCCCAGGTCGTGCCCGACCAGGTTGACCCGGCGCAGCCCCAGCTCGTCGGCGAGCAGCGTGTGGACGTACCGGGCCAGGGTGGCCTTGTCGTAGCTCGGCGGCGCGCCCTCGCTGTCGCCCAGACCCGGCAGGTCGAGCGCGTACACCGTGAACCGCTCGGCGAGCGCCGGCATGATCGGACGCCACTGGTACCAGGACTGCGGCCAGCCGTGCAGCAGGACCAGCGGCTCGCCGGTCCCGCCGGTGACGTAGTGCATCCGTACGCCGCCGACGTCGGCGCTGCCGTGCCGGAACAGCCGGTTGAACTCGGCGTCGTCGCGGGTGGCCGCGTCGGCCGCCGTCGACGATCCAGTGGCAGACGTACCCGCAGCGGTGTCCGGTGTCGATCCGTCTGCCGTCGTGCAGCCGGCCGTCAGAATGAGCGCGGCCGCGAGTGCGGTCAGGCGGCGTGACCACCGTACGGCGGTCGTCGATGGCGCTGTCGTGGTGATCATCGTTTTCGTTACCTCCGCCGCCAGCATCCGGATCACCGCGACGAGGTTGCAAGAAAAGTTGCCGATCCGCATCATGGGTGCCATGAACGTCACCGCAGCGGACGTCCTCGCCGGAGTCGGCCCACGGCTACGCGCCCTGCGCCGGGCACGCGGCGTCACCCTGGCCGGCCTGGCCGCCGAGACCAGTCTGACCACGAGCACGCTGTCCCGCCTGGAGAACGGCAAGCTCCGCCCGACGTTGGAGCAGCTGCTGCCGTTGGCGCGGGCACACGGCGTACCGCTCGACGACCTGGTCGCGGCCCCACCCACCGGTGACCCGCGGATCCACCTGCGGCCCATCCGCCGCTCCGGGCTGACCATCGTGCCGCTGACCCGCCGCGCCGGCGGCGTCCAGGCCTACAAGGTGATCTACCCGCCGGCCGGCCGGTCACCCACAATGAAACTGCAGACCCACGACGGGTACGAATGGTTCTACGTGCTCAACGGGCGGATCCGGTTCGTCCTCGGCGACCAGGAGTTCCAGCTCGGCCCCGGCGAGGCCGCCGAGTTCGACACCCGTACGCCGCACTGGATCGGCAGCGCCGACGCCCAACCGGCGGAGACGCTCACCCTCTTCGGCGCCCAGGGCGAACGCGCCCACCTGTCGCCGGTGCCGACACCGACCTACTGATCCATCTGCGCGATCTTCGGGATGGTCCGGAACGGATGCCGGCCGGTATACGTCGGAGCGTCGAACCGTGAACAGTCGCTATCGATCACTGTAGTGGTGACGGCAGGACAAGATCTCGATGTGACCGCGGCTGTCGACGATGCGGTACACGAGCCGATGCTCTTCGTCGATCCGCCGTGATGCCCAGCCGGACAGGTCACCCTTGAGGAGTTCGGGCTTGCCGATGCCTCCGTCATTACCTCGCTGGATGTCCTTGATGAGGGCGTTGATCCGTTTAAGGACCTTGCGATCGTCGGCCTGCCAGCTCACATAGTCGTCGCACGCGTCGGGGTGCCACACGAGCTTCACGCGGCGGCCTCATCGTCGGGCTCGATCAACTCGCGTGGGACGCCCGCGCCGGCTTCCATCTCCGCGATCCGTCGGCGTAGCTCACGGCCGTTGGTCCCCCGGGACAGGTACTCCGTTTCGCGCCACGCGTCGTAGTCGCTCTTACGCATGACGACCATCGGCTCGTGTCCGCTGCGGGTGACCACGAGATCTTCGGCGTCGTTCTCGATGGCGTCGAACGCCTCAGCAAGGTTGGCGCGCAGGTCGGACGCGGTTATGACCTTCATGGCACCTCCATTGGTTGTACGTCATAGCGTACAATCGTTCGGCGTTACCGCCACCCTGGTTGCCCCTGGGGCGCGAGCGCCCACGCCGGTCGCTGCCGGAACAGCGTCAACAGTCGATCGACGTTGAGGTACGTGGTGATGCCGGCGACCTGGCCGTCCGCCACGTCGAGCAGGACCAGGGCGAACGGTACGTGCCCGGCCGGGCCAGGTCGGGTCTGCCAGAACGCCGGCGAGCCGTTCGCGGCGGTCGGCAGCAGCCGCGCACCGGCACAGCCCGACCGTGGGTCGAGCAACGCGGTCCGGATGTGCTCGCGACCCCGCAGCGACCACCGGAACGGCGGCATGGTCATCGTGGCGTCCTCGCGCAGCAGCGAGACGAGGGCCGAGACGTCATGCTGCTCGAACGCAGCGCAGTAGCGGGTGAGCAGGTCGCGTTGCCGGCTGTCGGCCGGCCGTAGCGGTTCCCCCGGATCGGGGGCGGCGGTACGCAGCGTGGCCCGCGCCCGTTGCAGCGCGCTGGTCACCGACGCGACGCTGCTGTCCAGCAGATGCGCCACCTCGTCGGCCCGCCAGCAGAGCACGTCGCGCAGGATCAGCACCGCCCGCTGCCGGGGCGGCAGGTGCTGCAGCGCGGCGACGAACGCCAGCCGCAGCGACTCCCGCTGCAGCACCACGCTCTCCGGGGATGCGTCGACCGGCACGACCAGCTCGTCCGGGACCGGCAGCACCCAGGCCCGCTCCGGCACGGGCGGGCCGATGCCACCGCCGGCCTGCGCCGCCGGGTCGAGGTCCATGGTCAACGCCCGCCGCTGTGTGCTGCGCAGCATGTCGACGCAGACGTTGGTCGCGATCGAGTAGAGCCAGGTACGCAGCGAGGCGCGTCGCCCGTCGTACCGGTCGAACGAACGCCAGGCGCGGACCATCGTCTCCTGGACCGCGTCCTCGGCCTCGAAACCGGAGCCGAGCATGCGGTAGCAGTAGCCGGTCAGCTCGACACGGAACGGCTCCAGCCGCTCCGCGTCGCTGGTCGAGGTCGGTGCCACCCGCCCGACGATACGGGCCGCCGCTCGGCCGGGCAGGTCCGGCGACGACCGATGAGTTCCGCCGGCCCACGCCGTACACCCTCCCGGAGGGCGCGATCGTCGCGTCGGTCACGGAGGGACGAATCATGGAATACACCGACGAGGTACGGGCAGCGGTCATCGCGCACCGCCGGGACCTGGTGACGCTGCTCGCCGGACTTGGCCCGGGTCAGTGGGACGGGCCGACGCTGTGCGCCGGCTGGCGGGTACGTGAGGTGGTCGCCCACATCACGATGGCCTTCCGTACCTCACCGGGCCGGATGATGCTGGACCTGGTCCGCGCCGGTGGCCGGTTCGACCGGATGGCCGACCGCAGTGCCCGACGCGCCGCCGCCGCCATGTCGCACGAGCAGTTGCTGGCCACGTTGCGGGACAACGTCACCCACCCGTGGACACCGCCCGGCGGTGGCCCGGCCGGGGCGCTCGCCCACGAGGTCATCCACGGTCTGGACATCACTGTGGGACTCGGGCTCGGCTGGCGGGTGCCGCTCGACCGGCTGGAACTGGTGCTGGCCGGGCTGCGGCCCCGCAACCTGGCCTACTTCGGTGTCGATCTGACCGGCGTCCAGTTGCAGGCCACCGACCTCGACTGGCGGCACGGCACCGGAACGCCGGTGCGTGGGACGGCACAGGACCTGCTGCTGGTGCTGTCCGGCCGTCGCCTCCCGCCGGGCCGACTCGTCGGCGACGCCGCCGACCGGTTCACCGACCGGTCGGCAAACCGGTGCTGACCCGGTAGGCACCGGGGCCCCGGAACGCGGACCGATCCGGGTTCAGGTCCGCGCCCCGGGGAGCTTCAGGTCCGCGTCCAGCGGTGCGGGTACTGCTCGCGGTTGCGGCGGGCCAGCTCCACCAAACCGGGGTACGGGCCCGGCGGCTGGCCTCTGGCGACGACGCCGGGGCGGCGTAGCGCCTCCTTGAACACGCGGGCGCTGACCGGCATGCCGTCCCGGTCAGGGCGGTCGCTGGCTTCGGCACCGACGATGAGGATCCAGTCGCACCAGGGCATGTCGGGGCTGACCTTGGACACGTCGATGGTGAGCGGCCGCCGTCCACCCTGGTGGTCCGTCGGTGCCAGGGTCACCCGGTCGCCGGCGCGGACCAGCGACTCCGGCTCCGGTTCAGGCACCGTCGGGCGCCTGGTCCGGTTGGGTGGAGTCGCCGCCGTAGCTGTCGCCACCGTCGTCGGCCTCGTGGTCGTCGCCGACGGGCCACAGGCCGGACAGCTGCAGTACGGCGCGGATCCGTCGGGCGCTGGACGGGTCCCAGCGGTCGAGGATGGCCATGGCCCGGAGGAACGGTCGGCAGGGTGCGACGATGCCGCCGCACCGGTGGCATTCCCCGGTAGTGCGGTTGGGGATGTGGGTGCGGGCGGTCGAGTTGGCGTCGTGGACCGCCCGGGACAGCTCCGGGGAGCGGGCTGGGCCGTCGTAGGCCGGGCCGTTGCGGGCACTGGCCGGGGCCGGGGCGGTGGCGCGGGCTCCGGCGAACTGGAAGCGCTGGTCCTGATCCGGGTCGGTCTCGCCGGGGTTCCGCTTCGGCAGCGGCGGCCGGTTCGGCGTCGGGTCGACGTCGTACCGTGCCCCGTCGCGCGGTGTGCCGATAGATGTGTACCGGGCGAGGCGAGGTGTTCCGCCGATCCCATCGTTCCTGATCACTGATCCCCCTCGAATGGAGAGTTGCCGGGGTATTCGTAGAACTCCACCCTGGACTGCCAAGCCGTGTTGGCGGAAGATGAAAAACAACCCGGGGTGACGTGGTGGTCACCGATATCTGCCCAGAGTGGGGTTGAGGAGAGAACCACACGGCGGTGTGGTGTCGCGTATTGAGATGGGGGACGTGAAAGGCTATGAGTGGAAGCGAGTATCTGGTAGAGGAACTTCGTCGATTGCGGAACATCGTCGGCCTCACGCAAGAGGCGTGGGGCGAGCGCATCCACTTCTCGGCGAGCCATGTCGGCGCCGTCGAGCGTGGTGAGCGACCAGTGCTGCCGGACTATCTGAAGGCAGTAGATCGTGTCTTCGGGACCGCCCTGGTGAAGTTCTACCGCGAGTTCGTCGTGGGCGAGCTCGCTCCTACATGGCTACGACCCTGGTTGGAGTACGAGGAGCGGGCGAGTGCGCTTCGGCTGTACCAGCCTCTGATCGTGCCAGGGCTGCTACAGACCGAGGACTATGCGCGAATGGTTCTGTCCAGCGGCGGCCTGCTCGCGAACGAGGTTGAGCGGCAGGTGCAGCTTCGGTTGGGTCGTCAACTGGCCCTCGCCAGGGAGACGCCGCCCCGGGTCGTGGCGATCTTCGACGAGTTGGCACTGCGTCGAGGCGAAGCGGAGGTGATGGCGCCGCAGCTGGAGCATCTGATCTCGCTCGCGCAGCGGCCGATGATCATCATTCGCGTGGTGCCAGCAGACGCTCCACCGCACCTCGGATGGGGTGGCCCGGTGGATATCGCTAGCTTCGACGACGCGGAGGATGTTGGATACCTTGACAACCACCTCCAAGGGCAAGTGGCCATCGGGCCGGGGCCAATGACCACGCTCCAGGCGGTCTGGGACTCTGTCAGCGCTGTAGCGCTCCCCGCTCATCAGTCCGTAGCCCTCATGAAGGAAGTGACAAAGAGATGGACATCCTGATGCCACAGTGGCGCAAGAGCAGCCGGTCCACGCCCAACGGTGGGTCCTGCGTCGAGGTGGCGGACAACCTTCCTGGGCGGGTCCTGGTCCGGGACACGAAGGATCGCGACGGTGGGACGTTGACGTTCGGTTCGGCGGCCTGGTCGGCGTTCGTCGAGCTGGCGAAGGCCCGCTGACCCGACCATCACGGCGACGGCCCCGTACCGGACGCGGTGCGGGGCTCGTCGCTGAGCGACGTGCCTCGGTGCCGTGCCGGCTCCCGGGGTACATGGTGCCTTCGACGGCTTGATGCCAGAGGTGCATCTTGATGCACCTCTGGCATCAGACTCAATCGGTGGCCCTGACCCGGCAAGGTGATGCTGGGTGCGTGAAGTATTGCTCAACGTCACCGATGACTACGTGCTGGACGTCTGCGCTGGGCCGTCGGCTGATCACCTGATTGCCGTGGTGAGGCGGCGGACGGCCTCGTCCATCTGGTCGGGCGGGGCGGCGGCGTACGTCAGGCGCAGGTGCGGTGCCGGTGGTTCGGCCGCGTACCAGGGACGGCCGGGGAAGACGACCACGCCCTCCGTTGCGGCTGCGTCGGCAAGTGCGACATCGTCGGTGCCGTCGGGCAGTGTCACCCACAGGTGCAGCCCGCCACCGGGCACTGTGGTCGGAACGAGCTCGGGCAGGTGCCGGCGTAGCGCGGCCAGCAGCGCGTCCCGCCGGGCCCGTAGAGCGGTCCGCAGCGCGCGCAGGTGCCGTGGCCAGGCCGGTGCGGTCACCAGCTCCACAGTGGCCTGTTGTAGTGGGCCGGCGACGAAGAGGTCGTCGAGCAGTCGAGCGGCCCGCAGCCGGGCACCGGCTGGGCCGCGTGCGCCGAGCGCGGCCACCCGCAGGCCAGGCGCGGCCGACTTGGTCAGCGAGCGCAGGTAGACCACGTGCCCGTTGACGTCGTCGGCGGCCAGCGGCGGTGGGGCTTCGCCGTCGATGGTGAGGTCGCGGGCGTAGTCGTCCTCGATCAGGAACGCTCCGGCGTCGCGTACCGCCGCCATGACCGCCGCCCGGCGGTGCGCGGCCAGGGTCGCTCCGGTCGGGTTGGCGTGCAGCGGCTGGCAGTAGAACAGCCGCGCGCCGGTGCGGGTGAACGCGGCGGCGAGCTGATCCGGGCGTACGCCGTCGGGGTCGGCCGGCACCGGCACCACCCGCAGCCCGTTCGTGCGCGCGGCGGCCAACGCTCCCAGGTAGGTCGGGGATTCGACGAGCAGCGTGTCACCGGGCGCGGCGAGCGCCCGCAACGCGGTGGAGAGCGCGGCCTGCCCACCCGAACAGATGATCATGTCGTCGGTGCGTAGCCGGCCGCCAGCCGCCCCGGCGAACCAGGCACGCAGGTCCTCCCGCCCTTCGACTGGGCCGCGTTGCCAGGCAGCGGGCTGGCGGGCGGCCCGGGCCAGCGCCGCGCCGAGCGCCGCCGCCGGCTGCAGCTCCGCGTCCAGGTAGCCGCCGGTCAGTGCGATCGCGCCCGGCCTCGGCAGGGCCAGCAGCGCATGCATCTCGTCCTCACCCGGTCGGCGGGCGCCGAGCGCCACCGTCTGCCAGGCCAGGTCGGGTGCCGCCTCCGGTAAGTGCCGGTCGTCGGGGTGGGCGGCGACGAAGGTGCCTCTGCCGGGGCGCGCCTCGACCAGCCCACGCGCCACCAGCCGCCGGACCGCCTCGGCGACGGTCACCGGTGAGGCTCCATGCCGGGCGGTCAGCTCGCGTACCGAAGGCAGCCGCGTCCCAGGGGCCGCCGCGGTGACTGACCGGAGCAGATCTTGGATAACGCGATCGACTGCGTTACCGTCATTCATGAAGGACAAGAGTAGCGTTACTGCGCTCCGGCCGGTAACAGCGGACCGGCTCACCGGGCTCGCCCTCGGCGCGCTGGGGGTGCTCGCGTTCAGCATGTCGCTACCCGCCACCAGGGTCGCCGTGCAGCACCTCGACCCGTGGTTCGTCGCCTTCGGCCGAGCCGTCGGCGCGGCGCTGCTCGCCTGGGCGTACCTCGGATTCACCCGCGCCCCGCGACCCACCCGCAGCCAGTGGCGGCGGCTGTCGGTCGTCGCCCTCGGCGTCGTCGTCGGGTTCCCGCTGTTCACCTCGCTGGCGTTGACCACCCAGCCGTCGGCGCACGGCGCGGTCGTCATCGCCGTACTGCCGGCGGTCACCGCCGTGTTCGCGGTGCTACGGGCAGGGGAGCGCCCGCCCCCGCTGTTCTGGGCCGCCGCCGGCGGCGGGCTGATCGCGGTGCTCGGCTTCCTCGCCGCCGGTGGCGCGGTACGCGGCGCGCTGACCGCCGCCGACCTGTTCCTGCTCGTCGCGGTCATCCTGTGTGGTCTCGGGTACGCCGAGGGCGGCGCGCTCGCCCGCGAACTCGGTGGTGCCCGGACGATCTGTTGGGCGCTGCTGCTGTCGCTGCCCGCCACGGTGGCCGTGACGCTGGCGGTCTGCGTCGTCCGGCCTCCGCGCGCCGACGCGCTCACCTGGTCGGCGTTCGGCTACCTCACCGTGGTCTCGATGTTCCTGGGCTTCTTCGCCTGGTACGCCGGGCTGGCCCGGGGCGGCGTCGCCCGGGTCGGTCAGGTCCAGCTCGCTCAGCCGGTACTCACCCTGCTCTGGTCCGCTGCGCTGCTCGGCGAGACGGTCGGCTCCGCCTCGGTCGTGACCGCACTGGGCGTGCTGGCCTGCGTGGTACTGACCCAGTACCAGCGGGGCCGCGTCGGCTGAGGCCGGCATCCAACGCCTGCGTCTCGGCCCTCGACGAGGCCGGCGGCTGTTGGTCAGGTGTTGCGACAATGCGTCCATGGGCGACGGTTCACGCGGGCTGGCGATGGTACGTGCCGTTGCATGGTGGACGGTGCTGCGGCTGGTGCTCGTCTTGCTGTGGCTGTTCGCAGCGGCGACCGCCTGGTGGACGGCCCCCCGGCAGCACGACTACGACCGGGCAAGGGCGGACGTGGCAGCGGGTCGGGTGGTGGCGTACCAGTGGGGTGACAGCTGGGACCGCAGTCGAGGCGGATGGTTCGACGTCGCCGAGCTGCGGTCGTCCGGTCAACTCGGCCCGCTGTTCGGGTGGCGTACCGCCGACGGCCGGGTGCGCTGGACCAACACCGCGACCTTCGGCGCGGTGACCGCTGCTGCTGCCGACGGCGGCGGCAGCTACGCCGGACCGGGCGCGGCCGCCCTGGCCCGGGACCTGCGCGCCGCCGGCCTGGAAGAGCGGGTCGGCGGCGTGCAGTCCGTCGTGCAGGTCGGTACCCAGATCGGTTTCGTGCTGCTGGTGACCTTCCTGGTGGTGCTGGTCGGTGGGCCGGCTCCGGCGCTGGGCACCCGGTGGTACTGGTTCTGGCTGGTCTTCCTGGCCCCGTTCGGGCTCGGTCTGCTGTGGTGGCTGGGTCTGGAGCGTGCGTGGTCCGGCAAGGCGGCGGCGTCGCCCGACGTGGTCGGCGTCGACCGGCGTCGGTACACCGGCCTGCTCGGCTTCGCGTTCGGGTTGCTCGCGGCCCTCGGGATCAGTCTGCTGACCATGGTGCTGCACATCGTGCTCGGCGACTGGTGGGTGCCTCGACCCGGCGGCTAGCAGCGGGCCAGCCCACCCACACCGATGGGTGGTCAGGGGGTCAGGACGACCTTGCCGGCGACGGTGCCGGACTCGGCCAGCCGCAGCGCCTCGGCGACGCGGGTGAGTGGCAGTTCGGCGGCGATCTGGGCGGTGACGTCACCGCGCCGCAGCGCGGCGAGGACCTGGGTCAGGTCGGCCCGCAGCCGGGCCCGGAACCGCTCCTTGGCCAGTGCCCGGCCGGCCCAGACGTTGTAGAAGTAGGCGCGGCGGCGGTTTGGCAGCGCGTTCCACAGCCACACCCGGCCGAGCAGCTTCAGCACCGGCCACTGCTTGTTGCCGGTGTCGTCGCGGGTCGACGCGCTGCCGTACGCCACGAGGGTGCCGCCTGGGGCGACGAGGCTCCATGATCCGACGATGCCCGGCCCGCCGACATGGTCGAAGACGGCGTCCACGCCGTTGGGGGCGACCTCGCGGACCCGGGCGACCAGGTCCGGGGTGCGGTAGTCGATCGGGGTGACACCGCGCTGGCGCAGGGCGTCGTGGTGGCGGGCGGACGCGGTGCCGATCACTGTCGCGCCGGCGCCGGCGGCGAGCTGCACCAGGATCGAACCGACGCCACCGTTGACGCCGTGCACCAGGACGGTCTGTCCGGCCCGGATCCGTGCCTTGCGGTGCAGCATCTGCCAGGCGGTGATCCCGTTGAGGACGACGGTCTCTGCTTCGGTGGCGCTGATCCCGTCGGGCACCGGCACCAGGTCGGCCCGGTCGACGACGACGTGGCTGGCCCAGCCGCCGGTCTTGACCAGCGCGGCGACCCGGGTCCCGGTCAGCGATCGTTCGACGCCGGGCCCGACCGTGTGGACCGTGCCGACCAGGTCGTAGCCGGGGACGAAGGGGAACGGCGGCTGGTCGAAGTACCGGCCGCGACGCATCTGCTGCTCGGCGAAGGAGACTCCGGTCGCCTCCATCTGAACGACGACCTGACCGGCGCCGGGGGTGGGGATCGCGCCGGGACGGATCTCCAGCCCGTCCGGCTCGACCGCGCCCGGTAGGACGACCTCGACGAATCCGGCAGCACTCATGACGACCTCCTGGTGTGGCGACTTGTTGCGACTTGTCGTGATGGAAAAGTCACCGCGAGCTGTTCTCGCGTCTGTTATAAGTTCTAACAGTCGCCATCGCATGTGTCAATCGCTAGAGTTAGAGCCTGTAACTGAGACTTGACGTACTCGCGTCCGGCCGGGAAGGTGGCGGTGATGACCCGGACAACTGGCCCGACGACCCCGCGCGAGCGCTACCGCGCCCAGGTGCGTACCGAGATCAAGGAGCACGCCTGGCAGCAGATCGCCACCGCCGGGGCGTCCGCGCTGTCGCTCAACGCCATCGCCAGGCAGATGGGCATGAGCGGCCCGGCGCTCTACCGGTACTTCGCCAACCGGGACGACCTGATCACCGAGCTGATCCGCGACGCGTACCGCAGCTTCGCCGACACAGCCCGCGCAGCGGCCGACGACGGCGCTGACCTGGCCGCCCTGGCGCACACCCTGCGTGACTGGGCGCTCGCCGACCCGCACCGCTACCTGCTGATCTACGGCACCCCGGTGCCGGGGTACCACGCACCCGACGACATCACGGAGATCGCCGCCGAGATCATGGCGGTCCTGCTCGACGCCAGCGCTGCGGTCCCGTCGGACGGTACGGCGACCCCGCTGGACGCCCACCTCGCCGAGCACCGGCGGTGGGCCGGCGAGCACCCGGCTCCACCGGCCGTGCTGCGCCGCGCGTTGGCGTTCTGGACCCGGCTACACGGGGTTCTTTCGCTGGAACTCGCCGGCCACTTCGGCGGGATGGGCATCGACCCGGCGCAGCTGTTCGCCGCCGAGGTGGATGGCCTCGTGACTCGGTGAGCGTGCGGTTGCCCTCTGTCTTCCGGTCTGGACCTTTGTCTACTGCAGTGATCCGAGGTCCACTCTTGCGTACCGGGCGCTGGCTTCGGCGAACCAGTCCGCGATCTGCTCCAGTGTGACGTCGGCGAAGGCCAGCTCGATGGCGGTCCGTTCGAACGTGTCGAGGAACGCCCGGATGTCGCCGGGCGGCAGCAGCGCGGTGTCGGCGAACAGCGAGAGGTGCATCCGTTCGGCGGTGCCTCGGACACCCATGAACACGTCTTTGCCTTTCTCCGGTGCCTGCTCCGGCCAGGAGAACGAGCTGGACCCGGTCATCGCCCGCAGTTCGGCCACGGTCGCGGACGGTCGGTTCGGCCGGCCCGGCAGTTGTGACCAGATGTCGTTGAACTGGCAGCCCCGGTCGGCTCCGGCGGTGTCGAGGATGCCCTGGACGACCCGCTTGCGGTGCCACCCGTACTTTCTCGCCTCCCCCGCGACCGCTCCGCAGTGCGCGACGAGCCCGGCGAACGAGTCCGGGGTCAGGTCGATGACGGTCAGGATGCCCTGGCTCAGATTGCACACCGTGCCGGCCAGCGCCGGATCGGCACGATTGCTCAGCATCAGATCGATCGGATAGGCCCGCGCGCGGGTCACGCAGCGAATCAGCGCGCTGGTGATCGTCAGCAGCAGCACCGAGGTGCTCGTCCGGTAGCGGCGGGCGGCGGGTCCGACGGCGACGGCGATTGCGGACGACTCCAGCTGCCCGCGAAAGAATCGGGGAGAGGCCGGTAGAGCGCGCGCCGGCAGCATGTCCGGGTGGGCGCGGGCGAGTTGCTGGCGAATGAACCGGGCTGCCTCCACGTTGCGCAGCTGTCCCTCGGGCCGACCCTCCAGCGCTGCCAGGTCGGCGGGCTGGCGGGCCTGCCGGGGCGGTGGCCCCGGTCGGCCGTCCGCGCGGGCCTGCAGCATCGCGCCGAGCTCGGCGACCAGCAGCTCGGCGCTGGTGAAGTCGGCGGACAGGTGTGAGACGGCGAAGGCCAGCAGGATCGGAATCCCGTCCTGCAGGATGACCGAGAACCGGATCGGGAGTTCCTTCTCGTGGTCGAATCCGGCCTCGGAGGCGCGTACCAGCCAGTCCGTGATGATGGTGGTGTAGTCGGTCGGATCGTCGACGGGCCGGTCGACCACCTCGACTGGCAGCATCCCCGAGCCGAGGACCTCCTGGATGCCGTCGCCGGTGGCCGTCGGGTGGTACATCGTGCGGAGTGCCTCGTGGCGGCGAAGCAGTTCGCCGAGGCTCTCCAGCACGTCGCCCACGCTCAACAGCAGCGGGATCGGCATCCACCGGGTGAGTACGGCGTACGTCCGGGTGTCGTCGCGGTCGCGGATCAGGTCCCACATCATTTCCTGACCCCAGGTCAGCGGGGCCGTACGGGTTCGTCCGCTGTGGAACTCGACGTCTGTCGTGTAAGCAGTGATCATGATTGGCCTCGTACCTCGACGGGGGCGGGCGTGGGGTCACCGGCCGGAGTGCGACGCGGCGGCAGCAGGACGTGTCGCAGGCAGAACATCGAGTACGTCAGCCCGGTGGTCCAGCTCACCACCACGGCCCACATCACCGCCTGGACGCCGAACGGTCGACTGAGCAGGTACGCGAAGGGCAACTGCACCATGCCGAAGGCGAGAATCGTGCAGATCAGCGGCACCGTGGTCCGGCGGGCGCCGTTCAGGTAGCCGTGCAGCACCACCATCACGGTGTACAGCGTGAAGAACGGATAGATGATCAACAGATACCGTCCGGCGATCTCGCGGGCGGCCGGGTCGTCGGTGAAGACCGCGACGATCGGCCGGTGCGCGGCCAGGACCACGGCGGAGAACAGTACGGTCAGACCGACGGTGAGCCCGAGCGTCTGCAGCAGTGCCCGTCGCGCCCGGTCGGTGTCGCCCGCGCCGAGGTTCTGCGCCGCGAACGTGGTCATCGCACCGGAGAACGACAGGAACAGGATCGCGGTGAACGCTTCGATCCGCGAGACGATGGTGAAGCCGGCCATCACCGCCTCGCCGTACCGTTCGATGATCCAGACCAGCACCATGATGCCGAGGGCCAGGATGATGTGCTGCGTCGCCAGCGGAAAGCCGAGTCGGGTGGCGTCGAGGAGCTCCCGTCGTACGGCGTCCGGGGTGGGCCGGCCCGCCGGCAGCGGGTAGAGCCGGCCCGAGGCGACGACGCCGACCACCGCCGCGACGGTGGCGGACACCGCCGTCGCCAGCGCGGCACCACCGACACCGAGCCCCATCCCGCCGACGAACAGCCAGGCCAACCCGATGTTGATCACGTTGCCGACCGCCTGCACCCACATCGCCGCCCGGGAGTTGCCCAGACCACGCAGGTAGGCGCTGACCGCCGCCGAGCCGAAGATGCCGGGGAACCCGATCGAGAGCATCCCGATGAAGTGGGCACACTGCTCGGCCAGCGCCCCGGTGATCCCCATCAACGCCAGGACCGGCCTGGCCAGCACGGTGACCAGCACGATGGATCCGATCGTCCAGCCGACGGTCACCGTGGCCAGCGCCATCACCACGTTGCGTCGTTGCTCGTCCTGCCGGCCGCCGCGCAGGTGCGCCAGCCGGATGGTGAACGCGGTGCCGAGTCCGATGAACATCGCGTTCAACAGGTAGAACAGCGGGCCACTCGCCCCGACCGCAGCGAGCCCGTCGACGCCGACGTAGCGGCCGACGACGATGCCGTCGACCAGCAGATAGGTCTGCATGAACAGACTTGCCGCAGTCAGTGGCAGGGCGAAACCGACGATCTGCCGTAGGGCCGGCCCGCGGGTCATGTCGGTCAAGGCGTCCTCAGCTTCCGGGTCGCGATCACATGGGACTCGCCGCGAGGTCCCGCAGGTCCTCGATGTGGTAGGCGATCTCGGCGGTGGTCCGGTCGGCGAGCAGGTCCGCGACGTCGTAGGACACACCGTGGTAGACCGCGATGTGGTTGGCCACCGCCGTCGCCATCAGCGAGTCGCCGCCCAGGTCGAAGAAGTCGGCCTGTACGTCGAGCCGGTCGTAGCCGAACGCGAGCGCCAGGCACCTCGCTACGGACAGTTCGACGTCGGAGTAGTCCCCGTCGGGCCGGCCGTCGAGCTGCACCGTCACCGCCTCGATCGTCGTACGGATCTTGTCGGTGGCCTTGGCGAGCCGCTCCTCCAACGCCTGCATCTGCTGCTGCACGGTCGCCTCGATGTCGTCGGAGAGCGCGACGTCGTACGAGCGCAGCAGGTGGATGAGCTCGCCACCGTAGTTGAGCTCACCAGCGAACAGCCGGGACCGGTCCGAGCGCAGACCCGCGTCGAGTACGGCCAGCCCGACGGCGGTCGGCAGCGCCTTGAACATCGTGTCGCCGTTGGTGCCGAAGTCCACGGCCATGCCGATCTCTTTCCAGGCCACCCAGTCCAGCGCGAGCACGTGGCACCGGCCACCCGCCCGCGACCGGGCCAGGTTGTCGAGGTAGTAGTTGGCCGCCGCGTAGTCGGCCTGTCCCGGCGCGGGAAACACCGACGCGACCGACGAGAAGTGGGCGATGAAGTCCGGCGGGTCGGTCCGGGTCGACTCCTCCAGCACGAAGGCGGAGTGCAGTTTCGCCCGCACGACGGCGTCGAACTCGTCCAGCTGGCGGAACATGACGGTGCTGCCACCGGGGAGTCCGGCGGCGTGCACGATGCCGTCGATCCGGCCGTGGTCGGCGCGCAGCTGCGTCATCGCTTCGGCGAGCGCCTTGCTGTCCCCGGCGTCGACGGCCATCGCGAGCACCCTCGCACCCAGTGACTCGATGTCGCGTACCGTCTGGATCCGGGTTGTCACGGCGCGGTCGGCCGCCGTCGCCAGCAGCTCGTCCCACTGCTCGCGTGGCGGTAGCCCGGACCGGCTGAGCAGCACGACCGTGATGTCCGGCTGCGCGGTGGCGAAGTCGCGGGCGACGGCGAGGCCGAGGGCGCCGGTGCCGCCGGTGATCAGGTACGTGCCGCCGGACCGCAGGTAAGGCCGGGGGCCGGGATCTCCGGGGGTGAGCTCAATGTCGGGGATCTCGACGAAGACCTCCCGCAACCGCTGCTCGCCGCGCAGCACCGACAACCCGTATCCGTCGCCGAAGATCTCGGCGCGGACCGCGCTCACCGGTACGGACATGTCGACGTCGACGTGCTTGATCTGGATGTACGGGTATTCGCGGACGAGCACCTTGCCGAAACCGACCAGCGCCGCGTTGTCGGTGACCGCCGTGACGTCACCCTCGTCCGCGCTGACGGCGGTCCGGGTGAGCACGATCAGGTCGAGTTTGGCTCCGGCCGCCATCAACGCCTTCGACAGGTGGAACAGTCCGCGCAGGTTCTTCGCCGACCGACGTTCCACCTCTTCGATGTCACCCGCCGGCGTCGACTCGAACGCCAGGGCGTAGACGAGATGCGTGACCCCGTGTTCGTCGGCCAACCGGACGAGGTGCTCGTACGAGGCAGGGCTGTCGGCGTCGAACGTCGGACCGTCCGGGGCGACCGGTTCGCCGAGCCGGACGATCCGGCTGCCGTCGGACAACGCGGGAGCCAGCAGCGCCTCGGCGTCGGTCGACGGGTCGACCAGGGCGAGGACCGTGCCGGCGTCGGTGGGGGCCGCCTCCGACATCGGCACCGGTCGCAGCGCTACGTCGTGGGTGACCGGGTGCCGCGTGGTGGCCCGCTCCAGGGACATCGTCTGGCGCCAGTCCTGCGGGAAGTCCAGCCAGGCGGTCGACTCGTCGAAGACGTAGTGGGGCAGCCGGACGATGCGGTGCGCACGGCCCGCCGCCAACGTCCGCCAGTCGACCGACTCACCCCGCAGATACGCCTGCGCGGTGTCGGCGAGCGCGCCGGTGATCTGCGGTCGGTCGTCGGCGAGGATCCGTTCGATGCCGGCACGGAGGTCGTCGACGCTGGTGACGGCCAGCGCGATTCGGTACCGGTGTGCCGACCGCGACAGCCGCGTCGTGTGGCAGACGTCGGCGATGTCGACGCTAGCCAGCCCGCCCTCGTCGATCAACCGCAGGTAGCCGCGCAACAACCCGGCCAGTGATCGGATGGTGGCCGCGCTGAGGGTGAACAGGTGCTCACCAGTCGGGTGGTCGCCGGCTGAGCCGGTTTCCGGGGCCGGCGCGATGTGTTCTTCGACCACCACGTGGGCGTTGGTGCCGCCGAGGCCGAACGCGCTGACCCCACAGCGACGTGGCGCGCCGTCGGTTTCCCACGGCCGCAGGCTGGTCGGGACGAACAACGGGCCGGAGGCGAAGTCGAGCTGCGGATTGGGGTTGACGAAGTTGGCCTGCGGCGGGAGCTGACGGTGCCGTAGGACGGCCACCGCTTTGAGCAGGCCGATCACTCCGGAGCCCTCGAACAGGTGCCCGACGTTGGCTTTGACCGTGCCGACGGCACAGAAGCCCTTGTCCGTCGTGTGCCGGGCGAAGGCCAACTTCATGCCCTCGTGCTCGATCGGGTCGCCCACCCGGGTGGCGGTGCCGTGCGCCTCGAAGTAGCCGAGCGTGCGCGGATCGATCCCGGCGTTCTCCCAGGCGGCGAGCAGCAGATCGGCCTGTGACTGGGCGTTCGGACTGGTGATGCCGTCGGTGTGACCGTCGTGGTTGACGGCACTGCCCTTGATGATGGCGTAGATCTCGTCGCCGTCGGCCAGCGCCCGTTCGGTCCGCTTGAGCACCACCGCGCCGGAGCCCTCGCCGAAGCCGGTGCCGTCGGCGGCCTCGTCGAACGTGCGGGTGACACCGTCGGAGGACTCGATACCGATCGCCGAGTGCGGGTGCTTGACCGGGGCGAAAACGATCCGTGCACCGCCGATGACGGCCATGTCGCAGTCTCCGGCCAGCAGGGCGTTCTTCGCCTGGTGCACCGCCACCAAGGTGGCCGAACATGCCGTGTCCACGACGAGGCTCGGGCCACGAAGGTCGAGCAGGTGTGACAGCCGGTTGGCGAGCATCGCCGGGATGTTGCCGGTGATCGCCTGCTGGCTGAGTGACGGCTCCACCCGGGAGATGTAGTCCATGTAGGTCGAGCCGGGGTTCGTCGCGAAGCCGACGAAGACCCCGGTACGGCTGCCGCGCAACCGGTCCGCCGAGTACCCGGCGTCCTCCAGCGCGAGGAACATGGCGCGCAGAACCATGCGGTGGTGCGGGTCGGTCAGTGCGGCCTGTCGGGGCGTCATCCCGAACGCCGCGTAGTCGAAGGTGTCGACCGAGTCGAGATAGCAGCCGTTGTGGAAGTCGAGGCTGTCGTCGTCGACCGGTTCGACGGTCGTTGCCCGCAGGTAGTGGATGTACTCGCTGAGGGTTTCCCGGCGGTGCTGGGGAAAGGGCCGGGTGAGGCTCGTGCCGGTGCTGACGACGCGCCAGAGATCGTCCAGATCCTCGACCCCGGGTAGTCTCACTGAGGCGCCAACGATGGCGATGCTCATCCGATCATCCCTTCAGTGAATTCTGCTCACCAGCGCACTCAGGGTGCTGCCGTTGACTTCGTCGAAGTGGGTGACTCCCAACGCCCGCAGAGTGGTGACCGCCCGTACCCATTGCACGGGTGCGCAGACCTGGCCGGCCAGCAGGTCGACACCCGCTTCCGGATCGAACACTCCTCCGTTGACGCTCGAGACGACCGTGCCGGTGGCGGTGCCGAAAACGCAGTTCGTCAGGATGACTCGCAACGCTGGCTCTACCGGGGCCATCAGCGGAGTGTGAAATGGTCCACTGACGTTGATCGGGACGACGCGGGCGCCTGGAAGCGCGCCGATCGCCTTCGCGGCCACGGCCACCTCAGTCCGCTCGCCAGCGATCGTCGTCTGCGTGTCGGCGTTGTAGTTCGCGATGTGTACGCGAGCGAGGCCGGTCTCCGCCAGGGCACGTCGGACGAAGGCCGCCGGCACGCCCTGGACCGCCGACATCCCGCCACCGGTGATGCTGGCCATCAGTTCGCCGCGCTGTTTGACGATCTGCAGTGCCGTCGGGAAGTCGAGTACGCCCGTAGCGACGAGTGCGTTGTATTCGCCCAGGCTGTGGCCGGCGAAGAACTGGTAGCTGTGCGGGTCGTCGGCGACTTGGCGCATGGCCATGAGGGCGTTGGCGACGAAGACGGCTGGCTGGGCGTAACGGGTGTCCCGTAGTCTTCGATCCGAATCCCTAGTGCATAGCTCCTCGATCGAGTAGCCGAGGACACCGTCCGCAAGGGTGGTGATCTCCGGGAACTGGCTGAATAGATCAGCCCCCATTCCTCTGCGTTGGACGCCCTGGCCGGGGAAGAGTAGACATCGCATGCTGGCCTCCTGGTGCCGGGGACGCGACGGATGGTCGAAACGGAGTGAATCGCACGCGTCGGGCGGCGGTGCCCAAGCATTCCCTGGTGAATCTCCGGGCTGCTGCCCCGGGCCCGTAGTCCACGATCTGGTCGACTGACGCGTCGGCGATCGCGTGCGACGCCACCTCGCCCCACTCGATCGGCCGGAGGAAGACCTGTTGGAGGAACTCGTCGATCAAGTCAGTCGAGTGCTGCAGGTCCCGGGGGGCATCGGTGGCGTACACCGGCATTCTGAGCTGCGCGCCGTCCGGTAATTGGCCGATGAATCGGCGATCAAGGTCGATCCGGTGCGCGGCCGGCGCCATGTGCCAGCTGTGGAAGGGAATGGTGTTGCTGAGGAACATCCAGGTGGCACCGGCACGCTCGAACGCCGTCACGTGCGCGAAATAGAAATCCAGGAGTTCGATGGTCGGCCCGCTCAGCACGTGTGAGCTGGGCGAGTTGGCCAAGCTCACCGAAAGGGATCCGCCGCTATGGTTGAATCCGGCGACGGCGTCGGCGATCTCGTGACGGGACGGTCCGGAGATCGACGCCATGGGGCCGGGGTCCGCGCCTCGGCGGACCTTCGCTCGGTAGCGCTCGACCGTGCTCTGCTCCGGGCCTGCCGTGATGCCGAGCTGTTGGCCGCGAGCGAGGCTGACCGCCAACAACCGCAGAAAGGCGGCAACCGTGTCGATGAAATCGTCCATCCGCCTCAGTCGCAGGCCCGCGATAAGAGCCGCGAGCAAACCGATGCTGTGGCCCAAAGCGCCGACGGGCCTGTCGTCATGCTGCCTGGCTGGTTGTAGGCAACACGCCTGATAGGTGTACACGCACAGCCCTGCTGCGAACGAGTCCATCGGTGCTTCGCCTGGCCTCTGCGAGCCGTGCTCCAGTGTCGTTCGGAGGCTGAACCAGCGGACCGACGTCGGATCAAGGTAGTCGACGACTTCGTCCAGAGTTTCGAGGACGACCTGAAAGAATGATGCATTCTCCTGGCTTGCGTACATTTTGCGGAGTGCCGAAAGGAGGCCTTCGTGTGTACCCCCCAGGCCATCGAAGAGTAGTAGCGTTCGCACAGCCAACCTTTGCTGTCGGTCTGCAGTGTTCGAGTCAAAGTATCTGCGAGGTGCCACTCGTTTCTGCCTACCACTTGCTGTCTCAGGGATCAGGTTAGCAGCGCTCCGTGTTCTCGGCAATACTCAAAGATCTGACTCGATGCAAAGGTGCTGTCCGTGATGGCGGCTGCTGTCCGTTGATGTCGATGTTGTCCCCGGTGTTTTTCGCCGCATTGTCCGGCAACTCGGACGATTCGTGGTGGGCTCGATGTTTTCTTTGTTTCGAGTCTGTAAAAAATTGGCGACGGTGGATGGCGTGCTGTCTTAGGTGGTTGCCGGGTGCCACGGAGGGTGAACCCGTCGGCCCAGGGCCGGGTCTCGGGGATCGACAGCACGCGGGCGGCGAGCATCCGGCTCCACCAGCCGCGCCGCGCGTTGGCTTTCTGGACCCGGCTACACGGTGTGCTCTCGCTGAAGCTCGCCGGCCACCTCACCGTGATGGGCATCGACCCCGCCCAGCTGTTCGCCGCCGAGGTGGACGGCCTGCTCGCCGATTGACCATGCCGGCCCGGTGGCGATCAGCTCGCGGAGCATGGCGAGCATGACGGTGACGGCCGGTGGCCGCAGCGGCGGCGTGGCGACGACGGCGTAGAGCCGCCGTGGCGGTAACGCCGGGCGGGTCGGCCGCAGCACCACCCCTGGATGGGCCGTGCCCCAGGCGAGCGCGGGCACCAGCATGATGCCGGCGCCGGCAGCAACCAGAGCCTGCTTGCCGTGCCAGTCGTCGCAGTGGAAGGCGATCCGGGGCGGGCCGCCGAGGGCGTCGGCCAGTGCGGTGAGCGGCCCCAGACAGTCCGGGTACGCGCCGTCGATCCACGTCTCGCCGGCCAGGTCGGGCAGCCGTACCCGGTCGACGCCGGCCAGCCGGTGCCCGGCGGGGAGGGCGACCTGCAGCTCCTCGTCCGTCAGATCGACCAGGTCGACCCCGTCGCCGGCGGTGGGTGCGGCACCAGCGGGCGCGACACCAGCAGGATCGGCCGAAAGCGTGCGGGCGGTCGGGTGCGCGATCGTGGTGTTCGTCGGCGGGTCGGCAGGCAACTGCCATCCGGTGATCAGCGCGAGGTCGACCAGCCCGTCGCGGACCGCTGACAGCGGGGCTGCCGGGTCGACGGCGGCCAGCCGGAGCGTGACGTCCGGGTGCCGGTCGCGGAACCGGCTGATCGCCGCCGGCACGAGGGTGGTGTTGGCGCTGGCAAAGGCCGACATGCGCAGTTCGCCGCCGGAGAGCCCGCCGAAGGCTGCCACCCGCGACTCGAGATCCCGCAGCCGGGCTAGCACCTCGCGGGCCTGGGCGACGGCGGCGATGCCGGCCGGTGTCGGCCGTACGCCCCGGGGCAGCCGGCGGAACAGTGGTACGCCGAGCCGGCGCTCCAGCCCGGCGATCTGCCGGGAAACCGCCGGCTGGGTCATGGTGAGCGCCTGGGCCGCCGCGGAGAAGGACTGCTGTTCGGCGACCTCGACGAGCACCCGCAGGGTCCAGGTGTCAAGCATGCATCCAGCTTATGGCAGCCAGGACCAACCCGTACTTGTGGTTATGACGCGATGGCGGAAACCTGGCAGAGGCACAACGGGCCTGCCAGTCGGGCAGGGGAGTCCTCAGCACCGCACATCGTCGGAGAGCATCGTGACCAAGATCGTCAACATCCGTACGGGTCGTCCGGCGGTGGACCGGTGACCGCCGGCAGCGGGGCCGTCGTCGTGGTCGGCGGGTACGGGGCGGTCGGCCGCGCGACCGCCGACATGCTGGCGGGATGGTTCCCCGGCCGGGTGGTGGTGGCCGGTCGGGACCCGGCGCGGGCGGCGCGGGCGGCCGACGCCATCGGGGGCGGCACCACCTGGCGGCAGGTCGACGTGACGTCGGCGGACGACCGCGCCCGGCTGTCGGCGGACGCGGCGCTGGTGGTGATGGCGGTGGAACGGGCGAACGCGGCGGTGGCCCGGGAGGCGGTACGCAGAGGTGTCCACTACGTCGACGTCACGGCCTCGCCGCAGCTGCTGCGGCCGCTCACCGACCTCGATCAGCTCGCCGTCCGTACCGGATCGACCGTCGTGCTCAGCGTCGGCGTGGCTCCTGGCCTGACCAACCTGCTCGCCGACGAGTGCCTGCGGGAGCTGCCCGGGGCGGACACGGTGGAGCTGGCGCTGATGCTCGGCACCGGCGACCCGCACGGTCGTGACTCGGTGCGGTGGATCGTCAAGCAGGCCGCCGGCCCGTCGGCGGGCACGGCCGGTGCCGGTGTCGGTGTCGGCCGGCCGCGGCGGACGCGGGTCGAGCTGCCGGGCGTCGGTCGCCGTACCGTCTTCCCTTTCCCGTTCTCGGACCAGCATGTCCTGGCGGCACGTCACGGGATCCGCGCCACCACCCGGATGTGCCTGGACTCCAGGACGTTGACGTGGACGCTGTTCGCCGGTCGGTCGTCCGGGTTGTTCCGCCTGGCCCGGCGGTTGCGGCTGGACGACGTGCTGGTGTCGGCGCTGGTCCGGGCTCGGGTCGGCGCCGACCGGTTCGTGGTACAGGCAAGCGCCAGCAGATCGAGCGGCCCGGCGGTGACGCGGGCGGTGGCCGGGCGCGGCACGAGCCAGGTTACCGGGGCGGTCGCGGCGGTGGTCGCCCGGCAGGTGCTGACCGGCGGCACCGGGGCACCGGCCGGCACCCCGGCCAGGGTGCCGGCCGGGGTGGTGCACATGGACCAGGTGACCGGCCTGGCGGAGCTGGCGGCGGAGCTGAACCGGCACGGCGTGACGCTGGAGTGACCGTCCGCGATTCCGCAGATAGCGGGATGCTGCATCTATCGCGCTGCCCACATCTGTGCCAGGATTGGATCCAATGCTTGATAGATCGGATGCCTAGCTGGGAGGGGTGCCATGCTGCGGCGCGAGGAGAACGAGCGGATCACCCGCTCCGGGCCGGGCACGCCGCTCGGTCGGCTGATGCGCGCGTACTGGCAGCCGGCGGCGCTGGTGTCGGAGCTGGACCCGCAGCGGCCGGTCAAACCCGTCCGGTTGCTCGGCGAGGACCTGGTGCTGTTCAAGCAGGCCGACGGTGGCTGGGCGCTGGTCGGGCGGTTCTGCGCGCACCGGGGCGTCGACCTGGCGTACGGCCGGCACGAGGACGGCGGGCTGCGCTGCCTCTACCACGGTTGGCTGTACGGGCCGGACGGGCGCTGTCTGGAGCAGCCGGCCGAGCCGCCGCACAGCACCTTCGCCAGCAAGGTGCGCATCCCCAGCTACCCGTGCGTTGAGCGCAACGGCATCGTCTTCGCCTACCTCGGCGAGGGCGACCCGCCGCCGATGCCGCACTACGACTGCTTCCAGGCCCCCGACGAGTACACCTTCGCCTTCAAAGGACTGTGGGAGTGCAACTGGCTGCAGGGCGTCGAGGGCGGCATCGACCCCAGCCACGTCTCGTTTCTGCACCGGTTCATCGACGAGGATCCGCGCGACGTCTACGGCCAGCAGTTCAGCGAGGAGGTCGCCGGCACCGGGCAGAAGCTGTCCAAGCTGGTCGGCGACGCCTACCGGCCGGACATCGAGGTCGAGCAGGCCGAGCACGGCCTGCGGGTGTACGCGCTGCGCCAGCTCACCGACGAGATCCGCCACGTCCGCATCACGAACCTGGTCTTCCCCAACGCGTTCGTCGTGCCGTTCGGCAACGACAAGGTCTTCTGCCAGTGGCACGTGCCGATCGACGACCACCACCACTACTGGTACATGATCTTTTACGACTTCGCCGAGCCGACCGACAAGCAGACGCTGCTCGCCCAGCGGCTCGACGAGGTCTCCCTGCCGGACTACCGGCCGCTGCGCAACCGGGCCAACAACTGGGGCTTCGACCCGGCCGAGCAGCGGGACCTGACCTACACCGGGATGGGCCTGGACATCAACGTCCACGACCAGTGGGCGGTGGAGAGCATGGGCCCGATCCAGGACCGCACCGTGGAGCGCCTCGGCGTCTCTGACCGGGCGGTGACCGCGAACCGCCGGCTGCTGCTGCGCGCCATCGACGCCTTCGAGGCCGGCAACCCGGTCCCGGCCCGCCCAGCCGACGAGGCCGCCGCCGCCGAGCTGACCGGACCGCTCGCCGTCGACACCGTCGCCCCGACCGACGGCTGGGAACAGACCTGGCGCGAGCGCGAGGCGCAGCGGCGGGCCGGCTCACCGTGGGCCGGCGATTCGGCCCGGTCGGCGGTCGGCGGTCCGGCCCGGTCGGCGGCCGGCGATGCGTAGCCTCGACGAACGGCCCGTCGCCGACGGTGGGGACGGCCGCCGCGCCGTGCCGATGCTCGCCGCTGACCGGGGCGGCTTCATCGACCGCCACCAACTGTGGACCGACGCCCAGTACGCCGCCGCCGGCCAGCTACGCCGGGTCGTCGACGAGCTCGGCATCGAGCTGATCCGGTTCTCCTTCGCCGACCAGCACGGCGTGCTGCGCGGCAAGACGTTGACCCGCGAGGCGGCCGCCACGGCGCTGCGGTCCGGGGTGACCGCGCCGTCGTCGCTGCTGCTCAAGGACCCGTCCGGCGCGTCGGTCTTTCCGGTCTTCGCCGCCGACACCGGCGTCGGGGTGAGCGGGTTCGCCGGTGCCGGGGACATCGTGCTGGTGCCCGACCCGACCACGTTCCGGGTGCTGCCGTGGGCGCCGCGGACCGGCTGGGTGCTGTGCGACCTGCGGTTCCCCGACGGTGCCGCGGTGCCGTTCTGCACCCGTGGCCTGCTGCGCGGGCAGCTCGACCGGCTGGCCGCCGCCGGGTACGCGATGACCGTCGGCGCCGAGCTGGAGTTCCACGTCTTCGCCGCCGACGGTCGCAGCGACGGCGGGCTCGACGACGACCAGATGGGCCGGCCCGGCGCGCCCGGTCAGGCCAGCGGCACCCGGCCGCTGAGCCGGGGCGCGCAGCTGCTGCACGAGGACGGGCTGGACCGCGCCGACGAGGTCGTCCAACTGCTGCACCACGGGCTGACCCGGCTCGACCTGCCGCTGCGTTCCCTGGAGCTGGAGTTCGGGCCGAGCCAGTTCGAGATCACCATGACCGCCGGGGACGCGGCGGTCGCCGCCGACCAGGTGCTGCTGGCCCGTTCGGCGATCCGCCAGCTCTGCCGCCGGCACGGCTACCACGCCACGTTCATGTCCCGCCCGGCCGGCGCCCAGACCGCCTCCACCGGCTGGCACCTGCACCAGTCGCTGCGTGAGCTGGCCACCGGCGCGGCGGCGTTCGACCCGACCACGCCGGGGGAGGCGCTCTCCCCGGTCGCCGGGCACTACCTCGCCGGTCTGCTGGAGCACGCCGGCGCGGCCGCCGCCTTCGCCACCCCGACGGTCAACGGCTACAAGCGCTACCTGCCGTTCTCGCTCGCCCCGGACCGGGTGGCCTGGGGGGTCGACAACAAAGGGGCCATGGTCCGCGCCGTCGGTGCCGGCTCCGACACCGGCGTACGGCTGGAGAACCGGTGTGGCGAGCCGGCCGCCAACCCGTACCTGTATATCGCGTCGCAGCTGGTCAGCGGCCTGGACGGGATCGACCGGCGGCTTGCCCCGCCACCGGCGGTGACGGATCCGTACGCCGCCGACGCGCCCCGGCTGCCGGCCTCGCTGGCCGAGGCGCTGACCGCGCTGGAGGCCGATCCGGCGTTCACCGCCGCGCTCGGCGCCCCGGTGATCTCCTGGTACGCGACGCTCAAGCGCCGCGAGTTCGCCCGCTACCTCGCGCACGTCTCCGACTGGGAGCAGCGCGAGTACTTCGACCTGATCTGAGGGAGTCGCCCGATGACGTCGTCTGTCGCCCCGCTGGCCGACCTGGAGCCGTTCCACGTCGACGGCGAGTGGACCGCCCCGGGCGGGCGCGCACTGATCGAGGTGCGTGACCCGTCCACCGGCGCGGTGATCAGCCGGGTCGCCCAGGCCACCGCCGAGGACGTGGACGCGGCGGTGGCCGCCGCCACCCGGGCGTACGCCGACCGCCGGTGGAGCGGGCTGGCCCCGCTGGAACGCACCCGGGTGCTGCACCGGCTCGCCGACCTGATCGAGGCGCACCTCGAGGAACTGGCGGTGCTGGAGACCCGGGACAACGGCAAGCCGATCGAACGCTCCAGGGCCGACACCGGCGCGGCGGCCCGGGCGTTCCGGCACTTCGCTGGGGCGACCAGCCGGCTGACCGGCACCGTCGTGCCGATCGACGGCGGCGGCCACCACGTCTACACGGTGCTGGAGCCGGTCGGCGTGGCGGCGCTGATCCTGCCGTGGAACTTTCCGATCATGACCGGCTGCTTCAAGATCGCCCCGGCGCTGGCCGCCGGCTGCCCGATCGTGGTCAAGCCGGCCGAGCAGACCCCACTGACCATGTTGCGGGTGGCCGCCCTGGCCGCCGAGGCCGGCGTACCGCCGGGGGTGTTCAACGTGCTCACCGGCGACGGCGAGGTCGGCGCGGCGCTGGTGGCCCACCCGGGCGTGGCGAAGGTGTCCTTCACCGGCTCCACCGAGGTGGGTCGGCTGGTGATGGCCGGCGCGGCGCCGACGATGAAGCGGCTCACCCTGGAGTTGGGCGGCAAGAGCCCGAACATCGTCTTCGCCGACGCCGACCTGGACGCCGCGGTGCTGACCGCGATGCGCGCGTCGTTCGGCCACTCCGGGCAGATGTGCACCGCCGGCAGCCGGCTGCTGGTGCAGCGGTCGATCCTGGACGAGATGACCGAGCGGTTGGCGGCGGCGACCCGCCGGGTGCCGGTCGGCAACGGCCTGGACGGCGGGGTGACGGTCGGCCCGCTGGTCTCCGAGGAGCAGCGCCAGCAGGTGCTGTCGTACATCGAGACCGGCATCCGGGAGGGTGCCACGGTCGCGGTCGGCGGCGGGGTGCCGGACCGGCCCGGCTACTTCGTCGAACCGACCCTGTTCACCGGGGTACGCAACGACATGGTGATCGCCCGGGAGGAGATCTTCGGGCCGGTGACCGGGGTGATCGCCTTCGACGACGAGGACGAGGCGGTCGCGATCGGCAACGACACGTCGTACGGGCTGGCCGCCGGGGTGTGGACCCGGGACCTGTCCCGGGCCCACCGGATGGCGGCCGCGCTGCGGGTCGGCACGGTCTGGGTGAACACGTACAACATCTTCGACCCGGCGCTGTCCTTCGGCGGGGTCGGGGACTCCGGTCTGGGCCGGGACCTGGGCGACGACGCCCTGCATTCGTACTGCGAGCGCAAGGGCGTCGTCGTCGCGCTTTGACCGGCGGTGCCCGGTCCGGTCGGTGGCACCTCGCCAGACCGGGTACCGCCCCGATCACCGATGGGATCCATCTTGAAAGACACTGCATCCCAGACCGGACCGGCGGGCGCGGTCGCGGAGCCCGCCGACCCGTCGCCTGAGCCGCTGGACCCGGCGGCGCTGCGGGCCGCCACTCCCGGCGCGACCCTGGCCCACCACCTCAACGCCGCCGGCGCCGCACTGCCCAGCCTCGCCGTCCTCGACACGGTCATCGACCACCTGCGGCTCGAATCGCGGCTCGGCGGCTACGAGGCGGCCGAGGCCGCCGCCGAGCGGACCGCCGACGTCTACCGCCTGGCCGGCCGGCTGCTCGGCGCGACCGGGGAGGACGTCGCCCTGGTGGAGAGCGCCACCGTCGCGTGGCACCGGGCGATCGACGCGCTGCGTCTCGGCCCCGGCGATCGGATCCTCGCCTCCGCGTCCAGTTACGTCAGCTCGGCACTGCACCTGCTCGAGCTGCGCCGCACCCGGGGCATCAGCGTCGAGGTGCTGCCCACCGACGGCTCGGGCGGCGTCGACCTGGACCAGTTGGAGCAGGCGTTGCGGCAGCCGGCCGCGCTGGTCACCGTCGCCCACGTACCGACCTCGTCGGCGCTCATCGAGCCGGTCGCGCAGATCGGCGCCCGGGTCGCCGCGGTCGGCGTTCCGCTGCTGGTCGACGCCACCCAGTCGGTCGGCCAACTGCGCGTCGACGTCGGCGCGATGCGCGCCGACATCCTGGTCGCCACCGGCCGCAAGTTCCTGCGTGGACCGCGCGGCACCGGGCTGCTCTACCTCGACCCGGCGCTGCGCGAGCGCGCCCGGCCGTTGACCCCGGACGTGCGTGGTGCCCGGTGGACCGGCGACGAGGAGTACGACCTGCTGCCCGGCGCCCGGCGGTACGAGACCTGGGAGGCGTCGCACGCGCTGCGGCTCGGCCTGGGCGCCGCGCTGACCGAGACGCTCGTCCTCGGCATCGACGCTATCTCGGCGTACGTCAGCGGGCTGGCCGCCCGGTTGCGGGCCGGGCTGGCCGAGCTGCCCGGAGTGACCGTGGTCGACCCGCCGGCGGCCGGCGGCGGCATCGTCACCTTCGTTCGCGACGGCGAGGAACCGACCACCACGGTACGCACGTTGCGCGCCGCCGGCCTGCACCTGGTCGCTGTGCCGGCCAGCCACGGCCAGTGGGACCTGGGCCGACGCGGCCTGCCGGCGGTGGTCCGTGCCTCCGTACACGTCTACAACGACGACACCGAGGTGAACGCGCTGCTCGCCCGACTGGCCCGCCCGGCGGCCACCGGCGTGCCGACCCCACCACCCGTACCGACCCCACCACCCGTACCGACCCCACCACCCGGGCCGACTGCCGCGCCGGCTCCGGCTCCCGCGCTGCTGACCGGTGCCGACCGCCGGGCCGACGTGATCGTCGTCGGCGCCGGCGTCCACGGTCGCAGCGCGGCCTGGGCGCTCGCCACGCGCGGCGTCCGGGTGATCCAGCTCGACCGGCTGCCGGCCGGGCACACCGAAGGATCGTCACACGGACGGACCCGGATGATCCGCCGCGCCTACCCGTCGCCGGTCTGGGACGACCTGGTGGACCGCGCGTACACCGGTTGGCGCGAGCTGGAGCAGGCCGCTGGTCGCCGATTGGTCAGCACCGTCGGGGGCCTCTACGCGCGACCGGCCCGGACCAGCAGCACCCTGCGCGGGCCGGACTGCGTCCTGGTCGACGCCAACCAGGCTGCCGGCATCGCGCCGGGGCTGGTGCTCGGCGCCGACATGGTGGCCGTACATGATCCGGCGGCCGGCGTGATCGACGCCGCCGCCGCGATGGACGCGCTGGCCGGGCTCGGCCGGGCCGCCGGGGTGCACCGCCGCGACGGCTGCCGGGTGACCGGTTGGCATCCGGACGGTGCCGGGGTCCGGGTGCACACCGACTCCGGTGACGTTCTCGCCGACCGGCTGGTCATCTGCGCCGGACCGTGGACTGCCGACCTGGTGCCGGAGTTCGCCGGCCGGCTGACCACCGTGCGGATCGTCAACATCCATATCGGCTCGTCGACCCCGGCGTTGCTGGCCCCACCGGCGCTCGGCCCGTTCTCCGTGGAGGTCCCCGGCGTCGGTCTGCTCTACGGCATCCCGGCGTACGGTCCGGACGCCGTCAAGGTGGGGTTCGACCACGGGCCGGTCGACGACCTGAGCCGGGCACCCGGGCCGGTGACCGCCGCCGAGCGGGCCGAGCTGCTCTCCGTCGCCCGTCGGTTCCTGCCGGCCGCCGACGGCCCGGTCACCGCCGAGCTGGCCTGCCGTTACACCATGGCACCGGGCAACCGGTTCGCGGTCGGTGCGCTGCCGGCGCATCCGCAGGCGTTGATCGCGGCGGCCTGTTCCGGGCACGGGTTCAAGTTCGGGCCGGCGATCGGCGCCGCGCTGGCCGACCTGGCGACCGGGGTGCCCCGGCCGGATCTGGAGTTTCTCGCTCCGGCGGCGATGGGGATCGACGGGGTGCCACCCGGGGACTGGGCCGCCGACCGGGTCAACCCCGGAACACCGTCGCCGATCGCCGCTCGTACCAGCGAGCCAACTGCTCACCGGCGCTGATCACATGGGCCTGCATCTCGCGCCGAGCGCGTTCGCCGTCCTCTTCGGTGAGCGCGGCGATGATCCGTTCGTGCTCGTGGAAGTTGTCGTCGCGGTGCCGCGGATTGTCCTGCAGCACCAGTGCCGAGACGTTGCGCGGGAACGCCTCGTTGATCTCCTTGATCACCCTGGCCAGCCAGTCGTTGCCGGCCACCTGGTGGATGAGGGTGTGGAACCGGTCGTTGGCGGCGTTGGTGGAGCCGGCCAGGGCCACCCGGGCGCGGGCGACCCCCGGGTCGTCGTCGACCCGTCGCTGCGGGATGCTGCCCCGGGCGGCCTGCTCGGTACGTCGCAGCAGCGAGTTGGCCTCCCGCAACTCGTGCAGGACGTCGTCGGTGATCCGGCTGACCGCCCGTTCGCAGGCCAGCGCCTCCAGCTCCGCACGGACCTCGTAGGCTTCCCGGACCTCCCACGGCGCCGGCACCCGGACCACCGCCCCACGGTGCGGCACCACCTCGATCAGCCCGCCGGTCTGCAGTTGCCGCAGCGCCTCCCGGACCGGGGTGCGGCTGACACCGAGCAGCTTGGCCAGCTCGGCCTGGCGCAGTTGGGCGCCGATCGGGATCTCACCGGACATGATCTTGGCGCGGATCTTGGCCGCGGTGGCGTCGACGAGGGCACTGCTGGTGGTTTCCGTCGAGCTGACTGGCATGCCCGGTGCCCCTGTCTGATCGGTGTGCGGCCCAGCCGGCCGGGTTCCGGCCCGGCTGCCATCGTCTCCACAGTGGTGCGATGTGGGTGTCACGATAGCAAGCCGGCCGGCGACCCTGCGGGTCCCGTACATTTCGCTTTGGATCCCGGTTTTGGATCCAAAGATCCTGCGGTAGTATCCGAGACTACCTTGGCCAGGGAGTTCTTAGGAAGCACCGGCCCGCCGCAGCCACCACGACGCGACGCAGACCGACCCCAGACGAGCCGGACCGCATCGGAACGACTCCCGCGACGGCGACAGGAGCAATCGTGAGCGCGTGCCACCCCAGCCCGGACGGGCGCAACCACCGCAACCATCCGCTCGACCCACCCAGCCCGGCGGAGATCGCCCGGGCCGTCGCCGTCGCCCGCGCCGACGGTCGGCTCGGCGAGCGGACCCGGTTCTGGGGAGCCACCCTGGACGAGGCGCACGCCCGGGCCGTCCTGGCCGGCGCGGCCACGGCCGGGGAGGTCCGACTCGGACTGGTGGCCATGGACCACGCCGCCGGCACCGCCTGGGAGATCGACGTCGCGCTGGGCGCCGGGAGCCGCAGTGACGGTGCGGGGTCGGAGCACGCCGAAGGCGACGGTGCCGCCGACCGCTGCCTGGACTGGCGTCCGCTCGACCCGCGTCGGCCCGGCATCACCTCCGAGGAGGCCCGCGCGGCCGCCCAGGCCTGCCGGCAGAGCCCGGTGTTCCGCGAGGTGCTCGCCAAGCGGGGCATCCACGACGTCTCCCTGGTGATGGTCGACGCCGAGTCGATGGGCGGCTTCGAGCCGAAGCGGTACGCCGACCGGCGGCTCACCTGGGGCACCGTCTGGCACCGCGTCGACGAGGGCGACAACGGTTACGTGCGCCCGGTGCAGGGCGTGGTGCCGATCATCGACATGGCGACCATGGAGGTCCTTGAGGTCGAGGACCACGGCGTGGTGCCGATCTCCGACGAGGCCGGCCCGCTGGAGGCCGAGGCCTGGCCGACCCGGCCCGGGCTACGGCCGTTGGACGTCGTGCAGCCCGACGGTCCGAGTTTCGACGTCGACGGCTGGCAGGTCAGCTGGCAGGGCTGGCAGTTGCGGGTCGGCTTCACCCACCGCGAGGGCCTGGTCCTGTACGACCTGGAGTTCCAGGGCCGGCCGGTGGTCAAGCGGGCCGCCTGCAACGAGATGTACGTGCCGTACCTCGACCCCAACTCCACCCAGTACCGCAAGAACTTCTTCGACTGGGGCGAGTACGGGGCCGGGCCGTTGACCAACTCGCTTGCCCTCGGCTGCGACTGCCTCGGCGTCATCTACTACTTCGACACCGCCTACCTCGGCGGCGACGGCGATCCGGTGACCATCCCGAACGCGATCTGCATGCACGAGGAGGACCACAGCATCCTCTGGAAGCACAACGACCTGCGGCGCGGGGTCAGCCAGGTGCGCCGCTCGCGTCGGTTGGTCATCTCCAACTTCCAGACCGTGGCCAACTACGACTACGGCTTCTACTGGTCGCTCTACCAGGACGGCCGGATCGAGCTGGAGGTCAAGTTGACCGGGATGCTCTCCGCCTCCGGTATCGCCGACGGCGACGAGGTGCGCTACGGCCGGGTCGTCGCGCCGAACGTGCAGACCCCGACCCACCAGCACTACTTCGGGCTACGCCTGGACATGGCGGTGGACGGACCGCGCAACCGGCTGGTCGAGGAGCACGCCGAGGGCGAGACCGACGCGGCGCTCGACCCGTACGGCAACGCGGTACGCAACGTGCGTACCCCGCTGCTGCGTGAGTCGCAGGCGGCGCGCCGCACCGATCCGTCGTCGGCCCGCCGCTGGCGGGTGGAGAGCACCACCCGGACCAACCGGTACGGTGAACCGACGGCCTACCGGCTGCTGCTGCCGAACACCACCCGGTCGTTCGCCCGGCCGGACTCGGTGATGGCCCGCCGCGCACCGTTCATCCACCAGCACCTGTGGGCCACCCCGTACGACCCGCAGGAGCAGTTCCTCGGTGGCCGCTATCCCAACCACGCCGAGCCGGGCGACGACGGTGTGCAGGTCTGGCAGCGCCAGGACCGGTCGATCGACGGTGCGGAGCTGGTGCTGTGGCCGGTGCTCGGCACCCACCATTTCCCGCGTCCCGAGCAGTGGCCGGTGATGCCGGTGGACGCGATCCACATGATCCTTGAACCGGACGGCTTCTTCGACCGCAATCCGGCGATGGACGTTCCGGATCCGGCCACTGCCCGCGGCGCGGGCAGTGCCTGCTGCTCCACCGGAACAGACGTGGTGCCGGCCGACTGACCCGGCCGGTACGTCGGCCAGCGCGCCGGCCATGGGGGACCCTGTCCATTCTCGACATCCCGACACCAGACGTTCACAATCGCGATACGGACCCGAATTGGGTACCGCAGATGATGGTTTTGGATCCAATCCAAATGAAATTTCATCCATCTTCGTCCCATACCCTGCCGAGGAGCGCACTATGTCGGACGATCCCCGCAACCTCCCGCAGAACCTGATAACCCGCCGCGCGATGCTGCGTGGCACCGGACTGCTCGGCCTCGGCTTCGGCGCCAGCAGCCTGCTCGCCGCCTGCGGCGTAGCCTCCGACGGCAGCGAAGACGGCGACGACGGCACCAGCAGCGGCGGCACCCTCACGCTCGGCATCGACGCCACCAGCGCCGTCCACGACCCGGCCTTCTACACCTCACTGGGCGACTGGATGGCGGTCGACTGCATCTGCCGTGGGTTGACCTTCATCTCCTTCGAGACCAACGAGCCGCAGGCCGACCTCGCCGAGAGCTGGGAAATCTCCGACGACGGGCTGACCTACACCTTCACCCTGCGCCAGGGTGTCACCTTCCACGACGGCACCACCTTCACCTCGGCGGACGTGCTGGCCAGCCTCGGTCGGCAGTTCAACGAGGACGACCCGACCCTGCCCGAGGGGTCGTCCCGTCCGCTGCGCAGCCTCGGTGCCAACGTCGCCTCGCTGGACGCCCCCGACGAGTACACCGTGGTGATGGTGCTCAACAGCCCCGACGCCACCGTGCTCAACCGGCTCTCCGACATCGGCGGTCGGATCATCTCCTCCGCCGCACTTGCCGAGTACGGCGCCGACATCGGCAAGAACCTGGTCGGCACCGGCCCGTTCCAGTTCTCCTCGGCCACTGCCGGGCAGCAGGTGGTGCTGACCGCGTTCGAGGACTACCGCACCGGCCGGCCCAAGGTCGACCGGCTGGTGATGCAACAGGTCCAGGACCCGTCGACCATCGTCAGCTCGCTGCTCAGTGGCGACCTGTCCGCCACCCAGTTCGCCCCGTACTCGGCGATCGAGCAGCTCAAGGCCGACGACGCGGTGACCTTCCACGAGACGCCGTACAGCTTCGATGCGATGATGATGATCGATGCCCGGCGGATCCCGGAGCTGGAGGTGCGCCAGGCGATCAACCTGGCGATCGACCGCGAGGCGATCATCGCCCAGGCGTTCTTCGGAATCGGCGCGCCACCCGACGGCTACACGATCCCGCCGTCGCAGGACGGCTACGACCCGAGCCTGGCCGACCTGAGCCGGTTCGATCCGGACGAGGCCCGGCGGCTGATCGAGTCGGCCGGCGCCACCGGCCGGCAGGTGGCGTTGATGGCGGCCAGCGACTCCTGGCACCCGCGAGCGGCGCAGATCGTCGCGCAGAACCTCACCGACATCGGGCTGACCGTCGTGACCGACTCGGTCGACCCGGCGACCTACTTCAGCCGGCTGCTCGACCCGGACGACGAGTTCCACGAGCTGATGATCTGGGAGCGCAACTCCTACATCCCGGACCCGGACAACATGATCGGGGCGATGGGCCTGCCATCCGGGGTGTACGGCGACTTCACCTCCGGATTCAACACGTTGCCCGGCTCAGAGGCGTTCGCTGACGACCTGGCCGCCGCGAAGAACCTGCCCAACGGTGACGAGCGCACCGCCGCGTACACCGACATCCAGCGCCGGTTCGCCGAGCAGTACATGGTGCTGTCGATGCTCTGCTACTCGGCGAACCCGGTGGTGACCGGGGCGAACGTCGAGGGCGCCAACGTCGCCGCGCTCGGCAACCACCGCTGCTTCATGGAGAACGCCAGTGTCTGATCCGACCCCCACGTCGGCCCGTCCGGGGGACCGGTGACGGTCGCCGGGGCGCGGCCGGTCGGGCGATGGAGAGCCGCCTACGCGCGGCGCTCCATCGCCCGGTCCTGGCTGGCCACCGTCTCCTGGCTGGTGGTCGTCGGTTTCGTGCTGATGGCGACCGTCGGGCCGCTGATGATCGGCGCCGACCCGGAGCGGCAGTCCAACGTCACCCTCGCCGGCTTCGGCACCGCCGGGCACCCGCTCGGCACCGACGATCTCGGCCGCGACTTCCTGGCCCGGCTCGTGTACGGCGCCCGGCCGCTGCTGCTGGTCGCGTTCCTCGCCACCGCCGTCGCCGCGGCCATCGGCACCACGGTCGGCATGCTCGCCGGGTACCTCGGCGGCTGGGGCGAGCAGATTCTGATGCGGGTCACCGACGTCGGGCTGGCCTTCCCATCGATGCTTTTGATCATCCTGGTGGTGGCGGCCAGCGGACCGGGCGTACGCAGCCTGGTGGTCGGGGTCGGTGTCGCGCTGTCGCCCGGCCTGGCCCGGCTGGCCCGGGCGTTGACCGCCCGGGAGGCCGCCCGCGACTACGTGCTCGCCGCCCGGCTCGGCGGCACCCGGTCGCCCCGGATCATGGTCCAGGAGATCCTGCCGAACATCGCCGGCCCGCTGCTCGCCCAGGTCGTGATGACCCTGTCGGTGGCCGCCGGATTCGCCGCCGGCCTGTCCTACCTGGGCCTAGGCATCCAGCCGCCGACCCCGGACTGGGGCTACATGGTGCAGGCCGGGCAGGAGTTCATCTACTCGGCACCCCGGATGGCGGTGCTGCCCGCTGCGTTGACGCTGATCTTCGTGGTCGCCAGCAACTTCGTCGGCGACGACCTGCGCGACGCGCTGGACCCGAGGAGCCGTCGATGATCCGGCTGCTGCGCGGCAGGTCGCTGCCGATGCTCACGGTGCGCCGGCTGGCCAGCGTGCCGGTGGTGCTGTTCGTCCTGGCCTCCCTGGTGTTCCTGGCCATCCGTCGCCTGCCCGGCTCGCCGTCGTCGACCCTCGCGGCCAGCGGCACCCAGGGCCTCAGCGCCGAGCAGATCTCGGCCAACGAAGCGCGGATCAACGAGGCCCTCGGCCTGGACAAGCCGATCTGGGAGCAGTACCTGCGCTACCTCGGCGACCTGCTCGGCCTCGATCTCGGGCGCTCCTTCTACGGCGGCAACAGCGTGCTGGACCTGCTCGGCGGGGCACTGCCGGCGACGATCGAGCTGACCGTCGTGGCGATGCTGATCGCCATCCTCATCGGGGTCGTCACCGGGGTGATCGCCGCGCTGCGCAAGGACACCTGGGTGGACACCACCACCCGGTCCATCGCCACGGTCAGTTTCTCGCTGCCCTGGTTCGCCCTCGGCGTACTGAGCATCGTGATCTTCGGCGTGTGGCTGCGCTGGATGCCGGTGATCGGTCGGCTGCCCAGCCAGCTCGACTACCAGCCCACCACCAACTTCGTGCTGCTCGACGCGATCCTGCAGGACCGGCCCGAACTGGTCGGGCCGTGGCTGCAGTACCTGATCCTGCCGGCCACCACCCTCGCGTTGGCGATGGCCGGCTTCATCACCCGGATCGTGCGGGCCTCGGTGCTGGAGGTGCTCAGCGACGACTTCGTGCGGACCGCCCGGATGAAAGGGCTGCGGGAGCGGACCATCCTGCGCCGGCACGTACTGCGCAACGCCGGCCTGCCCATCGTGACCGTGCTCGGTCTGCAGTTCGGTTCGCTGCTCGGCGGCTCGGTGATCACCGAGACCGTCTTCTCGTACCCGGGCGTCGGCAACCTGCTGGTCAGCTCGGTGCTGCAACGCGACTACCCGGTGGTGCAGGGCGCCGCGCTGGCGATCGCGCTGCTCTTCGTGCTGGTCAACGCCGCAGTCGATCTGTTCTACCTGGTCCTGGACCCGCGCCTACGGAGAGGATGAGCCCATCATGGATATCGTGCTGGTGCACGGTGCCGGCGGTACCCCGAGCACATGGGCCCACGTGGCACCGTTGCTGCGCGCCACCGGACACCGGGTACACCTGGTCACCAATCCGATGAACTCGCTCGTCGAGGACGTCGCCAACACCACCGCCGTGCTCGCCGAGTGCACCGCGCCGGTGCTGCTGGTCGGTCACTCCTACGGCGGCGCGGTGATCACCAACGTCGGCCGGGACGAGCGGGTCGCCGGGCTCGTCTACGTCTGCGCGTTCGCCCCCGACGAAGGCGAGTCGATCCAGGACATCATCGGCCGCTACCCGCCCGCCGAGGTCAGCCGGCACATGCGACGCGGTCCGAACGGCGAATGGGCCTCGGAGCACAGCCCCGAGTACTGGGCGGAGATCGGCTGGGACGTGCCGGAAGCCGAACGGGACAACTTCGACGCCGACTCGCGCCCCAGCGCCGACGCCATCTTCGCGCAGCCCACCGGGGTGCCCGCCTGGCGCGACAAGCCGTCCTGGTACCTGGTCGCCAGCGAGGACCGGACACTGCGACCGGACACCCAACGGGACATGGCGGCCCGCGCCGGCGCTGCCGTCTCCGAGGTCGGCGGCAGCCACTTCACTCCCCGCGTGCGGCCCCGCGCCGTCGCCGACCTGGTCGAGCAGGCCGTCGCCAGCATCACCGGAGCACCCCGGTGACCTCCACCCCGACCGGCCCGGCCTCGGCGAACCCGGCCCCGGCCGACCCGCCGGCACCGGTACTGTCCGTGCGCGGGCTGCGGGTCGAGTTCGACGTACCGGCCGGCCGGTTGCCGGCCGTCGCCGGCGTCGACCTCGACCTGCACGCCGGGGAGATCCTCGCCCTGGTCGGCGAGTCCGGCTCCGGCAAGTCCGCCCTGGCGATGAGCCTGGTCGGGCTCAACCGGGCGCCCGGCACGCACATCACCGGCCGGGTGGAGTTCGCCGGGCGGGACCTGACCACCGCCAGTGAGGCCGACCTGCGCCGGGTCCGGGGCCGGGACATCTCGGTGGTGTTCCAGGACGCCCTCGCCGCGCTCAACCCGTTGCAGCGGGCCGGGGCCCAGGTCGCCGAGATGATCCGTACCCATCAACGGATCAGCCGGGCGCGGGCCTGGCAGCGGGCCGAGGAGCTGCTCGCCGATGTCGGCATCGCCAACCCGGCCCGCAACGCGCGCGCCTACCCGCACCAGCTCTCCGGCGGCATGCGGCAACGCGTCATGATCGCGATCGGGCTGGCGAACGACCCGACCGTGCTGATCGCCGACGAGCCGACCACCGCGCTGGACGTCACCATCCAGGCCCAGGTGCTGGCCACCCTCAAACGGCTGCAGGCCGAGCACGGCACCTCGATCGTCCTGATCACCCACGACCTCGGAGTGGTCGCCGAGGTCGCCGACCGGGTCGCCGTCATGTACGGCGGCCGCATCGTCGAGCAGGGCACCCGCGACCAGGTGCTGTACTCACCGCAGCACCCGTACACGATGGGGTTGCTCGATTCGGTGCCCCGGGTCGACGGGCCGGTCGCCGAGCGGCTGCCGGCCATCCCCGGCAGCCCGCTCACCGGCGTCGACCGACCACCCGGCTGCGGCTTCGCCCCACGCTGCGCGTTCGCCCACGCCGACTGCGACACGTCGCCGCCTGAGCTTGTCAACCGGTACGGCGAACCGGGCCACATCGACGCGTGCCTGCTCGACGCGTCGGCCCGGCACACCGCCCGCACCCCGGCAGCGGTCGGAGGTCGACCGTGACCAGCGTGCCACTGATCCAGCTGACCGGCCTGCGGGTGGAGTACCCGGGGCGCGGCGGTGATCCGGTCCGCGCCGTGCGCGACGTCGACCTGGAGATCCGCGAGGGCGAGACCCTCGGCCTGGTCGGTGAGTCCGGTTGCGGCAAGTCCACCCTCGGCCGGGCCATCCTGCGGATCACCGAACCCACCGCCGGCAGCATCCGACTACTCGGCCGGGAGATCACCGGCCTGCGCGGGACTGCGTTCCGGCAGATCCGCGCCGACCTGCAGATGGTCTTCCAGGACCCGTTCAGCTCGCTCAACCCGCGGCGGCGGATCGCCGACAGCGTCGCCGAGCCGCTGCTGCGCGGCCGGGGGGCCAGCCGGGCCGACGCCAGCCGGGCCGTCGACGAACTGCTCGACCTCGTCGGGCTCGGCCGCGACGCTGGCCGACGCCGGCCGCACGAGTTCTCCGGCGGCCAGCGGCAGCGCATCGGCATCGCCCGGGCGCTCGCCCCGTCACCCCGGTTCATCGTCGCCGACGAGCCGGTCTCCGCGCTCGACGTCTCCATCCAGGCCCAGGTGGTGAACCTGCTCGCCGACCTGACCCGGGAGCGCGGGCTGACCATGCTGTTCATCTCGCACGACCTGGGCGTGGTGCGGCACATCGCCGACCGGATCGCCGTCATGTACCTCGGCCAGATCATCGAGGTCGCCGACCGGGACACCTTCTTCGGCGGGCCGGCACACCCGTACAGCGAGGCACTGCTCTCCGCCGTGCCCACCCTGGACCAGGAGTCCGACCGGGAACGGATCGTGCTCGCCGGCGAACTGCCCGACCCCGCCCACCCACCGGCCGGATGTCTGTTCCATACCCGCTGCCGGTACGCCGTCGATCGTTGCCGCGCCGAAGCGCCGGCGCTGCGACCGATCCAACCGGGCCGCACGGTCCGTTGCCATCTGCCCCTGGTGCCGGCTGACATCCCGGCACCGTCGACCGTCACCACCGGAGGCACAACACAGTGATCATCGACGCGTACAACACCACCCAGGACGTGCGGGGCCGGTCCGACTACCTCACCGGCGCCCGGCCGGGGCAGGCACCGCCGCCGTACACGCCGTTCGACCCGCGGCGGATCCTGGACCGGATGGACGCCGCCGGGGTCGACATGGCGATGGTCTGCTCCCTGGCCCAGCGGATCGAGAACGACTTCATCATCGGCCTGGCCAAGGCCCACCCGGACCGGCTGTTCGGCTTCGGGCAGGTCCGGCCGGCCGACGACGACGCGCTCGACGAGATCGCCCGGATCGCCGACGCCGGCCTCAAAGGGCTCAAACTGCACCCCAGCCTGCACGGCTACCACGTCGCCGACCACGGACTGCTCGACCCGGTCTTCGCCGCCTGCGCCGAACACGGCCTGATGGTGCTGATCAACGCCCTCGACGATGCGTTCTGCGCGCCGCTGGCGATCGAGGAGATCGCCAAAGGCCACCCGCAGGTGCCGACGATCATCGCCCACATGGGAGCGGTCTGGAACGTTCCCGAGGCGATCATCGTCGCCGAACGGAACCCGCACATCTACCTGGAGACCTCAGCCACCCTGATCAGCGACGTCAAGCGGGCGTACGCCCGGCTCGGCCCGGAGCAGATCCTGCTGGGCAGCGAGTGGCCCGGCTCCGACTTCGACCTGGAACGGATGAAGATCGCCAAGGCGATCCCGGACGCCGCGGACCGGGCACTCGTCGAGGGCGGCAACATGGCGAAGCTGCTCGGGATCACCGCATGATCACCGAGGACGTCGCGCCCGTACCGGCGCCGGCCGGGATGACCCCGGGCGAGGTCGAGCTGCTCGACGTCGCCCAGCGGCTGCTGTCGAAGGTCTGGGTCGCCGGCCGGCACGAGGTCGCCACCGCGCTGCGCACCCCGGACGGAGCCGTCCACACCGGCGTGCACCTGGAAGGGTCCTGCCGGCGCAGCTCGATCTGTGCCGAAGGTGTCGCCCTCGGCGCGGCCCGCGCCGCGTTGCCCGCCGGTACGCCGCTCACCGTCGACAGCGTTGTCTCAGTGCAGATCAAGCCGGCCGGTCGGTTCCGGGTCATCGCCCCGTGCGGGGTGTGCCGCGAGCTGATCAGCGACTACAGCCCGCAGGCCCGGGTCTGGATCACCACCGTCGACGGCGCCGTCACCGCGATGGAGGCCATCGACCTGCTGCCGGAGAAGACCCGCCGGGCCTGGTGACCCGGCCCCGTCCACGTACCGCGCCGCGCCCGACTCCGTCCATGTACCGAGAGAGGAACACCGTGTCTGAACCGTCCCGCACCGACCTTGACCGGGCGGCACTCGCCGCCGAGCTCGGCGGCCCCGGCACGCCGGTCGCCTGGGCCGACCTGACCTGGCCGGAGGCCGGCGAGACGGCGACCGCCGTCGACTCGGTGATCATCCCGGTCGGCGCCACCGAACAGCACGGCCCGCACCTGCCGCTCGCCGTCGACACGCTGATCTGCGACGCGGTCGCCCGCGACGTCTCCGCGCTCACCGGCGTGCCGGTGGTGCCCCCCATCGGGTACGGCGTCTCCGCCTCGCACGGCGACTTCGCCGGCACCATCGCGCTGCGCCCGGAGACCCTGATCGCCGTCGTCGAGGACGTCATCGACTCACTGCACGCCAGCGGCGTACGGCAATTCATCCTGCTCAATGGGCATATCTGGAACAACGGCTCGCTCGACGTGTCCGCCGAGAAGCTGCGGGTACGCCACCGCGACTCGCGGGTACGGGCGTTGGCCTACGTGACCATGTACCCCGGGCCGGAGGTCGACGGGCACGTCTACCACGGGCGCGGGCTGATGCACGCCAACTACTTCGAAACCTCAGTGATGCTGCACCTGTATCCGGACCTGGTCCGGATGGACAAGGCCACCTCGCACCGCGACGTCGACTCGTTCTGGGACTACCGGATGGACCAGGTCAGCGACACCGGCGTGTGGGGCCGCGACGTCGCCGACGCCACCGGCGAGCACGGTCGGGCCGAGTTCGACCGCTGCGTGGCCACCACCGCGCGGGCTGTCGCCGCCGCCGTGCGTGAACCCTGGCCCGACCCCACCCACCGGCCCTGACCGTCCCGCCCACCGGCCCCGACCGGCGCCGCGAAGGAGCACTCCGCGTGAAGATCTACGACATCACCCTGCCGATCCACCCGAAGATGCTGCACTGGGGCCGCAAACCCGAGGTGGAGATCGTCGAGTCGCTGGCCAACGGCGACGCCTCCAACGTCACCCGGTGGCGGCTCGGCGCGCACACCGGCACCCACGTCGACGCACCGGCGCACTTCGTCGACGGTGCCACCCCGATCGACGAGGTCGCCCTGGAGACCCTGGTCGGCCCGGCCGTGGTCGCCGACCTGACCGCCGTCGACGGGGACGTGACCGTCGCCGACCTGGTCGCCGCCGGCGTCGCCGGTGCCACCCGGGTCCTGCTCAAGACCAGCAACTCGGCCGGCCCGTTGCGCGAGACCGAACGCGCCGAATCCTGGGTCGGGCTCTCCCCGGAGGCCGCCCGCTGGCTGATCGACCAGCAGGTCGCGCTGATCGGCATCGACTACCTGACCATCGAGAGCCACCGGCGCACCGACACCTGGGACGCCCACCACGCGCTGCTCGGCTCCGGCGTGATCATCCTGGAGAACGCCGACCTGGACGCCGTGCCGCCAGGGAAGTACGAACTGGTCTGCCTGCCGACCAAACTGGTCGGCGCTGACGGGGCGTTCGCCCGTACCATCCTGATCCAGCGCGACTGACCCGGCGAGACTGACCTACATGTCGATCGAGATCGCGCTCGCCGCACCACATCCGTCCGCGTTGGACGCCGCCGCCGACGTGGTGGCGGCCGGCGGCGGTGTCGTCGACGCCGCCCTCGCCGCCGCCGCCGCGCTCACCGTCGCCTACCCGCACCAGTGCTCGGCCGGCGGTGACCTGATCGCCCTGGTCCGCACCGCCGACGACCAGGTACGCGCGGTGCTGTCGGTCGGCGCGGCCGCCGTCGGCGTCGACGTCGCGGCGCTGCGCGCAGCCGGGGACCGGATGCCACCCGGCGGGGCGTTGACCGTCACCGTGCCCGGTGTCGTCGCCGGCTGGGCCGCGCTCGCCGATCTCGGCGGCCGGCTGCCGCTGGCCCGGGTGCTGGCACCCGCCGTCGAGTTGGCCGCTGGCGGTGTCCCGGTCAGCCCCGGCCTGGCTGCGGCGATCCTGCGCAGGCTCGATGTGGTCCGCGCCGATCCCGGGCTGGCCGCGCTGCTGCTCGACGGCGACGGTACGCCGCTGCCGGCCGGAGCGGTGCTGCGCCAGCCGGCGCTGGCCCGCACCCTCGGCACCATCGGCGCCGACTGGCGCGACTACTACCAGGGCGAACTCGCCGAGGCGCTGGCCGCCGGGCTGGCCGCACTCGGCAGCCCGCTGACCACCGCCGACCTGGCCGGGCACGCGGCCGAGCTCACCGATCCACTGCGGTACGCCGCCGCCGGCTCCGAGGTGACCTGGTCGGTCGCGCCGCCGCCCAGCCAGGGCGCCACCCTGCTGGCCATGCTCGCCGCCGCCGGCCGCACCGCCGACGGCAACCCGGCGGCCGGTGCCACCAGCGCCCGGCCCGCTGACGCGGCCGCCGCGCTGGTCACCGCCCGGGCCGCCGAGCAGCGCCGTGACACCCTGCTCGGCGATCCCCGGACCGGTCCGATCGACCTCGACGGGCTGCTGCTACGCACCGACCCGCCGGCCGGGCCGGTGCCACCGCCCGGCCCGAAACCGGCCGGCGACACCGTCGCGGTCACCGCCGTCGGCAGCGACGGCACCGCCGTCACCCTGATCCAGAGCGTCTTCCAGACGTTCGGCGCCGGCATCTGCGAACCCGGCACCGGCCTGGTGCTGCACAACCGGGGGTCGGTGTTCAGCCTCGACCCGGCCCACCCCGGCCGGCTGCGCCCCGGTGCCCGCCCACCGCACACCCTCTGCCCGGCGATCGCCACCGGCCCGGACCGGGTCGTCGCGCTCGGCTGCCAGGGCGGCCGGGCCCAGCCGTGGATCCTGGCCCAGGTCGCCGCCGACGCGCTGACCACCGCCGACCCGGCCGGCCTGCTGGCCCGCCCCCGCTGGGTGATCGGTGCCCGCGACGTCGGCCAGGACCGGCCCAGCCTGCTGCTCGAACCCGACACCCCGGCCACCGACGCGCTGCGGGCCGCCGCCACCGATCTCAACCTGCGGGTGGTGCAGTTGCCACAGCGCCACGACGACGCCGGGCACGTCCAACTGGCCCGGCTCACCCTCGCTGGCCTCGACGCGGCCAGCGATCCCCGCGCCGACGGCGCCGCCCGGGTGCTGCGGGGCCACTGATGGACCCCGCCGAGGCGGCCGCACTGCTCGCCGAACCGTACCGGCTCGGGCCGGTCACGCTGCGGTCCCGGATCGTCAAGGCACCCACCTCGACCGGCGCGGCCGACGCCGGCGGGTACGCCCAGCCGTGGCACCGGGACCACTACGCGCGGGTCGGCCGGGGGAGCGCGTTGACCATCGTCGAGTTCACCGCGATCGACGACGGCGCCGGCCTCGGCTTCCCCGGCCATCTCAGCATCGCCAGCGACGACCACGCCGCCGCGTTGGCCCCGGTCGCCGAGCGGATCTGGGCCGACGGCCGCATCGCGGGGCTGCAGATCGCCCACGCCGGACGGCAGCGCACCCTGCCGGGGGAGGCACTCGCCGCGTCGGCGGTGCCCTGGCCCGCCATCGAACGCCGACTCGGGCTGCGGCCCCGCGCCATCACCGTCGACGAGATCGCCGCAGTCGTCGACGGGTTCGGCCGGGCCGCAGGCCGCGCCGCCCAGGCCGGCTTTCAGGTGGTGGAGATCCAGGCGGCCAACGGCTACCTGCTCGCCGGGTTCCTCTCCCCGCACACCAACCGGCGCGACGACGACTACGGCGGCGATCCGGCCCGGCGACGTCGCGTCCTGCTGGAGGTCGTCGCCCGCTGCCGTGCGACGCTGCCGGCCGACGTGGCGCTCACCGTACGGCTGTCCGACCGCGACCACGAACCCGGTGGGCAGGAGCTGGCCGAGACCACCGAGCTGGTCGCGGCCCTGGCCGCCACCGGCCAGGTCGACGCGGTACACGTGTCGTCCGGCGACCACGCCACGCGGATACGCCAGGTGCCGCCGGCCGCCGTGCCACCGGGCGCCGCCTGGCGCTCGGCCCGGACCCTGCGGACCGCAGGTCTGCCCACCATCGCCTGCGGCGGGATCACCGAACCGGCGCAGGCCGCCGGGCTGCTCCGCGACGGCACCGCCGACCTGGTCGCGCTCGGCCGGGCCTTCCTCGCCGACCCCGACTGGGCGGACAAGGCCCTGTCCGGTGCCGCCGGGCGGATCCGACCCTGCGTACGCGGCAACGACGGCTGCCACGCCCGTGCCGCCCTGATCAGCCGGCCGATCGCCTGCACCGTCAACCCGGCGCTGAGCCTGCCGCCGGCCACCGGGTCGTCCGGCCCGGTGGCATCGGCCGCCGGGCCGGACGACCCGGGGCGACCGGATGCGCCGGTGCTCGTCGCCGGGGCAGGTCCGGCCGGCCTGGAAGCCGCGCACCGGCTCGCCGGGCACGGACACCGGGTCCGGCTGTACACCGGTGGCCGGCCCGGCGGTGCCCTGCGGGACGCGGTGGACAGCGGGGTGCACGACAGCTTCGCCCCGTACCTGCGCTGGTTGACCGACCGGCTCGCGGCCAGCGCCGTCGAGGTGGTTGACGCGCCGCTGCACCCGGCGGACCTCGGCGGAGAGTGGGCCGGGCTGCTGGTCGCCACCGGTGGCGTGGCGCGGTCGCTGCCCGGCGCGGTGCCCGCGCTCGACGTGCTGCGAGGCCTGATGCCGCTGCCCGCCGACGGTCCGGTGCTGGTGATCGGCGCCGGCCGGACCGGCACCAGCACGGCCGCCGCGCTGGCCCGGCGCGGTGCCGATGTCACACTGCTCGGCGACACCCCCCAGGTGCTCGACGACGAACCCCCCGACGACCCACCGACCTGGACCGACCTGCTCGCCTCGGTCGGGGTGCGGACCGTGCTCGGCCACCGGGCCAGGGTCACCGACGACCAGGAGGTGCAGGTGGACGGAACGGTGTTGCGGGCCGGGCTGATCGTCGCGGCGGTCGGTCGCGAACCCCACCACGACCTGTACGAGGCTGCCGTCGAGGTGGCCGCCGGCCGGCCGGTGCTGCGCTGCGGCGACGCGCTGCGCCCGGGGCGGCTGCACGACGCGGTGCACGCCGGGGCGCGGGCCGCCCGGACCCTGCACGAGGCCCTCGCCTTCCGGCAGGTGACCCGGTGACCGGCGGTGACCTGCTCGTCGTCGGCGACGTGCGGACGATGGACCCGGCCGGCCCACGGGCCGAGGCGGTGGCCGTGCGCGCCGGTCGGATCGCCGCCGTCGGTGACCTGCGCGCCGCCCGCGCCGCCGTCCCCACCGGTACGCCGGAGCTCGCCCCGCCCGGCGCGGTGGTGCTGCCCGGCTTCGTCGACAGCCACGTCCATCTGATCTGGGCCGGCCGGGCCGCCGCCCGGGTCGGGCTGGACGACGCGGTCAGCGTCCGCGACATCTGCGACCGGATCAGCGGGTACGCCCGCCGGCATCCGACCCGCCGGTGGATCGAGGCCGATGCCGGCTTCGACCCCGGTGACCTGGCCGAACGCCGGCTACCCAGCGCCGCCGAGTTGGAGGCTGCGGCCCCTGGCCGGCCGGTGCTGCTGGACCGCAAGGGCCACGACGGCATCGCCAACCTGACCGCGCTGCGGCTGGCCGGGATCACCGCCGACACCCCGGACCCGCCCGGCGGGCGGATCGACCGGTACCCCGACGGCACCCCGACCGGGCTGCTCGTCGAACATCCGGCGGTCGCCCTGGTCCGAGCGGTGGTCCCGGAGCCGGACCAGCAGACGAGGATCGACTGGATCACCGCCGGGCAGGCGGCGCTGCTCGCCCATGGCATCACCACCGCCGTCGACCCGGCGGTGCCGGCCGCCGAACTGGCCGCCTACGCCGCCGCCGGGCGGGCCGGTGCGCTGCGGCTGCGTACCGTCGCGATGCCGTTGGGTGGCGACGACGTCGACGACGCGCAGCTGCGTCGTACCCTCGATGGTTGTGATCTTGACCGGGCCGCGCCCGGTCTGCTGCGCGCCGGGCCGACGAAGCTGTTCCTCGACGGCGGTGGCTCGCTCGGCACCGCGCTGCTGTCGTCACCCTGGCCGGGCACCGACGGCTACCACGGCAACCAGAGTCTGCGTACCGAGACGGTACGGGCGCACTGCGCGTCGGCTGCGGCGCACGGGCGGGGCGTCGGTGTGCACGCCGTCGGCGACGCGGCGATCGACCTCACCCTGTCGGTCTTCGCCGAGGTCGCGGCCGGTACGCCGATCGCCGGACTGGGCTTTCACCTGATCCACGCCTACCTCGGCCCTGGGCCGCAGGCGATGGCCACCGCCCGGCGGCTCGGTGTGCCGGTGTCGGCGCATCCGGCGCTGCAGTGGGCGTTCGGGCTCAACCTGATCGACCGGCTCGGCGAGCCGGTCGCGGCCGCCGCGAACCCGTTGCGGTCCTGGTTGGACGCGGGGGTGACGGTCGGTGGCGGCTCGGACGGGCCGGGGCCGCCGATGTCGGTGCTGCACGGCATCTGGCAGGCCCGGACCCGTCGAATACGGGGCCGCGACGAGCCGCTCGGGCCGGACCAGGCGGTCACCGCCGCCGAGGCCCTGGCACTGTTCACCACCGGCGCGGCGCAGGTGGCCGGCAGTCAGCCGGCCGGCTGGGGTAACGGAGTGCTCCGGGTCGGCGAGCCGGCGGACCTGGCCGTGCTCGACGTCGACCCGCTCACCCCGGACGCCGATGCGCTGCCCGCCGGCACCGTACTGGCCACCGTGGTCGCCGGCGAGGTGCGTTACACCGAGGTATGACCGCGGCGCCGCTCTCGACCGCCGCTGATCGCGGTGCGGCGGCCGTTGATCACGTCCCCGGCCGTCACTCACGCCGCCGTGCTGCTGGCGCTGGGGCCGGCCGTGGCGGCGTCCATACGTGCGTTGACCCGACCCATCGCCTGTACGGCCTGCCGGCGGCTGAACAGCCGGGCGCTGTTGGCGGCCAGCCAGTTCAGCCGGCCCGAGACCACGCTCGGCGGGGAGGTACGCCGGTCGAGGGCGCGCAGCGCCGCCGTGACCACGTCGGACGCCGACTGCCGGGGGAACGGGCCGCTGACTTCGTCGGTGCCGAGCACGTCGAAGAACTCCGTCCGGGTGACGCCGGGGGACAGCGCCAGCACCCGTAGGCCGGTGCCCAGGCTCTCGTGCCAGAGGGCTTCGGTGAAGTGCAGCACGAACGCCTTCGTCGCCGAGTACACCGCCAGGTTCGGCCCGGGCTGGTAGGCGGCGAGGCTGGCGACGTTGACCAGCACGCCGGTGCCTGCGGCGCGCAGCTGGTCGATGAAGGCCCGGCTGATGTCGACCACGGCCGTGACGTCGACCGCGATCTCGTCCCGCAGCCGGTCCGGGCCCTGCTGATGGAACGGGCCGGCGGTGCCGAAGGCGGCGTTGTTGACCACGCTGGTCACCGCGATTGCCCGACGGTTCGTCTGCTCCGCGAGGTGCTCGCCGGCCCGGGGCAGGCTCAGGTCGGCCGGGATCACCTCGACCCGGACCCGGTGCGCGGCGGTCAGCTCGGTCGCCAGCCGGCGCAGGCGCTCCTCTCGGCGGGCGACGAGCACCAGGTCGGAGCCGCGGGCGGCGAACTGGCGGGCGAACTCGGCACCGATGCCGGAGCTTGCGCCAGTGATCAGGGTGGTCTGGGCACGGTAGTTGACGGGTGGCATGGGCGTCTCCTCGAAGTCTCGCGGCTGCCTTGCACTCTATCCATGCCTTGCACTCGGTGCAATACATGTTTCGAGTGCAGAGAAGGTACGCTGTGTCACATGGTTGACGAGCTGGCCCATCGGGAAGGGCTGCGGGACCGCACCCGTCGAGCGGTCCGCGCCGACATCGCTGCTGCGGCGATGCGGCTGTTCCTGGAGCAGGGGTTCGAAGCCACCACGATGGACCAGATCGCCCGGCAGGTCGGCATCTCGCGGCGCTCGCTGTTCCACTACTTCGGCACCAAGGAGGACATCGTCCTCGGTGACCACGCCGAGCAGGGCGAAACCGTCCGAGCCGCGCTGGCGGCCCGACCTGCCGACGAGGACCCGTGGACGGCGATCCGGGCGGCGCTGAAGACGCTCCTCGACACTATGCCGTACTCGCTGCCGGAGTTCCTGCGGATCAACCGCATGCTCAAGCAGTCCCCGGCCCTGCGCGCCCGGCACGTCGAGAAGCAGCAGCAGTGGCTCGACGTGCTGACGCCCGGCGTCGTGGCCCGGACCGCGACCACCGCGCCGGAGCCGATCAGCCAACTGCGGGCCGGCGCGGTGGTCGCCGCCGCGATCTCCTGCCTGGAGGTGGCGACCGCGGCATGGGTACGCAGCGACGGTCGACTCGACCTCGAAGCCCTCTACGACGAGGCGGTGGCCGCCGTCCGCCACTGACCGCTGTCCAGCGGCCTGCTGGCTGCCGGGTTCGAGCGTCGCGACTCGGCCAACTGGCGTAGGCGGTTGTCGTGAGCAGGACAGCGGCTCGTGGCGTCGGGCGGCAACATCGACCGGATGCCGGGCTCCGCTCACGTTCCGCCGCAGTTGCGATTCAGGCCCTTCCGGGGCAGCCGGGCGGTCGCTGCCGGTCTGTTGACTAAGCGGATGCTGCACGGATCGGCATGGCGACGTCTGCTACCCGACGTCTACCTGCATGCCGCCGCCGCGGCCCAGGCGGACCACGGTACCTGGTGCGAGGCTGCTGCCTTGCTGCTGCCGCCGGGGGCGGCGATCGGCGGGTTGAGCGCGGCGTACCTGTGGGGGGTGAACCTGCTGCCCGGCACGGCGGTCCCGGTGACGCTGGTGGTGCCGCCGCCGTTGCGGCTGCGTGAGCACGCCGGCCTGGCCGTGTGGCGGTCGCCTCTACGGCCGAGGGAGGTGACTCGGTTCGCCGGACTGCCGGTCACCACGGGTCTGCGTACCGCCTTCGACCTGGGGCGGCGGCCGCCACGGCTGGATGCGGTGGTCGCCGTCGACGCGTTGGCGCACCGGCGGGTGGTCAGGCTGCCGCTGCTGACCCGGTTGTGCGCCGACCGGGCCGGCTGGCCTGGTGTGCCGTTGCTGCGGGAGGTGGCGTCGCTGGCCGAGCCGCTCACCGAATCGCCCATGGAAACCCGGCTGCGTTTGCTGCTTTGCGACGCCGGGCTGCCCCGCCCGGTAGCCCAGCACGAGGTGTCCGATCGGCTGGGCCGGTTCGTCGCCCGTATCGACCTGGCGTACCGGCAGTGGCGGATCGGCATCGAGTACGAGGGTGACCACCATCGGGAGCGGGCGCACTATCAGCAGGACGTGGCCCGGTTCAACGCCCTGCGTGATCTCGGCTGGCTGGTCCTGCGCTTCACTGCTGACGATGTGCTCCGGCAACCGGCTCGGACCATCGGCCACGTCGCAGCCGCTATCCGCGACCGCAGGAGCCTTGCTCGGTGACACGTCAGATACCTCACGCGGACCCGTTGAGGTATCTGGTGTGTCACCGAGCAGTAGGCCGCCGTCGCGCTTCGACGGAGCTGCGTAGAGTTTGATCGTATTGCGAGACGGCGTCTCTGTTGACGGTCGACTTGTGCTGGCCTAGGCTGGCGGACACGACCACCCAGCCGCAGGAGAACGCCATGATCCGAGTTCCGCAAGGTGCTGGATTGCTGGTGCGCGGTTACGAGGAGCCGCTGCGGGTCCACCCGCCGCGCGAGGGCATGCGCCCCGGGACCGCTGCCGGGGACCCGCAGACCCCGTTCTGATTTTCGAGTACGCCCGTCTGTCGCACCCAGGCACCTGACACGCCGGGGCGACACGGCGGGCACGCCACCCCTGTCCTGACCGAACCGGTCCGCGCACGCCACCGCGCGGCGCACCCGGGACACCGGCCGACTCATCCATCAGAACCGACGACTCTCGGAGCGCATCATCATGACGACCGCAATCGACCTGGCCCCGATCTCCGGCCCGTCCGCCTGGCGCGGCGACGAGCTGAGCAAGTCCACCGAATGGATCTACCACCTCAGTGACGCCGAGCGGACCGAGCTGGAGACCGTCGGGCGCAAGTTCGTCGCCGACGACCCCGACCTGCGTACGGTGACCGCCGCCGACTACCCGCTGCCGGTCTGCGCCGGCCTCAACGCCGAGTGTGCCCAGCAGATGGATTCGGGCCGCGGCTTCATCCTGGTGCGCGGGCTGCGCACCGAGGAGTACGGCGACACCCTCGCCGGTGCGATCTTCTTCCTGATGGGGCTGCACCTCGGCGTACCGATGGGGCAGAACCAGATGGGTGACGTGCTCGACCACGTCATCGCCACCTCCAACAAGACCCTCGACGACCCGTCGGCGCTGCCGTCGCGGGTGCGTGACCGGCTGCCGTTCCACTCCGACAGCTCCGACGTCGTCGCGCTGATGTGCCTGCGCGCGGCGAAGGAGGGCGGGGCGAGCAGCCTGGTCAGCGGTACCACCATCTACAACGAGATCCTGCGCCGCCGGCCGGACCTGGCGCCGCTGCTGTTCGAGCCGTGGCACTGGGACTGGTACAAGCAGGACCACGACGCCCCGGCGAAGACCTACCTGTCGCCGATCTGCAGCTACGTCGACGGCATCTTCAGCACCTACGCCGGCAGCTCGATGATCTTCTCGGCGCAGGACTACCCCGAGGTGCCCCGACTCACCGAGGCGCAGATCGAGCTGCTGCACCTCTACGACGAGATCTCCCAGGAGCCGGGCCTGGCGCTGGACATGAACTTCCAGCCCGGCGACGTGCAGTGGCTGCTGAACTACGCCGCCCTGCACTCGCGGACCGGCTACGTCGACTACCCCGAGCCGGAGCGTCGCCGTCACCTGCTGCGGCTGTGGCTCAAGCGCGACGTCGGCCGACCGCTGGTCGAGGGCTTCGGCAAGAACGTGGTCACCGACCGCAGCGCGGTGGCCGTGGTGCCAGGTGGCCGGTTCAAGATCGCCGAGGCGGCCGAGGTGAACATCGAGTGGGGTAACTGACCTCACCCGCCGGTACGTGGACGGCCCGTCACGCTTCAATGTCGCAGCGTGGCGGGCCGTCCGCATTCAGCTGACCGGCGCCGGTGACATGGCAGAAAGGGCGGGACCGGTCGACCGGTCCCGCCCTTCGTCGTACCACTGCGGTCAGAGGTCGAGCACCAGGCGGTCGGAGCTGCACCGGCCGACGCAGATCATCATGCTGCGGCCGGCGGCCCGTTCCTCCTCGGTGAGCAGCGAGTCGCGGTGCTCCGGCGTACCGGCCAGCACCCGGGTCTCGCAGGCCCCGCAGTAGCCCTTCTCGCAGTCGTAGGTCAGGCCGGGCACGGCCTCGCGCAGCACCTCGATCATCCGCTTGTCCTTCGGCACCCGCAGGGTCACCCCGGTGCGGGCCAGCTGGACGTCGAACTCGGTGTTGGCCGCCGGGTCGAACGCCACCTCCAGGTCGTCGCCGGCGGCGAAGCGTTCCACGTGCAACTGCCCGGTGCGGCCGGCGTCGGCGCACACCTGCTCCACCGCGTTGATCATCGCGCCGGGTCCGCAGCAGTACACGGCGGTGCCGTCGCCGACGCCACCGATCAGCCCGGCCAGGTCGGGCAGCCCGGCCTCGTCCTGCGGCAGCAGCACGGCCCGGTCGCCGGCGAGGGCGGCCAGTTCGTCGGCGAAGGCCATCGAGGCGCGGCTGCGGCCGCCGTAGACGACCTGGTACGGCGTACCGCGCCGCACGGCTTCGCGGACCATGGCCAGGATCGGGGTGATCCCGATCCCGCCGGCCAGGAAGAGGTACTCGTCGGCGTCGACCAGCGGGAAGTGGTTGCGGGGGCCGCGTACGGTCAGCGTCGCGCCGGCGGCGGCGACGGCGTGCAGCTCGACGGAGCCGCCGCGCCCGGCGGCTTCGCGCAGCACGCCGATCCGGTAGCCGCCGGTGTCGGCCGGGTCGCCGCAGAGCGAGTACTGCCGGACCCGGCCGGACGGCAGCCGCACCTCCAGATGGGCGCCGGGCGCCCAGGTCGGCAGCGGTGCGCCGTCGGCGGCGGTCAGCCGTACCTCCAGAACTTCGTCGGCGGCCCGGGCGACCGCCTCGACGACAAGTTCCCGGTCGCCGCCGGGGCGGGTGGCCACCGGGGTGCCCCCGGCCGCCGCGTCGGCGGCCCGGCGGCCGGGGGTGAACACGGCCGGGATGGCGTCCCAGCCGGTCTGGTTCCCCTTGGTGGGGTAGCCGACGAGACCGTCTTCGACGACCTGGTAGTCCGGCAGCCGGGTCAGCACCTGGGTGATCATCTCGCGGAACATCAGCCGGGCCAGGTGCGCCCCGGCGCACCGGTGGCTGCCGATGCCGAAGCTGAGGTGCCGGGTGGCGTCGCGGTCCAGCCGGACCTGCTCCGGCTCCGGGAAGACCGCCGGGTCGTGGTTGGCGGCGACCCAGGGGATCAGGATCCGTTCGCCGGCGCTGACCGGGCAGCCGCCGACCTCGGCGTCGGCGCGGGCGGTACGGGCCATCGACTGCGACGGCGCGAAGACCCGCAGGAACTCCTCGGTGGCGCCGTCGAGCAGGTCGGGTGAGTCGATCAGCCGTTGCCGCTGCTCCGGGTTGCGGCTCAGGTGCACCAGGGTGGAGCCGGTCAGTGAAGTGGTGGTGTCCACCCCGCCGGCGACCAGCAGGCCGATGACGGAGACCAGCTCGTCGACGCCGAACAGTTCGCCGTCGGGTCGGCGCTGGGCGACCAGGTAGCTGACCGCGTCGTCGGCCGGCTCGGCGCGTCGGGCGTGGATCAGCTCCCGGATCCGTTCGTCCATGTACGCCAGGCCCTGGCCGCCCCGGATGGCGCGTTCGCTGCCGGGCAGGGCGGCGAAGATGTCGTGGATCGGCTTGGCCAGCTTGGGCCATTCCGCTTCGGGGAAGCCGAGCCAGTCCAGGGTGACGGCGGCCGGCAGCGGGTTGGTCAGGTCGCGGACGAAGTCGACCGAGCCTTCGGTGACGAAGTCGTCGATGATCCGGGTGGTGTGCCGGGCGATCATCGGGGCGAGTTTCGCGACCGCGTCCTGGGTGAGCAGCGGGTTGATCAGGTCGCGGTAGTCGCCGGCGGCCGGCGGGTCCAGCTCGATCGGGTACTGCTCCAGGCCGGGCCCGCGGGGGATGACGATGGCGGTGCCGTCGCCGCCGGCGGTGGCGCGGGCCGAGGAGAAGGTGTCGTCGTCGCGGGCGACGCGGACCACGTCGGCGTACCGGGTGGTGTAGACGAAGCCGCCGTGCGCGTCGGTCCGGCCGACCGGGCATCTGTCGCGGTACGCCCGGTAGTAGCCGACCGGGTCGGCGTTGCACTCGGCGGAGTGGTGGTCGAACGGTGCCGCGGACTGCGGGTCGGACGGACCCGCGATACGAGATTCAGTCATGGCGGGCGAGCTCCACATGTGCTGACTGCCGCGCGGTGTTTCCCAGCCGCGCCACTGGGTGTCTGGAGCCGAGGGTAATCCCACTCACATGGCGAGACAACGTTTCGCAGTGGGACACGGTCGGGTCAGAGCGTCAGGACGGCCTTGCCGACGGTGCCGGAGCGTACCGCCGCCACCGCCTCGTTGATCTGCTCGAACGGGTAGTAGCTGAGCAGTCGGTCCACCGGGAACCGGCCGGTGGTGTGCAGGTCCAGCAGCCTCGGCAGGAACACCTGGGGCAGGCTGTCGCCGCCGATGATCCCGGTGACGCTGCGCCCGTTGAGGATGCTGCGCCAGTCGAAGCTCATCTGTTCGCTGGGGCCGACCCCGACGACGCCGCACCGACCCAGCGGGCCGAGTGACTCGACCGCGGTCCGCAGCACCTCCTCGCGTCCGGTGGCGTCGATCGCGAAGTCGAAGCCGTACGGGGCGATCGCGGCGAGCAGTTCCTTCGCGTCCCCGGTGCGCGAGTCGACGCCGTGGGTGGCGCCGAGCAGCCGGGCGGTGTCCAGCTTGTCGGCGTTGACGTCGACCGCGGCGATCGTGGTGCAGCCGGCGATCCGGGCGGCGAGGATCGCCGCCACACCGACCGAGCCGGCACCGAAGACGACGATCGACGACCCGACCGGCGGGCGGAGCACGTTGAGCACCGCGCCGGCCCCGGTGCCGAAGCCGCAGCCGAACGGGCCGACCAGCCGCAGATCGATCTCCTTGCTGATCGGCACCACGGCGCGGGCCGGGGCGACCACGTGGCTGGCGAAGGACGACTGGCCGAGAAAGTGCCCGTTGACCGGTTCGCCGTCGCGGGACAGCGCGCTGCTGCCGTCCGGGCGGCGGCCGGCGAAGTTGACCGCGTCGAAGCTGCGGCAGTACGCCGGGCTGCCGGTCAGACACAGCGGGCAGTTGCCGCACGAGGTGAAGCTCATCGCCACGTGATCGCCGGCCGAGACCCCGGTGACCCGCTCGCCGACCTGCTCGACGACGCCGGCGCCCTCGTGGCCGAGCACCGCCGGGGTGGGGAAGAAGTTGGCGAACTCCAGGTCGGTGCCGCAGATACCGACGCTGTGTACGCGTACCAGCACCTCGTCCGGGCCGGGTCCGGCCAGGTCGAGCTCCTGCAGGGTGAACGGTGCACCCGCGCTGTCCAGTACCGCCGCCGTGACCCGCACGCAAATCCTCCCGGTGTACTCACAAAGCGAGACTGCATCTTGACATGCGGAACATGGAGGGTCAAGGATTCCACCATGGCTGACCTGGACATCCCCGCTGCCCGCCAGCTGATCGACGGTGCCTGGGAGGCGGCCGCCGACGGTGGTGAACTTCCGGTGCTCGACCCGGCGACCCGGCGGAGCATCCAGCCGGTCGCCCGGGCCCGCGCCGTCGACGTGGACCGCGCGGTCGCCGCCGCCCGTCGGGCCGCCCCCGGCTGGGCCGCGACCTCGCCGAGCGAACGCGGCGCCGCGCTGCGCCGGTGGGCCGACCTGATCGCCGCCCACGTCGAGGAGCTCGCCGCCCATGAGGCCCGTGACGTGGGCAAACCCCGTTCCGGCGGCCGGCTCAACATCTACATCGCGCAGGGCATCGTCGACTACTTCGCCGGCGCGGCCGACAAGCTGACCGGGGTCACCCTGCCCACCCGTACCCCTGACTACTTCGGTTACACCCGCCCGGAGCCGTACGGCGTCTGCGCGGTGGTGATCCCGTGGAACGTGCCGGCCGTGCTCACCGCCGCGAACGTCGCCCCGGCGCTGGCCGCCGGCAACACCGTGGTGCTCAAGCCGTCTGAGATCGCCCCGCTCGCCCCGTTCGCCCTGGCCGAGCTGGCCCGGCGGGCCGGCCTGCCGCCCGGGGTGCTCAACGTGGTGACCGGGCTCGGCCCGGAGGCCGGCGTGGCGCTCACCGGCCATCCGGACGTTGACCACATCAGCTTCGTCGGCTCGACCGTCACCGGCCGGGCGGTGATGCGGGCCGCCGCCGAGCACCTGGTCCCGGTGAAGCTCGAACTCGGCGGCAAATCGCCAAACGTGGTCTTCGCCGATGCGGACCTGGACACCGCCGTCCCGGCGATCGTCACCTCGATCACCGAGAACGCCGGCCAGAACTGCTACGCCGGCTCCCGGTTGGTGGTCGAGGAGTCGATCCGGGCGGAGGTGGTCGAGCGGGTGGCCGCCGCGATGGCCGAGGTCCGGGTCGGGTCGTGGGAGCAGGACCTGGACATGGGTCCGCTGGTCAGCCAGGCCCAGTATGAGCGGGTCCGGGGGTTCCTGGCCGAGGCGCCGGGCGCCGGGGCGCGGCTGGTCACCGGCGGGGAGTCGGCCACGGCCGCGTTCGGCGACGGCTGGTACGTGGCTCCGACCGTGTTCGACGGCGTCGACGAGACGATGCGGCTGGCCCGCGAGGAGATCTTCGGCCCGGTCCTGGCCGTGCAGGGGTTCCGGACCACCGAGGAAGCGGTGTCGATCATGAACGGCACCGACTTCGGCCTGCTCACCTGCGTCTGGACCTCCGACGTGTCCCGGGCGTTGCGGGTGGCCGGCCAGGCCCGCAGCGGCCAGGTGGCGGTCAACCAGTTCCACGACGCCGGGGTGATCGGGTTCCCGTTCAACATGCAGAAGGAGAGCGGGTTCAGCCGGGGCGGCGGGTATGCGGCGCTGCGCGAATACACCCAGGAGAAGGCCGTCGCGGTCCGGCTGCTCGATCGATCGCCGACGTGACCGGGGCGGCCGACCTTCCGGTGCCGGTCCGGCCCCGGCTGGCTGTGGCCGCCGAACCGACGCCGGCCCAGTTCGCCCAGTGGCTGACCGACCTCGCGTTCGGCGGTGCCGGCTGGCCGGTGCTGCTGGCCCGGCTGGCCGAGGCTACCGGCCGTGGTTGCCGGCTGGTCGCCGAGACCGGGGAGCTGCTGGCGACCAGCGACAGCACCAGCGGCAGCGCCGTCGCCGACCCGGTCGAGCTGCGCGGCGACCGGGTGCGGTGCGTCGACGGCTGGCTCGGCCGGTCGGTGCCGGTCGGGTCCGGCAGCCGCCGGCTCGGTGTCCTGCTGCTGGCCGAGCCGGTCGGGACCGGCCAGCTCGACTACGCCCGGGCTGCGGTCACCGCGTTGCTCATCGAGGCGGTACGCCGGGAGCCGCCGCAGCCGCCGGCGCCGGTGGGCGCCGACGGGCTGCTACTGGCCCTGCGGGACGGCACCGGTGACCGGTCCCCGGCCGGTCAGGCCGACCTGGTGCGCGCTGCGGCGGCGTACCGGTGGCGGCTGGACCAGCCGCATGCGGCGGTGGCACTCGGCTACACCGGCACCCAGCGCCGCCGGTGGGCATCCGCGTTGACCTGGCTGGACCGGCCGGTGCTGGCCGATGGCCGGCTGGGCTGGACCCTGCTGCAGGGTGACGCCGAGCGGGAGGTGGCCCGGCTGCGCGGCCGGTTGGAGCAGATCGTCGGTGCCGGCCAGGTCCGGGTGGCCGGCGGCCGGTCGGTGACCGGCCCGGCCGCGACCCCGGACTCGTTCCGGGACGCCCGGCTGCTGCTGCGGCTGCTGCTGCGCCGCAGCCCGGCGGCGGCGGAGTCGGCCGAGTTGCCGTTCGAGCGGGCGGGTCTGGCGCAACTGCTCCTGGCCGTGCCGCAGGAGCGGCTGCGCTGGTACGTGGACCGGCACCTGGGGCCGATCGCGCAGCGCGACGACCTGCTCCGCACCCTGGACCACTGGTTGGCGACCGGGGGGAGCAGGCAAGCTGTGAGTGAACAACTGCATCTGCACCGTAACTCCGTCGGCTACCGGGTGGGTCTGATCAAGCGGCTGCTGGGGGTGGATCCGTTGCATCCGTCGACTGCTGCGGTGCTGCGTACCGCGCTGGTCGCGCGGGAGCTGCTGATCGTCGCCGTCGACGGCGGATAACCGCAGGTCGATGGCGACTTCCGCCCGGTTGCGCCGGCCCGGATCACGGGCACGTTACGTAGCTGAGCCAGTTTCGGTCGAGGCGTTGACAGGCCGCCGGAGCGCAGGCAAAGTACGTCGCTAAGCAGCACGAATCACAATGCAAGACGGCATATTGTTTGGTAGACCGGTGGAGGCAAGGGTGCGAGCGATGGTTCAGACCGACTTCGGTGGCCCCGAAGTCGTACGGCCGCGCGCCCTGCCGGACCCCGAGCCTGGCCCGGCCGACGTCGTCGTCGCCGTCACCGCCGCCGCGCTGAACCGGCTCGACCTGCTCCAGCTGCGCGGGCCCGGCCTGCTCCCCGGCTTCACGCTGCCGCACGTCGCCGGCATGGACGTCGCCGGGCAGGTGGTCGCCACCGGCGCCGAGGTCGGCACGCTGCGTACCGGCGACCGGGTCGTGCTCGACCCCACCATCGGCTGCGGGCACTGCGCCGCCTGCGTCGGCGGCAACCCCGGCTACTGCGCCACGCTGCGCGTCGTCGGCGGCAACCGACCCGGCGGCTTCGCCGAATACGTCGCCGTACCGGCCGCCGTCGCCCACCGGGTCCCCGACCACGTCGACCTCGCCGACGCGGCCGCACTGCCCACCGCCTGGAGCGTCGCCTGGCACGCCCTGCACCGGGTCGGCACCCTGCGCTCCGGCGAATCCGTGGTGATCCAGGCCGCCACCAGCGCGGTCAGCATCGCCGCCATCCAGCTCGCCCGCGCCAGCGGCGCCTGGGTGATCGCGGTGGCCCGCAGCGAGGCCAAACGGGCCGCCGCCGTCTCCCTCGGCGCCGACGTGGCGCTCGACCTGGACGACCGGACCGCCGCCGAGGTCCGGGAGCACACCGGCGGGCACGGCGCCGACCTGGTCCTGGACCACGTCGGTGCGGCCACCTGGGACAGCTCCCTGGCCAGCCTGCGCACCGGCGGCCGGCTGGTGCTGCTCGGCAACACCAGCGGCGACCAGGTCAGTCTGTCGCTGGCCCAGGTCTACCACCAGGGTCTGCGCCTGCTCGGCGCCGGCGCGTACGCCCCGGCCGACTTCGCCGCCATGCTCGACGCCTACTTCGCGGGCGGGCTGCGGGTGGTCCGGGGAGCCGAATATCCGCTCGCCGACCTGCCCGCGGCGTACGCCCGGCTGGAGTCCGGTGACCTCGTCGGCAAGATCCTGATCCGGCCATGACCACGCCCACGCCTGCGGCCCCGACCGCCGCCGCCACGCCTGCGGCCCCGACCGCCGCCGGACCCGGCACCGCCCGCGCCGACCTGCTGGTCGTCGACGCCGACATCGTCACCATGGCCCCCGGCCGGGAGGTGGTCACCGGCGGTGCGATCGCGGTGGTCGACGGCCGGATCGCCGACATCGGCCCGACCGGTGCGCTGCGGGTCGCGTACCCGCACACCCCGGAGCTCGACGCGGCCGGCTGCCTGGTCGTCCCCGGCCTGGTCAACGCCCACCAGCACACCACCGCCGACCCGCTGATCCGCAGCGGCATTCCCGACGATGTCCCCGCCCAGCAGGCGATCTTCGACTGGATCGTGCCGCTGCACGCCGCCGTCACCGGCGACGACGACGAACTCTCGGCCACCCTCACCGCCGTCGAGGCGCTCAGCTACGGCGTGACCACCCTGCTCGAACCGGGCACCGTGGCGCATCCGCTGCGGGTCGCCGCCGGGCTGCGCGCCGCCGGCATCCGGGGCCGGGTCGGCCGCTGGGGCTGGGACACCGCCGACGCCCCGTACGCGATGCCGGCCGCCGACACCCTCGCCGCGCAGGCCGAGACGGTCACCGCGCTGGCCGGTGACCGGCTGGTGACCGGCTGGGTCACCCTGGTCGGCCACGACCTGGTCAGCGACGAACTGTTCACCGGTGCCGCCGAGCTGGCCGAGCGGCTCGACGTGCCGATGACCTGGCACCTGTCGCCGAGCGCCGAGGACCCGGCCGGGTACGCCGTCGCCGGCCGCCCCCGGCCCGTGCTGCACCTGCGTGACCTCGGCGTGCTCGGCCCCCGCCTGCTGCTCGGCCACGCGGTCTGGCTCGACGACGACGAACTCGACGTACTCGCCGGCAGCGGTACCGCCGTCGCCTCCTGCCCCGGTGCCTACCTGCGGCTCGGCCAGGGCTTCACCCGGGCGGGCCGGCACACCGAGCTGCGGCGGGCCGGCGGCCGGCTGGCGTTGGGCTGCGACTCGCACAACGCCGGCGACACCCCGGACGTGTGGCGGGCGGCCCGGCTCTTCGCCGGGCTGGACCGCGACCGCGGCGCGGCCGAGCCGCTGCCCGCCGACGAGATCTTCGCCCTGGCCACCGTCGACGGCGCCGACGCCGTCGGGCTGGGGCGGTTGACCGGTTCGATCGAGGTCGGCAAAGCCGCCGACCTGGTCGTACTGGACACCCGCACCATCGCGTGGACCCCACGCGGGGACCTGGCCACCCAGCTCGTCTGGGGCGCGGCCAGCCACACCGTGCGGGACGTACTGGTCGACGGCCGGCCGGTGGTCCGGGACCGACGGATCACCACCGTCGACGTCGACGCCCTGCGGGCCGAGGTCGCGTCGCGCGGCGCGGACCTGCTCCGCCGGGCCGGCATCGACATCCCCCATCGCTGGCCTGCCGTGCCGGCGACCGAGTACCGCGCGCACCGGACCGGACCGGCCGGCGCGACGCCCCCAAGGTGAAAGGAACAGCTGTGACAATAAGGATCGGAAAGGGTGCGGCGGCGCTGCTCGCCGGCGCCGTCAGCCTCGCCCTGGTCGGCTGCGCCGACAACGACGCCACCGCGCCGGACCCGGCCGGCTCCGAGGGCGGCGGCACCGTCATCGCCGGCCAGCCGGACGTCAACGGCGACGGCAAGGTGCTGATCGGGGTGCTCAGCCCCGGTGACATCAACGACAACGGCTACTACGAGAGCTTCGTCGCCGAAGCCGAGCGGTTCGCCAACGAGCAGGGCTGGGAGGTCATCAAGCGGGGCTCGGTGCCGCCGACCGAGGCGCTCAGCTCGGCCCGGGCGCTGTGCCAGCAGGGCGTCGACATGGTGGCGCTGGGCGCCTCCGAGCTCAAGGACGCCATCCCCGCCTCCGAGGAGCCGGCCTGCGAGAACGTCGCCTGGTACGTGCCGTCGTCGGAGAACATCCCGCAGACCCCGGAGATCGTCATCTCCAGCGACGACCCGAACCAGAGCATGCTCGCCGCCGGGTACGCCACCGGTCTGCTGATGGAGGAGAACGGCGACACCAAGGCCGGCTTCGTCACCGGCATGGAGGTCGACTTCGCGATCAACGCCGCCCGGGCCTTCAAGGCCGGGATCCGGATGGTGGTCCCCGAGGCCGAGCTGGTGATCACCTACACCGGTGACTTCAACGACTCCGCAAAGGCCCGGGAGGCCGTGCAGGCGCAGATCGACCAGGGCGTCAGCGTGGTCTACCCGTACCTCGGTGGGGCCACCGACGCCGCAACCGAACTTGCCAACGAGGGCGGCGCGATCACCCTGACCCCGGGCACCGACCGGTGTGACTCGACCGAGCCGGAGTTCGACATCTCGGTCATCTTCGACCCGGGTGCCTACTTCGCCGCCGCGCTGACCCTGTTCGCCGAGGGCGAGCTGGAAATGGGCACCACCAAGGTGTGGCAGATCGGCATCGACCCGTACCCGGCGATCAAGATCTGCGACCCGACGGCGGAGCAGACCGAGCGGATGGAGGCCTTCGTCACCGACGTGGCCGAGGGCAACATCGACACCGCCGCCGAGGTGGAGCGGCTCGGCGGCTGACCCGCCACCGGCCCGTACCCGCAACCCACTGCCTGACCCGACTATCGAGGTGGAACGGACTGTGCACACCGACGACCACACGGCGCCGGCGCTCACCCTGCGCGGAGTGAGCAAGCGCTACGGTCCGGTCGTCGCCTGCGACGCCGTGGATCTCGCCGTACGACCCGGCGAGATCCACGGCCTCCTCGGCGAGAACGGGGCCGGCAAGTCGACCCTGATGAAGATCCTGCTCGGGCTGGTGCACCGGGACGCCGGCAGCATCCTGCGCGACGGCGAGCCGGTGGAGATCGACACCCCGCAGCGGGCAGCCGATCTGGGGCTGGGCATGGTGCACCAGCACTTCAGCCTGATCGACCCGCTCACCGTCTGGGAGAACGTGATCATGGGCGACAGTGGCCGGGTCGACAAGGGCGCGGCCTGCGCCCAGGTCGAGCAGGTCGCCCAGCGGTACGGCCTGCCGATCGACCCGATGGCCCGGGTGGACCGGCTCTCCGCCGGGGAACGGCAGCGGGTCGAGCTGATCAAGTGTCTGCGCCGCGACCCGTCGGTGCTGATCCTGGACGAACCGACATCGGTGCTCACCCAGGCCGAGTCGGCCGAACTGTTCACCGTGCTGCGCCGGGTGGTGCAGGCGGAGAACCGGGCGGTCATCCTGATCAGCCACAAGCTGGCCGAGATCATCGCGGCCACCGACCAGGTCACCGTGCTGCGCCGAGGGGCGGTCGTCTTCCACGGGCCGACCGCGCAGACCACCCCGCAGCTGCTGGCCCGGCAGATGGTCGGCCGGGAGGTGTCGCTGCGGGCGGAGAGCGCCGCGCTGGGCATGCTGCCGGTCGAACGTTCCGGCGACCGGCCGGCAGGGGACCAGCCAGTAGATGACCGGCCGGCCGGTGACCAGGAGGCGGGGCAACCCGCCGACGGACCGGCCGAGCCGGTGACGGCCGGTTCCCCGCCGGTGCTGCGACTGCGCGACGTCACCGTGCTCCTCGGCGAGCTGCGGATCCTCGACGCGCTCAACCTCGACGTCGCACCGGGGGAGATCGTCGGCCTGTACGGCGTCGAAGGCAACGGCCAGGCCACCCTCGGTGATCTGCTGTCCGGGCTGGTGGTGCCCGACTCCGGCACCGTCGAGATCGGCGGCGAGCCGGTCGAGCTCGACCGGGCCGGCGCGCTGCACACCGCCGGACTCGGCATCGTGCCCGAGGACCGGCACCGCTCCGGCGTGGTGCTGGACATGACCATCGCCGAGAACCTGGTGATGAAGTCGCTGGCCGGGGTCTCCGGCACCGGCGGGGTGCTCAGCCGGCGGCGGATCCAGCAGATCGCCCGGCAGCGGATGACCGAGTTCAACATCATCGCCCCGTCCCCGGACACCCCGGTGCGCAGCCTCTCCGGCGGCAATCAGCAGCGGGTGGTGCTGGCCCGGGAGCTGTCCGCCGGACCCAAGGTGCTGATCGCCGCCCAGCCCACCCACGGGCTGGACGTCGGCGCGATCGAAGACATGTACGTGCGGCTGCGGCAGGCCGCCGCGGAAGGGGTGGCGGTTTTGCTGATCTCCACCGAACTCGAAGAGGTGATGGCCCTGTCCGACCGGGTGGCGGTGATCTCCTCGGGTCGGATCGTCGGGGTGCTCGACCCCGCCGAGGCCACCGCGGAACGCCTCGGGATGCTGGTCGGCGGGGTGAGCCACTGATGGCCACCTTGACCGGCCCGGACCCGGCCGGCCGGCGGCTGCTGGCCCGGCTCACCCCCGGCCCCGGCGGCTGGCAGGTCACCGCGGCGACGGTGGTCACGGTCGCCGTCGCCCTCGGCCTGTCCGCGTTGCTGATCGCGGTCACCGGCGGCTCACCAAGCGCCTCAGTGCAGGCGCTCTACCAGGGCAGCATGGCCAGCCCGCGAGCATGGAGCAACTCGCTGCTCTACGTCGCGCCGCTGCTGCTGGTCGCGGTCGGCGCCTGCGTCAGCGCCCGGTCCGGCTTCTTCAACATCGGCCAGGAGGGCCAGGTGCTGATCGGGGCGCTGGCCGGCGCCTGGGTCGGCCTGCGACTCGCCCTGCCCGGGCCGCTGCTGCTGGTCGTCGTGCTGCTGGCGGCCCTGCTCGCGGCCGGCGGCTGGGCCGGGCTGAGCGCGCTGATGTACCGCTTCCGAGGGGTCAACGTGGTGGTCAGCACGCTGCTGATGACCTTCCTGGCCCAGCAGTTGGTGGCGTTCGCGGTCAACACCCCGTGGCTGCTGCAGGAGTCGCGACTGGGCACCGGGGTGGTCTCGCCGCAGTCCAACCCGCTGCCGGAGAACGCCCGGCTCGCCTCCCTCGGCGAGTACCCGAACCTGCAGGTCAACGGTGGTTTGATCCTGGCCGTCCTGATCGCGGTGGCGATCAGCCTGGCGATGACCCGGACCCGGTGGGGGTTCCGGCTCAAGATGCTCGGACTCAACCCGGTCACCGCCCAGCACGCCGGGGTCCGGGTCGGCGCCCTCGGCGGGATGGCGCTGGCCATCTCGGGAGCCTTCGCCGGGCTGGCCGGCGCGCTGCTGCTGACCAGCCCGATCGGCAGCCACCGACTGCAGCCGGGGATGTCGTTGAACCTCGGATGGGACGGCCTGCTGGTCGCCCTGGTCGCCCGGAACAATCCGCTGCTGGCCATCCCGGTGGCGGTGCTGTTCGGCGTGCTGCGCGCCGGAGCCAGCTTCCTGGCCGCCACCGGGGTGCCGTCGTTCCTGGTCGACGTGGTCAAGGCGCTGCTGGTGCTGGCGTTCGTGGCGCCGCCGGCGGTGATCGCCCTGCTGCGCCGGCGGCGGGCCGGCGGTGAGCCGGCCGGCACCCCGCCGCCGACCGGTGGCCTGCCGACCCCGACCCCGTCGACGGGAGAGCCGGCGGCAGCCGGCACCGAGGTGCCGGCGATCGACGTCCCGGAGGCGTCCGGTAGCGACAAGACCGGTAGCGACAAGACCGGTAACGGGTCGACCGGTAGCGAGAAGACCACCATGGAAGGCAGGCCGGCATGAGCGCCGCCGACAACATCGCCACCATTCTGTCCAGTGGGGCGCGGCTGACCATCCCGTTGGCCTTCGCCGCCTGCGGCGAGTACGTGGCGCAGCGCGCCGGCACGCTGAACATCTCGGTCGAGGGCATGATGCTCGGCGCGGCGTTCGGCTCGATCGCGGTGGCCAGCGCCACCGGCAGCGCCACCATCGGGCTGGCCGCCGGCGCGCTCGTCGGCGTGCTGGTCGCCGTGCTGCACGCCAACCTGTCGCACCGGGCCCAGATCAACACGTTCGTCGTCGGTCTGGTGCTCAACGCGCTGGTGCTCGGCCTGACCAGCTACCTGATCACCATCAGCAGCTTCACCGGGCACCAGGTGTGGCGGGTGGACATCCCGGTGCTGCGCGACATCCCGATCATCGGACCGATGCTGTTCGTGCAGCGCTGGCCGGCGTACCTGCTGCTGATCGCGATACCGCTCACCTGGTGGCTGGTGGAACGCAGCCGGTGGGGCCTGGAGCTACGGGCGGTCGGGGAGAACCCGCAGGCCGCCGACGTCAGCGGGATCCGGGTCAACCACCGGCGCCGGCAGGCGCTGCTGTTCTGCGGCCTACTCGCCGGGCTCGGCGGCGCCTACCTGGCGGTCGGCGAGGTCGGCTCGTTCAACCAGAACATGACCGCCGGCCGTGGCTACCTGGTGATCGCCGCAGTGATCTTCGGTGCCTGGCGGCTCGGTCGGACCATGGTCGGCTGCGCGGTGTTCGGCCTCGCCGACGCGATGCGGCTGGCGCTGCCGGCGCTCGGGGTGACCATCAACTCGCAGTTGCTCATCGCCGCGCCGTACCTGCTGGCGCTGCTGGCCATGCTGGTCTTCGCCACCCAGCACCGGGAACCGAGAGCGCTGGCCAAACCGTTCCAGCGCGGCACCACCTGACCCCGGCCCGGTACGGGCCGGAATCCGGGGCCCGGGTGCGGTGGCGGTCTGCGGCCCCGGGTCGGCGCGGTGGCGGCGGTTCGCCGTCACCGCGCCGGGGTAGAGGACCGGCATGATCCGACCGACCGCCGCCCCGCCGCACGGCGAGCGCTCCGCCGCGCAGCGGCAGGGCGAGCGCCACTCAGCCCGACCGCGAGCCGATCGCCGGCACCGATGACCGGGTCGACCTGGCCGCTGGCACCGAGCATCGCGGCGCTCGCGGTCGCCCTGCTGGTCATCGTCTCCGCCGGCAAGTCCCTGGCGGCGACGGCCGACACCCTCGCCGACCGGACCGGGATGGGCGAGGCCGTCGCCGGAGCACTGCTGCTCGGCGCGGTCACCTCGCTGCCCGGCATCGCCACCACCGCGATCGGTGCCTGGCAGGGCGACGCCCAGTTCGCAATCGCCAACCCGATCGGCGGCATCGCCGTACAGACGGTCTGGCTGGCCATCGCCGATCTGCTCTACCGGCGGTCGAACATCGAACACGCGGCCGCCTCGCTGGAGAACATCATGCAGGCGCTGGTGCTGGTGGCGCTGCTCTGCCTGCCGATCGTCGCCTACGCCACGCCCGGCCTGACTCTCGGCTGGGTGCATCCGGCAAGCCTGCTGATCCCGGTCCTCTACCTGTACGGACTGCACCTGGTCCGCCGGCTGCGACAGAACCCGATGTGGCGGGCCGAGCAGACCTCGGACACCCGGCAGGACGTCCCGGACGACCCCGACGGCGACGCCGACGGTGCGCCCAGCACCCGCCGGCTGTGGTGGCGGCTGGCCGCGCTCGCCGCCGTCGTCGGCGGCACCGGCTACCTCATCGGGCAGGGCGGCCTGGGGGTGATCGCGGCGACCGGACTGCCCAGCGGCTTCGTCGGGTTCACCGTCACCACCGCGATCACGTCGTTGCCGGAACTGGTCACCCTGATCGCGGCGGTCCGGATCGGAGCGTTGACCCTGGGGATCGGCAACATTCTCGGCGGCAACGCGTTCGACTCACTGATGATCTTCCTCGCCGACGCGGCGTACCGGCCGGGGTCGGTCTACACCGACGCGGCCTCCGCCGGTCTGCTCCTCGCCGGGTCGACCACGCTGCTCACCGTGACTCTCGCCGCCGGCCTGATCATGCGCGAACGCCGGGGGGTCGGCTTCGAGGGCGTCGCCATCCCGGTGGTCTACCTGGTCACGGTGGTGCTGCTGCTGGTCCGCGCCGCCTGACCGTTGTCCTGGCGGGGTCAGTCCCGGCGGCGCAACGCCGGGTCGGTGAGTGCCGGCGGCCGGTAGCCGGCGTCGGCCGGGTTGACGTTGTGTCCTGGCGGCACCAGCTCGTCGATGCGGTCCAGCACTGCGGCGGGCAGCCCGGTCAGCTCCCCGGCACCGAGCTGACTGCGCAGCTGGGGCAGGGTGCGCGGGCCGATGATGGCGCTGGTCACCGCCGGGTGGCTCAGCACGAAACCGAGGGCCAGCTCGATCAGGCTCAGCCCGGCCTGCGCGGCCAGCTTCTCCAGCTCGCCGACGATGTCGAGTTTGTGCTGCCGGGCGGCCGCGTCGCGGAAGTCGAAGTGGTCGGCGTTGCGTCCGGCCCGTGAGTCGGCGGGGACCTCGGCGGAGCGGTACTTGCCGGTCAGCCAGCCGCCGTTGAGCGGGCTGAAGGCGAGCACCCCGAGCCGGTGCCGCCGGCAGGTCGGCAGCACCCCGGCCTCCACCCCCCGCGCCATGATCGAGTACGGCAGCTGTTCGGTGGTGAACCGTTCCCGCTGCCGTCGCTGGGCGACCCACTGCGCCTCGACGATCTCCTCGGCGGGGAACGCCGAGGAGCCGACCATCAGCACCTTGCCCTCGCGGATCAGATCGGACAGCGCACCGAGGGTCTCGTCGATGTCGGTGCCCGGGTCGGGCCGGTGCACCTGGTAGAGGTCGATCCGGTCGGTGCCGAGCCGGCGCAGACTCGCTTCGACCGCCTGCCGGATCCAACGCCGTGAGTTGCCGCGTCGGTTGCGGTCGTCCCCCATCGGCTCGTGGAACTTGGTGGCCAGCACGACGTCATCGCGCCGCCCACGCAGCGCCCGGCCGAGGATCCGCTCGGACTCGCCGTGCGCGTACACGTCGGCGGTGTCCACGACGTTGATCCCGGCGTCGAGCGCTTCCCCGACGATCCGCCGGCACTCCTGCTCATCGCTGTTGCCCCAGGCACCGAACATCATCGCGCCGAGGCAGAGCGTGCTCACCTCGACGCCGGTGCCGCCAAGTCTGCGGTACTGCATCAGGACCTCCCGCCGCCAGCCTGTCACCCGACCACCGACGGCGGCACCGTTGCCGCGGCTCGAAGGCCGATCGCCGGGTTTGTGTCCCCGGCACATGGATCCCGGCTAGCGTGCCGAATAGCCTGGTAGACGCGCTGCAACAGACATTTCGGCAATTGGAGGTTCCCGTGGCGACCGGCCTTACCCACGCCCGATGGACGCACGTGGCACTGCCCACCGGCGACCTCGACAAGGCCATCTCGTTCTACACCTCGCTCACCCCGCTGGTGGTGGTGGAGCGCTTCGCCGACGCCGACGGCGAGAGCGTCTGGCTCTCCAACGACAAGCAGGTCGAGACGCCGTTCGTGCTGGTGCTGGTCTCGTTCAACAAGGACAAGGGCGGCCAGCTCGGGCTGCTGCACCCGTTCGCGCACATCGGCATCGAGGTGCCGAACCGGTCCGACGTCGACGAGATCGCCGAACGCGCCCGTGAGCTGGGCTGCCTGCACTGGGAGCCGCGGCAGATGCCGCCGCCGGTCGGCTACATCTGCGCGTTGAAGGACCCGGACGGCAACGTCATCGAGATCTCCCACGACCAGCAGGTGTTCGACACCGTACGGCGGCTGTGGGGGAGCTGACCGGCGGACGCACCCGCGACGCGGTGCGGCGGTACCTGGCCGCGCTCAATGCCTGGGACGCCGACGCGGTCGCCGGCTGCGTCAGTCCCGGGTTCGTCAACGAGCACACCGCGGCGCTGGGCCGCACCGTCACCGGCCGGGCCGCGTACCGCGCCCGGCTGGACGGTTTTCTGGCCGAGTTCGCCGACCTGCACTACGAGGTCGAGGACCTGCTGGTCGAGGGCGACCGGGCGGCGGTGGCGTACCGGATGTCGTTCCGGCTGGTGTCGGCCGGCCGCGCGCCGGTCCGCATCCGGGGCATGTTCCGCTTCCAGGTGGACGCCGACGGGCTGATCGCCCGCCGGGTCGACTACTGGGACAGCGCCGAGGTGCACCGACAGATCGCCGCCGCTAGCTGATTCCTGCCGACTGGCTGATTCCTGCCGACTGGCTGGTCCCGTCGGCCGGCTTATCCCGCCGGTGGCGTAGGGCTCGGTAGAGTGGCGCCGTGGTGGTCACGGGTCGGGCGGCGGGTGAGGCGAGCGAGGTGACCGGCGACGGGCCGGCCATCCAGACGGTGCAGCGCGCCGCGACGATCCTGCGGGCGTTCACCGTGGAACGGCCCCGGCTCACTCTGGCCGAGTTGACCGCCGACCTGGCGATCAGCCGGGCCACCGCACACCGGTACGCGCGGGCGCTGCGCGCCGCCAATCTGCTGCGGTTCGACGTCGCCACCGCCACCTACACGTTGGGGCCGCAGATCCTGGCGATGGAGGCGGCGGCCCGCGCCGCGCTGCCGATCGTCACCGTCGCCGAGCCCTACCTCGACCGGCTGACCCGCGACACCAACCAGACCTCGGTGCTGAGCATCTGGAACGGCGAGGCGCCGACGGTGGTCCGGTGCATGGACAACACCAGCGGGGACGTGCGGCTCAGCGTGCGTACCGGCTCGCCGTTGGAGCTGACCCGTTCGGCCCAGGGCCGGGTGTTCTGCGCGTACCTGCCGCCCGCCGAGAACCCGGTGGTGGCCCGGCAGCTGCGGCTGTCCGCCGCGCTGCGGGAGGTGGTCGCGCAGGTCCGCCGCGACGGCGTCGCGGTCAACTCACCGGAGGATTTCGGGGTACGGGTGATCGCCGCCCCGGTGTTCGAACGTACCCAGGTGGTCGCCGCGCTCGCGGTGCTCGGCACCAGCGTGGCGCTGGCCGGTACGGCGCAGGCCGAGGCGGCGGATCAGCTGCGGCAGGTCGCGGGGGAGCTGTCCGAGACGTTGGGGGCGATCGCCGGTTAACGCCGGCTGGTCCGCCCGTTGCCACCCTGCTGGTGGCTGGTCCGCCCGTTGCCACCCTGCTGGTGGCCGTTGCGCCCGGGATCGCCCGGCGGCTGGTGGCCGTTGCCGGCGACGCTGCCCAGTTCGGCGGTGACCACGGCGGCGGCGCGCTGCAGGGCGGCGGCCAGCGGACTGTCGGTGCCCTCCGGCACCGACGTGGTGGTGCCGACGATCGCCATGGCGGCGATCAGCGTCTGGCCCCGGAAGATCGGCGCGGCGATGCTGCGTACCCCGTTGACCGACGGGGTGTTGGCGGAGATGCCGGTGCGGCGGATCTTGTCGACCTCGTGGCGCAGCTCGGCCGAGGCCGCCAAATCGGCGGCCAGCCCGGGGACGTCCTCCGCCGGCAGGAACGCGCAGAACACCCGGCCCTGGGCGGACTCGGTGCGTGACAGTCGGGACCCGGTGCGGACGCTGACCCGGATCACCCGGTCGGTGTTGTCGTCGGCGCGTACCACCACCGCCGTGTCGCCGTCCCAGACGCTGAGCACCACGGTCTCGTCGACCTCGCGGACCAGCTGCTGCATGTGTGGCCCGGCGATGCTGATCACCGGCATGGCGGCGCGGGCGGCGGCGGACAGGGTGAGGATCTGCGGGCCGAGGGAGTAGAGGCCCTCGCGTTCGTCGTAGCGCAGCAGGTTGCTCTCCCGCAGCGCCTTGGTGTAGCGGTGCGCGGTGGCCTTGCTGGTGCCGAGGCTGGCGGTGAGCTCGTTGAGGCTCAGCCGGGGACGGGCGGCGGTGAACGCGTTGAGGATCACCGCGGCACGCTGCACGGTCTGGATCGCCGGGGTGCTCGGTTCGGCGAGCACCGGGGGGCTCACCTCGGCGGGAGAGCTGTCGTCCGCCATCTGGCTTCCTTATCTGGCTTCCTGGTCGGAAGCGGCGGGGCGTGCGCACCGGACGGGGGTAGGTGCGGGCGGCCGGAACGCGTACGGAAAGTGAGACAGCATCATGCCATACGGTACCCTGCGCTGTCGATGGTGCCGGTGTGCCGTACCGCGATGTCCGCATATATACCGGCGAACATCCGCAGATCGGCCAGCGCGTACCGGTCCCGTCGGGGATCGGCGGGATCGGCGCCGCGACCGGGCGGTCCCAGCCGTACCGTCGGCACGCCCCGACCGCGCAGCACCACCCCGTCGGTCGAACCGGTCCAGCCGAGGACGGGCGGTGGCTGTTCACCGTACGCCGCCGTCCATGCGTCGTACGCGTGCCGGGCGATCGGCGCGTCCGGTGCCGTCGCCGCAGCCGGGTGGACCAGTTGCCCGTCCACCGAGACCGGGCAGTCGGCCAGCGGGGTGCCGGCGGTCGCGGCGGTGACGGCGGCCTGCACCTCGTCGCGGATCCGCGCCGGATCGTCACCGGGCACCGTCACCAGGTACAGGTGCAGGTCCAGTCGGCCCGGCAGCAGATCCGGCTTGGCCGGCTGGCCGGCGCGTACCGCGCCGATGCCGACCTCGGCGCCGACCGCAGCGGTCGGATCGGCCCGGGCAGCCAGGTGCCGCCGCCGGAAGGCCTCCAACGCCTCGATCACCACGCCGAGATGGGTGATCAGGCCGCCGGGCGGCACCGCGTGCTCGCGGGCCAGCACCGGATGGAACTGGCCGGTCAGCCGTACCCGCAGGTACAGGGCGCCCGGTTCGGCGGTCAGCACGCCCGGCGGACTGGTCTTGGCCAGCACCGCCGCCGCCGGTGGCGGGTACCGGTCCAGGTACCGGGCCACACCGCCGGGCTGCTGCCTGGTCACGGCGCCGGCATTCGCGTTCGGATGCAAGGCATCGGGATCCGCCGGCGGATGCGACAGGTGGTACCGGTGGGTCCCGGCGGCGGCCAGCAGCAGGGTCAGCCGGTGCGGCCGGTCGGCCGCCCGCAGCGCCTCGGCGGCGGCGACGAAACCGACCAGCGCGGTCGCGGCGGCGGCTCGGGCGACCCCGAGACCGAAGCCGTCTACCAGGGCATCGCCGTTCGGTCCGAGCGAGCGGCGCAGTCCACCCGCCGGACCGGACGAGCCGGTCACCGGCTCGTCGAACTCAGGGTCACCGGTAAGGGAGGTGTCGAGGTGGGAGCAGATCAGCAGCTCCGGTGCGTCGCCGTGGCCGGCACTGACCACGAGGTTGGCGCTGCGCGGCAGCTCGGCGGTCGCTGGCAGCCGGTCGACCCGCCAGGCCAGCTCCGGCCAGCGGGCGCTGCCCCAGCCGGCCAGTCGTTCGGCGGTGGCCAACTCCTGCCCGTACGGGCTCGGCCCGGCGGCCAGCACCGTCAGGGCGTCGACGATCCGGTCCTCGCTCATCGCCTCATCCCATCACTCCCGTGACAGTTATCCAAGATGACGTCTCGCATGTTGACATAGCCAGGGTGGGGTCTCTAGCGTGACGTCACATCAACGACGCCGCTGTCCAACCAGATAACCGCAGGTCGCAGAGGCGCGAGACGCGAGCAGGACGGCGAAAGGCCCCACTGATGCGGGAGGACCGATGACCTACGTGGTCACCGACGAATGCGTGGACGTACAGGACCGCTCCTGCGTCGAGGAATGCCCCGTGGACTGCATCTACGAGGGCGACCGGATGATGTACATCAACCCCGACGAGTGCGTCGAGTGCGGCCGGTGCGAACCGGTCTGCCCGGTCACCTCGATCTTCCACCTGGACGACCTGCCGGCCGACCAGGCACACTTCGGCCCGATCAACGCCGAGTTCTTCAGCGAGCTCGGTGCCCCCGGCGGCGCCCGCAAGATCGGCCGGGTCGGTCGCGACCACCCGGCCGTCGCCGGGAGCACCGGCTCATGACCGCCGAACACGACGTCGACCTGGCCATCATCGGCGCGGGCCCGGCCGGCCTGTACGCCGCCTACTACGCCGGCTTCCGTGGGATGACCGTGGCGATCATCGACTCGCTGCCCGAACCGGGCGGACAGATCGCTGCCCTCTACCCGGAAAAGGACATCTACGATATCGCCGGCCTGCCGGCGATCAAAGGTCAACAGCTCGTCGACGACCTGCTCACCCAGGCCGCCACCGCCAAACCCACCTTCCTGCTGGGCGAGAGCGCCGTGGAGCTGACCAACGCCACCGACCACGTGCTGATCGGCACCGACACCGGCAGCCGGGTACGCGCCAAGGCGGTCCTGCTGACCGCCGGGATCGGCACCTTCACCCCGCGTGAGCTGCCGGTCGGCAGCGACTACCTCGGTCGTGGGCTGCGCTACTTCGTGCCCCGGCTGGAGGAACTCGCCGGACAGCAGGTCGTCGTGGTCGGCGGCGGCGACTCCGCCGTCGACTGGGCGCTCGCCCTGGAGCCGTACGCCGCCAGCGTCACCCTGGTGCACCGCCGGCCGCAGTTCCGCGCCCACGAACGCAGCGTCGAGCAACTGCACGCCTCAAGCGTGCGGGTGGTCACCCCGTACGAGGTCAGCGGCGTCGCCGGCGACCCACAGCTCACCTCGGTCACGATCAGCGAGGTACGCGGCGACGGCCGCGAGGAACTGCCCGCCCAGGCGGTGGTGGCGGCCCTCGGCTTCATCGCCGACCTCGGCCCGATGCGGCAGTGGGGGCTGGAGATGACCAAACGGCACATCACCGTCGACCGGTCGATGCGGACCAACCTGCCCCGGGTCTACGCCGCCGGTGACGTCACCGACTACCCCGGCAAGGTCAGGCTGATCTCGGTCGGCTTCGGTGAGGCCGCCGCCGCCGTCAACAACCTGGCACCGCTGGTCAACCCGGCGCTGAGCACCGTACCCGGCCACTCCTCGGACGCCACGTGAGCGCCCCCGGCCTGCAACTGCTCGCCACCCGGCGCGGTCTGGCCCGGATCTGCGGCGACGGCACCGTCGAACTGCTCGACCTGCCGTACCGCGACGTCGCCGAGCTGCTGCGGGCCGGCGGAGGTCTGGCCCCGGCCGCCACCGCGCCGGCCCGCGACCGGCTGCCACTGGACAGCGTCACCGCCGAGCTGGTCGCCCCGCTGGGCAGCACCCGGGCGGTGTGGGGAGTCGGCCTCAACTACCACTGCAAGGCGCGGGCCGCCGGCCGGGCCGTCCCCACCGAACCGGTGCTCTACCTCAAGTCGGCCAGCGCCGGATCCGGCCCGGACGCCACCGTGGCGCTGCCCAGATCGATCAGTACCCAGCCTGACTACGAAGGCGAGATCGCGCTGGTCATCGGGGCCCGGATGCACCGTACGCCGGCCGAGCAGGCCTGGTCGCACGTCGCCGCGATCACCGCCGCAAACGACCTGACCGCCCGGGACGTGATGGCCGCCTCGGCCAACCCGACGCTGGCCAAGAGCTTCCCCGGCTTCGGCGCGCTGGGCACGTCGGTGCTGGACATCGCCGCCGTCGCCGACCGCGACGCCATCGAAGTGCGGACCACCGTCAACGGCGAGGTACGCCAGCAGGCCACCAGCGCCGACCTGATCTTCCCGGTGCCGCAGCTGCTCGCCTGGATCACCAAGTACGTGATCCTCGAACCGGGCGACGTGGTGCTCACCGGCACCCCGGCCGGCACCGGCCAGGACCGGGGCTGCTTCCTGAGCCCCGGCGACCTGGTCGAGGTCTCCGTCGGCGGGGTACTGCCGCTGCGTACCCGGTTCTGCGCCGAAACCCCCGACGGCGAAATCTCCGACGACGAGCCTGCCGCAACCTCCGACGGCGCCCCCGACGCGGTGGCCCCGTCTCTCCTTCGCACAGAAAGTCCGCTGACCGATGACTGAGAATGCTCCCCGGTACGACCTGGTGCTGGCCGGTGGTGAGGTCTTCGACTCCGCCACCGGCGCCAGCCAGGTCGCCGACGTCGCGGTGACCGGCGACCGGATCGCCCGGATCGCCCCCGGCCTGGCCGCCGACGCCCGCGAGGTGGTCGACTGCGCCGGCCGGTACGTGCTGCCCGGCCTGGTCGAGGGGCACACCCACATCTTCGCCGAGGTGTCCAAGGTCGGTGCCCCGCCGGACGAGGCGCACCTGCACCGGGGCGTCGTCGCCGCCTGCGACGCCGGCACCGTCGGTGCCTCCACCTTCGCCGCCTTCGAGCGGTACGTCGCAGCCCCGGCGAAGCTGCGGCTGGTCAACTTCCTCAACGTCAGCGTGCTCGGGCTGATCGATTTCCGGTTCGGCGAGCTGATGAACCCGGACACCCTGGTCCCCGAGGACGCCCTCGCGGTCGCCGCCGCCAACCCGCACCGGGTCCGCGGCTTCAAGATCCGGCTCTCCGAGGACGTCGTCGGGCACAACTGGCGACCGCTGCTCAAGCGTTCGCTGGAGCTGTCCGCCGACGCCGGCCTGCCGCTGATGATCCACATCGGGGAGACCCCGGAGCCGCTGCCGGCCGTGCTGGAGATGCTGCGCCCCGGCGACGTCGTCGCGCACTGCTACACCGGCAAGCCGTACGGCATCCTGGCCGACGGCACCGTGCTGCCCGAGGTGTACGCCGCCCGTGAGCGTGGCGTGCTGTTCGAGTCGGCGCACGGCAAGAGCAACCTCAGCTTCAAGGTGGCCGAACCGGCGATCGCGCAGGGCTTCTACCCGGACGTGATCACCTCGGACACCTCGGCCCGCAACTGGCGCGGCCCGGTGTTCGACCTGGTCACCAGCATGGCCAAGCTGCGCGCGCTGGGCATGAGCATGGAGCAGATCGTGCCCCGGGTGACCAGCGCCCCGGCCCGGCTGACCGGCCTGGACGCCGAAGGCTACGGCAGCCTCGTCGAAGGCGGCCCAGCGCACGTCACCGTGCTCGCCGACGCCGACGAGGCGGTGCTGCCCGACGCGGCCGGCAACCAGATCACCGCCCCCCGGCTGGAACCGGAAGTGGTGCTGCTCGCCGGCGAGCGGGTGCCGACCGTACCGTGGCGCGGCCTGCCCACCGACCAGGCCGGTGCCGCCGGCCGGGCCAGCTGAGGACCGACCCGATGCGCACCGGGGTGCACACCGGCCGGGCCGCGCTGCGCGAGCGGCTGCGGCGCGGCCGGCGGGTGGTCGGCACGTTTCTCAAACTGCCCGGCACCGACGCGGTCGAGCTGGCCGCCCAGGCCGGCCTCGACTTCGTCGTGGTTGACCTGGAGCACTCCGGGTTGGACGAGCGGACCGCCGCCGGGCAGTTGCGGCACGCCGCGCTGCTCGGCCTGCCGGCCCTGGTACGGCTGGCAGCGGTCGACCCGGCGCAGGTGAACCGGCTGCTGGAGGCCGGAGCTGCCGGGGTGCAGCTGTCCACCGTCCGCGCCCGCGCGCAGCTCGACGCACTGCAGGCCGCCGTCCGGTACGCGCCGACCGGCCGGCGCAGCATCAGCCTCGCCCACCCGGCCGCCGGCTACGGGTCCGCCGGCCTGGACGCCTACCTGGCCGCCGAGACAGCCGACCCGCCGCTGCTGGTCGCCCAGATCGAGACCGCCGACACCGACGACCCGCTGCCTGACCTGCTTGCCAGCCCGGACGGCAGCCCCAGCGTCGACGTGGCGTTCGCCGGCACCACCGACCTGGCGGTCAGCCTCGGCCTGGCCACCACCGACGACCAGGCACCGCTGCTGCGCCGGGTCGGTGAGATCGCCGACGCAGCCCGCGCCGCCGGGGTCACCCTGGGCGGGTGGGCGCCGGGCCGGTCCGACGAGATCCTGCGCCGGTACGGCCTCGCCAGTGCCAACTATCTGGTCGCCGGCTCCGACCTGCAGCTGCTCGGCGCCGGCCTGCGCCAACTCGCCACCGACAATTGAGCCAGCCCTCGAAGGGAGCCCGGACGTGCTGAACCCGCAGCTCTACCGCACCTCGGTCAACTGGGACGAGATCCCCGCCACCGACGTGCGCCCCGGCGTGCGACGCAAGGTGTACGCCACCGACGAGGTGGTCCTCGCCTGGCACGAACTCGCCGTCGGCATGGCGCTCAACCCGCACACCCACGACGACTTCGACCAGCTGGTGATGATCCTCGGCGGGCGGTGCAACTACTACGTCGACGGCGTACCGCACGACATGGGTCCGGGGTCGATGCTGCTGATTCCGCGCGGCGCCGAGCACTACATCGAGCCGACCGAGGGCCCGTGCATCAACCTGGACGTGTTCGCCCCGCCGCGCGCAGACTTCCTCGCGCACGCCTGGCGTCCCGCCGCCGCTCAGGGGTGAGCCGATGACTGACATCGTGGTGGTGGGCAGCCTCAACGTCGACGTGGTGGTGCCCCTCGACGAACTGCCCGCCGCCGGGCAGACGGTGCTCAGCGCCGCCGACCATTCCCGGGCCGGCGGCGGCAAGGGCGCCAACCAGGCGGTGGCCGCCGCCCGACTGGGCCGGTCGGTGGCCATGGTCGGCGCGGTCGGCGAAGACGCCGAAGGCCAGTGGCTGACCGGGCTGCTGGCCGCCGAAGGCGTCGACACCTCGGCGGTGCTGCGCGCACCCCGCCCCACCGGGCAGGCGATCGTGCTGGTCACCGCCGACGGCGACAGCACCATCGCGGTCAGCTCCGGGGCCAACATGTGGCTCGCTCCGGAGCACCTGCGGCCGTACGCCGAACTGATCGGTGACGCTGCGGCCGTACTGCTGCAGCAGGAGATCGACGCGGCGGTGGTGGCCGCGGCGGTGGCCGCCGCCCGGGGTCTGGTGGTGGTCAACCCGGCGCCGGCCCGGCCGATCGACGCGGCGACGCTGGCCCGGGTCGACGTGCTGGTGCCCAACCGGGGGGAGTTGGTCGCGCTGGCCGGCGCGACGGTGCCGGCCGGTACCGGGCCGTCGGAGGGCGTCGACTCGCTCGCCGCGATGGCCCGGTCGCTGGGCACCCGGGGACCGGTGGTGGTCACCCTCGGCGCCGACGGTGCCCTGGTGGTGACCGCCGACCGGGAGCATCTGGTGCCGGCCGAGCCGGTCGTCGCGGCGGACGCCACCGGTGCCGGGGACACGTTCTGCGCGGCGCTGGCCGACGCGCTGCTCGACGGCGCGGCGATCGACGACGCGGCCCGGTGGGCGAGCCGGGCGGCGGCGGTGACGGTGACCCGGCCCGGCGCGATGGCCAGTGCCCCGCGCCGGGCCGAGGTGCTCGCCGTCGGCTAGGTGGCCAGCCCCGGTCGGTCGTCGGTAGCCGGCCGGCGCCGGTGACTGCCGTGGGGCGGACGACACAGCGCGACGATGGCTGCCGCGACGACGGTGACGAGGATCGTCGGGGCGAGGAGCAGCAGTCCTTCGTCGCCGGGGACCGTCCACGACCAGATCGGTCCCTCGTGCAGGGTGAACCCCTGGTCGACGATGGTCAGATAATCCTGTACGACAGAGCTGATCATCGGGGCGGAGGTGCCGGCGGCGATGATGGCCAGCAGCGCGAGGACGCCGCTGGCCTGCGGGTGCTGCTCGGTACGGCGACTCGCCCAACCGGTGAGGAACCACCCGAGGACCATGCCGGCCAGCCCGCCGGCGGCGAATCCGACCGGCATCCCGGCGGGCTCGATCCGGCGTACCGAGACCTCGAACCAACCGCCGCCTTCCGGCTCCAGTGCCTGGTAGACGTTGCCGAAGGTCAGCAGCCAGCCGTCCTTGGTCGCAGTCAGGAACTCGGCGGTACGCTGATCGGCGTGTCCCGAGTAGACGAGCGGGCCGAGCCGCCAACCGTCGGCGGCCAGCCGGTCGGCTACCTCGGCGTCGTACGCGCGCAGGTCAGGGACCGGGGTGACATGGTCGACCTGGTACCGGACCTGGCCGAACTGTGCCTCACCGTTGCCGTTGACGAATACCTGCTCGTGCCGTTGCAGCGGTGGGTCCTCGACGCCCGGGGTGACCAGGTTCGCGATGGCGGTCATCTGCGCCGTGCTGGGGAGTGGCCGGTCGGACTCGCCGTAGGCCCGGGCGGCCAGCGACGCGCTGACGAATCCGCTCAGGATCGCGACGAGGGCGGCGATCGGCACCACGAGGCGGTTGCCCGGTCGCCCGAGCCTGGCCCGTGGTGCGTGGCGCAGCACGTTGACGACCTCGCGGGCGCTCGGCCGGCGGCGGCCGGTGTCCTCGGCGACCATCAGCATCGTGTCGAGCAGTTCGGCCCGGCGTGGCCCGGGCGGGTAGGCGCGGGCGAGCAGGCGGTAGCGCCGGTACCGCGCGGCCGTGGCCGGGCTCAACCGAACGCCACCGTGGCCGGCCCGGCTCCTGGGCGCAGCGCGTCCAGCAGCCGGTTCGCGGTCGCCACCTTGCGGCTCAGCCGCTGCGTCTCGGCGGCCAACGCGGCACCGCCGGAGTCGGTGAGCCGGTAGTAGCGGCGCAGCCGCCCGTCGACCGCCTCCTCCCGGTCGACCTCGACCAGGCCCTCGGCGGCCAGCCGGTCCAGCGCGGCGTAAAGGGTCGCCGCCAGCAGTCGCGTTTCACCCCCGGACAGCTTGGTGACCTGCTGGATCACCCCGTATCCGTGTCGGGGCTGGTCCACCAGCGCGGTCAGGATCCAGAACGTCGGCTCTCTCATCGGACGTGTCACGCGGCAGAATATACAAGTGATTTGACTATCGTGCCAGTGCGTCGACCGCAACGAGCGCGTGCCGACGGCCCACCACCCACAGGGTCAGAGCGAAGCAGCTCAGCCCCACCCCGGCCAGCGACACCGCCGGCCAGCCGCCGGCCGACCAGAGGACTGCGGCAGCGGCCGAGCCGGCGGCGCCACCGAGGAAGTTCGCGGTCACGTACGCCGTGTTCAGCCGGCTGCGCGCCTCATGTGAGATGGCCATGACCCGCAACTGGTTGAGGATCCCGGCCGCCTGCAACGCCGCGTCGAGCGCGACCACCACGACGATCACCAGCAGGACGCTGCGTCCGGCGAAGATCGCCGTGACGAACGAGGCGAGCACCACGACCCAGGCCGCGCCGGTGGCCGGCAGCGACCAGCCCAGGTCGTGCAGCCGACCGCTGCGCTGTGCGGCGACCGCGCCGGCCAGACCGGCGAGGCCGAACAGCCCGATCACCGACACCGGATAGTCGAACGGCGGACCGCTGAGCAGGAACGTCAACGCCGTCCAGAACATGGTGAACGCGGCGAAGCCGGTGGCGGACAGCACCAACGTCCACCGGACCGCGCGTTCGCGGGCGACCACCGCGGCGACGGACGCGATCAGCGCCGGGTACGCCAGCCGGGTCTTCGGTGCCAGCGACGGGATCGCCCGGTACATCACCACGGCGAAGCCGACCGCCGCCACCGCCGCCAGCAGGAAGATCGCCCGCCAGCCGGCGACGTCGGCGACCAGCCCGCTGATGGTCCGCGAGGCGAGGATGCCGGTCAGGATCCCGGCGACGACCGTACCGACCGCGCTGCCGCGCCGGCTGTCGTCGGCGAGATCGCTGGCGAGCGGGGTGAGTAGCTGCCCGGAGACCGTGGCCACCCCGAGCACGGTGATCGCCACGAGCAGCACGCCGAACGACGGCGCGAGCGCGCACGCCACCAGCGCGCCCGCCGCGCAGAGCATCAGCACCGGTACCAGCCGGCGTCGGTCGAGGATGTCGCCCAGCGGCACCAGGAACAGAATCCCGGCGGCGTAGCCGATCTGGGTGGCGGTGACCAGCAAGCCGGCGGTCGCGGTGGTGACGTCGAGGTCGGCGGCGATGAGATCGAGCAGCGGTTGCGCCCAGTAGAGGTTGGCGACGGCGGCACCGGCGGCCACCGCGAACAGGAAGGTCAGCCCCCGGCGCACGGCGTACCCCGGTCGTCGTCGGAACAGATCACGCCCGACCGTACGCCACGAGTGGATCGGACCAGCGTGACCGGGCTGCTCAGGGCCGCCAGCCGCCCGTCCGGGTGGCGCACCTCGACCCGGACGAACGCCGACCGCGCCGCCGCCCTCAGATCTGGGCCGGGAAGTCGGCCTTGCGGATCAGGCAGTGCACGCCCTTGACCGCGTCGACGACCTGGCTGACCTCGAAGTCGGCAGCTGCGCTCAGGTAGGCCAGGGCGGTGTCGCGGGGCATGCCCTGGGTGCGGGCCAGGAAATCGACCGCGGCCCGGACCGCCCGGCGCATCGCCTCGTTCAGGTCGGCGTCCAGGCCGACCGGGATCCAGTGGGTGTCGGTCTCGGCCAGCGGGGCCTCGCCGGCTCCGACCAGCGCACTGGCCTGCGCCGCCGGAATCACCGTCAACCGCAGAGTGGCCCGCAGCGGTGCTTCGAGAGCGGTCAACGCCACCTCGCCGTCGCCCTGGGCGTAGTGCGGGTCGCCGGCGTAGAAGCCGGCACCGGGCAGCTGCACCGGCAGGTAGAGGCTGGAACCGACCTGAAGTTCGTTGATGTCCAGGTTGCCGCCGTGCCCGCCGGGCGGCACCGAGTGCACCATGTCGTCGGTGTCCACGGCGACGCCCATCAGGCCGAGGAACGGCGCGAGCGGGAACCGGGCGGCCCGGCCCTCGCCGAACGGCAGGACGCCGTACAGCCGGCCGCCGCTGGAGACGACCTCGGTGAAGTGGCAGACGCTGCCGTACTCGCGGGGGTCGCTGCCCGGCCCGGTGTCGATCGGGGTGAGCGGGAACTCGCCGGGCAGCGCGCCGTAGCCGTGCCGGCTGCTGACGAAGCCGTACGGGGCCCGGATCGTCAGGTCGAGCACGTCGACCCGGAGCAGGTCGCCGGGCTGCGCGCCGTCGACGGTGATCGGGCCGGTGACCACGTGCGGGCCGTCGTCGTCGAAGTCGTGGGCGACGTCGGAGGCGGCCAGGTCGCGGGCGTCGGCGAGGACGCCGTCGGCGGGTACGTCGTACTGCTTGAGGTAGCCGACCGGGTCGCGGCCCTGGTCTTCGAGGATGCCCTCGTGGCTGAGGGTGTCGATGGTCACGGTCTCACCGGAGCGGACCCGCAGCACCGGGGCGTGGCTGCGGTTGGGCAGCCGGCCCCACAGGCAGGTCTCGGGCGTGGTCGGCAGGTAGTGGGCGCCGGCGATCGGTCCCTGGTGCGGCTGGAGCATCGGTTCCTCCGGAAGGGGTACCCGGCCGGCGGGCGCAGGGCGCGCGGCGGTGCGTGCCGCTGGTGGGCCGGGGTGACGGGTGGATGACCGGATCGTTGCCGGCGAACCCGCAGAAACGTGTTGCTGTCCTGTTAACAGTGAGTAACCCGATCACGGAAAATGCCCTGCTCTTGACAGGTGGAGGGCTCTGATAGCAGCATCGGAGTGCGAGACACTGTCTCGCATGACGTAGCACCGCCGAGGTGGGCGGACGGGATGAAAGAGGGCGGTGGGGTGATGACGCAGCAGACGCCGGTGCGACCGCTCGGCGGAGCCGACGGTGGCGCGCTGATCGACGAGGACTGGGAGGCGATGCGCTTCCGGGTGCACCGCTCGGCGTACCGCGACCCGGGTGTGTTCCGCGACGAGATCGCCAAGATCTGGGGCCACACCTGGCTGTACCTCGGCCACGAGACCGAGATCCCCAACGCCGGCGACTTCAAGACCCGTACCCTCGGCGGCCGTCCGCTGATCTTCTGCCGCGACTCCGCCGGCGAGGTCAAGGTCTTCCTCAACGCCTGCACGCACCGCGGCACCATTCTGTGCCGGCACAACGAGGGCAACACCAAGTTCTTCCAGTGCTTCTACCACGCCTGGGCGTTCAGCAACTCCGGTGACCTGGCCGCGCTGCCCGGCGACGAGAGCTACCCCGACGACCCCGGCTTCCGCGAGTCGATGCGGCTGCGCCAGGTGCCCCGGCTGCAGATCCACGAGGGCTTCGTCTTCGTCGCGTTCGACCCCGACGTGCCTGACCTGCTCACCCACCTCGGCCCGGCTGCGCACTACATGTCGCTGACCGCCAAGATCGGCGCGCACGGCATGCAGACCCTGCCCGGCGTGCAGCTCTACAGCGTCAAGGGCAACTGGAAACTCGCCGTCGAGAACGCCATGGACGGCTACCACTTCGCGCCGACCCACAACACCTTCGTCGGCTACCTGCGGGAGACCGGCTTCGCGGTCACCGACGACGACCAGTACGCCTACGACCTCGGCGGCGGCCACGGCCTGCTCGTGCTCACCGGCCACAACGGCCGGATCGGCATGGTCTGGGAGCCGCGCTTCGGCGACGAGGAGAAGGCCCGTACCGTCGCCAAGCGCAACGAGATGATCGCCCGACTCGGGCCGGAGCTGGCCGCCGAGATCGCCGACGCCAGCCGGATCCTCTTCGTCTTCCCCAACCTGCTGCTGTTCGACCTGGAGGCGTTGACCATCCGCCAGCTCGAACCGGTCGCCGCCGACCGTACCGACGTGCGGGCCTGGCAGTTCGTCGAGACCGGTGAGCCGGAGTCGGTGCGCGCGCTGCGGATCAAGACCATGGTCAGCTTCGTCGGCCCCGGCGGCCTGGCCACCCCGGACGACATCGAGGCGTACGAGGCGGTGCAGCGCGGCATCGTCGCCACCGCCGACTCGGCCGACCCGGCCCACGACTGGTCCGACATGTCCCGGGGCATGGCCAACGAGAAGCAGGGCAACCAGGGCCGCTCCATCGACGAGGGCGCGATGCGCAGCTTCTGGCGGCACTGGGCCGACCGGGTCGGGGCGGCCACCGCCGTCGCCGGTGACCCGCCCGCTGACCCCGGCGCGCCCGGCCCGTCCGCCGTCCTCGCTGCCGGATCCGCAGCCACCAGCGACGCCGCAGCGCCCACCAGCGGGAAGGAGTGACCCGATGTCCGCGACGACCAGCGGAGCAGTGCTCAACGTGGGGGCCCGTGAGGTGACCCGCGCCGACGTGGAGGACTTCCTATACCGGGAGGCGCAGCTGCTCGACGAGTGGCGCCTCGACGAGTGGTTCACCATGTTCGAGCCGGACGGCCGGATGGAGGTGCCGACCACCGACTGGGCCGGCTGGGACGCCACCACCGCCGGGTTCTTCGTCTGCGACGACTACGACCTGATCCGGGCCCGGGTGAAGCGGCTCAAGAGCCGCAAGGCGCACGCCGAGAACCCGCACTCGCGTACCCACCGGATGGTCTCCAACGTGATCCTGCTGGAGGCCGGCGCGGAGACCGTGTGGATCAGCGCCAACTTCCTCATCCACCGCTACCGCGACGGCGGCGCCTACCCCTACGTGGGCCGCTACGAGCACGTGCTCAAGGTCGACGACGACGGCCTGCGCTTCCGGGTCCGCCGCTCCATCCCGGTGATGGAGTCGATGGACCCCGGCGCCCGGCTCAGCTTCATCCTGTAGAAGGGACCGCCGTCGTGATCACCCACATGCTGGCGTTCAAGTTCCGCGACGACCTGCCGCCCGGGGTCGCCGAGTCGGTCCTCGCCGAGCTGGACACCTTCCCGACCAAGTACCCGGCGATGCGCAACTGGCGCAGCGGGGTCAACGTCAGCACCCGGGACACCACCATGACGCACGGCTTCGTCGTGGAGTTCGCCACCGAGCAGGACCTGCTCGACTACCTGCACAGCGAGTCGCACGAGCGGTTCGTCCGGGAACGCTGGCGCCCGGTCGTGCAACGCCAGGTCATCGTCAGCCTCCCCACCGCCGGGGACGCGTAATTCACCATGAAGGGGTCGCAGATGTCCACCGAGGCCGCCACCCGCCGTCGCGGGCCCTACGGCATGGAGTACGCCCGGATCGAGGTGCCGGATCTGGCCGCCTCCATCGAGTTCCTGCAGTACCACGTCGGGCTGCAGTTGGAGCAGCACGACGACGAGTACGCGTTCCTGCGCGCCGACATCGAGCACCACAGCATCGAGCTGATCGCCGCCCCGCACCGCACCGAGTCGTGGACCACCGCGGTCGGGTTCAGCGTCGAGTCCGACGAGGTCCTCGACGACCTGCGGGAGCGGGTCGTCGCCGCCGGCCACGAGGTGCTCGAACTGCACGAGCGGATGAAGGGCCTGTGCCAGCGCGGATTCGCCGTACGCGACCCCAACGGGCTGATCGTCGAACTGTTCACCGAGTTCGTCGAGTACGCCGAACCGCCGTTGATCGAGCTTCGCCCGGTCGACCTGGTGCACCCGTTCCTGGCCACCGACAAGTACGAGGAGTCGCTCGACTTCTACACCAAGGTGCTCGGCTTCCTGCCCAGCGACTACGTCGGCGACGTGACCGTCTTCCTGCGCTGCGAGGACCGCTACCACCACAGCCTGGCGTTGCAGCGCAACAAGGAGTTCTACGCCGCGCACCTGTGCTTCAAGATGAAGAGCTTCGACCACGTGATGCGCGGTCGGGCGCGGGCCCAGTACAAGAAGGTGCCGATCGCCTCCGACCTGGTCAACCACTCGGCGTCGACGTCGATCGCGTTCTACATGCACGACCCGAAGCACGGGCCGCGCTACGAGCTGTGCGACCGGCACCGGGTGTTCACCCCGGAGGAGCACGCGACGCACCGGGCCCGGCGGATGGCCGTCGACCCGCGCAACATCGACGTGTGGCGCCCGGCCGCCGACGACTGGGGTCGTTTCTGATCATCATCGTACGAGAAGGTGAACGACCCTCGGGAATCCTCCCCGGGGGTCGTTTCTCGTGGTTCGACGGCATCTGCTTGTTGATCAATTTGACCGTTGGAATTTCTGCACAGCTAAGGAATCTGCACGAGTTTCTGCTCCATCCTGGACTATCTGTCCGGATCAGTGGAAGATGGCCCCCGGTGGACAACCACCACATCACGAAACCGGGGTGATCCAACGTGAGTGAACTCAGCGTCGAGATCCGGCGACTTCGCATCGCGGGAGGGATGAATCAGGGCCAGCTTGGCGCCGCGCTGCGGGTGTCCAAGTCGCTCATCGCGGGATTCGAGTCGGGGCGGCACATCCCGCAGGCCGACACCGCCACCAACCTGGACCGGGTGTTCGGCACCGATGACAAGTTCCAGAAGTTGTCATCGGAGGCGCGGGAGGACCGCTACCCGTGGATGCGTCCGTGGGTCGAGCACGAGCGCCGGGCACTGCTGTTGCGCACCTACCAGCCGCTCGTCATCCCCGGACTGCTCCAGACCGAGGGCTACATGCGGGCGTTGTTGGCGACCTCCACGATGAACGACGGGCGCGTCGACGAGCTGGTGCACACCCGGCTGGAGCGGCAGGCCGCGACGCTCGGCCGGGACAACCCGGTGGTGATCTCGGCCATCGTCAATGAGTTCGCCCTCAGCCGAGGCCCCCGCGAGGTGATGACGGAGCAACTGGGCCATCTGGTGGACCTCGGCCACCGGCCGGCGGTGAAAATTCGGGTGCTGCCGGACGACGCCGGGCTGCACCTCGGTCTCAGCGGCGCGTTCGTGATCGCCAGCCTGCCGGACGGCCGGCGCTGTGGCTACCTGGACAACCAGTTGAAGGGCACCGTGGTGTCCAGCCATGGCGATGTGGCCGAGCTGGAACTAGCCTGGGAATCCGTGGACGGACTCGCGCTGCCGGTGGTGCAGTCCCAGGATCTGATGCTGAGGATGATCGATGAGCGCAAGTGAACCGCGCTGGCGGAAGTCCAGCCGATCGGCCAACGGCGGCGACAGTTGCGTCGAGGTGGCCGACAACCTTCCCGGTCGGGTCCTGGTGCGCGACACCAAGGACCGTGCCGGCGGTACGTTGACCTTCGGCCCGGCCGCCTGGTCGTCGTTCGTCGCGTCGACCAAGGACACCAGCGCCACCCCCTGACCCGCTTCTCTTCCCGTAACGCCCCCCGGAACCCCGGCCACCCTTACGAGGCGACCGGGGTTCCTTCGATGCTTTGGGGAGTTCTTGACACTGCACGAGAGCTTGCTCAGGTGCTGTAGACGGGGACATTCGTGGTGCCGCCGCGGATCTCGTACGTCCCGTCGCCCAGGTCCTGCGAGTTGAGCAGAGCCTGTGCCCGCCACTCGTCCGACGGCCACCTGGTGCCCATCGACCAGCGGATGCCAATGAGCGACACCTTGCTCAGATCCACCTCACTGAGATCAGCACCCGTGAAGTCATTCCGAGCACGGTCGAGGTCGAGGTCCGGGTTGTGGGCGAGGTCGTGGGCGAGGTCGTGGGCGAGGTCGTGGGCGAGGTTGCGGTTGAGGTTGCGGTTGCGGTTGCGGGCGAGGTTGCGGACACGGTCATGGGCGAGGTTGCGGGCGCGGTTGCGGGCGCGGTCAAGGTCGCGGGCGAGGTCGCGGACACGGGCGTGGTCGTGGGCGAGGTCGTGGGCGTGGGCGAGAGCGAGAGCGAGGACCCGGTCGCGGGCGCAGGCGCGGGCGCGGTCGAGGGCGCGGGTAAGCTCTTGGACGCGGGCATGGTTGACGGGACTGTCTCGGTCGAGGTCGTCGGCGATGGCTAGGCTGATTGCCAGCGCTTTGGTGATCTCCAGCGTGAGTGCAAGGGCAACGATGGCCGGGTGGTTGCGGAGAGCTAGTCGGCTGGTGCTGTCCAACGACATCAGTCGAGCGGCGACCGCACCGTGCAGATCGTCCGACCGGTCGGGAGTCTCACTGGGCTGCTCGGGATCTGCGGTCGTGGATGGAGCGGCTGCCCCTGCGGGCGCGACGATGGCACCGAGTCCTGCCTCGACGTCAAGGTCCAAGTCGCGGCCGGTACGGGCATGCTGGGCGGCGATGAGGGCTTCGCGTAGACCCGCTTCGACATCGAGTAGGCCGTCGAGTTCGGCTGCGGTGGTGGCGTGCAGGCCGGTGAACGGGTCGTCCTGGTTCATGTGGCACCCCCCGCCCGGCCAAGTCGTTCGGCGAGCGTGCGGCGGGCGAGCTTCAAGCTGGCCCGTACCGCTTCAGCTGTGATCTGCAGTTCGACGGCGATCTCCTGCGGCTGGTAGCCGTCGAAGGTCCACGCCATGACCTGCCGTTGTCGCCAGGGAAGCATGGCCAGCAGCCGCAGGACGTCGTGTCGCTGCTCCCAGGCGGCGATGTCGGCGGAGGCGGAAAGCAACGGACTGAGCAGCTCCGGCTCGGTGACCACCTCCTGGCCGAATTGTTCCCGGCCGTACCGGCGGGACGCGACCCGCCGGGTCCACGCGCGCGGATGCCGGATCGACGGCCAGCCCTGGTACGCCTCGATCATCGTCTCCTGGGCGATGTCGGTGGCGTCGGCGAGTCCGGCACCCATCCAGAGCAGGAAGTTGACCAGGGCTTTGACCTCTGCCCGGTAGAAGGCGCTGTAGGCGGCGACATTGACCAGAGGTGCATCCGGGTCGTGATGAGCCGGCGCGCCCGTCGCGGTTGTGGGTAACGTACGTCCCGGTTCGTCGGGAGGTTCCAGCACGTGGTTCATCAGCACTCGTTTCGGGTTGCGGGCCCGACGTCGAGGACGAGCCGGGTACCGTCCTCGCGCTGCTCCCGCACCCGGCTCCCGGCGGGCAGCGCGGTAGCTGTCTGCAGGTAGTCGCGTCGCTCCCGCTCCTGTCGCAGGCGGAAGTGGAGCCGTAGCCATAGTGTCACCAGGGGTACGGCTGACCCAAGAACTATCAGCCCGAAGCTGATCACGTCGTACGCCGCCATCGCTGTCTTCCCTTCGCCTGTCTTTTGTGCTCACTGCTAAGTGGCACGATGACACCCTGGCGTGAAGTGCGAAGGCCAAGATCTATTGCGCGACGCGGCATGCACCCACGGCTGTGCTCGATGACGTCTTCTTGGGATCCATGGTTAGATGCCGGACCATGGGTGGAATCTGGCGTTGGGCAGTCGGCTTCGTGGGACTGCTCCTGCTCAGTACGGGGGTGTGGCAAACTGCGCGGGTCCCGGAGGGCGGTGGTGCTGTCATCGCCGTCATCGCGGCGGGCGCGTTGTTGGCCGTCAGCCCGCTCGTGGTCGACCGGGTGACGGCGTTGACGATTGGGCTGGACGGCGTGAGTGTCGGCCTCGTGTCGGATATTGAGCGTATTGCGCCCCAATCGGCCGGAATCCTGAGGCAGACGGAGTTGATCGGTCTCGCGGAGTCCTACGCGCTGGTGCACGAGCAGCTGCGTGGTGAGGAGCATCATGCGGCCAGGGTCAGCTTGCAGGGTCTGCTCGTGAAGCGTGCGATGTCCCTGGCGTTGCGTCGGAAGTTCGACCCGACTGAGGTCAGGCAGCTGTTCGCGGAAGGGGCTCCGGTCGTCCGGGTTCTCACGCTCGGGTTGATGAAGGGCGACTCGTCGTTGGCTGATGTGGACACCATCCGCGCGGCTATCACGGAGTCCCGGTCGCGCAACGAGCAGTATCAGGGCCTGCTGCTCGCCGAAGCGGAGTGGCACCGATTGAGCGCATCAGACAGATGCTTAATCTTGGCTGCCATCGACGCTGCCGGGATCGAAACAGGCAGTGACCGAGCGTCCATCGCTGACCGGATACGATCGCGTTCCTGATGCCTCAGGGGTGCGGCATCGCTTCGTCGAACAGCCGGACCAGCGGCCAGATGGTGTCCTCGCCGACGCCGAGCATGGCCAGCGTGATGCCGTCGCCCGCGCCGTGGCCGGGGTAGTGCCGCAGGAGCGCGCTGACGCCGAAGTTCACGCCCACCTTCCCGTAGTAGCGGACCCGGCCGTCGGCGTCGGCTCTGAACTCCAGCCCGTACCCGGTCGCCAGATAACCCTCAGCCTGCGCGTACGGGACGAGCATCGCGGCGGTCGACTCCGGCCCCAGCAGCCGGCCCTCGACGAGCGCCCGGTGGAACGCGGTCAGGTCGCCGACCGTCGTGTACGCACCGCCGGCCGGGTCGCCGACCGGCGGGTACGAGAAGATGTTGCGCCGCCAGCCGGTGATCGTGCCGTCGGCGTCGCGAATCGCCTCCACGCCTTCGGCGACGTCGGGTGCGACGACGTCCATGCGCAGGAACGCCGACCGGCTCATGTCGGCGGGCTCGAAGACGTTGGCGCGCACGTACTCGCGGTAGGAGCCGCCGGTGGCCCGCTCGACCATGAGGCCGAGCAGGATGTACCCGACGTTGCAGTACCGGCAGCCCTCGCCCGGCGCGAACCTCGGCGGTTTGTCGACGAAGTGCGGCAGGTGGTGGGCGGTCTCGGTGAACGCGTACGTCGGCTCGTCGACGAACAGGTCCTCGTAGCGTTCACCGTCCGACTCGTCGGCGTCGTCGGCAATCCCGGACGTGTGGGTGAGCAGGTGGTACGGGGTGACGTCCGGTGAGATCGTGGTACCGGTCAGCCCGAGGTACTCGACCGCCGAGGTCTCCAGCGTGAACGCGCCGCGCTCGATCTGCTGGAGTACGGCGACGGCGGTGAACAGCTTCGTGACCGACGCGGTGTCGAACCTGGTGTCCAGGGTGCACGGGGCGCGGTAGGCCCGGTTGGCGTAGCCGTACGCGCCGGCCAGCAGCCGTTGGTCTCCCAACGTCACCAGGACCGAGCCGGTGAACTCGTCATTCGCGGCGCGTTCGCCGAGTGCGGCGGAGAACAGTGCGAGGTCGGGCACGGTGGTGAGCATCGCAGCCGGCAGAACCGTGCCGCCACCGAATTGCCGGCGGGCGGGCGCCACGACGCACGGTGGTCTGCTCAGCCGGTTTCGATGGTGAGGGTGAGCAGGTTCCCGCGTACCTTTTCGAGCAGCTCGACCAGCGTCGCTCGCTGATCGTTCGCCATTCCGGCGGTCGCGGTTTCGGCGAGGGTGCGCCAGGCCGCCTCGATCTGCGAAACGCCGGTCCGGCCCTTGTCGGTCAGCACGATCCGGGTGAGGCGCCGGTCGCCCGGTACGGATTCCCGGACGAACCAGCCGCCGTGTTCGAGACGACTGAGGCTGCGGGTCACCGTCGGCTGCTCCACGCCGAGCCGGGCGGCGACCTCGGAGACCGTCAGGCCGTCGGGCTCCTGCCCGAGAATCCACAGTAGGACGTCCTGCCCCGGGTGCAGCGCGAGCCCGGCCAGTACGTCAGCCTGCGCGCTCCGGTACAGCTTGGCCACCTTGACCAGGGCTTTGTTGGTCGCCAGGACGTCCGAGAGTTCCACCTGGAGAGTGTACGAGTTGACGAACGACTCGATCCTGATTCATAGTCGGCTAACCTATAGTCGGCTATGGAGTGGTGATGGAAACCGGTCTGTTGAACAAGGTCGCCCTGGTCACCGGCGCTTCCGGCGCCATAGGCAGGGCCGCCGCCCGGCATCTGGCCGCCGAAGGCGCCGCCGTGGCGGTGTCCTGGCACACCAACCGCGCCGCCGCGATGGAGGTCGTCGACGCCATCGCGCAGGCAGGCGGCGACGCCTGCGCCGTACGCCTGGACCACGGCGACCTCGCCACCGTGCAGAGCGTCGTCGAGGAGGTCGCCATGCGTCTCGGGCCGATATCCGTGCTGATCGCCAACGCCGTACAGTGGCCCGCTTTCGACGCCGAAGAGATCGGCGGCCTCACCACGTCGCTGGCCGTCAACACGGTCGGCCCCGTGGCGCTGATCGACGCGGCCCTGCCGGCGATGCGCGCCGCCGGCTGGGGACGCATCGTCGCCGTGTCGACCGACATCGTCGAGCAACCCATGGCCGGACCGCTCGCCTACGCCACGGCGAAGGGAGCGCTCGAGACCGCCGCGCGTGTGCTCGCCGTCCGGGAAGCCCGGCACGGCATCCTGACGAACGTCGTCCGTCCCGGATTCACCCTCACCGAAAAGGCCTTGAACGCCCCCTTCCTGGGCCCGGAGGCGGTCGCGGCCGAGTCGGAGAAGACCCCGACCGGCCGCATCTGCACCCCCGACGACGTAGCCACGGCGATCACCTACCTGGCCTCGGCAGCCAACGGACACGTCAACGGTCAGATCCTGTCCCTGGCGGGCGGCCGCGAACTTGTGCGCTGACCCACCCGTACGGATCCCAGGAGTCTTCGCGGATCGCGGGGGATCCCTTGCCCTCGTCTCCGCCTGCCCAATCTGACCACCCTGTGAGTACCGGCGGTGTCATAGGCCAAAATTGTTGTCTATGACGGTGTTGCCGCTGGTGCTGATCTCCGCCGAGGATCTTGAATCGCTGGAGGCCACCATTGAACTGCTTTCCGACCCGACCGCCACGGCCCGGATTCAGGAGGCAGACGACGCCCTCGCCAGGGGCGAGAGCATTAGCACCGAGGAGATGGCACTGCTCATGGCGCAACGGCGGGCTCGTGAACAGGCCGAATGAAGAGACGGCCCCGACGACAAGCACCGCGAGGTACATGTCCTCGACGTAGATCATCGCCGGGACGCGTACCGTCGCTGAACCCCACAGCGGCGTGCTCGACCAACGTGCGGCAGCGCTGATCGGGCTGGCGTCACGCCGCGTCGGTGTCCAGGCTCGGCACGTCCAGCCCGGCGTCGCGGAGCGCGTCGGCCCGCTCGTCGCGGGTCGACTCCTCCCGGGCCAGCAGCGCCGCGTACTCGGCGATCACCGCCGGGTCGGGGACCGCGCCGACCCGGTCCAGGAACCGGGCGGTCTGAGTGGTCGCGTCGGCGTGGGCGTGCGCGGCTCGGACCGCCCGCATCACCACCTGGTCATCGTCGATCCTTGCCCCGTCGGTCACGTTGGCTCCCCTCCGGTCGGCACCGACCCTGCCGGTACCCCGTCCGGCGGCGATCACACCCCGGGTGACGCGATCCCACCTCCCGGGTGACGCGAATCCGCAGGTGACCGCCGGGTTGCGGAAAGGGGAACGTCTCCTGCCGCCCGCCCCGCGCCCCGCCGGTGTCTCGGCAAATGTCGGACGGTGACGATACGGTAGCGAAGATCGATCGCTACCCGCGATCGATCGTTCACTGGAGGAGACGCGATGACCAAAGCTCCCCATCCACCAGTTCCCCATCCACCATCCGCCCATCCGCCCGACGTGCTACCGGTGGCCGCCGAGTCTGCGACGTCGGCCGGTCCGAGCATCGTGGCCGACGCCCCGGCCGGGACCGCCATCGTCGATCCGACCGCCGCCGCCGGCTACATCACCCGGATCTGCTTCAAGACCGGCCCACCCCGACGGATCGGCGTCGAACTCGAATGGACCGTTCACTACCGAGACCACCCCGCCAGACCGCTCGACCCCGCCGACCTCGCGACTGCCCTCGGTGACCACGCCCCGCGGACACTACGCCCCACCAGCCCGCACGACCCGCTTCCACAGGGCGGACTGGTAACGGTCGAACCCGGCGGGCAGGTGGAGATCTCCACCCCGCCGACGGAATCCCTCACCACATTGCACCGGGCCGCGTCGGCCGACGTCGTCGCGCTGACGCGCCGACTCGACCGGGCCGGCCTGCTGCTCGGCCGGACCGGATGCGATCCGTACCGGCCGCCCCGGCAAATCCTGCGCAACCGCCGCTACACGGCGATGGCGGCGGCTTTCGCCCGGCAGGGTCAGACCGGTGCCGACATGATGTGCGGCACCGCTGGCCTGCAGGTCTGCCTGGACACCGGCAGCGAACGGCAGCTCTCCCTCCGTTGGTCGGCCGCGCACCTGCTCGGTCCGCCGCTGCTCGCCCTGTTCGCCAACTCGCCGTCGCGGGCCGGCCGGCGCACCGGCTGGGTGTCGAGCCGGATGGCGACCTGGCTGACCCTCGACCCGGTCCGCACCGCCGCACCGGCCGATCCGACCGCCAACATGCGGCCGTCCGATCCGGTCGCCGACTGGACCCGGCGGGTGCTGGACACGCCACCGCTGTTCGTCGACGAGCCCACCGGCTGGCGGCTGCCGGGGCCGGCGACCTTCGGCGAATGGATCCTCACCGGCACGCCCCGACCGCCGACCTACGCCGACCTCGACCTGCATCTGAGCACCATGTTCCCGCCGGTCCGCCCCCGCGGCTACCTGGAGCTGCGCTACCTCGACGCGCAGCCGGACGGCGAGTGGATCGTCCCGGCGGCGGTGCTGGCCGCGCTGTTCGCCCGCGACGAGACCCTGCGGACCGCGACGTCGACGGTGATGGACGCGGCCGACCGCTGGCTGCCCGCCGCCCGCGACGGGCTCGCCGATCCGATCGTCGCGTCGGCCGCCCACTCGCTGGCCGAGCTGGCCTGCGAACGCCTCACCGACACCGGCCTGCCCGACGAGACGACCAGCACCGTGGTACGCGCCCTGCGCCGACGGCTGCACCAGCGAACCCACCCCTGGGGAGGAACCAGGTGACCGAGACAGCCCACGACCCCACCGTGTCCGACCTGCGTACCGCGCTCGCCGCCGACCTCGACCGGGCCCGGCGGCGCAGCCGCGCCCTGACCGACCCGGTCGACGACGACGACCTCGTCCGCCAGCACTCCCGGCTGATGTCGCCCCTGGTCTGGGACCTGGCGCACATCGGCAACCAGGAGGAGCTGTGGCTGGTCCGCGACGTCGGCGGCCGGGAACCGGTCCGCGCCGACATCGACCACCTCTACGACGCGTTCAAACACGCCCGCGCCGACCGTCCGGCATTGCCGCTGCTGGACCCGGCCGAGGCGCGTGCGTACACCCGTACCGTCCGGGACAAGGTCCTCGACCTGCTCGACACGGTGACGTTCGACGGCCGCCGACTGGTCGAGCAGGGCTTCGCCTTCGGCATGATCGTGCAGCACGAGCAGCAGCACGACGAGACGATGCTCGCCACCCACCAGCTGCGGGCCGGCCCGCCGGTGCTCACCGGCGCGCCGACGCCGTCGGCGACGGCCGAAGGCGTCGACGGTGAGGCGCTGATCCCCGGCGGACCGTTCACCATGGGCACCTCCACCGAGCCGTGGGCGCTGGACAACGAACGCCCGGCGCACACCGTCGACGTGCCGGCCTTCTTTATCGACCGCGCGCCGGTCAGCAACGCCCGGTACCAGCAGTTCATCGACGACGGCGGCTACCACGATGAGCGGTGGTGGAGCGCCGAGGGCTGGGCCCACCGGCTGCAGGCCCGGCTCAGCGGGCCGGCGCACTGGCACGGCGACGGCAGCTACACCCGGTTCGGCCGGCGGTCGGCGATCGTGCCCGACGAGCCGGTGGTGCACGTCGGCTGGTACGAGGCGCAGGCGTACGCCAGCTGGGCCGGCCGCCGGCTGCCCACCGAGGCCGAATGGGAGAAAGCCGCCCGGTTCGACCCGGTGACCGGCCGGTCCCGCCGCTACCCGTGGGGCGACGACGACCCCGGCCCCGAGCACGCCAACCTGGGCCAGCTGCACCTGCACCCGGCACCGGTCGGCGCCTACCCGGCCGGCGCGTCACCGGCCGGGGTGCACCAGCTGATCGGCGACGTGTGGGAGTGGACCGACACCTGGTTCACCGGCTACCCCGGCTTCGCGGCGTTCCCGTACCGCGAATACTCGGAGGTCTTCTTCGGCCGCGACTACCGGGTGCTGCGCGGCGGCTCGTTCGGTACTGACCGCGCCGCCTGCCGGGGCACCTTCCGCAACTGGGACTACCCGATCCGGCGGCAGATCTTCAGCGGTTTCCGTACCGCCCGTGACCCGCACCCCGGCGAGACCGCCTAGTGTGCCGCCACCAGCTCTACCTGGGCCCGCCGGTCAGCCTGACGCAGCTGCTGGTCGAGCCGCCGTACGGCCTGTACCGCCAGTCCTGGGCGCCCCGGGACATGCGCGGCGGCGGCACGGTCAACGTCGACGGTTTCGGCGTCGGCTGGTACACCCCGACCGGTCCGGTCCGCTACCGGCGGGCCGGGCCGATCTGGGCCGATCCCGGCCTGGTCGAGCTGGGCCGGGCCACCGCCGCCGGCGCGGTGCTGGCCGCGGTCCGCTCGGCGACTCCCGGGATGCCGTTCGGCGAGACGGCCTGCGCGCCGTTCACCGACGGGCGCTGGCTGTTCAGCCACAACGGGGTGGTGGCCGGCTGGCCGGACAGCGTCGCCGCGCTGGCCGCCGCCCTGCCGGTGACCGACCTGCTCACCCTCGACGCGCCGACCGACTCGGCGCTGCTGTGGGCGCTGCTGCGGCACCGGCTGCGGTCCGGCGCCGACCCGGGTACGGCGATCACCGACACCGTCACCGGCGTCCTGGCCGCCGCCCCGGCGTCCCGGCTCAACCTGCTGCTCACCGACGGCGAACGGGCCTGGGCCAGCGCCGTCGGCCACTCCCTGTCCGTCCTCGCCGGGCCGGAGCGGCTGACCATCGCCTCCGAACCGTCCGACGACGACCCGGCCTGGCGCCCGGTCGCCGACCGCCGGCTCGTCGTCGCCGACCGGCACACCTACACCGTGGAGGATCTGTGCGGATCGACATCGAGCTGACCGACGCCGACCAGCGGCACGCGCTGCGGACCGACGCCCGCGCCGGACTCACCGCCGACCCGAAATGGCTGCCCCCGAAGTGGTTCTACGACAAACACGGCAGCGAACTGTTCGAACGCATCACCGCCCTGCCGGAGTACTACCCGACCCGGGCCGAGCGGGCCGCGTTGGCCGCCCACGCCGACGACATCGCCGCCGTCACCCGGGCCCGGACCCTGGTCGAGCTCGGCTCCGGTTCGTCGGAGAAGACCCGGCTGCTGCTCGACGCGCTGCGTCGGCAGGGCAGCCTCGACCTGTTCGTGCCGTTGGACGTCTCCGAGGCGGCGCTGCGTGACGCCGCCACCGCCATCGACCGGGACTACCCGGGTCTGCCGGTGCACGCGATCGTCGGCGACTTCACCCGCCACCTCGGGCGGATCCCGGCCGGCGACGACCGGCTCGTCGCATTCCTCGGCGGCACCATCGGCAACCTGGTGCCGGACGAACGGGCCGAGTTCCTGGCCGCGTTGCGCGGGGTGCTCGGCACCGGCGGCTGGCTGCTGCTCGGCACCGATCTGGTCAAGGACCCGGCCACCCTGGTCGCCGCCTACGACGACGCCCAGGGGGTGACCGGGGAGTTCAACCGCAACGTGCTGCGCGTGCTGAACCAGCAGCTCGGTGCCGACTTCGACCCGGCGGCGTTTCGGCACGTCGCACTGTGGGACACCGACCGGGAGTGGATCGAGATGCGGCTGCGCGCCGACCGGGACACGCAGGTTTACGTGGCCGATCTCGACCTGCCGGTGAGCTTCACCGCCGGCGAGGAGATCCGGACCGAGGTGTCGGCGAAGTTCCGCCGGGCCGGGGTGACCGCCGAGCTGGCCGCCGCCGGATTCGAGCTGACCCACTGGTGGACCGACCCGGCCGGCCGGTTCGCGATCAGCCTGTCCCGTAGTCGGTGACCCGGCGCAGGAACTGCCGGGTACGCGGGTGCTCGGGCGTACCGAGCACCCGCTGCGGCGGCCCCTGCTCGCAGATGGCGCCGTCGGCCAGGAAGCAGACCCGGTCGGCGACCTCCCGGGCGAAGCCCATCTCGTGGGTGGCGATCAGCATCGTCATCCCGTCACCCTTCAGCTCCCGGATCAGGGCCAGCACCTCGCCGACGAGTTCCGGGTCCAGCGCCGAGGTGACCTCGTCGAGCAGCAGCAGCCGGGGCGCGTTGACCAGGGTCCGGGCGATCGCCGCCCGCTGCTGCTGGCCGCCGGAGAGCCGGTCCGGGTACTGCCTCGCCTGATCGGCCAACCCGACCCGGTCCAGCAGCTCCATCGCCCGCTGCTCGGCCCGCGCCCGAGCAAGCCGGTGCACCCTGCGCGGCGCCAGCGTGACGTTGTCCAGCACGGTCAGATGCGGGAAGAGGTTGTACGACTGGAACACCAGCCCGATCCGCTGCCGCACCTGGTCCGGGTCGACCCGTGGGTCGGTGATGTCCCGACCGTCCAGGTGGATCGTGCCGTCGTCGACGGTCTCCAGCAGATTGACGCACCGCAGCAGGGTCGACTTGCCGGAGCCGCTGCCGCCGATCAGCGCTACCACCTCGTGTTCGGCGATGTCGAGGGTGAGGTCGCGCAGCACGACCCGGTCGCCGAAGACCTTGCGGACCCCGGCACAGGCCAGCACCGGTGGTACGCCCACCGGTGGCTCGCCGGGCCGGGCCGGATCCGCCGCCGGCGTCATGCCGCGCCGGCCCAGGTCTGCCGCCGCGCGGCCCGCATGGTCACCCAGTCGGTCACCGCCACCAGCGGGATCGCCATCAGGATGAACAGCACCCCGGCCACCACGTACGGGGTGAAGTTGTAACTGGTGGCAGTCTCGATCTGGGCGGCGCGGATCGCGTCGACCGGCCCGGCCAGGGAGATCAGCCCGACGTCCTTCTGCAACGCCACCAGGTCGTTGAGCAGCGGCGGCGCGACCCGCCGGACCGCCTGTGGCAGCACCACGTGCCGCATTGTCTGCGCGTGGCTGAGCCCCAGCGACCGGGCGGCGGCCCGCTGCGCCGGGTGCACCGATTCGATACCGGCCCGGAACACCTCCGCCAGGTAGGCGCCGTAGGTGACGACCAGCGCGCAGCCGCCGAGCACCAGCACCGACGGGGTACCGGCGAGCCGCAGCCCCGGCACCCCGAAGGTGAACAGGTACAACACGATGATCAGCGGGGCACCCCGGAACACGTACGTGTAGGAGGTCGCGGCGGCCCGAAGTGGAAAGAACACCGCCGGGCGCAGGGTCCGGGCCAGCGCGATCGCCAACCCCAGCGCCAGCGCCCCGGCAGCGCAGAACACCAGCAGCCGTACGTTGAGCCAGAGTCCGCGTAGCACCGCCGGCAGCGCCTGCACCGCGACGGCCGGGTCGAAGAACGACTGCTGGACCCGTGGCCAGCCGGGGGAGCTCGCGACCGCTGCCACCAGCAGAGCACCGAGCACGGCGGTGGAACCGGCGGCGATCAGCACCGACCGGACGCTCTGCCGACGGCGGTACGCGTCCCGCCGCCGCTGCAGCTCACTGGGCTGATAGCCGTCGGCGCTGCCGGCCGCCGCTGCGGTGGACCCGCCCACCGTCAGGACAGGACCGGCGCGCCGGCCACGTCGGCCAGCCACTCGGCCTGCAGACTGTCCAGGGTGCCGTTGCCGCGCAGTTCGTCGACGGCGGCGCTGACGCAGCCGGTCAACGGCGATCCCTTGTCGAGCACCAGGCCGAACTGCTCCGGCTGGCCGGACGGCTGCGCCAGCTGTCCGACGATCGTCGCGTCGTCGATCTCGGCGGCGGTCACGTAGAACGCGGTCGGCAGGTCCAGCACCAGCGCGTCGATGCTGCCGTTGCGCAGCGCCGCCTTGGCGTCGTCGTTGTTGTTGAACACCGCCGGCTCGGCCGTCGGGACAATCACCTCGGTGATCGCCCGGAAGCTTGTCGTCCCGACCTGGGCACCGAGCTTGACGTCCCGCAGGTCGGCCAGGGTCGTCGCGGCGGCGGCCGGCGTCCCGTCCAGCGCGATCACCGCCTGGCTGACGTCGTAGTACGGGCTGGAGAAGTCGACGGCGGCGCGGCGCTCCTCGGTGATGGAAAACTGGTTGATGTCGACGTCGAAGTTTTTCGGCCCGGGGGCGATGGCGTTGTTGAACGGCACCCGTACCCAACTCACCTTGTCCGGTTCGTAGCCGAGCTGGTTGGCGACCGCGTACGCCACCGCGCTTTCGAACCCGGCGCCGCTCTCCGGAGCGTCGTCGACGAACCACGGCGGGTACGCCGGCTGGTCGGTGCCGACGGTCAACGTCCCGGGCACGATGGTGTCCAACCACTGTGGGTTGCACGCGTCCGGCGTCGGCGGGTCGACCGGCGGGTCCTCCGGCTGCGGCGAGCAGCCGGCGACAGCCACCAGGACCGACACCGTACCCAGTAGACCCACCCTCCGACGGGACATGCTCATGAGGCTCCTTGACGATCGGGCCGCGGTGCTCTCGCCGGGCCGGCCGGATTACATTCGATCAGCCGCCGGCCCGGCGATCAATGGTCGTTGCCCGCATCCCGGTGGTACCTGGGTGCCACCGGCGGAGGGCACTGGTCCGATGGCGGTGGAGGGAGTCTCTACCGGTGCGGGTTGACCACCGGTAACCCGGCGGCCTGCCAGGCGGCGAAACCACCGGTCAGGTCGGTGGCCCGGGGTAGGCCGATGTCCTGGAGCGAGGCGGCCGCCAATGAGGAGGCGTACCCCTCCTGACAGAGGATGATCGGCCACAGCCGCGGGTCGTCGGCGAGGTCGATCCGGGCCGCGCTACGGGGGTCGAGCCGCCATTCCAGGACGTTGCGTTCGATCACGAGCGCGTCGGGGATCTCCCCGAACTCCGCGCGTTGGGCGATCGGCCGGATGTCGACCAGCACCGCCCGACCTTCGCGCTGGGCCTGCTGGGCAACGACCGGGTCGACCCGGTCCAACCGTTCGCGTACCTGGTCGAGTAGCCGGTCGATGCCGGGTCCGGGCTGTTCGGGCGGGCGGGTCACCACTTGGCTCCGGGCCGGTCCGCAGCCAGCAGCCGCAGCCCGGACGAGTCGCCGTGGTCGTGCGGATGAACGGCTCGGCGCGTAGCGGCCGCCCGGTGGTCGGCTCGCGTCTCGGTGGTGATGGTGGTCATGCTGTCCCTTTCCTATGAGCGGACGTGCCGCGCCGCCGCCAGCCGCCCGTCGATCAACTCGGCGACAGTAGCGTCACCCAGATGCAGTGGGGCAGCCGTTGTCCCGGCCGTGCGCGTCGCAGACCAGTACGCCGCCGCCAGATCTGTGTCGACCAGACCATGCACCAGTGGCAGCTCCGGCCGGTCCGCCTGCAGCAGCGACTCCAGCTGACACGAGGCCACCGTGTCCGGCAGCGCGGCGCGTGCCGCGTACCCGGCCACTGCCGCCGCCGGCAGACCGGCGGGCAGGACCCGCCGCACCGGGCCGCAGGAGAGCAGCCCGCCGCCCACCACCAGCACGTCGCCATCGTCGCGCATCCGCCGCAGCGCGGCGGCCGGGTTCACACAATGCGGGAACGAGTCGTCGACCAGCACGGTCCCTGGGCGCAGCCGGTCCACGTCGACGATCTCCGTGGCGCTGCTCACCGCCGCGACGATGGTCGTCGCCGCGTACACCGGTGGCGCGGCGGTGGGCGTCGAATCGGCCCAGACCAGGTCGCCCCGGTAACCGAGGCGCCGCAACCGGTCCGGGTAGTCGGCCAGCCGTCGCCGGCTGGCGGGCAGATCGGCCAGCACGATCCGTGGCGGATGCTGCCCACCCTGGCCCAGCAGCAGCTCCAGCGCCGACCGGCCGATCGAGCCCAGACCGACCACGGCGAGCGGCCCGGCGGCGAGATCACGACCGACGGCGTCGAGGGCCGCCAGCGTGGTCAGCACCACCGAGGTGGCGGTCGTCGCGTGCCCGGTCGTCACCCGTACCGCCGGATCCACCTGCCGCAGTACGTCGAAGCCGTAGCCGGTGAACGACGGCACCAGCCCGGCGAGCGACACGCAGCGGGCTCCCTGACCTGCCGCGTGCTCGACCGCCCGCGCCACCACGCCGGCGACACCGCCGTCGAGTTCGTCGGCGAACAGCGGCAGGCAGACGAAGCCGGACCGCCCGAGCGGGGTGACCAACTCCTCCAGCAGGCGGGGCGCACCGTCGGGAAACAGCAGCTCGCGGATCTGCTCCCGAGGCAGCGCCGCCGCCGGTACCCCGGCCAACCTCGCCAGCTGGGCCGGTGCCGGCAGGTAGCCGACGATCGCCGCGTCCAGCGCGGCCCCGGGGTCTGGTCCCGTCGCCCGCCGCGTCGGCAGCCCCGCACCCGCGGCGGCGACCGGGCCGCTGTCCGTTCCGGCGGTGTCCGTTCCGGCCGCGATCAGGTCGGCCGCCATCGCGGCGACGAAGTCGGCGAAGCGGTCCGGGTCCAGCGCCTGTGCCGTCGCCCGGACGGTGACCCGCAGCCCGGCGTCGACCGGTCGGGCGGTCAGCAACACGTCGGTGCCGACCGGCGGCGGTTCCAGTTCGCTGTCGCCGTCGTCCCAGTGCAGCGTCAACCCACCCGGTGCGCCGTCACCGGTCGGTCCGATCCCGGTGAAGTCGAGAGAGCTGAAGATGAACTGCGCCCCGGCCAGCATCGCCGTCGGCCGGCTGCCAGCGGACTCGGCCGAAATCAGCTCCCCTTCGGCGCCGTGCCGGCGGGCCGTGGCGACCTCGCCGGCCACCTGGGCCAGATCGTCGTCGAACGCCCGCCCGGCACCGGTCAGCCGCAGCGGCAGCAGCACCGCGCACGGTCCGAAGAGCCGATGCAGGTCCGGTAGCGGGTGATCCCGGCCGGTCACGGTCAGACCGATCACCAGGTCGTCCTGGCCGGTCAGCCGGGCCAACCCCCGGCGGTACGCGGTGAGCACCGGCGCGTACCCGCTGCAGCCCGCGGCGGCGGCCAGCCGGTCCAACTGGGCGGACACGGTACTGTCCAAAGTAAACCCGGCGGTGTGTGCCCGCCCGGGAACCTCGGTCGCCGTGGCACCGGTCGGGGTGCGCAGCGTCGGCGGCCGGTACGGCTGCCCGAACCGTTCCCGCCACCAGCGGTCTGCCTGCGGATCCGGATCATCCTGCCGCTGCCGCAGCCAGGCCACGTAGGCACGGAACGTCGTGCGCAGCGGCGCGACGTCTACCGGCGCTCCGGCCGCCAGCGCGTCGTGCAGAGCCAGCAGTTCCCGCCCGAGCAGCGCCGCGCTGTACCCGTCGCCGATCAAATGGTGGGCGTGCACCAGCAGGACATGCTCGTCCGGCCCGACGGTCAGCACCAGTAGCCGCAGCAACGGCCAGGCCCACGGCTCCAACGTCCGCTGACGCTCCCGCGCGACCCGGTCGTCGACCAGGTCGGCGACCCGACTGTCGAGCTGGTCGGCCGACTCGATGGTCTCGAACAGCACCGGCAGCCGCAGCGTCGCCGGCAACTCCTGCTGCACCGGTGGCCGGGCCCCGGCCGGAAACACGGTACGCAGCATCGGGTGCCGGGCCACGGTGACGTCGACCGCCTGCTGGAAGCGGCGCCGGTTCAGCCGACCGGACAGCCGCAGCCGGGCCAGCCAGGTCGAGCTGCTGCCGGGCGCGACGGCCTCGGCGAGCAGGAAGCCACGCTGGGCGGGGGCGAGTGGAAACGGCCGTGGGTCGTAGCCGACCGTCGGTACGTCCGCAGCGGCCGCATCCGGGCCCGGTACGTCCGCAGCGGCCGCATCCGGGCCCGGTACATCCGGAGCCGACGTGTCCGCTGTCGGGACCCTGGTGGCGGCTTCGTCGATCGCCGCAGCCAGCCCGGCCAGGGTGCGGTGGTCGTAGATCACCGTTGGACGGGGCAAGGCCGGGAAGTGTTCCCGCAGCCGGGCGAAGACGTCGAGGGCCACGATGGAGTTGCCACCGATGGCGAAGAAGTCGTCTTCGCGGTGTACGGCGGGCAACCCGAGCACGGACTGCCACACCTGCGCCAACCGCCGCTCCGTGCCGGTGCGCGGTGCCTCGCCAACGACAGGCGGCGGGGCGTCGTCGGCCGGGTCTGCATCCTCGCTCGGCAGCCCGGTGAATGCCAGCCGGTCAACCTTGCCGGTGGTCGTCGTCGGCAGCTCCCGTACCAGGTGGATCCGGGCCGGAACCCACTGCGGCGGCAGCCGGTCGGCGAGGTGCCGGCGCAGGTCGGCGGCGTCCGTCGCGGCGTCCGCGCCCGGGTCCCGCAGTTGCGCGTACGCGACGAGCCGGGGATAGGGCTCGGTCTGGAGCAGCACCACCGCCGTGGCGACCGCCGGGTGGTTGCCCAGCGCCGCTTCGATCTCACCCGGCTCGATCCGGTGGCCGTGCAACTTCACCTGGTCGTCGAGCCGACCGAGGAACTCCAGGTCACCGGTGGGGCCGACGCGGACCCGGTCGCCGCTGCGGTACCAGCGCCGGCCGTCGCGGTGCACGAACACCGCTGCGGTCTGCCCCGGATCGTCCAGGTAGTCACTGGTCAACCCGGGCCCGGCGATGAGTAGCTCGCCGGCCTCACCCGGTGGGCAGGGCCGCCCGGCGGCGTCGACGACGGCGAGGGTCGCACCGGCGACCGGCCGGCCGATCGGCACCCGCCGCAGGCCGTCGGCCGGCCGCCGGTCGATCAGGAACCAGGCGGCGTTGATGGTCGCCTCGGTCGGCCCGTACAGGTTGGTGATTCGGTGCCCGGGGCCGAACAGGTCGAACCAGCTCCGCACCTGCCCGGGAGGCAGCGTTTCGCCGCCGACGTGGATCCAGCGCAGCGCCGACAGGTCCGGTCGCCCGCCCGAGGTGGTACGCCGCTGCGCCGCCGCCAGCAGCTGACCCCACAGGGTCGGCACCGAGCTCCAGACGGTGATTCGGTCGTGTTCGACCCGGCGCAGCATCTCGTCGGGGTCGCGCAGCACCTGCGGGGCGAGTACGACGACCGTCGCCCCGACCAGCAGCGGCGCCAGCAGTTGCCGGACCGAGGCGTCGAAGCACAACGACGAGGTCTGCGCCAGCCGGTCACCGCTGTGGTAGCCGAACGTGTCGACCGCCCAGTGTAGATAGTTGGCAGTCGAGCGGTGACTGACCGGCACGCCCTTGGGCCGGCCGGTCGACCCGGAGGTGAAAATGACGTACGCCGTACCGTCCGGGTCGGCAGCGGCCGCGCCGTCTGTGACCGGGGCGACAGCGGTCCCGTTGACGATGATCGTGTCGATGTCGACCGTGACCAGCCCGGCCAGCGCATCGGCCAACGTCGTCGACTCGGTGTCGTGCAACAGCACCTGTGCGCCGCTTCGCCGCAGCTGATCGCGGTGGCGGACCGCCGGGTGGGCGACGTCCAACGGCACCCAGCCGGCGCCGGCGCGCAGCACCCCGACGATGGCGGCGACGGCGGCGGGTCCGCGCGCGGCCAGCAATCCGACCAGGTCACCGACTTGTACGCCGTGATGGCGCAGCGCGGCGGCGACCCGGTCGGCGGCGGCGTCCAACTGTCGGTACGTCATCCGCAGCTCGCCCGCCTCGACTGCGACGGCGTCGGCGTGCCGGCGGCACACCTGCCCGATTCGCTCCACCACCGACGGCAGTACCCCCAAAGTGGACTCCGTAGAGGGCGGGTCGGTCTGGTTGGCCAGGTCAGCCAGTTCAGCGAGGAAATCGGCGGCCAGCCCGGCGACCATGGCCCGGTCCAGCGACGCCACCGGATGGTTCCAGGCGAACCGCAGCCGCTCGCCGTCGGGCCAGCAGAGCAGCCCCAGCCGGGTGCCGGCCGACGCGGTGCCGGCGGCGACCGGCGACACCCGTACCGGCAGGTCGGCGTCGGACATGACCGGGAAACGGGCGAAGCTGAAACTGGCCGGGCTGGTGGTGACCGGCCGGCCGCCGCCGCCAGCCGGGTCGTCGGGTCGCGGCGTCGCCCGCGCCAGGTCGACCGCGTCGACCGTGCCGTGCCGCTGCGCGACCAGCCAGGCGGCCAGGACCCGCCGCGCGAGGTCGGCCGCCGGCTCCGTCGGGTCGACGTCGACCGTCACCGGCAGGGTGTCGGCGAACGGCCCGACTACCCGGTCGACGCCGGGCAGCCGGGTGTCGCGGCCGGCCCGCGCCACCGACACGGTGACGGTGCGCTGCCCGCTGGACCGGGCCAGGCAGCGGGCGTACCCGGCGAGCAGCAGGTGGAACAGCGACACCTGCGCGGCCGCGGCCACCCTGGTCAGCGCGGCCACCGTCGGCGGATCGACGGCGACCTGATGGGCCACGTACGGCGGCGCGGGCGGTGCGGCCTGGTCACGCCACGGCAGCCGCAGCCCGGCCGGCCACGACGCCAGGGTCTCCCGCCAGAAGGCCAGGTCCTCCGCACGAGCCGGGGCGGCGACGGCCAGGTGGTCGCGGAACGTCGCCGGCACCGGCGGCAACTGCGGTACGCGGCCGGCGGCCAGCGCCCCGTACACCTGCCACAGCTCCTCGCTGAGCACGCTCAGGCTGGCCCCGTCCCCGGCGGCGTGGTGCAGCACCAGCAGCAGCTGGGCGTCGGCGGGACCGGTCCGGATCAGGGCAGCCCGCAGCGGCGGCCGGCGGGTCAGGTCGATGGGCTCGTTGCACAGCCGTTCGGTCAGCGCGTCGATGTCACCGGCACCGTCGCTGTCGTCGTGGACGGCGTACCAGTCGGTCAGCGGCGTCGGCGGGCCGATCAGCTGGCGGGGCGGCGCGGTGCCGTCGTCGTCGGTCCACCGCATCCGCAGCATCGGGTGCCGGTACGTCAGGTGTTCCAGGGCCTGCCCGAGCAGGTCGGCGTCGAGCGGCCCGGTGACGGCGTGCCGGACGAACCCGTACGCGGCCACCTGTGGGTAGAGCCGGTGCAGGGTGTGGAACGCCAACTGCACCCCGGACAGCGCGAACGGTTCCGCGTTGTCGTCCCCGGTGACGGCGGTCGGAGCAACAGCCGGCGGCGGATCCGCTAGCCGGTCGACGAGCGCGGCGATGGTGCCGTGCTCGAACAGCAGCATGGTCGGCAGCGGCCGGCCGAGTTCGCCTTCGAGAGTCTTGACCAGGTCGATGGCGGTGAGTGAGTCCAGGCCGAGGGAGAGAAACGGCGTCTCGTCGTCGATCCGCGCCGGGTCGCAGTCCAGCGCGTCGGCGAGCAGCCGCCGCAGCACGTCCCTGATCTCGCCCGGGGTGTGGGGCTGCCGACCCGCGTCACCACTCCGTGCGGCCGGCTGCTGCGGCACGGCGGCAGCCGGAGCGGTCGGCGCAGCGACGCTCGCGGCAGCCACCGGGACCGCGCTCGCGGCGGTCAGCCGGGCGACGACCAGGTGGGCGCCGGGCCGGCGCAGCGCCGACCGCAGCGCCGGCAGGGCGTCGTCGAACGGCAGCGCCGGCAGGCCCCGGGCGGCCAGCCGCGTCGCGAGCCCCGGATGGGCGGCCATCCCCGCGTCGGCCAGGGCGGAGAACCCGACGGTACGCAGCGGCCGGCCGGCGGCCCGCTCGACGGCGGCGTACGTGTCCAGGAAGGCGTTGGCGGCGGCGTAGTCGCCGACCGCCCCGGCGAGGCCGGGCAGCAGCGCGCTCACCGAGGTGAACGCGACCACGGTCGCCGGGCGTCGACCGTACCGGCGCAGCGCCTGGACCAGCAGGTGACCGCCGCGTACCTTCGGTGCCAGCACGGCCCGCAGCTGCCCCACGGACCTCGACCGCAGCGGGCCGGGCCGGACCACCCCGGCGGCGTGGAACACCCCGGCGAGGTCGGGCAGCCCGGCGATCAGCGCGTCGACGTCGGCGGCGTCGGTGAGGTCGCACCGGCGATAGCCGACCTGCGCGCCGAGCGCCCGCAGTCGGTTCACCAGACCGTCCGGCGCGGCGTCGGCGCGGCCGGCGAGCACGATCCGGCGGTGTCCGCGTGCGGCCAGGTCCGCGGCGAGCGCGGCGCCGACGCCACCCGTGCCACCGACAATCAGCTGTACGCCGTCGGCGTCGACCGGTTCCGTCGGCTCCTCGCCGATCGGCGAGGTGGGTACGAGCCGCCGACCCAGCCGCTGCCCGCCCCGCCACGCCACCGGACGCGACTCCACCGGCCGCGACTCGACCGCCGCCGGGTCTGGCTGTGCCCCCACGGTCGCCAGCTCGGTGGCCAGCGCGACGATCCGGGCCGGTACGTCATCGGTCGCTGACAGGTCTACTCCGGACACCGTGCTGTCCGGGTGTTCGTCGGCGAGCGCCGCCGTCAACCCGGTGACCAGGCTCTGCATCGGGTCCGGTCGTTCACCGGTCGCCCCGGTGCTGACCGCGTCCTGGGTGACCACCAGCAGCCGGAACCCTCGTTCGGGCAGCGCGGCGACCAGTCCGGTCACACCGCGCAGTGTGGCGTCGACGGCCGCGTCCAGCCCGGCCACGCCGCCGTCGATGTCGAACGCGTCGCCGCTGGCCAGGTACACGACGAGGTCGGCGTCACCGATCCCGTTGGCAAGCTCGATGCCGTCGGCGGCCAGCCGGTCCCGTAGCCCGTCCGCCAGCGGGCAGCCGAGGGCCGCACCCGGCCCGGTCAGGTGCACCGAGCCGGGGGAGCGGCCAGCCAGCAGCGGCAGCGGCGACCAGCACACCTGATGGACCAGCCCGTCCCGGTCCTTCGCCGCCTCCGGCAGCCAGTGCCGGCGCCGCTGGAACGGGTACGTCGGCACGGCGACCCGCCGCCGACCATCGGAGAGCCGGACCCGGTCCACGGCGACCCCGCGCTGCCACAGCGCCCCGACCAGCCCGGTCAGCCCGCCGTCGGCGTCGGTCGGCGGCACCGACAGCACCTCGACCCGGTCCGCCGACTGTGGCGACGCGTCGCGTACCGCCCGGGTCAGCCGGTCCGGGTCGGCACCGAGCAGCACGTCGTAGCCCTGGTCGAGCAGCGCCCGCAGCTGGTCGGCGTCGTCGCCGGTGACGGCGTCGGGCATTACCCCCCAGTCGGCGAGCCGCCGGCAGACCGCAGTCGGCCCGGTCTCGCCGTCGGTCTCGTCGCCAGGCCACACCACGGCGGTGCGCGGCCGGCGTACCACCTCAGTGGCCGGGCCGGACGCGGCGGCGGCCAACGCGGCGGCGAGCCCGGCGGTGCTGTCGGCGACGACGGCGACCCGGTGCGGCCGGTCGTCCCGGGCGGTGTTCACGGTGGCGCAGACGTCGCCGGGATCCAGCTCTGGATGCGCGTCGAGGTGGGCGGCGAGGTCCCGCAGCGACTGCCGCAGCGCGGCCTCGGTCGCCGCCGAGCAGGTCAACAGGTACGGCCCGGCGCTGGCGGCCTCGGCGGCCTGCTCCGCTGCCGGGGCGGCCCGCTGCGGAACTGGTGCCGGCGTGGCCTGCTGCAGGATCGCGTGCGCGTTGGTGCCGCCGAACCCGAACGCGTTCACCCCGGCAGTCAGCGGAGCGTCATCGTCGACCCAGTCCCGCGCGCCGGTCACCAGCTCGAAGCCGGCGCCGGCCAGGTCCAGCCGGGGCGACGGGGTGTCGACATGCAGCGACGGCGGCAGTTGCCGGTGCCGCAGCGCCAGCACCACCTTGACCAGGGCCGGCATCCCGGCGGCGTTGAGCAGGTGACCGATGTTCGACTTGACCGAGCCGATCAGCCGGGGCCGGCCGTCCGGGCGCGGCGGGAAGGCGTACGCCAGCGACCGCACCTCGACCGGGTCACCGAGCTCCGTACCCGTCCCGTGTGCCTCCACATAGGAGACCATGGCCGGGTCGACGCCGCTGTCCCGGTACGCCTGGACGATCACGTCCCGTTGGCGTAACGGGTTCGGGGCCAGCAGACTCAACGAGCGGCCGTCGTTGTTGACGGCGGTGCCGCGTACCAGGGCAAGAAGCTCGTCCCCGGCGGCGCGGGCGTCGTCGACGCGGGCCAGGACCAGCGCGGCCCCGCCTTCGCCGGGCACGAACCCGTCGGCGTCGGTGGCGAAGACCCGGCACCGGCCGGTGGGCGACAGCGCCCCGGCGGCGGCGAGCAGCCGGTGCCCGGTGGGCGTCAGGTTCAGGTTGACCCCGCCGACGACGGCCAGGTCACATTCGCGGTCCCGCAGGCTGCGCACTGCCAGGTGCAGCGCGACCAGCGCCGACGAGCAGGCGGTGTCGACCGCGATCGCCGGCCCGGCCAGGTCGAGGGCCTGCGCGACGCGGGCCGGGATCAGGTTGCGCAGGTTGCCGACCAGCGCGGCCGGTTCGCCGGTGACGTCGGACTCGGCGCGGAGCAGTTCGGTGTAGCCGCTCTCACCGACCGCCGCGAACACTCCCACCCGGCGGCCGTGCCGGCGCGGCCCGGCGTACCCGGCACGTTCCAACGCCTCGTGCGCCAACTCTAGGAAGATCCGGGCGTGCGGATCGGTGTGGTCGGCGTCGGTGTCGGACATGCCGAAGAAGCCGGCGTCAAAGCCGGCCGGGTCGTCGAGGAACGCACCCCAGCGGGCGGTGTCGCCCTTGGCCGGCCGCCACCGCTGCGGCGGGATCTCGCCGACACTGTCCCGCCCGTCGAGCAACTGCCGCCAGAACTCGTCCGGGCTGTCCGCGCCGGGGAACCGGCAGGCCAGCCCGATGATCGCCACCCCATCCGCCGCCCCGGCAGCCGCAGCGGCCGCTGGCCCGCCGGTCGGCCCGGCCGCCGGCCCGCTCGCCGGTCCGGCCGGTTCCACCCTCCCGTCCGCTACCGGGGTGAGCAGATGGTCGGCCAGTGCCGCCACCGTTGCCCGTTCCCGCAGCTCGGCCGGGTCGAGTTCGCGGCCGAACGCGTCCTCCAGGCCGGCCAGCACCTCCATCGCCTGCAGCGACGAACCGCCCAGCGTGGTGAACCGGTCGTGCGGCCCGATCTCGTCGGCGGGCCGGCGCAGCACCCGCGCCCACACCGCCCGCACGACCCGCTCCACCTCGTCGCGGCTCCCACCACCGGCAACAGCGCTCATCGTCGGTGCGATCGCCGACGTCGGCGGAGTCGTTGCCGCCCAGCGCTGCTCGACGGCGGCGAAGTCACCGGCGGCGTACCGCTGGCGCAGCCGGGGCCGACGCAGCTTGCCGCTGGTGGTACGGGGGAACGCCCCGGCCGGCACCGGCAGCACCCGCACCTGGTCGTGGCCGGTCGCCGTCACGATCCGGGCCGCTACCCGGGCCAGCACCGCAGCGGCGTCGGCCGGCGGCCGGGCCCACTGCACGAACACCACGATCCGCTCGGCACCGCTGTCGTGGTCGGTGCAGCCGAGCACCGCGACCCGCCCCGCCGGCAGCCCGGCCGTGCCGGCGACGACCTCCTCCAGGTCGGCGGCGTGGAAGGTGCGGCCGTTGACGAACACCACGTCCTTGGCCCGGCCGGTCACACAGAGCCGGCCGTCGCGCAAAAATCCCAGATCACCGGTACGCAGCCAACCGTCGACGAACACCTCGGCGGTGGCCGCCGAATCACCGTGGTAGCCGGCGGCCACGTTCGGGCCACGTACCTCGATCCGACCGACCCGACCGTCCCCGGCGGCCCGGCCGGCCTCATCGACGACGCGCACCTGGCAGCCGGGCACCGGTCGCCCGACGTCAATGAACTCCACCGTGTCCGGGTCGCCCTCGCCAGCCTGCTGCACTGTGCCGGCCGCGAGGGCCGCCCGGTCCACCCGTACCGGTACGGCGACCTCGCCCAGCGGCGGGACCGTGACGGCGAGGGTCGCCTCGGCCAGCCCGTACACCGGTTGCAGCGCGGCCGGGTCGAGCCCGGCGGGCCGGGTCCGTTCGACGAACGCCCGCCACACCACCGGCGAGATCGGCTCCGCGCCGACCATCATCAGCCGTACGGCGCTCAGGTCCAGCCCGGCCAGGGCCTCGGCCGGCACCCGCCGGACGGCCAGCGCGAGGGCGAAGTTGGCGGCCGACAGCAGGGTGGCCCGGTGCCGGTGCGCGGCGCTGAACCACAGCAGCGGCCGTTTCGCGAACGTCAGCGGGCCGATCCGCACCTGCCGCAGCCGGGCGGCCAGCGGCGCCAGGTGGGTGCCGATCAGCCCCATGTCGTGGAAGTACGGCATCCAGCTGACCGAGACGTCGTCGCTGGTCAGCGCGGCGGCCTGGCCGATCTGCCGCAGGTTGGCCAGTACGTTGCGGTGCCGCAGTTCGACACCGCGCGGGGTACCGGTGCTGCCGGAGGAGAACTGCAGGAACGCGGGCTCGTCCGGGTCGGGTGTCGGCAGCTGTCGCCGGGTCGGCCCTGTGCGTAGGCCGGCGATGTGCAGCGCCGGTGCGTCGGCCGCTTGCGCGACCGGGGTGCAGGCGTCGTCGACGATCACCGGTACGCCGCCGAGCAGGTCACGCACGCCGGCCACCCGGGTCGGTTCCGCCGGCAGCGGTACGGGGACCAGCCCGGCCGCCAACGCGCCCCAGAACATCGGCTGGAAGTCGTCGCCGCCGTCGGCCAGCAGAATCACCGGTGTGCCGGCCGCGATGCCGGCCTCGTGCAGCCCACCGGCGACCTTCAACGCCTCGTCGCGCAGCTGTCGGTGGGTGACGACGCGCTCGGTCCCGTCGCCGCGTACGTGCGTGATCGTCTGATCCGGTGCGGTGTCGGCGGCTGCGATCAGCACATCGAGCAGGTGTTTCTCGCCGTTCGGCCCGTCCGTGATCAGCACGGCCAGACCCTAGCCGAGCCGGTCGACACCCCACCTGGGCCGACCGGCCGGAACGCGGCGGATCCCGGGTGCCGGATACGGACCGCCGTCGAGCGTCAGCCGCGTGCGAGCCAGTGGGTCACGTCGTCGGTGAGGACCACCTCGTACGGCAGAGCCCGCAGGTCGCCGGCGCTCACGTCCAGACCACGGGAGCGTGCGAGGCCAGCCAACCACGACCAGGGATGCTCCTCGGCGGTCTCGTCGTCGTCGGGGAGCACCACGGTCAACACGGACCGGGTGACGCTCTCCCGCGCCTCTTCCGGGGCGTCGCCGACCGGGTCGGCACCTGCAGGCGTGTCGCCCACCGGCCGGCGGCCGAGTGTGAAGCCACGGTCCTGGTGCAGCAACACCCGCCGACCGTCGTCCAGCAGGACGAACTCGCCGACGGAGAAGCTCTGCGTGTCGGACGCGTCGGCCGGATGCGGTCGGAGGTCGCAGATGGCTCCGACGCCCACGACGCGGCCGGGCCCGACCGGTGGCAGGTCCACCTGGTCGTCGACGGCCCCCGGGTACGCCTGCCAACCGCTGCCCGCTCCGTTCACTTGCCGTACCTCCTGACGCTGTTGGCTCGCCTCCCGCGATTTCGTCCACTGGTTCCAGAAGATCCTCTGGTCGGACCACACCAGCGTACGGTCGATGTGTTCGAGCAGGTCACCCTCGTATCCGCGGGCGGCGTCTGCGGCTGCGACAGCACATCGAGTAGGTGCTTCTCGCCGTTCGGCCCGCTCGTGTACGGCCCGGACCTTAGCCGAGCCGGTTGACACCTCACCTGGTCTGGTCGGCGGAACGCGGTGGGCTGGCCGGTAGTGGTCGTCGCTACTGTTCGGCTGGATCCGGGAACAGCTCCTCAAGCATGAATTGAACCTTGGGGGCGATCGGTCGTCCTGGATACACGGACTCGACCAGGTCAAGTCCTTGCGCCGTTGTAGTGAACCCGCAAAGCCGATACAAGATGGCTATGTCGTCAATGTCCTGTTCTCTTGCCGCCAGGAGTTTCATGGCGAGGAGATACTCAGGTGAGGCGACGTCGACGCGAAGGGAGTCGTTTTCGAACACCTGGCGTGCTTGTGGATCCGATCCAGGGAGGAACCCTTTGACGGCATCGTTGAGCCAGTCGTCGGGAAGATCGTTTCTGGCTGCCACAGCAGCGGCCGCCAGGTGCACTCCGGTTTTCGGGGCGAAGATGGCATCGATGTCCCGGGTCGCCCGGCGAGCGTCGTAGGCGAGAGCCATCGCCGCACCACCGACCAGGAAGACCTCGGCGCGGATGCCCTGGTTGCGCAGCTCTGTGGAGAGCTCGTTGAACAGATGAATAATCTGGCTGCGATCGAGAAGGCTCATACTCGCACTAGCGCCGATTCTGTGATGAACACACCGCGCTTGCGGAATGCCAGTGGTGACTCGACGATTGCGGTGGCATGCCAGGACTTGAGTCCCGATACGAACCACCATGGCTTTGCGTACCGCTTCTGGTCGAAGGCCCAGGCCGGTGGCCGCCAGCCATCCCGGCGGGCGAGATGTTCGGCCAATCCAGCGAGAGCGGCGTCTACCCGAACGTCGCCAGTTTCGGGTGGCACCGTTGCGAACAGCGTCGCTCCAGCGGCAACACCATCCGTGGACAGTGCTCGCTGGTAGTCGTCAAGGAGCTGAAGGAGACAGCGGAAGGCATGCTGAGGACCGCCGCCGATTGCCAGCTCGGCGGCGGCATTGCGGGCGGCATCTGCTGCGGTCCAGAGCGTCACACTCAGAGCTTACGACGCCGCGCTGCACGCCGCCTCAGGGCGCGGGACTTCGTCGAGGAGCATGACGTGGCGAAGTGGTACGGGTCCAGCTGCGGTCGAAACGCAGGGCGGCGAGCCTGGTGACGGTCTCCGGCGGGAAGTCGGGCCAGGTGCGCAGGGTCTCGTGGCGTCGGTTCAGCCGGCGGTCGAGGAAGCGTTGGGTACGGACGAGCCCGTCGGCTGCCTCGGCCGGCGTCAACGCGCCATCTCTGGCCGCTGCTGCGTACTCGTCGAGGTCGAGCACCCGGTAGGGATGGTCGGGCGGTCCGACGATGACGTCGATCCAGAGGTCGTCGACGACGACCTCGGTGTCGGTGCCCGACACCCGTACCAGGTCGCAGTACCACCATCCCTGCTGCGCCGCTGGGAAGATCACCGGCTGGTTGATCTGGAACCCGTCATCGAGCAGTACGTAGCTGCGCTGCTCGTGGTGCCGTCCGTTGAGCCGGAAGCCCCAGTCGTAGACGACGACGTCGTCGAGCCGCCGCCCCGCTGCGCGTATCTCGCCGTTGCGTATCACCGTGACCGGCGTGAGTCCGTCGATGCTCATGTCGTCCATGCGTGGCATGGTGCCCCGGGCAGCTTGCCATCTGGTACGGAGTTCCCGAAGCGCTGGACGCTATTCGTCAGCTGAGGGCCGTGGAAATTCCACGAATGGTGGTGCCCTGCGAGTTGTCGACAGACCGTTGAATTGATCTTTCCGATCTGCGTTACTTGTGTGCACCGTGGACACGGGCCGCGACGGGAGGGCGTCCAGTTGACCGGACGGCGGGACAGTTTCATCAGGAGGCGCAGGGCGGCCGGCTTCAGCCAGGAAGGGCTGGCCGAGCGCCTGCAGGTCGATCGCACCACCGTTGCCCGGTGGGAGCGGGGTAAGGCCGAGCCGCAACCGTACACCCGAGCACGACTCGCGGAAGCGCTCGGCACCTCGGTTGATCAACTCGATACCCTGCTCGCCGGTGAGCCGGAAAATCGATCTCTGGACATCGGCGATTGGGGCGGTACCGTTACATCGGGGGACGACAATGGAGGTGATCTTACGGACCGGCGTGCGTTCACGATCAATGCCGCTCTGGCGGGCCTGGGCATCGCCAGCCCGCTGCGGGACTGGGTCACCGCGCCCGATGTGCCGCAGCACCTGAGCATGGAGCACCTGCAGCAGGTGTCGGCCACCATCGCGAGCCTTGAGCGGGCCGACGCGGCGGCCGGCGGCGGCAGCCTCTGCGACGTCGCCATCGCCATGCACCGGCGGCTGACCCGCTGGGAGCGCGAGGCCACCTATCCACGGCAGGTCGGCGATGCGTTGCAGAGCAATCTCGGCGATCTGGAAGCCTGGATCGGCTGGCTCGCGCTGGACGCGGAGCGGCGTGCCGAGTCGCGCCGCTACCTGCAGGAGGCGATCGTCCGCGCCCGGCTGCGCGACGATCCGCACCTTGAGGTCCACGCCATGGTGGTCATGGCGATGCTGGTCAGGGAGGTGCGGCCGGTCGAGTCTGTGCAGATCGCCGAGGCAGCCCGACGCATCTCCGGCCCGTGGGCGACCCCTCGACTGACCAGCCTGCTGCACCTGCGGACCACCCACGCGTCCGCGCTGATGGGCGACGCCGTCGAGTCCAGCCGAGCCCTGGCCAGGGCGAAGACCGCGTACGATCGTGGCCCCAGCGACGACGACCCGCTCTACACCCGGTTCGTCAACGATACCGAGGTCAACGCGGTGGAAGCGTTGTCGCAGCTCGCGCTCGGCCGCCCCGAGCGGGCGGTGCCCTGCCTGCAGGCCAGCCTGGCCCACCACGACCCCGTCTATCGGCGGAACCAGATCCTCGGCAAGGTCAGCCTGGCGATCGCGCTGCACCAGCAGGGCGACTCCACCGCAGCGGGCACTGTCGGGCTGGACGCGCTGCCCGACATCGCCGAGCTGAAGTCTGGGCGTGGCCGCAAGCGGCTCGCCGGGCTGCGGGCCGACCTCGGGCAGGTGGCCGACCAGGTGCCAGCGGCACGGGACTTCGTCGAGGCGTACGACGTGGCGAAGATGGCGGCCTGACGAGTCGCCCGACCCGCCGGTGCCGGCGCTGGGCCAGGCTCTGGCCGTCGGCGTCGGCTTGGCCGAGGCTGGGAGACTGGGCGGTATGTCGACTGTGATCGTGCCCGCCGGGTTGAGCATGGGTCCGCGCTACCGGTACGTCCGCCCGCCGGACCCGATGCCGGAGTGCTACGAGGTGCATCTCGGTGACGATCTGGTCGAGTTGACCGAGACCGAAGCGGCGGTGTGGGCGGCGGCGTTCCTCTACCCGGACCGGCACGCCAAGCTGTCGGTCAACCGGGAGTCGCTGGTGCGGATGCTGGAGACCGCGCCGAAGCCGGAGCCGCAGGCCGCCCGGTACGTCGACGACCTGATCACCCGGGGTCTGCTGGTCGAGTTCGACCCGGACGGCGACCTGCGGCCGGTGTTCAGCCGGCACAAGCTGCTGCCGTTGGCCCAGGGCCTCGGCTCCACCCCGGACGCCCCTCACCAGCACCGCATCGGCATCGGCGACCAACCCCTCGTCGCTGTGTCGAGCGATGTGTACGCCCAGTGGTCGTTCTCGTTCCTGCACCCCGACCTGTGGACCGCGTGCGCGTTCTATGCAGATGACTCCGAACACGTCGCTGCTGGTGGGGAGCCGCTCAGTCTGACAGCCGAGTCGTTGGCGCGAGAGGTGGCGGAGGTGTTGCCATTGATGATCTCGGCAGGCTGCGCCGCGTTCGATCCGATCGTGCCGTCGTGAGATACCGCAGGCAGGCGCAGCAGCACTCGAAGCCGGATCGATCGTTCGCGTCGCGTTTCAAGCATGAGGTGGCCAAGGAAGGCAGCGGGACGCTGGTCCAGCAACTCGGTGCCGGGCTGGGCGCACTGATCGGGCTTGCCGCCACCCGATGGGGGTTGCCGCCCGCGCCGGTCGCCATCGCTGGTGCCTTCGTCGGTCATGCCCTCGGTGCTGTCGGCAAGGGGTTCGTCAACACGGTGTTGGACCGGCGACGTGAGGCTCGGGCGGGCGACGGTGCGACCCCGGGTGGCTCCGGCGCTGGTGGTGGCGGTGGGGCAAAACCGTTGAGCAGCATCCGTCGCCGCTATCCCGGCCACCGCAGCCGGGGCGGCGGCGATCGGAGGATCACGATCGGCGGTCCGGCCAGCCGTGGCGGGGGCGGCGGGAGCACCGGCTCCTACCTTCAGCAACTACGTCGACTGCTCGACGAGATCGAGACGCAGCAGGCGAAGCTGGCGAACGTCGCCAACGCGATGCGGGCGAGTCAGCTCGGCGTGGCGCAACTGCTCGCCGGCGGCCGGCAGGACCGTACGCAGGAGATCTATACCTGGTCGGAGCTGTCCCGCGCCAACGTAGAGGAAGCTGCGATCCTGACTCACCAGGCAGTCAAGAGCCTGAAGGCGTATCTGTCGAACCTCTAGGTTGATCATGCGTTGACCAGCGTTGATTCCTCCGCCTGGTCACGAAGGTCGGCACGATCGTTTGTGTCGTGCTGCGACGGTCGCAAGTAACCTGGCCCACAATCCCTTGTGGCAAGTCGGGACGTGGCTGAATCTAAACGGTTCCGTGTCCACCACCACTCAGCCCCTTGGGACATGACTCCGTGATCACTGGTGAACTGAAGAGCAAGATCGACCGCATCTGGGACGCCTTCTGGTCGGGCGGTATCTCCAACCCCCTCGAAGTGATCGAGCAGATCACGTATCTGCTGTTCATCCGCCGTCTCGACGAGTTGCAGACGCTCGCCGACAACCGGGCGCAGCGCCTCGGCCCCGACGGGGTCCGCCACATCTACCCCGACGGCGACGACCCGCTCGGCGTGCCATACAGCGAGCTGCGCTGGCAGCGCTTCAAGAGCATCGACCCACGGAAGATGTACGAGATCGTCAGCGAGCACGTCTTCCCGTTCCTGCGCGACCTTGGTGGCGACGGGTCGGCGTACTCGCGGCACATGAAGGACGCCCGCTTCACCATTCCGAACCCGGCGCTGCTCGGGCGGGTCGTCGACATGATCGACGACATCCCGATGGATGACCGGGACACCAAGGGTGACCTGTACGAGTACATGCTCAGCAAAATCGCGACGGCTGGGCACAACGGCCAGTTCCGCACGCCCCGGCACATCATCAACCTGATGGTCGAGATGGTCGAGCCCGGCCCGAAGGATCGCATCTGCGACCCGGCCTGCGGCACCGCCGGCTTCCTGGTCGGCGCGGTCGAGTACATCCGCCGGCGGCACCCGGCCGCGCTGCACGACCCAGTGCTACGTGACCACTTCCACCAGGACATGTTCCACGGCTTCGACTTCGACAACACCATGCTGCGGGTCGGCAGCATGAACATGTTGCTGCACGGGGTGGAGAACCCATCCATCGACTACCGGGACTCGCTCGGTGACGACGTCAGCGACGAAACCGAGGCGTACTCGGTGATCTTGGCCAACCCGCCGTTCGCCGGCAGCCTCGACTACGAGCGCACCTCGCGGATCCTGCAGCAGACCGTCAAGACGAAGAAGACCGAGCTGCTGTTCCTGGCGCTGTTCCTGCGGCTGCTGCGCAACGGCGGCCAGGCGGCGGTGGTCGTGCCCGACGGGGTGCTCTTCGGCTCCAGCAAGGCGCACAAGGAGCTGCGCCGCATGCTGGTCGAGGACCAGAAGCTCGACGCGGTGGTCAAGCTGCCTGGCGGGGTCTTCAAGCCGTACGCCGGGGTGTCGACCGCGATCCTGTTCTTCACCAAGACCAACAGCGGCGGTACGGGCAACGTCTGGTTCTACGAGGTGAAGGCCGACGGCTGGAGCCTCGACGACAAGCGCAGCCCGCTGCTGCCGGAGGCGAAGCTCGGCCCGGTGCCGGCCGAGGCGCTGACCGCTGAGGAGCACGCCAAGAACAACCTGCCGGACGTGCTGGCTCGCTGGAGGCAGCGCGACGGTGCCGAGCGGGAGCGGGCGCGCACCGAGCAGTCCTTCTGCGTGCCGAAGGACGACATCGTCGCCCAGGACTACGACCTGAGCCTCAACCGCTACAAGGAGATCGTGCACGAGGAGGTCGAGCACCGGCCGCCAGCCGAGATCATCGCCGAACTCGAACGCCTCGAATCCGAGATCCAGCAGGGCCTCGCCGACCTCAAGGGGCTGCTGTGACGAACGGCGTCAAGTACGTGCCGATCGGTGACGTGACCGTCGGAGTTAAGAATTGGAACCCACAAGAGTTCGGTGCGCGATCATTCGACTACATTGACTTGAGTTCAGTTGATCAGGGCGAGAAGAAGATCGTTGAGGCTAGGCGAATCGTGGGGAGTGAAGCGCCGAGTCGGGCACGCCAACTTGTGGAGGTTGGTGATGTTCTTGTTTCGACGGTAAGACCTAATCTCAACGGTGTGGCTCGGGTCACTGAAAAATTTTCTGGGGCGACGGCGTCAACTGGATTTTGCGTCCTGCGCCCCACTAACAAGCTGGACAGTAGGTATCTATACCACTGGGTTAGATCCCAATCTTTTGTTGGTGACATGGTTCGGAAGTCCACGGGTGCCAACTATCCTGCGGTGACCGATCGAACTGTTCGTGCTGCGATGATTCCCTTGGTTGGCGTCGATCGCCAGCGGTGGATCGCGGACGTGCTGGACCGCGTCGACACCCTGCGCGCGTGGCGTCAACATGCTGTTACGGAACTGGATGCCTTGGCGTCATCGGTCTTTACCGAACTTCTCGACGAGTTTCTCGACTCTCCCGGTTGTACCTTGCGAAACCTCGGTGATGTTGCGGATATTGCTTCGGGCGTCACCAAGGGGCGAAAGCTCTCGGCAGGTAGTGTCAGGGAGGTTCCCTACCTGGCGGTGGCCAACGTCCAGGACCGGCGGCTTGATCTCAGTGGGGTCAAGTACATTGAGGCCACTGATGGCGAGGTCGAGCGTTACCGTCTGCGGATGGACGATCTGGTGTTGACCGAGGGCGGAGATCCGGACAAGTTGGGTCGTGGCTCTTTGTGGCGCTGTGAATTGCCGGAGGCTATTCATCAGAATCACATCTTTCGCGTGCGCGTAAATGATGCGGGTCGTGTTCATCCGGTCTACCTTAACTGGTTGATCTCCTCGGCCTACGGCAAGCGCTACTTTCTTCGATCTGCCAAGCAGACCACGGGGATCGCCTCCATCAATATGTCGCAGCTTCGACGATTTCCGGTCGTAGTTCCCGATTATGATATGCAGAAGAAGTTTGCTGAACAGGTCGATGAGATCGAGAGATCGAAGGCGGTGCAGCGGAGGTCGTTGGGGGAGTTGGATGCGTTGTTTGCGTCGTTGCAGCACCGGGCGTTTCGGGGGGAGCTGTGACGGCGGCCAGCAACTTCGCCTTCCTCCGGGCCGAGTGGCCTGACCTGTTTGACGAGGCGCAGCGGGTCGAGCAGCACACGTACGCAGACCCCCGCTACGCCTGCTTCTATGCTCGGCGCTGCCTCGAACACCTGGTGAAGTGGCTCTATCGGGCCGATGAGGCGCTGCGGCGGCCGTACCGGGGGAATCTCGCCGCGCGGATCGCGGAGCCGGCGCTGAGGAACCTGGTCGGCGAGGACCTGCACGCCAAGATGGAGATCATCCGGCGGCAGGGCAACCAGGCGGTCCACGAGAGCCGGCGGGTCAGTGACCGGGACGCGCTCGTGGTCTGCCAGGAGCTGTTCCACCTGATGTACTGGCTGGCCCGCACCTACACCCGTGACCAGGCCGCCGTGCCGTCGAGCAGTCTCGTCTTCGACGAAGCGCTGCTGCCGAGGCCGCAGGTGCGTCAGGCCAAGACCCGTGCCGAGCTGCGTGCCCTCGCCGACCAGCTCGCCGCGCAGGAGGAGCGCGAGGAGGGCGAAGCCGCCGCCGAGCTCGACGGTGACCTCGACGAGCAGGTCAAGGAACTTCGCCGGCAGGTCGCCGCCGCCAAGGCGCGCAACAGCAGGGTGCCGGACACCCACGACTACAACGAGCAGCAGACCCGGGACCTGTTCATCGACCTGCTGCTGCACGAGGCAGGGTGGGCGCTGGATCAGGCACGGGACATCGAGTTCCAGGTCAGCGGCATGCCCAACCAGACCGGCATCGGCTACGTCGACTATGTGCTGTGGGGCGACGACGATCGGCCGCTGGCGATCGTCGAGGCCAAGAGCGCCCGGCGGCACGCCATCGACGGCCAGAATCAGGCCCAGCTGTACGCCGACGCGCTGGAACGGATGTACGGCCGGCGGCCGGTGATCTTCTACACCAACGGCTACGAGATCTGGCTCTGGGACGACGTCAGGTACCCGTACCGCAAGGTCCAGGGTTTCTACACCAAGGATCAGCTTGAGCTGCTGATCCAGCGTCGGTCGACCCGCCAGCGGCTGGCCGACACGTCGATCGACCGGGGGATCGTCAACCGGCACTACCAGCAGCGGGCGATCCGCCGGATCGCCGACACGTTCGAGGTCGACGGCCAGCGTAAGGCGCTGGTGGTGATGGCCACCGGGGCCGGTAAGACCCGCACCACGATCGCCCTGGTCGACCTGCTGCAGCGGGCCAACTGGGTCAAGCGGGTGCTGTTCCTCGCCGACCGGTTGGCGCTGGTGCAGCAGGCGACGAACGCCTTCAAGACGCACCTGCCGGACACGGTGACGGTCAACCTGTCGCAGGACCGCAACCGCACCGACGGCCGCGTCTACGTCGCCACGTACCCCACGATGATGGGTCTGATCAACGAGCTGGACGAGGGCGGCAGCCGGCGGTTCGGGCCGGGCTACTTCGACCTGGTGGTCATCGACGAGGCGCACCGGTCGGTCTACCAGAAGTACGGCGCCATCTTCGACTACTTCGACTCGCTGCTGGTCGGGCTGACCGCCACCCCGAAGGACGAGGTCGACCGCAACACGTACCGCCTGTTCAACCTGGAGAACGGCGTACCGACCGACGCGTACGGCCTGCAGGACGCGATCCGCGAGGGTTACCTGGTCCCGCCGCGCGCCGTCTCCGTCGCGATCCGCTATCCGCGCCACGGCATCCGCTACGACGACCTTCCCGAGCACGAGAAGGAGAAGTGGGACGAGCTGGAGTGGGGTGAGGAGGAGGCCCCCGATCGGGTCGACGCGCAGGCCATCAACCAGTGGCTGTTCAACGCCGATACCGTCGACAAGGTCCTCGAACTCCTGATGACCCGGGGGCACCGGGTGGCCGGCGGCGACCGGATCGGCAAGACCATCATCTTCGCCAAGAACACCCGGCACGCCGAGTTCATCGCCGACCGGTTCAACGCCAGCTACCCGCAGCTGCGCGGCGAGTTCGCCCGGGTCGTGCTGCACAAGGACCGGTACGCGCAGAGCCTCATCGACTCGTTCGGCACCCCGGACAAGGCACCGCACATCGCCATCTCGGTCGACATGATGGACACCGGCATCGACGTGCCGGAGGTCGTCAACCTGGTCTTCTTCAAGCAGGTGCGGTCGAAGACGAAGTTCTGGCAGATGATCGGCCGGGGCACCCGGCTGTGCAACGACCTGTTCGGCCCCGGCCAGCACAAGAGGGACTTCCTGGTCTTCGACTTCTGCGAGAACTTCGAGTACTTCGGCCAGTCACCCACCCGTACCGAGGGGTCCACGGCCGCGTCGCTCAGTGAGCGGATCTTCAAGGCGAAGGTCGAGCTGATCAGCCAGCTCGACCAGCGGCTGCCCGCCGGCACGGTCATCGACGGCGACGGCACCCGCAGCGAAGTCGGGCTGCGCTGGGACGTCGCGAACGAGCTGCGCGGCCTGGTTGCTGGCATGCGGCTGGAGAACTTCCTGGTCCGCCCGCACCGGCAGGCCGTCGAGCGGTACGCCGACCCGGCGAGCTGGCAGCGGCTGACGCCGGAGTCGTCGGAGGAGATCAGCCACGAGCTGGCTGGTCTGCCGAGCGAAGTGCGCCCGACCGGTGACGAGGAAGCCAAGCGGTTCGACCTGATGATCCTGCGGCTGCAACTCGCCCGACTCGGTGCCGGTGGCCGCTTCGACCGGATCAAAGCCGATGTGCAGGCGATCGCCGCCGCGTTGCTGGAGCAGACGAACATCCCGGCGATCCGCGCCGAGGTGGAGCTGCTCGACCAGGTCGCCGCCGAGGAGTGGTGGCGCGATGTCACCCTGCCGATGCTGGAAGGGCTGCGGCGACGGGTCCGGTCGCTGGTCCGGCTGGTCGAGAAGTCGAAGCGGGCGATCGTCTACACCGACTTCGAAGACAAGATCAACGACGTGACCGAGGTACGCCTGACCGGTCTCGACGTCGGCACCGACTTCGAGCGGTTCCGGGAGAAAGTCCGGGTGCACCTGCGGACCCACGAGGACCATGTGGCGTTGCAGAAGTTGCGGCGTAACCGGCAGCTGTCGCCGACCGACCTGGCCGAGCTGGAACGGATGCTGGTCGACTGCGGCGGAAGTGAGCAGGAGATTGCCCAGGCCCGGCGGCGGGCCAACGGCCTCGGGCTGTTCCTGCGCTCCCTCGTCGGGCTGGACCGGCAGGCCGCCACCGAGGTGTTCGACGAGTTCACCGCCGGCCGCAACCTGGACGCCGGGCAGCTCGACTTCGTCAACATCATGATCGACCACCTGACGCAGAACGGGGTGATGGAGCCGAGCCGGCTCTACGAGTCGCCGTTCACCGAGCTGGCGCCGGCCGGACCGGATTCGGTCTTCCCGTCGGCGGACGTCGACAAGCTGGTCAGCATCCTGCGTACGGTGAAGGCGAGAGCGGCCGAGCCGGAGGCCGACGTAGCCTGACCTTTGGAGCCGGAGTCACCGGAGGGATTTGGACTTGGGCTGCCGCCGTCGGGCAGCCAAAGTCGGTACGGTCGCTCCGGCGCTCAGCCGGCCGGTGGTGCCGGGATGCTCATCTGGTCGCGGCGAAGTTGCAACGCCGGGTGACGTGACGGGGCGAAACCCATCGACTGGTACAGGTTTCCGCTGCCCGCCGTGGCGTTCAGATCGACGACGCTGACCGTGGTGTCGGTGGCGAACCAGTCCAGCAGTGCCCGCACACAGTCACGGGCGTAGCCGCGGCCACGATGGGCCGGCTCAGTGCACACGTTGAACAGGTGGCCGCGCAGCCCGCCCGGGTTGCCGGGGGAGGGGGCGTGCCGGTCGCACTGGCCAACGGCGTTGCTGACGATGCCGTGCTGTGGGTCGTCGACCACGAACGCCGCGAACATTTCAGGGTCGCCGAGTGACCGGGTGAACCAGTCTAGGGCTGCCGACCGCCATTCGGCCGTCTCGTCGCCGACCGGTGCGCCCATGTCCTGCAGCATGACCGCTCGGAGCCGCACCAGGGCGGGAGCGTCGGCCGGTGTCGCGCGGCGTACGAGTGGCCGGGCCGGCAACTGCGTCGATGGTTGCGCTGGATCTTGCATCGGCGCAGCCTATCGTCGGCCGCCGAACTGGGCATCGGCAGCACGAGGGAACCGTCATTGTCGTCAAACCGCCGGGTTGACGACAATGACGGTTCCCTCGTGGTCAGCAACTAGCACGCCTACCCCGGGTACGCCTCGGACCACACCTTCCGCCTGCAGGGCGAGGATGGCCTGGCGGACGACCGACGTCGCGACCCGGTGCTGTTCCCGTAACTGGTCGGTGGGCGGCAGTCGATCGCCGGGAGGCAGTTGACCGGACTCGACCTGCGCCCGGATGTCGTCCGCGACCTGTTTCCACTGCGGCGCTACGGTCACTGGCCCTCCTGGCGACAGCCGGCAGTGGGCACGCCAGCGCTACGAGCCGGCGGCGTCGTCGCGGTCGGCGACAAACACACCAAGCCCGTGTACGCCCTGCACGATGCCCTGCATTTGCAACATGAGGATGGCGCGGCGGACCACTGTGGTGGACACGTTGTGCTGTTCGCGTAGCTGCGCCGTTGACGGCAGCTGATCACCTGGGCCCAGCTCGCCGGACTCGATCTGCGAGCGGAGATGATCAACGAGCTGTTCCCACTTGGGCTTCACGGGCATTTTGGACTCCCAGGTCTGCCCCGCCATTGGATCACAGCCCAGCTATGTACGACAAGACACAGCTACTACAGCAAAGCTCTGTGCGACCAGATGTACAAAGTTGGCCTCGGTGTCTTGCTTGGTGCATCCGGGTGTGCAAAGCTCCCATTGACCGGTTCCCAGGTCTGCAAACCCGGAGCTGGTTCCCCGCAAGGAACCTGGTCAGCCGGCAACCCCCGCCGGCTGACCAGGTGCGCCCTCTCCACGCCTGAACGGGAGGCACCGACCGGTGACATCCGACCCCCGACCCGCCACCACCCTGCCCGACCGACAACAACAGCACCCCGAGATCCGCCCCAACGGACAGCCGGTGACCGCCTCCGCCAGCGGCGCCGTCTACACGGCGTACGCCCGCGACCGGGTCGTCGCGGCGCAACAGGCCGTCGACACGCACATCACATCGGCGTACAACGGGTGTTGTCTGGGCTGCGGACGGCCCGGCCCCTGCGCCGACCTGGCCGCCGCCGAGATGACCCTGGCCCGCTACCACCGGCTGCCGTTCCGTCGGCCCGGCGCGACCCTGCTCGACCCGACCCGGTCCACCGACGCCGACCCGGCGCGGTTCACCTGGTGGCGGAGGTCGGCATGACCGACGCACCAGTTGAGCGGACCGACACCGCTGACGGGCAGGCGTTGCAGGTGGCCGCCGACACGATCGACGTGCTGCGGACCGTCGCCCTGGCGATGGAGACCACCGTCACCCACGCCGAAGAGCAGCTCGACGGCACCCGGCACAGGGACGCGCGACTCGCCACCGACCGCTACCAGGCCGCGTTGCACGAAGCGTGGGAGGCGTACGGCGAAGTCCTCGACGCCGTCAGCGCCGGCCGCCCGCAGCTGCCGGGTGGCCGGCCGATTGCGGTCGCATCCATTCTGTACGGCCTGCAGACCGCTCGCCAGCACGCTGCGCACGCCGCCGCCCAGCTGTCTGACCTGCGGCAACGGCTCACATATGCCGCTGACCGGCTGCACCGCAGCGAACACCCGCACGCCCAGACGACCGCCGACCGGCTGGCCGTCGCGCTGGGCCGACTGCGTGACGTCGAGGTCAGTCTGAGCGTCGGCACCGGCGCGGTGGACCGCTACGTCGACGCCCTCGACACCGGTGCCGATCCGCCGGCTGCCCGGACGGCCCGGCTGGCTGCGGTGCGGCCGATAGCCAGCCCCAACGGGGACGCCCTTGCCATCGGAACTCGGATGGCGGCGACGGTAGTGGCCGCCAACCGTCGGCACCTGCGGTTCCGGACCCGCTGGCAGGTGTTCCGCCAGACATTGTGGAACAACGTGAAGCGGGAGATCCGCCTGTGACGACCAAGAAGCCGGTAACGACCAACCAGCCGGCGCCGAGCAACCAGCCGGTGGCGGCGCTGACATATCTGATGGCCGGGCAGGTGCACGCCCACGACCGCTGGGTGCAGCGGTTCACCGAAGCCGACCGCCAGCATTATCTTGACCTGCTCAGCGCGTTGTTCGTGCTCTGCGCCGACCGGCGGTTCCGCCGCGACGACCACGGCGCGGTGATCCGGTTCGTGGCCAGCGTCCGGGAACGCTTCGACCCCGACCGCACCATGGTCGACCCGGTCATCGCGGAGAACCTGCTGCTTGCCGCGCTCGGCCGTCACGAGACGCTGCCGGCCACCGCCGAGAACATCACCGTACAGACGTTGCTCACCGTCGCCCTGGTCAGCGACGAGCAGCCCAGCCCGGCCGGCTACGACGCGCTGCTACGCGAGGTCGACGCCATGGTCACCACCGCGTCGCCGCCCGGCTAGGCATCCGCCTCGACCGTCGATCCCTGATGGACCAACTCCGGAATATGCTGTGCCTTCGGCGACTGGAGGGGACGCGACGATGACCGGGAACAGCCCACCACACACGCTGCTGCTGCGGACCGCCGGTCGGTCCGATCTGGATCCAACGCGGCTGCTCGACGTCTTCGCCGCTCAGCGGCGGCGGCTCTGCGACGATCTGCGGAGTCTGAGCCCCGAACAGTGGTCCGCGCCGAGCCGCTGCCCCGGATGGTCCGTGCAGGACACCGTCCGGCACCTGGGCGACGTCACCGGCGCGGTCGCCGCCGGCCCGGGTGACCGGATGTTCGACGTGACGGCCGGTTTCGACCCCCGGACCACCCCTCGCCAATGGCTGGCGGCGTCGGCTGGTGAGTCACCGGCGGACACCCTCGACCGGCTCGCCACGACGACGGAGAAGGCACTCGCCGTGGCCCGGGACCGGCTGGCCCGCGACGACCGGTTCGACGTCGTCCTGCCGTACGGGCCGATGGACTGGACGGTGCAGGCGCTGCACGTGCTGTGGGACTCGTGGCTGCACGAACGCGACATCTTCCTGCCGCTGGGCGTCGACCGCCCGGCCGACCCCGAGGCGACCAGCTATGCGACCGCGTACGGGCTGCTCATCGCGGCGGCGGTGGCGCAGAAGTTCGGTGCCCAGGTACGCCAGCGTCTCGAACTCGGCGGCGACGGCGGTGGCGTATTCGAGCTGGACTCCGACGAATCGGTGCTGCTGACCGCGACGCTCACCGCGACCCGGGCGGAGTCGGCCGCCCCGCCGGCCGCCGAGGTGACCGACGCACTGGCCGGCCGCGGCTCGGCCGCGGTGCTCGACGGTGTGCCCGACGAGTCGCGTACCGCCCTGACCGTCCTCGCCACCTTCTTCACCACCCCGGCCGAGGAGACTGCGGTCTGACGGTGGCACAGGCGCCTACGGGGTGACGACGATCCGGGCGCCGGCCGACCCGTCGGACTGGGCCTGCCAGGCGTCGGTCACCTCGTCAAGCGGCCGCACCTGGTGGTCGACGGTCAACCGGCCGGCGTGGGCGTGGCCGGCGATCGCGGCGACCGCCGCCGCCCGCTGCTGCCCGGTCAGCTCGTTGTTGGTGTAGCCGAGCACCCGCAGCGAGCCGCCGCGCAGCGTGGCCGAGTCGATCGGGGCGGTTGCCCCGGCCGCGCCGCCCAGGTTGACCAGCCGGCCACCGGGCCGCAGCACCCGCAGCGCCGCTGCCGCCGGCACCCCGAACAGTGGGTCGAGGACCAGGTCGACCGGGCCGCCGGTGGCCTCCCGCAGCCGGTCGGCGAGCCCGGGTACGTCGTCGTCGGCGCGCAGCGGCACCACCGCGTCGGCACCGAGGGCCCGTAGCCGCTCGGCGGCGGTGGCCGACCGGGCGGCGGCGGTGATCCGGCGGGCCCCGGCCAGCCGGGCGATCTGCACCCCGGCCTGCCCGACGGTGCCGCTGGCCCCGAGGATCAGCACGTCCTCCCCGGGGCGCAGCCCACCCCGCAGGGTCAGCGCCGACCAGGCGGCGACCGCCGAGTAGCCGAGCGCGGCGATCAGCCGGTGGTCCACCCCGTCGGGCAGCGGCACCAGGTCGGCGACGGCCACGGCGGCGTACTCGGCGAGGCCGCCGTCGCCGGGTGCCATCCCGGCGCGGGTCGGGAACCACACCCCGGAGCCGTCGGCGAGGGTGCCGACGCCCTGCACCCCCGGCACGTACGGCAACGCGGGCGCGCCCAGGTAGGAGCTGCCGGAGGCGCAGAGCAGGTCCAGCGGGGTGATCGGTGCGGCGCTCACCCGGACCAGCACCTGCCCGGCGGCCGGCGTCGGCCGGGGCCGGCGCTGCACGACCGGTGGTTCGCCGTACCCGGTGAGCACGGCGGCGGTCATCGACTCCGACGCGGCCATCAGGTGGCGATGTCCGGGTACGGCAACGAGAAGTGGGCCAGCCGCAGTCCGTACTGCTTCTGGTAGGCCAACGGCTCGTCGTGGTCGCGTTCGAACATGGCGATGAACAGGGTCAACGTCAGGAACGGGTGCGCGCCCAGCTCGAACAGCCGGACGTGGTCGTGGCTGGCCAGCGCGTCGCGTTCGTCGTCGGTGAAGCGCAGCCAGGTGCTGGCCTCGCCGGTGTGGCAGTTCAGTACGGAGTTCGCCCGCTCCGCCTCCCACCAGGTGACGAATTCGGCTGGCTCGGACCGGTAGCGCTCGACCAGCTCCGGGTCCCGGTCGACGGTGTAGAGGAACTTGTCCACAAGGTACTTGCTCATGCCGGCGCTCCGTTCGGGTACCAGGTGAAGTAGGCCTCCATGGTGTGGAACAGGTCGAGGGTGTCGACGTGGTGCGCCTTCGCACCGGCTCCGGCGACGCCCATCATCAGCATGAAGTCCATGAAGCCGTGGGTGGCGTTGCCGGGGGAGTGCAGGCTGTCGAGCGTCACCTCGGCGAGGCAGCCGTCCAGGTCACCGTTGGCGATCCACTCCACCGCCCGCTGGTCGAACTCCGGGTCCGGGCCGTGCGGGCCGAACTGGCGCGGCCCGCCCAGCTCCAGCGACAGGTGCCCGGTGCCGATGATCGCCACCCGCAGGTGGCTTGGCCACGATTCGACGATGTCCCGGATCGCCGCGCCGAGCTGCACGAAGCGTTTCGGCTGCGGCAGCGGCGGGGCGAAGATGTTGGTGTAGATCGGCACGATCGGCAGGTCGGCCTCGGGCCGCAGGGTGATGATCGGGCAGGTGATGCTGTGGTCGATCCGCAGCTCGTTGCTGAACGCCAGGTCGAACCCGGCGTCCAGGCCGGCCCGCAGCAGATGGCCCGACAGGTCCTCCTGGCCTTTGAGTAGCATCCGGGGCAGGCCGAACTCGCGTTCCTCGTTGTACCAGTTGGCGTCGTAGAACGGTGCCTTGCCGACCAGGAACTGCGGCATGTTGTCCAGCCACAGCTGGTGGAAGTGGTCGGAGCCGACCATCACCAGCACGTCCGGGTTGGCCCTGGTAAGGGTCTCCCGGAACGCGAGGATCTTGCGTTGCCACTCGTCGGCGAAGGGTGGCCGGTCCTCCCCGGTGGCGGTGGTGGCCCGGTAGTAGAACGGGTGGTGGGTGGAGGCGATGACCGCGACGATGCTGGCCATGGCCGCTCCTTCCAAGAGTGGGGATCAGGAGGTGGCAGGGGGGACGTAGCGGGCGTTGCGGTCGACGGTGCGGTAGATCTCCATGCCGAGCGGGTTGCGGCGTTCCTCGGCGAGGTGGCCGAGCAGCCCGGCGGTGCGGGCCAGCAGGGCGAAGCCGCGCAGCAGGTCGACCGGCAGGTCCAGGTCGGCGAGCGCGGCACCGCACACCCCGGCGCCGTTGAGCGGCAGGGTACGGCCGAGCACCTGCGGGTGGACCCGGCCGATCGCTTCGAACAGCCGCAGGTGCGGCCCGCGCAGCCCTTCGTCGTCCGCGATGCGGATCAGCACCGGGGTACGCGGGTCAACGTCCTTGTGCACCGGGTGGCCGAGGCCGGGCAGCAGCCGTTTGGCGGCGCGGGCGTCGCGGACCGCCGCCAGGGCGACCTCGTCCCAGTCGGCGTCGTCGTCGGGGTGGGTGTCGAGCCCGGCGAGGACGTCGGCGAGGAACCGGCCGCAGTCCTCGGTGACGCCGAGGAAGCGGGAGCCGCCGCCGAGCAGGCCGGCGGCGATGGCGCCCTGCAGCGACTCGGGGGCGCTGAGGTACGTCAACCGGGCGGCGATAGCCGTCGGGGTGAAGCCGTGGTCGGCGAGCGCGACGAGTACCGCTTCGAGGACCCGGACCTGCCCGGGGGTGGGTCGGCGGCCGGCGACCAGCCAGTACGCGAGCTCGCCGAAGCCGACCTTGCCCATCAGGTCCTCGGCGAGGTCCTGGCCGAGCAGCCGGATCGTGGTCCGGTCGGAGGTGCCGATCGAGGTCGGGAAGCTCAGCTGCTCGTCAGCCATGCGCGGATCTCCTCACCGTGTTCGTCGAGTGCGGGCGGCGGCGCGGCGTAGCGTGCCGGGGTCTGCGACAGGGTGATCGGATGCCGGATGCCGGGCACGGCCGCCGCGCCGTCGCCGACGGTGACCACCGGGTCGAGGCCGAGTCGTTGGGCGAGCGCCACTCCGCCGTCGATGGTGTTGATCGGTGCGCACGGCACCCCGGCGGCGAGCAGTTCGTCGAACCACTCGTCACGGGTGCGTTTCATCAGCTGCTCGACCAGCAGCGGGCGCAGCGCCTCGCGGTTGGCGGTGCGGTCCTGGTTGCGGCCGAAGCGGGGGTCGTCGACCAACTCCGGTACGCCGAGCACCTCGCACAGTTTGCGGAACTGCCCGTCGTTGCCGGCGATGACGATGAGTTCGCCGTCGGCGACCGGCAGCGGCTCGTACGGGAACAGGCTCGGGTGGGCGTTGCCCATCCGGAACGGCACCACGCCGCCGGCGACGTACCCGCTGCTGTGGTTGACCAGCCCGGACAGCGCCGATGACAGCAGGTTGACTTCGACGTGCTGGCCGGTGCCGGTGGTGTCGCGGTGGTGCAGGGCGGCGAGGATGCCGATGCTGGCGTGCAGCCCGGACATGACGTCGAAGACGCTGATCCCGGCCCGGTACGGAGACCCGTCGGGGTCGCCGGTGAGGCTCATCAGCCCGGAGACGGCCTGCACCATCAGGTCGTAGCCGGGGTAGGCGGCGCCGGCACCGGTGCCGAAGCCGCTGATCGACGCATAGATGATCTTGGCGTTGCGGGCGGCGACACTGTCGTAGTCGAGGCCGAACCGGCGCAGCCCGCCGGGCCGGAAGTTCTCGATCATGACGTCGGCCCGGTCGGCGAGCCGGCGGGCGACGTCGAGGTCGTCGGGGTCCTTGAGGTCCAGGGCGATGGACCGTTTGTTGCGGTTGATCCCCAGGTAGTACGTGGAGACGCCGTCGCGGGTCGGCGGCATCCAGGTACGCGTGTCGTCGCCACCCGGCCCCTCGACCTTGATCACTTCGGCGCCGAGGTCGGCGAGCAGCATGGTGGCGTACGGGCCGGCGAGGATCCGGGAGAAGTCGGCGACGAGCAGCCCGTGCAGCGGCCCGGTGCCGCCGGCTGGTCGCGCGTCGGCCCCCGGCGGGTGGTGCTCGGTCATCTTCTGGTCGCCTCCCTCGTGCCTGTACGGGCAATGTGCCCGCACAGCGGACGATCGTCCGAGAATCGAGTCTCGGTCGCGGGCCCAGGCGTGTCAACCCGCACCGACAAGCTCTCAGCAAACTTCCTGTTCAAGGTGCTCAAGGTTAGGGTGAAACAAGTTTGAAATCTTCTCTTGACGTCGCTCGTGACCCGGAACACACTGGCAGGAATCGTGAGTGACCGTCTAGCGGACAGTGGTCCGAAAGCCTGTGGAGCGGATGGGAGAGGCGCTGATGAGCACAGACGCGCAGCGGAGCGCGGCGGCCGGCCGGCCGGTGGTCTTCCGTAACGGCCTGGTGCTGACCATGGACGACAGCCACACGGTGCTGCCCCGCGCCGACGTGCTGATCGTCGGCGACCGGATCGCCGAGGTCGGCGAGGCGCTCGCCGTACCCGACGGGACGCTGGAGATCGACGCGGCCGGCGGCATCGTCATGCCCGGCATGATCGACACCCACCGGCACATGTGGCAGACCGCGATGCGCGGGTACGGCGCCGACTGGACGCTGACCCAGTACTTCGTCTGGTACTACCTCGAATCCGGCAAACTCTTCCGACCCGAGGACGTGTACGCCGGCAACCTGCTCGCCGCGATCGAGGCCATCGACGCCGGGGTCACCACCACCGTCGACTGGTCACACGGGCTGCAGACCCCGCAGCACGCCGACGCCGCCGTGGACGCCCTGGAAGCCGTCCCCGGCCGGTTCGTCCTGGCCTACGGCAACCTGCAGCAGGGCCCCTGGGAGTGGGCGACCAGCCCCGACTTCCGCGACTTCGTCACCCGGCGCATCCACGGCAAGGGCGACATGCTCGGCTTCCAGATGGCCTTCGACGTCACCGGCGACCCGACCTTCCCGGAGAAGGCCGCCTTCGAGGTGGCCCGCGAACTCGGCGTGCCGGTCACCACCCACGCCGGGGTCTGGGGTGCCACCAACGACGACGGCATCCGGCTGATGCACGAGAACGGCTTCATGACCGAGTCGACCGTCTACGTGCACGCCGCCACCCTCAACCGCGACTCGTACAACCGGATCGCCGCCACCGGCGGATCGGCCTCGGTCTCCACCGAGAGCGAGCAGAGCGCCGGCCAGGGCTACCCACCCACCTGGCAGCTGCGCCAGCACGACATCCCGGTGTCGCTGTCGATGGACACCAGCGTCTGGTGGAGCGGCGACCTGTTCTCCGCGATGCGCGCCACGCTCAGCGCCGACCGCTCCCGCGAACACCTCGAAGCGCACGGCCGGCAGGAGACCGTCACCCACTGCCACCTGCGGGCCGAGCAGGTCGTCGACTGGGCAACCCGGGGCGGGGCGCGGGCGCTCGGCATGGACAGCCTGGTCGGTGCGCTCACCCCGGGCCGCAAGGCCGACGTGGTGCTGATCAAGAACGAGGCCTCGCCGGTGATGTTCCCGGTCCTGCACCCGTACGGCCATGTCGCGTTCCAGGCCCAGCGCGGCGACGTGCACAGCGTGGTGATCGACGGCCGGCTGGTCAAGCACGAGCACCGCCTCGTCGACGTCGACCTGGCCGCCGCCCGAGCCGCCGTGACGCGCACCATTGAGCACCTCACCGCCGAGATGGGCGACGACGCCTGGACCAAGGGGATGAACCCGGACATCCCAGAGACCAAGGTGCTGGACAACCCGTACACCTACACCCAGTGGGACGCCGGCAGCGCCCAATGGAAGCATTGACCGTCTGACGGGCCCCGGCGGGTCGACCGCCCGCCGGGGCGGACCGCCGATCACCACCGAGAGAGGGCCGCCGTGGCGCGCGAGGCCGGAGCAGACTTCATCGAGGCGTTGGCCCGTGGCCTCGACGTGCTGCGCTGCTTTCCGCCGGGCCGCCCCACCATGACGCTGAGTGAGATCGCGGCGGCCACCGGGCTGGCCCGTCCGACCGTACGGCGGATCCTGCTCACCCTCGACGAGCTCGGGTACGTGCGCAGCAGCCCGGACCGGGGGTTCTCGCTCACCCCACGGGTGCTCGAACTCGGCATGACCTACGTCAACGCGTTGAGCATCTGGGACGTGGCCCGCCCGCACATGCAGCGGCTGGTCGGGCAGACCGGCGAGTCGACGTCGATGGCGCAGCTCGACGGCAGCGACATCGTCTACGTCACCCGGGTCGCCGTACCCAAGATCGTCACCCTTGCGGTGACCATCGGCACCCGGTTCCCGGCGGTCGCCACCTCGATGGGAAAGGTGCTGCTCGCCGCGCTCGAACCGGACGAGCTGACCGCCGCGCTGGCCCAACCCGGTCGGTCCGGCATCACCCCGCGTTGGCGGCCCGACCGCGCCGAGCTCGACCGGGTGCTGCGCGAGGTCCGGGCCCGCGGCTGGGCCGCCGCCGACCAGGATCTGGCCGCCGGCATCCGGTCGGTGGCGACCGGGGTACGCGACGGTGACGGCCGGGTCGTCGCGGCGGTGAACGTGACCGTGCACGCCGCCGAGACGTCGATGGAGAAGCTGACCGGCGAGCACCTCCCGCGCCTGCTGAGCACCGCCGCCGAGATCAGCCACGACTGGGCGCGACTCGGCGCGGTGCCGATGACCACCGTCCGGCAGCAGTCGGATCCGGAGCCGGCCAGCAGATGACCAGCAGGCGCCCCGCTTCATCATCCTTGGGTGATTTTTCCGCTTTCATGAGTTAATTCGGCAAACATCGCTCTTGCCACAAAAAGCACTGATAGAACTGTCCGTACCTGTCAGGGTTCGGAGAGTGGGTGCGCAGCGGATGACCAGTTCCGAGCTGGCCACGACGGGCGTGCCGGGGCGCGCGGCCAATGCGGCCGGCACCGCTACCACCGCTCCGGTCCGGGAGAAGCCGCCGGGGGCGGCCGAGGGCGCGGCTCGGGGGCCGGCCCGGCCGGTCATCATCGGCGGCCGGGGGCACGGCACGTTCCGGCGGGACATCGAAGGGCTGCGTGCGGTCGCGGTACTGCTCGTCGTGCTCTACCACGCGGGCGTCCCGCTGTTCGGCGGCGGCTACGTCGGCGTTGACGTCTTCTACGTCATCTCCGGGTTCGTGGTCACCTCGGTGCTGCTGCGCGAGTACGCCACCGACGGCACCATCTCCATCCTCGGCTTCTACGCCCGCCGCGCCCGGCGGCTGCTGCCCGCCGCCGTCCTGGTGCTGCTCACCACCCTGATCGCCGCCTGGTGGTGGCTGCCGCTGCAACTGCAGTGGATCGCCACCCAGGCGATCGCGAGCGCCGCGTACTGCGTGAACTTCCTGCTGGCCCGCAACAGCGTCGACTACCTGGACACGATGCGCCGGGAGTCGCCACTGGAGCACTACTGGTCGCTGGCGGTGGAGGAGCAGTTCTACCTGTGCTGGCCGCTGCTGCTGCTCGCGCTGCTCGGCCTGCCCCGACTGCTGCGCTGGCGGCAGGCCAGGTTCTGGTGGCGTCCGGGCGATCTGCGGCTGGTGTCCGCTGTCGTGGCCGGCGTCGCCGTGCTCTCCTTCACGCTCTGCGTCTGGCTGACCGCCACATCGCCCGGGTACGCGTACTTCGGCTCCCCGGCGCGGGCCTGGCAGTTGCTGGCCGGCGTGCTGATCGCCCTCGGAGCCGGCGCCGCGTCGCGGCTCCCGGCCCGGCTCGCCGCCGCCATGGCCTGGACCGGGTTGGCCGCCGTGCTGGCGGCGGCCCTGCTGTTCGACAGCACCACCCCGTTCCCGGGCTACCCGGCGCTGCTGCCGGTGGCCGGTGCGGCGCTGGTGATCGCCGCCGGCTGCGCGCCACACAGCGGTGGGGCCGGCGGGCTGCTCGCGCTACGTCCGATGCAGTGGATCGGCCGGCTGTCGTACTCGTGGTACCTGTGGCACTGGCCGTTCCTGGTGATCGGCGCGGCCCTGCTCGGCGGGCACGGCACGATCTGGCAGAACCTGGGCCTGGTCGGCGGTGCGTTGGTCGCCGCCGCCGGCACGTACCTGCTCGTCGAGGCCCCGTTGCGGCGGCGCCGGCGCACGGTCCGGCCGTGGCGCACGATCGGCCTGGCCGCCGTGGCGTCCGCCGCCGTCGTCGCGGTGGCGGTGCCGGCGCTGGCGACGAAACCGACGCTGGTGGGGCCGGGCCGGCCGGTCGACACCGCGGCCACGCTGGCCGCCTCGACCGACGTCGAGCGTGACCTGGCCCGGTTGGTCGCCGCAAGCGCCGAGGCCGGCCCGGTGCCGGCCAACCTGACCCCGCCGCTGCCCGAGGTGACCACCGACATTCCGGCCGTGTTCCACGACGGCTGCGTCGTGCTGCGGATCACCGACACCGGCACCGACCACCCGTGCGAGTACGGCGACCCGGCCGCGCGGCAGACGATGGTGCTGTTCGGCGACTCGCACGCGGGCAGCTGGTTCCCGGCGGTGCGCCGGCTGGCCGACGAGCGCGGCTGGCGACTGGTCGTCATGGTCAAGGGGTTCTGCAGCGCCGCGTCGGTGCGCTTCCACCTGGACTCGGTCAACCGGCCGTACGACGAGTGCGTCCAGTGGCGGGAGCAGGCCCTGCGACGGATCGGCGAGCTGCGACCCGCGATGGTGATCACCTCGTCGACCAACTACACCTTCGGTGACCCGGTCGGCGGTTACCCCGACCGCGATCAGGTCTGGACCGACGGCTGGGCCCGGACTATCGACACGATCAGGTCCACCGGCAGCGAGGTGGTGCTGATCGGTGACGTACCGTGGCTGCCGGCGACCGTGGTCGACTGCCTGGCGCTGCACCTGACCGACGCGCGGACCTGTCACGGTGCGGTGTCCGACGTGGTGCTGGAGCCCCGTCGACGGCAGATGATCGCCGACGCCGCGCGAGTCCAGGGTGCCAGGGTCGTCGACCCGACCCCGTGGTTCTGCACGTCGACGGTCTGCCCGGCGCTGGTCGGCAACGTGGTCACATTGCGCGACGGCAACCACATCTCGGCCACCTACTCGCGGTTGCTGTGGCGGGCGTTGGACGAGCGGATCGGGCTGCTGGGCGCCTAGTGGACACCGTGACCGGTCGTGGCCCGGGTGACGACGCGCGTACGGCGGCGACGAGCTGGCTGCTGGCCGCCACCCTGATCCCTACCGCCAGCGCGGTGCTGGCCTGCGTGGATCCCCGGCTGCGGCACTGGTTCCTGATCCCGGTCACCGTCTGCGGCGTACTGATCGGAGTCGACGCCTTCGAGTGGCTGCTGCGCCGGCGCGACGTGTTCGACCCGCAGGCGATCCTCGGCCTGTTCGGCGTTCACTTCTACTACCTCGCGCCGGTGCTGCACGTGCTGCTGGACTACTGGCCGGCGCTGCTGCACCCGTCGGCGGCGGGGTGGCGATCGGCGCTGGGTGCGATGGCGCTGCTGAACATGGTCGGGCTGGTCGTCTACCGGGTGGTCCTGTCGCTGCCCGGTCGCGGTCCACGGCCGGCCGGGCCACCCCGGCTCGACCCGGGGCGCTACCAGTCGGTCGCGCTGGTGGCCGTCGTCGTCGGTGTCCTGGCGTTCGGCGTCGAGGTGATGCTGCTCGGCGGGCCGGGCGGCTTCCTCACCGCGATGACCGAGGACCGCGAGGCGTTCGCCGGACTGGGCTGGCTGCTGCTGATCAGCGAGTCCTTCCCACTGCTGCTGTTCTGCCTGGTCCTGGTGCGCTGGCGGCAGTTGCTGCGCCGCCGCGTCGACCTGGTGGTGCTGCTGCTGGTCGGTCTGGTCGCGGTCCAGTTCCTGGTGGGCGGCCTGCGGGGCAGCCGGTCGGCGGTGCTGTGGCCGCTGGTGCTCGGCCTGGTCCTGGTGCACCTGCTGGTGCGGCCGATCACCCGCAAGGCGTTCGTCGCCTCGGCGGTGGCCGTGGTCATGTTCGTGTACGCGTACGGGCTCTACAAGGGCGCCGGGGTGGAGGTCGTCGACATCGCCAAGGGCACCCGTACCGTCGAGGAGGTCTCCGCGGAGACCGGCCGTGACCTGCCGACGGTGCTGCTGGCCGATCTGGGTCGGGCGGACGTTCAGGCGCTGCTGCTGGACCGGCAGCGCGCTGGTGCCGCCGGCTGGAGCTACGGGAGCACCTACGTCGCCGCGCCGCTACTGCTGGTGCCGGGCAGCGTGGGCGCCGAGCAGGTGCGGAGCAAGTCGGCGGTCGGCACCGACGTGCTGTACGGGCCGGGCGTGTACGACTCCGGCCTGCGGTCGCAACGGGTCTTCGGCGTCACCGGCGAGGCGATCCTCAACTTCGGACCGGCCGGCGGCCTGCTGTCGTTCGTGTTCCTCGGACTGTTCCTGCGGTTCGCCACCCGGTACTACGCGCAGGCGAGGCGTCGTGACGCCCTCGCGGCGAAGCTGCTCTGCCTGCCACTGTGCGCGATCACGGTCATCCTGGTCACCGCCGACCTGGACAACATCCTGGCCTTCTATCTCGGTGAGGCGCTGCCGCTGGCGCTCGTGGTGCTCTGCGCGATCGCGCGCCGGCCACGGACAGCCGTCGGTCATCGTCAATACCGACAATCAGTGCCTAACGCACTGCTAGTCTCAAATCATCTCAAATAACCGAAGGGGTACACCAGTGGACGACATGCATGTCGTGATCATGGCGGGCGGCAAAGGGGTACGGCTGCGGCCGTACACCACGGCGCTGCCCAAGCCACTGGTGCCGATCGGCGAGCACTTCGCGATTCTCGACGTGGTCCTGCACCAGCTGGCCGCCTGCGGATTCCGGACCGTGACCATGGCGATCAACCACCACGGCTCGCTGATCCGGGCGTTCGTCGGCGACGGCTCGCGGCACGGACTGTCGGTCGACTACGCGCAGGAGCGGACTCCGCTGTCCACCGTCGGACCACTGTTCACGATGCGCGACCGGCTGCCAGAGCGGTTCCTGGTGATGAACGGCGACATCCTGACCAACCTCAACTACGCCGACCTGCTGCGGGCCCACACCGATTCGGGCGCTCCGGTGACCGTGGCGACCTTCCGGCGCAAGGTGAAGGTCGACTTCGGTGTCCTCGCCGTCGAGGGGGACAAGGTCGTCGAGTTCAACGAGAAACCCACCCTGGACTACCGGGTCAGCATGGGCGTGTACGGGCTCAGCAGGCAGACGATCGCGGCGTACCCGAGCGGCATCGCGTTCGGTTTCGACCAGCTGATGATCGACCTGATCAACCAGGGCAACCCGCCCGCCGCCTACGACTTCGACGGCTACTGGCTGGACATCGGTCGGCCCGAGGACTACGACGAGGCGAATCGCAGCTTCGAGACGTTGAAACCGATCCTGCTGCCGGCCGCGCTGCGGGAGCCCGCATGAACGCGCGCCCGGACCGGACAGACCTCGATCTCCGACAAGGAGCGACAATGGTGAATCGAATCGGCATCGTGGGCATGGGCTACGTCGGGCTGACCCTGGCAGCCGGCCTGGCCCGCAACGGATTCGAGGTGCACGGCGTCGACAGCGAGCCGCGCGTCCGGGAGGCGCTGTCGGCCGGCCGGGTCCACCTGTACGAGCCGGGCCTGACCGAGGCGCTGCGGGACACCCTCGGCCGCAACCTGTTCGTCCATCCGACCCTTCCGCCGGATCTCGACGCAGCGGTCATCTGCGTGTCGACCCCGGTCCGCGACGGCACCTCGACCCCGGTCCGCGACGGCACCTCGACCCCGGTCCGCGACGGCACCCGGCAGCCGGACCTGACCAACGTCGCGGCCGCCGCCACCGAGATCGCCCGGCGCTGCGGACCGCAGACCCTGGTCGTGGTGCGCAGCACCGTGCCGGTCGGCACCAGCCGGCGGGTCGTCCTGCCGGCGTTGACCGCAGCCTGGGGCCGGGCCCGGCTGGTGATGGCACCGGAACGGACCATCCAGGGGCAGGCGCTGCGCGAGCTGACCGAACTGCCCCAGGTGGTCGGTGGTCTCGACGACGACAGCCGCCGCGCCGGGGTGGCCCTGTTCGGCCGGCTCGCCCGGCAGGTGGTCCCGGTCTCCAGCCTGGAAACCGCCGAGCTGGTGAAGCTGGCCAACAACTGCCACACCGACCTGATCTACGCGTACGGCAACGAGATCGCCCTGCTCGCCGGGGCGCACGGGGTGGACCCGTTGGAGGTCGTCCGGGCCGCCAACCACGACTACCCGCGACCCGACCTGGCCCGCCCCGGCTTCGTCGGCGGGAGCTGCCTGTCCAAGGACCCGTACCTGTTCGGTGCCAGCGCACCGGCGCACACCCCACTGCTCGTCGCCGCTGCCCGGCAACGCAACGAGCAGTTGCCGGTGCAGGTGGCGGAGACCGTCATCGGGCGGCTGCGGCAACTGCGCGGCGCGACCGCCGGAGCGACCCTCGCCGTCCTCGGCTGGGCGTACAAGGGCTGGCCGCCGACCGACGACATGCGCGGCGCGGCGATCGTGGCGATGCTGCCGGCATTCGACCGGGCCGGGCTACGGGTGCTCGGCCACGACCCGCTGGTGGCCGACGAGGTCATCCGGGCCCACGGCGGCGAGCCGGTCAGCCTCGACAAGGCGTTCAGCGAGGCCGACGCGGTGCTGGTGCTCAACGACCACCCCGACTACCGGGGGCTGCCGGTGGGGACGCTGCTGCCCGGCACCGCCGTCCGGTTCGTCTATGACTCGTGGCGGATCCTCGACGAGGAGTCGGTGCGGGCCGCCGGGGTGCACTACGAGAGCCTGGGCTACCGGCCGGCCGGGGAGCTGGTGTGATGCGCGCGCTGGTCCTCGGCGGTGCCGGGTTCATCGGCCTGCACCTGGTGCGCCGGCTGGTCGCCGACGGTCACGCGGTCACCGTGGTCGACGACTTCTCGCGGGGCCGCGACGACGCCGAACTCGCTCAGGTCTGCGCCGACCCGGCGGTCGAGGTGGTCGCCGGTGACCTCACCCGGGCCGCGACCTGGGCGGCGCTGCCCCGCCACTGGGACCAGGTCTACCTGCTGGCCGCCGTGGTCGGGGTGCGCAACGTCGAGGCCGACCCGGCCCGGGTGGTCCGGATCAACGCGCTCGTCGCGCTGCACCTGATGGACTGGATCGACGCCGCCGACCGGGTCTTCTTCAGCTCCACCAGTGAGGTGTACGCCGGTGCCGTCGACGCCGGAGTGGCCGCCGTACCGACCGGTGAGGACGTCCCGGCGATGGTGGCCGACGTGACGGCACCCCGCTTCGCGTACGCCACCAGCAAGCTGCTGGGCGAGGCGGCCGTGCTGCACGGGTCCCGCGCGGTCGGCGCACACGCCGTGGTGGGTCGATTCCACAACGTGTACGGGCCCCGGATGGGCACCGACCACGTGGTACCGGAGATGTCGCTGCGGGCGCTCCGCGGCGAGGACCCGTTCCGGGTGCCGGGCGCCGACCAGTACCGCGCCTTCTGCTACGTCGACGACGCCGTCGAGGCGGTGGTCCGGCTGATGGCCACCCCCGACGCCGCCGGCCGGATCGTGCACATCGGCGACGACACGGAGCAGACCAACATCGCCGATTTGGCGAAGCTGGTGCTGCGTACCGCCGGCAGCCACGCGACTCTGCGGCCCGAACCCGCGCCGGCCGGCTCGGTGCACCGACGCTGCCCGGACCTGGGCCGGCTGCGCCGGCTCACCGGCTACCAGCCGGCGGTCGCGCTGGAAGAGGGTGTCGGGCGGACCTTCGCCTGGTACCGCGACCACGGCCGACCGACCGGTGCCGAAGATCCGACGCCGTCAGATGCGCCGGACCGAACCGAAGGGCGGGTGCCGTCATGGCGGTGAGTCTGCGTCGCCGGATCCTCGATGTGGTCGACGACCGTGTCGACCCCCGGATCATCGCCGGGCTCGGCGGTATCGCGCTGTCGCTGCGGTCCCGCTCGCGTTGCGTCGTGCGGTACGAGGAGGACACCTGGATTCACCGGTACCGGGGCGGGACGGTGGTCAACACCGAGCTGGGCGGGCTGTCCGCCGAGCGGGAGGACCTGGTGGTCCGGGACACCTTCCTGCACGGCTACCACCCGCGTCCCGGTGACACCGTCGTCGACATCGGCGCCGGTGTCGGCACCGAGGTCCGGTTGTTCTCGCGAGTGGTCGGTCAGCGGGGCCGGGTACTCAGCATCGAGGCGCACCCGCGTACCTTCCGCTGCCTGCGTCGCACCGTCGAGCTCAACCGGCTGTCCAACGTGACGCTGCTGGAGTGCGCGGTGGTCGGCGAGGCCGGCCCGGTGCGCATCGACGAGGACGCGCTCAGCCACATCCGCAACGGGATCAGCCAGGAGGGCACCGGCGGGATCGAGGTCACCGGCCGCCGGCTGGACGAGATCCTGCGGACCTGCGGGGTCGACCGGGTCGACCTGCTCAAGATGAACATCGAGGGTGCCGAGCTGAGCGTGCTGGAGGGGGCCCGCGACGTGCTCGACGTGGTCGACAACCTCGTCGTGTCCTGCCACGACTTCAAGGCCGAGGGCCCGGCCGACGCGTGGATGCGCACCTTCGCGCCGGTCAAGGCGCTGCTGCGCGACGCCGGGTACACGATCACCACCCGACCGGCCGACCCCCGGCCGTGGATCCCGTACTACGTGTACGCCTCCCGGGGCAGGCACTGATGCGGCTGTTCTACATCGGCGGGATCGGCCGCAGCGGCAGCACCCTGGTCGAGCGGGTGCTCAACGAACTGCCCGGGGTGTGCGGGCTGGGCGAGGTCGCGCAGGTCTGGGACAACGGGGTACGGGACAACCGGCTCTGCGGGTGCGGTGCGGCGTTCCGAGACTGTCCGCTGTGGAGCAGGATCGGCGAGTACGCCTTCGGCGGCTGGGACAACGTCGACCTCGCCCGGATCGCCCGGTTGCGCGCCGTCGTCGGCCGGACCCGGCACGTCGGGCTGCTCGCCGCCCCGTGGCTCGGCGAGCGGCGTCGGGCCCGGGTGATCGAGTACGTCGACTACCACGCGCGCATCTACGCCGCGGCGGCGGCGGTGACCGGGGCCCGGGTCGTCGTCGACTCGTCCAAGGACACCGCGTTGGCGTACGGCCTGCGCTGGGCCGGACCGGCCGATCTGCGGATCCTGCACCTGGTGCGGGATCCGAGGGGGGTGGCGTACTCCTGGATGCGCCGGGTGCACGACCCGGAGTCCGGCACCGACGTCGCGGTGCCCCGGTTCCCGGCGGCCCGGTGCGCGCTGACCTGGAGCGGGCACAACGCCGCGTACGACCTGCTGGGCCGGCTGGGCCGGCGGCGGCACGGCGCGGTCGCCGGGCGGCTGGTGCACCGGATGCGGTACGAGGAGTTCCTCGCCGATCCACTGGGTGCGGCCGGGACGCTGAGCCGGCTCGCCGGTCTGCCGCAGACCGGGTTGGATCTGTCCTACCTGTCCGGCGGAGAGGTGGAGCTGGGCGAGTTGCACAGCGTCTCCGGCAACCGGATGCGGTTCACCACCGGCCGCCTGACGTTGCGGGTCGACGACGCGTGGCGTACCGGCCTGCCGGTCGCCGCCCGCCGGACCGTCACCGGACTGTGTGCGCCGCTGCTACGCCGGTACGGCTTCCACCGCCCGCCGCCGCCTGACCCGTCAGCGCCAGAGCCGTCAGCGCCAGGGCCGTCAGCGCCAGGGCCGTCAGCGCCAGAGCCGTCAGCGCCAGAGACCGAGGCGGTCGGATCCGAGGCACATCACCGACTGAAAGTGTAGATACCGCCCTGAACAAGGGTGTTTCCGACGGGTGCCTGTGGAGGAACGATGCGAGTGGTGGTGACCATCGAGGCGCGGTTCGCCCGTACCCCGGACGGCGCGATCTGGGCCCGGACCGGGCAGGACCACCAGTTCTGGAGCGGGTACCTGGCGGCGTTCGACGAGGTCCGGGTCGTCGCCCGGGTACAAGACGCGGCCGAGCCGGCCGCCGAGGCGAAACGGGTCGACGGACCCGGCGTCGAGGTCTGGCCGGTGCCGTACTACCTCGGGCCGTACCGCTACCTCGCCCACCGGGCGGCGATCGGCCGGGCCGTGCGCGAGTCCGCCGGCCCGCAGGACGCGGTGATCCTGCGGGCGCCGTCGCCGATCGGCACGCTCCTGGCCACCGCCCGGGACCGCCGTCGCCTGCCGTACGCGATGGAGGTGGTCGGTGATCCGTACGACCTGTTCGCCCCCGGCGTGGTGGACCACCCGCTGCGGCCCGTCCTGCGGCGGCTGTACGTCGACCGGCTGCGCCGGCAGTGCCGCCGCGCTATCGGCGCCGCCTACGTAACCGACCGTTTCCTGCAGGACAGGTACCCGACCTCGGCGGGCGCGGTGAGCGTCGCGGTGTCCGATGTCGACCTCACTCCGGCCGCGTACGTCGACACCGCCCGGACCATCGGACGGACCGGGACCGTCGCACCGACCCGGCAGCCGGCCACCCTGATCTCCGTCGGCTCGCTCGAACAGCGGTACAAGGGCATCGACACCCTCATCGCCGCGCTCGCCACCCTGACCGCCGACGGCCGGGCGGTCCGCCTGGTCCACGTCGGCGACGGACGGCACCGTGCCGAGCTGGCCGACCTTGCCCGCCGGTACGGCGTCGCCGACCGGACCGTATTCACCGGCGCGCTGCCCGGCGGCGACGCCGTCCGCCGGCAACTCGACGCCGCAGACCTGTTCGTCATGCCGTCCCGCACCGAAGGGCTGCCCCGGGCGCTGATCGAAGCGATGGCGCGGGCATTGCCCGCGATCGGTTCACCCGTCGGCGGCATCCCCGAGCTGTTGCCACCCGGGTTCCTGGTCCCGCCGGACGACCCGGGCCGGTGGGCCGGCGCCGTCGCGGAGCTACTGGACCGCCCGGAGCTGATGGCCGCCGCGTCCGCCCGCAACCTCACCCGGGCCCGGGACTTCTCGGCCGATGTGCTCACCGCCCGGCGGACCGCCTACTACCAGGCCGTCGCCGAGGCGACCGCCGAGCGCACCGGTGACCGCACCGGAGGACGTACCGGGGGCCGCGCCGGTGAACCCAGCCGAGCCACCCAGAGGAGCTACGCGTGACCCGCCCAACTGCCATTCCAGCCGAAGCTCCACCACAGGCGGGATCGCACCGCCCGGCCGGCGGATCCGTGCACGTCGTCCACGTCATCGGCACGCTGGACCGCGGCGGCGCGGAGACGCTCTCGCTCGACATGTGCCGGGCCGTCCCGGCCACCGAGGTGCGCCAGACGTTCATCACCATGGGCGGACGGGCAGGCAGCCTGGCACCGCAGTTCCGGGCCGCCGGGGCGGCGGTCGTCCAGGTCCCGCAGCGCCCAGCCGTCACCTTCCCGCTGCGGCTGCGGCGCTGCCTGCGCCGGCGGCGGCCCGACGTCGTCGTGTCGCACATCAGCCTGTTCAGCGCGGTGGTGCTGGCGGTGGCCGCCGTGATGGGCGTGCCGGTGCGCATCGCCCGGATGTGGAGCGAAGGGGACGGCCGCCGCGACACCGTCGCCCGCCGGCTGCTGCGCGCCGTCCTGCGCCGGCTGCTGCATGTGGTCGCCACCGACATCGTCGCGGTCAGCGACGCGGCGATGGCGTACGCCGGCCGTCAAGTCGGCATGCCCGGCTGCCGGATCCTCTACAACAGTGTCGACGCGACCCGGGTCGTCGGCGGCGACCGGGCATCGGCCCGCCGACGGTGGGGCATCCCACCCGAGGCCATGGTCATCGGCTACATCGGCCGGGCCGCGCCGGAGAAGAACCGGCCGTTCCTGGTCGACGTGCACCGTGCGGTCCAGGCCCGGACCGACGCCCTGGCTGGTACGGCACCGCCGGTCGGTACGGCGTCGCCGGATACCCGGCTGCTCATCGTCGGGCCGTGCGGGGTCGACGACGTGGTGTCGGCCCACCCGGACGTGCCGGACGACCCGACGGTGATCCTCGGCGGAGAAGTGGACGAGATCGCCCCGGTGCTCGCCGCCGCCGACGTGTTCGTGCTGCCCTCCCACTGGGAGGGGTTGCCCGGCGTGGTGCTCGAAGCGCTCGCCGCCGGGCTGCCCGTCGTCGCCACCGATCTGCCCTGCCTGCGTGAGGCGTCCCGGTACGTCGACGGCCTCACCCTCGTCGACCTTTCGGCCGGCGCGCACCGGTGGGCCGAGGCGGTGCTGCGCAGCGCCCGGAACGGCCCGGCCGACCGCGACCGGATCCGGGAGAGCTTCGCGACCTCACCGTTCCAGACCCGGCACGCCGCGGCACAGTGGCGGTCGCTGTGGCGGGCCGAGGCGCGGTGACCCGCGACCGGCGGTCCACCCTGGCCCTGCTGGCCGGCTCCAGCGCCGTCCAGATGAGCAGCAACATGGTGGCGGCGCTGCTGGCCGCCAGCGTGCTCGGCCCGCACGGCCGCGGTCTGATGGTGCTGGGCGTGTCCACCGCCGGCATCGTCCCGCTGCTCGCCGGCCTCGGCACCGGACCCCAGCTGCGGGCGGCGTATCCGGCGGCGGGCGGCGGTGCCCGGCGACGCGACCTGGTCGCCAGCTACACCTGGTGGTCAGTGGCGGCCACGGCCAGCGCCGCCGTTCTCGCCGTCGCGGTGTCGGCGCTGTCCGCGCCGCTGATCGACCCGGCGCTCGCCGACCCCCGCTACCTGCTCGCCCTGTCGGTGCTGACCTGCGGGTACGTCGCCCACACCCAGCTACCCGACGGCTGGTACGCGGCCGGAGTGTTCCGGTCCGGCAGTCTCTGGGCGATGGCGACCACGCTCGGCGGCGGGCTCGGCCTGCTCGTCGCGGTCGCCGTCGCGCCGAGCGTCTGGGCGTTGCTGCTCGGGCAGGGGACCGGCATGCTGTCGGCGGCCACCGCGCAGGTCGTCGCGCTGCGGGCCACCGGGCTGCTCTGCTTCCAGGCGCCGACCCGACGCGAACTGTCCCGACTGCTCGGCCGGGGCTGCCGGGCTCTCGGCCTCACCCTCGGGCTGGCCCTGGCGCTGCGGCTGGACCGCTACGTACTCGGCGCGCTCACCGGGGCGGCGGCGGTCGGCGTCTACTCGGTGGCGTCCACCCTCGGCCAGGTGCCGAGGATGATGCCGAACGCGATCGGCCAGCTCGTCAACCGGGACGCGGCCGTCGCGTCCGGACCGTTGCGCCCGGTCCGCACGGTCGCGGCGACCGCCGGCGTGGTGACCGCCGTCGGCGCGGTGACCGGGCTGCTGGGCTGGCTGGTGGTCATCCCGCTGCTCGGCCCCGGGTTCGCCGCCGCCGGACCGCTGCTGGTGGTGCTGCTGGTCGCCGAGGTCGCGTTCGTGCCGTACGCGGTGGCGAGCCGGGCGCTGCTCGGTGCCGGCCGGATGGGCGCGGTCGGTGCGTTCGGCCTGGCCTGGAGCGCGGCGGCGTTGGTGCTGTTCCTGTTGGCCGTCCAACTGTGGGGTGCGGCGGGTGCGGCGGTCGCCTGCGTCGCCGTGTACGCCGGCATCTCGGCGTCGTCCTGGCTGCTGCTGACCCGCTGGACCGCCCGCCGGCAGGGACCCGACCGGCCCCGCCTTGCGGACTCCGACGACCCGCGCCCCGGAGGAGCCGACGACCCGCGTCCTGAGGCAGCCGGTGACGCCCAACCACGACCTGCGCCACTCAGCAGGGTGTGACCCACCGACCAGTGATGGAGTGATGTCGATGCTTCCCTACGGGCGTCCCTGCCTGGACGAGTCCGACGCCGAAGCGGTCGCCGCCGCCGTACGCACCGAGTGGCTGACCGCCGGCCCGACCGTCCGCCGGTTCGAGAGCGAGCTGGGCGGCTACCTCGGCGGGGTGGGCTGCGTCAGCGTCAGCTCCGGCACCGCCGCGCTGCACGCCGCGTACGGTGCCGTCGGCCTGCACCCCGGCGACGAGGTGGTCACCACGCCGTTGACCTTCGTCGCGACGGCCGCGACCGCCGCGCTGCACGGCGCCCGGGTGGTCTTCGCCGACGTCGAGGACGCCACCGGCAACCTGGACCCGGCCGCCGTACAGGCCGCGGTGACCTCCCGGACCCGGGTGGTCACCGCCGTCGACTACGCCGGCCATCCCGCCGAGTACGGGCAGCTGCGCAAGGTCGCCGCCGACGCGGGGGCGCTGCTGTTCGACGACGCGGCGCACGCGATCGGGTCGACGTACCGTGGGGTGCCGGTCGGCGGGCTCGCCGACCTGACGACCTTTTCGTTCTTCCCGACCAAGAATCTGACCACCGGCGAGGGCGGCGCGGTGACCGGCACCGATCCGGACCTGCTGGACCGGGTACGCCGGTTCGCCAACCATGGCATGGTCCGCGACCCGCAGCAGCTGCGGTACGGCGACGAAGGCGGCTGGCACCAGGAGGTGCACAGCTTCGGCCTCAACTACCGGCTCTCCGACGTCCTCTGCGGGCTCGGGCTCAACCAGTTGACCCGGCTGCCCCGGTTCAAGGCCGACCGGGCCAGGCTGGCGGCCCGCTACCACGAACTGCTCGCCGATCTGCCGGGTCTGCGGCTGCCCGAGCGGCGGCCCTGGGTCGACCCGGTCTGGCATCTCTACCCGGTACGCGTACTCGCTGGTCGCCGACGTGAGGTCTACGACCGGATGCGGGCGGCGGGCATAGGTGTCCAGGTCAACTACCTGCCGGTCTACCGGCATCCGGTGTTCGCCGATCTCGGCTACCGGCCGGGGCAGTGCCCGACGGCGGAGGCGTACTACGCCGAGGAGCTGTCCCTGCCGATCCACCCCGACCTGACCGACGCCGACCAGGACCGGGTGGTCGACGCCCTACGGACGATCCTGAAGTGACCGGGACGATGCTGGGCTGACCGGGACGATGCCGGGCTGGACTCGTGGGTGGTGGGGCGTCCCGGCCGGTGGACGGTGCCGGCCGGGACGCCGGTCACTAACCGACGCGGACCAGCTGCCACTGCTGGTTCGCGCCGCCCCAGTCGTCGTACTGGACGATGTTGCCGCCGTCGGCGGTCGACGCGCCCTGGACTTCGAGGGCCTTGTT